>Ga0233424_10000035_pt1 | contig 191475 bp, 174 predicted proteins | sample Watercolumn_Towu_FD_181011 | JGI IMG/M metagenome (GOLD analysis project Ga0233424, IMG submission 181011) | Freshwater microbial communities from Lake Towuti, South Sulawesi, Indonesia - Watercolumn_Towuti2014_125_MG | ecosystem: Environmental > Aquatic > Freshwater > Lake | place...
CTGGACCTGGACAGTGGCGCCGAGACCCTGTTCTCCAGCAAGTTCGCCTGCCCCGTCTGCAGCTACTCCCTGCCCGAGCTGGAGCCGCGCCTGTTCTCCTTCAACTCGCCGGTGGGCGCCTGCCCCAGCTGCGAGGGCCTGGGCCAGGTCACGGTCTTCGACCCCGAGCGCGTGGTGGCCTTCCCCTCGCTGAGCCTGGCCAGCGGCGCGGTCAAGGGCTGGGACCGCCGCAACCCCTACACCTTCTCCCTGCTGGAAGCCGTGGCCAAGCACTACGGCTTTGATATCGAGCTGCCCTTCGAGGAGCTGCCCGAGCAGGCCCGCACGGTGCTGCTCAACGGCTCGGGCGAGGAAGAGATCGCCTTCAGCTACCAGGGCGAGACCGCCAGCGGCAAGAAGCGCACGGTCAAGCGTTCGCATCCCTTCGAGGGCATCCTGCGCAGCCTGGAGCGCCGCTACAAGGAAACGGACTCCTCGGCCGTGCGCGAGGACCTGGCGCGCTACCAGGCGGCCAAGCCCTGCCCGCATTGCGAGGGCTCGCGTCTGCGCCGTGAGGCCCGGCATGTGGTGCTGCAGCCGGCCGAGGCGCCCGAGGGCCATATCGGCCGCCCCATCTACGAGGTGGAGCACGCCACCCTGCGCGAGGCCCTGGACTATTTCGAGGGTCTCAAGCTCAAGGGTGCCAAGGCCGAGATCGGCGCCAAGGTGGTGCGCGAGATCGCGGCGCGCCTGCGCTTCCTCAACGATGTGGGCCTCAACTACCTGAGCCTGGACCGCAGCGCCGACACGCTCTCCGGCGGCGAGGCCCAGCGCATCCGCCTGGCCTCCCAGATCGGCTCGGGCCTGACCGGCGTGATGTATGTGCTGGACGAGCCCAGCATCGGCCTGCACCAGCGCGACAACGACCGCCTGATCGCCACCCTGCGCCGCCTGCGCGATCTGGGCAACTCGGTGCTGGTGGTGGAGCATGACGAGGACGCCATCCGCGCCGCCGACTATGTGCTGGACCTGGGCCCCGGCGCCGGTGTGCACGGCGGCCGCATCATCGCCCAGGGCACGCCCGACGAGGTGGCGTCCCACCCCGAGTCGCTCACCGGTGCCTACCTGAGCGGCCGCGCGCGCATCGAGGTGCCGCGCGAGCGCCACAGCCTGGCGCGCCAGGAGAACCCGCAGACGCTCAAGATCATCAATGCCCGCGGCAACAACCTCAAGGGCGTGACAGTGGAGTTCCCCGTGGGCCTGCTGACCTGCGTGACCGGCGTCTCGGGTTCGGGCAAGAGCACCCTGGTCAACGACACGCTCTACGCGGCCGTGGCCAAGAAGCTTTACCAGGCCCATCAGGACCCGGCCCCGCATGACGAGATCGAGGGCCTGGAGGCCTTCGACAAGGTCATCAATGTGGACCAGAGCCCTATCGGCCGCACGCCGCGCTCCAACCCCGCCACCTACACAGGCCTGTTCACGCCCATCCGCGAGCTCTTTGCCGAGATGCCCACGGCGCGCGAGCGCGGCTACGGCCCCGGCCGCTTCAGCTTCAATGTGGCCGGCGGCCGCTGCGAGGCGTGCCAGGGCGACGGCGTGCTCAAGGTGGAGATGCACTTCCTGCCGGACGTCTACGTGCCCTGCGATGTCTGCCACGGCAAGCGCTACAACCGCGAAACCCTGGAGGTGCTCTACAAGGGCAAGAACATCACCCAGGTGCTGGACATGACCATCGAGGACGCGGCCGGCTTCTTCAGCGCCGTGCCCAGCATCTCACGCAAGCTGCAGACCCTGCTGGACGTGGGCCTGGGCTATGTGAAGCTGGGCCAGAGCGCCACCACGCTCTCGGGCGGCGAGGCGCAGCGGGTAAAGCTGGCCCTGGAGCTGAGCAAGCGCGACACCGGCCGCACGCTCTACATCCTGGACGAACCCACCACGGGCCTGCATTTCGGCGACATCGCCCTGCTGCTCAAGGTGCTGCACCAGCTGCGCGACGCGGGCAACACCATCGTGGTGATCGAGCACAACCTGGACGTGATCAAGACCGCCGACTGGCTGATCGATATGGGCCCCGAAGGCGGCTCCGGCGGCGGCCAGCTGCTGCTCGCGGGCACGCCCGAAGACCTGGCCGAATGCGCGGCCAGCCACACCGGCCGCTATCTGAAGCCGCTGCTGGCGCGCGGCTGAGACAGCGCGCACTGCGCGCTGCCGTCGCTGCTCAGGCCTGCTTGGCCTGGCGGCGGCGGGTCCACAGAGCCAGGCCGGCCAGGCCGCCCAGCATCAGGGCCCAGGTGCCGGGTTCGGGCACGGGCGGCGTCACCTCGGTGATGCCGGTGCCGGGTGGCAGCGGCGGGATGCCGCCGATGCCGCCCGAGGGCGGGATCAGGCCACCGCCACCACCACCACCCAGACCGGGCGTGCCCGGCGTACCGCCGGTGCCGGTGCCGATCAGGCTGCCGGGCGGGTTCACGCCGGCGATCTGGGCGAAGGTGGGCTCGCCACCGCCGCCGGCCACACCGGCGCCGGTAGGTTCCATGTCCAGCAGGCCTTGCGGATCTTCACCTTCGCGGGTCGACGAGGCCACGGTGGTGGCTGCGGCTGGCGCGGCAGCACGAGCCGGGGCCTCGCGCTTGATGCGGCTGACATTGCGGCAGACCGTGGGCACCAGGATGCAATGGCCGTCCTCGCAATAGACCAGGCCGCGCTCCTGCATCTGGTCGGTCCAGCGGGCACGGGTCACGGTGCCGCAGACGCTGCCCTGGCCGAAGTGCATGTCGCGGATCTCGGCGCCGTAGCGGGCCTTGCCCTCGATGGCATCGCGGGAGATGGTCACCATCTCGTCGTAGCTGCGCGCCTGCATGCGCTGCTTGAGCTTCTCGCGGGTGGCGACCGGGATGTCCTTGTAGCGGTCCACGGCCGCGACCACATCGCCCATGAAGGGATTGACCCCTGGACGATCCCAGGAGCACTGGGGCAAGGTGGCGCCGGAGGCGGCCAGAGCGATGGCGGCGAGCATGGACATGGACCTGTTCCCTCGGAAACACCGCTCGGGAGGAGGCCCGGGCGGCATTGGGGTTTACTAGGCCCTCAGTGTAAAAAGCCAGGGCCCCTCCCCTCTGGCCAGGCCCCCCCCAGGCGCGGGAGTCCATGACGGGCATATGTCACACATCGCACGGCTGTGGCGCCCTGGCTAGACTGGCGGGCCTAATTTGGAGCCTGCGATGTCCCAGCCACCCACCGTCGACTACTACTTCGCCCCCCAGTCGCCCTGGGCCTATCTGGGCCATGCCCGCCTGTGCGCCGTGCTGGCCGAGAGCGGTGCCGCCGTGCGCTTGCGTCCGGTGGACCTGGGCACGGTGTTCCCGGCCTCGGGCGGTCTGCCCCTGGCCCAGCGCGCACCGCAGCGCCAGGCCTACCGCCTGGTGGAGCTGCGCCGCTTCAGCGAGTGGCTGGGCCTGCCGCTGAACCTGCAGCCGCGCTGCTTCCCGGTCTCAGGTGATGCGGCCGCACGCCTGCTGATCGCCACCGACCTGGCCGCGGGCAGCGCCGCCGCCCTGCGCCTGGCGGGTGCGGTCTTCGCCGCGGTCTGGGCCGAAGAGCGCAACATCGCCGACCCAGCCACGCTGGCAGCCTTGCTCGACGAGCAGAACCTGCCCGGCGACTTGCTGGCCCAGGCCGAAGCCCAGCAGGCGCGCTACGAGGACTACACCCGGCAAGCCCTGGCGGCCGGCGTCTTCGGCGCGCCCAGCTATGTGCTGGACGGCGAGATCTTCTGGGGCCAGGACCGGCTGGATTTTCTGCGCCGTCGCCTCCTGGGTACAGCCGCCTGAGACGCGGGCTGCTATCGTGCGCGCTGCGCCGCGAGGCGTGTGCTGCCGACCGCCTTCTCTCTTGTCTCCGCCAATCACGACGCTCATGCCTGACTCCGCGCCGCCGCGCCATGTTCTCTACGTCGAGGACGACCGTATCAATATCGTGCTGATGGAAGAGGTGTTCCGCCGCCTGCCGGCGGACTGGACCCTGGAGTGCGTGGAAGACGGCGCCCAGGCCCTGGCCGCCCTGGCCGAGCGCCGACCCGATCTGCTGCTGGTGGACATGAACCTGCCCGATATGAACGGGCTGGAGCTGCTGGCACGCCTGCGCGAGCAGGACCCGGCCCTGAGCACGCTGTGCTGCGTGGCGCTCTCGGCCGACTCGCTGCCCGAGCAGGTGGAGGCCGCACGCGCAGCGGGCTTTTGCGACTACTGGCTCAAGCCCATCGATGTGCTGCAGCTGGCCGATGCCCTGCGCGCCCTGGACGCCGCCAGCACCGACCCGCACTGAGCCGCGCTGCGCCCGCCGCGCGGCCATGAAAAAACCCGGCCGGGGCCGGGTCTTGCTGAGGGCTCACTTGAGGTGGCTGTTGATCAGCTTGGTCATCTCGAACATATCGGCCTTGGCCTTGCCGAAGATTTCCTTCAGCTTGGCATCGGCATTGATGATGCGCTTCTGCACCTCGTCCTGCAGCTTGTTCTTCTTGATGTATTCCCAGACCTTCTTGGTCACATCGGTGCGCGGCAGCGGTGCGGCACCGACGATGGCGGCCAGCGCGGAGCTGGGGGTCAGGGCCTTCATGAAGGCGGCGTTCGGCGTGCGCTTCTTGGCGGGCGCTGCTGCCTTCTTGGCCGGCGCGGCCTTCTTCGCCGGGGCCGCCTTCTTGGCGGGTGCCGCCTTCTTTGCCGGAGCCGCAGCCTTCTTCGCCGGAGCGGCCTTCTTGGCCGGCGCCGCCTTCTTGGCGGGCGCAGCAGCCTTCTTCGCAGTTGCCATGTCGATTCTCTCCATCAAAGTGGGTTGATGTGCCGGGTCCGGGCGAAGGTCGCGTGCAGTGTCTGCCTACGCCTTCAATCTCTCTGGCACCTAGCGCAAGCTATGGTACTGCGCGCCTATCGCGTTGAGAAGGCTCTCAGAGGGCAGGAATGCCCCAAAAGACGGCCTGGAATGCGCTCTTTGTCGCGGCCCCGCATCAGATGCGCGATGACCACAGCCATTGCGGCCCGGCCTCGGCCACTTCCCTACAGCCGGCAAGGGCCATCGCGATCTCGAATTCATCGCGCAGCAGACGCAGGGCCTGGGCCACGCCGAGCGCGCCGGCCGTGGCCAGGGCATGCACATAGGGCCGGCCCAGCAGCACCGCATCGGCGCCCAGGCACAGGGCCTTGAACACATCGGTGCCGCGACGGATGCCCCCATCCACCAGCAGGGGCAGCTCCGGGCCGACCGCGGCGCGCAGCATGGGCAGCAGCTCGGCCGTGGCCGGCAGCGCATCGAGGGTGCGGCCCCCATGGTTGCTCACCACCAGACCGGCCACGCCGCGGCGCTGCGCCTCGTGCGCATCCGCGGGATGCACCAGGCCCTTGAGCAGCAGGGGCAGGCGGCAGTGCTCGCGCAGCCAGTCAATCTCGGCCCAGGTGGCGGCGCGTGGCATCAGGCCATCGAACATCGCGCTCTGCCCGGGCGCCAGCTCGAGCGGCTTCTTGCGTCCGCCCAGATTGACGGCGCGCACATCCTCCGGCAGCTGGAAACCGGCGCGGCGCTCGCGGTCGCGCGCGCCATGCACGGGCGCGTCGACGGTGAGCACCAGGGCCTCGAAGCCCGCGGCCTCCACGCGCTGCAGCAGCTCGGCCATGAAGCCGCGGTCATCGCGCCAATAGAGCTGGAACCACAGCGGACCGCCACCGGCCGGGTCCTCGCGCAGGGCGCGGGCCACCGCCTCCATGGGCACGCTGGCCTGAGCGCTCAAAATCATGCCGGCGCCCTGGGCCGCCGCGGCATAGGCGCTGGCCAGCTCACCGTCGGGATGCGCCAGACGCTGGTAGGCGATGGGCGCCAGCATCAAGGGCGTGGGCCAGCTGCGCCCCAGCAGGGTGCAGCGCGTGTGGCCGCCGGACAGATCGCGCAGCACGCGCGGCCAGAGCTTGACGGCGTCCCAGGCCGCGCGGTTGGCGCGCAGCACCTGCTCGTCGGCCGCACCGCCATTCAGATAGGCCCAGGCCGAGGGCGTCATGCAGGCCTGCGCATGGGCCTCGAAATCGGCCAGATTGACGATACCCTCGGGCAGGCTCTGCAGCGCGGGGCGTGGGGCGGCCTCGCTCATGTGTCCGCCCACATGCGCAGGAGGTTGTGATACGTGCCGGTGAGCTGCACCGTGGCCTCGGACTCGCCATGCTCGGCGCGCAGGCGCATCAGGCTCATGTCCATCTCATACAGCAGGCGGCGCTGCTCATCGCTGCGCACCATGCTCTCGATCCAGAAGAAGCTGGCGAGGCGGGCGCCGCGGGTGACGGGACTCACATGGTGCACGCTGGTGCCAGGGTAGAGCACCATATCGCCGGCCCGCAGCTTGACGCGCTGCTCGCCGAAAGTGTCCTGCACCACCAGTTCGCCGCCCTCGTACTCCTCGGGGTCGGCCAGGAAAAGGGTGCAGGAGATGTCGGTGCGCACGCGCTGATGGCCGCCGGGCAGATAGCGCACTGCCTGATCCACATGGGGACCATAGGTGTTGTTGGCACCGGCATAGCGGTTGAACATGGGCGGCAGCACCCGCTTGGGCAGGGCGGCGGAGAAGAAGATCGGATGCCGCTCCAGAGCCTGCAGCACCAGCTGCTGCAGGCTCTGGGCCTGGGCGCTGCCGCCAGGCAGCTGCTCATTGTTCTTGACCCGGGCCGCCTGGCTGCCGGCCGTCTGGCGGCCGTCTTCCCAGGGGGCTTCGCGCAAGAGCGCGCGCGCCTGAGTCAGGGCCTCAGGGGACAGGACTTGCTCGATCTTCAACAGCATGGGGAACGCGTCCTTCGCATGGAAAAAAGGCCCGGAGAAACAACCCCGGGCCAACAAAGGCATTGATGCGATCAGTGTAGCGAGCCGGACCATGCCGGCTCTGTCCTGGATCAGAACTTGTAGGTGACCGTCGCCTGCAGGTCGCGGCCCTTGCCCGGGATGTAGTGGCCGCGGTAGAGCATGTCGGCATACAGCTTGTTGCTGATATTGCTCAGATTGGCCTTGAAGGTGAGCTTGTCCATCGTGTACTCGGCCATCAGGTCGGCGGTGATGAACTTGGGCGCGTAGGTCGTCGGTGCCAGTTGCGGCGTATCGGCGCTGCGTGCGTTCAGGCCCATGCCCAGACGCAGGGCCGGCGTCACCTTGTAGGTGCTCCAGATGGTGCCGCTGTGGCGCGGGGTCAGGCCCGGGCGCGAGCCCACGGCTTCACCCTGCAGGGACTGGCCGCCCGGCGCCTTGTCGATCTTCGCGTTGGGGATGTAGGCGTAGGAGCCGAAGATCTCCCACTCGGGCGTGATGCGGCCGGCCAGGTCGATCTCGAAGCCCGAGGCATGACGCTTGCCCGACAGCACATAGTTGGTGGCGTTCACCGTCTCGCTGTCGCGGTTGCGCTCGTTGTACTTCTCGGCACGGAAGAGGGCGAAGCGGCTGGTGAAGCGACCATCGGCCCAGTCGATCTTGGCGCCCAGCTCGATATTGCGGCTGGCTTCCGGCGGCGTGTTCTCGCCCAGGGCGTCGTACTGGTAGGTATCGCCCGAGGTGTTGAACGAGGTGCCGTAGGAGAAGTGGTAGGACTGGGTAGCGGAGGGCTGGAACAGCACGCCAAAGCGGCGGCTCCACAGCGAGTCGGTGCGCGCACGGTGGGTGGCGGCAGCGGTGCTGGTGGCGGGCGTGTTGTAGTCGCCCTCGAAGCGGTCCCAACGCAGACCGCCCAGCAGCTTCCATTGCGGGGCCACCTGCAGCAGGTCTTGAAAGTACACAGCCTGGGACTTGGCGTCGAAGGTGCGGTTGAGCGTCACCACGCGGCCGGCTTCGTTGGCCGAGCCGCCATCGTTGGGCGTGCCCACGGTGGTGGTGGGCTTGCTCAGGGCTGGCACGCCGTAGTTGCGGAACTCATCGTGGGCGAACTCGACACCGGTGGTCACATCGTGCTTGAGACCGAACCAGTTGAACTTGCCGCTGTAGTCGCTCTGCAGGTTCTTGGTCTTCATGTCCTGGATCTTGGCCTGGCTGCCGCGCGTCAGCACCGTGGCGTCGCTGAAGGTGTCCGAGGTCACGGCCTTGCGGTCCGGCTGCAGCGCGGCACCGGCGAAGCGGATGGCGCTGGCGCGCAGATCGCGGTCATAGGTGGCGGCGCGGAACTGGGTACGCAGCTCGCCGCCGTCCAGGAAGCGGTGCACATGGCTCAGCGTGCCGTAGGCGACGCTGGACTTGCTGTAGTCGCTGGCGGCACCGTAGTAGTTCTTGGGATCGATGGGTAGCAGACGGTTGCCGCCCTTGACCGGGCCGGGCGTGAGCCAGGGCATGCCGTAGTTCACGCCGTTGTTGTTGTCCAGGTAGTAGAAACTGACCATGAACTCGTCGGCGGTGCCGATGCCCCAGCGGAAGCTGGGCGCCACGCCCTGCTTGCTGATGCGGTTGCCGCTGTTCTCGGCCTCCGTCACCATGGTCGAGATGCGGAAGGCGGCATCCTCGCCGGTCTTCACATTGGCATCGCCCACCACGCGGAAGTAGCCGCCCTGGCCGCCGGTGGCAGACACCTCGCCCTGGGTCAGCAGCAGGGGCTGCTTGTTGACCTGGTTGACGGCGCCGCCGGTGGAGCCGCGACCGAAGAGCATGGAGGCCGAGCCGCGCAGCACTTCCAGGCGGTCGTAGTTGAAGGTGTCACGCTCGTAGAAGGCCGGATCGCGCATGCCATCGATGAAGATGTCACCGGTGGACTGCAGGGAGAAGCCGCGCAGGCGGATGTCTTCCTCACCACCCTCGGCGGCCTGGAAGGAGATGCCGGCGGTGTTCTTGAGCGCGTCCTTCAGCGTGTCCAGATTGCGGTCGTCGATCAGGCGCTCGGTCACCACCGTCACCGATTGCGGAATGTCGCGCAGCTCCTGCTTGCCCTTACCGATGCGGGTCTCGGTGGCCTGGTAGTCGTCCTTGCCGGCGCGCTCGGTGCTGGCCTTGGCGCGCACCACGGGCAGGGCGTTCTCGGTCTTGGCCGGCTCGGCGGCGGGGGCGGTCTGGGCCAGGGCGGCCGAGGCCAGGCCGAAGCCGGCGGCCAGGGCGCCCAGAGGCAGCAGGGCCGCGGCCGGGCGCGACACGGTGCCAACGGCGGTTTTGAGCTTCTTGCGACGGGACATGGAAGGACTCCTGTGAGGTTCAGAGGGCAAGACGACGCCAAGGGTGGCCTGGCTTCCGGCTTGGCCACCCGGTTTGCGGTCGTCCCGCGGTTCGAGAGAAAAGAGAGAAAAAAAAGGAGGCGCACCGGGGCCGCACAGGCCCCGCAAGACTTACTGGGCCTCGGGTTCGCTAACGAAGCCCACCTTGCTCAGGCCAGCCTTGGAGGCGTCGCCCAGGGTCTCGGCCACCAGGCGGTAGGGCACGTTCTGGTCGGCGCGCAGATGCACCTCGGGCTGGTTCGGCTTCTGGCCCTCGGCCGCGAAGCGGGCCTGGGCCTCGGCGCGGCTGACGGCCTCGCCGTTCCAGAAGCGCTGACCGGCGGCGTCGATGGCGAACTCCACCTTCTCGGGCTTGAGTTCGTTGGCGGCGGCGCTGACCTTGGGCAGGTCCAGCTTGACGGCGTGGGTCAGCAGCGGGGCGGTGACGATGAAGATCACCAGCAGCACCAGCATCACGTCGATGAGCGGGACCATATTGATCTCGGCCACCGGCGCATTGCTGCGCTTGCTGTCAAAGGAGGCGAAGGCCATGGCGTGCTTCTCCCTGCGCGGCTCAGGCGGTGGCGGGCTTGAGCGGACGCACATTGCCGCCCTGCTGGGCCGCGGCGCCGGGGGCCTCGCCCAGGGTCAGGAAGCTGTGCAGCTCGTAGGCAAAGGCGTCCAGGCGGGCGCTGAACACGCGGTTGCCGCGGTTGAAGGCGTTGTAGGCGATCACGGCGGGGATGGCCACGGCCAGGCCGATGCCGGTCATGATCAGGGCCTCGCCCACCGGGCCGGCCACCTTGTCCAGGGTGCCGGCGCCGCTCATGCCGATGGCCAGCAGGGCGTGGTACACGCCCCAGACCGTGCCGAACAGGCCCACGAAGGGCGCGGTGGCGCCGATGGTGGCCAGGGTGGTCAGGCCCGATTCCAGGCGGGTGGTTTCCTCGTCCAGCACCTTCTTGATGGTGCGGGTGATGAAGTCATTGGCGGTGCCGGCCTCGGCCAGGCGGGCCGCGCCGTGGCGGGCATGGTGGGCTTGGGCATGCAGGGCGTGGGCGCTCAGGTGCGAGAAGGGATCGCGCGCGCCATGGGTGCTGATCTCGGCCTGCACCGCGTCCAGCGAGCGGGCGTTCCAGAAGAAGTCCAGGAAGGTGGCGCTGCGCTTGTTGCGCAGGAACTGGGTCAGGCCCTTGGCCACGATCAGGGCCCAGGAGGCCACGGACATGACGACGAGCACACCCAGCAGGAACTTGCCGACGGCGTCGGACTGGGCGATGAAATGACCGAAGCCGGGATTGACCGGAACGGTGGCGAGGGCAGCGGTGGTGGCGTCCATGGGATTGAGGCGTCGGAATGTGTGGGGATGGGGCGGCTCAGCGGTCCAGCTCGTAGGACAGCAGGGCCGTGGTCTCCCATTCGATGGGCTGACCGTTCTCGGTGTAGGGGGCGAAGCGGGCGCTGCGGATGTCCTGCAGGGCCTGCTGGTCCAGGCGGGCGAAGCCGGAGGACTTTCTGATCGAGGCGTCCTTGAGCAGGCCCTTGGCATCGACCACGATGCGCAGATGCACCAGGCCCTGCTCGCCCAGGCGGCGCGAGAGCAGGGGCACGGTCATCTTGGGCTCCACCAGATAGCGCACCGCGCTGGGCGGGATCAGCTTGGGCGCGGGCGGCGCGGCCGGCGCTGGCGGGGCGGGCGGTGCCGGCGGCGCGGGCACGGCGGCCACCGGGGCGGGCGCTGGCGAGGGCTCGGGCGCCACGAAGGCCGGCGGCGCCGGGGCCGGCGACGGCGCGGCGGCGATCACGGGCGTGGGCGCCGGGCGCGGCTTGAGCGGCTGGGGCGCGGGCGGCGGCGGCGGGGTGGGCTTGGGGGGCTCCGGCGCCTGGATCAGGCTGACCATGATGGGCGCCGCCTCCACCACGGCCTGGCGCACCGCATCCACCTGCAGCAGGGCCCAGCCGCCCAGCACATGGGCGGCGAGCACGCCGCCATAGAGCGCGCGGCGGGCGGTGGGGCCCAGCTCATCGGCCTGACCGGGCTGGGGCCGCAGCGGCGCGGGCGCGGCCGGCCGGGGCGCCGGCGTGGCGGGGCGCGCCGCCGAGCCTGGTGCCGGCGCGGCGTTCGCGGTGGGAAGGACGTCGTCCCCGGGGGCGACAGTGAAGGCTTGGGTCACGGAATTGAGGCACCGGACGGCACCACGGGTTCACAGCGAACCTGATCGTAACATTAATGCGAACTATTCCTATTAGTACTCCAGATATGAGCGGGATTTGCGTCCGATCATGTCCCGCGCACGCAACAGCCGCGGGCTGGCGCAAGGCGGCTTGTATGCTTGCCGCCATGATCAAGACCCTGACGCGTTGGCTGCTGCTGGCGGGCGCCCTGCTCCTGGTGGCCAGCCTCTATCCCGGTGTGCAGGTCAAGAGCTTCGGGGCCGCGCTGATCGCGGCCCTGGTGCTGGGCCTGCTCAACACCTTGCTGCGACCCATCCTGGTGCTGCTGACCTTGCCGGTCACGGTGCTGAGCCTGGGGCTCTTTCTGTTCGTGATCAACGCCCTGATGTTCTGGGCCGCGGCCCAGGTGCTGGACGGCCTGGCCGTGGCCGGCTTTGGCGCGGCCCTGATCGGTTCGCTGATCTACAGCCTGTGCGGCATGGGCATCGACGTGATCATCGAACGCCTCTTCCCCGACGGGGATTGAAGCCCGGCGCGACTCAGCGCGCCGGTGATGCTTCCAGCGACAGGCGCGGCGAGAGCGGGCGGCGTTCCTGCAGCGGCAGCTCGGCGCCGGGCGGTGCGCCGCGCGGATAGAGCTCGGCCATGAGCTGGCGGCGCTCGTAGATCAGGCTGCGCAGGCGCGCATCGATGACGGACGCCTCGATCTGATCGGCATTGCGGCCGCGCGACTGGTTCAGGCCCGAGCGCAGGCGGTCGATGGCACCGTTGAGATCGCCCACGGCCGCCCGGGTTTCGCCCAGGGCACGCACCGCGCGCAGGGGCTGGTCCAGCTTCTGCCAGAGCTGGGCCAGCAGGCCCCAGGCCAGGGCATCGCGGGGCTGCAGGCTCACATGGGTCTGCAAGGCATCGGCGGCTTCGCGCGCCGGCGCCAGATCGCTGTCGAACAGGGCCAGCTGGGCGCGCTGCATCATCAGCGGCCGCGAGCGGTCACCGGCCAGCGGGGCCAGGGCGGCATAGCCAGCACCGGCCTGCTCCTGGGCCAGGGCCATCTCGGCGCGCAGCAGCACCAGGGCCCGGCGGGCATGGGGTTCCTCGCCCAGCAGGGACAGCATCTGCTCGGCGCTGCGCAAGGTGGTTTCGGCGCGCGGCCAGTTGCGCAGCTTGATGGAGGCCAGGGCGCTGGCATAGCGGGCGCCCAGCTGCTCGTAGGCCGTGCCGCGGGTGCCGGCATCCAGGGCCTGCAGCTGGGTCAGGATCTCGGCGCGGCCGTCCATCAGCACGCGGGCGCGGCCAGCCATCAGCGCATGCTCGGCCAGGCCGCTGGGACGCACCAGACTGGCGGTGCCCAGGCGAGAGCGAGCCTCGCCGATGCGCTCGCTGGTCAGGGGGTGGGAGCGCAGATAGGGGTAGGCGCCCGAATCCATCAGGTGATAGGCCTGCTCCATGCGCTCGAACATGCTGACCATGCCCGAGGGCGCATAGCCCGCATGGCTGAGCACATTGAAGCCCACGCGGTCGGCCTCGCGCTCCATATCGCGCGAGAAGCTCAGCGAGGCGGCGGCCGCGGCGGCCTGGCTGCCCACGATGGCGGCCTGCACCGCATTGGCATTGCCCGAGCGCGAGGCGGCGATGACGCCGGCGATCAGGCCGGCCGTGGCCAGCAGGCTGTTGCGCGAGTCGCCCGCGATGCGGCGCGCGATATGGCGCTGGGTCACGTGCGAGAGCTCATGCGCCAGCACCGAGGCCAGCTCGTCCGGCGCACCGGTCATGGCGATCAGGCCCAGGTGCACGCCCACAAAGCCGCCCGGCAAGGCGAAGGCGTTGACGCTGCGGTCACGCACCAGAAAGGTTTCCCAGGCGAAGCGGCTGTTGGTGTCGTCGCCGATCTGGCCCAGCTGCTTGGCCGAGCTCACCAGCGGGGACCACAGGCGCTGCACGTATTCCAGCAGCAGGGGATCGTCCAGATAGTCCGGGTCCAGGCGGATCTGGCGCATGATCTGGTCGCCGAAGCGGCGCTCGTCGCTCACGTCCAGGTCCTGCGAGACCGCATCCCCCAGGGCCGGCAGGTTCACCTGGGCCCGGGCCTGCGGCAGGGACAGGGCATTCAGGCTCAGGGCGGCCGCCAGGGCCACCGCCAGACGGCGCGGCCGGTTCATCAAGCTGGTCAAGGGCGTCGCTCCCTAGGCACGAGACTGGAAAACAAGGTCACTATGATGACAGACCTTTCATTGCCCGATTGTTGCCGCATCCCCATCATGAGCTCGCCGCTGACGCATTTCGATACCGAGGGCCAGGCCCATATGGTGGACGTGTCCGCCAAGGCCGAAACGCATCGCGTGGCGCGCGCCGCCGGCCGCATCCGCATGCAGCCCGCCACCCTGGCCCTGATCGCCCAGGGCACGGCCAAGAAGGGCGATGTGCTGGGCGTGGCCCGCATTGCCGCCATCCAGGGGGCCAAGCGCACTTCCGACCTGATCCCGCTCTGCCACCCCCTGCCCATCACCCGGGTGGCGGTGGAATTCGAGCTGGACGAAGCCGCCAGCGCCGTGGTCTGCAGTGCCCAGGTCGAGACCCTGGGCCGCACCGGCGTGGAGATGGAGGCCCTGACCGCCGTGCAGATCGGCCTGCTCACCATCTATGACATGTGCAAGGCCGCCGACCGCGGCATGGTGATGGAGCAGATCCGCGTGCTGGAGAAGCAGGGCGGCAAGAGCGGGGCCTGGGTGGCCGCGCTCTGAGGCCCCGCACACCGATCAACGCATCTCGCGGTAGCCGTAGACCCGCTGCGGCGCCTGACACTGGAAGGGCTGGGCCGCCGCGGCCACGCCGGCTTCTGCCAGCACCGGACATTCGGCCAGCCAGTCCTCGGCCTGCTTGCTGCGGAACTCGCGCAGACGCGCCACCACATAGCGGGCACGGTCCACATCGCCGGTGGCCGCCAGGGAGCGAGACCAGGCCATCATCAGGCGCACATCGATGAGGTTGTGGCCGGTGCGCTGGGCCGCCAGCAGGGCCGCAGGGCCCGAGGGCAAGGTGGTGGCCGCGGCATAGTCGGCCTGGGCCGCGAAGAAGACGCTGTGCTGACCCCGCTCGATGCGGGCCTCCAGCGGTGCGGCCTTGGCCGGCGGCAGATAGATGTCCACCACGCGCAGATAGTCCCAGACAGCGAACAGGCTGCCCGCCAGCATCAGCGCGCCGCCCAGGCGCAGCGCCCCGGCCGACAGCAGCCGGCCGTCCGCCCTGCCCTCATCCAGCGCCTGCGTCTGCGGCGCCAGGCACACGCCCAGCGCGAACAGCGTGGGCAGCAGGAAGTAGGCGTACCAGAGCGGGTACTCCAGCAGGCTGTGCAGGCCGATCATCAGCACCACCATGAAGGCGCAGCGCTTCATCAGCGCCAGCTCGCCCTGGGCGTGCCGGCTGGCACGCCAGGCGGCAAACACCGACCACGCCAGCAGACCCAGCACCAGCAGGCCCAAGGGCCAACCCAGCTCCACCAGCAGCTGCATCACGATATTGTGCGTGTGGTCGAAGAAGGCCACGGGCCGGTCCGGGAAGGGCGTCAGGGTCCAGGCCAGATTGAATTCCCCCCAGCCCACGCCGGTCCAGGGATGCATCTTCAGCAAGGTCCAGGCATTGGCCAGGATGGCCAGACGCGAGGGCGAGCCCGCCCCCTCGGCCAGGCGCGACTCGGCGCCGAAGGCCTGGCCGCTGGCATGCGACCAGCCCGAGAGCGCGGCCCAGCTCAGGGCCAGCATCAGGGGCGTGGCCATCAGGGCCCAGCGCTCGAGGCGGCCGATGCGCCGATCCAGCAAGCCCCACAAGGCCAGCAGGAACACCCCGATCATGCCGGTGCGCGAGGCACTGAGCACCACGCCGAACACCAGCCCCAGCAGCAGCGCCGGCAGCAGCCAGCGCCGCGCCGCGCCGCCCAGGCGCCCCGCGGCAGACAGCCACACCGCCGCCACGCAGGCCCACATCAGCAGGCTGGCCAGATGATTGGGTTGGCGCAGATTGCCCACGGCCCGGCCGGCAATGCCGGAGCGGGCGATCAGATTGCCATCGGTGAACTGCGGGAAGAAGACCTGCAGGATGCCGATAAGCAGTGAGGCCAGGCCCAGCAGCAGCAGGCCGTAGCAGAAACCCGCCCAGAGCGAGCCGCTGCTTGATGAGGCCGGCTCAGCAAGCGGCCGCAAGGGCGTCGCGGTGACGCTGCTTGCGCCGAGCTGCAGCACCAGCAGCGCCGACAGCAGCAAGGCCAGGCCCTGCAAGGCCAGTGACCAGGGCAGGCCGTTGAGCCCCGGTGAGGTGAGCGCCGCCAGCATCATCAGCGCCAGGGCCGCGCTGACGGCCCAGGTGGCACGCAGCGGCGCGGCGCGCACGCCCGCCAGCAACAGCACCAGCCCCCAGGCGGCGATGGCCAGCAGCTGGTTGAACAGCGTGGCGGAGGGCGTGAGGTTGTAGGCCAGCAGGGGCGGGAGAGCCGTGGCGAGAATCAGCGCAGTGAGGGCGTGACCTTGGAAGGGAATGTGGCGCATGGAGATGAATCATCACATGCCGAGGCGAACGCAAACCGCGACCGACAGCCAAAGCTCGCCCGCCAAAGAACAGGAAGACGCAAAAAAGGCCCCGAGGGGCCTTTGCGTAAGCAGACTTGCTGGTTTACTTGTTGTTTGCTTCAAGCAGCGCCTTCACCTTCGGGCCCGAGCCAGTTTTTCCGAGGTTGGATGCGTCCACCTTCCAGTTGATATTGGTGCCTTCAACGGTAGGCGTATAGGTGACGGTCTTGTCATTCAAATCTTCACCCAGCCCCTTCCCCAGCGTCATCGTGATCACGCCCTTGGAGACAGAAGCCTTGGCAACTTCTTTGGTGGCGGCCCAATTCTTGTCATCGGGGATCGGATCAGAGTTGCCGTCACCGTTGCAGTTTGCCAGCTCGCCGGCGTTCTGGTTAATGCAGACGCCGATAGAAGTCTTCAGCACATCCAGCGCGCGCACCGCGTTCTGCGCCTTGGCCTTGGCGGTGTAGTCCTGGTAGGCCGGCAGGGCCACGGCAGCCAGGATGCCGATGATCGCCACGACGATCATCAGTTCGATCAGGGTGAAACCCTTTTGGACTTTGCGCTTCATGCTCATGTCAGACTCCTGCGAAATGAGAGGGGGTTGGGATTGAGACATCCCCCCTGAATGCAGGGGTCGTGCCAGCTTGGCGAGGCCCCCGGTGCGTGATGCAGATCACGAATTCGGGCCATCCGGCCCTCGGGACTGACAATTTTTGTCAGGCGAGGCGGCGCAATTTGTTGTGCGAATAGGGAAGCGACCATTTTTGTCAGCCGGCGGCGGCGCCCGCTGAAACAGGCGCTTACAGCTCGAAGGTCTGGCCGACCTGCAGGGCGGCAATCTGATGGCTGCTGGGCAGCTCGCCGATCTCGGCCATCACCGCCGGCACCTCGCCGGGCTTGATATGGGTGATGTGCACGGCCACGCTGCCCTGGAGCTGGGCCAGTTCGCGCCCCAGGGCGGCCGGGCAGAGGTGGCGGCTGATCTGGGCGAGCTGGCGCTCCTCATCGCTGAAGGCGGTCTCGATCACCAGATGGGCCACGCGCAGCTGGGCCAGACGCTGCCAGAGCGCGGGATTGGGGCCTGTGTCGCCGGTGTAGACCCAATGGGCATGCTGGCCGGCCGGGCCTGAGTCGAGGGCGAAACCGCAGGCCGGCACGGTGTGCTCGGCGCTCAGCACCTCGATCACGCGACCTGCACCCAGGTCCAGGCGCTGGCCGATCTCGATGGGCTGCAGGGCCAGCACCGGATGCTCGGCACTGGGCAGACGCGTGAAGTCGGGCCAGATCACGCCGTTGAATAGATGCTGGCGCAGGGCCTCGAGCGTGGGCGCCAGCGCGTGAACCTGGATCGGTGGGCGCCCGGCCTGGGCGCGCAGACGCAACACGGCATCGGCCAGCAGGGGCACACCCAGCACATGGTCCAGATGGGAATGGCTCAGCAGCACATGGTCGATGCGGGCCAGGGCGGCCAGATCGAGATCGGCCACGCCCGTGCCGGCGTCGATGAGCACATCCTCATCCAGCAAAAAGGCGGTGGTCTTGCAGCCGGCGGCGATCGCGCCGGAACAACCCAGGACTCGTATCTTCATGCGCAGCGGTCTTGATGGCCCCGGGGCCTTTTCAGCAGGCCTCGAATTTACGCGGCCCGGCGCCCGGCGCGAAGGCACGGATTGCGCGTTTCTCCCGGCTTTGCAGGACAAGGGGCGGCGGGCGTGACTTGCTGCACGGGCGCAGCCGCCCTCAGCCGGGCGCTCAGCCCGCCTGCACGAACTGCATCTGGGTGCCGGCCAGCTCGATCACATCGCCGCTCTTGAGCGCGATGGATTCGCCGGTCAGCGGCACGCCGTTGACCGTGGGGCGGGCGCCGCCTTCCACATGGGCGAACACATAGCCGCTGGGTCGCTTGGTGATGGACGCCACCTGCACGCCGGGCTTGCCGACGGTGGTGACCACCTTGGTCAGGCTGACCTCACGGCCGGCCGCGGCGCCGGTGAGCACGCGGATGGTGGCCGGGCTGGCCGCGCTGGCGGGGGCACCCAGGGCGCCGAAGGACGAAGGCAGACCGAAGCCGCTGGGCGTGCCGCCCGGCTTCAGGATCATGGTCTTCTCGTAATCGGCACTGTCCTCGAGCAGGAACTTGATCTTGTACTTGCCGACCTCGACCACGTCGTTATTGCTCAACAGCTGCTTCTTGATCGCCTTGCCGTTGATATAGGTGCCGTTGGTGGAGTTCAGGTCCTCGATGAACACATCGTTGCCCACCATCTGCAGCACGGCATGCTCGCCGCTGACCGCCAGGTTGTCGATCACGATGTCGTTGTAAGGCCTCCGCCCGAGCGTGGTCTTGTCCTTGGTGATCTGCACCTCCTTGATCACCACCCCGTCGAGCGAAACCACCAGTTTGCCCATGCTTGACCTCAGTCCTGTTATCTCGTTTGCGTGCCGCCCCCAAGGCCTGGCGACGCAAGCGACGCCTTCAGCGTCGGCCGAAAGGCCACCAGGTCCGGCTGGCAGGCTTGACGCGCCCCTCGGCGCGGGCCAGCACGATCGCAATATTATCCTTGCCGCCCATGTCATTGGCGGCGGCAATGAGCGCCTGCGCTGCTTCCGGCAGCGAAGGGTGGTTTATCAGCAACTGTGCCAGGGCATCGTCGTCCAGCATATCGGACAGTCCGTCCGAGCAGAGCATGAACAGATCGCCCGGCTGGACCTCGTGCGCATGCAGCTCCAGCATCACCGTGTCTTCCACGCCCACGGCACGGGTGACGAGATTGCGGTTGCTGGAATAGGCCGCCTCCTCGGGCGTGAGCAGGCCGGCGTCCAGCTGCTCCTGCAGCAGGGAATGGTCGCGGGTGATCTGGGTGAACTGGCCGCCGCGCAGGCGGTAGGCGCGCGAGTCGCCCACATGGCCCAGCAGCAGGCCGTCCTCGCGGAACACGGCCAGCACCAGGGTCGTGCCCATGCCGGCATAGCGAGGGTTGGTGTTGGCAGCGTTGAAGATGGCGCGGTTGGCGTTGTCCACGCAGATGTCCATGGCGCGGCGCACATCCGCGGGGCCGGCCTTCTCGCCGGTTTCCTTGAGCCAGCGGCCCAGCTCGGCCTTGATGAAGCTGGTCAGCATCTGGCTGGCCACCTCGCCGGCGTTGTAACCGCCCATGCCGTCCGCCAGCACGGCCAGGCCCACCTCCGCGTCCACTGCCACCGAGTCTTCGTTGTTGTCGCGGGCGCGACCCACATCGCTTGCGCTGTAGAACTCCACGGTCATGGGCGGCTGGGCAGCTGTTCAGGAAAAAGGGCTCAGGGATTGTGCCCCGGTTCACCGCGCTGCAGACGCTCGGTGCGCGCGAAGGGGTCGGGGGACGTGAAATCCTGACCGGGCGGGGCCGGGTCTTGCCCGCCGCCGCCGATCTGGGCCAGCACCGCCTCCAGATCCTGAGCCATGGCCTCGCCGCTGGCATAGCGCAGCTCGGGCCGCTTCTCCAGGGCCAGGGCCAGCACCAGGGCCAGGGACTCCGGCAGCTTGGGCCGGTAGTGGCGCACATCGGGCGGTGCCTGGTTGGCGATCTGGTACATCAGGGTCGCCATGGAGTCGGACTGATGCGGCAGCTGACCGGTGAGCAGCTGGTAGAGCATCACGCCCAGGGAATAGAGGTCGCTGCGCCCGTCCACATGCAGGCCGGCCAGCTGCTCGGGCGACATGAAGGAGGGCGTGCCCAGGACCAGGCCGGTGCGGGTGCGGCTGCCGTCGGCAATGCGGGCGATGCCGAAGTCCATGATCTTGAGTGCGCCGCTGGCGCGCTCGTACATCACATTGCTGGGCTTGATGTCGCGATGCACCACGCCCTGGGCGTGGGCATGGGCCAGGGCGCGGGCCAGGCGCACCGCCAGGCCCAGCACCTCGCGCACCGGCAGCAGGCTGCCGGCGCGGGTGTAGTGACTCAGATCCTGGCCGGGTGCGTACTCCATCGCGATCCAGGCGTCCTGACCGGCCTGGCCGGCATCAAGCACGCCCAGGATGTTGGGATGGTGCAGGTGGCGGGCGGCGCGCGCCTCGCGCATGAAGCGCTGGCGCACATCGATCAGGTCTTCGGCGGCGAACTCGCGCTGCAGGGCCAGGCGCTTGATGGCGACCTGGCGGCCGCTGGCCTTCTCGGTGGCCAGGCAGACCACGGCCATGGCGCCACGCCCCAGCTCGGCCCCCAGCGCGTAGGCGCCGAGCTCGCCACCGCTCTCGCGCTGGAAGGGCAGGGGCTGGGTGCTGGGGCCGCCGCTGTCCAGGGTGGAGGTCTGGCCGTCCGGGGTGCCGGAGCCACTGGAACGGTCCGCACCACCACTCAGGCGGTCCAGTGCGCGTTTCCAGAAGCCGGCAGCCATCGGGCCTCAGGCCGCCGCGTCACCGCCCTTGCGGGCGGCCAGCAGCTTGCCCGCGGCCAGCACCAGCAGGGCGCCGACCACGCCGCAGGCGTAGTACAGGGTGGGCAGGACCTGGGTGGAGCCGGGCTTGTCACCCTCGACCATGGGCACCCAGCCGGCCACGGCGGGGTCACCCACCATCATGGTGCCGGCAATCCAGCCCAGCAGCATGGCGCCCAGGGTGATGACCAGGGGGAAGCGGTCCATCAGCTTGATCACCAGCTGGCTGCCCCAGACGATGATGGGGATGGAGACCAGCAGGCCGAAGATCACGAGCGGCATCTGGTGGCCGCCGCCCGCGCCTTCGGCGGCGCCGGCAATGGCGATGACGTTGTCCAGGCTCATCACGAAGTCCGCCACGATCACGGTCTTCACGGCGGCCCAGAGCTTGTCGCTGGCCTGGATATTGGCGTGCTCGTCATCGTCCTCGGGCACCAGCAGCTTCATGCCGATCCACAGCAGCAGCAGGCCGCCCACCAGCTTGAGGAAGGGCAGCTTGAGCAGGGTCAGGGCGAAGAAGATCAGCACGACGCGCAGCACGATGGCGCCGGCCGTGCCCCAGATGATGCCCTTGGTGCGCTGGGCATCGGGCAGCTTGCGGCAGGCAAGCGCGATCACGACCGCGTTGTCGCCGCCGAGCAGGATGTCGATCATGATGATCTGGCCAACGGCAAGCCAGAACTCGGGACTGGTGAGCATGTCCATATGCGCAGTTTCCACCGGACTGCCTCTTGAGAGGCGTCCAGTCTAAGGCGTTGTGTGAGGAGTATCCAAACGGCAAGAGGGGCCTGGCGGCCCCTCTTGATGCTTGAACGGCGAGGCACCGCATTGTCCGCGGCACCTCCCGGGGCGCTCGATGCGTGAAATTACGCATCCGCAGCGCGCCCGGCGGCTGGCTTTACAGCAGGCCCTTGAGCAGCTTGCCCATCTCGGACGGGTTGCGGGTCACGGTGAAGCCGCACTCTTCCATGATGGCCAGCTTGGCGTCGGCCGTGTCGGCACCGCCCGAGATCAGCGCGCCGGCATGGCCCATGCGCTTGCCCGGAGGGGCGGTGACACCGGCGATGAAGCCCACGACCGGCTTCTTCATGTTCAGCTTGCACCAGCGGGCGGCTTCGGCCTCGTCCGGGCCGCCGATCTCGCCGATCATGATCACGGCGTCGGTGTCCGGATCGTCGTTGAAGGCCTTCATCACGTCGATGTGCTTCAGACCGTTGATCGGGTCGCCGCCGATGCCCACGGCCGACGACTGGCCGATGCCCAGCTCGGTCAGCTGTGCCACGGCTTCATAGGTCAGGGTGCCGGAACGCGAGACCACGCCGACACGACCCTTGCGGTGGATGTGGCCGGGCATGATGCCGATCTTGATCTCGTCGGGCGTGATCAGGCCGGGGCAGTTGGGGCCCAGCAGCAGGGTGCGCTTGCCACCGGCGGCTTCCTTGGCCTTCATCTTGTTGCGCACTTCCAGCATGTCGCGAACCGGGATGCCTTCGGTGATGCAGATGGCCAGGTCCAGGTCGGCCTCAACGGCTTCCCAGATGGCGGCCGCAGCGCCTGCGGGCGGCACATAGATCACGGACACGGTGGCGCCGGTCTGGGCGGCGGCTTCCTTGACGGTGCCGTAGATGGGAATGTCGGAGAACTTCTCGCCCGCCTTCTTGGGGTTCACGCCGGCGACGAAGGCGTTCTTGCCGTTCGCGTAGGCCTGGCAGCCCAGGGTGTGGAATTGACCGGTCTTGCCCGTGATGCCCTGGGTGATGACCTTGGTGTCCTTGTTGATGTAAATGCTCATGTTCGTATTCCTTGGCTGGGGCTCGGCTTACTTGACGGCGGCGACGATCTTGGTCGCGGCTTCGGCCATGGTGTCGGCGGAGATGATGGGCAGGCCGGATTCGGCCAGCATCTTCTTGCCCAGCTCTTCGTTGGTGCCCTTCATGCGCACCACCAGCGGCACGGACAGGTTCACGGCCTTGCAGGCGGTGATCACGCCTTCGGCGATCGTGTCGCACTTCATGATGCCGCCGAAGATGTTGACCAGGATGCCCTTGACGGCCTTGTTCTTCAGCATGATCTTGAAGGCCTCGGTCACCTTCTCGGCCGTGGCGCCACCGCCCACGTCCAGGAAGTTGGCCGGCTCGCCGCCGAACAGCTTGATGGTGTCCATGGTGGACATGGCCAGACCGGCGCCGTTCACCAGGCAGCCGATATTGCCGTCCAGGCTGATGTAGGCCAGGTCGAACTTGGAGGCCTCGACTTCGGCCGGATCCTCTTCGTCCAGATCGCGGTAGGCGACGATCTCGGGGTGACGGAACAGGGCGTTGGCGTCGAAGTTGAACTTGGCGTCCAGGGCGATCAGATTGCCCTTGGAGTCGCAGTTCAGCGGGTTGATTTCAACCAGCGACGCGTCGGTGTCCATGTAGCACTTGTAGAGCTTGGCGAAGATGTCGACGGCCTGGTCGACCGAAGCGCCGGTCAGGCCGATGGCCGCAGCGATCTTCTTGCTCTGCTCGGTGGTGATGCCCACCAGCGGGTCGATCATCTCGGTGATGATCTTCTCGGGGGTGGAGTGCGCCACCTCTTCGATGTCCATGCCGCCTTCGCTGGACGCGATGAAGGCCACCTTCTGGGTGCCGCGGTCGGTCACCAGGGACACGTACAGCTCATTCTTGATGTCCGCGCCTTCTTCGATGTACAGGCGGCGGACCTTCTGGCCTTCAGCGCCGGTCTGGTGCGTGACCAGCTGCATGCCCAGGATCTGCTCGGACAGCGCCTTCACGTCGTCCATGGTCTTGGCCAGCTTCACGCCGCCACCCTTGCCACGGCCACCGGCGTGGATCTGCGCCTTCACGACCCAGACCGGGCCGCCCAGCTTCTGCGCGGCTTCCACCGCCTCTTGCACGGTGAACGCGGGAATGCCGCGCGGCACCGGCACGCCGAACTGGCGCAGGATTTCCTTGCCCTGGTACTCGTGAATCTTCATAGGGGTCTCGCTTAGAGGGAAAAGTCAGGAAGAGGATGCGGTCAGCGCGGCGGCCGGAGCCGGGCGATACCAGCGGGGGTAATGGGTCTGCACCACAGGGCCATCGCTGCGCAGCGCATGGCACTTGTCGATCTGGAAGGGCGGCTGGCCGGAACCGGCGTCGCCTTCGCGGGTATCGATCACGATGCCGGCAAAGGCCTGGATCACTGCCGTGGGCAGGACCTGGCTCAGCTCGGTCAGGTGGGTACAGGCCCGGGTACCGGCCAGGCGCTCCTTGACGCCGGCGCGGAAACCTTTGAGCAGGTTCAAGCCGGCCAGGCCGGCATAGGCATCACCGTGCTCGCTGCAGCGGCCGGGATAGGGCATGCCGCGGGTCTCGGAGGTGGCGGCCAGCACATTCAGCTCGCGGTCCACCACCAGGCGCAGCAGCATGTCGTGCAGGGGCTCACCCGCACGGCGCAGGCCGGTGGCCAGCGGAATATCGCGGGTCTTGGTGTCCTGGAGGCTGGCCTCGACATCAAACAGCCCGTCCTCGCGCGCAAAGACCTGCACATCGATCGCGCGACGGTGCAGCAAGCGGCGCTCGGCAACGGGGTTGAGCAAGGACATGAAGCGTTGAAACTGGGGCACAGCCAAGCCCGCCGTATCCCTGCGGGAGGGGGCGGGCACAACTGCCAAAGACCGCCAATGTAGCATGCTGCGCTGCCGCAAGCCTTTCGCGAGGCTGTCAAGAACCGGAGGACGCCGGAACAAGCCGACCGTTCGGTCGATTCTGCATGCGCCCTCCCCGGCTCTGCAAGCGCAGTCCGGCCGCGGGCCGGGCGGCGCGCTGTCAATCATCCGTGTGGCGCAGCACCCGGCGAACCACCTCGGCGGAAAAGCCCCGCCCCACCAGAAAACGGGTCTGCTTGGCCCGCGCCGCCGCATCCTCGGGCGGGCGCTCGCCGAACTTGCGCTGCCAGACCTCGCGCGCTCGCGCGAGCTCGCTGTCCTTGAGCCAGGCCTGGGCCTCGGCATCCAGGCTCAGGCCATGCTGAGCCAGCTCCTGCTGGATGCGCCGGTTGCCATAGCGGGCTGCGCGCGCATGCACGCGCGACTCCACAAAACGGCTTTCGTCCAGATAGCCCCGGGCCTGCAACCAGATCAGCAGGGCCTCGACCTCGGCCTCTGGCGCCTCGGCGTCCGATTCAGACTCGGCACCGGCCCAAGCCTCAGCGCCCGCCGCTTCATCCGCAGCCGCTTGAGCCTGGGCCAAGCGCTCCGCGGCTCGGGCCCGAGCCAGGCGCAGCAGCTTGCCGCGTAGCTCGACCAGGCTGTGCTCGCGCTGAGCCAGGAGGGCGATCGCCCGCATCTTGAGCGAGAGCGGCTTCATCAGCCCTCCGGCAAGGTCAGGCTCAGCCCCGGGCGACGATCTGGCGGCAAGGACTCCCGGCCGGGCAGGCCAGACTGGCGCCATGCCGGCGGTGCCTGCACATCGCTCCAGTACTCGTCCAGCGCCATGATGCGGCCCGCCTCCAGACGGAAATAGCTGTTGGCGTAGAAGGAGTGGTCACCATGATCCACTCGCAGCAGGCTCAGCACCTGGCCTGGCGCCAGGCTGTGCAGGGCCAGCAGATGCAGGCGCCAGCCCTCGGGGTAGATCTCGTTGACATGCACCACGGCGGCGGCGCCCACAAAGCGCTCGCCCGTCGCCCACCACTGACAGCAGGCCTCGGGGTGCAGCAGGGCGCGTGCCTCGGCCCAGCGCCGGGCCTGGTACAGAGCCCAGAAGCGCTGGACCAGCCGGCAGTCCTCGGGGCCGGGCCCGACGACTGGCGCCGAGACACTCACGGCCAGGCCTTACTCGGCGTCCGCCGCGCCCAGCAGGGGCACGCCCAGGGATTCGCGGATCTTGTTCTCGATCTCGCGGGCGATATCGGGGTTCTCGCGCAGGAACTCGCGGGCATTGTCCTTGCCCTGGCCGATCTTCTCGCCGCTGTAGGCGTACCAGGCGCCGGACTTGTCCACTACCTTGGCCACCACGCCCATGTCGATGATTTCGCCCTCGCGGCTGATGCCCTCGCCGTAGAGGATGTCGAACTCGGCGGTCTTGAAGGGGGGCGAGACCTTGTTCTTGACGACCTTGACCTTGGTCTCGGAGCCGATCACCTCCTCGCCCTTCTTGATCGAGCCGATGCGGCGGATGTCCAGACGCACCGAGGCGTAGAACTTCAAGGCATTGCCGCCGGTGGTGGTCTCGGGCGAGCCGAACATCACGCCGATCTTCATGCGGATCTGGTTGATGAAGACCACGGTGCAGTTGGTCTTCTTGATGGTGGCCGTCAGCTTGCGCAGGGCCTGGCTCATCAGGCGGGCCTGCAGGCCGGGCAGCGCGTCGCCCATCTCGCCCTCGAGTTCGGCCTTGGGCGTCAGGGCAGCCACCGAGTCGATGATGATCAGGTCCACCGAGCCGGAGCGCACCAGGGCGTCCACGATCTCGAGCGCCTGCTCGCCGGTGTCGGGCTGGCTGATCAGCAGGTCCTGCAGGTTCACGCCCAGCTTCTGGGCGTACTGCACGTCCAGGGCATGCTCGGCGTCGATGAAGGCGCACACGCCCTGCAGCTTCTGCATCTGGGCGATGACCTGCAGGGTCAGGGTGGTCTTGCCGGAGGATTCCGGGCCGTAGATCTCGATCACGCGGCCGCGCGGCAGGCCGCCCACGCCCAGAGCGATGTCCAGGCCCAGGGAGCCGGTGGAGACCACCTGGATGTCCTCGATGACCTCGCCCTCGCCCAGGCGCATGATGGAGCCCTTGCCGAACTGTTTTTCGATCTGGGCAAGGGCGGCCTGCAGGGCCTTGGCTTTTTCGGTGTTGGCGTTCTTGACGGGGGCGTCCATGGTCAATCTCCTGTTTCGGCTGGGCGCATTATGGCCCAATCTGTATATGCGTACAGTAGTTTAGGCAGAGGCTGCTGCCATTCAATGTCAGGAGTCGCGGCCTCCCTAGAATGGGAGTCAGTGGCCGTACAAGAACAGGGGACAAGCATGCGCATCCTGATAGCGGAAGACGATCAAGTGCTGGCCGATGGCCTGCTGCGCGCGCTGCGCGCCTCGGGCTATGCGGTGGATCAGGTCGGCTCCGGCACCGAAGCCGATGCCGCCCTGGCCTCGCATGAATTCGATCTTGTGATCCTGGACCTGGGCCTGCCCAAGTTGCATGGCCTGGAGGTGCTGCGCAAGCTGCGCGCCCGTGGCGCCTCGATGCCGGTGCTGATCCTGACGGCGGCCGACAGTGTGGAGCAGCGCGTCAAAGGCCTGGACCTGGGCGCCGACGACTACATGGCCAAGCCCTTCTCGCTGCAGGAGCTGGAGGCGCGGGTGCGTGCCCTCACCCGCCGCGGCCTGGGCACCGCCTCCTCGGTGATCAAGCATGGCCCGCTGAGCTTCGATGCCACCGGCCGCGTGGCCTACATCAATGACCAGATGGTGGAGCTCTCGGCGCGCGAGCTCAGCCTGCTGGAAGTGTTGCTGCAGCGAGCCGGCCGCCTGGTCAGCAAGGACCAGCTGGTGGAGCGCCTGTGCGAATGGGGCGAAGAGGTGAGCAACAACGCCATCGAGGTCTACATCCACCGCCTGCGCAAGAAGATCGAGCAGGGCCCCATACGCATCGCCACGGTGCGCGGCCTGGGCTACTGCCTGGAGAAGATCCCCGGATGAGCGCCCACGCCGGCCCCGCGGCCTGAAACTCGCGCCCTGAATGGCCGAACGCGAGCATCGCTCCCTGTTTGGCGAGATCCTGGACTGGATGCTCGCCCCCCTGCTGGTGATCTGGCCCATCAGCGTGGCCCTGACCTGGCTGGTGGCCCAGGGCATTGCCGGCCGGCCCTATGACCGCGAGCTGGGAGAGATGGCGCGTAATCTGGGCCTGCAGGTGGCCGCTGCCCAGGCGCCCGAGGGCCGGCGCTCGCGTTATGCCCTGGCGCCCGAGGCCGCCGCCCTGCTGCGGGCCGACGAGGCCGACACGGTTTTCTACCAGGTGCTGGGCCTGCGCGGCGAGTTCCTCAGCGGCGACCGCAGCCTGCCCGTGCCCGATGCCGAGGCCGACAGCCCGGTCGTGCCCTGGGTGCTGCATTTCCGCGACGACGAGGTGGCCGGCGAGAACGTGCGCGTGGCCTATCTCTGGGTGGCGCCCGAGGGCATGGCTGGCAGCACCCAGACCATGCTGGTACAGGTGGCCGAGACCCTGGGCAAGCGCTCGCGCCTGACCAACGAGATCATCAAGGGCGTGATCCTGCCGCAGTTCGTGATCCTGCCTCTGGCCGTGTTGCTGGTGTGGATGGCGCTGGCGCGCGGCATCGCGCCGCTCAACGATCTGCAGCGCCGCATCCGCTCGCGCGAGAGCTCGGACCTGAGCCCCATTGACGAGCGCCGCATCCCCGACGAGGTGGCGCCCCTGGTGCGCGCGATCAACGACCTGCTGGGCCGGCTGGACCAGTCCATCAGCGCGCAAAAGCATTTCCTGGCCGACGCCGCCCACCAGCTCAAGACGCCGCTGGCCGGTCTGCGCACCCAGGCCGAGCTGGCCCAGCGCGAGATCGACGAGGGGCGCAGCTCGCCGGCCGAGCTCAAGCGCTCGCTCAAGCAGATCGCCCTGTCCAGCCAGCGTGCCGCCCATATGGTGAACCAGCTGTTGGCCATGGCCCGGGCCGAGGACCAGGAGCATGCCCAGCGACGCAGCGCCGTCAATCTCTCGGCCCTGGCCATGGAGACGGTGCGCGACTTCGTGCCGCGCGCCATGGACAAGCGCATCGACCTGGGCTTCGAGGGCCCGGACGCCGGCCAGAGCGCGCTGCGTGTGCACGGTCACCCGCTGCTGATCCGCGAGCTGATCCGCAATCTGGTGGACAACGCCCTGCTCTACACGCCGGCCGGCGGCACCGTGACCGTGCGCGTGGTGGAAGACCCCTTCGGCCAGGTGACGGTGCTGCAGGTGGAAGACTCCGGCCCCGGCATTGCCGAGAGCGAACGCGAGAAGGTGTTCCAGCCCTTCTACCGCGCCCTGGGCACCAATGTGGACGGCTCGGGCCTGGGCCTGGCCATCGTGCGCGAGATCGCCCAGGCCCACGAGGCCGAGATCACGCTGGACGAAACCCGCAGCCTGCGCCCGGGCCAGCCGCACGAGGAAGGCCAGGGCCCCGGCGCGCGCTTCACCGTGCGTTTCAGCGCCCAGGCGCGTGCCGAGGATGAGGGCGAGGCCAGCGCCCCCGGCGACGACTGAAACCGCCCGGGGCGCGCTTGGCGCCCCACTTAAGCCCTACTTCTTCTTGCGCCGGCTCTTGGCAATGGCCAGCAGGATGCCCAGGCTCAGGCCCAGGGTGACCATGGCCGTGCCGCCATAGCTCACGAAAGGCAGGGGCACGCCCACCACGGGCAGGATGCCGCTGACCATGCCCATGTTCACGAACACATAGGTGAAGAAGGACAGGGTGATGGCCCCCGCCATCAGGCGCGAGAACAGGGTGGGCGCCTCCGAGGCGATCATCAACCCGCGCAGGATCAGGGCCGTGAAGCCCAGCAGCAGGGCCAGGGCCCCCATCAGGCCGAACTCCTCGCCATAGGCGGCGAAGATGAAGTCGGTGGTGCGCTCGGGGATGAACTCCAGATGGGTCTGCGTGCCCTTCATGAAGCCCTTGCCGCTCAGGCCGCCGGAGCCGATGGCGATCTCGCCCTGGATGATGTGGAAGCCCTTGCCCAGCGGGTCCTTGGTCGGATCCAGCAGGGTGCAGACCCGGTGCTTCTGGTACTCGCGCAGCACCGGCCACTCCACATCGGGCTGGCAGATCTTCTCCTCGCTCATCACCAGGGTGGTGATGGCCGCCGCCCCCAGCAGCATGGCCGGCAGGATGATGCGCCAGGGGAAGCCGGCGAAGAACACCACATAGAAGCCTGCGGCAAAGACCAGGATGGAGGTACCCAGGTCGGGCTGCTTGGCCACCAGGCCCACCGGCAGGGCCAGGATCAGCAGGGCGATGCCGAAGTCCGCGGCGCGCAGCTGGCCCTCGCGGCGCTGGAACCACCAGGCCAGCATCAGGGGCGTGGCGATCTTCAGGATCTCCGAGGGCTGGATCACGATGCCCACATTGAGCCAGCGCGTCGCCCCCTTCTTGGTGATGCCGAACAGGGCGGTGGCCACCAGCAGGGCCACGCCCACGGTGTAGAGCGGTACGGCCAGGGCCATCAGGCGCTGTGGCGGCACCTGGGCCACCACGAACATGATGCCGGCCGCCAGGGCCATATTGCGCGCATGGTCCACAAAGCGGGTGCCGTGGTCGAAGCCGGCCGAGTACATGCACATCAGGCCCAGGCCGGCCAGCCAGAGCATGGCCAGCAGCAGGGGAATGTCAAAGCCCTCCAGCAGGGGCTTGAGACGCCGCCACAGCGGCGGCTTGCTCAGCACGGCGCTCATCGCGAGGCTCCGGAAGCGGGGGCGGGGGCTGCAGAGGCGGCGGAGGCCGCCGCTGAGGCCGGCTGGCCCGGCAGCGGCGCCTGGGCCAGGGGCCGGGGCGTGCCCACCGGAGCCATGGTCTTACCCTGCTGGGTCAGCGCGATGTCTTCCTCGTTGGGGTACTGGCCGGCCAGCACGAAGTCGAACACGCGCCGCGCGATGGGGGCGGCCGCGGCCGAGCCCCAGCCGGCGTTCTCCACGATCAGGGCCAAGGCGATCACGGGCTGCTCCACCGGCGCGAAGGCCACGTAGAGCGAGTGGTCGCGCTTGCGCTCGTCAGCCTTGACGTCCTTGTACTTCTCGCCCGCGCGCAGGCCCACGGCCTGGGCCGTGCCGGTCTTGCCGCCGCTGGTGTAGGCCGCGCCGGCGAACACGCGCTGCGAGGTGCCCTCCAGCGTCACACCGTGCATGGCGTTGCGGATCACGTTCACGTCCTCAGGGCGCAGCGGCAGAGGCGTGAGTGCGTCGCTGGCCACGCGGCGGCGCTCGTGGCGCACCACGTCCTCCACCTCGCGCACCAGGCGCGGCCGGTAGCGCTGACCGCCGCTGGCGATGGTGGAGTAGGCGGTGGCCAGCTGCAGCATGGTGAAGCTGTTGTAGCCCTGGCCGATGCCCAGGGAGATGGTCTCGCCGGCAAACCACTTCTGGTTGGCCGGGCTCTTGGCGAAATAGCGCCGCTTCCAGGCCTGCGAGGGCAGCACGCCCGGCAGCTCGCCCTGCAGATCGATCTCGGTGCGACGGCCCAGGCCGAAGGGCTCCAGCTCGTCGTGGATCAGGTCCACGCCCATTTCATTGGCCAGGCTGTAGAAGTAGACATTGGAGGAGCTGACGATGGCGGCACGCATGTCCTTGGGGCCGGGCCGGTCGGTCTCCGGGCTGCCGAAAGTGCGGCCGCCGAAGCTATAGGTCAGATTGTCCATGATGACCGTGCCGGGTGCGCGCTTGCCGCTGGTCAGCGCCGCCATGGCCATCAGGGGCTTGAAGGTGGAACCCGGCGGGTAGGTGCCGCGCAGGGCGCGGTTGAGCAGGGGCTTGTCGGGGTTTTCGTTGAGCTCGCGCCAGTTCTCGGCGTCGATGCCATCGACGAAGAGATTGGGGTCGAAGGTGGGCTTGGACACAAAGGCCAGCACCTCGCCATTGCGCGGGTCCATGGCCACCAGGGCACCGCGGCGGTCCTTGTAGAGTTCTTCCACCAGGGCCTGCAGGCGGATGTCGATGGACAGCACCAGGGTGTTGCCCGGCGTGGGCGGCTTGTGCGCCAGGCGGCGCACCGCGCGACCACCGGCGCTGGTCTCCACCTGCTCGAAGCCGGTCAGGCCGTGCAGCTCCTTCTCGTAGGCCTGCTCCAGGCCCAGCTTGCCGATGAACTCGGTGCCGCGGTAGTTGGCAGTGTCCTCTTCGTCCCACTCGTCCATGGCCTTCTTCTCGGCCTGGTTGATGCGGCCGATATAGCCGATCAGGTGGCTGCCCACCTCGCCCAGCGGGTAGCTGCGGAACAGGCGCGCCTTGATCTCCACGCCGGGGAAGCGAAAGCGCTGGGCGGTGAAGCGGGCCACCTCCTCGTCGCTGAGCTTGGTGCGGATCGGCAGGGACTCGAAGTTCTTGCTCTCGTCCATCAGGCGCTTGAAACGCCGGCGGTCGCGCGCCTGGATCTCGATCACCTGGGCCAGGGCGTCGATGGTGGCCTCCAGATCGCCCGCCTTGCTGGGCGTGATCTCCAGGGTGTAGGCCGAGTAGTTGCTGGCCAGCACGATGCCGTTGCGATCCTTGATCAGGCCGCGATTGGGCACGATGGGCACCACGGTGACCCGGTTGTTCTCGGCCCGCTCGGCCAGGCTGTCGTGCTGCAGCACCTGCAGATAGACCAGACGCGTCACCAGCAGCCCGAAGCAGAACAGCACGAAGGCCGCCGCCGCCAGCACCCGCAGGCGGAAGCGCGAGAGCTCCTGCTCGAGGTTCTTGAGAACGGTCACAGCGGTCGGTGGGCGTCGGGGTCGGGCGGACGGCGCTGCGGCGCCAGCAGCAGCCAGCTGGCCAGGGGCCAGAGCAGAGCCTCCAGCAGGGGCGCCAGCAGCAGGGACCAGCCCGGCCACATGCCACCCACCATCAGGCGCACGGCAATCGAGATGGCATGGGCCAGCACGAAGAGAGGCAGCACCTGGGCGGCCTGACCCAGCAGGCCGAACCAGAGCAGGCGCCGGTGCAGGGCGATGGCACCGAAGCTCAGCACGCTGTAGGCCAGGGCGTGCTGGCCCAGCAGGGCGCCGTGCTGCACATCGACCAACAGGCCGAACACAAAAGCCCAGCCCACGCCCACACGGCGCGGCTGGTGCACATTCCAGAACACCAGCACCAGGGCCAGCACGTCCGGCATCCAGGGCTGGCGGCCCACGGGCACCATGTCCACGATCAGGGCCAGCAGCAGGCTCAGGGCGATGAAGAAGGGTTTGGCCGGCAGCAGCAGCTGGTGGCCGCGCGGCATGATCATGGCTTGGCTCCCGAGTGCTTGCCGCCGCGGGCAGGTGCCGAGGCCGCTGCCGCGGCCGAGGCGGCATGGGCCTCCGCCCTCACCTTCTCCAGCTCCTGCACCGGGCCCAGCACCAGCACATGGCGCACATCGTCCAGCTGGGCCACGGGGCGCAGGCTGACGCGGGCGAAGCTGCTGTCGCCGCGGCGCTCCACCACCGCGATGCGCGCCACCGGCAGGCCGGCGGGGTAGACCCCGTCCAGGCCCGAGGTGGTGAGCAGATCGCCCTCACGCAGATCGGCATTGGCGGCCATGAAGCGCAGCTCCATGCCGCCGCCGTCCAGGCCGCCGAAGGCCGCGCCACGCTGCTGGCTGCGCGTGTTGAGCACGGGGATGGCGGCGTCCTTGTCTGACAGCAGGGTCACCTCGGACGAGAACATATAGACCCGGGTCACCTGGCCCAGCACGCCGGCGTCGTTGATCACCGGGGCGCCGGCCGCCACGCCCTGGCGGCTGCCGCGGTCGATCACCACGCGGCGCGAATAGGGGTCGGCCGCCTCATACAGCACCTCGGCCGCGATGGACGGCACCTGCAGGGCCGGACGCAGGTCCAGCAGGGCGCGCAGACGCTGGTTCTCCTGCTGCAGCTGCTCGGCGCGCGAGAGGCGCTCGGCCTGCTGCACCAGCTGGCGGCGGGCCAGGTCTTCGGCGGCCATGGCGCGCTCGGTGCCGCGCAGATAGTCGCCGGCCCGCTCCCAGGCATCCACCGGCGCCAGCAGGGCGCGCTGCAGGGGCTGCAGGGCCAGGGCCAGCACGGCGCGGGCCGGATTGGCCAGCTTGAAGCGGGCGTCCGCCACCATCAGGAAGATGGCCAGGGCCGCACAGAACAGCAGCTTGGTCAGGGCCGGCGTGCCCTGGCGGAAGAAGGGGGGCGGGTTGCGATCCAGGGTGCCCAGTGGCATGGCGTGAAAAGGGTCAGACCGCGTTCAGACAAAGATCCAGACAATGAACAAGGGGCCCGCAGGCCCCCGTGCTGGTGCTTACTCCGAGGTGAAGATGGAGCCCAGGCGCTCCATGCGCTCCAGCGCCATGCCGCAGCCACGCACCACGCAGGTCAGAGGGTCTTCGGCCACCAGCACCGGCAGGCCGGTTTCCTCGGCCAGCAGGCGGTCCAGGTCGCGCAGCAGGGCGCCGCCGCCGGTGAGCATCATGCCGCGCTCGGCGATGTCGGCCCCCAGCTCGGGCGGGGTCTGTTCCAGCGCGTTCTTCACGGCCGAGACGATCTGGTTCAGCGGATCGGTCAGGGCTTCCAGGATCTCGTTGCTGGAGATGGTGAAGCTGCGCGGCACGCCCTCGCTGAGGTTGCGGCCCTTGACTTCCATCTCCTTGACCTCGGAGCCGGGGAAGGCGGAGCCGATCTGCTTCTTGATGGACTCGGCCGTGGGCTCGCCGATCAGCATGCCGTAGTTGCGGCGGATGTAGTTGATGATGGCTTCGTCGAACTTGTCGCCGCCGACGCGCACCGAGCCCTTGTAGACCATGCCGCCCAGCGAGATCACGCCCACCTCGGTGGTGCCGCCGCCGATGTCGATGACCATGGAGCCCGAGGCTTCGGAGACCGGCAGGCCCGCGCCGATGGCGGCGGCCATAGGCTCCTCGATCAGGTAGACCTCGGAGGCGCCGGCGCCCAGGGCGGCGTCACGGATGGCGCGCTTTTCCACCTGGGTGGAGCCGCAGGGCACGCAGATGATGATGCGGGGCGAGGGACGCAGCAGCTTGGTGTCGTGCACCATCTTGATGAACTGCTTGATCATCTGCTCGGTGACCACGAAGTCGGCGATCACGCCGTCCTTCATCGGGCGGATGGCCTCGATATTGCCCGGCACCTTGCCCAGCATGGCCTTGGCCTCGGCGCCCACCGCCTGGATGGTCTTCTTGCCGTTGGGGCCGCCTTCGTGGCGGATGGCCACCACCGAAGGCTCGTCCAGCACCACGCCCTTGCCGCGGACGTAGATCAGGGTGTTGGCGGTGCCGAGGTCGATGGCGAGGTCGGTCGAGATGTAGCGACGCAGGGAAGCGAACATGGTGTATCGGGAGAGGCCTTCAGGGGGGCGGGACCGGGGGTGGGATCGCGATGAAGGCGGGCTGTAGGGCTCGTCGGTTCAAAAAAACGGCAGCCCCAAAGGGGCTGGCAGCTGCCGCCGGACTTGTTCGTCGTCTCATGTGAACGAGGCTGCGCGGCCTGGGCAGGCCGTGCAGCCCCGTTGCCATGGACATAAGCGGAGATAATACCCGATCACCCCTGCATTTCTGGGTAGCGCAAGCCCGTATCGGGCCTTTGTATTTGCCACTTTTCGATACTGCCGACCCATGGCCCTGACCCCCCAAGATGTGAGCCGCATCGCCAATCTGGCGCGGCTGGAGCTGGCTGAGTCCGAGCAGGCCGCCCTGCTCGGCCAGCTCAATGGCTTCTTTTCGATCGTCGAGCAGATGAGCGCGGTGGACACCAGCGGCGTCGAGCCGCTGTACACCCCGCTGTCCGCGGTGCAGGAGGTGCATCTGCGCCTGCGCGAGGATCGGGTCACCGAGACCGATCAGCGCGCGCTCAACCAGCGCAGCGCCCCCGCCGTCGAGGACGGCCTGTTCCTGGTGCCCAAGGTGATCGAGTGATGAGCCCCAAACCCCTGCATGAATTGGGCGTGGCCGAGCTGGGCCGCGCACTGGCCGACAAGGCCGTCTCCAGCCGCGAGGCCACCCAACAGCTGCTTGCAAGAGTTACCGCCCACGACACGGGCCTGGGCGCCTTCCTGCATGTGGACATGGCGGCCGCCCTGGCCGCCGCCGACGCGGCCGACGCGCGCCGCGCCGCCGGCGAGCAGGGTGCCCTGCTGGGTGTGCCCCTGGCGCACAAGGACATCTTCGTCACCCAGGACATGCCCACCACCGCCGGCTCCAAGATGCTGGACGGCTACCAGAGCCCCTTCGACGCCACCGTGGTGGCGCGCCTGAAGGCCGCGGGCACCGTCTCGCTGGGCAAGCTCAACTGCGACGAGTTCGCCATGGGCTCGGCCAACGAGAACTCGGCCTACAAGCCCGTGGCCAACCCCTGGGACGCCGCGCGCGTGCCCGGCGGCTCCTCGGGCGGCTCGGCCGCCGCGGTGGCGGCCCGCCTGGTGCCCGCCGCCACCGGCACCGACACCGGCGGCTCCATCCGCCAGCCGGCCAGCTTCACCGGCATCACCGGCATCAAGCCCACCTATGGCGTGTGCTCGCGCTACGGCATGATCGCCTTCGCCTCCAGCCTGGACCAGGCCGGCCCCATGGCCCGCTCGGCCGAGGACTGCGCCCTGCTGCTCTCCGCCATGAGCGGCTTCGACGAGCGCGATGCCACCAGCGTGCAGCAGCCCGCCCAGGACTTCCACGCCCAGATGCTGGCCGCGCGCGAAGGCGCCACGGCGGCCCAGCCGCTCAAGGGCCTGCGCATCGGCCTGCCCAAGGAGTTCTTCCCCGCCGGCCTCTCGGCCGATGTGGCCAAGGCCGTGCGTGAGGGCCTGGCCCAGCTGGAGAAGCTGGGCGCCACCCTGGTGGATGTGAGCCTGCCCCGCACCGAGCTGGCGATCCCGGTGTACTACATCATTGCCCCGGCCGAGGCCAGCTCCAACCTGAGCCGCTTCGACGGCGTGAAGTTCGGCCACCGCGCGGCCGAGTACAGCGATCTGCTGGACATGTACAAGAAGACCCGCGCCCAGGGCTTTGGCGCCGAGGTCAAGCGCCGCATCATGATCGGCACCTATGTGCTGAGCCATGGCTACTACGACGCCTACTACCTGCAGGCGCAGAAGCTGCGCCGCATGATTGCCGACGACTTCCAGCAGGCCTTCGCCCACTGCGACCTGATCGCCGGCCCGGTGGCGCCCTCGGTGGCCTGGAAGGCCGGCGAGCAGGGCGATGACCCGGTCAAGGCCTATCTGGCCGACATCTTCACCCTGCCCGGCTCCCTGGCCGGCCTGCCCGGCATGAGCGTGCCGGTGGGCTTCGGCGAGGGCGGCATGCCGGTGGGCCTGCAGCTGCTGGGCAACTACTTCAAGGAGGGTCAGCTCTTGCACACGGCCCACGCCCTGCAGCAGGCGACCGATTGGCACCAGCAGGCTCCGGCCGGATATTGATATGACGAGCAGCCCCAGCAAACTCATCCGCGGCTACGAGGTGGTGATCGGCCTCGAGAACCACGTCCAGCTCTCCACCCTGAGCAAGATCTTCAGCGGCAGCTCCACCGCCTTCGGTGCCGCGCCCAACACCCAGGCCAGCCCCGTGGACCTGGCCCTGCCCGGCACCCTGCCCGTGCTCAACCGCGCCGCGGTGGAGCGCGCCATCCGCTTCGGCCTGGCCGTGGGCGCCAAGGTGGCGCCGCTGTCCATCTTCGCGCGCAAGAACTACTTCTACCCCGACCTGCCCAAGGGCTACCAGATCAGCCAGTTCGAGATCCCGGTGGTGCAGGGCGGCACGGTGGAGTTCTTCCTGGGCGAGGAAAAGAAGACCGTGCGCCTGACCCGCGCGCATCTGGAAGAAGACGCGGGCAAGAGCCTGCACGAGGACTACCACGGCCAGTCGGGCATCGACCTGAACCGCGCCGGCACCCCCCTGCTGGAGATCGTCTCCGAGCCCGATATCCGCTCGGGCGCCGAGGCCGCCGAATACGCCAAGACCCTGCACGCCCTGGTGATGTGGCTGGGCATCTGCGACGGCAATATGCAGGAAGGCAGCTTCCGCTGCGACGTGAATGTCTCGGTGCGCAAGCCCGGCCAGCCCTTCGGCACCCGCCGCGAGATCAAGAACCTCAACAGCTTCCGCTACCTGGTGGACGCGGTGAACTACGAGGTGAACTGGCAGATCGACCAGATCGAGGACGGCCTGGCCATCCAGCAGGCCACGGTGCTCTACAACCCCGACACCGGCGAGACCCGCGCCATGCGCAGCAAGGAAGACTCGGCCGACTACCGCTACTTCCCCGACCCCGATCTGCCGCCCCTGGTGATCGCGCCGGAGTGGGTGGAACAGGTGCGCGGCGAGATGCCCGAGCTGCCCTCGGTGATGGCCAAGCGCTTCGTGGAGGCCGACGGCCTGCCCGAGTACGACGCCAGCATGATGACCCAGAGCCTGGCCACGGCGCGCTACTACGAGGCCGCCAAGGCCGCAGGCGCCGCGCCCAAGCTGGTGGCCAACTGGGTGATGGGCGAGATCAGCAAGCGCCTGAACAGCGAAGGCATCGAGATCACTGCAGCGCCGGTGGGCCCGCAGCGGCTGGCCCAGCTGATCGCGCGCATTGCCGACGGCACCATCTCCAACAACGCCGCCAAGCAGGTCTTCGAAGCCCTGTGGAGTGGCGAAGGCTCGGACGTGGACGCGCTGATCGAGGCCAAGGGCCTCAAGCAGATGAGCGACACCGGCGCCATCGAAGCCATCCTGGACGAGGTGCTGGCCGCCAACCAGAAATCGGTGGACGAGTTCCGCGCCGGCAAGGACAAGGCCTTCAACGCCCTGGTGGGCCAGGCCATGAAGGCCACCAAGGGCAAGGCCAATCCGGCTCTGGTGAACGAGCTGCTGAAGAAGAAGCTCGCGGGCTGAGCCCGGGCAGCGGCGGGCGAATGCCCGCCCACAAAACGAAACCGGGCCGAGGCCCGGTTTTTTCATGCTCAGTCCAGACTGCCCGGCGGCGCGCCCGCCCAGAGCTTCTTGAGCCGGGCCAGCTCCGTGTCGTAGAGCTTGTTCACGCGCACCAGCTCGGCCTTCTGGTTCTCGATCAGCACGCGCTGGGCCTCGGCCGAGGCCTCGTTGGCATCCAGCTGCTGCTTGAGCTTGGCGGGCAAGGGGCGGCCCTTGTAGAACTCGGCCTCGTCCTGCAGGGGCTTGCGCTCGGCCGCCAGCTCCTGGATGCGGCGCTCGGACAGGGCCATGGCCTTGTTCACATCATCCAGCGCCGCCTCGCGGGCCGCGCGATGCGCGGCCTCGTTGCGGTAGCGCTGCATCAGATTGCGGTCGCGCCGCACCGCGTCCTGCAGGCTGGCGCGCTCCAGCGCGGCCTTGCGTTCTCGGGCTTCGTAGGCCGCCCGCTCCTCCGGCGACATGGCCGGCGGCACGATGGCGCGCAGCGAACCGTCGGAATTCAGGATGCGCTGCTCTCGGCTGTTGCACTCGGGGATCAGCCGGTCCGAGGTCAGGCGCCGGCCCTCGGCCGTCACGCAGCTGTAGATGGCACCGCCGCCACCGCCCTTGTTCTGCTGCGCCCAGACGGCCGGCACCATCAACGCGCCGGCCAGCCCGACCAGCACGGCGGCCAAGCGGACAGAAGGGGGAGCAGGAACGAGGGGCGGGCGGCGCGGCAGCATCACACTCCGTAGCGATCTCGGTAAGCCTGCACCGCGGCCTGATGGCCGGCAGCCGCAGGATGGCTGGTGGTCTGAAGGTACTGCAGCAGGTCGGCCAGGCCGGCAATCGCCGTCACCGGCAGCTGCAGCTGCTGGGTGACGTACTGCACCGCCGACCAGGCCATGTCCACCCCATTCTCGGCCGCCTTTTCCTGGCGGTCCAGTGCAATCGCCACACCGCAGGGCGTGGCGCCGGCGGCCTTGATCATGGCGATGGACTCGCGCACCGAGGTGCCGGCGGAAATCACGTCGTCGATGATCAAGACCCGCCCCTGCACCGGCGCGCCCACCAAGGTGCCGCCCTCGCCGTGGTCCTTGGCTTCCTTGCGGTTGTAGGCGAAGGGCTTGTTGTGACCCAGGCGGGCCAGCTCGATGGAGACCGCGGCGGCCAGAGTGATGCCCTTGTAGGCGGGGCCGAAGATCATGTCGAACTGCAGGCCCGAGGCCAGCAGGCGCTGGGCGTAGAAGCCGGCCAGGCGGCCCAGCTTGGCGCCGTCATCGAAGAGCCCGGCGTTGAAGAAATAGGGCGAGAGCCGGCCCGCCTTGGTCTTGAACTCGCCGAAGCGCAGCACGCCAGACTCCACCGCGAAGGCAACGAATTCCTGGGCCAGGGGATCGGGGGTGGTGTGGGTGCTCATGGCGGATCTCTCGAAATCAAATCGAAGCGGATTGTAGGGGCCGAAAAAAGGCCCGGCCCCTTGCGGGACCGGGCCTGCTGCCAAGCGGGGACGGGACTTAGAACAGGGCCTTGAACTGCACGCCGTAGGTGCGCGGGTCGTTGATGAAGCCCGTGAGGTTGTTGAAGTCGATGGCGCCGTTCACCACCACCTTGTTGGTGATGTTGCGCACGAAGCCCGCCACCTCGTACTTGCCGTTGTTCCACAGATAGCCCACACGCAGGCCGCCTTCGGTCAGCGGCTTGCCGGTGAATTCCACCGCGCGGTAGAGGAAGAAATTCACCTTGGAACGGTAGGCCCAGTCGGTGTAGATGTAGTACTCGTTGCCGTCGGCGGTCGGGATGGTGTAGCGGGCCGTCAGGTTGGCAATCCACTTGGGCGCATTGGGCAGAGGGTTGCCGTAGATGCTGTAGTTGCCATTAGCGTCGGGCGTGCCGATCATCGTGGCGCCGCTACCGGCCTGGGGCATGGACAGGCTGCGATCCTTGATCTCGGTGTCGTTGTAGCTGGCGCCCAGGGTCAGCAGCAGGTTCTCGGTGGGCAGCACTTCCAGGTTCAGCTCGAAGCCGCGCCCCTGACCCTTGCTGGCGTTGAGCAGGGTGTTGACATTCTGCGTGCCGCCCACGGCGGTCAGCTGCTGGTCCTTGACGGTGTAGCTGAACACGGTGGCCGACAGGCGAGCACGCCGTTGCCAGAACTCGCTCTTGGCGCCCAGCTCATACGAGGTCACGGTCTCCGGGCGAGCCTGGCTCTGCGGGCCGAAACCGCTGGCCGGGTAGATGGAGGCCGCGCGGAAGCCGGTGGCCACACGGGCGTAGAGGTTGGTCTCGGGGCTGAGGGTGTAGGTACCCGACAGGTCCCAGTTCACCTTGTCGTTGTCCGTGCTGGCGCTGGTACCGGCCGTCGCATTGACCTTGCCGGTGGTGGCCAGGGTCTTCTTGTCCTTGGTGTAACGCAGGCCACCACGCAGGTTCAGCTCGGGGCTCAGGCGGTAGTTCACCGAGCCGAACACCGCCCAGGCGCGGTTGGTCTGGCGGGTGCTCACCAGGGCGTCGGCGGGCGCGGCCAAGTAGTCCACCGCCTCCATGGTGTAGCGCTCATCGAACAGGTAAATGCCAGCCTGCCAGCGCAGGGGGCCGTTGCCGTTGGACTCCAGGCGCAGTTCCTGGCTCAGCTGGCGGTGGCCCTTGAGCGCGTCCGAGGTCTCAGCCGGGAAGAACACCTCGCCTTCCTTGTCATAAGGCGGCAGCTTGAAGTTGCTGGGGATGACACGCAGGATGTAGCCACCGTCCACATCGGCACGGCTGAAGGGCTGCACCGTCTCAATGCCGGTGATGGAGTGCAGGGTGGCGCCATCCAGGGCCCACTTGATGCGCAGACTGCCACCGGTGGCGTGCAGGCGCTGCTCGTTCTTGGCGTCGATGTAGACCTTCTTGGGGTCGAAGCCGTCCACCAGGTCATTGGTGCCCGGCTTGATGATGCTGGAACGGAACAGGCGCGGGCTGCCGTCGAGCTCGCGGTTGTGCAGATTGAACAGGGCGCTGAAGCCCTGGTTGGGCTCGTACAGAGCCTGCAGGCGCACCGCGCGGTCCTCATAGCCCTCGGTCTTGCGGGTCGGGGTGTTGGGCACCTGGTTGGTCACCCAGTCGTCACGCCGCTGCAGCTGCGCGGAGATGCGGGCCGACCAGTCGCCACCCAGGGGCAGGTTGGCCGCGCCCTCCAGCGTGGCGCTGCCGTAAGTGCCATAGGACGCGCTGATGTAGCCGTCCTGCTTCTTGGAGGGGCGCACCGAGTCGAACTTGACGACACCACCCGGCGTGTTGCGCCCGAACAGGGTGCCTTGCGGGCCGGCGATCACTTCCACGGCCTTCACGTCAAAGACCGGGAAGCCCTTGAGGATGGGGTTCTCCTGCACCACGTCGTCATAGATCAGCGAGACGGGCTGCGAGGCGTTGAGGCGGAAGTCGGTGTTGCCGTAGCCGCGGATGTAGAAACGCGGGAAAGCCCGGCCGAAGGAGGATTCGATGTTCAGGCTGGGCACGCGGCCGGAGAGAAAACGCACGTCCTGGCCACCGGAGGCCAGCACATCCAGCTTCTCACCCGAGAGGGTGGACACCGCGGTGGGCACGTCCTTGATGTTCTCGACGCGGCGCTCGGCCGTGATGGTGACGGTTTCCAGCTGGGTCTTGTCGCTGCTCTGGGCCAGGACGGGCCAGGCGCTCAGGGCCAGGCTCACGGACAGGGCCAGCTGCACAGGACGCAGGGCTTGGGACTTGTTGTCGCGCATGCGGAGTTCTCCGGGGAAGCTAGAGAGAGAGAGGGGGTATGGGGTGATCGGGCTCTGACGGCCCGCTGCGGCTTGATGAAAAAAATGGGCCGCGTTCGATCAGCGCCCAATCTAGCAAGCCGCGTGCCGAGGCGTCACCCTAAGGGTCCACCCTGAGGGGCTTTGTGTTGCCAAAAACCCGCACACCTGCTGTGCGATCCCTGCACCGCGTTTGCGCAAACGGCGCTCTGCGGGCTTGGGCCGGGCGCAGCAAGCGCCGCGGCGGCGCTGCGATACTGGTGCACCTATTTCCAGCCCTGCCCGCCTGCCATGCGCTTCATCACCGCCAATCTCAACGGCATCCGCTCCGCCGCCACCAAGGGCTTCTTCGACTGGCTGCCCGCGCAGCAGGCCGACGCCCTGGGCGTGCAGGAGGTCAAGGCCCAGGCCGATGTGGTGGAGGGCACCTTCTGCAGCAGCGGCCCGCTCAAGGGCCATTTCCATTACGCCCAGAAAAAGGGCTACTCGGGCGTGGGCCTCTACACGGCCGAAGAGCCCAGCGATCTGCTGATCGGCTTCGGCGTGCCCGAGTTCGACGACGAGGGTCGCTGGATCGAGAAGCGCTTCGACAAGCCCGGCCGCAAGCTCAGCCTGATCTCCTGCTACTTCCCCAGCGGCTCCAGCGGCCCCGAGCGCCAGGAGGCCAAGTACCGCTTTCTGGCGGCCATGGCCCCGCATCTGGCCGCGCTCAAGGCCGAGCGCGAATTCATCCTGGTGGCCGATGTGAACATCGCGCACAAGGAGGCCGATCTGAAGAACTGGAAGGGCAATCTCAAGAACAGCGGCTTCCTGCCCGAGGAACGCGCCTGGCTGGACCAGCTCTTCGGCCAGGGCGAGGGCCAGGGCGGTCTGGTGGATGTGTACCGCCAGCTGCACCCCGACACCACGGACGCCTGCTACACCTGGTGGAGCAACCGCGGCCAGGCCTATGCCAAGAACGTGGGCTGGCGCCTGGATTACCACTTCGCCACGCCCAAGCTGGCCGCCCTGGCCAAACAGGCCGCCATCTACAAGGACCAGAAATTCAGCGACCACGCGCCGCTGACGGTGGACTACGACTTCAAGCTCTGAACCCTGGCCTTGGCCGGCGCGCTGATGCGCCGGCCGGCAGGGCTCACCCGAGGGTTAGCAGACTCTCGTCCCAGTCCGGGTGCTTGTCCAGGCCCAGCAGATTGGCCGTGGTGGCCGCCACATTGGACAGACCAGCCTCGGGCGTCTGCTTCAGGCCCAGCTTCAGGCCCGGGATGTTCTGATACAGGATCAGGGGCACGGCATTGAGCGTGTGCGCGGTCTTGGCCTTGGGGCTGCCGTCCTTGTTGAGCGCGGGCTGGCCGGTCTTCTTGTCCAGCTCGTACATCTCGTCGGCATTGCCGTGGTCGGCCGTGATCAGGGCCACGCCGCCGGCCGCGTCCACGGCCTTGAGCAGGCGGCCCAGGGCCAGGTCCACGGCTTCGATGGACATGGTGGCAGCGCGGAAGTTGCCGGTATGGCCCACCATATCACCGTTGGCGAAATTGCAGCGCAGCAGCTTGTAGTCGCCGCTCTGCAGGGCGGCGACCATGGCATCGGTGATCTCGGCGGCCTTCATCCAGGGGCGCTGCTCGAAGGGCACCACATCGCTGGGCACTTCCAGATAGGTCTCGCCCTCGAACTTGCCCGAGCGGTTGCCGTTCCAGAAGTAGGTGACATGGCCGAACTTCTGGGTCTCGGAGCAGGCGAACTGGCGGATGCCGCCCTTGCTGAACCACTCGCCCGAGGTGTTCTTGATGGCGGGCGGCGCCACCAGAAAGCGCGCCGGCAGCTTGAGGTCGCCGTCGTACTGCAGCATGCCGGCGAAGGTGACCTTGGGGCAGCGCTGGCGCTCGAACTTGTCGAAGCCGGCGCCCTCCTCGAAGGCGCGGGTGATCTCCAGCGCACGGTCGCCGCGGAAGTTGAAGAGCACCACCGCGTCGCCATCCTCGATGGTGCCCACAGGACGGCCGTTCTCGGCGATCACGAACTCGGGCAGGTCCTGGTCGATCACGCCGGGGTGCTGGGCGCGCAGGCCCTCGATGGCCGCCGCGGCCGAGGCGAACTGCTGGCCCTGGCCCAGCACATGGGTCTTCCAGCCGCGCTCCACCATGGGCCAGTTGGCGTCGTAGCGGTCCATGGTGATGGTCTGGCGGCCGCCGCCGGAGGCGATGCGGGCGTCAAAGCCATCGGTGCTCAGTTCGGCCAGCAGGGCCTCGAAGGGCAGCACATAGTCCAGAGCGCTGGTCTCGGGCACATCGCGGCCGTCGATCAGGGCATGCACGCGCACCGAGCGGATGCCCTCCTGCTTGGCGCGCAGCACCATGGCCTTGAGGTGGTCGATATGGCTGTGCACATTGCCGTCGGAAAGCAGGCCCATGAAATGGATGCGGCCCGTGCCGGCCTTGGCCGCCGCCACGATCTCCTGCCAGGCCTGGCCCTGCCAGAGCTCGCCCGCGGCAATGGAGTTGGCCACCAGGGCCGCGCCCTGGGCATAGACCTGACCCGCCCCCAGCGCGTTGTGACCCACCTCGGAGTTGCCCATGTCATCGTCCGAGGGCATGCCCACCGCGCGGCCATGGGCGCGCAGCTGCACATGCGGGTAGCTGGCAAACAGGCGATCCAGCGTGGGCTTGTTGGCCGCATCGATGGCGCTGCCCGCGCCGGTCTTGGACAGGCCGTAGCCGTCCATCACGATGATCACAACGGGGCCGATGGCGGCGCGGGTCTCGGAAAGGGCTTGAAGGGGTTGCAGCATGGAGATCGCCTGAGGAATGAGCTCGCTGGTCGCAGCGCGAAACAGCCGCCATTCTGACCCAGGCCACGCACGCCCCCCCCGGCCGCGCCGGCGCCGGGCAGCCGTCTCTCAGCTCAGGGGCTGCCCACCAGGGCCGCCACCCGCTCCTCGGACATGCGCATGGGCAGGGCCTGGGCCGGCAGCAGGGCCACCACGGCATGCTCGGCCCGCGCGCTGTCGCGCATCAGCGGACTCATGCGCGGCTCGCCCGCGCTATTGGTGAGCGCCGCCACGCGGGGCTGGTGCGCCTTCTCGCCATTGCCCACCACCAGGCCCAGCTCGCCCGAGGCCAGGCGCACCACGCTACCCGGCGGGAAGATGCCGAAGGCCTTGATCAGGGCCGAGGCCAGGGGGCTGGCATCGGCCATCTGGTGCAGCTCGCGCCCGGCCTGCTGGGCGCTCATGGCGGGGCGGTTGGCGCGGGCGCTCAGGCGCGCGGTGTAGACATCGGCATAGCGCAGCATCTCGGCCAGCTCGCCCACATCGCTGAGCGCGCGCGGATAGCCCCCGCCGCCGCTCACCTCGTGGTGCTGGGCCACAGCGTCCAGCCAGTCCTGGTCTTCGATGCCGGCTTCCACCAGCATCTCGGCGCTGCGGATGGGGTGGTTGTTGATCACCTCGCGCTGCAGGGCCGTGGGCGGCGAGACCTGGGAGGCCAGCTTGGCCTGCAGATCCAGCATGCCCAGATTCATGGTCAGCGCGGCCTGGAAGGCGCGGCGCTGCGCCGTCGGGTCCCAGCCCAGATAACGCGCCGCCGCATGGCAGGCGGTGGCGGCGTGGATGGAATGGTTCACCCCGTAGTGGCCGCCCGAGGCATCGGACTGGCGCACGATCTGCGACAGGGCCACATCGGGCGAGCTGTCGATCAGGGAGAGCAGCAGGTCCGTGGTGCTGTGCACCGCACCGGCCAGCTGGCCGGTATTGGCCGAGAGGGCCTGGCGCACATCGCCCGAGGCCTTTTCCCACTGCCCGGGCAGCTCGGCCAGGCTGCGCCGGGGCGAGGCGCTCGCCTGACGCTCGGACTGCTGCATGGCCCGCGCCAGCTCCTCCACCTCGACCAGGGCGCCACGCTGGAACAGCTCGTCAAGCTGGGCCTCGTCCGCAATCACCTGGCCCCGGGCCAGCAGCAGCATGCGGCCGGCATCGCGCACGCTGAAGGGCAGCGGCTCGCCGAGCACGATGCGATTCTTGACGGAGGCGAGCGAACAGACACGCATGACAGGCGTAGTGAACGATGAATAGGTGAGCGCCCGCTGACCTGCGGGTCTTGAAGCTTGCTCACTCTACATCGGAAGCTGCTCACGCAACTTGACGAACGCAGCGTCCGTTGGTCGCACGGCACACCCGGAACGCTGCCAAGGAAGTCACGCCTGAGCTCGCCACCTCACATCGGCATCCAGTACGCGCTGGTCCACTCGGGCACTCCGGCAGGATTGACAAGCGGGCCGGGACGGGCGCGCAAACGCTGAAGCACAGCGTCACGCCCGTGCAACTCTGGATCCTCCAGCAGCAGCAACGCGATGCGTCGGCTCACCTGGGGCGCCGCCAGCGAGGTGCCCTGACGCGCCGCCAGCCAGGGCGGCGATGGGGCCTCCTGGCCGGGATCCGACCGGCAGCTCACGTCCCCCACGCCCTGCTCGCCCGTGGGTGTCAGCAAAAGGGCCGGAGCACAGAGATCGGGGCCGGGGCGCCGATCGCCCTGGGGCCTGTCACCGAGGGCCGGCCCGGCAGCGCTGGGCTCATACATGCAGGCAGCCTGACTCCCCCCCATCACAGCCCGGTAGCCGCCCACCACAATGGCCGAGCGGGTCCAGGCCAGATCGCTGAGGGTGGCCGTGGGGCACTGCCCCGGGGTGTCGGCCGTGAAGGGCTTGGGCTTGCGGCGGGGATCGCCCACCATGCCCGGATCATCATCCCGCGCAACCCAGGCATCCACGCTCACCGGCTGCGTCCCGAGGTTCTCCAGCACCAGGGACCAGCGCCCGGGCGGGCTGGGCGGGCGATCCAGGCCCATGCCCGTCTCGGTCTGGGCCACGCACAGCAGCAGCTGCGCTTCCAGTCCGCCCTGGCGCCCTGTGCCGACACGCCCGACGCTGAACTGCGCCACGCTGCGCGTCTCATAGGCCCCTCCCGGCGGCTGCACCTGCCACAGGGCGGCGGGGGCCGCCGGATCGGCCTCAAGGCGAATCTCGAGGCTTGCCGGGGGCATGCCCCCAGGCCCCTGCACCGTGGCCCGGAGCAGGGCGCCGGGCTGCGCCGCCCGGGCCCAGAGCTCCACGAAATTCGCGCTGGGGTCCTCGCTGAACATCTGCAGCCCCAGCTTGGCCGGGGCTTGCGGGGTCAGCGTGGTCTGCACATGCGCGCCCAGGGTCCGGCTGTTGCCGGCGGCCAGCACCACGGTGAGCCGCCCGCCCTGCGCCTGCACCAGCTCATCGATGGCACGCTCCAGCGCACCGTCGCCATCGTGCCGGCCGCTGTGGGCCCCCAGGCTGACATTGACGATCAGCGGTGACCCGGCCGGCGCCCGCGCCAGGATGTAGTGCAGCGCGTCCAGCAGATGGACCTTGAGCCACTGGCCCTGGGTGCAGGCAAAGGCGGCATCGGGCACCTGCACCGCTATCAGCGGGCAGGCGCCAGCCTCATCGTCCTGACCGCTGAGCGGATGCGGCTGAGCGCCGGCCAGGGCCAGCACATGGTGCCCATGGCTCCAGCTCCCGCAGGGGTGGGCCATGTCCAGATAGACCTGGGCTTCGCTGACACCCTGGTCCAGTCGCTTGATCGCGGCATCGATGGCCGTGCTGTCCAGCTCGCGGCCATAGCCAAACTCCGGTGGGCTCTGCCAGCCGCCCGTCAGAGGCCCCGCGCCCTGGTCCCAGTAGGCCAGGATGCGCGTCTGGGCCCCGCCCGCACGGCGGAACTGCCGATGCAGAAAGCCCAGACCCGAGTCCACCACGGCCAGCACCGGCCGCTGGGCCGCCCAGGCCGGCACACCCGCCGGGGCGACCCAGGCCCTAGGCGCAGCGAAGGGAGAGGCCGCAGCACTGGCATAGCGAAAGACCGGGTTGCCGCACTCCACGCGCAGGCTGCCGGCCGGCAAGCCGGGAGGTCTGGCCGGAGGCCCCTTGTCGACTGCCAGCCAGGCGGTGAAGAAGCGCGCGCGCTCGCCATAGACCGCGGGCACCGACCAGCCCGCCTGCCGCAGCTGGGCCGGCAGATCCAGACCGGCATGCCGGGGATCGGCCTCGCAAAGCAGCTGGTAGTAACGATTGCCGTCCGGCCGCTGGCAGATCCAGCGCAGCCAGGGGTCCTCGAGGAAATAGGGCTCGGCCCGCGGTGCCTGGGACGACCAGGCGTTCATCAGCGCCCCCACTCCGCGCGGGCCTTCTGCCACAGCCAGGCCAGGCGCTCATTGAGCACGGGCTGCACCGCGCCCGGGACGCTGCTGGCCGCGTCATAGAGGGGCTGGCGACTGGCCGGCTCGCCATTGGTGGGCCGGGTCCCGGCATCGGCCCGACTGCCGTCGCAGACCACGAAGTCGGCCTTGACCGTCCCCGTGCACAGCCCGACCAGGTAGGCCCCGAGCGCCTCACCCAGCAGCTGGCCGGCGATGCTGTCCACGTGGTAGTGGAGGCCCCCGGCCACCCGGTTGGCCGCGATGCGCTGGGCCAGGCGCCGCAGGGCCGGGCCGTAGTCGGGCGATTCGTCCGCGACGCTGTCGCTGAGCAGATGGGCCAGCAGGGTGGAGACCACGGTGGACTCCGTCGAATGGCCGCTGGGATAGCTGCTGTGGGCCGGCGTCAGCAGCAGCGGATGGCAGCGCGTATCCAGCTCATAGGGCCGCGGACATTGCAGCGCCTGCTTGAAGCGCAGCACCACCGAGGAACCCAGCTCCAGGGCCAGCTGCATCAGCTCGAAGCTGCTCTTGTGCCGCTCGGGGTGCAGGGGCACCAGGGCCGACCAGAAAGCAAAGGCGGGCGTCACCTGGGTGACGATCTCGTTGAGCCGCGAATTCACCACCAGCTCATCGCCGTTCAGGACCTTGGCCATTTCCTTCGCCGTCTCCTCGGCCTGCCCCCTCAGCGCCTGGATGCTGGGGCGCAGGATGCGCACCAGGGGCTGATTCTGGTAGCGCAGCTCGGCGCCATCCAGCTGGCGCCCGGCAGTGTCACGGACATCGGCGGTGAAGCTCAAACCCTCGCCGATTTCCCAGGCCAACACCCGCAGGCGCACATCGGCCTGCCAGCATGACAGACCTTCGGCCTGGTCCAGGGCGGGCAGAACCAGCGCCTTCTTGTGCGCGCCCTGCTTGACGGGACCGATCACCTGCGAACGCTCGTAGACCTCGCGTCGCGTGCCGTCCAGGGCCCAGCTCAGCATGGGGTTGCTGATGGCGCCCGAGTAGCCGCTCAGGCCGTTCTGCAAGGCGCTGGTGCCCGTGGTGCCGGTCGTTCCCGTAGTCCCGGTCGTGCCGGTGGTGCCCGTGGTGCCGGTGGTTCCCGTCAATGCTGACATCGTGACTCCCTCTGATGGTGGGCCTCAGGGCCCGGGTGGAATGCCCGCCAGGTCCAGGCCATGGCAGAGCGTATCGATCTGGGGCTCGCGCCAGCCCGGATAGCGGCGGCGGAAAGCGTTCTGCGTCAGGCCGGGCTCCAGCCGGAGCAGCTCTTGCGCGAGGATGCGCGCGCGCGCGGGCTCGCCGCCCAGCGCCAGGGCCATCACCAGCACACGCAGGGTGGAGGCATGGGTCCGGTTGCCCGCCAGCGAGCGTTCGCCCATGGCGATGGCGCGGGCGTGATCACCGGCCAGCAGGGCCGAGAGCGCAGCGAAATGCTCGTAGTAGTAGCGCATGGGATCCAGGGGCGAGAGTCCCAGGGCCTGCTGTACACAGTCGGCCGAGGCCTGGTGCTCCTCGCCATAGGCCAGCAGGGCGGACTTGAAGAGCCAGGCCAGGCTCTCGCTGGGATTGGCGGCAAGCGCCGCGTCATAGCGCTGCTGCGCCCGCGCCACATCGCGCCGCACATAGGCGGCCACGAAGCCGTCCAGGGTCAGGCTCAGCGCATGGTCGGGTTGCAGGTCCAGGGCGCTGGCCGTGTGATAGGCCGCCTGCTGCCCGTCCCGCTGCGGATCGGGCGACCAGCCCTGGCCTATCCTCATCACATGCCATTTGCCCATCCAGGCCCGGGGGATGGGCGAGCGTGGGTGACGCTCGGCCAGCAACTCCAGCATCTGATGCGCGCGCTGGAACTCGTCCAGCGTCAGGCGATGCAGTTTGGCCACCGCGCTCAGCAGCAGGCTGAAGCTGTCCAGCGTGGGCAGGGGAAAAGACTCGGCCTTGAGCACCTCGGCCCCCACCAGGGCGCGCATCAGCCGGGACACTAGCTCGCTCAGGCGTTCGCCCTCACCCGTCAGCAAGGCGCCCAGCTCCTCCACCGTGCTGTCGGCCCACACCACATCAAGGCCGCGGGCATCCACCAGCTCCAGATAGATGCGCAGCCGGCCGCCGAACTCGGCGCAGCTGCCGCGCAGCAGATAGCGCACGCCCAGCATGGCCGCCTGCGCCTGGATGCCCAGCTGGCGCTCGCCCAGGATTTGGCTGGACAGGCTGGAGATCACCGACAGGCAGGGCTGACGCGTGAGCCGCGTGATCAGCTCTTCCGCGACGAAGCTGCCCAGGGTGGAGGCCCGCCCCTGAAGCTGCGGATCGCTCAGCGGCAGCACGGCCAGACGCAGCTGCAGCGCCAGCTGATCGGGGGGCAGCTCGAGCCGGCTCACCACGCCCGTCGCGGCTGCGGGGCGCGCACGCCAGGCGCGTACCGGCTCCCCCAGGTTCTTGAGCCAGCACTGGCCCATGTCCTCGAAATCCGCGTCCACGCCCTGCACCAGGGCATGGCGGGCCTCGGCCGAGATCACGCAGCCGCCAGGATCGGCCAGGCCGGCCAGGCGGGCAGCGAGGTTGACGCCGACCCCGTAGATATCGAACTCATCGCTCACCACCTCGGCCTCGTGCAGCCCGACGCGCAGGGCCATGCGGCTGGCATCGGCGCAGGGCCCGGCCTGAGCCGCAAGCAGGCGGTGCAACTCGTGCGCCGCGCCCATGGCCTGCGCCGTGTGGTCGAACTCCAGCAGCATCCCGTCCCCCAGGCTCTTGACCATCCGGCCCTGAAAGCGCGGCAGGATGTCCTGCCGCACCGCCTGCACGAACAGCCGCCAGCGTCTGATCACCTCGGCCTCGTCCGCCTGCATCAGGCGGACCGACTCCACCAGATCAACCACCAGCACCGCCTTGATCTGCCTGACCAGGCCGGCGCGATCGCCCATCGTTGGTGGATCTTCGGGAGACATGCTGCCCATTCACATGGTTACATTCATCCCGATTCTGGAGGAGGCGCCTGCCCGCGACCTGGGGGTTTGTGCGCAGCTGAGGGTGGGGACAGGCTCAGTCCTGTCCGCCCTCCACCGGCAGGCCTTCCCCGCGCCAGCGCAGCATGCCGCCGCGCAGATTGGCCACGCGCTCCAGCCCGGCCTTGCGCAGCAGCACGGTGGCCTGGGCGGAGCGGGCGCCGGAGCGGCAGATGGTGACGATGGGACGGCTCGTGTCCAGCTCGCCAATGCGGTCCGCCAGCTGGGCCAGCGGCAGCAGACGGGCGCCGGGCAGATGGCCCAGGGCGTCCTCGAACTCCTCGGGCTCGCGCACATCCAGCAGCTGCAGGCCGGCAGCCGGGTCCAGGCGCTCGGCCAGGGTGGCGGGCGTGATCTCCCAGATGCCGCCAAAGCTCAGCTCCAGCGGCGCCCAATCGGGCTCGCCGGCCTCGGCCTGGGCCTGCTCGGGTCGGCCGCAGCGCAGATTGGCCGGCACGGCAATGGCCATCTGCTTGGGGTGGGGCAGGCCCAGATGGCTCATATAGCCGCTGAAGTCGGCCTCGCTGGCATCGCCACCCAGGCGCGGGTTGTAGCGCAGCTCCTCGGCCACGCTGGTGACGGTGAGGCCGCGGTAGTCATGGCCCGGATAGAGCAGGCAGGCCGGCGGCAGGCTCAGGATCTGCTCCCGCACCGAGCGGTAGAGCTGCACCGCGCTGCCCTGCTGGAAATCGGTGCGGCCGCAGCCACGGATCAGCAGGGCATCGCCGGTGAAGGCCATGCTGTGGTCGTCCAGCACATAGCTCAGGCAGCCATTGGTGTGGCCGGGTGTGGCGCGCACTTCCAGATGACGCGCGCCGAAACTCACTCGCTCGCCGTGCTGCAGCAGGCGGTCGGCGTTCTCGGCGCCGGCGGCGGCCGAGAGCAGGATGGCACTGCCGCTGCGCTGCTTCAGGCGCCAGGCCGCCGTCACATGGTCGGCATGCACATGGGTGTCCAGCGTGGCCACCAGGCGCAGGCCCAGCTCGCGCAAGAGAGCCAGGTCGCGGCGCTCCTGCTCGTAGACCGGGTCGATCAGCAGGGCCTCGCCGTCCGCGCCCAGCAGATAGGTGTAGGTGGAGGAACTGGGATCGAAGAGCTGGCGGAAGATGAGCATGGGAGACCTCGCGACACAAGGCCCCGCACTTTAGCCCCCGCCGATCTGGCCCACCAGCCCGCGCAGCTGCTGCTCGAGCAGGGGCGCGAGCAGCCCCTGGCGCAGGCCGGCGCGGCCGGCCGGGCCACCGCCAGCATCGAGCTGGCCGCTCAGCAGCAGGTGGGCAAATCCATGCACCACGGACCACACCGCCATCAGGGCCTGCTGCTGCGCGGGGGCCAGCACCGTGCCCGGAGCCAGGCCGTAGAGCCTGCGTATGCCCTCCTCCAGCACGCCGTAGGCGGCCTGGCCGCTGTGCTGCAGGGCTTCATCGGGCCGTCCGGCGCAGCGGAACATCAGGTTGAAGCGGGCCGGATGCGCCAGGGCGTAGTCCACATAGGCCAGACCCTGCTCGCGCAGACGGGCCAGGGGATCGGTGCCGCCGCGCGCATTGCCGGCCTCCAGCGCCTCGCGCAGCGCCTCGAAGGCCTGGGCCGCCACGGCATTGAGCAGACCCTGGGCATCACCGAAATGATGCGCCGGCGCCGCCGGTGACACGCCCGAGCGCCGCGCCACCTCACGCAAGGAGAAGCCCTCCAGCCCGCGCTCGGCCAGCACCGTCTCGGCCGCAGCCAGCAGGGCTTCGCGCAGGGCGCCATGGTGGTAGCCGGCGCGCTCCGGCGCGGGCGAGGGAGAAGCGGCAGACGCAGACATGGCGCGTAGCTTAACCGCTGCAAGAACTCGAACTTGACAGCGTTCAGATCAATCGTGACACTGCGCATCTGAACATTGTTCAGATTGAGGTGCAGCCATGGAATCGCAAGTCCTGATCCTGTCCCGTCCCGCCAGCGGCCTGCGCCGCGACTGGCGCGAGCTCTGGCGCCGCGAGCCCCGGCTGGCCGGCTTCGGCGCCCTGCTCCTGCTGCTGGCCCTGCTGCCCATGGCCCTGGCCTGGGGGCTAGACGGCCGCGAGCTGCGGGGCGCCAATGTCTGGATCAAGCCCATCAAGTTCGCCGTCTCCATCGCGGTGCTGGCCTGGACCACGGCCTGGTTCGTCGGCCACCTGCCCCCCGCCCAGCGCCACAGCCCCGCGGTGCGCCGCCTGGGCACGGTGCTGATGCTGCTAGGCGGCCTGGAGCTGGCCTATATCAGCCTGCAGGCCGCCCTTGGCGAGGCCTCGCACTACAACAGTGCCGACCCGCTGCATGCCGCGCTCTATGCCGCCATGGGCCTGGGCGCCCTGGCGCTCACCGCCACCCAGCCCTGGCTGGCCTGGCTGCTGTGGCGCCATCCGGACCCGCGGCGCCCGCCAGCCCTGCGCCTGGCCGTTCGGCTGGGCCTGGTGCTGAGCTTTGTGCTGGGTGCCGGGGCGGGCGTGCTGCTGGGCGAGGCGCCGCCGCCGCCGGGTGGACTGCCCCTGCTGGGCTGGCAGCTGCCGGGGGATCTGCGGCCCGCGCATTTCTGGGGCCTGCACTCGGCCCAGGTCCTGCCCCTGCTGGCCGTGCTGCGCCCCCACCCGGCCTGGGTGCTAGGCGGCACCGCGCTACATCTGGGGATCTTCATCCTGCTGCTGAACCTGGGGCTGCAGCCCGCCGCGCTGCGCTAGGCGCACAAGGCGTCTAGGCGCAATCCAGCATGCGTCAGCCCGCCAAAGCGGCCGAGAATGCGCGGCATGCCGCGGCCCCACCCTCTGCGCGATCTGAACCCCAGCAGCCCGGAGGCCCTCGCGCCGGCCGCGCTGGGCTGGCTGCGCCGCAGCGAGTTCTGCCATCCGCGGCTGATCGGCGCCCTGCTGGGCCGGCTGCTGGATCAGACCCCTCCGGCGCCGGCACGCTGGCGTCTGGCGTTGGAGTACACACGCTTTCGCTGCGTCGAGGTCATGGGCGCCGCCGGGGGCCTGCTGCCCCGCCTGCTGGACTGCCACGGCCAGGCCCGTGAGCAGGGCTGGAATGCCGAGAGCGCACGCATGCTCTGCGCGGTGGGCCGCATCCGCTACGGCCAGGGCGAGTACCGCGAGGCGGCACAGCACTGGGCCGCGGCCATCGACATCGCGCGCCTGGGCGCCTGCGCGGACGCCGAGGTGGAGGCCCGCATCGGCCTGGGCCAGGTCTACGACGCGCTGGGCGACGGCCAGACCGCGGCGCGCCTGCATGCCGATGCCAGCACGATGGCCGAGGCCCTGGGCGACGACTACCTGATCAGCAAGGTCGCGATCAACCAGGGTTTCAATCTGCGCGTGATCGGCGCCCCGGAACCGGCGCGTGAGCAGTTCGAACGCGCCTTGGTGGCGGCGCGGCGCGGCCGCATCCGGCACTATGTGGGCGAAAGCCTGTGGCAGCTGGCCGATCTGGCCCTGCAGCTGGACCGTGCGGACGCGGCGCTGGCCCCGCTGGCCGAGGCCCGTCACCTGGCCGAGACCGCCGGCAATGGCTGGCTGCTCAGCGGCATCTACCGGACCTGGGCCGAAATCCTGGCCCGCCAGGGCCGTATCGATCAGGCCGCCGAGGCCTATCGCCAGGCCCTGCGCCAGGCCGAAGCGGCCGGTGCACGCCGCCAGCTGGCCGACTGCCACGAGGCCCTGGCCCAACTCACCGAGCAGGTCGGCGACCTGGCGGGCGCGCTGCACCACACCCGCGCCGCCAAGCGCCTGCAGACCGAGCTGGTGCACCAGCTGCATGTGGCCGGCAATCTGGAGGCCCTGCGCCAGTACGACCTCAGCGAGCGCCCGCCGCTGGAGCAGCTGCTGGCCGTCAGCCAGGCCCTGCCGCAGCTGGGCGGAGACAACAAGAGCGCCGGCCTGCAGCTGCTCTGCCAGGCCGGGCTGGGCGTGCTGCGCGCGGACCGGGTCTCGGTCTGGGAATGGCACGACGAGGATGGCGCCGGCCCCGTGCTCGGTGCCCAGGCCAGCAGCCCGCAGGCGCCGCCGCTGCCGCGCGAGGACGAGATGCGTCGCTACGCGAACGCGCTACGTCCCCGGTTCGCCGAGCGCTCCGAGCTGCGCGTGCTGCACGACATCCGCACCCACCCCGACTACGCGCGCCTGCGCGAGCTGGCCGGGCGGCTGCAGATACGTGCCGCGCTCGAGGTGCCGCTGTACCAGCAGGAGCGCCTGGTCGGCCTGCTGCTCGCGACCCGCCAGCATGATGGCCGGCCCTGGAGCCGCGACGAGGTGCTGTTCGCCGCCCATCTGGGTGCCCAGGCCAGCCAGCTGGAGGCCCACCGGCGCACCCGCCAGATCCACCGCGCCCTGCTCGAAGCCAATGAGACCCTGGAGCAGCGCGTGGCCCAGCGCACCGCCGAGCTGGAGCGCAGCAATGCGGCCCTGAGCCAGGCCAACGAGGCCCTGCGCGAAACCAGCCTCACCGACCCGCTCACCGGCCTGCGCAACCGCCGCTACCTGCTCCAGCATCTGGACGCCGACACCGCCCTGGCCCTGCGCGAGGCGGCCTCGCACGAGGACTGCCTGATCTTCTACCTGGTGGACATCGACCACTTCAAGGCCATCAACGACCGCTGGGGCCATGAGGCCGGCGACCAGGTGCTGGTCCAGGCCGCGCAGCGCCTGCGCGCCTGCAGCCGCAGCTCCAGCCATCTGGTGCGCTGGGGCGGGGAGGAGTTCCTGGTGGTGGCGCGCCGCGCCTCCATGGAGCAGGCCTGGCTGCAGGCGCAGCGCTTTTGCGAGGCCTTCCGCGCCCAGCCCTTTGCGCTGGGCGCCGGGCGCGAGCTGGCAGTGCGCTGCTCGGTGGGCTATGCACCCTTCCCTCTGCGCCGCGCCGACGGCCAGGCCCTGGCCTGGAACGAGGTGCTGGAGCTGGCCGACCAGGCCCTCTACCAGGCCAAGCAAAACGGCCGCGATGGCTGGCTGGGCCTGCTGCCGCGGCCGGGCGTCGCCCTGCCCGACGGACCGCTCAATCTGCCGGCCCTGCAGGCAGCGGGGCTGGTGGCGTTGCGGCGCTCGGCGCCTTAAGACTTGTGGGCTTTCCCGGCCCGCTCGGGCCTGTCGCTGCCATGGCAGGCGCAGGCCTCCCCATGCGCCGCCGCCACCAGCTCCTCCAGGATGCCGCAGCCATGGTGGGCATGGTCGGCGTCGCAGCGCTCGCGCAAGGCCACCAGCTGCTTCTCCAGCGCCTGCATGCTGGCCAGGCGGGCCCGCACCTTGGCCAGCTGGGCCGCCACCAGGGCGTCGACCTCGGCCAGGCGGGCCGCGTCGGGGCTCTGCAGGCTGTCCAGCAGCAGGGTCACATCGGCCAGGGACATGTCCAGCGCCCGGCAGTGGCGGATGAAGGCCAGGCGCTCCAGATGCTGCTGGGTGTAGGCGCGGTAGCCGTTCTCGCTGCGCGCGGGCGCGGGCAGCAGGCCACTCTTCTCGTAGAAGCGTATGGTCTCGATATCCACCCCGGTGGCCTGGGACAAAGCGCCGATTCGCATCATCATGATCCGAGCATAGCTTGACTCTGGAGCCACTACAGACTGTGCAATGGCGCCATGGCTCATCAACACCACCACGCCCACGCCACCCCGGCCAGCCCGGCCACCGCCTGCTGCGGCGGCCATGAGCACCCCAGCCCGCCCGAAGCCGCCGCCAGCGCGCCGCCGCCCCCCACGGCCGCTGCGGGCCAGCGCCGCAGCCGGCTCTATATCGCCGGCATGGACTGCCCCACCGAGGAGGCCCTGCTGCGTCAGGCCCTGACGCCCCTGCCCGGCGTGGCCGCCCTGCATTTCGACCTGCTGGGCCGGGTGCTGAGCGTGGACCACAGCCTGGCCGACGAGGCGCCGCTGCTGAGCGCCATTGCCGGCACCGGCATGCAGGCCCGGCCGCTGAGCGAGGCCGCCCCCGCCCCGGCGCCCGGTCCGGCCGTCTCGCGCCGCCAGCGCTGGCTGATGGGCCTGGCCGGTGTGGCCGCCGCGGGCGCCGAGGCCCTGGCCTTTGCCGGCTGGGGCGATCGCCATCCCGCCGTGATCGCCCTGGTGCTGGCCACCCTGCTGCTGGGCGGTCTGCCCACGCTGCGCAAGGGCCTGATCGCGCTGCGCCATCTGCAGCTCAATATCCATCTGCTGATGAGCCTGGCCGTGATCGGCGCCATCATCCTGGGCCAATGGCCCGAGGCCGCCATGGTGGTCTGGCTCTTCGGCCTGGCCGAGATGCTGGAAGCCCTGAGCCTGGAGCGCGCCCGCCAGGCCATCCAGGGCCTGGCCGCGCTGGCGCCGGAGAGTGCCCTGATGCTGCAGGCCGATGGCCAGTGGCAGCCGCGCGAGGCCGCCACCATCCCCCTGGGCGCGCGCCTGCGCCTGCGCCCGGGCGAGCGGGTGGCGCTGGACGGCCGCGTGCTCAGCGGCGAATCCAGCGTGGACGAGGCCGCCATCAGCGGCGAGAGCCTGCCCGTGGCCAAGGGCCCGGGCGACCTGCTGCTGGCCGGCAGCGTCAACCAGGCCGGCCTGCTGGAGATGGAAGTCACCGCGCCCAAGGGTCAGACCTTGCTGGACCGCATGGCCGAGGCCGTGCAGCAGGCCCAGGGCCAGCGCGCGCCCACCCAGCGCTTCGTGGACCGTTTCGCCCGCATCTACACGCCCATCGTGGTGCTGGGTGCCGTGGCCCTGGCCGTGCTGCCGCCCCTGTTGATGGCCGGCCAGGACTGGAGCACCTGGTTCTACCGCGCCCTGGTGCTGCTGGTGATCGCCTGCCCCTGCGCCCTGGTGATCTCCACCCCGGTGACCATCGTCAGCGGCCTGACCGCCGGCGCGCGCCGCGGCCTGCTGATCAAGGGCGGGCTCTATCTGGAGCAGGGCCGGCATCTGAAGACCATCGCCCTGGACAAGACCGGCACCCTGACCGAAGGCCGGCCGGTGCTGAGCGACGCCCTGGCCCTGGACGCCACGCTGGAGCGGGGCAAGGTCCTGCACATTGCCGCCTCGCTGGCGGCCCTCTCCACCCACCCGGCCTCGGCCGCCATCGTGGCGGCGCACGAGGCCCAGGCCCAGGCCCAAGCCCAGGCCCAGGCCCTGCCCCTGCTGGCGGTGGACAGCTTTGAATCCCTGGCCGGCCGCGGCCTGGCCGGCCGCATCGCCGGTCAGACCTGGCTGCTGGGCAGCGCGCGCCTGATGCGCGAGCGCGGCCTGCCCGATGGCGGGGCCGAGCGCGAGCGCCTGGAGGCCGAGGGCAAGACCGTCAATGTGCTGGCCCGCGAAGGCCTGCCCGTGGCCCTGCTGGCCGTGGCCGACCCGCCGCGCCCGCACAGCGCCGAGGTCATCCGCCAGCTGCACGCCCTGGGCCTGCGCTGCGTGATGCTCTCGGGCGACAACCCCGGCGCCGCGGCGGCCGTGGGCCGGGCCGTGGGCCTGGATGTGGCCGGCGGCGAGGTGCGCGGCGGCCTGCTGCCCGAGGACAAGCTGGCCGCCATCGCCCAGCTGCCGGGCCCCGTGGCCATGGTGGGCGACGGCATCAACGACGCCCCGGCCCTGGCTCGCGCCGATATCGGCATCGCCATGGGGGCGGGCGGCACGGCCATCGCCATCGAGGCCGCCGACGTGGCCCTGATGCAGGACGATCTGCGCCGCCTGCCCGAGTTCATCGCGCTCTCGCGCCACAGCTCCGCGGTGCTGTGGCAGAACATCGTGCTCGCCCTGGGCATCAAGGCCGTGGTGCTGCTGCTCACCCTCTTCGGTCTGGGTTCGCTGTGGCTGGCCGTATTTGCCGACGCCGGCGCCAGCGCCCTGGTGGTGCTCAACGGCCTGCGCCTGCTGCGCTGGCGCGGCGTGACAAAACCGACGGCGGCGTAATCTGGCCGTGCCCCCCGGGTCATCCGGCCTCGCTACACTTCCGCTCCATCATGCTGCGCCGCTTCGTGCTGATTCTGATGCTCGCCCTGCTGCCGCTCCAGTCGACCTGGGCGGCTGCGGCCAGCGTGTGCCAGCATGAGGAGATCGTGGCCGGCGCGGACGGCAGCAGCCCCAGCCCGCATTTCGGCCACCACGAGCACAAGCACGAGGGTGGTCCCGAAGGTGGGCAAGACCCGGCCCCGGGCGGCGTCGATGTGGACTACCCCAGCTGCCACGCCGCGGCCCCCGCCCTGCTGATGCCCCGGCTGGAACCCCAGCCCCCGCTGCTGGCCGCGCCCGCGGCCACGCCCTACCAGCGCTCCATCACCGCCGGCCTGCCCGAGCGCCTGAGCCGGCCGCCTCACGCCCTGCTTCTCGCCCGCGATTGAGACGCCGCGGCCCCACGCCGGGCCGCGTCCTTCCATCCCGCCACCGGGCCGCGCGCGCCCGGTGCGACGAGAAAGCTGTGTTTCCCATCATGTCCACGCGAATCCGGACGGGCTGGCACCGTCTGGCCTGGCTGGCGCTGCTGAGCGCCGGCGCTGCGGCCGCAGCCCCGCTCCAGGCCGATGCGCCGCCCCCTGAGCCCCAGCCCCTTCCCCCCATCACCCTGGCCCAGGCCTTCGAGGCCGCCTGGGCCCGCCAACCCGAGACCCTGGCCGGCCCCAGCCAGCGCGAGGCCGCGCAGCAGCTGGGCCAGGCGGCCCGGCGCTGGAGCCCGGAGCCGCCGGCGCTCTCGCTCAATCTGCGCAGCGACCGCTATCTGGGCCGACAGGCCGGCCAGCGCGAGCAGGAGCTGGGCATTGCCGTGCCGCTGTGGCTGCCCGGCGAGCGCCAGCGCAGTCAGGCCCTGGCCGCGGCCGAGCTGGCCGCGGTGGACAGCCGCAGCACCGCCGCCGCCTGGCGCCTGGCCGGCAGCCTGCGCGAGGCCTGGTGGGCCCAGCAGCGCGCGCGCCAGAACGAGGCCCTGGCCCAGGCCCGTGAGCGCAGCGCCGCGGCCCTGGCGCGCGATGTGCAGCGCCGCGTGGCGGCCGGCGAGCTGGCGCGCAGCGATGCGCATCAGGCCGAGGGTCTGCTGGCCGCCGCCCGCGCCGAGGCCGCCCTGGCCCAGGCCGAGGCCACCCAGGCCACGCTGGCCCTGCAGGCCCTGGGCGTGACGGCCCCACCCGCCGAACTGCCCGAGCCCCTGCCGGCCGATCTGCCCCCCGGCACCGAGCCCGACCCTGCCCACCCCGCCCTGCGCGAGCTGGAAGACCGCCGCCAGCTGGCCGAGCGCAGCCGCGCCCTGGCCGCCACCCAGGGTCGCGCCAACCCCGAGCTCACGCTCAGCGCCACCCGCGAGCGCGGCGCCTTCGGCGAGGACTATGGGCGCAGCCTCACCCTGGGCTTCAAGCTGCCCTTGGGCAATGAGGCCGGTCAGCGCGCCAAGCTGGCCACGGCCGGTGCCGCCGCCCTGGAAGCCGAGGCCCAGCTGATGCTGGAGCGCCAGCGCCTGGCGGCTGATCAGGCCGGCGCTCGCGCCCGCCTGGCCGCCACCGAGCTGGCCCTGCAGGCCGCCGAACAGCGCGCCCGCCTGGCCGCCGAGGCCCGCGGCTTCATCGAGAAGTCCTTCCGCCTGGGCGAGAGCGATCTGCCCACCCGCCTGCGGGTGGAGCTGGAGGCCTTCGAGGCCCAGCGCCAGCAGGCCCTGGCCCGACTGGCCCGCCACCAGGCCGTTTCCACCCTGCGCCAGGCCCTGGGCCTGCTGCCGCAGTGACGCCACGCACACCCCAAGACACCATGAAACTCCTTCCCTATCCCCTGCTGCTGGCCGCGCTGATCGCGGCGCCGGCCCAGGCCCATGAGGGTCATGACGAGGCCCCGGCCGCCGCCGCCGGCCAGGCTCTTCCCCGCTTTGTCGCCAGCTCCGAACTCTTCGAACTGGTGGGCGTGCTGGACGGCCGCCAGCTCACCCTCTATCTGGACCACGCGGCCAGCAATGCGCCGGTCAAGAACGCCACGCTGGAGCTGGAGCTCGGTGGCGCCAAGCTCAAGCCCACGCCCCAGGGCGAGGGCGAATTCGCCCTGCAGCTGGAGCGCGAGCCCCAGCCCGGCCTGATCCCCGTGACCGCCACCGTGGTGGCCGGCGAGGACAGCGACCTGCTGGCCGGCGAGCTGGATGTGCATGGCGAGGACCACGCCGAGCCCCATGGCGAAGGCGTCGCGCGCTGGAAGCTCATCGCCGGTGGCGCCCTGGCCCTGCTGGGCCTGGGTGCCGCCCTGCGCTTCGGTCTGAACCGGAGGGCTGCAGCATGAAGCCGCGCAGCCTCACGCACATCGCCATGCTGAGCCTGGTCCTGGCCCTGCCCAACGCCTGGGCCGGCCCAGGCCATGACCATGGCGATGCCCCGCCCGCCGCCAGCGCCAAGGGGCCGCAACGCCAGAGCGATGGCAGCGTCTTCGTGCCCAAGCCCGCGCAGCGCCAGATGAGCCTGCGCACCCAGGCCAGCGAGATCCAGGCCCTGCCGCGCGCTTTCACGCTCAACGGCAAGGTGCTGATGGACCCGAACGCCGGCGGCAAGGTGCAGGCCATGCAGGCCGGCCGCCTGGAGGCCGGCCCGCGCGGCCTGCCCAGCCTGGGCCAGAGCGTGCGCAAGGGCGAGCTGCTGGCCTATGTGCTGCCGGCCACCGGCAGCCTGGAGCGCTCCGCCCAGGCCGCCCAGCTGGCCGAGCTGCGCGCCGCCCGCGCCCTGGCCGAGAAGCGCCTGGCGCGCCTGAAGGAGCTGGCCGACAGCGTGCCGCGCAAGGAGATCGAGGCGCTGGAGAGCGAGCTGGCCAGCCTGAGCGAGCGCGTCGCCGCCGTGGGCGGCGGGCTCTCGGGCCGCGAGGCCCTGCTGGCCCCGGCCAGCGGCGTGATCGCGGCGGCCAACGCCGTGGCCGGCCAGGTGGTGGACGCGCGCGAGCTGGTGTTCGAGATCGTGGACCCGGCCCGCCTGCAGGTGGAGGCCCTGGCCTTCGATGCCACCCTGGCCGCCGACGTGGCCAGCGCCCAGGTGGCCGTGGGCGAGCGCGCCGTGCCACTGCGCCTGGTGGGCGCGGCACGCGCGCTGCGCGACCAGGCCCTGCCCTTGCTCTTCCAGGGCGAGGGGCCGGGTCTTGCCGCCCTGGCCGTGGGCCAGCCCCTGCAGGTGGTGGTGCAGACCCGCAGCCAGGTGCAGGGTGTGGCGCTGCCCGCCGCGGCGCTGCAGAAGAACCCGGCCAACCAGGCCATCGTCTGGGTCAAGCGCTCGGCCGAGCGCTACGAGCCCCGGGTGGTCACGGCCCAGCCCCTGGACGGGGCAAGGGTCGCGGTGACGCAGGGCCTGCAGGCCGGTGAGCGCGTGGTGGTGCAGGGCGCCGTCCTGCTCAACCAGATCCGTTGATCAAGGAGCAGCCCCAAATGTTCAAGTGGCTACTCGACAGCAGCCTGGCCAACCGGCTGCTGGTGCTGATCGGCAGCGCGGTGCTGATGGCCTATGGCCTGTTCACGCTCACGCGCACGCCGGTCGATGTCTTCCCCGATCTCAACAAGCCCACGGTCACCCTGATGACCGAGGCCGGCGGCATGGCCGCCGAGGAGGTGGAGCAGCTGATCACCTTCCCGCTGGAAACCACCATGAACGGCCTGCCGGGCGTGGAATCGGTGCGCTCCACCTCCAGCGCGGGCCTGAGCTTTGTCTACGTCACCTTCGACTGGAGCACCGAGATCTTCCGGGCGCGCCAGATGGTGTCGGAGCGGCTCGCCGCCATGGAGGAAGGCCTGCCCGCGGGCGTGATCCCGCGCATGGGGCCCATCAGCTCCATCATGGGCGAGATCATGCAGATCGCGATTCCCGTGGACACGCAGAAGACCTCGGCGATGGCGGTGCGCGAATATGCGGACTGGGTGCTGCGCCCGCGCCTGATGGCGATTCCCGGCGTGGCCCAGGTCATCCCCATCGGCGGCGAGGTGCGCCAGTTCCAGGTCTTGCCCGATACCGCGCGCATGGCCCAGCTGGGCATCACGCTAGAGCAGCTGGAGGCGGCGCTCAAGGGCTATGCCTCCAACAGCTCGGGCGGCTTTCTGGAGCTCAACGGGCGCGAGTACCTGATCCGCCATCTGGGCCAGAGCTCTGCCCTGCAGGACCTGCAGAACCTGGCCCTGGGCGCGCGCAACGGCCAGCCCCTGCTGCTGCGCCAGCTGGCCGAGGTGCGCTTCGCGCCGGCCACCAAACGCGGCGACGCCGGCTTCGAGGGCAAGCCGGCGGTGATCCTGGGCATCCAGAAGCAGCCCACGGCCGACACCATCGCGCTGACCCAGAATATCGAGGCCGCGCTGCAAGGCCTCAAGCGCTCCCTGCCGGCCGGCATGGAGGCGCCGCGCGTCACCTTCCGTCAGGCCAGCTTCATCGAGGCCTCGATCAGCACCCTGCAGGGCAAGCTGATCGCGGCGGCCGGCTTCGTGGCCCTGATCCTGCTGCTCTTCCTGGGCAATCTGCGCAGCACCCTGATCGCCCTGGTGGCCATCCCCGTCTCGGTGCTGATCACGGCCCTGGTGTTCCGCGCCTTCGGCATGTCGATCAACACCATGACCCTGGGCGGCCTGGCGATCGCCATCGGCGGCCTGGTGGATGACGCGGTGGTGGGCATCGAGAACGTGATGCGGCGCCTCAAGGAAGACCGCATCAAGCACCCCGAGCATCGCCTGAACCCGCTGGAGGTGGTGGCCCTGGCCACCATGGAGGTGCGCTCGGCCATCCTCTACGCCACCGTGATCATCGTGCTGGTCTTCGTGCCCCTGTTCGCGCTGCCGGGCATGGAGGGTCGGCTCTTCGTGCCCCTGGGTGTGGCCTTCATCGTCTCCACCCTGGCCAGCCTGCTGGTCTCGGTGACGGTGACGCCGGTGCTGAGCCTCTACCTGCTGCCGCGCATGAAGTCCCTGGACCACGGGGACACCCAGCTGCTGGCCTGGCTGAAGGCGCACTACCGCAACGGCCTGCAGAAGGTGCTGGAGGCCCCCAAGGCGGCGCTGGCGGCCGGCGGCGTGGCGGTGCTGCTGGCGGCCGCGGCCGTGCCCTTCTTCCCCACCACCTTTCTGCCACCCTTCAACGAGGGCACGCTGCTGATCGGCATGCGCCTGAACCCGGGCGTGACCCTGGCCGAGAGCTCGGCCCTGGCGCGCCAGGCCGAGACCCTGGTGGCCCAGGTGCCCGAGGTCACCCATGTGGGCCGGCGCAGCGGCCGCGCCGAGCTGGACGAGCATGCCGAGGGCGTGCACGTGAGCGAGCTCGACGTGGGCCTCAAGCCCGCCGCCGAGCTGACTCGCTCCATGGATGCCATCCAGGCCGATATCCGGGCCCGCCTGGCCAATCTGCCCGCGGCCATCGCCATCGGCCAGCCGATCTCGCACCGCATCGACCACATGCTCTCGGGCGTGCGCTCGCAGATCGCGATCCGCATCTTCGGCGAGGACCTGGATCAGCTGCGTGGCCAGGCCGACGCGCTGCGCGCCCGCCTGGCCGCGGTGCCGGGTCTGGCCGATCTGGAGATCGAGAAGCAGGTGCTGGCGCCCCAGGTCAAGGTGCGCGTGGACGCCGAGGCGCTGGCGCGCTACGGCCTGCCCGCGCCCCAGCTGCTGGCCGAGCTGCAGACCCTGGTCGAGGGTGAGAAGCTGGCCCAGATCAACGAGGGCAATGGCCGGCGCTTCGCCCTGGTGATGCGCCTGCCCGAGTCGGCCCGCTCGGCGCAAGGCCTGGCCGATGTGCTGATCGACACCCCGCTGGGCCGCGTGCCACTTTCGAAGCTGGCCCGCATCGAGGAGAGCGACGGCCCCAACCAGATCAGCCGCGACGACGGCCGCCGCCGCATCGTGCTCTCGGCCAATGCCCAGGGCCGGCCGCTCTCCGAGGTGGTGGCCGATATCCGCGCGGTGGTCGACCAGACCGCCTTGCCCGAAGGCTACTTCATCACCCTGGGCGGCCAGTTCCAGGCGCAGGAAGAGGCCTCGCGTCTGGTGGGCCTGCTGTCCATCGTCTCGCTGGGCCTGATGTTCGTGGTGCTCTACAGCCGCTACCGCAGCAGCGCCCTGGCCCTGCTGATCATGGCCAATATCCCCCTGGCCCTGGTGGGTGCGGTGCTGGGCCTGGCGCTGTCGGGCCAGCCGCTGTCGGTGGCGGCCCTGGTGGGCTTCATCACCCTGGCCGGCATCTCGGTGCGCAACGGCATCCTGAAGGTCAGCCACTACATCAATCTGATGCGCTTCGAGGGCGAGAGCTTTGGCGCGCCCCTGATCCTGCGCGGCTCGCTGGAGCGGCTCTCGCCGGTGCTGATGACGGCCCTGGTGACGGCCTTCGCCCTGGCGCCCCTGCTGTTCGAGGCCGAGCGCCCCGGCACCGAGATCCTGCATCCGGTGGCGGTGGTGATCTTCTCGGGCCTGGTGAGCGCCACCCTGCTGGACACCTTCCTGACCCCGGTGATGTTCCAGCTCTTCGGCCGCCGCGCCGCCGAGCGGCTGGCCGGCGACGGCCAGGCCGAGGCCTTCTGAACCCCCGTCTCATTCACACTGGAGAAAGACCTATGAAGCAACTGATTGCCACCACCCTGCTGGCCCTGATGGCCGGCACCGCCCTCGCCGCCGGCGATCACGCCCACGACCACAAGCCCCTGAACGGCGGCGTGGTGGCCGAGGCCAGCGATCTGGACTTCGAGCTGGTGGCCAAACCCGAGCAGATCGCGCTCTATGTGCGCGACCACGGCAAGCCCGCCGCCCTGGCCGGCGCCAGCGCCAAGCTCACCCTCTTGAACGGCAGCGAGAAGAGCGAAGTCAGCCTGAGCCCGGCAGGCGCCGAGCGGCTGGAGGCCAAGGGCGCCTTCAAGGTGGGCGCCGGCACCAAGGTCGTCGCCCTGGTGCAGCTGGCCGGCAAGAAGCCGGTCAATGTGCGCTTCGCGCTGAAGTAAGGGCGAGAGTCTGAGGCGGGCCGGCCTCAGGCCGGGGCCTGCTTCAGGAACTCGTCAATCTCCTGGGCCGTGCTGCGCGCGCTGCGCATCACGCCCACCAGGGTGGCCGAGGCCGTGCCCACCCAGTCGCCATAGCCCAGCAGCCACAGCCGCGGCTCGGCCGCGCTGCGCGTGCCCTGCACGGCGACGTGGCCGCCGGGCGACTCCCGCAGGCCCAGGGGCGCCAGCAGGTCCAGCGCGGGCCGGAAGCCGGTGCACCAGATCACCGTGTCGAAGGACTCGGCGCGGCCGTCGGCCCAGACCACGCCCTCGGCACTGAAATACGCGAAAGGTTCCCGGGCCTGCAGCAGGCCGCGCTCACGCGCGGCGCGCACCGGCGGCACCATCACGATGTCGCCAAAGCCGCCGGGCAGCTCGTCCAGGGGCTCGCCGCGCTGCTGGGCCAGCCAGCGCGCGGTGGCACGCTCAAACAGCACGCGGCCGTCCACCTCATCGGGCAGGAACTGCGGCGGCCGCTCCGTGACCCAGACCGTGGCCGCCGCGTGATCCGCCAGATCGGCCAGGATCTGGGCGCCGGAGTTGCCGCCGCCCACCACCAGCACGCGCTGACCGGCAAATGGGGTCGGGTCTTGATACTGGGCCGAATGCAGCTGCCGGCCGCGGAACAAGGCCTGACCCGGGTAGGCCGGCGTGTAGGGCCGGCGCCAGCTGCCGGTGGCGCAGACCACGGCTGGCGCCGTCCAGCTGCGCTCGCCGGCACGGGCGCGCAGACCCTGGGGCGTGGCCTCCAGGGCCTCCACCCAGACCGGACGCTCGATGGGCAGGGCATAGCGCTGCTCATAGCGCGCCAGATAGTCCAGCAGATGGTCGCGCGAGGGATAGGTCTGGCCGGGCTCCGGCGGCAGGGGCCAGCCCGCCAGCGAGCTCCACTGCGCTGGCGAGAACAGGCGCAGCGAGCGCCAGGCATGGCGCCAGGCGCCGCCGGGGCCGGCCTCGGCATCCAGGATCAGGAAGCGGCGCTGGGTGCGGCGCAGGAAGTAGCCCAGGGACAACGCGGCCTGGCCGCCGCCGATGATGAGCACCTCCGGGTCCTGCATGGCGCGTTCTTTCAGGGGCCTAGAGCCGATCCTGCTGCACGCGGCGGCTGGCGGCCTCGGCGGCCTCCTTGCGCTCGCTGTAGCGATCCACCAGATGGGACGCCACATCACGGGTGAGCAGGGTGAACTTCATCAGTTCCTCCATCACGTCCACGATGCGGTCGTAGTAGGCCGAGGGCTTCATGCGCCCGGCCTCGTCGAACTCCTGGTAGGCCTTGGCCACCGAGCTCTGGTTGGGGATGGTGAGCAAGCGCATCCAGCGGCCCAGGATGCGCATCTGGTTCACCGCATTGAAGGACTGGCTGCCGCCCGAGACCTGCATCACCGCCAGGGTCTTGCCCTGGGTGGGGCGCACGGCCCCGCTGCTCAGGGGGATCCAGTCGATCTGGGTCTTCATCAGGCCGGTCATGGCGCCGTGGCGCTCGGGCGAGCACCAGACCATGCCCTCGGACCACTGGGCCAGGGCGCGCAGCTCCTGCACCTTGGGGTGGCTGTCGGGCGCACCGTCCACCAGGGGCAGACCGGCGGGGTCGAACACCCGCACCTCACCGCCCATGGCCTGCAGCAGACGCCCGGCCTCCAGCAGGGCCAGCTTGCTGTAGGAGCGCTCGCGCAGCGAGCCGTAGAGCAGGAGGAAGCGCGGCGCATGACGGGCCGCCCCCAGGCCGGCAAAGGCCTCGAGGCCCGGGCGGGGCAGCAGCTCGGGCTGCAGGGCGGGCAGGGTCATGTCGGACAGCAGGGATTCAGACATGGCGGACGCTGTTGCGGGATTCATCGGAGGCCGCGGGCTGCAGCAGGCGGTGCACGCCCAGGGCCGCGGCCGCGCCCAGCAGCTCGGCCAGCACAAAGCCGGGCGCGCTGGCCGGCGCGATGCCGGCAAAGCTGTCGCTGAACAGGCGGCCGAACACGGCCGCCGGATTGGCGAATGAGGTGGAGGCGGTGAACCAGTAGGCCGCGCCGATATAAGCCGCCACCATGGCCGCCACCCGCGAGGCCGGCGCGCGCAGGATCAGCAGCAGCAGGCCGAAGGTGGCCACGCCCTCGGCCAGCCACTGGCCGGGGCCGCTGCGCAGCTTGGCGGAAATCTGCAGCAGGGGCAGCTCGAACATCGCGTGCGCCAGCCAGGCCCCCAGCAGGGCGCCCAGCAGCTGGGCAGCGATGTAAGGCAGCAGCGCGGCCCGGGGCAGCTCGCCGCGCCAGGCCATGACGGCACTGACCGCGGGATTGAAGTGCGCACCGCTCACCGGGCCCAGGACCTCGATCAGCACATAGAGACCGCCCACCGTGGCCAGGGTGTTGGCCAGCAGGGCGATGGCCGCATTGCCGCCGGCCAGGCGCTCGGCCATGATGCCGGAACCGATCACCACGGCCAGCAGCCCGGCCGTGCCCAGGCCCTCGGCCAGCAGCTTCTGAGACAGGCTGAAGCGCATGGCCGGGCCTCAGCGCTTGGCGATGGCCTCAAGGGCCGCCTGCAGCGCGGGCCGGTCCAGCTCGGCCAGGGGCAGTTGCAGCAGCTGCAGCATGCGGTAGCCGATGGCCTGGCGCGTGAGCTCGAAGGCGCGGCGCTTGCCCGCGTCGCCGCCCTCGGCATTCGAGGGGTCCGGATAGCCCCAGTGCAGCTTGAGCGGCTGACCCTGGCCGCCGAAGAACACCGGGCAGGCCTCGGCCGCGGCGCTGTCGCAGACCGTGATCACCAGGGACAGGGGCGGCGCCTCGGGGCCGGTGAACTCGTCCCAGCTCTTGCTACGAAAGCCCGCGGTGTCGATGCCGGCGCTCTGCAAAGCCTCCAGCGCGAAGGGGTTGATGCGCCCGCTGGGGGCGCTGCCCGCGCTGTGGGCGCGCACGGCCAGGCCCAGCTGGGCCGCCCAGTGATTGAGCATGCCTTCGGCCAGCACGCTGCGGGCGGAGTTGTGCGTGCACAGGATCAGGACGTGGAACATGGTGAGGCTCAGCAGCAGGAGGAAGTGGCGGTGGCCGTCAGGGCGCAGTCCGCGCCCTGGCAGCAGTTCTGGGTGAGGTAGGCCAGAAGCGCATTCATCTGCGCGAACTCGGCGCGGTAGATGAGCTGGCGCCCCTCGCGCTGCTGGCTCAGCAGGCCAGCGTTGAGCAGCTCCTTCAGATGGAAGGACTGGGTGGACGCCGCCAGGCCCAGGGCCTCGCCGATGGCGCTGGGCGTGAGGCCCAGCGGTCCGGCCACCACCAGCAGCCGGAAGATCTGCAGCCGGGCCGGCTGCGCCAGGGCCGCCAGGGCTTTGACAACGTCTTGCTCTTCCATATTTCCATGATATTCTAAATATGGAAGATTCAGCAAGGCCGGCCGCTGCCGGCCCCGATTTCAGCGCGAGCGGCGCAGCAGCCGCGCCGCCAGCAGGCTGGCCGCCGCCACCAGCAGCGCGCCGCTGAACGCGGTGAACTGCAGCGCCTCGGTGAAGGCCTGGCGCGCCTGCAGCTGCAGCAGCTGGGCTTGATCCACGGGCAGGGCCTGCGCGCTGGCCAGGGCCCCGCCCAGGGTGGACAGGGCCTCGGCCGGCAGCGCCGCGCCCCAGGCCGCACCCAGCTGGTGGCGGTAGATCAGGGTGCCCAGGCTGCCGAAGAGCGCAATGCCCAGGGCGCCGCTGAACTCCGCGCTGGTCTCGGCAATGGCCGAGGCCGCGCCGGCGCGCTCGGGCGGGGCGGCGGTGATGATCTGCTCGGTGCCGATGGCAAAGACCGGCGCCATGCCCAGGCTGATGACCAGCATGCCCGCGATCAGCAGCGGCAGGGCCTGCCGCCCGGTGTCCACGCCCACCAGCATGGCCATGCCCAGAGCCGCCGCCGCCAGGCCGCCCACCAGCGCCCGCCCCGGCCCGAAGCGCTGCGCCAGGCGCGGCGCCAGCACCATGGAGCCGAACACAAAGCCCAGGGCCCAGGGCACCGTGGCCCAGCCGGCCTGCAGGGGCTTGAGGTCCAGCACCAGCTGCAGGTACTGGGCGATGAAGATGTAGATGCCGAACATGGCCAGGCAGGACAGGGCGTAGGCGGCGATGGCGGCCCGGAAGCCCGGGATGGCGAACAGACGCAGCTCCAGCAGCGGGTAGTCGATGCGTCCCTGGCGGCGCATGAAGAGCCAGCCGATCAGCAGGCCCAGGGCCAGCAGGGCCAGGCGCGCAGGGCTGGTCCCGTACTCGGCCATGGCCTTGATGGCGTAGATCAGGCTCAGCACCGCGCTCAGGGACAGGCCCACGCTGGGCAGATCGAGCCGGCCGGCCTGCTCGTCGCGGAACTCGGGCAGCAGGCGCGGCCCCAGCAGCAGCAAGAGGGCCATCACCGGCACGGCCGGCAGAAACACCGCCCCCCACCAGAAGTGCTGCAGCAGCCAGCCGCCCACCAGGGGCCCGATGGCACTGCCCACCGAGAAGGCCGTGATCCACACGCCGATGGCGAACTGGCGCTCGCGCTCGTCATGGAACATGTTCCGGATCAGGGAAAGCGTGGAGGGCGCCAGCGTGGCGCCGGCCACGCCCAGCAGGGCGCGCAGCGCGATCAGCTGGCCCGCGGTCTGCGCGCAGGCCGCCAGCACCGAGGCCACGGCAAAGAAGGCCGCCCCCATCAGCAGCAGGCGGCGACGCCCGATGCGGTCGCCCAGGGTGCCCATGGTGATCAGGAAGCCGGCGACCAGAAAGCCGTAGATGTCGATGATCCACAGCAGCTCGGAGGCGCTGGGCTTGAGTGCGGTGCTGAGTGCCGGCACGGCCAGGTTCAGCACCGTGAGGTCCATGGCATAGACGGCGCAAGGCAGGGCGATGGTGGCCAGGCCTATCCATTCGCGCCGGGTGGCACGCGGGCTGGCGGCTGTGTCGTCGGACGTGGGAGCGGGAGTGCTGTGGGGCATATCTGAGGTCTGGGCGACGGGGCTGGGGCGGCTACGAGGCCGCACACATGGGCACGACGTGCGAACACGCCCGCCCTCGACAAGGCGGGCGGGGCCGGCCACAGCCCCGGTGATGGCGAGGCAGTATCGCCAGGGCCGCGCCCCATCCTGTCAGCAGGCCGGCCCCTGTGAAACGCCTGGAATGTACGATGTGGCCCTCCCCCTGAAGGAATCTGACCGTGACCGTTGATGTTTCCAAGCTTTCCTATGCCGAACTCCTGGCGCTGAGCAAGTCCCTGGATGAGCAGATCCACAGCAAGCGCAGCGAGGAGCTCAAGGTCCTGGTGGACGGCTTTGCCAAGAAGCTGGAGGCGGCCGGCTTCAGTGTGGACGAGGGTGTCGAGGCCCTGCGTCCCTATCTGCGGGCCAAGCCCGCGCCGCGCAGCGCGGCGGGCGGCGGCGCCTCGACGGCACGCGTGCTCTACCGCGATCCGGCCCATCCCGAGAACACCTGGAGCGGCCGCGGCCGCGCCGCGCGCTGGCTGGCCGACTACGAGGCCCAGGGCCGCCGCCGCGAGGAATTCCTGGTGAGCGAAGGCTGATGGGCCTGCGCTACCTGACCCTGCCCGTCACCCCCTTCGCCCAGAACTGCTCCCTGCTCTGGTGCGATCAGACGCAGCGCGCCGCCGTGGTCGACCCCGGCGGCGAGCTGCCGCGCCTGCTGGCAGCGGTGGCGGAGCGCGGGCTCACGCTGGAAGCCATCTGGCTCACCCACGCCCATATCGACCATGCGGGCGGCGCCGGCCAGCTGGCGCGCGAGCAGGGCCTGCCCATCATCGGCCCGCACCCGGGCGACCAGTTCTGGATCGATGGCCTGCCCCAGCAAAGCGCCATGTTCGGCTTCCCGCCGGCCGAGGGCTTCAGCCCCACGCGCTGGCTGCAGGACGGCGACACCCTGCAGCTCGGCCAGGAAACGCTCTCGGTGCGCCACTGCCCGGGCCACACGCCGGGCCATGTGGTCTTCCACTCGGCCGCAGCCCAGCGCTGCTTTGTGGGCGATGTGCTGTTTGCCGGCAGCATAGGCCGCACCGACTTCCCGGGCGGCAACCATGCCGAGCTGATCGCCTCCATCACCCAGCGCCTGTGGCCCATGGGCGACGACACGGTCTTCATCCCCGGCCATGGCCCCGAAAGCAGCTTCGGCCAGGAGCGGCGCAGCAATCCCTATGTGCGCGACCGCTGAGCCCCGGGCCTGAGGCTCGGCCCGGGCCGATGTGAATTCTTCACAAAACGCGGCGGCAAGATTCACCGCCGCCGCGGGCCGCTCTTCCCTAAGCTTTGCTCCATCGAGAAACCGCGCCCTCATCCGGCCGCTCATTCTGGGAGTTCAGCATGTTGGAGATGATCGCCCCCCTCGCCCCCCCACCTGCCCTGCCCCCGTCCGGGCGCCCGGAGCGCCGCAGCGCCGCCTCGCTCAGCAGCCACTGGCTGGGCCTGGTGCTGGAGGAGCTGGACTATGGCGTGCTGCTGCTGAACCAGCGCGGCGAGGTGCTGCACAGCAACCGTGCCGCACGTCAGGCCATGAATCAGGGACATCCTCTGCTGCTGCAGGGCCATCTGCTGCGCACCCGCAGCCCCAAGGACGGCAAGCCCCTGTTCGACGCCCTGGCCCAGGCCGAGGGCGAGGGCCGGCGCTGCCTGCTGCGCCTGGGCGAAGGGGCCGAGCAGGCGAATGTGGTGGTGGTGCCGCTCAACCGCGATGTGGAACAGGCCGCCGTGCTCCTGGTGCTGGAGCGCCGCCAGCTCTGCGGCGCCCTGGCCACCCAGTGGTTTGCGCTGCGCTACGGCCTGACCCCGGCCGAGACCGAGGTGCTCAAGGCCCTGAGCGACGGCCATGAGCCCGCCAGCGTGGCCCAGCAGCAGGGCGTGGCCATCTCCACGGTGCGCACCCAGATCCAGAGCATCCGCGCCAAGTCCGGCGCGCCCAGCATCCGCGAGCTGCTGCGCCAGCTGGCCGTGCTGCCGCCGCTGATGTCGGCCCTGTACAACTAAGCTGCGACTGACGCCGCCGTTTACATCTCTTAACATGCGACGCTCGGGCGCGGCGGTTTGCCATGCGCCCGCAGGGAGAGCGTCCATGGATACGCCGGTTCTCGCACAAGCGCCAGCCGCCGCCCCTCAGCCGGGCGGGGCCGATGCCGCCCTGGCGGCCCTGCCGCCGTCTCTGGCCGCCCTGGCCGCGCGCGGCAGCCCCCGCAGCTACCGCAAAGGCACTCTGCTGATCGAGGAAGGCGCCCAGGGCGACAGCATCTACCTGGTGCTCACCGGCCGCCTGCGTGCTTTCGGCTGCGATGCCCGGGGCCGCGAGATCACCTATGGCAGCTACGGGCCAGGCGACTATGTGGGCGAGATGAGCCTGGACGGCGGCCCGCGCTCGGCCAGCGTGATCACCGAGGACGCCAGCCGCTGCGTGATGCTCACCCGCGAATCCATCCTGGCCCATATTGCCCAGCATCCCGAGTTCGCCCTGGACCTGCTCACCCGCGTGATCCGCCGGGCGCGCGCCGCCACCCTGTCCACCAAACAGCTGGCGCTCAACGATGTCTACGGCCGGCTCAAGGCCCTGCTGGAGAGCACGCCCGACGAGCGCCTGACCCACCAGGCCATGGCCCAGCGCCTGGGCTGCTCGCGCGAGATGGTGTCCAAGCTGATCAAGGACCTGGAGCAGGGCCAGTACCTGGCGCGCAACGGCGCCGGGCGCTACACCCTGCTGCGCCCGCTGCCCGGGCGCTGGTAGGACGCCGATCTCTGGGGCCGGCGCCTCAGCCGGCGCGCTTAGGCAGGGGCGGGGCCACCTCGAAGCGCTGGGCCGGCTTGTCGGCCCGGGCGTAGAGACTCTCCACCTTGGGCAGATTGGCCTGGATGTCGCGGATGCGGCTGGGGCCGGCCGGATGGGTGGACAGCCACTGCGGCGGCGCGCCCTTGCTGGCCTCGCCCATCTTCTCCCACAGGCTCACGCCGGCGGCCGGGTCATAGCCCGAACGGGCCGCCAGCTCCATGCCCACCAGATCGGCCTCGCTCTCGTCCTCGCGGCTGAACTTCAGGGTCAGCAGCTGGCTGCCCATATTGAGCACCGCGTCGCCCACATTGCCCAGGCCCAGCAGGCTGGAGATCACGCCGGCGCCGATGCGCGTGGCCGTGCTCTTGCCCATGCGCTCGCGGGCGTGCTCGCGCAGGGCATGCGCCACCTCGTGGCCCATGATGGTGGCCACCTCGTCGTCATTGAGCTTGAGCTTCTCGAGGATGCCGTAATAGAAGGCGATCTTGCCGCCCGGCATACAGAAGGCGTTGAGCTGGGGGCTGCCCAGCAGGTTGACCTCCCAGCGCCACTGGCGGGCGCGCGCATTCCAGCCGTAGGACTGGGGCACGATGCGCTGGGCAATAGCGCGCAGGCGGCGCAGCTGGGGGTGGTTGTCGGGCGCCAGCGCGCCCTGCTGGCGCGCCTGGGCCAGCATCTGCTGGTACTGCTGGGCGCCGGCCTGCTCGACCTGCTCGGCCGGCACCAGCTTGGAAAAGCTGCTTTGCCCGCCCACGTCCACGCCCTCGCGCGCCCAGGCCGGGGCGGCGGCCAGGGCGCCTGCGCCCAGCAGGCCGGTGAAGACGCGCCGTCGCCCCAGGGCGGCCGGGCGCTGGCAGTCGCAGCGGCCGAAACCGTAGTCCGGGGCCGCGTCGAGCTGCAGATGGTCGGGACAGAAGAAGTCGTCTTGATGCTGCATGATGGCCATATTCTGAGCCAGATCAATGGCCTGACCGACAATAGCGGCATGGTTCCGCCCTCCCTGTCCACCGCCCCGACCGACACCCAGCAGTTCCGCGCCGCCCTGGGTCTGTTCGCCACCGGCGTCACCATCGTCACCGCGCGCGGGCCCGACGGTACCCTGGTGGGTCTGACCGCCAACTCCTTCAACTCCGTCTCGCTGAGCCCGCCCCTGGTGCTGTGGAGCCTGGCCCGCAGCGCCGGCTCCATGCCGGTGTTCAGCCGCGGCTCCCACTACGCCATCAACATCCTGGCCGCCGACCAGAAGGACCTGGCCCAGCGCTTCGCCACGCGCGATATCGACCGCTTCGCCGGCGTGGCCTGGCGCGAGGGTGCCGGTGGCGCCCCGGTGCTGGAAGGCGTGGCAGCCGTGTTCGAATGCGCCAACCGCAGCCAGTACGAGGAAGGCGACCATGTCATCTTCGTCGGCGAGGTCGAGGCCTGCCTGGCCCGTCCCGCGGCCCAGCCCCTGATCTTTCACGGCGGCCGCTACTACACCGAGCTGCCGCTCTGAGCCCGGCCCCGGCGGACGCAGGCTGTTACGCAAAACGCCGGCCGGAAACGCCCGGAAACCCCTTTAAGCAGCGGCGCTGCGCACAATGCGCCCGTCGCCAGCCGGCATCTCGACCGGCGGTGCTCCCCTGCCGTACCGAGGTCCACCATGCTGCTCACCTGCGTCCATTGCCAGACCCGCAACCACGTGCCCGAGGCCGCCCTGCGCCTGGACCCCAGCTGCGAACGCTGCGGCCGGCCGCTGGCCAGCGGCGAGGTCATGGAGCTCAGCGAAGCGAATTTCGACGCCGTGATCGCCGGCAGCGAGCTGCCCGTGCTGGTGGATTTCTGGGCCCCCTGGAGCGGCCCGGCCCGCATGATGGAGCCCCAGCTCAGCCAGGCGGCGCGCCAGCTCAAGGGCCGCGCCCTGCTGGTCAAGATCAATAGCGATGCCAGCCCGCGCCTGGCCCAGCGCTACGGCATCCGCACCATCCCCACCCTGACCCAGATGCGTGCCGGCCAGGAGGTGCAGCGCATCAGCGGCGCCCTGCAGGCCCCGCAGATCCTGGAATGGTTCCAGTAAGAAGACGGCGAGAAGACGGCGCGCCTAGAAGCCGCTCTGCCGGAAGGTGTTGCGGCCGGCGTCCTTGGCCTCGTAGAGCGCGCGGTCGGCGCGCGCCAGCAGCAGCTCGGGCCGCGTGGGCTGGTCGGCCGGCTGGTAGGCGATGCCGATGCTGGCGCTGATCTGCAGCACCTCGCCCTCCAGCTCGAAGGGCCGCGCCATCACCGCTGCGATCTTGCGTGCCACCAGGGCCGGCTCCTGATCGCTGCCCAGATCCTCCAGGATCACCACGAACTCGTCGCCCGCCAGACGGGCCACCATGTCCACCGCGCGCACGCACTCGCGCAGGCGCCGCGCAAACTCCTTGAGCACCGCATCGCCCATGGCGTGGCCCAGGCTGTCGTTGATGCTCTTGAAGCGGTCCAGATCCAGAAAGAGCAGGGCCAGGGCGCGGTGATGCCGGGCCGCACGGCCCAGGGCCAGGGCCAGGCCCTCCTCGAAGTAAGCGCGGTTGGCCAGGCCGGTCAGGCTGTCGTGGCGGGCCAGCACCATCAGCTCACCCTGCACCTGCTTGAGCGCGCTGATGTCCTGGCTCAGGCCATAGAGGCCCTGGACCAGGCCATCGGGCCCGATATCGGGCACATAGTCCACCCGCAGCCAGCGCCGCTGGTCCTCGCGCGGCGCCAGCTCGAAGCCCACCCGCTCGCCCGCCAGGGCCCGCTGCAGCCAGGGCGCGCGCTGGGCATAGGCCGCCTCGCCCAGCACCTCGCGCACGCTGCGCCCCAGGGCTTGCTGGGTGGACATGCCGGTCCAGTGCCGGAAGGTGGCGTTGATGAAGAGCAGGCGCTCGCTGCGGTCCACATAGGAAATGAGTACCGGCAGGCTGTCGGTGATGTCGCGCAGGCGCTTCTCGGCCGCCTGCTGGGCATGCTGGGTCTGCAGCATGTCGCGCTCACGGCGCCGCTCGGCACTGAGGTCATGCAGGGTCAGGGCCACGCCATCGCCCACCGGCACCACCAGCTGCTGCAGATGCAGGCCGCGCGCGGCCGGCAGATCCAGCGCGAACTCCGCCTGCTGCGGGCGGCGGCTGTTGAGCGCCTCGCAGTAGAGCGTGAACAGACGCGGGTCGCCGCCGCCCTCCAGCACCTCGCTACGCAGGCAACCGATCAGGTCCTCCTTGGGCCGCCCCAGCAGTTCGGCGCCACGGCGGTTGCAATGGGTGAAGCGCAGGTCCAGCAAACGGCCCTGCGCATCGCGCTCGGCACGCAGCATCCAGAAAGCATCGGGGCTGGCGTCCCAGGCCGCCTCGAAGCGCTGGCGCGCCAGCTCGCGGGCCCGCAAGACCCGCCGTAAGCTGAACACCGCCCAGCTCAGACCGCCAAAGGCCAGCAGCAGCAGCACGCTGGCCCCGGCGGCCAGGCGCAGCAGGGCAGCGCGGCGCGCCTCGTAAGGGGCCAGCAGCTCGGCCTGGCCCAGCGCGCCGCTGACCACCAGGGCATAGCCCTGCACCGTCTTGTAGGCCACGCGGCGCTCTACGCCGTCCAGGCGGTCGCGGGTCAGATAGCTGCCCTCGGGCCAGCGCGCCAGCTGCAGCAGCAGGGCCTCCTCGCCGGCCTCCTCGCCAAACCATTGGCGCTCGCCGGCGCGGCGCGCCAGCAGGCGCCCGTCGCTGCCCAGCAAGGCCACCGCGCCCTCGCGGCCGAACTGGCTCACGCGGTAGAACTCGCTGAAATGGCGCGGGTCCATCAGCACCACGATCACGCCGGTGAAGGTGCCGTCGGCATCCTGCACCCGCCGGCTCAGGGGCAGCCACCAGCGCGGACGGCCCGGCACAAAGGCCTCGCTGCGCCCGATGAAGAGGCCCAGGCCGCTGGCATCGCGCTGCACCTCGAAGAACTCGCGCCCCGAGAACCCCTGGAAGGGCGGCGGGTCGCCGTCGGGCAGGAGCTCGCCCGCGGCATCGGCCAGATAGACGCCCAGCACGCCCGGCTGCTCCGCCAGGCCCAGGCGCAGCAGGGTGACGCGGACCTGCGCCGCCCAGTCGCGCCCGCGCCGGTCCTGCTCCACCTGCAGGGCCGCAAAGCGCATGATCTGGTCCACCTGCTGCAGGCTGCGCCGCGCATAGTCCTCATAGGCCTGGGTCAGGCCGATCAGGCGGGCCTCGGCCTCGCGCTCGAGCTGGCGGCGCTCGCCCTCCAGCTGGCCCAGCACCAGCATCCACAGCCCCGCCACGACGCTCAAGCCCAGCAGGGGCAGGGCCCAGAGCAGCAGGTCCAGCCCGCCGCGAGGCAGGGCACGAAGACGCGAAAGCAAGGCGGCGGGCAAGGTGGCGATCCGGCGTGGCGTGGGTCCGTCCCTGCGGGCTGTGGCGGCCCGTTCTGCGCGCGCCTGCTCGCAGCCAGCATACGCCGCGCCCGGGAGCTTGGGAACGTGGGGCAGACCAGGCCGGCGCCCCTTGAATCGGGGGCGCGGCGGCCCCGGGAGGGGCGTCACTTCATTGTCATCAAGCCGCCACAGCCCGGCGCCAGCATGGCTGCCCATCATGGTCACGCCCTCCATTCCCCGCAAGACCGAGGCTGCCCGCCAGCTGCTGCAGGCCTCGCGCCAGGCGCTGCCGGCGGCGCTGCGCATGCTGCTGATCACGGTGGACGGCCGCAAGAGCCTGGCGGAACTGGCGCCGCTGGCGCGCGGCCTGGGCCTGGAGCCGGAAGCGGCACTGCAGCGCCTGCGCGAGCAGGGCTTGATCGACTGGACCCAAGTCGCCGCGGCCCCGGCCGCGCCGGCCGGCCCCAGCAGCGCCCAGCGCCTGCTGCGCGCCAAGGTCTTTGCCCTGGACCTGGCCGCCCGCATGCTGGCCGGGCGCGACGAGCATCTGCGCGAGCAGGCCCGCAGCGTGGACTCGGAATCCAGCTTCCAGCGCTGGCTGGACGAATGCAGCGCCGAGATCGGTCGCCGCGCCGACCCCGAGCGCGCCGCCCTCTTCCGCGAGCGGGTGGCGGCGGCCGCGGCCTGAGTCGGCACAAGGCGGCCCGCACCGCGTCATCAAGTGGTCACGCGCCTGTCGCACACTGGCGCGGCCATGTCCTGCGCCGCCTACACACCCACGCCGCCCAGCAGCTCGCCCGACGCGCTGTGGCAGGCACTCAGTGGCACCCTAGCCCGCGCCGGCTTCGAGCCCAGCGACTTCGAGCTGCGAGCGGGTCCGCGCCAGGACTCCCTGGACCTGAGCGGCCGCCTGCTGATGCTGCGCCGCCGCTCCACCGGCCACCGCCGCTGCTATGCCGTGGCGCCGGGCAGCCCCTGGCTGTTCACGGCCTTTGCCGATCTCACCGGCGGCTGCTTCGGCCAGCCCGCCGCGCACTGAGCGCGGCCCGGCGTCGATGGCCGAAGCGCAAGGCTTCAACGCCGCACTCCCCCGCTACGGCGCCGATGCCGACGGCCTGATCTGCGGCTACCGCCTGCACCCAGACCGGCCAGCCGAGGCCCTGGACTGCGCCCGCGATGCCCTGCCCCTGCAGCCCGGCGTAGCCGCGGCCGATGGCGGCGTGCTCTGGCTGCACTTCAACCTCAGCCACGCCGGGGCCGAGGCCTGGATGCGCGCCCATGCCGAGCTGCCCGACAGCTTCTACGAAGCCCTGCACGAGGGCGCCTCGCGCTCCACCCGCATCGAACGCGATGGCGACACCCTGTTCGCCGTGATCAACGATGTGACCTTCGACTTCAGCTTCGAGGCCAGCGACCTGGCCACGCTGTGGCTGGCCGTGGGCCCGGGTCTGGTGCTGAGCGCGCGGCGCCAGCCCCTGCGCTCGGTGGACAGGCTGCGCATGGCGGTGCGCCGCGGCGAGCCTCTGGGCTCGGGCCTGGCCCTGCTGGACCATCTGCTCAGCGACCAGGCCGATGAGCTGCAGCGCATCGTGCGCCAGGCCACCCAGCGCGTGGACGATATCGAGGACGCCCTGCTGGCCGGCAAGCATGCCGGCCATGCCGCCGAGATCGCGCGCCTGCGCCGTCTGATGGTGCGCCTGCAGCGCCTGCTGGCGCCCGAGCCCAGCGCCCTGATGCGCACCCTGAGCCGGCCGCCGCACTGGGTCTCGGCCGAGGCCCGCGAGCAGCTGCGCCGCGCCAGCGAGGAGTTCGCCCTGGTGCTGGGCGATATCGCGGCCCTGCAGGAGCGCATCAAGCTGATGCAGGACGAGAGCAGCGTGCGCGTGGCCGAGGAAAACAACCGCAGCCTCTTCACCCTGACCATGGTCACCGTGCTGGCCCTGCCCATCAATCTGGTCTCGGGCCTGTTCGGCATGAATGTGGGCGGCATCCCCCTGGCCGAGAACAGCCACGGCTTCTGGATCATGGTGAGCCTGATCGCCGGACTCACCGGCCTGATCGCCTTCCTGGCGCTGCGGCGCATGCGGCGCTAGGGCAGGCGCACCAGTCTGCTAAAAAGCGCGGCATGCACGAGCCCCCGTTCATCGCCGTACTGCTCTATCCCGGTTGCATCTTTTTCGAGATTGCCTTGGCCGGCGAAACACTCGGCGCCCACTACCCGATTCGCTACTACACGCCCGAGGGTGCACCTCACACCGCCTCGAATGGCGCAGAGATCCGCGCGGCCGGAAGCTATGCGCAACTGGCCGCTGCCTCGCCGCTGGCCCTGCTGATTCCCGGTGGCGACCCCGGCCCGCTCCTGCAACCCGTCGAACTGGCCACGCCGCTCATCGCAAAGCTGGGCGCGCGAGGCTGCCTGCTGGCCGGCATTTGCGGTGGCAATCTGCTGCTGGCGGCCGCTGGCCAGCTGCGTGGCCGCCGCGGTACCCACAGCTACACCCCCGAGCACACCACATCCGAAGCGGTGGCCGCCACAGCGCCCTACTGGGAGGGCATGAACTTTGTGCGCGCCGATCTGGTGCGGGATGGCCCCGTCATCACCGCCCAGGCCTGGGCTTACCGCGAGTACGCAGCGACCTTGGGCGTGGCGCTCGGTGTGCTGCAGCCACATGAGGCGGAAGATCTCATGACCTACCCCGTACGCAAGACCTGTCGCCAGCTCGCCTGAAGACATCGAGGACATCGCCGCGGGCTGTCGGTGTATCGACGTGATCTGGCCCCTGGGCAAAAGCATGGTGCCTCAGCCCGTGCGCCCGCCTCAGTCCAGATCCACAAAGCGCCAGACATCGCGCCGGAAGGGATGGCGGCGGTGGCCCTGCACGCGGGGCAGGCTGAGGTCGGTGCGCAGCGCATGCCAGTGGGCCAGATAGGGCATATAGGCCAGCATCATGCGGTTGGCGCGCTGCATCAGGGCCAGGCGCTCGGGGCCGTCCGGCAGGGCGCGCTGGGCCTCGTAGAGCCGGTCATAAGCCGCCAGCTTGAAGCGCGCGTCATTGGACTGGCCGGCATTGGGCCCGTAGGCCATGCCCAGGAAGAAGTCGGCATCGGGGAAGCTGATGTTCCAGCTGTAGCTCCACATCATCAGCTGGCCGGCCAGGGCCTTCTTGATGAGCTCGCCGAAGGTGCTGGTCTCGAACTCCAGGCGCAGGCCCAGGCGGTCCATCTGCTTTTTCCAGAGCTCGTTGAGGGCGCGCTGGCGCGAGTCTTCCACGCCGGCCAGGCGCAGGGCCAGGCGCGAGCCGTCGGGGTGGCAGAGATAACCCTGGGCATCGCGGCGGCGGTAGCCGTAGAGGTCCAGCAGGGCGCGGGCGCGTGCCACATCGCCGCGGCCCATCTCGCTGCGCAGGCCCGGCTCGTAGCCGTAGACCGCGGTGGGCAGCAGGGACTGCGCGCGCAGGCCCTGGCCGCGGTAGATCAGGCGCAGCTCGACCTCGGTGTCCAGGCCCAGGGCCACGGCGCGGCGCAGGGCCACCTTCTCGGGCGTGTAGCCGCCCACCTGGGGATCGTCGAAGTTGAAGTAGGTGAAACGGGTGTCGGCACCCAGGCTGCTCTGGGCGCGGATGCCGCGCTGGGCCAGATGCGGCGCCAGGCGGCCACCGGGCAGCACCAGGGGCGCCACGCCAGGCGGCATCTCCAGCAGGTCCAGCTCGCCGCCGGCAAAGGCCAGCCAGCGCGGCTGCTCCTCCACGATGATGTTGATCTGCACCGCGTCCAGCAGGGGCAGGCGGCGGCCGGCCAGGCGGCGGGCGATGGCCTGGCCCTCGGCATCGTCGGCCGCGGGCTGGGCCTCGAAGTGCTGCTCGCGAAAGCGCGGGTTGCGCTCCAGCAGGATCTGGGAGCCGCGCCGCCAGCGCGCCAGGCGAAAGGGCCCGGTGCCCACGGGATGGGCCATCAGCTCGCTGCCATAGGCCTCCACCACCTCGCGCGCCACGGCGCCGGTGAGGCCGGGGTCGGCAAAGAGCTGGATCAGGCGCGGCGCGCTGCGGGCCACGCGCAGCTCGAAGCGGTAGCGGTCCAGCGCGCGCAGCCCCGGCACCGGGCGGTCGTAGTCCAGCCCGGTCTTGGCGCGCAGGGCCCGCTCGCGCAGCGCAGCCAGGCCCAGCAGCTCCAGGTTCTCGAAGTGGTGCAGGTGCTCGGTGCGCACCCGCGGGTCGAAGAAGCGCTTGATGCTGTAGACATAGTCCTCGGCCACCAGCTCGCGCGGCCGGCTGCCGAAGGCGGGATCGTCCGCGAAGAAGATGCCGGGCCGCAGCGTGAAGACAAAGCGGCGATGCTCTTCGCTGACCTCGGGCAGGGCCGCGCAGGTCTGCGGCACCAGGCGCGCCGGGCGGGCCAGGTAGTCGTAGCTCAGCGGCGACTCGAAGATGTGGGCATTCACCGCGACCGAGGTCTGGTCCGAGACCTGGGGCGGGTCGAAGCCCACCTCGGCGGTGTTGAAGGCGGTGCGCAGCAGCCGGGGCGAGGCGCCCGCCTGCGCCGCGCCCAGCGCCGGCCAGAGGCCCAGACCCGGGGTGGCGGCAAGCAGGTGGCGGCGCTGCATGAGGGTGGGCGGCGCGGACTCAGCGGCTGCCGTGCCACCCGGGTTCCACATCGATCAAATGCCAGAACTCGTTGCGGAACAGGGGCCGGCGGTAGCCGATGACCCAGGGCTGGGCCATGTCATTGACGATGCGGTGCACATGGGTCTTCATGGGCATCCAGGCCGCCTGCAGGCGCTTGGCCTGCAGGAACAGGGCCTCGCGCTCGGGGCCGTCGGGCAGCACCTGCAGGCGCTCGTAGAGCGCGTCGAACTCGGGCAGCTTGAAGCGCGACATGTTCTGGTTGCCGGCCTGCGGGCCGTAGAGGCGCTGCAGCGCGTCGGCCCCGTCGGGTGAGGTGGCGGTGGTGCCTAGCATCCAGAGCTGCAGCTTGCCGGCGCGCGCCTGCTTGAGCTGCTCCGGCCACTTGCCGGGGAAGAACTTGCTGCGGATGTGCACGCGGTCCAGATTGCTTTTCCAGAGCTCGTCGTACTGGCGCGAGAGCGCATCGGGCTGAGTGGCCACCTCGATCACCAGGGGCTGGCCATCGGGCATATCGCGCCAGCCGTCACCATCGCGGTCCACAAAGCCATAGAGGTCCAGCAGGGCGTTGGCGCGGGCCGGGTCGTGGTCGCCGTTCTCGCTCTTGAAGCCGGCGTCGTAGCCGCTGGTGTGCGGCAGCAGCAGGGACTGGGCCACGATGGCCTGGCCGCGCCGCACCATGCGGATCTCGCGCTCGATGTCCAGCGCCAGCGAGAGCGCACGCCGCAGGGCCACGCGCTCCGGCGTGTAGCCGCCCAGCGTGGGGTCTTCCATATTGAAGAAGGTGAAGGCGCTGTCGGCCGCCAGGCTGCGGTAGAGCTGCAGGCCCTGGCGGGCCAGATTGGGCGCAAGCTTGCCGCCGGGCAGGGCCACGGTGACGAACTCGGGCGGCACGCGGTCGATCAGCTCATGCTCGCCGCCCACAAAGGAGAGCCAGCGCGGCTGCGACTCCTCGATGATGGAGACCTCCACCCGGTCCACCATGGGCAGGCGCCGGCCCTTGAGCCGGGCCAGGATGGCCTGGCCCTCGGCATCGTCGGGCCGCGGCTCGGCCTCGTAGACGCGCTCGCGGTAGCCCGGGTTGCGCTCCAGCACGATCAGGGAGCTGCGCCGCCACTGCTTGAGCACAAAGGGCCCGGTGCCCACGGGGTGGCCCGTGATGTCGCCGCCGCGCGCCTGTACCACCTCGCGCGCCACGGCACCAAAGAGATCGCTGTTGGCCAGGGTGTAGAGAAAGCGCGGCCGCGGCGCGCGCAGGCGGAACTGCAGGGTGTAGCGGTCCAGGGCGCGCAGGCCCTCGACAGGCCGGTCGTAGTCGAAGGGCTTTTTGTCCTTGAGTGCGGCCTGGCGCACGGCGGCCAGGCCCTCGATGCCCTGCTCTTCCAGGTAGGCCCACATGGGGCTCTTCACGGCCGGGTCGGCAAAACGCTTGAAGCTGTAGACATAGTCCTCGGCCACCAGCTCGCGCTGCTTGCCCTTGAAGGCCTCGTCCTCGGCGAAGTGGATGCCGGGCTTCAGGCGCACCGTCCAGACGCGGAAGTCGGGGCTGTGCTCAGGCAAGGCTGCAGCCGTGAGCGGCACGATCTTCACCGGCAGCGCCAGGGGATCGTAGGCATAGAGCGCCTCGAAGATGTGGGGCGTGACGGTGCGCGAGTAGATGTCGCTGATCTGGGCCGGGTCGAAGCCGGTCTCGGCGATGGGAAAGGCGTAGCGGAAAACGCGCTGGGGCTCGGCGGCCGCGGCCGCTGTGGCCAGAGCCAGGGCGGCCAAGCCAGCCAGCAGGAAACGGAACAAGACGCTCATCGCAGGGACTGCTTCTCGGTGTCGATATCGACGTACTGCCAGAACTGCTGGCTGAACAGGGGGCGCTTGTAGCCGATCAGCCAGGGCTGGCTGAGATCGGTCACGATGCGGTGCACCAGGAACTTCTGCGGCATATAGGCGGCGCTCAGGCGCTGGGCCTCGCGCAGCACGGCCAGGCGTTCGGGGCCGTCGGGCAAGGCCTGCAGGCGGTCGTAGAGCGCGTCGAAGGCCGGCAGCTTGAAGCGCCCCAGGTTCTGCCCGCCCGAGGCGGGGCCGTAGAGCAGCTCCAGGCCGGGCTGCACATCGGGGGTGTTGGCGCTGTAGCCCAGCTGCCAGAGCTGGAGCTGGCCGGCGCGCGCCGCCTTGAGCTGCTCGGGCCAGAGGGCGATGCGCACCTGGAGCCGGATGCCCAGGGCTTCCATATCGCGGCGCCACATCTCCTGGAAGGCGCGGGCCCGCGCATCGGCCTGGCTGTTGAACTCGATCACCAGGGGGCTGCCGTCGGGCTGCTCGCGCCAGCCGTCACCGTCGCGGTCCACATAGCCATAGAGGTCCAGCAGGGCTTTGGCACGCGGCAGGTCGTAGTCGCTGTTCTCGCTCTTGTACTGCGGGTCAAAGCCCCAGGTGGAGGGCGCCACCACGCTCTGGGCAGGCACGGCCTGACCCCGCCAGACGCTGCTGATCTGGCGCTGCACATCGGTGCCCAGGGCGATGGCGCGGCGCAGCGCCACCTTCTCCGGCGTGTAGCCGCCCACCACCGGATCGTCCATATTCCAGTAGTACATGAAGCGGTCGGGGTTCAGCACCCGCTCCATATTCATGCCGCGCTTGGCCAGATTGGGCGCCAGCTTGCCGTGCGGCACGGCCTGGGGCGCGAAGGTGGCGGGCAGGGTCCAGGAGAGATCGGCCTCGCCCTTGAGGAAGGACAGCCAGCGCGGCTGGTCTTCCTCGATGATGGAGAGCTCCACCCGATCGATCATGGGCAGGCGCCGGCCTTTGAAGCGGGCCAGCAGGGCCTGGGCCGCGGCATCATCGGCGCTGGGCTCGGCGTCGTAGAAACGCTCGCGATAGCCGGGGTTCTTCTCCAGCACGATCAGGGAGTTGCGACGCCACTGCGCCAGGCGGAAGGGCCCGGTGCCCACCGGATGCTCCATGGCGCGTGCCTGGCCGTAGTGCTCGATCACCTCGCGCGCCACGGCGCCGAACTGGTCCCCACCGGCCAGGATGAAGAGAAAGCGCGGCCGCGGCTCCCTGAGCCGGAACTGCAGGGTGTAGCGGTCCAGCGCGCGCAGGCCCTCGACGGGCTGCTCATAGTCGAAGGGCTTCTTGTGCTTGAGCGCTGCCTGGCGCAGCTCATCCAGGCCCAGGATGCCGGCGGCATTGAGATTGGCGTAGCTGGGGCTCTTGGTGACCGGGTCGAAGAAGCGCTTGAGGCTGTAGACAAAGTCCTGCGCCACCAGCTCGCGCGGCCGGCCCTTGAAGGCCTCGTCCTCGGCGAAGAAGATGCCGGGGCGTATCTTCACGGTCCAGGTTCGGTAGTCCGCGCTGACCTCGGGCATGCCCTGGGCCACATTGGGCCGGATCTTGTAGGGCCGGGCCAGGTAGTCGTACTCGTAGAGCCCGTCGAAGATGTGGGAGGCGACGATGCGGGAGTACAGATCGATGATCTGTGCCGGATCAAAGCCGGTTTCGCCGGCATTGAAGGCATAACGCAGCACCTTGGGGGTCGACGAGGCCGGCGCCGGCTGGGCCGCCGCCCAGGGTGCCGGCCCGCCCGCCCCGAGCAGGCCGAACAGGGCCAGCGCGGCGCGGCGCTTCATCAGGAGCCCATGCGCGCGCGGCGCAGGTCCATGTCCACGTCGATGTACTGCCAGAACTGGTTGCCGAAGAGCGGGCGCTTGTAGCCGATCACCCAGGGCTGGCTCAGGTCGGTCACGATGCGGTGCACCAGGTACTTCTGGGGCATGTAGGCGGTGATGATTTTCTGCGCCTCGCGCAGCAGGGCCATGCGCTCGGGGCCATCGGGCAGGCGCTGCATTTCCTCGTAGATCTCGTCGAAGCGCTTGTGCTTGAATCGGCCCAGGTTCTGGCCGCCCGAGGTGGGCCCGTAGAGGATTTCCAGGCCGGGCTGGGTATCGGGGGTGGAGGCGCTGTAGCCCAGCTGCCAGATCATCAGCTGGCCGGCGCGCGCGGCCTTGAGCTGCTCGGGCCATTTGCCGGCCTTGATCTTGAGGCGCAGGCCCAGATTGTCCATATTGCGCTTCCACAGCTCGTCGAAGGCGCGCGAGAGCGCATCGGGCTGGCTGGCGTACTCGATCACCAGGGGCTTGCCGTCCGGCGTCTCGCGCCAGCCGTCGCCGTCCACGTCCTTGTAGCCGTACAGGTCCAGCAGGGCGCGGGCGCGGGCCAGGTCGTAGTCGCCGTTCTCGGTCTTGTAGTCGGGCTCGTAGCCCCAGGTGCTGGGCGAGACCAGGGACTGGGCCACCACGGCCTGGCCGCGGCGCACGGTGTTGACCTCGCGCTGGGTGTCGGTGCCCAGGCCGATGGCGCGGCGCAGCGCCACCTTCTCGGGCGTGTAGCCGCCGACCAGCGGATCTTCCATATTGAAGTAATAGAGCGTGCGGTCGGGGTTGACCAGGCGGTCCATATGGATGCCCTGCTTGGCCAGATTGGGCGCCAGCCGGCCATTGGGGGCGGCCACATTCGAGAACTCCAGGGGCACGCTGATGTAGTCGATCTCGCGGTTCAGGAAGGACAGCCAGCGCGGCTGGCTCTCCTCGATCACCGAGACCTCCACCCGGTCCACCATGGGCAGGCGGCGGCCCTTGAGCTGGGCCAGCAAGGCCTGGCCCTCGGCATCATCGGCATTGGGCTCGGCGTCGTAATAGAGCTCGCGGAAATTGGGGTTGCGCTCCAGCACCATCTGCGAGCTGCGGCGCCACTTGGTGAGCATGAAGGGGCCGGTGCCCACCGGATGCTCCATGGTGCGGCCGGCATAGTGCTCCATCACCTCGCGGGCCACGGCGCCGTACTGGTCGCCACCGGCCAGGCTGTAGATGAAACGCGGGCGCGGTTCCTTCAGGCGGTACTGGATGGTGTAGCGGTCCAGCGCGCGCAGGCCCTCGACGGGCTTGTCGTAGTCGAAGGGCTTCTTGCTCCGGAGCGCTTCCTGGCGCAGCTCGTCCAGGCCCAGGATGGTGGCGTCGTTGAAGTAGGAGTAGGCCGGGCTCTTGGTGGCCGGGTCGAAGAAGCGCTTGAGCGCGTAGACGAAGTCCTCGGCCACCAACTCGCGCTTCCTGCCCTTGAAGGCCTCGTCCGGCGCGTAGAAGATGCCGGGGCGGATCTTGATGGTCCAGGTCCGGTAGTCCTCGCTGACCTCGGGCATGCCCAGGGCCACATTGGGCTTGACCTTGAAGGGCCGGGCCAGATGGTCGTACTTGTAGAGCCCGTCGAAGATGTGGCCCGTGATGATGCGCGAGTACAGATCGCTGATCTGGGCCGGGTCGAAGCCGGTCTCGGCAATGATGAAGGCGTAGCGGAAGACCTTGGGCGCGGGCGCATGGGCCGCGGCGCTGGCCGGCGTGTTCTGCTGAGCCTGGGCCGCTCCGAGCAGGCCCAGCGCACAGGCGGCGCCGGCTATCCAGGGGGTCAGGGGGATGCGGCGGGCTGCGCGGGGCCACAGGCTCATGAGCGGGGTCTCCTCAATCAGTGCGGGATCTTGCTGGCGTCGATGTCCACGTACTCCCACCAGTTCAGCTTGAACGGGTGGCGCCGGTAGCCGATCACCTGGGGCTGGGCCAGATCGGTGATGAAGCGGTGGGCCTTGTACTTGTAGGGCATATAGGCCGCCATCAGGCGCTTGCTCTCACGGAACAGGGCCTCACGCTCGGGGCCGTCCGGCAGGGGCGAGGCCTGCTCGAAGAGCTTGTCGGCCGCCGGGAGGCGGATGCGCGAGAAGTTCTGGCTGCCGATGTAGCCGCTGGAGAGGCTGCTGAGGAAGTCCAGCGGATCCGGCATGGAGGCGGTGGTGGCCAGGCTCCAGATCTGGAACTTGCCCGCGCGCAGGGCCTTGTAGTTCTCGGGCCATTTGCCGGGCTTGAAGCGCACGCGCAGGCCCACCTTGGCCAGGCTCTTCTGCCAGATCTCGTCGATCTGGCGCTGGGCGCCATCGGGCGTGGTCAGGCTCTCCAGCACCAGGGGGCTGCCATCGGGCTGCTCGCGCCAGCCGTCGCCGTCCTTGTCCACATAGCCATAGAGATCCAGCAAGGCCTTGGCGCGCGCCGGATCGTAGTCGCTCATCTCGCTCTTGAAGGCGGGGTCGTAGGCGCTGGTGCCGGGCGGATAGATGGACTCGGCGATGATGGCCTGGTTGCGGCGGGCCACGCGAATCTCCTGCTCCATGTCCGAGGCCAGAGAGATGGCGCGGCGCAGGGCGATGCGATCGGGCGTGTAGCCACCGATCACCGGGTCTTCCACATTGAAGACCCAGAAGCCCACATCGGGGCTCAGCACGCGAAAGCCCTGCACGCCCTTCTTCTCCAGATTGGGCGCCACGCGGCCATTGGGCAGGGCCTGGGTGATGAACTCGTTGGGCACGCGCTCCAGCACATCGAACTCGCCGCCCAGGAAGGACAGCCAGCGCGGCTGGGCTTCCTCGATCACCGAGATCTCGATGCGGTCGATCATGGGCAGGCGCCGGCCCTTGAACTTGGCCAGCAGGGCCTGGCCGGCGGCATCGTCGGCGGCGGGCTGGGCCTCGTAATAGCGCTCACGGTAGTGCGGGTTGCGCTCCAGCACGATGCGCGAGCTGCGACGCCATTCCTTGAGCACGAAGGGGCCGGTGCCCACCGGATGCTCCATGGTCTTGCCCGGATAGGCCTCGACCACCTCGCGCGCCATGGCGCCATAGAGGTCGGTCTGGGCCAGCACCTGGGGCAGGCGGGGGCGCGCCTGGTCCAGCTGCAGCTGCAGGGTGTAGCGGTCCAGCACCTTGAGGCCGGCGATGGGCTTGTCGTAGTCGAAGGGCTTGCCGCTCTTGCGCAGCTCGGCGCGGTACTCGGCCAGGCCCTTGATGCCCATGGCGTCCAGCTCGCTCCAGTGCGAGGAGCCCACCTCGGGGTCGGCCACGCGCTTGAAGGCGTAGATGAAGTCCGCGGCCACCAGCTCGCGCTTCTTGCCACCGAAGGCCGGGTCGTCGGCGAAGTAGATGCCGGGTTTGATCTTGATGGTCCAGCTGCGATAGTCGTCGGCCATGACCGGCATGCCGTCGGCCACCAGGGGCACGATGCGCACCGGATGGGCCAGGTGGTCGTAGGTGTAGAGGCCCTCGAACACATGGGCGGTGACGATGCGCGAGTAGATGTCACCGATCTTGGCCGGATCGAAGCCGGTCTCGGCCACCGGGAAGGCATAGCGCAGCACCTTGGCGGGCGCACCCGCGCCGGAGGCGGCCTCGGGCGTGGCGGCCTGCAGGCCGGTGGACAGGGACAGGGCCGCCAGCGCGGCCAGGGTGGCAAGACGGCGACGTTGCATCATCTTCATCATGGGCGGACTCGCGGGCGGTGGGCGGCTCAGGAGCCCTGGCGCTGCTTTTTCTGCAGCTCGGTGTCGATATCCACGTACTGCCAGAAGTCGCGGATGAAGACATTGCGGTCAAAGCCGATCACCCAGGGTTGGGCCAGATCGGTGAAGAGGCGGTGCACCGAGATCTTGTAGGGCATGTAGGCGATCATCAGCTTGGCCGCCTCCTCCATCACGGCCTGGCGCTCGGGGCCGTCGGGCAGCATCTTCTGCTTCTCGTACAGGGCGTTGTAAGCCGGCAGGTCGAAGCGCGACTTGTTGGCCGAGCCCTTGGCGCGGCCGTCGCCCAGGGCCAGGAAGGTGTCGCCGTCCGGCGCGGTGGCCACCCAGGACACGCCCCACATCATCAGCTTGCCGGCATTGGCGCTCTTGAGGTTCTCGGGCCATTTGGCGGTCTTGAACTCGATGCGCACGCCGAGGGCGTCCATATTCTTCTGCCACTGCTCGATGCTCTGGCGGCTCAGGCTGTCGGGCTGGGTGGCGTATTCCAGGACCAGGGGCTGACCATCGGGCTGCTCGCGCCAGCCGTCGCCGTTCTTGTCCACATAGCCATACATGTCCAGCAGGGCTTTGGCCTTGGGCAGGTTGAACTCGCTCATCTCGGACTTGTAGTCCGGGCGGTAGCCGAAGGTGCCGGGGCCGAAGGGGCCCTGGGCCGGAATGGCCTGGCCGCGGCGCGGCAGGCGGATTTCCTTGTCGATGTCCACGGCCAGCGAGATGGCGCGGCGCAGCGCCACCTTGTCGGGCGTGTAGCCGCCCACCACCGGGTCTTCCATATTGAAGTAGGTGAAGGCGACTTCCGGGTAGGGGAAGCGCACCGAGCGCATGCCCTGCTTGGCCAGATTGGGGGCCAGCTTGCCATTGGGCGTGGCAATGCTCACGTACTCGGCCGGCACCTCCTCCAGCACATCGGCCTCATGGCGCAGGAAGCTCAGCCAGCGCGGCTGGTTCTCCTCGATGATGGCGATCTCCACCCGCTCGGTCAGCGGCAGGCGGCGGCCCTTGAGCTTGGCGGCCTGGGCCTTGAGCACCGGGTCGGCGCTGGCGGGCGGCTGCTCGTCGTAGAACTCCTCGCGGTAGTTCGGGTTCTTCTCGAGCACGATGCGCGAGCTGCGGCGCCACTCGGCCAGGCGGTAGGGCCCGGTGCCCACCGGGTGCTCCATGATCTTCTTCTCGCCGTAGAACTCGGCCACCTCGCGCGCCACCGCGCCCAGGAAGGCCGAATCGGCGAACTGGTTGATGAAGCGCGGGTCGCCCACGGCCAGGCGCACGCGGAAGGTGTAGCGGTCCAGCAGCTGCAGGCCTTCGACGGGCTTGTCGTAGTCGAAGGCGGTCTTGTTCTTGAGGGCGTCCTTGCGCAGCTCGGACAGACCCAGGATGCCCACGTTCTCCAGCAGATAGAGATTGCGGCTGTTGAGCTTGGGGTCGTAGTGACGCTTGATGGAGTAGATGTAATCCGCCGCGGTCAGCTCACGCTTTTGCCCCTTGAAGGCCGGATCGTCATTGAAGTAGATGCCGGGCTTGATGCGGAAGGTCAGGGTCTTGAAGTCCTCCGAGACCTCGGGCATGGCCGCGGCCGTGGAGGGGCGCATCTGGAAGGGGCGGGCCAGATAGGCGAACTCCAGCGGGGCCTCGAAGATGGCGGCAGCGATTGTTTTCGAATATCGATCTGAGATCTGCGCAGGATCGAACCCGGTCTCAGCGACGCGGAAGGAGTACCTCAGCACCTTGGTGGCACCGCTCGCCTGGGCGGCGGCAGTCAGGGAGAAAGCGCCGAGCAGGGCGGCCAGGCAGGCGGCCCGTGCAAATCCACGTCGCATCACGTCAAGAATCCTTATCTCGCAAACCAATGCGCCGCCGGCCTTGTGGGCCGCTGCGGCGCTTCATCTCTCGGGGAACCGGCGCAGGGTGTGGGCGCGGGCTCCGGGCGAAGCCGCGCAGTCTAAGGCGCCGGGAGGCCAAACACCATGCACGGCAACCCCAGGGCCGGGGCTCCAGGGTGCGCTGGGCGCGCATTTTGGCCCAGAAACGCCCCGCCCCGCCCCTGTTCATCGGCCTTGCGGCCGGCTTTCCCCCGTGAACCCAGGGCAAATGCGGGTTGTCCCCGAGCCCGCGTCCATTAGACTCGCGCCTGTTTTCGCCCTGGGAACCCCGGTCGCCACAAGTGCCCGGGGTTTCGTTTTAGACCTTGCATGGAGACCGACAGCAATGGCGGCATACCTGATAAGGCGCCTGTGGCAAATGATTCCCACCCTGCTGGGCGTCGTGCTGCTGGTGTTCTTTCTCTTCAAATACTTCGGCGGCGACCCTGCCGAGATCCTGGGCGGCCTGAACGCCAGCCCCGAGCAGATCGAAGCCATCCGCGAGCAGCTGGGCCTGAACAAGCCGGTCTGGGAACAGCTCTTCATCTTCCTGAAGCAGATCGTCACCTTCGACTGGGGCAAGAGCTGGGCGACCAATGAGTCGGTTGCCAATCTGTTCGCCAGCCGCCTGCCCGCCACGCTTACGGTGATGCTGCCCATCCTGGTGCTGGAAGTGCTGCTGGCCATCCCCTTCGCCCTGGGCGTGGCCTATGTGCGCGGCAGCCTGACCGACCGCACCGTGATGATCATCACCACGGTGGCCGTGTCCATCTCCCTGCTGGTCTATGTGATCGTGGCGCAGTATGTGTTCGCCTTCCGCCTGGGCTGGTTCCCGGTGCAGGGCTGGACCGACAGCGTCTGGACCAACCTCACCACCTATGCGCCGCTGCCGGTGCTGGTGGCCGTGGCCGTGGCCCTCTCGCCGCAGACCCGCCTGTACCGCACCTTCTTCCTGGATGAGATCGGCCATGACTATGTGCGCACTGCGCGCGCCAAGGGCATGACCGAGAAGACCATCCTGCTCAAGCATGTGCTGCGCAACGCGATGATCCCCATCCTGACCAACGTGGCCGTGGCGCTGCCGGGCGTGTTCGTGGGCTCCTTCCTGCTGGAAGTGTTCTTCTCGATCCCGGGTCTGGGCCGCGAGATCCTGCTGGCCGTGAACCGCAGCGACTACCCCGTCATCCAGGCCTTCGCGATCTACATCGCCTTCCTGACCATGGTGGTCAACCTCCTGACTGACCTGCTGTACAAGCTGGTCGACCCGCGCGTGGTGCTGAAATGAAACTCCAAAATTCTTCAGTTTCATTCCGACTCGGAGAGGCGAAATGAGTGCAGTGCTCTCCCAAAACACCGCTGCCCCCAAGGCGCAGCGCTCCGAAGGCGTCTGGGCCGCGTCCTGGCGCCGCATGCGGGCCGACAAGGTGGGCATGGTCTGCATGACCATCGTCGCCCTGTTCCTGCTGCTGGTCATCGCCTCGGGCAGCGGCCTGGTGGCCAAGAACTGGCAGAAGGAAGTGGGCGTGCCCAATGCGCCCCCGACCCTGATGGGCCCGGCTCCGGCCGAGGCCACCGGCACCATTGCCATGCCCAAGGGCCCCAATGTGGACCTCTCGGACATCGACCCGCTGGCCCCCCGCTACAAGGAGTGGGACGAGCGCGCCAAGCAGTTCAAGACCGAGGAAGTGGTCAAGTCCGAGACCCTGCCCTTCGGCGGCGACCGCCTGGGCCGCGACGTGCTGGCCAAGGTGATCAAGGGCGCCGAGGTCTCCATCATGGTGGGCGTGCTGGCGGCCGTGGTGGCCACCATCATCGGCACCGTGCTGGGCGCCATCTCGGGTTTCTTCGGCGGCAAGGTGGGCGACTTCCTGGAGTGGCTCTACAACGTCTTCACCGCCATCCCCGGCATCCTCTTGATCTTCGCCTTCGCCGTGATCTTCGGCCGTGGCGTGCTCTCGGTGGTGATGATCCTGGGCCTGGCCGGCTGGCCCGGCATCTACCGCCTGATCCGTGCGGAGTTCATGAAGCACTCGGTGCGTGAGTACGTGCGTTCGGCCGAGGCCATCGGCGCCTCCAAGACCAGCCGCATGTTCAAGCACATCCTGCCCAATGTCTCGCATGTGGCCCTGGTGCAGCTCTCCCTGCATGTGGTGGGCTTCATCAAGAGCGAGGTCATCCTGTCCTATCTGGGTCTGGGCGTGGGCGTGGACCAGGTCTCCTGGGGCACCATGCTGGCCGAGAGCCAGAGCGAGCTGATCCTGGGCTACTGGTGGCAGCTGGCCGCCGTGACCGGCTTCATGGCCATCTTCGTCACCGCCTTCGCGCTCTTCACCGATGCGCTGCGCGATGCGCTGGATCCCAAGCTGCGTGGCCTGGAGTAAGAACATGCTTCTGAGTATTCAAGACCTCAAGGTCGCCTTCCGCATGGGCAAGATCGACGGCCAGATGCAGCGCCAGCTGGCCGTCAAGGGCGTGAGCTTCGACATCCCCGAGAACAGCACCGTGGCCCTGGTGGGCGAGTCGGGTTCGGGCAAGAGCGTCACCGCCATGTCCATCCTCAACCTGCTGCCCAGCAATGCGGAGCGCGAAGGCAAGATCCTGTTCCAGGGTCGTGACCTGCTGCGCACCTCGCTGCCCGAGCTGCAGGGCGTGCGCGGGCGCGAGATCGCCTGCGTGTTCCAGGATCCCATGACCTCGCTGAACCCCGTGTTCACCGTGGCCGACCAGATCATGGAGCCCCTGATCAAGCACATGGGCATGAGCCGCCGCCAGGCCCTGGTGCGCGCCGAGGAGCTGCTCAACGAGGTGGGCATCCCCGAGCCCAAGCGCCGCCTCAAGGCCTATCCGCACGAGATGTCCGGCGGCCAGCAGCAGCGCGTGATGATCGCCGTGGCCCTGGCCTGCAGCCCCAAGTTGCTGATCGCCGACGAGCCCACCACCGCGCTGGACGTGACCATCCAGCGCCAGGTGATGGAGCTGATGGCCAAGCTCAAGGACACGCACAAGATGAGCATGCTGTTCATCTCGCATGACCTGGGCGTGGTGGGCGAGATCTCGGACCAGGTGGTGGTGATGCGCCACGGCCAGATCCGCGAGAAGGCGCCCGTGGCCGAGATCTTCAAGAACCCGCAGGACAGCTACACCAAGGCCCTCCTGGCCTGCCGCCCCTCGCTGACCGAGAACCCGGCCCGCCTGATGGTGATCGACGATCACATCGCCGGCCGCGCTGCGCGCGCCGAGGGCAAGGCCAAGGACCCGAACGCCCCCGTCATCCTGGAAGTACGCGGCCTGAAGAAGAGCTTCTTCTTCAAGGAAGGCCTGTTCGGCAAGAAGGAGTTCAAGGCCGTCAAGGGCGTGAACTTCCAGCTGAAGAAGGGCTACACCCTGGGCGTGGTGGGCGAGTCCGGCTCGGGCAAGACCACCATGGGCCTGACCCTCTTGCGCCTGCACGAGCCCACCGGCGGCGAGGTGCTGTTCGAGGGCAAGGACCTGCTCAAGATGAGCGGCAACGACTGGCAGAAGATGCGCCGCCGCATCCAGGTGGTGTTCCAGAACCCGTACGCCTCGCTGAACCCGCGCTTCACCATCGGTCAGACCCTGGTCGAGCCCATGGAGATCCACGGCATCGGCGCCAGCCACAGCGAGCGTCTGGCCACGGCCAGCGCCCTGCTGAAGAAGGTCGGCCTGGACGACACGGCCCTGAACAAGTATCCGCACGAGTTCTCCGGCGGCCAGCGCCAGCGCATCGCCATCGCGCGCTGCCTGACGCTCAACCCCGAGGTGCTGGTGCTGGACGAGGCCGTCTCGGCCCTGGACGTGTCGGTGCAGGCCCAGGTGCTGAACCTGCTGAAGGATCTGCAGGACGAGTTCGGCCTGAGCTACATCTTCATCAGCCATGACCTGGCCGTGGTGAAGTTCATCTCCGATGAGGTGCTGGTGATGCAGAACGGCGATGTGGTCGAACAGGCCGACACCGCCGCCCTGCTGGCCGCCCCCAAGCAGGAGTACACCCGCCGCCTGCTGGGCGCCGTGCCGCGTGGCTACCAGGAAGAAGCCGCCGCCCAGGCCTCGGCGGCCTGAGGGCCGCGCAGCAGCCGCATCAGGCCGGGAGGCCGATGCGGCACTGCTCGCGGCACTGCGTGCTGTCGAGCAGGCCTACGACGCCGACGATGGCGCACGCACCCTGGCGCTGGGGCTGCCGCTGCTGCCACGGCTTGATCCGCATCCCGCGCTGGCCCTGCGCCTGCGCTGGGTGCTGACCCGGGCCCTGACCCGCAACGGACGTGGCGCCGAAGCCCTGGCGTTGGCCGAGCAAGCGCTGGCGCTGTGCCAGGCCGATTCCCACGGTGCGCCGAACGCGCTGGCAACCAGCCTGACCTGGCGCGGCGGCGCCCGCTGGGGACTGGGTGAGCTGGCCCTGGCGCTGGACGATCTGGCCCGCGCCTGGGCTTTGCTGCCCCCCGATCCCGATCCCGCCTTGGCGCTGGCCATTGCCAATCTGCTGGCCGTCGTGCACAGCGGCATGGGCGAGCACGAAGCAGCGCTGCAATTCGCCACCGAAGCGCTGCGCTTTGCCCGCTTGCAGGTGGAGCGGCCAATGATCGCCGCCCACTACCTGGGCAATCTGGCTGGTCGGCACGGCGAACAAGCGCTGGCTCTGCACGAGGCAGGCCAGACCGAAGCCGCCAGGCCGCACGATCAGGCCCAGTTGGCACTCGCCGATGAAGCCCTGGCGCTGGCCGCGACACAGGGACTGGCGCATCCGCAGGCCATCTTCCTGCAACTGCGTGCCGCAGCGCTGGCCCGGCTGGGCCGCGACGACGAGGCGCTGGCCGCGTTCGAGCAGCAGCGCAGGCTGGCGCTCGAACATGGCGTGCAGGCGGCCCTGGTCTATGCCGCGCGTGAGCTTGCCCCTTTGCTGAGCCGACGCGGCGATTCCACACGGGCCCGTGAGGTGCTGGAAGAAGCGACGGTCCTGGCCAAGCACCTGGGCATCGAGCGCCATGCGGCCGATCTGTATCGCCGACTCAGCGAGCATTGCGCCGCCGCGGGCGAGTTCGAGGCTGCGCTGGAGTGCCACCGCCGCTTCCACGCCTTGCATGCGGCGACGGTGCTGACCGCTGCGCAGCAGCGCAGCCAGGCCTTGAGCCTGCGTCTGCGTACCGAGAAGGCTCGCCATGAGGCCGATCGTCAGGCCCTGCGCGCGGAAGCCCTGGCACACGACAACGCCCGGCTGAGCCGTCGCGCGAGCGACCTGGAGCGCGCCGCCCTGGTCGACACGCTGACCGGCCTGGGTAACCGCCGCTTGCTGGAAAGCCGCTTGCCGGGCGTGCTGGCCAGGGCTCGCGCCGACAAGTCGCCGCTAGCCCTGGTGCTGCTGGACCTCGACCACTTCAAGCAGATCAACGACCGCCACTCCCACCAGATCGGCGACGCCGTCCTGCGACGCGTGGCGGCACTGCTGACCGAGCAGGCCCGCGCTGGCGATCTCCTGGTGCGCTGGGGCGGCGAGGAGCTGATCTGGGTGCTGCCCGGCAGCGACGCGGAAGCCGCACGGCAGGCCTGCGAACGCCTGCGCCTGGCCGTGGCCGAACACGACTGGACCACGCTCGCCGCGGATCTGCGGGTGACGCTGAGCCAGGGCCTGGCAGCACTGCCCGCGACGCCCGACGCAGGCGTGGAGCCGGACACCCTGATCGCCCGGGCCGATGCCGCCCTCTACGCGGCCAAGGCCGCGGGCCGCAATTGCGTCGTTCTCGCTGCCCCCTGACGGCTGTGATCAAGACCGCCCGCTAGGGGCCGACGCGTCTCAACAAGGCCCAGACCACGGGCAGCACCAGCCAGAAGCCCGAGGCCGGCATCAGCAGCACGCCAAGAGCCCACAAGGCCAGCAAGCCCCAGCCCAGGGGGCGCAGCGCGGCCGGGTCGAGCTGGCGCTGACGCTCCAGCAGGCTCAGGGCTTGCCCCAGCAGGGCCAGGGGCGCGCCGAAGAGCAGGAACCAGGTGGCCGCCGCCAGCAGCGGGTCCGCCCCCACCGCATTGAACAGACCCAGGCGCAGCATCTTCTGCAGCGGCCCGGCAAAGACCAGCAAGCCGAACACGGTGTGCAGCGCGGCCACGGCCAGCAGCCAGCGCCCCATCCAGGGGCGGCTTGTGGCAAGGGATGTCATCGCTCTTCTCCTCCTATCCAGGGATTGCGGGTGCGCACCCGGGCGCCCAACTGCGCCAGCAGCTGGTTCAGGCCCAGGAAGGCGCGGTCCAGATACGGCAGCTCGGGCGGCATGTCATGCAGATGCCGCACAGCCACCCGCTGCTGCGCGCGCCCCAGATGCGGCAGCGGCGCACGGGCACCGAAATCGAACACCGGTTCGCGAAAGGGTGCGAGCTGCCAGTCCAGCAGCGGGGCCAGGGCCGGGCGCAGCTCGCGGCGGAAGCTGGCCAGATCCAGGCTCGCATCGATCAGGCCCAGCGCCTGGTAGGCGCTGTGCAGGGCCGCATCGCCATCCGGCACCAGGGCGGCCGACCAGGCCCGGGCCAGGCCCTCGACGAGGCGAGGCGGCAAGACCCGCGTGCAGCCGAAGTCCAGCAGGCCCAGGCGGCCATCGGGCATGAAGAGGTAGTTGCCGGGATGCGGGTCGGCGTGCAGGCGCCCCAGCTCGAAGACCATCAGCATGAAGGTCTCGAAGATCAGCTGGCCGTAGCGGTCACGCTCGGCCTGGCTGGGGCCCTGAGCCAGCCATTCGGCCAGATGCTGACCCGGCAGGGCCTGCATGGCCAGCAGCTGGGGCGTGCTGAGCGCGTGACAGACCTCGGGCACCACCAGCTGGGGCAGGCGCGGCGCCAGGGCGGCGCGGAACTCGTCCATGGCCCGGGCTTCCTGCGCATAGTCCAGCTCGGTGGCCAGGCCGGCCTCGATCTCGTCCAGCACGCGCGCCAGCAGGGCCGCATCGGGCAGGGCCCCTTCGCCCAGGGCCAGGCCACCCAGGCGCCCCAGCAGCAGGCTGCGCAAGAGGCGCATATCGCTGCTGATGGTGGCGGCAATGCCCGGGTACTGCAGCTTGAGCGCCAGCGCGCGGCCATCCTCGAGCTGCGCTCTGTGCACCTGGCCCAGGCTGGCAGCCGCGAAGGCCTGGGGTTCGAAATGGGCAAAGCGCTCGGCCCAGTCCGGCCCCAGGGCCTGGCGCATGCGCTTGCCCACCAGGGCCTGGTTCATGGGCGTGGCCTGGTAGCAGGCCCGGGCCAGCTGCTCGCGCAAGCCCTGGGGCAGCAGCTGGGCCTCGCTGCTGAGCAGCTGGGCGGCCTTGAGCGCCACGCCCTTGAGCTGGTTCAGCGCGCCAAAGAGTATGCGCCCCAGCTCGGCCTCGTGCGCTGCGCGGGCCGCGGCGCGCTGTGCCTCGTCGCGCGCCAGATCGCGGGCCTTGTGGCCCAGGCGCGCGACGCCAGCCCGCGCCAGCGCGCCGCCGGCAATGGCACTGCGCGCCACGCGGCCGCTGCGGGGCGGCTTGCTGGCCGCCGTCATGGCCGGCTTTCCCTTTGCATCTGGCGCATCACCTGGCGCAGCATCAAGGGCACGATCAGGCTGTGGGCCGGCCCCACCAGCGCCATATAGAGCCGGCCCAGACGGTTGTGCTCATGCACCACGGTGCTCAGGGCCAGGCGACTGCCGCCATCGGGCTGGGCCAGTCGCAGCAGGGACAGGCGCACATGCAGATGCTTGTCGTCGTCCCCCAGCACCAGCTCGCCGGGGCGCTGCTGCTCCAGGGTGAAGATGCCCACCCGGTCGCCGATGCGATAGGCCTCGGCCGGCTTGCCCGGCTGGCGCGCGGCCAGGCCGCCCAGATCCTTGAGCCCCACCAGGCGCACGACGCGGTTGCGCAAGCTCATCAGGGCGGCCATCCAGGCCGGCGTGCGCGCACTCAGGCGCAGCCAGCTCTGCAGCAGGGGCGCCTGGGGATCGGGGTCGGGCAGCAGATAGCAGTCGGCAAAGTCGGCCGTGGGGAGGCTGGAGGCCAGCACGCTTTGCGCCGGCACGGCGATCTTGCTCAGGGTCCAGGAGCTCATGAACGGGCCTCCCTCGCAGCACCCAGGCCGCGCCGCGCCAGGCTGAGCAGCTCCAGCACGCCGCCGCCTTGCAGCAGGCGGGCCAGCTGGTTGCGCAGCAGAAAGCCGCCCAGCTCGCCCAGCTTGTTGATCAGCCCGCTCTGCAGCATCAGGGCCAGCAGGCCCAGGCTGAGATCGGTGAGCTGGGTGGTGTCGGAAAACTCGGCGCTCTCGTCCTGCAGCCAGTAGACGAGGATGGCAAACACATAGTCGGCCATCAGGCCCGCCAGCAGGCCCTTGAAGCCGCAGGGCGCGATCTGGCCGGCCGCCTCGGCCTCGGCCAGCCAGGCCTCCACCTGGGCCTTGAGCGCGGGCTTGCCCGGCAGGGCGTCACCCATCAGCAGCAGCGGGTTCTCGCGCGCCAGGCCGCGGGTGATGGCCACGAACTCGCGATCCGGCAGCAGGCGCTCCAGCACCGCATCCACCAGGCGCTGCAGGCGCTCCTGCAGCTGGTAGCCGGCCAGGCCCTTGGTCTTGAGGGTCTGGGCCAGGGCATCGTTGATCGCCAGCTCGTAATAGCCCAGCACCAGCTTTTCCTTGCTGGGGAAGTATTTGTAGATTGTGGCGTCCCCCAGGCCGGCGGCGCGCGCGATCTGCTTCATGGTGGTCCGCTCATAGCCCTGGCTGCTGATCAGGTCCACCGCGGCCGCCAGCAGCAGGCGCTGGTTCTTGTCTTGCTGTGATTTGGAAATCTTCATCAGCTATCCAATAAGTTTCTAAATACTTCTTTCAATCAATAGTACGTACACAAAACAGCGAACGCAAGCCAAAAGTCTTTGAATTTCTTCGCACGACCGTGCTAAATTGAGACGCATGGAAGCCAAGACCGAACGCAGCGAGCTGACCCAGACCGCCATCGTGGACATGGCGCTGGAGATGGCCGCCCGCGAAGGCCTGGAAAGCCTGTCCATCGGCGAGGTGGCGAAGCGCCTGAACCTGTCCAAGAGCGGGGTGTTCTCGCGCATCGGCTCGCGCGAGGCCCTGCAGCGCGCGGTGCTGGAGGAGTTCGACCGGCGCTTTCAGCAGGACATCCTGCTGCCCGCCCTGCGCGAGCCGCGCGGCCTGCCACGGCTGGACGCCATCATGGCCGCCTGGCTGCAGCGCGCCACCACCCCCGGCCTGCGCGGCGCCTGCCTCTACGCGGCCGGCAGCTTCGAGTTCGACGACTGTGACGAGAACCCCCTGCGCGAGTTGCTGCTGGAGGGCGTGCGGCGCTGGCGCACGGTGCTGCGCCGCAGCGTGCTCCAGGCCGTGGAGGCCGGCCATCTGCGTGCCGACCTCGACCCCGACCAACTGGTCTTCGAGCTGGACGGCCTCTTCACCGCCCTGGTCCGCGAGTCGCGCTTTCTGCGCGAACCCAGCACACGCGAGCGCGGCTGGGCCTGGTACCAGCGCCTGATCCGGGACTACCGCGCCTGAGCGAGCACCATGCCTGCGCGTTTTTCTGCTTCGCCAAACTTCGCACGATCGTGCGAAAACTTTGCCAACCCGTTCATCACAAGGAGAGCGCCATGCTTGCCCTGATCCTGCTCCCCCTGCTGGCCCTGGTCTGGCGGCTCGGCCTCGGCCTGCAGCGCCTCTGGCGCGCCGTGCCGCGCAGCAACCACGACCTGGTCTGGCACTGAGCCGCGCAAGGCCCGGCGATGAATCGCACCCAGGAACTCAATCCCGCTGCCCTGTTCTATGGCCAGGGCCCCGGCCAAAGACTGCTGCGCCAGGCCCTGGGCCGGCTCCAGGCCCTCAGCCCGGGGCTGACGGCCAGCCTGGCCTACCAGTTCTTCATCACCCCCCTGCCGCTCAAGCGGGCGGCGCGCCGCCGCCCCGTGCCTGCCGTCTGGCAGCTGCAGCGCTGGCGCCTGGGCGCGCGCGAGCTGGCCCTGTGGCAGCGCCCGGCGCCGGGCGTGGCGCGAGCGCGGGTGCTGCTGGTGCATGGCTGGGCCGGCGACGCCCAGCAGATGCGCCCCCTGGGTGACGCGCTCTGGGAGGCCGGCCTGGAGCCCTGGCTGCTGGACCTGCCCGGCCATGGGCGCAGCAGCGGTTGGCAGACCCATCTGCCCGAGTTCGTGGAGCTGCTGGGCCAGGTGGGCCAGCGCCTGGGGCCTCTGCAAGGCCTGGTGGGCCACTCCCTGGGCGCCCTGGCGGCCAGCCAGGCCCTGGCTCGCGGGAAGCTGGAGGCCAGCCGCCTGGCCCTGCTGGCCTGCTCCGCGCCGCCGCGCGAGGTGCTGGGCTGGTATGGCGCCAGCCTGGGTCTGGGGCGCGAGGTGCTGGGCCGCTTGCGCCAGCGCCTGGAGGGCCTCAGCGGCCACGGCCTGGAGCAGTTCGAGCCGCCCTGGCTCGCCACCCGCCTGCACCAGCCCACCCTGCTGCTGCACGACCGTGCCGACCGGGCCGCCCCCATGGCGGTGTCCGAGCGGCTGGCCGCCGCGCTGCCGGCGGCGCAGCTGCTGCCGACCGAGGGCCTGGGGCACCGCCGCCTGCTCGCCGACACGGCGGTTCTGGCCGCCATCAGCCGTCATCTGGGCCCGTAAGCCGTTGTAAGCGTGCAAATATGCCGCCTGCGGCGCCCAGGCTAGGGCCGGCCCCAGTTCGGCACGAGCGGCCGGCCTCCTACACTGCGCGCGACCGCATGAGGGAGTGCCGCGCCAGATGAAACGCCTGATCCAGACCCTGCGCCGTGCCGGGTGCCAGGCCTGCACGCTGCCCCCGACCGCATCCGCCATGGCCTGAAAGGCCGTTTTTCCTCAAGCCTCCCCCTGGATGCGTCGATAGCTTGTCAGTGATGTGCACGGCTTCCACCGCCCCTGCCGGGCCGCGCTTGTCTGTCTGGCTGCCCCTGATGCTGGCGGCCGGACTTCTGCTGGGCGGCTGCCGGCAGGAGGCAACGCCCCGGGGCTCCGACTCCGCAGGCGCCCAGTCCGAGCAGGACCGGGCGCTCTGGCGCGAGCTGTCGCAGCTGGAGCGCGCCGGCCGGGGCCGTCCGCGCGAGGCCGAGCTGCAGCTGCGCGAGCTGCAAAAGCGCAGCGCCCCCGGCAGCGCCGAACGCCTGGAGGCCCTGGCCTTGCGCGGCATCATGGCCGCCTACAACCGCGACCGTCCCATCCTGGAACAGGTGCAGCAGGACCTGCTGCACTGGCCTGCCGGCCCGGGCCAGGCCTCGGCCGAGCTGGCCGCCGCCACCATGATGGGGCTGTATCACCAGGCCCGCGGCGATCTGCGCGAAGCCCTCAAGGCCATGGCCCCGCTGCAGGACCGTGCCAGCACCGAGCGCAGCCCGCGCATCCTGCTGCGCGCCCGCCTGGCCATGGGCGGGATCCAGGCCGACAAGGGCCTGCTGGAGGAGGGGCTCGCCACCACCCTGGACGCCGTCAAGCAGGCCGATGCCCTGGGCGAGCTCTGGCGCCGCGCTGGCGCGCTCAACGAGCTCTCGCGCCTGTATGCCCGCACCCAGCAGACCGAGCGCGCCCAGCAGACCAATGATGAGGCCCTGGCCACGGCCCAGCAGGACCCCGATCCGGTGCTGCTCTACCTGGTGACCACGGTGCGCGGCATCGTCCACGCCGAAGACGCCGACCCCAGCGTCACCCAGCAGGCCTGGGCCCAGTCCCTGCAGTACGCGCGCGAATCCCAGGCCGAGGGTCCTCAGGCCCTGGCCCTGGCCAACTACAGCGACCACTATCTGCGCCGCGGCGAGTACGAGCGCGCCCTGGACCTGGCTGGTCAGGCCCTGCCCCTGGCGCGCCGCGCCCAGAATCTGAACGCCGAGATCGTGGCTTTGCACAATATGGGTCTGGCCAAGATCGGGCTCAAGCGCGTGCCCGAAGGCACCCGCGATGTGCGCCAGGCCATCACCCTGGACGAGCAGCAAGGCGCCCTGCCCTACGCCGCCGACGGCTGGAAGGAACTGGGTGAATACCTGGAGCGGGCCGGGGACTGGGCCGGCGCCATCGAGGCCCACCATGAATACCGCCGCCTGATCGACCAGGTGCTGCGCGACGACACGCGCAAGACCGTGCTCGAGGCCCAGGAGCGCTATGACGCCGAGCGCCGCGCCAAGGAAATCGAGCTGCTCAACCGCGACAACAGCCTCAAGACCGAGCAGATCCGCGCCCACGACCTGGAGCTCAAGCTCTGGGCCGCCCTGGCCGGCTGTGTGCTGCTCTCGGCCCTGCTGCTGGGCCTGGCCTACCAGCGCATACGCCGCACCAATGCCGCCCTGGCCAGCAGCAATGAAAGCCTCAAGCTGCAAAGCGAACGCGACCCGCTCACCGGCCTGTCGAACCGGCGCCACTTCCAGTCCGCCATCAAACGCCTGGCCGACGCCGGCAAGCTGGCGGGCACGGTCTATCTGATCGACATCGACCACTTCAAGCGCATCAACGACCAGTGGGGCCATGCCGCGGGAGACAGCGTGCTGGTGGAGGTGGCGCGGCGCCTGCGGGCGGCCCTGCGCGAGGACGATCTGGTGGTGCGCTGGGGCGGCGAGGAGTTCCTCATCGTCGTGCCCTCGCGCGCGGCCGAGGACGCTCGCGCTCTGGCCCAGCGCCTGCTGGACCTGCTGGGCACGCCGGTGCGCCATGGCGAGCTGAGCGTGCCGGTCACGGCCTCCATCGGCTTCGCCAGCTTCCCGGTGGCGCCGCACGGTCTGAGCCTGAGCTGGGAGCGCGCCATCGACCTGGTGGACACCGTTATGTACCTGGCCAAGGCCCATGGCCGCAACAAGGCCTATGGCGTGCTGCAGGCCGAGGCCCGGGACGAGGCCGGCCTGGAAGCCCTGTCCAAGCGCCTGGAAGCCGCCTGGCAGCAGGGCCAGGTGGGCCTGGTGGCTCTCAACGGCCCCAGCCAGGAGGGCGCGCCATGAAGCGCCTGCTGCTTTGCGTGGGCTGGCTGCTCGCCGGGCTGGCCAGCAGCGCACGCGCCGTCGAGCCGCCGCTGGACCCGGCCCTGGACAGCGAGCTCAGTCATCTGATCATCCAGGCTTACGACCGCCCCGAGGCCTCGCTGCAGGCGGTGCGCGCCATGCGCAACACCCAGAGCAGCCCCGGCGCCCTGCTGCAGCTGCGCCTGGCCGAGGCCCAGATCCTGATCCAGTGGGGGCGAATGGAACAGGCCGAGGCCCTGATTGGCGCGCTGGAACGCGAGGCCAGTGCACATGACCGCACCCTGTTGCTGCGCGCCCAGATCTCCGAGCGTCAGGGCCGTTTCGGCGAGGCCGGCGAATTTGCGCGCGACGGCCTGCGCCGCCTGGAGGCGCAATGCCCCGCCCACGAACTGGCGCGCGCCATCCAGCAGGGCCGCTGCGACTTCCGCGCCGCCTGGGGAGCTCTTCGCATCCTGGAGCGCGGCGAGTCGGCCCAGGGCGGCCTGGCCCAGGCCGGCGCCACCATACAGCGCGCCCTGGCCCTGGCCCAGGCCGGCCAGGACCGCTATCTGGCCAGCGTGAGCATGAACACCCTGGCCCTGCTGAGCCAGGAGCTGGACCAGCCAGACGAGGCCCGCCGCTGGCTGGCCCTCGGCCTGGAGCAGGCCCAGGGCGATCCGATGGCCCTGAGCCTGAACAAGGTGGCCGAGGCCCGGGTGGCCGTGCGCCGGGGCGACAAGCGCGGCCAGCTCAATGCCTACGAGGAAGCCCTGGAGCACGCCCAGCGCGCCGAAGCGCCGCACACCGTGGCCCAGATCCGCGTCAATCTCGTGGACCTGCACATGCACAACGGCCGCCCCGCCGTGGCCATGGAGGAGGCGCGCCTGGCCCTGCCGGTGCTGCAGAGCTTCAGGGACCTGCGCCTGGAGCGCACGCTTCGCCACAATATGGGCGTCTCCCTGCTGCTGCTCAAGCAGTTCGACGCGGCACGCCGCGAGCTGGCGCGGGCCCAGCAGCTGGCCGGCGAGCAGCCCAATCCCGCGCGCCGCGCCACCGAGCTGCGCGAGATCGGCCAGGCCTGGGCCGCCAGCGGCCAACCTCGCGAAGCCATCACCGTCTTCCACGCCGAGCGCGCGCTCTCGGCCCAGATCCAGGCCCGCAACCGCGAGACCCAGCTGCAGCAGCTCAAGCTCAAGTACGACAGCGATCGCAATCAGCGCGACCTGGACCTGCTCACCCGCGACCGCAGCCTCAAGGACCAGCAGCTCGCCAACCACGAGCTGGCCCAGCGCGTGGGCATGGCCGTGGCCCTGCTGCTGGGTCTCTCCCTGGTCCTGGTGGTGGTGATGCTGCAGCGCGTGCGCGCCGCCAACCGCCAGCTCAAGGCCAACCAGCGCCTGCTGCGCAGCCAGAGCGAACGCGACCCGCTCACCGACCTGGCCAACCGCCGCCACTTCCTGGCCGTGATGCAGAAGCAGGCGCAGCAGCTCTTCACCGGCGGCCTGCTGATGATAGACATCGACCACTTCAAGCACGTCAACGACCAGCAGGGTCATGCCGTGGGTGATGTGGTGATCCGCGATGTGGCCCAGCGCATCCGCGACGCGGTGCGCACCGAAGACCTGGTGGTGCGCTGGGGCGGCGAGGAGTTCCTGGTCTTCGCGCCCAATGTCAGCCAGGACACGCTGAGCCTGCTGGCCGAGCGTGTGCTCAACAGCGTGGGGGGCCAGCCGGTGGCCACCGAGAACGGGCCGCTGCGCGTGACCGTGTCCATAGGCTTCGCGCATTTCCCCCTGCCGCCGGGCCTGCTGCGCCAGCACTGGGAGCAGGCGGTGAACTGGGCCGATATGGTGCTCTACACCGCCAAGGCCCAGGGCCGCAACCGCGCCGTGGGCATCGCCACCGTGGACGCCCAGGACGCCGCCGCCCTGCTCGAGATCGAGGCCGATTTCGACGCCGCCTGCCACTCCCAGCGGGTGCGGCTGCTGCACATTCCCGGCCCCTGAAGCGGGCATACTCGGCGCCATCGACCCGCACAAAAACAGGAGACAGACGATGACGCAAGACCCGACCCGCCGGCTCCTGCTGGCCCTCGCCGCCGGCACCCTGCTGCCCCTGGGCGCCCAGGCCCAGAGCGCTGCCGCCTGGCCCAGCAAACCCCTGCGCATCGTCGTGCCCTTTGCCGCGGGCGGCACCACCGACATCCTGGCCCGTGCCCTGGCGCCCGAGCTGCAGAAGGCCCTGGGCCAGCCCGTCATCATCGACAACAAGCCTGGCGCTGGCGGCAACACCGGCAGCGCCGAGGTGGCGCGCGCCAGCGACGGCCACACTCTGCTGATGGGCACGGTGGGCACGCATGGCATCAACCAGTCGCTCTACCCCAAGCTGCCCTACGACCCCATCAAGGACTTCGCGCCCATCACCCTGGTGGCTGCCGTGCCCAATGTGCTGGTGATCAATCCGGCCAAGGCCCAGCAGCTGGGCATCAACAGCGTGCAGGATCTGATCAAGGTGGCCAAGGCCAACCCCGGCAAGCTGAACATGGCCTCCAGCGGCAACGGCACCTCCATCCACCTGGCCGGCGAACTCTTCAAGAGCATGACCGGCACCTTCATGCTGCACTTTCCCTACCGCGGCTCGGGCCCGGCCCTGCTGGACCTGATGGGCGGCAATGTGGACCTGATGTTCGACAACCTGCCCTCCTCCATGGCCCACATCAAGGCCGGCAAGCTCAAGGCCATCGCCGTGACCAGCGCCCGGCGCAGCGAGGCCCTGCCGGAGCTGCCCACCATCGAGGAGGCCGGCGGTCCCGCGCTCAAGGGCTATGAGGCCAGCTCCTGGTTCGGCCTGCTGGCGCCCAGCAGCATGCCGGCCGAGCAGGTGGCCCTGCTGCAGCGCGAGACCGCCAAGGCCCTGGCCACGCCCGCGCTCAAGGAACGCCTGGCCAGCCAGGGCGCGGTGGCCAGCGGCATGTCCAGCAAGGACTTCGCCGCCCTGATCGCCAGCGAAACCAGGAAATGGGCCCAGGTGGTCAAGAGCTCGGGCGCCAAGGTCGATTGATGTTGTTGAAGTGGTCCGAATGGCGCGCCTACGGGCAGCGCCATTTCCGTGAAGATCTGCTGGCGGCCCTGGTCGTCAGCGTGCTGCTGATCCCGCAGAGCATCGCCTACGCCATGCTCGCCGGCCTGCCGCCCCAGGTGGGCCTGTATGCCAGCCTGCTGCCCCTGGTGGCCTATGCGGCCCTGGGCTCCAGCCCGCACCTGGGCCTGGGCCCGGTGGCGGTGCTGGCCCTGATGATTGCCCAGACCCTGGCCCAGGCCCCGCCGGGCGTGAGCCCCAGCGAGGCGGCCCTGGTGCTGGCGGCCGAGGTGGGCATCATCCTGGCCCTGGCCGCCGCCCTGCGCCTGGACGCCCTGGCCGCCCTGCTCAGCGTGCCGGTGCTGCACGGCTTCGAAACCGGCGCCACCCTCTCCATCGCCGCCAGCCAGTTGCCGGTGCTGCTGGGCAGCCCGGCCAAGGGCTTCGAGCTGCCGGCTCTGCTGGAGAGCGCCGCTGCCAGCGGCTTTGCCTTCCTGCCCCAGGCCGCCGCCTATGGCCTCACGGCCCTGCTGCTGCTGATGGCGGCGCGGCGCTGGCTGCGCGGCATGTGGGCGCGCCTGGCACCGCTGGCCGTGCTGCTGGGCGCCATGGCACTGGCCGCGGTCAGCGACGCGCTGAGCCGCGGCGTGCCCCTGGTGGGCACCCTGCCGCCCCTGCACCTGGGCCTCTCGCTGCCGCGCCTGGACGCCCAGCTCTGGCTGGCCCTGCTGCCCGGCGCCCTGCTGGTGGCCCTGGTGGGCTTTGTCTCCAGCCTCGTCGTGGCCGAATCCCTGGGCCGGCGCGCCAATGTGCGCATCGATGCCCGCGCCGAGCTGCGCGGCCTGGCTGGCGCCAATCTGGCCGCGGCCCTGAGCGGCGGCATGCCGGTGGCGGCCAGCTTCTCGCGCAGCGTGCTGATGGCCGATGCCGGCAGCCGCACCCGCATGACCGGGGTCTTCATCGCCCTCGCCATGGGCGTCGCCATGCTGGCCCTGGCCGGCCCCCTGGCCCTGCTGCCCAAGGCGGTGCTGGGCGCCACCATCCTGGTGGCCGTGGTCTCCGGTCTGAAGCTGGGGCCTTACCGCGATGCCTGGCGCTATGCCAAGCCCGAGGGCCTGCTGATGGTGGCCGTGAGCCTGCTGGTGCTGTGCTGGAGCGTCACCGCCGCCCTGGGCCTGGGCGTGCTGGGCTCCATTGCCCTGCTGCTGCAGCGCACGGCGCGGCCCCATGTGGCCCTGCTGGGCCGCGTGCCCGGCACCGAGCATTACCGCAATGTGGACCGCTACGAGGTCGAGCGCCTGCCCGGCGTGCTGGCCCTGCGCATCGACGAAAGCCTGCTCTTCACCAATGCCCGCAGCCTGACCGATGTGGTGCAGACCCATCTGGCTCCCCACCCCGAAACCCGGCGCGTGGTGCTGCAGATGACGCCGGTGAACGCCATCGACTTCAGCGGCCTGGAGGCCTTGCGCGAGCTGCACGACACCCTGGCCCGGCGCGAGATCCGCCTGGACCTCAGCGAGGTCAAGGGCCCGGTGCTGGACCGGCTGCGCGCCGGCAACTGGGAGCGCTGGTTCCGCGGCCGGCTCTTCCTGAGCCAGCATCACGGCATGGAAGCGCAGGACTAGGGCCTGTTAACACTAGGGCAGTAGGCCCTAGAGCCGCTCTTCCAGGAGATCGTCCAGGCCGCGCAGGAAGCGGCCCATCTCCAGGGGCTTGGTCCAGTAGTCGTCAAAGCCCTGGTCCAGCGCGGTCTGGATATCGCTGCTCATGGCGTTGGCCGAGAGCGCGATCACCTTGCAATGCGCCAGCTCGGGCGCCAGGCGCAGGGCGCGCAGCACCTGGCTGCCGTGCAGATCGGGCAGCTGCATGTCCAGCAGGATCACATCGGGGCGCTGCTGCAGGGCCAGGGCCAGGCCGGCGCGGCCGCAGTCGGCGCTGCTGAACTCGAACTGCGGGCGCAGCGCCAGCAGCTCGCGCACCAGCAGCAGATTGGCGGGGTTGTCCTCGATGCACAGCAGCTTCAGGCGCTGGCCAGCGCCGCCCACGGGCTGGGGCCGGCTCAGGGCCGGCAGCTCGTCCAGCGGGGCGGGGCGGGTGTCTTCCTGGTCGGCCGGCAGCCAGACGCGGAACTCGCTGCCCACGCCGGGCTCGCTGTCCACCTCGATGCGGCCGCCCATGCGCTCGGTGAGCTGGCGCACGATGGTCAGGCCGATGCCCGTGCCGGCAATGCCCTCCAGCTCCGCGCCCAGGCGGTTGAAGGGCTCGAAGATGCGCTGGCGCGCGTCGGGCGCCATGCCGCGGCCGCTGTCGCGCACCACCAGGGCCCATTCGCTGGAGGCCTCCTCGGCCCAGCCGGCGCTGCTGCCGCGCGTGTCCACCTCCACCCAGCCCTGGCGGCGGTTGTACTTGATGGCATTGGTCAGCAGGTTCACCAGCACCTGGCCCAGGCGGCGCTTGTCGCCGCGCACCCGACCCGGCAGATGCGGCCGCGCCAGGCGCAGGCTGATGCCGGCGGCCAGGGCCTGGTCGCTGACCCAGCCCAGCGCCTCGCGCACCAGGGCATCCAGGGGCACGGGCTCGTCCACCAGGGTCTGGCGGTCGGCGTCGATGCGGGCCAGGTCCAGCACATCGTCGATCAGGGCCAGCAGATGGCGGCCCGCCTCGTCGATGCGGGCCAGGCGCTCGCTCTGGCGCGGGCTCAGGGGCTCGGCCGTGTCGTAGCTCATCAGCTGGGCAAAGCCCAGCACCGCATTCATGGGCGTGCGCAGCTCGTGGCTGACCCGGGCCAGGAACTCCGACTGGGTGCGCTTGAGCTGGGCCAGGCGCTCGTTCTCCAGCGTCAGGGCCTGGGCCTTGCGGCGCTCGGTCACGTCCAGATTGACGCCGGTCATATAGGCCGGCCGGCCCTGCTCGTCGCAGACCGTGCGGCCGCGACTCACCAGCCAATGCACTGAGCCATCGGGCCAGACCACGCGAAACTCCCACTCATGGGCCTCGCGCACCCCGGGCGCCGGCGGGCGCTGGGCATAGCGCTGCACCATCTGCTGCCACTGGGCACGGTCCTCGGGATGCAGGCAGATCATGGCCAGCTCGTCGGGGGAGCGCGGGTCGGCCGGGCTCAGGCCGCGCAGCCGGTACATGGCCTCGCTCCAGAAGCTGCCCTGGCCGAAGGCGCGGCGCCACACCCCCACGCCACCGGCATCCAGGGCCGAGAGCACGCCCACCGGCGCCGTGGTGGGCGGCAGCCAGGCGAGCAGGGCGCCATCGGCGCAGGCCAGGGCCTGGGCCTCGAAGGCCGGGCCCTCGCGGGCGCCCAGATCGGGGGCCAGTTGCCAGGCACGGCGCTGCGCGTCGGGCGCGGCCAGCACGCGCGGGGCCAGGGCCTGCCAGGCCAGGGCCTGGGCGGCCTCATCCAGGCCCTGTTCCAGGGCCCATTGCCGGGCCGCCGCATTGGGTTCGCAGCGCAGGCTCTCGCCGTGCCGCCAGATGCGCAGGGCAGGCTGCAAGGCCTGGCGCCAAAACTCGTCCATACGGGAAACTGGTAGATGCGTGCGGCAGTGTAGCCAGGGCGGGGCGTAAAAACCCCCATCCCGGCCCACGGATACAAACCGTCACCTCAGCCCCCCGAGCCAGCCCGCTCCCGTTAAGCTGGCGCCATGAACAGGGACTCGCGACTCGGCGCGCTGCGCGCCACCCTCCAAGGCCTGGGCCTGGCCGCCTGGCTGCTGGCCTCGATCGGGGCCAGGGCCCAGACCGGCGACTCCGGCGCCCTGCCGCAGGCCCAGCGCCTCTCGCCCCATGTGCTGCTGTTCCAGGGCCTCTCGGCCGCGGGCAGTCGCGAGAACCGCAACAACATCTCCAACGCCGGCCTGATCGAGACCCGCAGCGGCTGGGTGCTGGTGGACGCCCTGGGCTCGCCCGCCCTGGCGCGCGAGCTGCTGGCGCGCCTGCCCACGCTCTCCAGCCCGCCCAAGCCCCTGCGTCAGGTGATCCTCACGCATTACCACGCCGACCATATCTACGGTCTGCAGGTCTTCAAGGCGGCCGGCGCCCAGATCATTGCCCACCAGCGCGCCCGCGAGTACCTCAACAGCGACACCGCGGCGCTGCGCCTGAAGGCCAGCATCGAGGAAGGTCTGGTGGAGCCCGGCACCCAGCTGGTGGCGGCAGACCGCTGGATAGACGGCGAGACCGAGCTGGAGCTGGACGGGCTGAACCTGCGCCTGATTCCCGTGGGCCCGGCCCACACGCCCGAGGACCTCTCGGTCTGGCTGGCGGCCGACCGCCTGCTCTTCGCGGGCGACCTGGTCTTCAGCGGCCGCATCCCCTTTGTGGGTCAGGCCGACAGCCGGCGCTGGCTGGCCTCGCTGGACCGCCTGCTGATGCAGCCCGCCACCCTGATCGTGCCCGGCCACGGCCCGGCCTCCACCGCCGCCCGCCAGGACCTGCTGCAGACCCGCGACTACCTGGCCTATCTGCGCAGCACCATGGGCCAGGCGGCGCGCGAGATGCGGCCCTTCGACGAGGCCTACGCCGCCACCGACTGGTCGCGCTACGAGGCCCTGCCCCTGTTCAAGCTGGCCAATCGCATGAATGCCTATAACACCTATTTGCTGATGGAGCAGGAGCGGGACTAAAGCGGCGGTCACGCGCTTCTGTTAACTTCCGCGCTCAAAAATCAAAGGACCGTCGCATGAGCGAAGCATCCAAGAAAGCGCCGCAGGCACCCGCGGCCACACAACTACAGGGCATTCGTCGTGGCGTCGAGAAGGAAAGTCTGCGTGCCCTGCCCGATGGGCATCTCGCACTCACCCCGCACCCGGCCGCGCTGGGCTCGGCCCTGACCCATCCGCACATCACCACCGACTTCAGCGAATCGCAGCTGGAGCTGATCACCGGCGTGCATGGCGATGTGGACGCCTGCCTGGCCGAGCTGGGCGAGATCCATCAGGCCGTCTACCAGGTGCTCAACGAGCAGGGCGAGGAGCGCCTGTGGGTCAGCTCCATGCCCTGCGGCCTGCCCACCGACGAGACCATCCCCCTGGGCCGCTACGGCACCTCCAATATCGGCCGCTCCAAGAGCGTCTACCGCATGGGTCTGGGCCAGCGCTACGGCCGGCGCATGCAGACCATCTCGGGCATCCACTACAACTGGTCCATGCCCGGGGTCACGACCGAGCAGTACTTCGGCCTGATCCGCAATTTCCGCCGCCACAGCTTCCTGCTGCTCTATCTCTTCGGCGCCTCGCCGGCCCTGTGCGACAGCTTTGTCGAAGGCCGTGAGCATGAGCTGCAGCGCCTGGGCGAGCACACCTTCCACATGCCCCACGGCACCTCGCTGCGCATGGGCCGTCTGGGCTACCAGAGCGATGCCCAGGCCTCGCTCTCGGTGAGCTACAACAGCCTGGAGAGCTACGCCGCCTCGCTGCAGGACGCGCTGACCCGCCCCTACCCGGCCTACGAGCAGCTGGGCGTGCGCGGCGTGGGCGGCGACTACAACCAGCTCAGCCCCACCCTGCTGCAGATCGAGAACGAGTTCTACGGCACCATCCGCCCCAAGCGCGTGATCCGCCCCGGCGAGCGCCCGCTGCACGCCCTGCGCGAGCGCGGCGTGGAGTATGTGGAAGTGCGCTGCATGGACCTCGACCCCTTCGAGCCCCTGGGCATCAATGCCCGGACCATGCGCTTCATCGACATCTTCCTGCTGCACTGCCTGCAAAGCGAAAGCCCGCCGGACACGCCGGCCGAGATCGCCGAGCTGGCGCAGAACCAGCACCTCACCGCCGCGCGCGGCCGCGAGCCGGGTCTGCAGCTGCTGCGCCGCGGCCAGGCCGTGAGCCTGCGCGACTGGGGCGCCGAGCTGCTGGCCGAGTTCGCGCCCCTGGCCGCCGCGCTGGACGCCGCCAACGGCGGCCAGGCCCACCGCGAGGCCCTGGCCGAGGCCGAGCAGCGCCTGGCCCAGCCCGAGCTCACGCCCTCGGCCCGGGTGCTGGCCGCCATGGTGCAGGACTTCCGCGCCAGCCATGTGGGCTTTGTGCGCGCCCAGTCCGAGCGCAGCCGCGAGCTGCTGCTCAACCGCCCCTTCAGCGCCGCGGCCCGCCAGCGCTACGCCGCCATGGCCGCCGCCTCGGTGGCCGAGCAGCAGCGCATCGAGGCCGCCGACACCCTGGACTTCGAGAGCTACCGCCAGCAATACCTGGCCCCGCGCAGCCTCGCGCTGAGCTGAGGCAGCCCCGGGGCCGCGCTCACAGCCCCAGCTTGGCGGCCACCTCGCGCCAGGGCACCAGCTTGAAGTTCTGCGTGCCCTGGGGCAGGCGCTTGCGACCATCCTGCACCACCAGCAGACCCTCGCGGTAGGGGCCGCCCAGATTGGCGGCCGTCACCTCCAGGCCATCGGTTTCCGAGCTTCCGTCTATGCCCAGCGCGGCATTGATGCCGACGCGGAAGCTGCCCCGCAAGGTGTAGGGCGCATCGGCCTCGTAGACCGTATAGCTGTCATTGCCCTGGGAAGACACCACCAGGAAGCGGCCGCGCGGCGAGTCGTGCAAGGCCAGGCCCTCCACATCCGCATGCAGGGCCGCGCTCACCGGAATCACCAGCTGGGGCTCGGCCGCCGCATCGTCCAGCGCCACGCGCCAGACACCGCGTTTCTCCTCGCCCACAAAGAGCTGCTGCCGCGCCTCGTCCACCACGCAGCCCTCGGGCTGGCTGGGCAGGCGCCACTCGCGCAGCAGGCGCGCGCTCCAGCGCCCACGGGCATCGCGCTGCAGGCGCAGCTGCTGCACGCGGCCGTCCTTGTCATTGGGAAAGGCATCCAGCCCTCCCTCGGCATTGCGCCCCACGCACAGGCCGTAGATCTCGTCCAGCGTGGTGGGCAGACGGGCCAGCTCGCGCACCCGCCCGTCCTGCGGGGCGATGCCGAAGAGCACCAGGCCGTGCTCGTCGCGCTGCGTGGCCACCGCCAGATCCAGGCGCCGGCTGCCGTAGCGCAGGCCCTGGCGCAGGTCCACATTGTTGATGCGGCCCACGGGCAGGAACTGGCGCTCCCGGCCCTGCAGTTCGTAGACGGCCAGGCCCAGCTTCTTGTCCGTGCCCAGGATCAGGCTGCGCTCGCCCCGGAGCGGATGCACCCAGATGGCCGGATCGTCCGCCGCATCGCCCTGGCCCCGCACCGGCTGGGTCTGGGCGCTGGGCTGCACGATGAGCGGCGCGGGCCCGGCCGCGGGCGAGGGCGCGTGCGCCGCCAGCCATTCATCCAGACGCTGCACCAGGGCCTTGTGATCGCTGTGGGCATCGGCCAGCACCAGGCGGCGGCCCTCGCGCTCTGCATCGGCGGCATAGCGCCACAGGCCCACGCCGGGCTCGGCGATGTAGAGCGCCGCCTCGGCATCGCGCACCCGACAGGCCAGGGGCGCCGGCGGCGTGGCCAGGCGGCGCAGCGGGCGCGGCGCGGTGCGGCCGCTCTCGTCCAGCAGCCATTGCTCGGAGAGCCCGTCCTCACCCAGCAGGAAGAGCTGCAGCAGGCCCTGGGCGTCGCGGTAGAGGCAGAGCTGCTCGGGCGCAAAGGCCGGGCCGCTCCAGCGGGCCAGGGCCTGCAGCCGGGCGCCGTCGGGGTCGGCGCGCAGCAGGCGCAGCCGCCCCGTGTCGGCCTCCTGCACCAGGGCCAGCAACCGCCCCTGGGCGTCGCGGTGCTGATCCCAGCGCTTGATGCGCAGCGCCAGCACCTCGCCGGGCCGGCCCTCGGCCGTGCGCAGCTCCAGGCCCTGCCGGCCCAGGCTCAGGGTCTGGGCCTGCGACACCCCCAGGCTCAGGGCCAGGGCCGCCAGGGCCAGGCCGCACTTGATCACGGTCCGCATCAGAACACCATCGCCTTCAGGCCCAGCTTATAGCTGCGACCGTACTGCTCGTACTGCGCGTTGCGGGCCTGGTCGGCCTGGTAGACGTAGTAGCGGGCATTGGCCAGATTCAGGGCCTCGAAGCTCAGCTCCAGACGCGGGTTGAGCTGGTAGCGCAGCGAGAAGTCCAGCTGCTTCTGGCTGTCCACCTTCAGGTCGCGCGCGCCGTCGAACACATCGCCCACCTCCAGCAGATAGGGCGATTTGTGGTTGAGCGCCAGCCGGGTGCTCAGGCCCTGGCCCTCCCAGCCCAGGCTGAGGTTGAGCGTGCGGTCCGACTGGCTGGGCAGCGTGATCTCTCGCGACTTCCATTGCCCGCCCTGGTAGCCGCCAATGCGGGCCTTCGAATCCACGAAGCTGGCATTGGCCCCCAGCACCAGGCCGTTGAAGGGCGCCGGCAGCTCGCGCAGCAGCTGGCTGTAGGCCAGCTCCAGGCCGCGCACCGTGGCCCGCTCGCCATTGGCAAAGCTCAGCACCTTGCTGAAGCCCGCCCAGCCCGGGCTGCCGGCCAGATCGGTCTGGAACACGAAGTCCTGGATGTTCTTGTGGAACACATAGGCCGACAGAGCGCCATCGCGGCCGCCCCGGCCCAGCGCATGCTCCACCCCCAGGTCCAGATTGCGCGAGCGCAGGGGCTTGAGCAGGGGGTTGCCCTGCTGCACGCTGTCGCCGTCCACCACCCGACCGGGCGAAAGCTGGGCATAGCTGGGGCGCAGCACGGAATTCGTCAGCGCCGCGCGCAGCTGGGTCTGCGGGCCCAGCAGGTCCTGGCGCAGCAGCAGGGCCGGCAGCCAGTGGCTGCTGCGGCTGTCGGCACGGCTGGGGCTGAGCTGATCACCCTTGAGGGCAAAGCCCTCGGCGCTGAAGGCCAGGCGCTCGTGGCGCACGCCGCCCAGCAGCTGGGTGCCGCCCCGCTCCCAGCGCAGCTGGGCGTAGCCGGCGTCGCTGTCCTCGTTCATGCGGAAGTCGTTGGCCGCGGAATCCGTGGCGTCGCGAAAACCCGTGGCATCCAGGCCGGCGGCCAGGCGGCGCAGCGCGGCCGCATCCAGGGCGGGGCCGAAGCTGCCCCAGGCATAGCCCACCGCGCCGCCCGCCAGATAGGGGTCCAGGCTCAACGCGGTCTTGGGCACGCCGGCCTTCGCGAGGTTCTTGGCGCTGTAGGACCAGCTCTCCTGCTCATTGCGCTTGTCGCGGCGCGTGGCCTTCAGGCCGGCCCTGAACTCCAGCTCGGCCCCGCCGGCCAGCTCGAACTCGCGCTGCAGGTCCAGCCTGGCGTGGCGCACCCGGTCGCGCGCCTCGGAGCTGGCCAGCTTGAACTTGTCCAGGGCATAGCCGCTGCTGCCGGCCAGGCCGTCCGGGCCCAGCAGCTGAGGACGCTCTGTGCCGCTGAAGCCCACGCCGCTGAAGCTGCCCTTGAAGGACGAGGACGAGAGCGCATCGGGCTTGGCCTCGCTGGCCCGGCTCAGCCCGGTCTCGGCCTGAAGCTGCCAAGCGTCCAGGCCCAGCTGAGCGCCCAGCACCAGGGAGTGGCTGCGGTTCTTCTCATCGCGCGACTTCAGGCCGCGCGACGCGCTGGCCTTGCCCAGGGCCTCGCTGGCCTGGGCCACGTCGAAACTGATCTTCTGCGACTGGCGCGTCTCGCTGTCATCGAACTGGCTGGCAAAGCCGCGCAGGTAGTAGTGCTGGCCCTGGGCCGGCTTGTAGTCGAGATTGAAGGCGGCGCCCAGGCGCTCGCGCAGGATCTCGTAGCGCCGCAGCTCGAAGGAGGCCAGCTTGTTGCCGCTCCAGGCGCCGCCGGTCTCCACATTGTCACTGGCGAAGCGGCGCTGATCGGCCGAGAATGCCAGGGCCAGGCCCAGGCTGTTGCCCAGGAAGCGATCGGCGAAGGTCAGCGCCGCGCGGGGTCGGGTCTTGCTGGCGTTGGCATCGTGGTTGGCGCCCAGCTCCACGCTGAACAGCCGCCCGGCCACATCGAAGGCCGAGAGCGTGTTCACCGCCACGCTGCCGCCGATGGAGTTGGCGTCATCGGCCGGGGTCAGGGTCTTGTTGACCACCAGGGAGCGGATCAGGCCGGCGGGCACCACGTCCAGGCCGGGGGCACGGCGGTCGGCCTCGGAGGCCGGCACGGTGGCGCCATTGATGGTCACGGCGTTGTAGTCCGGACCCAGGCCGCGCACCCGGATGAAGCGGCCCTCGCCCTGGTCGCGCTCCACCGAGACGCCGGGCAGACGGGCCAGGGCTTCGGCGGCATTGTTGTCGGGCAGGGCGCCGATGGCGTCGGCATGCACCACGCTGAGCACGCCCAGCGCGGCGCGCTGCTTGTCCAGGGCGCCGCGCAGGCTGGCGCCCTGGCCGGTGACCTGCACCGCGTCCAGCCGCTCGGGCTTGGCGGCGTCGGTCTGGGCCTGGGCGGACCAGGCCAGGGCCAGGCTCAGGCTCAGCAGGCTGAGCCGCTGGGGCAGGGCGGAGAGGGAGGCGGTGGACATGGCAGCGGACTCGGGGAGTTGGAATGGCTGCGCATGCTGGGCGGCGGCCATGGCGCTTGCGTGACAAGCGCCCCGCCCCGGGCCGCTCGGCGCAGGCCGCGGGCCTGGCTGAGCTTTTGGGACTCCCCGCCATGCTGCCCGCCCTGTGTGACAGGCCTGTCATGCGAGCCGCCTAGCATGGCCGCCATGCCCCTGCTTGATCGCCTGCGCGCCGGCCTCTTTCCGCACCGCGCCCCGCTGCCCGCCCTGGCCCCGGTGCTGGGCCTGCGCCATTTCGGCCATGGCCTGCTGCTGCTGGCCGCGCTCCTGATGCTGCCCTTTGCCCTGCTGGGCACGCCGCGGCCCCTGGCGCAATGGCGCTGGATGGACGTGCTGGGCGAGGGCGGCACCTGCCTGATGCTGATGATCTGGCTGGGCTATCTGCGCGCCAGCCGGCCCGCCGGGCCCGTGAGCGACCGGCTCTGCCTGGGCCTGGCCGGCATGCTGCTGGGCGGCTATGTGGACTTGCTGGACGAGTTCTGGGTGCTGCCCAAGGCCATGGTCTGGGACAACTGGCTGGAGTCCGGCCTGCCCCTGCTGGGCATGATGCTGCTCACCTGGGGCCTGCATCTGTGGCGCCAGGAGCAGCTGGCCCTGGCGCGCCAGCTGGGGGCACGCGAGCGCCTGTTCCGCGACCACCGCCGCATCGACACCCTCACCCAGCTGGGCGATGCCGCCTATATGGCCACACAGATCGCCCTGGAGCGCCAGGCCGGCCGCGGCGGCCATCTGGCCATGCTGGCCTGGCCCGGTTTCGAGACCGCCGTGGCCCGCCCGCTGGGCCTGGCCGCGGCCGACCAGCTGCTGCGCAATGCCGGCAGCCTGCTGGCCCTGCATCTGGCGCCGGGCGAGCTGCTGTGCCGCTACGCCGGGGACCGCTTCGTGCTGCTGCTGCCGGGCCAGCAGGGCGGGGCCGCACGCGCGCGCGCCGAGGCCCTGCGCCGCGTGCTGCAGGACTGGTCCCAGGGCCCGGCCCTTGCGCCGCGCCTGGCCGGCCTGGACCTGGCCCCCGATGACCGCCTGGCGCCCGAGCAGCGCCTGCAGCAGCTGGCGAGCGGTCTGCATGGCGCTTGAGCTGCCCGCGCTCTACCCGCCGCCGCCCGCCCCCGGGGCGCCGGCGGCCGCGCGCTATGAGCTGGACAGCCCCTGCCTGGCCTGGACCGACCAGGCCGTGCTGCTGGCCGAGTTCGCGCGCAGCCGCGAGTTGGCCCCGCTGCAGCCGCCCGGCGGCGGTGCCGGCCTCATCAGCCCGCGCCAGCTGCTGGCCCTGCTGGAAGGGCTGCGCGCCGAGGGCGGGCCGGACGCGGCCTTTGTGATCGGCCGCCACTGGCTGCCCGGCCACTACGGCCTGCCCAGCCAGGCCCTGCAGGAAGCGCCCGATCTGCTCACGGCCCTGCAGCTGCTGTGCCGCCATGCCGGCCGGCTCTGCCCCCTGCTCACGCCGCGCCTGCTGCTGGACGAGCAGGAGCTGGTCCTGGTCTGGACCGAGGCCTGCGGCCTGCCGCCCGGCCTGCGCGGCTTTGTGGTGGATCTGCACATGAGCGCCGTCAGCGCCCTGGCCGACTGGCTGGGCGGCCAGGCCCTGCCCTGGCGCTACAGCTTCAACCGCACCGCCCCGCGCGACCTGGCCCAGCACATGGTGCATCTGCAGGCCGGCGAGCCCGGCCGCCTGCGCTTCGGCTGCCAGGCCGATGCCATGCGCCTGCCCCTGGAAGCGGCCCGCCGCCCCTGGCCCACGCGCCCCGGCCGCGCCGCCGCCGCCCTGGCGGCCGGGGCCGACACCGGCTCGCAGGCGCGCGGCCTCATCGCCGCCCTGCACGACCGCCTGCTGCCCGCCCTGGACCGCGCGCCCGCGCTGGACGAGCTGGCGGCCGAGCTGGGCATGAGCCCGGCCACGCTCAAGCGCCGCCTGGCCCAGCATGGCACGCATTACCAGGCCGAGCTGGACCAGCTGCGCGCCCTGATGGCCCTGTACCTGCTGCATCTGCGCGGCCAGCCCAACGAGGCCGTGGCCCAGGCCCTGGGCTTTTTCGACAGCGCCAACTTCCGCCGCTTCTTCAAGCGCTGGACCGGCCTGCTGCCCAGCGCCCTGGCGCGCTGAGGAACTCCATGTCCGGTTCCGGCACGTCAGCCGGGCCCGCCCTCCCTAGGCTGTGCACCTTTATTGCCGTACCGCACTTCAAGGGAGAAAGACAGATGGCAGGACAACTTGCGGGCCGCGTGGCCCTGATCACCGGCGCCAGCTCGGGCATAGGCCGGGCCGCGGCGCGGCTCTTCGCGGCCGAGGGCGCCCGGCTGCTGCTGGCCGCGCGGCGCGAGGCCGAGCTGGAGCAGCTGGCCCAGGAAATCCGCGCCGGTGGCGGCGAGGCCTGGGCCCTGGCCGGCGATGTGGTGGACGAGGCCTATGCCCAGGCCCTGGTGCAGGAGGCCCGGCGCCGCTGGGGCCGGCTGGACGTGGCCTTCAACAACGCCGGCACCATGGGCCCGCTGTGCCCCAGCACCGAGATCCGCGCCGAGGACTGGCGCCGCGCCCTGGACGTGAACCTGGGCAGCGCCCTGCTCGCGGCCAAGCACCAGATCCCGGCCCTGCTGGACAGCGAGAGCGGCGGCAGCCTGATCTTCACCGGCACCTTTGTGGGCCACACGGCCGGCTTCCCGGGCGCGGCCGCCTATGCGGCCAGCAAGGCCGGCCTGATCGGCCTGGGCCAGGCCCTGGCCGCCGAGTACGGCCCGCAGGGTCTGCGCGTGAACACCCTGTTGCCCGGCGGCACCGACACGCCCATGGCCCAGGAAATGAACGGCACACCCGAGGCCCTGGCCCAGGTGGCGCGCCTGCATGCGCTGCGCCGCATCGCGCAGCCCGAAGAGATCGCCCGCGCCGCGCTCTTCCTGGCCAGCACGGCGGCTTCCTTCGTCACCGGCAGCGCCCTGCTGGTGGACGGTGGGGTCTCGATCCAGAAGGTCTAGGCCTTGTGATGGATCAAGCCGGCCGGGCCGGCGGCTGCGAAGAATAGGCCTCATCAACGCTGTTCACTGCTTTGGGAGGAACCACTTTGAAGGCCTATTTCATCGGCGGCGGCATCGGCTCGCTGGCCGGCGCCGCATTCATGATCCGCGACGCGGGCGTGCCCGGCGCCCACATCACCATCTTCGAACGCTCGCCCCTGTCGGGCGGCAGCCTGGACGCCGCCTGGCACCCCGAGCAGGGCTACTCCCTGCGCGGCGGGCGCATGCTCACCAGCGACCACTACGAATGCCTGTGGGACCTGATGCGCAGCATCCCCTCGCTGGACCAGCCCGAGCTCTCGGTCTATGAGGAGACCCTGCGCTTCAACGAGCGCCATCCCGCCCACTCACGCGCCCGCCTGGTGGACCGCCGCGGCCACAAGCTGGATGTGCACTCCATGGGCTTCAGCGCCGCCGACCGCCTGGAGCTGCTGCGCCTGAGCGAGGCCTCGGAAGAGAGCCTGGGCCGCAGCCGCATCAGCGACTGGCTCTCGCCGCCCTTCTTCGAGTCGAACTTCTGGTGGATGTGGCAGACCACCTTCGCCTTCCAGCCCTGGCACAGCGCGGTGGAGTTCAAGCGCTATCTGCACCGCTTCATGAACGAGTTCCCGCGCATCGAGACCCTGGGCGGGGTCAAGCGCACGGTCTACAACCAGTACGACTCCCTGGTGCGCCCGCTGGAGCAGTGGCTGCGCGCCCAGGGCGTGGTCTTCGAGCATGGCGTGCAGGTGCAGGACCTGGACATCGAGGACCGTGACGGCGGCGAGACCGTGGTGCGCGCCCTGCATCTGGTGGACAACGAGGCCAGCAGCGATCCGCGCAGCCCGCGCGTGCTGCATCTGGCCGATGGCGATCTGGTCTTTCTGCAGAACGCCTCCATGACCGACGCCTCCAGCGTGGGCAGCATGCAAGCCCCGGCCCCGCGCCTGACCAAGGCCGACAGCGGCGGCTGGGAGCTCTGGGAGCGCGTCGCACGCGGCCGGCCGCAATTCGGCCGCCCGCAGAACTTCAACAGCCATCTCAGCGAGTCCTACTGGCTGTCCTTCACCGTCACCTGCAATCAGCCGGCCTTCTTCGACCATACGCAGGCCTTCAGCGGCAACGAGGCCGGCACCGGCGGCCTGGTCACCTTCAAGGACTCACGCTGGCAGATGTCGGTGGTGCTCTACCACCAGCCGCATTTCCGCGGCCAGGCCGAGGGTCAGCAGGTCTTCTGGGGCTATGCCCTGCAGCCGGACCGGGTGGGCGATTTCGTGCCCAAGCCCATGAGCGAATGCAGCGGCGCCGAGATCCTGCAGGAACTGCGCGGCCACCTGAATCTCGACCCCGAGGTGCTGGCCGGCGCCGTCTGCCTGCCCTGCCGCATGCCCTATATCACCAGCATGTTCCTGACGCGCGGCCCGGGCGACCGCCCCCTGCCCGTGCCGCCGGGCTCGCGCAATCTGGCCTTTGTGAGCCAGTTCGTGGAGATCCCGGACGATGTGGTCTTCACCGTCGAATACTCGGTGCGCGCCGCTCAGATGGCCGTCTACCAGCTGCTGGAAGTGCAGCGCCCGGTGCCGCCCATCACCCGCCACGACCATTCGCTGCGGGTGATGTTCGACACCCTGGTCAAGGCTTTCCGTTAGGTCGCGGCCGGGTCCGCCTCGAAGGGCGCGCAGGGCGTGCCCTGGTGAAAGCGCATGCGCCAGCCCGCGCCGGGCTCATGGTCCCAGATTGAGCAGCGGTTGCTGTGCAGCTGCAGCGAACCATCCGCCTGGCGGTGGGCGCTGCGGTAGGTGAGCAGGCACAGGCCCTGGGCCAGCGGCTGCAGCTCGAAGTCCTGGGCCTGCACGCAGACATCCTCGCTCTCGGCGGTGAGCCGGGCGAGGATCTGCTCGCGGCTGTAGCGCCGGCCCGAGCGGCCATGCTCGCGGAAGGCGGGGTGCAGCAGCTGCTCCAGCCGCGCCCGGTCCTGGCGCGTGGCCAGGCCATGCAGCTCACATTCAAGCGCGCGCAGCTGCGCGAGCGTGTCGTCCTCAGAAGCCATCAAGACCGGCATCAGGGCTTGATATAGGCATGACCCTCGCGCTGCTGCAGCCGCGCCACGCGCACCACGCCCGAGGGCGTGAACTGCGCTTCCATCTGGAACTGGCTCTTGTCCAGCTTGCGGTTGCGCAGCGTGATCTCGCAGACCTCGAAGCGCACGCCGCGTGCCACCAGGGCCGAGACCAGAGCGCCGTAGTCGATGTCGGGGTTCTTCTTGTCCTTGGCGCCTTCCATCAGGAAGTCCACGCCCTCGGCATGGGTCACCACCACGATGCGCGTGTCGGGCGCCACGTCCAGGTGGTTGCGGATATTGCGCAGGCCCTTGGTGGCCTGGTTCTCGCTGTGGTCGATGTGATAGACCACCTTGTCGCCCGCGGCGCTGCCGGCGCCGCCGGACTGGGCACGGGCTGCGGTGGCAGCGCCCAGCAGGCTGCCCAGCAGCAGGGTGGTGGTGCGGCGCAGGGAATTCATGGCGAGGCTCCTGGTTCTTTAGTTGGTTCTTGTGGATGAGGCCGGTGCGGTGCTCAGGGCAGGCGCAGCTCGGCGAGTTTCCATTGCAGCAGGCCCTGGCGGTGCAGCACCAGGTCCACCGGCTCCTCGTCATCGCCCTCGCGGCGCAGGCTGAAGACGAAGCGGCCCGGGCTCTCATAGCCCATCTCGGTGTGCAGGCGCGGGCGCTTCTCATCACGGCCCGCCCCGGGGGCGGATGAGGCCTGCTCACGCCGCCCCGGCAGGCCCAGGGGCGATTCGCCCTGCAGGATGCGACCCAGGGCCTCGGGTGTGATCAGCACATCCACCATAGGCCCCAGCAGGGCGGCGGCCACGGCCGCGCCCATGGCGGCGGCGGGCGTGGGGTCGCCGCGCTCATTGCGCTCGCGGCCGGCCAGGCGGTCCTGCACACCCAGCTTGAGGCTCTGGCGCAGGGCCGGAAAGTCCACATAGCCGGCCAGGCGCTGGGCATCGCGCTCACGCGCGGCCTCGCGCATCTGGTGCACGGTGAGATAGGGCGTGGCGTAGAGGGCTGCAGCGGCCAGTAGGGCCAGCCCCAGCAAGCCGGACTTGAGGCGGGCTCGATTCATAGGGAGCCGCTGGCGCGCAAGGCCTCCAGGCGCAGGGCCAGGGACTGCTCCATCTCCGCGAGCTGGCGCTGCAGCGCCTCGCGCGCCGGGCCGGGTTCGCAGGCGGCCAGGGCCTCGCGCAGGCGGGCGCGCTCGTGAAAGAGCGCCACCTCGGGCGGGGCGAAGCCCGCGTCCTTCAGGATCTTGAAGGGCATGCGCAGCGCATCGGGCGTGGCGCTCCAGCCCTCGTCCGCCTCGGGCAGGGGCTGGCCGTAGTGACGGGCGCTGGCCAGCTCGCCGCTGGCGGCCGATTCCCGCAGCTTGCGGGCGATTTCCTCATCCAGGGTCATGCGCGGCCTCCGGCTGTCTTCTTCTTCATCGTTCGGACGAGAGCGCGAGCTTGAGCCCGAAGCTCAGGAACAGCGCGCCGATGGCCCGGTTCAGCCACTGCGCCAGCGCCCCGCCCAGGCGCAGGCGGCGGCTGGCCAGGGCCGTGGACAGGGCCAGGAAATGGCACCACAGCATGCCGTTGACATTGAAGATCGCGCCCAGCGCGATGAAGGCCAGGGCCTTGTGCGGCGCATCCGGCGCAATGAACTGCGGCACGAAGGCCAGGAAGAACAGCGCCACCTTGGGGTTCAGCACATTGGTCAGAAAGCCCTGGGCAAAGATCTTGCGCAGCGGCAGGGCGCTGGCGCCCGCGTCCGGCGCGGCGCCGGGCGAGGGCTGCGACTCGCCGCCCGCGGGGCGCCGCCGCGCCAGCAGCATCTGCAGGCCTATCCACACCAGATAGGCCGCGCCCACCCACTTGACCAGGGTGAAGGCCCAGCTGGACGCCGCCAGCAGGGCCGAGAGCCCCAGGGCCGCCGCCAGCACATGCACGCAGGTGCCGGCGCCTATGCCCAGCGCCGCCGCCGAGCCGGCCCGCCAGCCCTGGGTGGCGCTGCGCGTCATGATGAGGAGGGAATCCGGCCCGGGCGCGATGTTCAACAGCAGACCCGAGACGATGAAGAGGGGAAGGTCGTGGATGCCGAGCTGCATGGTGGGGCCAGCATAACCGCTGGCCACCGCCCGGCTGGAGTGCATGCCATTCGCGCCGCTGGCCGGCTGTTCGCGCCGCGCGCTGGCCGCTCGTCGCAAGCCCCTGGGCGGCCTGGCGCCACGCGATCACAGTCCAGCCATCGACGAGAGCGCAACACCCCCAACACCTTAGCCACAGGAGCCCGCCATGAACGACACCACCCCCCACAGCACCGCCACCCCCGGCAGCGAGGCCCAGCTGCGCCGCCTGGCCCGCCGCCGCGTGGAGCTCAAGCTCGGCTGGCTCACGCACGCCACGGTCTTTGTGCTGGTGAACCTGGGGCTCTACCTGCTCAGCGGCCTGGGCCAGGGTGGCGTGGCCCGCTGGCACAGCTTCCCGCTCTGGGGCTGGGGCCTGGGCCTGGCCATCCACGGCGTGGTGACCCTGCTGGCCCTGGGTGGCGGCGATCTGCGCGAGCGGATGATGAACAGCGAGCTGGCGCGGCTGAAGGAGCGCGGCTGAGCCGCCGCGCGGCGCCGCGCTCACTAGCGCATCGAGTGCAGGCCGACCTTGTTGCCCTCGGTGTCGATGAAGTGGGCAAAAAAGCCGTAGCCATTGCCGATCTCGGTCTTGGGCACGGCAACCCGGCCGCCCGCGCCCTCGACGCGGGCCAACATCGGCGCCAGATCGTCCCCGCCATGCAGGTACACCAGGGTTCCACGGTCCGAGGGCTCGCTGCCCTCGCCATACACCAGGGCACCGCCCACCGCCTCGGGGTCGCTGGACAGCATGCCCAGGGTCAGCGGCCCCATCGCCATGGGCTCGATGCGGATGCCCAGCACCGTCTCGTAAAAGCCCTGGGCGCGGGCGAAGTCGGTCACGGGGATCTCAAACCAGTCCAGTGCGTGTGCCATACGAAGCGCTCCGGTGAAGGGTGAGCGTGCAGCCTAGCACTGGGAGGTGTCGAAATGGGGGGCAGCAGGCCCGCGTGGCGGTCTGTTCTCTGTGGCGCTGCAGCGAACCCGAACTCACGTCTGGATGGGAAAACAGCAAAGGCAAGTATCGCAAGCAGCCAATACTGGGCTGAATTATTATCGGGAAGTCTCTGTGGACTGGTTAAGTACTATTTCGCAGCACCTACAGTTGCTTGTCCGACAGTTTCTTGGTCGCGCCCCAACCCTGCAGAAATGTTTCAAGGATCGATGTAGCCTCGCGAAAGCACTCCAGCACCTCTATCCAACTAAACTCAGGAAATTTCAAGTCTTGGTCTGAAACGAGGAACTCGACGGTCCTGTCGTCTTCGTCACCAACGGAGTGAATCGCATCCGAGATGTGAGCACCTGAAAAGTGCACGTAGCCAGATAGGCTTTCATAGACAGCGGGCAACCAAGGGTACTTTTCTTTATGCAGCTGGACCAAACGAGCGTCCGTCAGCCGAGCTCCCGTTCTGTCCTTCATCTTGTCGATTCGATCGCCCTTGAGAACGCTAGTCGCAAAGTCATGAGGCTTTGCAACGTGCCAGGCGGCAGAGAAGCGGAGTGAGGTATCAATGTGCATTCTTAGAAGCGCACGGGCGACAACCATGTTCCATGACCTCACCATAGCGATACAAGCTGCCGTCGTGCTTGCGTGACGCTTAACAGCCGCGAATGCAAGGAAGTCGAGAGGGAACATCGCACTCCCAGCTGGGACTACATTCTCAATCAACACTTTCCCCATACGTCCGGCATCCGCCTCAAGCTCGGAGAGAAGCAGTTCCACAGCTTCGGTTTGCGCAGGTTGTTGCATGAGGAGTCTTGGGTGCCTAAAGCCTCAATCAGCCTACGCGGCAGCGGTCGGATGCATTGACTTGTTAGGCTCTTTTGCATCTATCAATTCATTCAACCTCGGTAACTCAACAGCTTTTGTAATCGCCTCACCAGCATAATTTATTTGCTGATGACATTTGGTGACTAAGCTTGGTTCAGAATTTTCTTGATACCACTTCAGATCTCTTGCCGACACCCAAGCCTCCAAAAAAGCTCGCCTTGGTTCAGGCTCAAGATAAAGTGAATTATTACCCCACCACTCATCACACTCTTTGATAATTTCGGGCAAGAAATCAGCGCCGAGAGCTCCGTTAATCCTTCTCCAAAGACAAAATGCCTCTTGATGTACTTGCAGACGTTTTTCAACTGCGGCTAGCCGCAATTGATGCTGAGCTTTAAAGGTTTCAAGCAATTGATCATATGTAGACTTAACTGCCTCAATCTCTTTAGTGATTGAGGCAATATCTTCTTTAGTCGCGAGATTTTCCCCTTTTCAGAAAGATACCCGGACAAAAATAACTTCACCAATAGAAATACCACTGCGCCTGCCACAACAGCCTCAAAGCCATACCTCAGCAGGAACGTGCCAATAATTTGTATTTCTTCAAGACTCATAGTTTCTCTCTAAAAGCCTAGCGAGGCTGTCCAATAACCCATTGCCGATCCGTCACGGACGTTAGCGGGCGGAACGGGCGCTGGTTCAGCAAGGTTTTCATTGCGGATGATTGTGGCGCCGACTGCGGGCGACTACGAGCGCTGCCGAGCCCTGCTGATGGGGGATATCTCGGCCCGGGCCACGGCCCTCTCAGCTTCCAGCCACTGTGCGCCAGTTTCTCGATGTTGTGCGCCAAGCAAAGCAGTTGCCACTGCGTACTCACCTTGCTCAAGCCCCTGCGCGTGAAGCGCCCCGCCGCCTCTCGTTCCCGCGCTTGTAGTTGCCCGTCGCCCGCGCCAGCAGGCGCTGCTGCTGGGCCTGGCCGGCGGCGTCATCGGGGCAGCGCGCCAGGGCGGCCAGCAGGCGCTCGGCCTGGGCGGCGCCCAGCAGGGTGACGGGCCGGCCGTCGCGCAGGATCTGCAGCTCGCCGCTCTTCTTGCGCGGCGCGGCGCTGAAAAGTGAGAAGCCCAGGGGCTGGTCGGGCGGGCTGGCCATCAGGGTCTGGCGGGGGCCGCCTCGGGCACCGGCAGGGGGCCGAAGGCCAGCGGGCTTTGCGCGGCCAGCCAGGTCATCACGGCCCAGGCGGCCACGTTCTGGCGCAGCGAGACGGGGTTGATCTTGTCCAGGGTGTCGTTGGGCGTGTGGTGCCAGTCGAAGTAGTCGCTGCCGTCCTGGCTCAGCTCCAGGGCGGGCCAGTTCTGGCGCCGCATCAGCAGGGCGGCGTCGGGGCCGGGCGCGGCCTGGCCGGCGCTGCCACGGGCAATGCCCAGGGGCGCGAGCATGGCGGCGATGCGCTCCACCGCCGGCAGGGCCTCGGGCCGCACGCGGCTCTGCAGGCGGTAGACAAGACCTGCCCCCAGATCGCTTTCGCCCACCAGCTGGTGCACCTGGCCCTTGTAGCGCTCGGCATAGGCGAGCGCGCCGTCGAAGCCGTTTTCCTCGTTGGCGAAGAGCACCAGGCGCACGGTGCGGCGCGGCTGCAGGCCCTGGTCCAGCAGCAGGCGCGCGGCGGCGGTGACGATGCCCACGCCCGCGCCGTCGTCCAGCGCGCCGGGGCCCAGGTCCCAGCTGTCCAGATGGGCGCCGATCAGCACCACCTCCTCGGGCAGCTCGCGGCCGGGGATCTCGGCAATCACATTGTGAGAGGTGGCGGCAATGCCGGCCTCGCTGCGCAGCACCAGGTGCATCTTGCTGGGCGTGGCCGCGTAGCGCGGGCCGCTCAGGCGGGCGATCAGGTCGGCATCGGGCACCGAGACGGCCAGGGCCGGGATCGGGCTCACGCCCTCGGCATAGCGGGTGGCGCCGGTGTGGGCCAGGCGGTCGCGGTCGGTGCCGATGGAGCGTATGGCCACGGCCACGGCGCCGCGGCGCGCCGCTTCCACCGGCGCCTGGGCGCGCGCCGCCACGGCGCGGGCATAGCCGCTGGCGTCGCGGCTGCGCTCGGTCTTCTGGTCGATGAAGACGATGCGGCCGCGGGCGCGCTCGCTGCCGTCGGCCTTGAGCGCGGCCAGGTCGGGGTAGTAGGCAATCTCGGCATGCAGGCCCTCGGGCGGCGTGGCCACGCTATTGCCCAGGGCCGTCATCACCAGGGGGTGGGGATAGGGCGCGGTGATGTGGGCATGGGCCTCGCCGCGCCGCCAGGCACGCAGGGGCACGGGCTCGGCCCGCACCTTGGCAAAGCCCAGGGCCTGCAGCCGGGCCAGGGCCCAGTCCACCGCGCGCTGGTCGTTCAACGAGCCGGCGGGGCGGGCGCCCACCTCGGTCACCAGGCTTTCCACCAGCTCATAGGCCAGCTCGCTCTTCAGCCCGGCCTCGCGCAAGGCCTCGGCGGCGCGCAGATCGGCGGGCTCGAAGGCCTGGACAGGCGAGGCCAACAAGGCGGCGCAGAGGCTGGCACCGCACAGCGCCGCCCGCGCCAGCCGGCCCCCAAAGGCCACGGACACCCCGGAACCCCAGCGCCCTGCGCGGCGCTCATGCTGCTGGTTTCGCATCTCTGCATGCCCTCCCTGGCCCAGATGCCCGCAGCATAGCCGGCCACAGCGCCCCGGCTTGCGCCCCGGCCCTGCGGCGGCGCCGCGCTTTGGGCATGATGCGCGCCTGGATGATGAACCGCCCACAAGGCCCCCACCATGCAAGCACGACTGCCTCTGACCCTGAGCCCCCTTGCCACCGCCCTGTGGCTGGCCCTCGCCGCGCCCGTCCAGGCCCAGACCGCCCTGAAAGTGGAGACCGTGGCCAGCGGCCTGGAGCGCCCCTGGGCGCTGGCCTTCCTGCCGGGCGGTGACTTCCTGGTGAGCGAGAAGACGGGCGCGCTGCGCGTGGTGAGCGCGCAGGGCCGCATCGGGGCGCCGCTGAGCGGGCTGCCGGCCGTCGAGTTCGCGGGCCAGGGCGGCCTGCTGGACGTGGTGCCGGACCGCGACTTCGAGCGCAGCCGCGCCCTGTCCTTCTGCTTCACCGAGGCGGGCACGGGCGCCGAGAGGGGCCGCAATGGCACGGCCCTGGCGCGCGCCACGCTCAAGGCCGACCGCACCGGCCTGGAGCAGGTGCAGATCATCTTCCGCCAGGCGCCCAAGATGGAGGGCCGCCACCACTTCGGCTGCCGCATCGTGGAGACGGCGGACGGCCAGGCCCTCTTCCTGACCCTGGGCGAGCGCTATATGGGCATGCAGCAGGCCCAGACCCTGGACAACCATCTGGGCAAGGTGGTGCGCGTGCTCAAGGACGGCCGCCCCCACCCCGACAACCCCTTCATCAAGACCGCCGGCGCGCGGCCCGAGATCTACAGCCTGGGCCACCGCAACCCGCAGGGCGCGCTGCTCGACACCCAGGGCCGGCTCTGGGTGCATGAGCATGGCCCCCAGGGCGGAGACGAGCTCAACCACGTGCTGCCCGGCCGCAACTACGGCTGGCCCGTCATTACCTATGGCGAGAACTACGGCGGCGGCAAGATCGGCGAGGGCATCACCCACAAGGAGGGTCTGGAGCAGCCGGTGTGGCACTGGACACCCTCCATCGCGCCCTCGGGCTTCGCCCAGATCAGCAGCACGGCCTACGGCGCCGACTGGCAGGGCAGTTATGTGGTGGGCGCGCTCAAGTTCCGCCAGCTGCAGCGCCTGAGCCTGGATGCCGAGGGCCGCCTGGTCGGCAAGCCCCAGGTCTTCCAGCAGGACATCGGCCGGGTGCGCGATGTGCGCCAGGGCCCCGACGGCCTGCTCTATGTGCTGACCGAGGACGAACCCGGCCGCATCCTGCGCCTCAAGCCTTGATCGCGAGCCTGCTGCTGGCCACGGCCGTGGAGCTGCCCGCCGTCACGGTGAGCGGCGGCCTGCGCCTGGCCCCGGCGCTGGAGTCGCCCGCCGCGGTGGGCCGGCTCGATGCCCAGGCCCTGGCCCAGAGCGGCCCCGGCGCCCAGCTCAGCGAGGCCCTGGGCCGCCTGCCCGGCGTGTGGGCGGCCGACCGCGGCAATGCGGCTCAGGACCTGCAGCTCAGCGTGCGCGGCTTCGGCGCCCGCGCCAGCTTTGGCGTGCGCGGCCTGCGCCTCTTCGTGGACGGGCTGCCGGCCACCGCGCCCGATGGCAGCGGCGCCGTGGGCCATTTCCCGCTGGACGCCGCCGCCGGCCTGGAGCTGCTGCGCGGCCCCTTCAGCGCGCTCTACGGCGTGCACAGCGGCGGCGTGCTCAGCCTCACGACCCGTGCGCCCCAGGGGGGCGGCGCCACGCGCTGGACCAGCGATCTGTGGGCCGACAGCGGCGACCAGCAGCAACTGCGCCTGCAGGCCGAGGGCGGGCCGGCCCACGCGCCCTGGCGCCTGGGTCTGGCGCATTGGCGCAGCGCCGGGCAGCGCCCGCAGTCGGCCGCCGAGCGCAGCCTGCTGGACGCGCGCTGGGACCTGCAGCCCGGCTGGAGCGCCCGCCTCAATCTGCAAAGCCAGCCCGCGCAAGACCCGCTGGGCCTGAGCCGCGAGCAATGGCAGAGCGATCCCGAGGGCACGGCCGCCGCGGCCCTGAGCTTCAACAGCCGCAAGCAGCTGCACCAGCAGCAGCTGGGCCTGGCCGGCCAGTGGGGCGTGGGCTAGGCCCTGCGCGCCTGGGCCCAGGGCCGGCAGGTGCGGCAGTGGCAGGCCATTCCGGTGAGCAGCCAGACGCCGGCCGCCCACCCCGGCGGCGTGATCGATCTGCAGCGGCGCCAGCTCGGCCTGGACCTGCGCCATGAGGGCCGTTTCTGGACCCTGGGCCTGCAGCTGGACACGCAGCAGGAGCAGCGGCGCGGCTTCGAGAACTTCATCGGCAGCGCCCTGGGGCAGACCGGCGCGCTGCGCCGCGACGAGCGCAACGAGGCCCTCTCCACCGAGCTCTATGCCCAGGGCGAGCAGGCCCTGGGTGAAGACCTGACCCTGCACGCCGGCCTGCGCCTGGGCCGCCTGAGCCTGCGCAGCGAGGACCGTTTTCTGCGCAACGGCGACGACAGCGGGCGCGTGGCCAACCACAGCGCCCTGCCCGCGCTGGGCCTGGTGGGGCGCCTGGACCGACTGGGGCCGCAAAGCCGCTGGTTTGCCAGCCTGGGCCAGTCGCGCGAAACGCCCACGCTGGCCGAGCGCGCCTACCGCGCCGATGGCAGCGCCGGGCTCAACACCACGCTGCGCCCCCAGCACAGCCGCCAGGGCGAGCTGGGCCTGCGCCACCAGGCCGGCCAGGGCGCCGCGGCCTGGGCGCTGGAGGCCGTGGCCTTTGCCGCGGACACGCGCGAGGAGATCGTCAGCGCCCGCAACAGCGCCGGCCGCGCCGCCTTTGCCAATGCCGGCCGCACCCGGCGCCAGGGGCTGGAGCTGCAGGCCCAGGGGCCGCTGCCCGGCCCGCACGCCGCGCGCTGGGCCCTGGCCGCCACGGCCCTGAGCGCGCGGGTGAGCCAGGCCTATGCGGTGTGCGGCGCGCCGCCCTGCAGCAGCCCGGGCCTCACGGTGCCGGCCGGCGCACGCCTGCCCGGCGTGCCCGCGCACAGCCTGCGCCTGGACCTGAGCACGGCCGAGGGCCGCGCCTGGCAGGGCGGCCTGAGCCTGAGCGCGCGCAGCCGGCTCTGGGTGGACGAGCGCAACAGCGATGCCGCGCCGGGCCAGGGCCTGCTGGCCCTGTGGAGCCGCTGGCAGCTCGACGCGCGCAGCCGCCTGACCCTGCGTCTGGACAATGTGGCCGACCGCCGGCACATCGCCAGCGTGATCGTCAACGAGGCCAATGGCCGCTTCTTCGAGCCCGGCCCCGGCCGGCGCCTGAGCCTGCAGCTGGAGCAGCGCTGGGGGTCCTAGGCCGTGCCGCCGCCCCAGTGGCGCAGCAGCCAGGCCAGCAGCAGCGCGCCGGCCAGCACCCACACAAAGAGGACGGCCGCCGCGCCCGCCCAGCTGCGCGGGCGTGCCAGCAGGCGCTGGGCGCGCTCCCGCGCACGGGCCATCACGGCCGGGGGCATGAGCTTGAGCACCAGCCACAGGCCCAGGGGCACGAGCAGCAGATCGTCCAGCCAGCCCAGCACCGGGATGAAGTCGGGGATCAGGTCGATGGGGCTGAGCGCATAGGCCGCCACCAGCAGGGCCAGCAGACGCGGCAGCCAGGGCGCGGCCGGGTCGCGCGCCGCGAAATAGACGCTCAGGATCTCGCCCTTGAGCAGCAAGGCCCAGCTGCGCCACCAACCACGTGCTTTTGCCATGGCCGGATTGTGCCGGCCCGCCGATGACGAGACCCTGCGGGCTCAGTCGCCGAAGACGATCTTGTCGCGCCGCGCGCTCCACTCCTCGAAGTGCGGGCCGTAGATCTCTTCCACCCGGTTGCGCTTGACCTTGAAGGTGGGGGTGATGAAGCCGTTGTCCACGGTCCAGGGGGTCTTGAGCACCACCAGGCAGTCGAGCTGCTCATGCGGGTCCAGGCGGGCGTTCACATCGTCCAGATGCTGGCCCAGCTGGGCCAGGAGCTGTTCGCGGTCGGCCTGACTGCCGCTGCGCTGGGCGGCGTCGGGCGAGAGCATCACGATGCCCAGGGGCTGGCCCAGATTGGCGCCGGCCACCATGCAGGCTTCCACCGCGGGGTGCATGACCAGGCGGTCCTCGATGGGCGCGGGCGCCACGTACTTGCCCTTGCTGGTCTTGAACAGATCCTTGACCCGGCCGGTGATGCGCAGGCAGCCATCGGCGCGCAGCTCGCCCTTGTCGCCGGTGCGCAGCCAGCCGTCCTCGGTGAAGGCCTCGCGGCTCAGGCCCGGCTCCTTGTAGTAGCCCAGCATCAGGGCGGGGCTGCGCATCTGCAGCTCGCCATTGACCGGGTCCAGACGGGTCTCCACGCCCTCATAGGCCGGGCCCACCGTGCCCTGCTGGTTCTTGCCCGGCTCGGTGATGTGGGAGACGGCCAGGTTCTCCGTCATGCCATAGCCCTCGTTGATGGACAGGCCCAGGCGCGAGTACCACTGCAGCAGGGCCAGGGGCATGGGCGCCGCGCCGCCCGCGGCAATGCGGCACTGGTCCAGGCCCAGGGCGCGCATGATCTTGCGCCGCACCAGGCCGCCGATCAGGGGCAGGCGCAGCAGGCGGTCCAGCTTGGCCGGCGGCATCTTGGCGTGCACGCCCTGCTGGAACTTGACCCACAGGCGCGGCACCGAGAAGAAGACGGTGGGCCGGGCGCGCTGCAGATCGGCGGTGAAGGTGTCCAGGCTCTCGGCAAAGAACAGGCGCATGCCGGTGCGCAGCCAGCCATGCTCCACCAGCACCCGCTCCACCACATGGGCCAGGGGCAGGTAGGAGAGCATGCGGTCTTCGCCATGCAGGGGAATGCGGCCCAGGCCGGCCTGGATGGCCCAGGCGAAACCGGCAAAGCTGTGCATCACGCCCTTGGGGTTGCCCGTGGTGCCCGAGGTGTAGATCAGGGTGCAGAGCTCGTCGGCGCCACGCAGGGGCTCGCCGCTGAGGGGCGTGCTGCGGGCGCAGAGGGCGTCCCAGCCCTCGTAGGCGGCACGCGCCTCGTCCGGCGAGAGCGGGTAGCTGATGCAGGGCAGATCGGCGGGCACGCCGGCCTTCATGCCGGCCCAGCCGTCGAGCTTGCCCACGAACAGGGCCTTGGCCTCGCTGTGGGTGAGGATCTGGCGGATGGTCTCGGGCGCCAGCGTGGGATAGAGCGGCACGGAGACATAGCCGGCCATCCAGATGGCCAGATCGCTCATCAGCCACCAGGCGCAGTTCTTGGAGAGGATGGCCACCTTGGAGCCGGGCTCCCAGCCCTGGGCCTTGAGATAGGCCGCCATGCGGCGCACCTGATCGCCCACCTGGGCCCAGCTGAAGTCCTGCATCTGCCCGCCGCCCATGGGCTGGCTCAGGGTGATGCGGTGCGGCGTCTCCCGCTCCCAGTGGTAGAGGCGCTGCAGGGCCAGGCTGTCGGCGGGAATGGTGCTGGCGGGGGCGGCCATGGAAGTCTCCTTGCTCTTGTTCATCGTCACGATCGTGCTGCGGGCAGGCTAGCGTGGGCGCGCCCGGCCCGGGAGGGGGTTTGCGCGAACCCGGCGCTGTTTAGAGGGCTTCGCTCAAAACTCGGCATCGGGGGAGATCCCGGTCTCACCGCGCGCCAGGGTGGCGCGCCAGGCATCCAAGGGGTGCGGCCGGGGCAGCAGGCGCGGGCGCAGGGCATCGGCGCGCGCCAGCGCGGCCTGCAGGGCGGGCTGGTCGCCCAGGCGCTGCAGGGTGCTGGCCAGGTCGAGCTGGGCGCGCCAGCGCGGCGCCTGCTCGGGCTCGTCCACCGCGTCCAGGGCGGCCACGCGGGCCTGCAGCAGGGTGCGGCTGCGGGCCAGATCGCCGGCCTGGCGGGCCAGGGCGCCCTGCAGCTGCTGCAGGCGGCTGCGCAGGGGTGCGCTGTGCTGCAGCACGGGCAGGGCCTCGATCTCGCCGGCCAGGCGCGCGGCCAGGGCGGGGTCCAGCACCAGGGCGGCCCGGGCCAGCTGCAGCAGGGGCTCGGCCCGGTTGGGCCCGCTCAGGCGCGGCTCGGCCCTGATGGACTCATGCAGGGCCGCGGCCTCGCGCGCCAGGGCGGCGGGTTCGCCCTCGCCGGCCAGCACCCGCCCCAGCAGCAGCTGGGCCTGGCGCGGCAGCAGCAGGGCCGGCATCTGCATCTCGCGCGCGGCCGCGGCCGCCAGCACGGCGCGGCGCTCGCGCAGGCCGGCGGCATGCTCGCCGCGCTCGTGGTGCCAGCTGGCCAGCTCGTTGCGCAGGCCCAGGGCGGTCTCGCTGTCGGGGCCCAGCAGGCGGTCCATCTCGGCCGTGAGCGCGGCCACGCGTTCGGGCATGTCCTGCAGCAGGCCGCGGCGCATCTGGACGGTGAGCAGGCTGCGGCGCTGGGCCAGCACCTCCACCGGCTCCTTGGCCATGCCCGCGGCCCAGGCGGGACGGGCCTGGTCCAGCACCGCCTCGGCGGCAGCGAAGCGGCCCTGGGCGTAGCGCAGGATGGCCAGCTTGTTGAGCACCGCCACCCGCGCCATGCTGCCCGGCGCGGTAACGGCCTCGTTGACCGCCACCACCTCGGGCGCCAGGGCCTCGGCCTCGGCAAAGCGGCCGGTCTTGGTGTAGCAGACCAGCAGCATCTGCAACAGGGCGCTGTAGGCCATGGAGCGCTCGCCATAAAGGCGCCGTATGGGCTGCTGCAGCGGCGCGGCCAGCTCGATCACGCGGTCCACCAGGCCGGCGGCGTTGTAGATGCGGGCCAGCTGCTCCTGGGCCTCGACCACGCGCACATCGCTCGCGGGCCAACGCTCGCGCAGCTGGGTCAGCTGGCGCTCGCCCAGCTCGATGGCGCGGTCCATGCGGCCCTGGGCGTGATAGACATGGGCCAGCACGCCCTGCAGCTCGGCGCGCAGCTCGGGCGCCTGGGCGAAGCGGGTGTCCAGTTCCAGCCGGCTTTTCTCCAGCAGGTCCAGCACCGTGGGCGGACGCCCGCCATGCTCGGCGGGGTCGGCGTGGGAGAGCAGATCGCCCAGATAGCTCAAGGCCTGCTGGCTCTGGCGCGCGGCCTGCTCGGCGCGCTGCCACTGCCACAGGCTCAGGCCCAGACCGCCGGACAGGGACAGCAGCACCAGGCCCGTGCCCAGGGCCAGGCCGGCATGGCGGCGCAGCCAGAGCCGGCTGCGGTGGCGCCAGTCCTCGCCGCGCACGCTCACTGGGCGGTGGGCCAGCCAGGCTTCCAGATCGTCGATGAAGGCGCGCACGCTGGGGTAGCGCTCGGCCGGGTTCTTGCGCAAGGCCTTGGCGGCCACGGCCTCCAGATCGCCGCGGGCCAGCCGGGCGTCGGGCGGCAGGCCGGGGCTCAGGGCCGCGGCGTTGGCTTCGGGGCCGGTGGCGGTGGCGGTGCGGCGGCCGCGCGTGAGCCGGCGCGGCTCGGTGTGCAGCACCGCATGCTCCATGGCCTGCACACTCACGCCATGCGTGGCATAGGGCAGCTCGCCGCTGAGCAGCTCAAAAAGCATCACGCCCAGCGAGTACTGATCGGCCGCCGTGCCGATGGGTGCGCCCAGCAGCTGCTCGGGCGCGGCATAGGCGGGGGTGAGGCGTCGGCCCACCACGCGGGTGAGGGCGCTGTCGCGGGCCGTGGCCTCGCCCTCATCGAGCAGGCTGGCGATGCCGAAGTCCAGCAGCTTGGGCTGGCCCTCGGGCGTGACCATCACATTGCCGGGCTTGAGGTCGCGGTGCACCACCAGCTGGCCGTGGGCGTATTCCACGGCGCGGGCAATGCCCACAAGCAGGCGCACCCGCTCGGCCACGCCCAGGCGGCGCGCCGCCACATGGGCGTTGAGCAGCTGGCCCGGCACCTGCTCCAGCACTAGATAGGCGGTCTCGCCGGCCAGGCCGGCATCCAGCAGGCGGGCGATGCCCGGATGGCTGAGCCGCCCCAGCAGGGCGCGCTCGCGGGCGAAGCGGGCCGCCAGGCCCGGGCCGCTCAGGTCGGCGCGCAGCAGCTTGAGCGCGGCGCTGGCTTCATAAAGCCCGTCGCTGCGGCGGGCTTGCCAGACCTCGCCCATGCCGCCCACGCCGATGCGCGTGATCAGGGTCCAGGGCCCCAGGCGCTGGCCGGGCTGGGGCCCGGGCGTGCCGGCCGGCGGCGCGGGAGGGCCGCTGGCCAGGGTGGGGTCTAGCGTGGGATCCATGCGCCGCGCCGCCGGCCCCGCGCGCTCAGGCGTTCTCGGCGGCCTGCAGGGCGGCCAGGGCCTCGCTCAGTTGGGCCTCGCTGGCCTCGGGGCCGCGCTGCACCGGGGCCTCGGCCAGGGCCGCCGCGCCTTCCTTCTTCAGGCGCGCCACCCACTGGCCGGCCTCGCGGCCCTGGGCCAGGCCCTGGCTTTGCAGCAGCAGCAGGCCGTCGGCGGCCAAGAGCTTGAAGTAGAAGAGGCCATCGGCCTCGCGGTACTGCTTGAACAGGGGCAGAGCGCTCTTGGGCTTGGCGGCCGCCTCGGTCTTGGCCACCAGGGGCTGGAAGCGGCGCAGGCCCACGGCCTCGCGCAGGCGCTGCAGCAGGGGCGCGGCAATGGCGCGGGCCTTGGCCGCGCCTTCCATCAGGATGAGCTCGATCTGCTCGGGCTTGGCCATCAGCTGCTCGTAGCGCGTGCGCATGGGGCCGATCTCGGCGTCGATCAGCTCGAAGAGCTGCTGCTTGGCCTCGCCCCAGGCCAGACCGCCGCGCAGGGCGGCGCGGAAGGCCTCACGCTGGGCGGGCGTGGCAAAGGCGTCATAGATCTGCACCAGGTGCGAGCCCTCGGGCTCCTTGGGTTCGCCGGGGAGCTTGGAGTCGGTGACGATGCGGGCGATCGCCTCCTTGAGCGCCTTGGCCCCACCCTCGAAGAGCGGGATCACGTTGTCGTAGCTCTTGCTCATCTTGCGGCCATCCAGGCCCGGCAGCAGCTCCATCTCCTCATCGATGCTGGCCTCGGGCAGCACGAAGAAGTCCTGGCCCTGGCCGAAGAGGTGGTTGAAGCGCTGGGCCACGTCGCGCGCCATCTCGATGTGCTGCACCTGGTCCTTGCCCACGGGCACGCGGTGGGCGTTGAACATCAGGATGTCGGCCGCCATCAGGATGGGGTAGCTGTACAGGCCCATGGTCACGCCGGCATCGGCATCCTCGCCGGCGGCCAGATTGGCGTCCACCGAGGCCTTGTAGGCATGGGCGCGGTTCATCTGGCCCTTGGAGGTGACGCAGGTCAGCAGCCAGGTCAGCTCGGGAATCTCGGGGATGTCGCTCTGGCGGTAGAAGGTCACGCGCGAGGTGTCCAGGCCCGCGGCCAGCCAGGTGGCGGCGATCTGCAGGCGCGAGGCCTCGATGCGGTCGGGCTCATCGCATTTGATCAGGGCGTGGTAGTCCGCCATGAAGAAGAAGCTCTCCGCGCCGCTCTCGCGGCTGGCCGCGATGGCACGGCGCACGGCGCCCACATAGTTGCCGAGGTGCAGGGTGCCGGTGGTGGTGATGCCGGTCAAAACGCGCAGAGTCATGATTTATTGGTGCATGCGAACGGGTGCGTAGGCCCCATTCTCCCAGCATCGGGCTAGCATGCCTGCAGCCGCCGCCATGAACCCTTTGCTGCTGATCAGTTCCAGCCTGGATGCCATGATGGGCGTCGCCCTGCTGCTGCTCTGGCGGCAGGACCGACGCCATGCCCATGTGCGCCTGTGGGGCTGGAGCGCCCTGCTGCTGGCCCTGGGCCTGATCCTGGGCGTGGCCCTGGCGGCCCTGCCCGAGCACGGCGGCCTGCTGCACGATCTGCAGGCCCTGGCCGCCTCGGCCGCGCTGATGGGCTCGCTGGCCCTGCTGATCGGCGGCACCCGTGCCTACTGCGGCCTGCCCTGGCAGCGCCGCCACTGGCTGCCGGGCCTGGCCCTGACCATGGCGGTGCTGGTGGCCCTGGCCAAGACCGACCACCGCTACGCCGTGATCGCCGCCACCGTGGTGCTGGTGGCGGGCAATGCGCTGTGCGCCGCGGCCATGTGGCGCCAGGGCAGCCCGGCCGAGCGTGGCGTGGCCCTGTGCTTTGCGCTCTCGGCCCTGGTGCATGGCAGCAGCCCCTTCCTGGACGAGCATGCGGCCTCGCCCATCACCCACACCCTGGGCCTCTTCGTGCAGACGGCCCTGAGCCTGGCCCTGATGCTGATCTCCACCGCCCGCGCCCATGGCCAGGAGCACCGCCAGGCCGAGCGCTTCAGCCGCCTGGCCGAGCATTCCCTGCAGGGGCTGGTGGTGCTGCGCGGGCCACAGATCCTCTATGCCAACCCGGCCGCGCGCCAGATGTTCGGCCGCGGCGAGCGGCCCCATGGCGATCTGCTGGAGAGCCTGGTGCCGCCCGATCTGCACGAGGCCGTGATGGCCCGCCATGCACGCGTGCTGGCCGATCCGGCGGCGCGCATCGAGTGGGAGGAGCCGCGCCTGGACTATAACGGCCGCCTGCTGCACATCCGCGGCCTGTCCAGCCATCTGGAATGGGACGGCCAGGCCGCCGAGCTGATCGTGATGGTGGACGAGAGCGAGCGCCACGCCGCGCTGGAAGCCCTGCGCCGCCAGGCCCTGCAGGACGAGCTGACCGGCCTGCCCAACCGCAATTTCGCCCTGCAGCGCCTGGGCCAGCTGACCCAGCTGGGCGCGCCGCCCTTTGCCGTGGTCTCGGCCGATCTGGACCGCTTCCAGCTCATCAACGAGACCCTGGGCCCGGGCGTGGGCGACGCCCTGCTGCAGGCGGTGGCCCAGCGCCTGTGCGCCCAGCTGCCGCCCCAGGCCACGGTGGCCCGCCTGGGCGAGGACCAGTTCCTGATTCTGGTGGAGGGCGTGCCCGGCCGGGCCGAGGCCCTGATCTTTGCCGAGCGCCTGCTGGCCCTGATGGAGCGGCCCTTCCGCACCCAGGGCGTGGACAGCGCGGAGCTCTTTGTCCATATGTCGGTGGGCCTGGCCCTTTTCCCGCAGGACGCCCGTGAGGGCCTGGCCCTGCTGCGCGCGGCCGATGCCGCCATGCACCAGGCCAAGCACCGTGCGGGTGCCACCTATGCCTTCTTCGACGCCGCCATGAACCGCGCCGCCCAGGGCCGGCTTGAAACAGAGCAGGCCCTGGCCCGCGGGCTGGAGCAGGACGAGTTCTTTCTGGAGTACCAACCCAAGGTGGAGGCGGTGTCGCGGCGCCTGTGCGGCTTCGAGGCCCTGGTGCGCTGGCAGCGGCCGGGCCTGGGCCCGGTGAGCCCGGCCGAGTTCGTGCCCGCCGCCGAGCGCACCGGCCAGATCCAGGCCCTGGGCGAACGCATCCTGGACCTGGCCACCCGCCAGCTGGTCGACTGGCTGGGCCGCTACGGCCAGGCCCTGCCGGTGGCTGTGAACGTGTCACCGCTGCAGTTCGAGGACCCGGATTTCGCGAGCCGGCTGCTGGAGCGCCTGGATGAATGCGAGCTCCCTACCCGGCTGCTGCAGATCGAGATCACCGAGACCGCGGCGATCGGCCATCTGGAGCGGGTGCGGCCGCAGCTGGAGCGCCTGCGCGCCGCGGGCGTGCTGTGCGCGCTGGATGATTTCGGCACCGGCCAGTCCTCGCTGACCCTGCTGCGCCAGCTGCCCATCCATGCGATGAAGCTGGACCGCAGCATGATCCAGCCCCTGCCGGATGCCGATGCCAGCGCCGTGGTGCAGGCCACCTGCGCCCTGGGGCATTCGCTGCGCCTGGCCGTGGTGGCCGAGGGCGTGGAGACCGAAGACCAGGCCCTGGCCGCCGAGGCCCTGGGCTGCACCCAGCTGCAGGGCTACTACCTGGCGCGGCCGCTCTCGGTGGAGCGGGCGGGCGACTGGCTCAGGCGCCAGCTGGAGCTGGGTGGGCCGCCATGAACTCGCCCAGGCGGATGGGCCGCGCCGGCTGCCAGGCCGGGTTGAAGCCCAGGGGGCCGCGCGGGAACAGCATCACCACGGTGGAGCCCAGCAGGAAGCGGCCCATTTCCTGACCTTGGGCCAGGCGGATGTCCTGGTCGGCATAGTGCCAGTCGCGCAGTTGGCCGGGGCGGGGCGGGTTCACCACGCCATGCCAGACCGTGGCCATGCTGCCCACGATGGTGGCGCCCACCAGCACCAGCACCCAGGGGCCGCGCTCGCCCTCGAAGACGCAGACCACACGCTCGTTGCGCGCGAACAGGCCCGGCACGCCGCGCGCCGTGGTGGGGTTCACCGAGAACAGCTCGCCCGGCACATGGATCATGCGCAGCAGGCGGCCGGCGCAGGGCATGTGGATGCGGTGGTAGTCGCGCGGGCTCAGGTAGAGGGTGGCGAAGTGGCCGTCCTCGAACTGCGCGGCCAGGGCCGCGTCGCCGCCCACCAGGGCGCGGGTGCTGTAGCTGTGGCCCTTGGCCTGGAAGATCTGGTCGCGCTCGATGCGGCCGAACTGGCTGATCGCGCCGTCCACCGGGCAGATCAGCTCGGCCTGGGCCAGGGGGCGCGCGCCCTCGCGCAGCGGGCGGGTGAAGAACTCGTTGAAGCTCGGGTAGGCGGCCGGGTCGGGATTGGCGGCCTCGCTCATGTCCACGCCATAGCGCGCGATGAAGCGCTTGATGGCCCAGGTGGTGAGCCCGCCCAGTCGCGCCGAGGCGAAGGCGCCGGCCAGCTGGGTCAGGGCCTGCTTGGGCAGCAGGTATTGCGGCAGCACGGCAAGGCGATCGGACAAGGCAGGCCCCGGGGCGAGAAGTTGCTGAGGGCGGGATTGTAGAGGTCGCTACCATAAGCGTTTTCCCCCAGAACGGCGTGCCCGGGCGCCTCTTGAATCATGGAAGAGATCTACCTCGACGCCAATGCCACCACCCCGGTGCTGCCCGCGGCCCGCGCCGCCGCCCTGGCCGCGATGAGCGAGGACTTCGGCAACCCTAGCAGCGTGCACAGCACCGGTCTCAAGGCCCGCGCCATGATGGATGCGGTGCGCGAACGCGCCCGCCGCGTGCTGAACGCGCCGGACGGTCGCCTGCTCTTCATGAGCGGCGCCACCGAGGGCATACAGACCGCCGTGCTCTCCGCCCTGACCGCCCTGCGCGGCCGCCTGGGCGTGGACTATCTGCTCTACGGCGCTACCGAGCACAAGGCCGTGCCCGAGGCGCTCAAGCACTGGAACGCCCTGCTGGGCCTGCAGCTGCAGGTGCTGGCGATTCCCGTGGACGCGCACGGCCGCCACGACCTGGACTGGCTGCGTGCGCATGCGCCGCGCGCCGGCCTGGTCTGCACCATGGCGGCCAATAACGAGACCGGCGTGGTCAGCGATCTGGACGGCATTGCCGCCGTGCTGAATGCCTGCGAGACCCGCCCCTTCTGGATGGTGGACGGCGTGCAGGCCCTGGGCAAGCTGCCGCTGCAGCTGCGCGAGCGCGGCATCGACTACGCCCCCTTCTCCGGCCACAAGCTCTATGCGCCCAAGGGCATCGGCGTGCTCTATGTGCGCGAGGGCGCGCCCTTCACCCCCCTGATGGCCGGCGGCGGTCAGGAAGGCGCGCTGCGCTCGGGCACCGAGAACATGTCGGGCATCGCCGCCCTGGGCGCGGTGCTGGCCGCGCTGGAAGAGGGCCAGAGCTTCCGTGACCACGCCATGCTGGCGCGCTTTCGCGATGCCCTGGCCCAGGCCCTGCAGGAGGCCTTCCCGGGCCTGGTCTTCAATGTGCCGCTGGCGCTGAGCCTGCCCACCACGCTGAACTTCGCGGTGCCAGGTCTTTCCTCGCGCCTGCTGCAGGACCTGTTCGATGCGGCCGAGGTGCGCGTCTCCGGCGGCTCGGCCTGCTCGGCGGCCAAGGCCCAGCCCAGCTTCGTGCTGCAGGCCATGGGCCTGCCCGACTGGCAGGCGGCCGGCGCGGTGCGCCTGTCCATCGGCCCCGCGGCCGATGCCAACTTCATTGCCGAGGCCTGCGCCCGCATCCGCGCCTGCGGCGAGTCACTGCGCCAGAGCTGTCTGAGCCCGGCCGAGAACCTGCCCCTGCCGGACGATGGCATCACCCGCTTCGCCCAGGACGGCGCCTGCTGCTATCTGATTGCCGACCGCGAGGCCCGCGCCTGCGTGCTGATCGACCCCCTGCCCGAGCAGGTCTCGCGCCTGGCCCAGCGCCTGCGCTGCCAGGACTTCGCGCTGCGGGCCGTCATCAGCAGCAGCGGCGAGCCCGCCCATGCCGAGGCGCGCGAGCTGCTGGCCGCCGAGCTGGGTCTGAGCCTGCCCGCCGCCGATGCCCGCGGCTGGCCGCTGGACACGCCGGTGCTGGCCCTGGGCCAGCGCCGCCTGGAGCGCCGCGGCCAGAGCCTGCTGCTGGACGGGCAGATCGCCTTTGGCGCGGCGGCCGACCCGGCCTGCGGCGCCCGCTTCATCGCCCCGGCCTTCGATGCCGAGCAGCAGATCGTGCTGGGCTGCGCCCCGGCCACCGCCTGCGACGCCGGCCAGCTGGACGGCCGCGCCCTGCAGGACTTTGTGGAGCGTCAGCCCGAGGCCCTGCTGGTGGATGTGCGCGAGCCCTATGAGCAGTTCCTGAGCCGCACGCCCGAGCTGGCCGGCGCGCGCTGGGAGGCCGTGCCGCTCTCGCGCCTGCTCAATGCCCTGCCCGCATGGCTGGCCCAGCCGCGGCCCCTGCTCTTTGTCTGCCGCAGCGGCAACCGCAGCCGCCAGGCCGCCCTGGCCCTGGCGCGCCTGGGCCATGCGCAGAGCTACACCCTGGCCGGCGGCCTGGCCCTGCTGCCCGCCACGGCCAAGACCGGCAGCGCCACCAGCATCGACCCCGCCTTCCATGTCTGAGTCCCCTGTCGGCGCTGCGGTGCAGGCGCACAGCTCCTTCTACCGCTTTGTGGCCCTGGACCAGCCGGAGGCCATGGCCCAGCGCCTGCGCGAGATCGGCGCCGGCCTGCCCGGCGTGGGCGGCAATGTGCTGTTCGCGCCCGAGGGCATGAGTGGCGCGGTGGGCGGACCACAGGCCCAGCTGGCCGCCTTCGAGGCCGCGCTGTGCCAGGACCCGGTGTTCGCCGGTGCATTCCAGGGCCTGGTCTTCAAGCGCAGCGCCTGCCGCACCGCGCCCTTCACCCTGCTCAAGGTGCATGTGAAGCCCGAGATCGTGGCCTTTGGCGTGCCCGGGGTGAGCGGCCTACCGGCGCCCGAGCGGCCCGACAGCCATGTCTCGCCCGCGCGCTGGCGCGAGCTGCTGGACGATCCCGAGGTGCTGGTGCTGGACAACCGCAACAGCTTCGAGTTCCGCCTGGGCCGCTTTCGCGGTGCGGTGGATCCGCAGGTCACGCATTTCCGCGACTTCCCGGCCTATGTGCAGGCGCATGCCGCGCAGTGGCAGCGCGAGGGCCGCAAGATCGCCATGTACTGCACCGGCGGCATCCGCTGCGAGAAGACGGCCCACTGGATGCAGGACCAGGGCCTGAGCGTCTACCAGCTGGAGGGCGGCATCCTGAACTTCTTCCAGTCCCTGCCCGATGCCGAGCGCGACTGGCAGGGCGAGTGCTTCGTCTTCGACAAGCGCATCGCCCTCAACACCCGGCTGCAGGAGACCGACACCACGGCCGAGCAGGTCTATGCCGAGGAGCCGCCCTGGCGCCTGGCGCGGGCCAAGCGCCTGGACCCGGCGGGCTGAGCGGCGCGCGCACAGCGCCCGGTAGCGTCCGGTAGAGCCCGGTCTGTCCCGCAAACATGGGGGTAGGAGGGCCGTTCGGCCCGCCCCCGTGACACGCGGCTTTCATCGGCCGCGGCAACCATGAGATCCGTGCTGCAGTGCATCAGGCGATGCGGGCGGCAAGTCATCACACACCTCATGGGAGTTCCCCGATGAACCACAAGCGCTTCTTCGCCCTGACCCTGCTCGCTGCTGCCAGCCTGAGCGCCCAAGCCGCCGCCATCAATCTGGATGCCGCCAGCCTGAGCTACCAGCAGAACTTCGACAGCCTGGCCGCCAGCGGCAGCACGGGCACCGCCCTGCCCGCCGGCTGGAGCTTTCTGGAAACCGGCAACAGCGCCAACACCAGCTACGGCGTGAGCGACGGCAGCAGCAACACCGGCAATACCTACAGCTTCGGCAAGACCGGCAGCAGCGATCGCGCCCTGGGCGGCCTGCTCTCCGGCAATCTGGTGCCGGTGTTCGGCGTGTCCTTCGTCAACCAGGCCGATCGCGCCATCGAGAGCCTGAGCATCAGCTATGTGGGCGAGCAGTGGCGCCTGGGCGCCAGCAACCGCAACGACCGCCTGAACTTCCAGTACAGCACCAATGCCACGGCCCTCAACAACGGCAGCTGGACCAGCGTGAGCGCCCTGGACTTCATCGCCCCGGTGAGCACCGGCAGCGCCCGCGCCCTGGACGGCAATGCCAACAGCCGCAGCCTGAGCGGCAGTATCTCCGGCCTGAACCTGGCCCAGGGCGGCAGCCTGTGGCTGCGCTGGAGCGATGTGGACGCCAGCGGCGCCGACGACGGCCTGGCCATCGACAACTTCGCCCTCAACGCCACCCTGGCCCCCGTGCCCGAGCCCAGCAGCTATGCCCTGCTGCTGGCCGGCCTGGGCGCCGTGGGCCTGATGAGCCGTCGCCGCCTGGGGCGCTGAGCGCATCCCGGCCGCGCGGGCCCCGGTCGGGGGCCGGGGCCCGCGGCCTAGAATCCGGGCCATGAGCCCCACCCGCGTCCAGCGCCCGACGATCAGCCTGCTGATCGCCGCGCTGCTGCTGGCCGCCTTGCTGCCCCTGATCTCGCCCTGGGTGATGGCCGGCAGCGCGGGCCCGGGCTGGGCAGACATCTGCTCCGCCAGCGGCCAGCCCCGCGCGGCCGCCGTGCCGGGCGAGGAGGGCCGAGGCCCCCTGGCCGGCGGCACCATGGACTGCCCGGCCTGCCTGCCGCATGCGCCGGCCCTGGGCCTGCCGCCCCCGATGGTCACGCCGGCCCTGCTGGCCGGCCTCTTGCGCTTCTCGGCGCCCGAACGCTTCTTCTCCGCGCCGCGCACCGCCCACGCCTGGGCGCCCGCGCTGGCGCGCGCCCCACCCCGCTTCGCCTGAACCCACACCGGGCCGAGCGCGCCCCTCAGACTGGCCGAGCCGCCAGCGCAGGCCATGCACGCTCGGATGCTCTTGATGAGCCCTCTGGCCCTGGCTGCGCCGGGCCACAGCGCCTCGCCCCCTGGGCGAGCCACGACCCCATGTTCAGCTTGCTTTCCCCCCGGGCGGCCCCAGGCGCCGCCCCGTCACCCACCCAGTGCCGCGAGCGCCGCCTCGCCCTGGCCCGCGGCGCCGGCCTTCTGAGCCTGAGCGCCGGCGCCCTGCTGGGCCTCGCGGCCTGCCAGGAGCGCGGGCCGCGTTTTCATGGCGTGAACCTCAGCGGCGCGCCCTACGGGCAGGACTTCAGCCTGCGCAATCCGCAGGGCCGCGAGCTGCGCCTGGCCGACTTCCGGGGTCAGGTCGTGCTGCTCTTCTTCGGCTTCACCCAGTGCCCCGACATCTGCCCCACGGCGCTGAGCCGGGCCGTGGCCGTGCGCCAGCTGCTGGGCCCGCAGGCCGAGCGCCTGCAGGTGCTCTTCATGACCATCGACCCCGAACGCGACAGCCCCGCCCTGCTGCAGGCCTATACCCAGGCCTTCGACCCCAGCTTCATGGGCCTGTACAGCGACGCCGCCGGCACCGCCCGCACGGCCAAGGACTTCAAGGTCTTCTACAGCAAGGTGCCCACCGGCAGCAGCTACACCATGGACCACAGCACCCTGAGCTATCTCTTCGATCCCCAGGGCCGGCTGCGCGTGGCACTCAAGCACGAGGCCAGCGCCGCCGAGGTGGCCGATGACGTGCGCGCCCTGCTGGCGGACTGAGCGGCGCCGTGTTTTTCTTCGCCTTCCTTTTTCTTTGTCTTCTTCTTTCTTCTCAACCCCGATCTTTCATCAAGGAGCACAGCCCCATGAACCGCATTCGCCCCCTCATCCAGGCCCTGAGCCTGAGCGCCGCCGCTCTGCTGAGCCTGCCCGCCCTGGCCCAGGTCAAGGTGGAGGACGCCTGGGTGCGCGCCACCGTGGCCCAGCAGAAGGCCACCGGCGCCTTCATGGTCATCACGGCCAGCCAGAACAGCAAGCTGGTGGCCGCCAGCTCGCCGCGTAGCCCGCGCGTGGAAGTGCATGAGATGGCCATGCAGGACAACGTGATGCGCATGCGCCAGATCCCCGCCCTGGACCTGCCTGCCGGCAAGCCGGTGGAGCTCAAGCCCGGCAGCTACCACGTGATGCTGATGGACCTGCCGCAAGCCATCCAGGCCGGCGAAGCCGTGCCCCTGACCCTGACCCTGGAAGACGCCCAGGGCCAGCGCCAGACCGTTCAGGTGCAGGCCACCGCCCGCCCGCTGAATGCCCCCGGCGCGAAGGCGCAGGGGCAGCACGGGCATCACTGAGGCGAGGGGGCGCCGGCGAGCCCCCCTGTCTCAGCGCAGCCAGAACAAGCTGCTCATGGTGCGGCCGCCGTCATTGCCGATGAGCAGCGCCCGGTCATCCCACAGCAGCAGCTGCGCCGGCTGGCCCAGCCGGTTTTCGCCCACCAGCGTTCCGCTGACGGCCGATAGGCTGGTCCCCGACGCAGCCGCGGTGGCCAGCGGACGACGGCCGGGCTCGACGAAGGCGGCAAGCGCGAAGTCACTGGGCGAGCGATCCAGCAGCGGCGCTGCGCGCTGATAGGCCAGGCTGCCGAGGACCAGCCGCTCCCCCAGCGCCTGCACCAGAACCGGCGTATCGCCGTTGATCCAGGTGCTCGGCAGCTTTTCCTCGTCCAGCCCGGCACTGGTGCTACGCAGCGGGGCGGCGCTTGCATCCAGGCTGACGCCGCGCGGAAGGGTCTCGGGCAGCGGACCGCTGCCGGTGTGGCTGAAGACCGGGCCATTCCACTGCAAGGCCAGAAGCGCACTGCTGACCACCGGCACCACGACCGGCTGCGGACTGACCCAGCGCGCAACCGTGCCCAGGGTTTGGACCTGCGCCGTGCCCGCGCTGCCACGAACCAGGGCGTAGCGGTAGTAGGCGGCGCTGTTGTCGGCGTTGACCCAGCTGACCAGCAACCTTCCTGCGGCAGCCGCCAGCCTCACACTGCCCACGGCGCCGCCCTGCACCAAGGGCGTGTCCAGCACCTGGACGGGTGCCAAGGCCTGCCCATCGCTGCTGAAGGGCTGCAGCATCAGGCGACCGTTGTCGCTGAGCTGGCTGCCCTGGCTAATCCAGGCCAGCCACAGGGCCTGGCCATCCCAGGCCATGGGCAGATTGCTATTGCCGGTGGCCACAGTGAGTGTGCCCACGCTGCCCTGCAGGGCGCCGCTGGCATCCAGGCGCAACAGCTTGAGACGCCCCGGACTGGACCCCGTGGCGAGCACGAGCAGGCCACTGTTGCCATCGAGACCGAACAGAGCGGGCGTTCCAGCGCTGTAAGGCGCTTCGCCCAGATCGGGCAGGGCATTGGCCGACTTGAGCGCGCCGCGCTTGTCAAACACGCCCACGCGCAGCTGGCTGGTGTTGCTGATGAAGCTGTCACCCGCCAGCACCAGGGCCTGCTCGCCGACCACGGCGGCCGCCAGGGTTTGCGGCAGCAAAGTGCGCGGCGACAAGCCCGGCATGACGGCCGGCATGGGTCCCAGAGCGCCAAGCCCCTGGCTGACCCCGTCCCAGCTGAACAGACGCTCGTCATAGGCCAAGGGTCCCGCCGCGCCCGTCGCGGAGACGGCACTGAGCGTGCGCCGCACGACCCCCACACCGGGCAGGTACCACTGGTTGCGCACCACCATGCGGACCGGCATGGTGCTGCCGTCCGACGATTTCTTGGCCCGCACCAGCGCCGTGGTCTCTACCCGGACCGCCGTCACCGTCCTGACCAACTCGGGCAGCTCCACTGAATCTTGGCCGATGACTCGCGCGTAGATGGCAACGTCGCCCACATCGGCCTTGCTGTCACCATCCACATCACCGCCCAAAGCCATGCCATTGCGCTCCAGCAGCGTGTACTGATCGTTCTCACGCACCGGTGAGCGAAGCTCGGGCAGGCTCAGCACCTCGCCGCTGCCGATACCGAACGGGTCCTTGATCTGGGCGAACACCGTGCCGGCGCTGAGGCTCAACAAGGAGCTGGTCTCTTCGTCACGAAACACCAGGCTTTCGGTCTCGACCACCCCACCCGCTGTGGCCTTTTGAGTGACGCTGGCGGTGTAGCGGGCCCCCGCGCCCGTGCCAGCCGCAAGCTCGTGCCCGCGGTACTGCCAGCGTGCACCGTCAAGCAGGGGACGTAGCTCTGCTGCACTGGCATACAGGATCGCACCGGGCGCAGGCGCGGCCGGCACCAAGCCAGGTACCGCAGGTACGCTCCCCCCGCTCGTCCCCGATCCTGAGGGGGCGTCGCTGCCGCCCCCACCTCCACCGCCACCGCCGCAGGCCGCCAGCAGGCTGACAAGAAGGGCGATCAATGGTCGATGGAGGGAAAGCATGGAGGCGCTGCCTTTAAGCAAGTTTTGGCCGCGCGAGCATACGCAGTGCCGGCCGCCATGGGGTCAGGTCTTCACCGGAGCTGCTGATCTTGCGGACGGCAGGCCGCTGAGGCAGCTTGCCACGGGTGACGACTGAGCATGAGCAGCCCGATGGCGCGACAGGCGCCGCGGGTAAACCCCTTCACCCCTTGCGGGGGCTTGCTTCCGTTCTCCGGACGTCTAGACTCGCCGCGCCCGAATACCGAATCAAAACGGACGGGGCCATCAGGGAGGACAAGAAAATGAGAAGCACCGCGCTGGAACGGCAACTGATGCGCACGCTGCGGCGTGCACTGACGCTTGGCATGGCTCTGGGCAGCGTAGCCATGACGGCCCAGGCAGCGCTGCCGCGCTTTCAGCTGGACTGGGTGCAGGCCCACGGCACCGCCACCACGCGCGACACCATTGATGTGATGCTGCGCCTGTCTCTGGCGCCGGGCCAAGCCGCAACATCCCTGGACCCTCGCAGCTTCCTGGCCCTGACCGATTTACCGAAAGGCAGCACGAGCAACACGGTCCCCGGCCCCGAGATGCTCAGCTTTGCCAGCGTCGATTGGGATCGCACCAGCTACAGCACGAATCTGGGTTGCGGGAGCTCCGAGAGCGCGACTTGTTTCTACAGCTCCTCCCAGACGCCCTCCACGAGTAGCTACAGCACGCTCTGGCATTGGGGCGGTAGCAATGATCCGCAGCGACTCGGGATTCGCGACCTGTCACGGCATACCCTGGGCGTCGGCGAGCATCTTGACTATCTGCGCTTCAGTTTCGTCCCGGGTGCCGAGCAGCCTGCCGGCGACTATTACCTCGAACGCAGCCAGATTCGCCTGCACGTCTATGGGCAAAGCGCCAGCGGGCAGGACATCTGGACTGTAGTCGGGCTCGGCACCACCTGTCCGATCACATCGCCCAGTTGCGACACGCGCTTCACGCGCAGCGTCAGCGCAGTGCCAGAACCGGCATCGCTGGCTCTGATGAGTGCCGGGCTGCTGCTGGTGCTGAGCGGAGCTCGTCGCAGAGCCCGCAGCTGATATCTTGCTCAGGGGCAGCGCTTAGCCCATCTCAATGCCGCTCACCGTTCGCCCCCACACTGACAACAAGTACTGCGCATGACCGCGCCCCTGCTGCGCGAGTGGCTGGGAGCTGGCGACTATGCGTCGAAGGGTCTTACGCGGAGCAGTATCCGGACGCTCGGGTGCAGCACGCCCCCGCCTTCGCTCACAAGCGGATGCTTGTCCCGACGTAGAGGATGGGCCCGGTCGGTCGCCCGATGGGTGAACCGCCCTCGGGTTCCAGCGTGATCTCGAACAGCTGCTGTGCGCCGACCGCCGGCAAGCGCGACACGGGCAGTTCCAGCGTCATGCCGGCGCGCACCAGGCCCAGCGAGGTCGGTCCGGCGGCGCCCTGCGGCTTGGTCCAGAACTGCCACACGCGGCCGGCCGGCACCTCGGAGGGGGCGCCGACGGGCACCAGCTTCAGCGCGCCGCCGCGGCTCATCTCGACCACCCAGCCGGTGGACTGGTCGGCAGGGCTCTGCAGCAGCGTCACATAGCGCTCCGCGGCGGGCGGGGGCGTCAGCACCTGCACGGCGAGGAACAGGGACATGGCCAGGGCCGCGCCGGCCAGGCCTTGCCACAGGCGCAGGCTCTGCCACCAGGAGGCCCGGGGCGCGGGCGGCCGCGCCGCCGCCGCGGGGGCGCTGTTGCCGAGCGCGGCCTCGATGCGCCGCCACAGGGTGGGGCTGGGCGTGGCCGGCGCGGCACGGGCGCTCAGCGCCAGCAGCCGGTCCTGCCATGCGAACACCGCGGCCCGCAAGTCGCGGTCCGAGGCCAGGGCCTCGGCCACCGCGCGGCGGTCCTCGGCGTCCAGCGTGCCCAGCACATATTCGCCGGCCGCGGCCTCGCGCTCTTCGGGCTTGCTGAAATCGATCACGCCAGGCACTCCTTCAGGCTGGCCAGGCTGCGCCGGATCCACGACTTCACCGTGCCGATGGGCGTGTTCATGCGCGCGGCAATCTGCTCGTGGGTGTAGCCATCGACAAAGGCATGCAGCACGCAGGCGCGGCGGACTTCCTCCAGGCGCTGCAGGCAGCGCTCGAGGCTCTCGGTGTCCAGCCCGCGGTCGTCCGCTTCGCCGCCCGCGTGCTGCTGCGCATCGGCCATGGCCGCGAGCTCCTGTGGATCCAGCGTTTGCACCGCCTTGGCACCGCCGACCTCGCGCAAGGCGCGATGCCGCACGATGGTGTAGATCCAGCCGCGCGCCGAGCCCAGCGAGGGATCGAAGGTGCGCGCGTGTTGCCAGACCTGCAGAAAGGCTTCCTGCAGCACGTCTTCGGCCAGCTCGCGATCGCGCACGATGCGCAACGCCACTCCCAGCAGCCAGCGCGACTCACGCTCATAGAGCGCGCGCAGCGCAAAGCGCTCGCCGCGCGCGCAGGCGAGCACGGCGGCTTCATAGTCGAAGGGCGAGGCTTCAGGCATGCATGACGCGGCTGGAGAGTCCGCCGACTCTAACAGCCGGGTCCGGGCTCAGACGGCTTTCCAGAAGATGTAGTCGGCCTGGTACTTGACGATCTCCTTGCGGCCCAGGTTGCCGGCGTCGCAGGCCGACGCGGGCGCCACACCGCCCTGGGTCGCAACGCGCTGGATGTAGCTGGTGCCGCTCATGGCACCGCTGCCCATCGCGGGGTTGGCCTTGACGAGCTGGAGCGGGATGCTGCCGGCGGCGGCGGGCGCCACGGCCAGCTGCGCGCCGGTGACCTTCGAGCCATCATCGGCGGCCCAGGTGGCGGGCGGTCCGTAATAGGTGCCGATCTTCGCGCCGGCGCGGTTCTTCAGATCGGCCTGCGGACCGACGAACACCCACTCATAGGCCATGGTGCCGGCCTTGGCGCGGCACTCATAGGTGATCTCGCCCACGCCCACGGTTTCGAGCGCGACCACATGGCCGGCCGGCACCTTGACCGCCTCGGGCAGGGCGTCCTGGCTGAACTTCTTCGCCATGGGGGCCGAGGGCATCTGGCTGCAGGCCGCCAGGCCGGCCAGCAGGGTGAGGGCCATCGAGAGGGGAACGAACTGACGCATGGGATGCTCCTGTTGGGTGGACCGCGAAATGCGGCTTCCACTCCCCACTAGCCGGCCCGAGGCCATCCGGATGCAGGGGCCGGAAAAAAATTTTCCGGCCTGGTGGGAACTTCAGGATGATTGCTGGTGATCGCGGCGGGGTTGAGTTCAGGCAGCTATCGACCCGGAGAGATCTTTGATGAGCCCGAAGTGCAGTGCCGCGAAGCAGCCACCAACCCAGTGGGCAGCTGCCTGCAAGTCTCAACTGATTGTTGAGACTGGTAGTTCTCGCGACGAGCGACCGGGCTAACCTAGAGCTACACCTTCACTGTCACCGCCAAATAGGTCGCCAAGCCCAACTCAGCAGAGAGCACTGATGCAGCTTATCTTCAGCTTCCGGACTCGCCGCAAGAGCTCGTCGTCAGGGCAAGCCCAGTCTCGACAGCACCGGCATATGGGAGGCTTGGTGCTCGTGGTGGCGTTCACGCTGCTGGGTTGCCGGCCCGGTGCCGAAGAGGAAGCCAAGGCGGCTGCGCGCTTGAAGGCTGAGGCGGTACGGCAGGAAGAGCTTTGCCGTGATCGGGCCGACTGTGGCGAGAGGCCGCCGGCGGAGCTCAAGGTTGACTACAAAGAACACGCCCTTCGCAAGTGGAACAACCATTGGTTCTTGGTGCCCAGGGACTACAACGCGGCTCAAGGCATGGGCTTTCTGTGGCCCCTTGAGAGGGCTCGCCTCAAGGGGCCGTCCGGGTATGACCCCAATGTGTGGGCGATTGAACTGCATATCCGTTCCCACGACATCCCACCAGAGCCTCGTGGCTACCTGCGCATCCAGCTTGCCGAGCGAGAAGGGCGCGTCAGCAACAGAGTCACGTTAAGGCCCGGTCTGGACCGCCTGCAGTACCGATATGTAGATGACGAAACGGGCAAGCCTTCGCTTTCGCCGAGCGACGTGTTCACTGAGTATGTCGCCACCGATAGGAGAGACCCCGAAGGTCAGCCACCGGTGTTGCGGTGCAAGACCAATCCTGCGGACCCAACGGAGGCCGGAGGCGGCGGTGGCTTCATGTGGCGGGATGGCATCTACGTCGGAGTCTTGATTCGCGCCGGCAACATCTGCGAGGACTGGCCCGCGATTTACGACGAAGTGATCCGAGTTCTCCAAATGACTGAGAAGGTTTGAACGTGTTTCTGACCGCTCAAACGATGAGTTGGCGTCAAAGGTAGAGCCTGGCCGAGCGGCCTAAGCAACCGTCGGCGCAATTCATGCCGTTTGAGTCAAGTGGGAAGAAGTCGCTCGGCGCGTCGGTCGCGCGGCCATTGGCGTTGACAGCGTTTGACTGTATTCGGCCCTTGAGAATCATCAGAATGCAGTCGCTGGCGAAAGACTGCTCCTGGCCGACAGCAGACTATGGCCCCGCGTGTGGCGAATGACGGCAGCCGCCACAAAACGGCAACCAGGCTAGAAGCTCCTGCGTGGGCAATGCCGTGCAGGCGGCTTTTGAGCTCCAGGTTCTGCGTGAACCGACAACAGCCGCCACCCATGCAGCCTGTCCCCCCTCCCATGCAGTCTGTCGCAGCCCGCTGGGTCCCGCGGCGGCGTGGCGATATGGTGTGCTACATCAGCAACACACCGGAATCTCCGCCATGCCGCAACGCTGGAACGATTCGAGCCCCATCTATCAGCAGCTGGCCGACCGCCTGGCGGTGCAGCTGCTGGACGGCGATCCGCCCGAGGGGCAGGCCTTGCCCTCGGTGCGCAATCTGGCCAGCCATTACCTGATCAATCCGCTGACGGTGGGGCGCGCCCTGCAGGCCCTGGTGGAGCAGGACCTGGTGGAGGCGCGGCGGGGGCTGGGCATGTATGTCAAAGTCGGCGCCCGCACAAGGCTGCGCACCGCGGCGCGCGAGCAGTTCCTGCGTGAGGAGTGGCCGGCGCTGCGCGCCAAGCTGCGCCGCCTGGGCCTGCAGCCCCAAGATCTGAACTGGGAGAAGCAATGAGTGACGAATACCTCGTGGAGGCGCGCGGCCTGAGCCTGCGCTATGGGGCCAAGACGGCGGTGGACAACATCGCTTTCAACATCCCCAAGGGGCGGGTGGTGGGCCTGCTGGGCCACAACGGCGCCGGCAAGACCTCGCTGATGAAGGCCCTGGTGGGCCTGATGCCGGCGAGCCAGGGCGAGCTGCGGGTGCTGGGGCTGGACCCGCTGCGCCAGCGCGAGCAGCTGCTGGCCGGCCTGTCCTACATCCCGGATGTGGCGGTGCTGCCGCGCTGGGCGCGGGTGGACGAGCTGATCCGCCTGATGAGCGGGCTGCAGCCCAGCTTTTCGGCCGAACGGGCGCGGGCCTTGCTCAAGCGCACCAGCGTCAGCCCGCGCGACAAGGTGAAGACTCTTTCCAAGGGCATGGTCACCCAGCTGCACCTGGCCCTGGTGGCGGCCATCGACAGCCGGCTGATGATTCTGGACGAGCCCACGCTGGGGCTGGATGTGATGTCGCGCAAGGGCTTCTACGAGATGCTGATCGACGAGTGGTGCGACGGCGAGCGCAGCGTGCTGATCTCCACCCACCAGGTGGAGGAGATCGAGACCCTGCTGTCGGACGTGATGATGCTGGACGAGGGCCGCCTGGTGCTAAACATCAGCCTGGAGGAGATCGACTCGCGCTTCGTCGCGCTGAGCCACGATCCCGCGGCCGCCGAGGCCGTGGCCGCGGCGCATCCGCTGTTGCGCTACCGCCAGCAGGGCCAGGCCATGGCCCTGTTCGACGGCGAGCCGCTGCTGCCGCTGGAGACCCTGGGCCGGCGCGTGCGCCCCAGCCTGGTGGATCTGTTCATGGCGCTGACGCGCAAGCCCGATGTCCAGGCCACGAGCCAGGTCTGAACTCCGAGGGAGCCCAATCATGTGGAAGCGTTTCAAGACCCTGATGCTGCGCGAGTGGATGCAGCACCACCGCGGCTGGCTGATCCTGATGCTGGCGCCGCCGCTGATCTTTCTGGCCCTGCTGCCGGTGGGGCAGGTGGATGTGGAGGAGTCCATCCATCCGCTGCTGCTGGCCGACCTGACCCTGACAATCAGCGCCGTGCTGGTGAGTGGCATTGCCTGGCTGGCCCTGGTGCTGCAGCTGCCGGGCCTGGCGCGGCGCGACCAGCAGGACCGCTCCATCGAGTTCTGGCGCTCCCTGCCGGCCAGCCACAGCGAGAGCATTGGCGCCCTGCTGAGCATGCATGTCTTCGTGGTGCCGGTGCTGGCCCTGCTGCTGGGCTGTCTGCTGGGTCTGCCCATTGCGATTGGTCTGGTGTTCAAGCTGGGGGGCAGCGCGGCCCTGGCCGAGATTGCCTGGCCCGTGCTGCTGGGCAGCGCCCTGGCCGGCCTGGCCCGCCTGGTGCTGGGCACGGTGCTGATGGCGCTGTGGCTGGCGCCGCTGCTGATGCTGCTGATGGCGGCCTCGGCCTGGCTCAAGCGCCTGGGCGTGCCGGTGGTACTGGGCGTGATCGGCGTGGGCGGCCTGGTGCTGGACAAGGTCTATGGCCTGCCCGTCGTCTGGGTGCTGCTCAGGGCCCAGATCCAGGGCGCGCTCGGTGCCTATCTGAACCACCAGGGCGAGTTCGACCATCTGCGCCATGAGCCGCAGGACCTGCTGAGCGCCGTGAGCCAATGGGCCTGGAACGACAGCCTGGCTGCCCTGGGTGGACTGGCCTCGCCGCATCTGCTGGGCGGCCTGCTGCTGGCCGGCCTGTGCTTCTGGCTGCTGGTGCTCAAGCGCCAGCGCAGCGGCTGACCTCACCGCATGGCATGCCCATGAAGAAAGCCCGCTGGCCAGCGGGCTTTTTCTTTGGGCGCCGAGACAGCTCAGGCCGCCGGCACGGCAGGCGGGGTGCCACCGGTGGCGGCCGCGACGCGGGCCGCCATCTCCTTGCGGAAGCGGTTGAGCTCCTGCACGCTGGCAAAGCTGCACTCCATCAGCAGGCTCATATTGTGGAGGATGCGTTCCACCACCTTGGTCTCCCAGACGGCGTCGAACTGGATCTGCTTGTCCAGCCAGCGCTCCAGCCACTCGGGGTCGGGCAGGCGGCTCTGGATGGTGTCGCGCGGGAAGAGCTTGGCGTTGACGTGCAGATTGGTGGGGTGCAGGGCCTGGGCCGTGCGGCGGGCGCTGGCCATCAGCACGCCCACCTTGGCAAAGGCGGCGCGGGCCTCGTCACCAAACTTGCTCATCGCGCGCTTCATGTAACGCAGGTAAGCGCCGCCATGGCGGGCCTCGTCGCGCGAGAGGGTTTCGTAGATGGCCTTGATCACCGGCTCGGTATGCCATTCGGCGGCACGGCGGTACCAGTGGTTCAGGCGGATCTCGCCGCAGAAATGCAGCATCAGGGTTTCCAGCGCCGGGGCGGGGTCGAACTCGAAGCGCACCTCGTGCAGCTCCTGCTCGGTGGGCACCAGATCGGGCCGGAAGCGGCGCAGGTACTCCATCAGCACCAGGGAGTGCTTCTGCTCCTCGAAGAACCACACGCTCATGAAGGCGGAGAAGTCGCTGTCTTCGCGGTTGTCGCGCAGGAACATCTCGGTGGCGGGCAGGGCGGACCACTCGGTGATGGCGTTCATCTTGATGGTCTGCGCCTGGTCTTCGGTGAGCAGGGCGGGATCGAACTTGTCCCAGGGGATGTCCGTGTCCATGTTCCAGCGCACGGCCTCAAGCTGCTTGAAGAGTTCGGGATAAAGCATGGTCCGTCCTTGTTGGGCGTCCGAAGGGTCAGCGGATTTTATGCCGCAGCGTCCAGGACGGCATGCCGGCCCCGCCATGGCCCGAAAGGGCCGGGATGCTCTTGAAAAACCAGGGCGGCGCACCGATATACCGGCATGCAACAGTCACTCTCGCAAGCTGTACCCACTATGGGGGACAGTTGCAAATGTGACCGGTCATCAAAGCCAAACACAGGTTACACATAAGCCACATCAGGAAACCGCTTTATCCGCAGCACTGAGGGAGACTGCACACAAGGGTCTGCATAGACTGCCCGACCAGGACAAGCACTGACCGACTTTCGGTCGCGAGACCGCCTCCGCGAGGAGGCCGAAATCCCGAAGCCCTTCTCCTCCTCCTCCCTCCCTCCCTCGTTGGCTTCGGGGCGTCTTGTGACCTCTTTTATGCGCAGGGCTTCCGCTTCAGGCGGAAGCCCTTTTGCTTGGTGGGTCGGGAAGAGGATCGGGGGCGGCGGAGCCCCGGGGTTCAGCGCATCCAGCCCTTGCGGCGGAAGTAGATGAGCGGCGCGGCGACCGAGGCCGCCATCAGTAGCAGGGCGTAGGGGTAGCCGTAGCTCCAGTCCAGCTCGGGCATGAACTTGAAGTTCATGCCGTAGATGCTGGCGATCAGGGTGGGCGGCAGCAGGGCCACGCTGGCCACCGAGAAGATCTTGATGATCTTGTTCTGGTTGATGTTGATGAAGCCGACCGTGGCATCCATCAGGAAGTTGATCTTGTCGAACAGGAAGGCCGTGTGGCTGTCCAGCGAGTCGATGTCGCGCAGGATCTGGCGCGACTCCTCGAACTGCTCGGCATTGAGCATGCGACTGCGCATCATGAAGCTGACCGCGCGGCGCGTGTCCATGACGTTGCGGCGGATGCGGCCGTTCAAGTCTTCCTCGCGGGCGATGGCGGCAAGCACCTCGGCGGCCTCGGTATCGTTCACCTCGCTCTTGAGCACGCGGGCGCTGACCTTCTCCAGGCTGTCGTAAATGCCCTCCAGCACATCGGCCGAGTACTCGGCGTCGGCGTCGTAGAGCTTGAGCAGCACGTCCTTGGCGTCCTCGATCAGGGCCGGGATCCGGCGCGCGCGCAGGCGCAGCAGGCGGAAGACCGGCAGATCCTCCTTGTGGATGGAGAACAGCACATTGTTGAAGAGGATGAAGGCCACGCGCACATTGCGCGGGGAACTGTCGTCATCGATCAGGAAGTCCGAGCGGATATGCAGCTCGCCGTTGTCTTCCTCGTAGAAGCGGGCCGATTCTTCCAGGTCGTCGTCAACGATGTCTTCGGGGATGCTCAGCCCGAAATGGTCGCGGATCCAGCCCTTCTCCTCGGCGCTGGGATCCTCCAGGTCCACCCAGATGGGGCGCGACTGGGCCAGGGCCTCGGGGCTGCCGATCTCTTCCTGGAACAGCCCGCCGCGCAGGCGGCCGTTGTCCAGCGTGAAAACATTGAGCATGCGAAAAGTCTCCAGCGCCTAGTGCGCCGTCTTGAGGGGGACGGGCTGGCCGTCCGGATTGGGCTGAGGTAGGGGGTACCGTCTCACTCCGGACTGGCGCCGGGCGCTCAGAGGCGCCGCTGGCTGCAGGCACTGGAGTGGACGGTCACCGCGGGTGATCGCTGTCCAAGAAAGACTCCAGAGATGGGGAAGCCGGATTATCACATCGGCGTCCAGGGTGGCGCAAAGGTCAACAGCGCATTGAAGCACAGGACTTGCCACCCCGGGCGGGCAACACTCCGAAAGGCTCGGGCTTTTCCGTCAAATACTTGTCATGGAAGAGGGGGCGGCGCACACTGGACTCGACCGATCAGCCCCCAAGAACAGCACCCGCCTCCGCCTCAGTCCACCTCCCACACCCCACCGCTTTCAGCCCCTCGGCTTTCGAACATCTCCCGATTCCCCACCTCACTGCGCTTCCCCGTTTTCTAGGCTTTTTCCCGTCCACCCCCGTGAAAGGAGGCTCTATGAACCTGACAATCAGCGGCCACCATCTTGAAGTGACACCAGCGCTGCGTGAGTACGTACTCACCAAGCTAGACAGGGTGACCCGCCACTTTGACCAGGTCGTCGATATCAACGTCCTGCTCACCGTGGAGAAGCAAAAGGAGAAGGAACGCCGGCAACGCGCCGAAGTCACCGTGCACGTCAAGGGTCGTGACATCTTCGTGGAGCAGTCCCATGAAGACATGTATGCCGCGATTGATCAGCTGATGGACAAGCTGGACCGCCAGGTCTGCCGCCACAAGGACAAGGTGCAGGATCACCACCACGCCTCGGCCAAGCGCCTGGAACTGGGCGCCTGAGCGCCTCCCGAGCTCGCTGCGGCGAGCCCGAAACGAGCGGCCCACGGGCCGCTTTTTCATGGGCGGCCGGCCGGACTTCGCTATGCGCACAATGTTGTTGCTGCACCGCCGCAAAGATGCGTATTACTGCGCCGACACCGAAAGCGCGGGGCCCATCGACTTGACGGGATTCCTATAATCCGCTCTCCCGTGACCGAACAAGCGTACCGCCCAAGGCCCATCAAGCCGTAATCGGCGCTGCGACCCGATGAACCGTCTTGCCGCCATCCTGCCCGCCAGCAACGTGCTGGTGAATGTGGACGCCTCCAGCAAAAAGCGAGTGTTCGAGCAGGCCGGTCTGCTGTTCGAGAACAACCACAGCATCTCCCGCGCCTCGGTGACGGACAACCTCTTCGCCCGCGAGCGCCTGGGGTCCACCGGCCTGGGCCATGGTGTGGCCATCCCGCACGGCCGCATCAAGGGCCTGAAGAATCCGCTGGCCGCCGTGCTGCGCGTGCAGCAGCCCATCGGCTTCGATGCCCCGGACGACGAGCCCGTCAGCCTGCTGATTTTCCTGCTGGTGCCCGAAGCCGCCACCCAGCGCCATCTGGAGATCCTCTCCGAGATCGCCGAGATGCTCTCGGACCGCGAGCTGCGCGAGCGCCTCAAGACCGAGCCCGAAGCCGCCGATCTGCACCGCCTGATCTCGGCCTGGGAACCGCTGAAGTCGGTCGCCTGATACCGCCCGCGCCGCGTGAAAGTCACCTCGATCAGCGCCGACCGGCTCTTTGAAGAGCACCGCGAGGCCCTGCGCTGGGAATGGATTGCCGGCCACGCCCATCCGGAGCGCCGCTTCGATGAGGGCGCGCTGCGCGACGCCCAGTCCGCCGCCGATCTGGTCGGCTATCTGAACTACATCCACCCCTACCGGGTGCAGATCGTGGGCCGCCGCGAGGTGGCCTATCTGAGCCAGGCCTCGGGCGAGGTGCTGGACCGCCGCATCGCGCGCATCGTCACCCTGGAGCCGCCGGTCATCATCGTGGCCGACGATCAGGTGCCGCCAGACCGCCTGGTGGCCATGTGCGACCGCGCCGAGATTCCGCTCTTCATCACCGCCGACTCCGCCGGCCATGTGATCGACGTGGTGCGCGCCTATCTGGCCCAGACCTGCGCCAACCGCACCACCCGCCACGGCGTGTTCATGGACATCCTGGGCCTGGGCGTGCTGCTCACCGGCGAGTCCGGCCTGGGCAAGAGCGAGCTGGGCCTGGAGCTGATCTCGCGCGGCCACGGCCTGGTGGCCGACGATGCGGTGGATTTCTTCCGCATCGCCCAGACCGCCATCGAGGGCCGCTGCCCCGAGCTGCTGATGAACCTGCTGGAGGTGCGCGGCATCGGCCTGCTGGACATCAAGGCCATCTTTGGCGAGACCGCGGTGCGCCGCAAGATGCGGCTCAAGCTCATCGTGCACCTGGTCCGCAAGGAGACCATGGAGCGCGATTTCGAGCGCCTGCCCTACGAGCCGCTCTACGAGGACGTGCTGGGCATGCCGGTGCGCAAGGTGGTGATCGCGGTGGACGCCGGCCGCAACCTGGCCGTGCTGGTGGAAGCCGCGGTGCGCAACACCATCCTGCAGCTGCGGGGCATCGACACCTACCGCGAGTTCGTGGAGCGCCATCAGCGCGCCATCGAGAGCGGCCAGCTCGACGATCCCGATCACTGAGCCCGGCGCGCGGGCTCGATCAAGCGCCGGGCCTCAGCCGCGGTGCGGGCAGGCCTTCTTGGTGCAGGTGGCGTACAGGGCCAGCGAATGCTCCTGCAGCGCGAAGCCGCGATCCTTGGCGATGGTGTGCTGACGCTCCTCGATCTGGGCGTCGTAGAACTCCTCCACGCGGCCGCAGGTGAGGCAGACCAGATGGTCGTGGTGGTGCCCTTCGTTGAGCTCGAACACCGCCTTGCCGGACTCGAAATGGTTGCGCGAGAGCAGGCCCGCCTGCTCGAACTGGGTCAGCACACGGTAGACCGTGGCCAGGCCGATATCGGCCCCCTCGTTGAGCAATGCCTTGTAAACGTCTTCAGCGGTCATATGGCGCTGCGCCGCGGTCTGGAAGATCTCGAGGATCTTGATGCGGGGCAACGTAGCCTTGAGGCCGCTGTTCTTGATTTCTTCGGTCCGGTCCATGTTCTTCTGCGCTGGGCCGACCCCCATGGGCCTGCCGCTAGAATGGTCCAATCATAGCCAGCAATGGGCGTCCTGCGCCCCACGGCCCCGAAGATATGCGCTCCATCATCCCGACGTCCCTGGCCGCCCTGGCCCTGTTCGGCCTCGCCGGCTGCTCCTCGCTGCCCTCGTTGGACAGCCTGCCCTCGGTGGCCGGCGACAAGGTGCTGGGCCTGGTCACCCCCTACCGCCTCGAGGTGGTCCAGGGCAATGTGCTAACCAAGGAGCAGGTGGCCATGGTCAAGCCCGGCATGAACCGCGCCCAGGTGCGCGACCTGCTGGGTTCGCCCCTGCTGGCCGACATCTTCCACGACAACCGCTGGGACTACGCCTTCTCCATCCGCCGCCAGGGCGCCGCGCCGCAGGCCCGCCACCTGGTCGCCTGGTTCGAGGGTGACAGCCTGAAGTCCATGGACGTGCCGGACGACCTGCCCAGCGAGAAGGAATTCATCGCCTCGATCAACACCTTCAAGCCCGGCAAGCTGCCCAAGCTGGAGCTGAGCGAGGACGAGCGCAAGTCCCTGCCGGTGCCGGCCAAGCCCGCCGCCCAGGCCCAGGAGCCCGTGGGCCCGGTGCGCGCTTACCCGCCGCTGGAGCCGCGCTCGTGAGCGCCGCCCCGCTGAACATCGCCATTGCCGGTGCCTCCGGCCGCATGGGCCGCATGCTGATCGAGGCCGTGGTCAACGCCCCCGACTGCCGCCTCAGCGGCGCGCTGGACCGGCCCGACAGCCCGGCCCTGGGCCAGGACGCCAGCGCCTGGCTGGGCCAGGCCAGCGGCGTGGCCATCACCGCCGACCTGCGCCAGGGCCTGGCCGGCGCCGATGTGCTGATCGACTTCACCCGCCCCGAAGGCACACTGGCCCACTTGGCCGTCTGCCGTGAGCTGGGTACCCGGGTCGTGATCGGCACCACCGGCTTCACCCCCGAACAGAAGGCCGAGGTGGCCGCCTACGCCCGCGAGATCGGCGTCATGATGGCGCCCAATATGAGCGTGGGCGTCAACGTGGTGCTCAAGCTGCTGGACCTGGCCGCACGCTCCCTGTCCACCGGCTACGACATCGAGATCGTCGAAGCCCACCACCGCCACAAGGTGGACGCTCCCAGCGGCACCGCCCTGGCCATGGGCGAGGTGGTGGCCCAGGCCCTGGGCCGCGACCTCAAGAGCTGCGCGGTCTATGGCCGCGAGGGCGTCACCGGCGAGCGCGATCCCTCCACCATCGGCTTCGCCACCGTGCGCGGCGGCGACATCGTGGGTGACCACACCGTGCTCTTCGCCGGCATCGGCGAGCGCATCGAGATCAGCCACAAGTCCAGCAGCCGCGTCACCTATGCCCAGGGCAGCCTGCGCGCCGCCCGCTTCCTGGCCTCCAACGGGCCCGGCCTCTACGGCATGGACGACGTGCTGGGCCTGAAATGATCTCCCCCCGACCGGCTTCGCCGGCCACCTCAAGGGGGCAACACCGGCCGCCCGGCCAAGCCGGATCGGCGGTGTTCGCTCGGGAATGCCACGGGGGCTGCTGAGGTGCAGCCGGGCTTCGCAGGTTACTGGGCCCAGGCCGATGCCGTCTCGCGCGGCGTGGCCCTGCTGCTGTTGCTGATGTCACTCAGCGCCTGGGTGCTGATCTTCTGGAAGAGCTGGACCCTGCGGCGCGCCCGGCGCGATCTGCAGCGGGCCGTGCCCGCCTTCTGGGCCGCGCCGGACCTGGACGCCGGCCGCCAGGCCCTGCTGGGTTTTGACCGCGAAGAGATCCTGCTGCCCCTGCTGGACGCCGGCCGCGCCAGCGCGTCGGGGCCCAGCCTGGAATCGGCCGGCAAGCTCGAATCCCAGCTCACCCGCCGCCTGCGCGACGCGCTGCACGCCGTGCTGCAGCGCCTGCAGAGCGGCCAGGTCATGCTGGCCTCCATCGGCGCCACTGCGCCCTTTGTGGGCCTGTTCGGCACGGTCTGGGGCATCTTCCACGCCCTGCAGCGCCTCTCGGTGGGCGGCCAGCTCAGCATCGAGCGCATCGCCGGCCCGGTGGGCGAGGCCCTGGTGATGACGGCGGCCGGCCTGGCCGTGGCCATTCCCGCCGTGCTGGCCTACAACGTGTTCGGCAAGCTGGTCGCCACCTGCGAGGCCGAGCTGGAAGGCTTTGCCCACGATCTGCGCGAGCTGCTGCAGAGCGCGGCTGGCTGAGGGGCCCGCGCCATGGCTTTCGGCCGCCTGGAACGCCGCGAAGCGCCCAAGCCCATGGGCGAGATCAATATGACGCCGCTGATCGACGTCATGCTGGTGTTGCTGGTGATCTTCATGATCACCGCCCCCCTGATGAGCAGCTCCCTGCGCCTGGACCTGCCACGCAGCGAGGCCGTCACGCCCAGCGAGGCGCCGGCCTTCATCAGCGTGGCCATGCTGCCCGATGGCAGCCTCTTCATCGACGACGACCGCGTGGACCCCAGCCAGTTCCGCCGCCGCATCCAGGCCCTGGCCACCCGCCATCCGGGCCTGGAAGTACAGCTGCGGGCCGACCAGGCCGTGCCCTATGGCCGGGTGGCCGAGCTGATCGGCTGGGTGCAGGGCGCCGGGCTGAACCGCATCGCCTTCATCGCCGAAGCGCCCGCCACCCCGCGCTGAGCCGCCGGTGCGGCCGCGCCTCCTACAATCGGCGCCTTCAGCGCCCCGTGCTCCACCATGAACGACAAGTACGCCCCGAACGAGATCGAAGCCGCCGCCCGGCAGTATTGGCAGTCCCGTGACGCCTATCGCGTCAGCGAAGACCAGAGCAAGCCCAAGTTCTACGCCTGCTCCATGCTGCCCTACCCCAGCGGCAAGCTGCACATGGGCCATGTGCGCAACTACACGATCAACGACATGCTCACGCGTCAGCTGCGCATGAAGGGCTACAACGTGCTGATGCCCATGGGCTGGGACGCCTTCGGCCTGCCGGCCGAGAACGCCGCCATGAAGGGCAAGGTGCCGCCGGCGCAGTGGACCTACTCGAACATCGCCTACATGAAGTCGCAGATGCAGGCCATGGGCCTGGCGATCGACTGGTCGCGCGAAATTGCCACCTGCCAGCCCGAGTACTACAAGTGGAACCAGTGGCTGTTCCTGAAGATGCTGGAGAAGGGCATCGCCGAGCGCCGCACCCAGGTCGTCAACTGGGACCCGGTGGACCAGACCGTGCTGGCCAATGAGCAGGTGATCGACGGCCGCGGCTGGCGCTCCGGCGCCCTGGTCGAGAAGCGCGAGATCCCAGGCTACTACCTGAAGATCACCGACTACGCCGAAGAGCTGCTCTCGGCCGTGGCCGACCCCGAGGACAAGAACTACCTCTCCGGCTGGCCCGAGCGCGTGCGCCTGATGCAGGAGAACTGGATCGGCAAGAGCCAGGGCCTGCGCTTCGCCTTCCCTCATGAGATCAAGGGTGCCGACGGTGCGCTGATCCAGGACGGCAAGCTCTACGTGTTCACCACCCGTGCCGACACCATCATGGGCGTGACCTTCTGCGCCGTGGCGCCGGAGCACCCGCTGGCCGCGCATGCCGCCGCCGGCAATGCCGAGCTGGCCGCCTTCATCGAGGAATGCAAGCAGGGCGGCACCACCGAGGCCGAGCTGGCCACGCAGGAAAAGAAGGGCATGCCCACCGGCCTGGTGGTCACGCATCCGCTGACCGGCGCCCAGGTGCCGGTCTGGGTGGGCAACTATGTGCTGATGAGCTATGGCGACGGTGCCGTGATGGGCGTGCCGGCGCATGACGAGCGCGACTTCGCCTTCGCCAACAAGTACGGCCTCGAGATCAAGCAGGTCGTGGCCGTCGAGGGCCAAGCCTTCTCCACCACGGCCTGGGCCGACTGGTACGGCGACAAGACGCAAGGCGTCTGCGTCAACTCCGGCGCGCTGGACGGCCTGGGCCACAAGGCCGCGGTCGACAAGGTGGCCGAACTGCTGGGCGCCAAGGGTCTGGGCGAGAAGAAGACCACCTGGCGCCTGCGCGACTGGGGCGTGAGTCGCCAGCGCTACTGGGGCACGCCCATCCCCATCATCCATTGCGAGGAGCATGGCGCCGTGCCGGTGCCCGAGAAGGACCTGCCGGTCGTGCTGCCCGAGGAATGCATCCCGGACGGCAGCGGCAACCCGCTGGCCAAGCATGCCCACTTCCTCAACGTGCCCTGCCCGGTCTGCGGCAAACCCGCCAAGCGCGAGACCGACACCATGGACACCTTCGTGGATTCGTCCTGGTACTTCATGCGCTACTGCGATGCGCAGAACCAGGACGCCATGGTCGGCGCCGGCACCGAGTACTGGATGCGCCCCGGGGCCGCCATGGACCAGTACATCGGCGGCATCGAACACGCCATCCTGCACCTGCTCTACGCCCGCTTCTGGACCAAGGTCATGCGCGACCTGGGCCTGGTGAAGATCGACGAACCCTTCACCAAGCTGCTGACCCAGGGCATGGTGCTCAAGGGCGCCTTCTTCCGCAAGCCGGCCGACGCCGGCAAGAACTACTACTGGGAGCATGAGGTCGACGTGCTGCGCAACGAGCATGGCGTGCCCGTGGGCGGCAAGCTCAAGGCCGATGGCCTGCCGCTCGAGTACGAGATGACCACCATGTCCAAGTCAAAGAACAACGGCGTGGACCCGCAGGCCCTGATCGACCAGTACGGCGCCGACACCGCCCGTCTGTTCGTGATGTTCGCCAGCCCGCCCGAGCAGACCCTGGAGTGGAACGATGCCGGCGTCGAGGGTGCCCACCGCTTCCTCAAGCGCGTCTGGGGCTTTGCCGCCAAGCACGCCGAGGTGCTGAAGGCCGCGGGCAGCGACTTCGCCGCGCTCAGCGAGGAGGGCAAGGCCCTGCGCCGCGAGGTGCATCTGGTGCTCAAGCAGGTCAGCTACGACTACGAGCGCATGCAGTACAACACCGTGGTCTCCGGGGCCATGAAGCTGCTGAACGCGCTGGAAGGCTTCAAGGATGTGGCGGGCCAGGCTGCCGCCGTGCGCGAGGGCGTCTCGGTGCTGCTGCGCGTGATCTACCCGGCCTGCCCGCACATTGCCCACACCCTGTGGCAGGACCTGGGCTTTGCCGCCGAGCTGGGCGATCTGCTGGACGCCCCCTGGCCGCAGGTGGACGAAGGCGCCCTGGTGCAGGACCAGATCGAGCTGATGCTGCAGGTCAATGGCAAGCTGCGTGGCGCGCTCAAGGTGCCGGCCGGTGCCGACAAGGCCGCCATCGAGGCCGCCGCCCTGGCGCACGAGAAGTTCGCCGAGTTCAGCGAGGGCAAGCCGGCCAAGAAGGTCATCATCGTCCCCGGCCGCCTGGTCAATATCGTCGTGTGATGACAGCCCGCCGCCGCACCCTGCTGCTCGCCACCCTGCCCCTGGGGCTTGCCGCCTGCGGCTTCGCGCCGCGGCGCGAGCCGGAGCTGCGCTTTCGCAGCCTGGGCCTGCAGGGCTTCAAGCCCGGCTCGCCCCTGGCGGCCGAGCTGCGGCGCCAGCTGCTGAGCCGCACCCAGGTGCAGGTCCCGGAAGACTTCAACCGCGCGGAGCTGGTGCTGGAGGCGCGACGCGACGACCGCGACAAGCGCGTGGTCGTGTCCACCAGCGCCGGCCAGGTGCGCGAATGGGAGCTGCGCCTGAGCGTGGACTACCTGCTGCGCACGGCGGCCGGCGAGATCCTGCTGCCCCCCACCGAGCTGCGCCTGACCCGCGAGATGAACTACACCGAGACCAACGCCCTGGCCAAGGAGCAGGAGGAGGCCCAGCTCTTCCGCGCCATGCAGTCGGACGCGGTGGCGCAGATCATGCGCCGCCTGGCCACGGTCCGCATTCCCGGCTGAGCCCGCGCCCGTGCAGATCCGCCCCGACGCGCTCGCCGCCCAGCTGGCCAAGGGCCTCAAGCCGCTCTACACGGTCTATGGGGACGAACCCCTGCTGGCCCAGGAGGCCTGCGACGCCATCCGTGCCGCGGCCCGCGCCCAGGGCTATGGCGAGCGCAAGGTCTTCACCGTCAGCGGCGCCTATTTCGACTGGGGCCCCGTGCTGGGCGCAGCCCAGGCCCTGAGCCTGTTTGCCGAGCGCCAGTTCATCGAGATCCGCATCCCCTCGGGCAAGCCCGGCAAGGACGGCTCCGAGGCCCTGCAGCGCTACTGCGAGGCCCTGCCCGAGGACGTGGTCACCCTGGTCACCCTGCCGCGCCTGGACAAGACCCAGCTCAACGGCGCCTGGTTCGGCGCCCTGGACGGCCATGGCCTCACCGTGCGCGTGGATCCGGTGGAGCGCCGCGCCCTGCCGCAATGGATCGCTCAGCGCCTGGCGGCCCAGGGCCAGCCCGTGGCCGAGGGCGAGGAGGGCCAGCGCGCCCTGGCCTTCTTTGCCGACCGGGTGGAGGGCAATCTGCTGGCCGCCCACCAGGAGCTGCAGAAGCTCGCCCTGCTGCACCCCCAGGGCCCGCTGGCCTTCGAGCAGATCGAGCAGGCCGTGCTGAACGTGGCGCGCTACGACGTGTTCAAGCTCAGCGAGGCCGTGCTGGCCGGCCAGCTCACCCGGGTGCTGCGCATGCTGGAAGGCCTGCGCGCCGAGGGCGAGGCCGCCGTGCTGGTGCACTGGACCCTGGCCGAGGACGTGCGTGCGCTCAAGCGCGTGCGCGAGGCCGTGGAGGCCGGCAAGCCCCTGCCCATGGCCCTGCGCGAGGGCCGCATCTGGGGCGCCAAGGAAAAGCTCTTCGAGCGCATCGTGCCGGGCCTGCGCCTGGCCCAGCTCACGCCCCTGGTGGAGGCGGCCCAGATCTGCGACGGCATCGTCAAGGGCCTGCGCCACCCCGGCTGGCCCCTGGAGCCCTGGGACGCCCTGGAGCGCCTGGCCCTGATGCTGATCGAGGTGGCCGCCGCCCCGCGCGCGCCCAAGCTGGCCCTGCGGCCCTGAGCGACCCGAGCGCGGGCCCCACGGCGGGGTCCTGCGCCCCCCGGAGCGCGCGAAACTGCACATCGCCCGACCCCGGCCCCAAGCCAGGGCACGCCGATGACGCTAGAGTCGGGGCTGGCTGGTGCAGCGCCTCCCTTGCAGCACGCCCTCAGGTCCCCCTCCTCCATGAAGCACCCGCTCCAGATCCGTGCTGCCATCGTCTTGCTGGGCCTGGCCCTGGCAGCCCCGTGGGCCCAGGCCCTGCCCTGGACCCTGCGCATCCAGAGTGTGGATGGCGCGCCCCTGGCCGACGCTGCGGTGGCCGTGGAAGCGCGCGGACTGCCCGCCCGGGCCGCCGCCGGCACCCAGGCCGATATGGCCCAGCGCGAGCGCCAGTTCCAGCCCCTGCTGCTGGTGGTGCAGACCGGCACCGCGGTGAACTTCCCGAATTTCGACACGGTGCGCCACCATGTCTACTCCTTCTCGCCGGTCAAGACCTTCGACATCAAGCTCTACACCGGCACCCCGGCCGAACCCGTGATCTTCGACAAGCCCGGCGTCGCCGCCCTGGGCTGCAATATCCACGACAAGATGAGCGCCCATATCGTGGTGGTGGACACGCCCCTGTTCGGCAAGACCGACGCCCAGGGCCAGCTGCGCCTGGACCTGCCCGCCGGTGAGCACCGCCTGCGCGTCTGGCACCCCAGCCTGGGCAAGCCCCTGATGCAGACCCTGCGCCTGGTGGTGCCCGCGGCCGGTACGGCCGGCAGCTCCACCCACCGTCTGGACTGAGCGAGCATGGCCGCCTTGCGTTTCCTGCCCTCCTTCCTGGATCTGCGCCGGCTCGAGGGCCGCATCGTCGCCCTCTTCCTGGCCCTGCTGCTGGTGGTGCAGCTGGCCAGCTTCGCCATGATCCGCCAGGGCATCAACCGCAATGCCGATGCCGCCATCGCGGCCGAGCTGCGCACCGGCGAGCGCGTCTTCATGCGCCTGATGCAGCAGCAGGCCGACAAGCGCCAGGACGCAGCCGAACTGCTGGCCAAGGACTACGGCTTCAAGGAGGCCATCGGCCTGCCCCTGGCCGAGGCCGGCACGGTGGAGACCATCCGCGACGCCCTGCTCAACCAGGGCGAACGCATCGGCGCCAGCGTGGTGGTGTATGCCGACAACGAGCAGCGCCTGGTGGCCGCCACCCGGGCCGATGCCCAGCGCTTCATGGGCCTGCTGCGCGAGCGCGGCGAGGCCCATCCCGCCACGGGCGGCAAGGCCGCCGACAACAGCATGCGCCTGGCCCTGCTGGACCAGCAGGATGCCTACCAGGTGGTGGCCGCGCCGGTGCGTACCCCGGCCCCGGTGGGCTGGGTGCTGATGGGCTTTGCCCTGGACGGCACGCCGCTGAGCGATCTGCGCAACCTCTCCGATCTGGATGGCCTGCTGGTGCTGCGTCAGGGCACGGGCGCCTGGCGGCCCCTGGTGAGCCCCCTGCCCATCGAGTCCGTCCAGGCCCTGAGCCCCCAGCTCCCGGCCCAGGCCGGCATGTTCGAGGCCGAGCTGGACGGCGAGCATCTGCGTGGCCGCCTCCAGCCCCTGCTGCAACAGGGCGACACCCAGCTGGCCCTGGTGCTGCTGCGCTCCTTCGACGCCGCCATCGCCCCCTACCGCCAGCTCCAGCTCACCCTGCTGGCCCTGACCCTGCTGGGCGTGGCCGTGTTCGCCCTGGGCAGCGTGCTGACGGCACGGCGCATCAGCGGCCCGCTGCGCGCCCTGGCCGCCGCGGCGCGGCGCCTGGGCCGTGGCGACTACGAGACCCCGGTGGCCGCGCCCGCGCGCCGCGATGTGGCCGAGGTGCGCGAGCTCGCCCATGCGGTGGAAACCATGCGCACCGACATCCGCGCCCGCGAGGAGGAGGTGCACCGCCTGGCCTTCTGGGACCCGCTCACCGGCCTGCCCAACCGCGAGCAGTTCAGCCAGCGCCTGAGCGCCCGCCTGGCCGAGGCCGGCGAGCGCCCCTGCGCCGTGCTGATGCTGGACCTGGACCGCTTCAAGCATGTCAACGATGTGCTGGGCCATGCCTTTGGCGACCGCCTGCTGTGCAGCGTGGCCGCACGCCTGCAGGCTCTGCAGAGCGGCGAGGACGTGCTGCTGGCCCGCCTGGGCGGGGACGAGTTCGCCCTGCTGCTGGACGGCGCCGACGAGGGCGCCGCCCTGGCCCTGGCCGCGCGCATCCACCAGGACTTCGTGACCCCGCTGCGCATCGAGGACCAGACGGTGGACCTGGGCACCGGCATCGGCATCGCCCTGGCGCCATCCCAGGGCCGCGAGACCCGTAGCCTGCTGGCACGCGCCGAGCTGGCCATGTATGCCGCCAAGCGCCGCCAGAGCGGCAGCATGGTCTACGAGAGCGCGCTGGACGCCGGCAGCCAGGAGGCCCTGTCCCTGCTCAGCGAGCTGCGCCGCGCCATCGAGCGCGAGGAGCTGCGACTCTTCCTGCAACCCAAGGTGGACTTCAAGACCGGCCAGGTGCACAGCGCCGAGGCCCTGGTGCGCTGGGAGCATCCCGAGCGCGGCCTGGTGCCGCCCATGCAGTTCATCCCCTTTGCCGAGCAGACCGGCTTCATCCGTCAGCTCACGGCCTGGGTGATCGAGGCCTCGGCGCGCTGCGCCCGCGAGGCCCAGGCCCGCGGCCTGGATCTGCGCATCAGCGTCAACCTCTCCACCCGCGACCTGCTGGACCAGGACCTGCCCACCAAGATCGAGGCCCTGCTGGGCCGCCACGGCGCCACGCCGGCCATGCAATGTCTGGAGATCACCGAGAGCGCCATCATGGACGATCCGCAGCGCGCGCTGCAGACCCTGGAGCGGCTCTCGGAGATGGGCTTTCGCCTCTCCATCGACGACTTCGGCACCGGCTACTCCTCCCTGGCCTATCTCAAGCGCCTGCCGGTGAACGAGCTCAAGATCGACCGCAGCTTCGTGATGGCCATGGAGCGCGATATGGACGATGCCAAGATCGTGCGCTCCACCATCGAGCTGGCGCACAACCTGGGCCTGTCCGTGGTGGCCGAGGGCGTGGAGACCGGCAAGGCCTGGAAGCTGCTCGAGGCCCTGGGCTGCGACGAGGGCCAGGGCTATTTCATCGGCCGCCCCGTGCCCGCCGCCCAGCTGCTGGACTGGCTGCCCAGCTGGCGCGCGCCGGACCTCAGCGGCGAGTCGCTGGAAACCGTGTTCGCCGGCCTGGGCTGAAGCCCTTCAGGGCGCGCGCAGCGGCAGCTCCAGGATGAAACGGCTGCCCCGTCCGGGGCTGCTGTGGGCATGGATCTCACCGCCCAGCACGGCATGCACGATGGTGTGGCAGATGGCCAGACCCAGGCCGTTGCCCCCCTGGCCGAAGCGGGTGGAGAAGAAGGGGTCGAAGATGCGCTCCAGCACCGCCTCGCTCATGCCGCGCCCGTTGTCGCGCACCTCCAGCCGGCAGTGCTGGGCATCCAGGGGCGCCGCCACCACGCTCACCACGCCGGGCCTTCCCGCCTCCAGCCCATGCAGCAGGGCATTGCCCACCAGGATCTCCAGGGCCTGGCCCAGCGGGCCGGGATAGCTGTCCAGGCGCAGGCCCGCATCGATCTCCAGGCGCAGCTCATGGCCGGCGCGCGCGGCCTGAGCGGCCTGGCTGCGCAGGCCCTGCGCGACCAGCTCGGCCAGGGCGAACTCGCGGCGCTGCTGGGAGTCGCGGTCCTGGGCCACCTGCTTGAAGTTGTCCACCAGGCCGGCGGCGCTGTGCATGCTGCGCTCGATCAGCTCCAGGCCGCTGAGCGAATCGCGGGCGTAGTTCTGCAGATCGCTGCGGCGCAGCGGCGTGCCGCCCGCCACGCGCTGCGCCAGCTGGCGGGTGGCACCCAGCAGGGTGCCGGCCGCCAGCAGGCTGTTGCCAATAGGGGTGTTGAGCTCGTGCGCCACGCCAGCCACCAGGGAGCCCAGGGCGGCCAGCTTCTCCTGGGCCAGCAGCTGGCGCTGCAGGGCCGAGAGGCGCTGGTAGGCATGGGCGTTCTCCAGGGCGATGGCGGCATAGGCCGCCAGGCTGCGCAGCACCAGCAGCTCGCGCTCGCCATAGGCGGCGCTGCGCGGCGACTGCAGGCTGAGCACGCCCACCAGACGCTGTGCCACCATCAGGGGCATGAAGGCCAGGCTGCGGGGCTGGGGCGTGCCCGCCACCTGGCCGGCGCGGCACAGGGCGTCGCTCCCGTCCAGCAGGAACTCGCGGCGCTCGCGGGCACAGCGGGCCACATAGGAGTCGGGCGCGTCCAGGGCAATGGGCGGGTCATGGAAGGGCTGCTCGTCCTCGATGCCGAACTCGCAGTCCAGGCGGGCGCCGCTCGGATCCAGCAGATAGACCATCATGCAGTTGGCATGCAGCAGGGCGTGGACGCGGCGCTCCAGCACTTCCAGCACCCGGTCCACCTGCAGCTCGGCCGTGATCTCCTGACCCACATCGCTGAGATGCTGGAGCACGGCGTTCGCGTCCTTGAGCGCCTCGAAGCGCGCCGCCTCCGAAGCCGCCAGGCGGCGCAGATGCTCGCTCTCGGCGCGCGCCCGCTCGATCTGGTGGTGGGTGTGCATGGCGCGCGAGCGCTGGCGCGCGTCCTCACTGAAGCCCTGCTCGCGCAGCTCGCCGGCGCGGCGCGAAAGCTCGAAGGCCGCCTCGTACTGGCCCAGCGCCGCATGGGCCCGCGCCGCGCCGTCCAGCAGGGCCGGCGGCAGGCGGTAGCCGGGCAGGGCCTCGGCCTCCGCCAGGGCCTGGCGATAGCTCATCAGGGCGGCACCGGCCCGGCCCTGGCGCAGCTGGATCTCGCCCAGCTGGCCACGCAGCTCGGGGGCCAGGCCCTGCTCATGCTGGGTCTGGGCCAGGCCCAGGGCGTCCTGCACCGCGGCGGCGGCGGCCTCGGCACGGTCCAGGCCCAGCAGGGCGCGCGCACGCCCCCGCGCAGCCTGGATCTGCAGATCGGCCCAGGCACCGGCTTCGGCCTCCTGCGCCAGCTGCTCGAAGCCGGCCAGCGCGGCCTGGGCATCGCCCAGATCCATGGTCACATCGGCCAGGCATTGGCGGCCCAGGGCCATGGTGCGGGCCTGGGGATGGGCGGCCTGCAGCTGCAGGCATTCCTGCAGCAGCTCGCGCGCCTCGCCCAGCTGACCCAGGCGCCGCAGAGCCTCGCCGGTGTGGGCCAGACACAGGCTGATCAGGCCCGGCCAGCGCACCGAGCGCGCCAGCTCCAGCGCCCGCTTGAGCCAGGCGATGGCGCTCTCGTAGTCATGCATCCGGGTGAAGGTGAAACCCAGATTGGTGGCCAGGGCGATGGCGCGGCGCAGCTGGCCGCTCTGCAGGGCCTGGTTGTAGGCGGCGGAGAGGGCCTCGATGGACTCCAGAAACTGGCCGCCCAGGCCGGCCAGCAGGCCGCGGAAATCGTTCAGCGCCGCGGCGCACAGGGGGTCGGCCTCCTCGGCCGCGGGCAGGCGCTCAGCCCAGCGCTCCTGGGCCGCGCTGCGTTCGCTGAGCACCTCGGCCCGGGCCAGGCTGGCCTCGAAGAGCAGGCGGCGGCGCGCATCGCCGCCACGACCGGCCAGGGCTATGGCCTGCTCCAGCGCCCGGTGCAGGGCCGGGGTATCGCCCCGGTCGGCCGCCAGGTAGTAGCGCAGCCACTGCGCATCGGCCAAGCCCAGGGCATCCCCCGCGGCCTCGAAACCCTGCTCGGCCCGCCGCAGCAGGCCCTCGGCCTCCTCCAGCCGGCCCAGCAGCAGCACGCACTCGGCTTCAGTCAGCCACAGGCGCGGCGAGGGCGGCACGCTGCGCAGCAGCTGCAGGGCGCGCGCCGTGTCGCGCTGGCGCAGGGCCCAGGCCAGCTCCAGGGCCAGGGCCGGCTCGGGCGCCGCCTGGTAGCGCGCCTCCAGGGCCTGCACGGCCGCCTCGGAGGCAAACATCTCGATCGGGCCCGGAACAGCAACAGCCATATCGCTCTAGGTTTTTTGAATCCCAACGTGCGACTAGGCTAACCCAGGCACTCAGTAACCGCGCTCCCGCTTGACCCCATGGGCCGGGGGGCTTCCGGCGCGCCAGGCTCGCACATTGGCGGCCACCAGGGCGGCGGCGCTGCGCGCATCGGTCTGGGCCGCGGTGTGCGGCAGCACGGTGATCTGCTCATGGCCCCAGAAGGCATGCTCGGGCGGCAGGGGCTCGAGCTGGAACACATCCAGCACCGCGTGGCCCGGCCGGCCCTGGGCCAGGGCGGCCAGCAGATCGGCCTCCTGCACATGGGCGCCGCGCGCCAGGTTCACGAAACCGGCCCCGGGCTTGAAGCGGGCAAAGCGCGCCGCATCGAAGAGCCCACGCGTGGTCTCGGTCAGGGGCAGCAGATTGATCACGGTGTCGGCCTCGGCCAGGGCCGCGTCCAGCACCTCCAGGCCGCCGTGCAGGCAGCGTACGCCGGCCAAATCAGCCGGGCTGCGGCTGTAGCCACTCACCGCATAGCCCTGGGCCGCCAGCCCCTGGGCCACGCGGCGGCCCAGCTCGCCCAGGCCCAGCACCAGCACCTGCCACTCGGCGGCACGCGGCTGGGCCGGTTGGCGCCACTCGCGGCGGCGCTGCTGCGCCTGCACCTGGAAGAAGCCGCGGTGCAGGCCCAGCACGGCCCAGAGCGCGGTCTGGGGCATGGCCTCGTTCATGGCCGGGTCCACCATGCGCGCCAGGGGAATGCCAGTCGGCAGGGTCTCGTCTGCCAGCAGCTTCTCCACCCCCGCCCAGAGCGACTGGATGAAGCCCAGGCGCGGCAGGCCCTGCAGGGCGCCGGGCGCGGGGTTGGCCACCACGGCGATCTCCACCTCGGGCTCGGGCACCAGCACCCAGCGCTCCTCGGGCAGGGCGGCGCCGAGCAGGGCCAGCCACTGATCTCGCTCGGCGGCGGACCAGCGCCCGCTCAGCAGAATGCTCATGGGCTCAGGCTTCCTTGTCTTCCAGGGCCTCGCACAAGGCCATCAGGCCCGAGCGCAGGGTGGCGATGCGCACCGCATGGCGGTCACCGGGGAAATGCTCCTGCCAGACCTTTGGCGGCTCGCAGCCATGAGCCAGGGCCAGCCAGACCGTGCCCACCGGCTTCTCGGCGCTGCCGCCGCTGGGGCCGGCCACACCGGTGACGGCCAGGGCCCAGTCCAGCGGCGCATGGGCCAGCAGGCCGCGCGCCATATGCAGGGCCACCTCGCCGCTGACCGCGCCATGCAGATCGATCAGGGCCGGCGGCACGCCCAGCAGCTCGGTCTTGGCCTGGTTGCTGTAGCTCACCACGCCGCGCTCGAACCACTGGCTGGAGCCCGAGAGGCTGGTGCAGGCCGCGGCGATCATGCCGCCGGTGCAGCTCTCCGCCGTGCCCATGCGCTCGCGGCGCTGGATCAGGGCGACCGCGATGCGGTCGATCAGCTCATGTTCTTCGGGAAACAGCATGGCTCGCTCACCCCACAAGACTGCGCCACAAGGCGATGACCAGAAGCGTACATCCGGCCGCCACGAAATCGTCGAAGAGGATGCCGAAGCCCTGGGCCCAGCCCACGGGCCGGCCGCGCTCGCCTTTGAACAGGCCGTCGGCCCAGCGCACCGGGCCCGGCTTGGCGGCGTCGAAGAAGCGGAACAGGGCAAAAGCCACGGCCTGACCCCAGAAGCCCGCGGGCATGACCAGCCACAGCACGCCCCAGAAGGCCAGCACCTCGTCCCAGACGATGGCGCCCGGGTCGGGCGTGCGCAGATGGCGCGCCGTCACGGTGCAGGCCCACCAGCCGACCAGGGTGCCGCCGCCGATCAGCCAGCCCCACTGCGCGTCGCTGAGCCAGAGATCCAGCACCAGAAAGGCCGCCCAGGCCCAGAGCGTGCCCACCGTGCCCGGCGCCTTGGGCGCCAGGCCGCTGCCAAAACCCAGGGCGATCCAGTGCGCCGGGTGGCGCAGCATGAAGCCGGCCGTGGCGCGGCGCGGGGCCAGGTCTTGCTCGGGGGCGCCGGCCTGCGCCTCGGCGGCCGGCGTGTCGGTGTCCGTGCTGCTGCTGCTCATCGTCATCAGGCCTTGAAATGGTCGAAGGAGGCCACGCGCCAGTCTATGGACTGGCCCTGGGCATCGAGCAGGCGCAGGCCCGGCTCGGCCTCCAGCCGGCCCACGCACGTGACCGGCGTGGCGCTGGCCGCGCTGGCCGCCTGCACCGCGGCGCGGGCCGCGGGCGGGGCGCTGAAGATGAGCTCGTAGTCATCGCCGCCGGAGAGGGTGCACAGGCGCTGCAGTTCCGGCGCTTGGCGCGCCAGGGCCGGACCGCGCGGCAGGGCATCGGCCTGCACTGTGGCGCCCAGGCCGGAGCGCGCCAGCACATGGCCCAGATCGCCCACGAAACCGTCCGACACATCGATGGCGCTGTGCGCCAGGCCGCGCAGGGCCTGGCCCAGGGCCACGCGGGGCTGGGGGCATTCCATGGCGCGGCGAGCGGTCTCGAAGTCCTCGCCACCGAGCGAAACGCTGCCGCGGAAGGCCTCCAGGGCCAGGCGTGCATCGCCCAGGCTGCCCGAGACATAGAGATCGTCGCCCGCCCGCGCGCCGCTGCGCAGCAGGGCCTGGCCGGCCGGGGCCTCGCCCATCACGGTGATGCAGATGTTCAGCGGGCCGGCCGTGGTGTCACCACCCACCAGGGCGATGCCATGGGCCTGGGCCAGGGCCAGCAGGCCGTTGGCAAAACCCTCCAGCCAGGCCGCATCGGCGCGCGGCAGGGCCAGGGCCAGGGTGAAGGCGCGCGGCGTGGCGCCGCAGGCGGCCAGGTCCGAGAGATTCACCGCCAGGGCCTTGTGGCCCAGGCGCTCGGGCGCCACGGTGGACAGGAAGTGCCGGCCCTCGACCAGCATATCGCTGGACACCAGCCACTGCGCGCCCGGTGTGGCGCTGAGCACCGCACAGTCATCGCCGATGCCCACCGGCACCGCCGCGGCCGGCGCCTGGCTGCGGCTCTGGAAAAAACGCTGGATCAGCTCGAATTCACCCATGGGCCGGATTGTCTCAGCCCCGGGGATGAAATCCGGCCGCCTCAGGCCGGGCGCGGTGCGGCGGGCTGGGCCTGGCGCGCCACGCGCTCCAGCGCGGGATCCAGGCAGGCCCAGGCCGGCGCGCTGTCGGCCCAGACATTGGCGCTGGGGCGCACGGACGAGGGATCGTCCAGATTGCCCAGGCGCACCGCGCGGAACTGCGGCCGCAGCGAGGAGCGCGCGAAGAGATGCGTGCCGCAGCGCGGGCAGAACTGGCGCGTGACCTCGCTGCCGCTGTCGGCGGTGGTGCTGTGCTCGGCCAGCTCGCCGCTCACGCTCAGGCCCTCGGCCGCCACCAGCAGGCTGACGGTGCCGTTGGCCGCCAGATGCTGGCAGTCGCGGCACCAGCAGACGCGCGAGGCGATGGGTTCGCTGCTGAGGGTGAAGCTCACGCTGCCGCAGAGGCAGCGACCGGTTCTTGATGTCATGGCGGGCACTCCTGTTGCCGGGAGAAGGGGTGACTGGCATTACAGCACCGCTGCATGAAGAGGGGCTGAGTCCGGCCGCCCTCAGGCCTGCGCCGCCTCCCAGACATATTCCTCATCATCCATGGCCACCCCGCGTATCACGTCATTGCCGGGCAGGATGCGATGCAGGCGAAAGCCGATCTTGCGCAGCACACGGCCCGAGGCGTGGTTGCCCACGGTCACGGTGGCGACGCAGCGCCGCACGCCGCAGGCGGCCAGATGGGCCAGGGCCGCGGCGGCGGCCTCGCTGGCATAGCCCTGGCCCCAGAAGGGCTGAAGAAGTAGAAGCCCAGATTGCTGGCCAGCAGGGTGCTGCCGCCCTCGTCGTCCTCGGCCGCGAGCACCTCGGCATCGACACGGCCGATCAGGGCGCCATCGTGCTGACGGCGCACGGCCCAGGTGGGCCAGGCACGCAGGCCGTCGGGCGCGCGGTAGCCCCGCTGCGCCAGCGCCAGCCAATGCCGGCTCAGGCTCTCCAGGCTGGCGGGCTGGTCCATGGAGATCCATTGGTACAGGGCCTCGTCGCCGAGCAGGGCGGGATAGAAGGCCTCGGCATGGCCCGCGTTCTGGGGCTCCAGCGCGAGCCGGGGCGTGAGCAGGGGAGCGGCGAGTTGGGCGGCGGTGTCGGGGTGCATCGGCAGGATGGGGCGGGCACGGGCCGCGCTTGCGGATGGAGCCCGACTGTAAGCCCCTGGCCATGCGCCCCCTAAGATGCCAGGCCCGATATCAGCCCCCCCCTTTGAGCGGCCCATGCTTCTGAAGTTCAGTCATATCGACGTGCTGGTCCGCGACCTGAACGCGGCCTGCGCCTACTACCGCGATCTCTTCGCCGCCGAGGTCTCCGCCACCCAGGTCTGGGAGCGAGACGGCCTGCATGTGCGCTACGCCATCGTGCGCCTGCCCGAGGCCGGGGGCCGGCGCGAGCGCTTCATGCTGGTCCAGCCCATTCGCGGCAATCTGCGCGAGCTGCTGGAGCGCCAGGGCGAGGGCTGCATCTACCGCCACTGCTACAGCACGCCCGATATTGAGCTGGCCTACGACACCCTGCTGGCCCGCGGCGTGCAGCCCGAGGACGAGCTGGGCCGGCCGCTGGCGCGCGAACGCCTGAGCACGCCCAGCGGCGCACGCATCCTCTGGCTGCCCAAGCGTTTCGGGCAGTTCTCCATCGAGCTGCTGCAGGAAGACGAGCTGGAGCGCTTCATTGCCCAGGCCTTTGGCGAGACCGCCAAGGCCTGAGCCGGCCCGCGACATCAGCGCGGCAACTCCGCGGCCCGCGCCGCCTCGAACAGGCGCATGGCCAGCAGGCCATGGCCCACGGCGGCGCCCGCCTTCAGCGCCGCGGTGATGAAGCTCACCTCGGCGATCTCCTCGGGCGTGGCGCCGGCCGCGGCCGCCTGGCGGGTATGCAGCTCGATGCAATAGGCGCACTGCGTGCTCAGGGCCACGGCCACCGAGATCAGCTCGCGGTACTTCTCGGGAATCTGACCGTCCGTGCGCTCGGCGGCGGCCTTCAGGGCCAGAAAGGCCTGGCCCTCCTGGGGCGCATGGCGCAGCAGGGCGGGCGCGAACTGCAGATCGGACGGGGCTTGGTAGTGCGGGATGGACATGGCGGGGCGGTCTCTCGACCAGGGCATGGGAAGGGTCCCGCCACCAAGAGGCGCGCCCATCGCATTTGGATTCGCGGCACCCCAAATTTTTTGGCCCCGAGGCGAGGCCCCATCGGTCTCAGGCCTTGCCGCGGTTCAGCGCGATGGCGGCCCGGATCAGGGCCGTGAAGGCCGCCTCGTCGAGAGGCGCGCCTTCCGCAAAGTCGATGGCGCGCCGCACCTTGCCCTCCAGGCTGGCGTTGAACAGGCCCTTGGGATCGGGCAGGGACGCGCCCTTGGGAAAGGTCAGCTTGACCGCCTTCTTGTAGCTCTCGCCGGTGCAGAGGATGCCGGCGCAGGACCAGACCGGCACGTTCCACTTCCACTCCTCCAGCACGGCCGGATCGGCCGCAAGGATCAGGGCGCGCAGCCGAGCCAGCAGAGCGCCGCGCCAGTCGGCCAGCTCGGCCAGGCGCTGATCGATATGCCGGGCGGCGGCATCACGGCCGGGTGTGGCGGGCATGGTGCTCTCCTTGCGGGTTCAGGCCGCGACGGCCTTGGGACGGATGGTATGGCCGGCCAGGGGATGGTCCGGCAGGCCGCCATCGCCGTAGCTGGCCAGCACCTGGGCCACCAGCACCTGGTAACCCTTGAGCCAGCGCGCCTGGGCCTGCTTGGCGCGCAGATGGGCCGGGTGCTGCATCAGGGCCTGCAGTGCCTCCATGGAGGCCCAGTAGTAGACATTGCAGATCCGCCCGCGCGCCGGGTCTTCCCAGCTCTCCTCGCCCAGATAGCCGGGAATGGCGCGCGCGGCCTCGGCGATCGAGGCATCCAGGGCGTGAAACTCGGCGTCGTACTCGCCAGGGGCAAAGATGAAGGTGGAGCTGTACATGGGCGTGAAGACCTGAGCTGAATCAGTCGGCAGGCAAGACCTGGACCTGAGGCCAACGTTCAGCATAGCGCTTGCTGGCCACGCGCCGGGCATAGGTCGCCAGACTCACCCGGCGCGGGTTGCGCCGCACCCGCATCGCGAAGAGATCGTCCAGACCCAGCGGGGCGATCACCTGCAGGGCTCCATCGGCCGCCAGGCGCAGGCCCACGGCCGTGGCGTACTCGGGCCAGCTGGCCACCGCCTCCTCCAGCGAACCCAGCGGCGCCACCGCATGGCCGAAGCAGTCCTCGAACCAGAGGTGTACCGCGGCCTGGTTGGTCAGCTCCCAGGGCAGACCGGGCAGGCGGGCCTGGAGCCGCGCCTGCAGCTGCGCATCGCGCGCCTGGGCCCGCGCCAGTTGCTCGGCCGCCGGCCCCGGCGCCAGGGGCTCGAAGACCGCCACATCCACATCGCTGAGCGCCGAGGGCTGGGCATGGCCATGCAGCGCGTCCCAGACCAGATTGCGGATGGCACCCGCGCCTATGCACCAGTCGGCCAGGCCCAGCTCGCGCACCGCGGCCAAGGCCTCCATCAGCCAGGGGCAGCGGCGGGCGAGGGTGATGAGGGTGGCGTGCTGCTGGGCGGGGTTCATGGCGGGGCCATTCTCGCCATACGGCAAGCCCGAGGCGCCACACAAAGCCCCGGACACCCCCTCGGATCGCCAAGCGACGACACTAGAGCCCTGCCTGCCCACGCGGGCCGTCCTTCCAACATCTCCGATTGTTCGCCGTCCGATCTTGAAGTCCGCCACCGCCGCTCACCCGCTTCCCGCCCTCACCGCCGCCCAGGCCGCCGCGCCCCTGGTGGCCGCCCTGCCCAACGGCCTGCGCGTGCTGGCCATTCCCATGCCCTGGCGGGCCACGGTCTCGCTGAGCGTGTTCGTGCGCACGGGCAGCCTGCACGAGACGCCGGCGCGGCTCAACGGCATCAGCCATGTGGTCGAGCACATGGCCTTCAAGGGCACGGCCACGCGCGACTGCCAGCGCATCAATCTGGATGCCGAGGCCCTGGGCGCGGACATGAACGCCCACACCGACAAGGACCACACGGCCTTCCACCTGGAAGGCCTGCCCGAGGATCTGCCGGCCTTTGTGGACCTGCTGGCCGATATCGTGCTCAACCCCAGCTTCCCCGAGGAGGAGCTGGAGCGCGAGCGCGGCGTGATCACCCAGGAGTTCAGCGAGTACGAGGACGACCCGGTCTCCCAGGCCTTCCAGCTTTTCGACCGCGCCTGCTTCGGCGCCCGCCATCCGGCGGGACGGCCCATCATCGGCACGCGGGCCAATATCCAGCGCTTCTCGCGCGCCGATCTGCTGGGCTATGTGCAGCGCCAGTACAGCGCCAGCAATGTGGTGGTGGCCGTGGCCGGCCCGCTGGACGAGCGCGATTTCGAGCGCCGCCTGCTGCCCCTGGTGAGCGCGGCCTTCGGCGCCATGCCGGCGGGCCAGCCCAACACCATCGACCACCCCGCCTGGCAGGGTGGTCTGCGCCAGCGCCGCCTGGCCGGCAGCGGCCAGTGCCAGCTGGTGATGGGCTTTGCCGCCCCGCGCCTGAGCGAGGATGAGTCCCACCTGCCACATGTGCTGGCCGCCGCCCTGCTGGGCGAGGGCATGAGTTCGCCCCTGCTGGACGAAATCCGCGAGCGCCGCGGCCTGGCCTACCAGGTGGGCTGCGTGGCCGACATCCTGCCCCATGCGGGCCAGTTCGTGATCGATGCCGCCACCGCCCCGGCCCAGGGCCTGGAGCTGATCGAGGCGGTGGAGGCCCTGCTGCGCCGCCTGGCCGAGGCCGCGCGCCCCGACCCCGTGGCCCTGGAGCGGGCGCGCCGCCAGCTGGCGCTGCGGGCTCTGCGCGCCCTGGAGCAGCCTGCCCGGCGCATGGAGGCCGCGGCCCTGGACCTGTTCAGCTTCGGCCGCCTGCGCCGCCCGCAGGACTGGCTGGAGCGCCTGCAGAGCGTGAGCGCGGCCGAGGTGCAGGCGGTGTTTGCCGGCCTGCATGGCGGCGGCCCGGCCACCCAGCCCGCGGCCGTGGCCCTGGCCGGCAGCGTGCCCACCCGGCTGCGCGAGCGCGCGGCCGAGCTGTTCCGCCTAGACGCGCAGGCCGCATGAGCGACGCCCCCCTGCTGCAGCTCAGCGCCCTGACGGTGCCCGGCAGCCGCTGCGGCCCGCTCGACCTGGCGCTGCGCCCCGGCCTGAGCTTTGTGAGTGGCGGCGAGGGCTGCGGCAAAAGCCGCCTGCTGCGCCTGCTGGCCGAGGCCGCCGCAGCCCAGGGCCTGAGCCACTGCCTGCCCCAGCCCCTGGACCCGGCACAGGACGAAACCCTGGCCCGCGACTGGCTGGCGGCGCAGCAGTCTGCGCACGGCCCCCATTGGCGGGCGCCGCTGGCGGGCGAGCTGGTCCAGGCCCTGGCGCTGGATGAACACCTGGACAAGCGCCTCTTCATGCTCTCGGCCGGCAGCCGGCGCAAGCTGGGCCTGGTGGCGGCCGCAGCCAGCGATGCGCGGCTGACCCTGCTGGACCAGCCCTATGCCGCCCTGGACGCACGCTCGGCCCGCCTGCTCAGCGAGCTGCTGGCGGAGGCCGCGCAAGACCCGCACCGCGCCTGGGTGCTGGCCGACTACGCCCTGCCCGCGGCCTTGCAGGATCTGGCCCTGGCCGCCCGCGTCAGCCTGGGCGGCGAGGACGAGTAGCGTTCAGAGCGCCGCACGCGGCAGCCGGTCCACCCGCGCACTGGTGGCGGCCAGGCCCGGCCGCGCCGCACCGCCGATCACATAGAGCCAGTCGCCCAGCAGCACCGCGCCCAGACCGTGGCGGGCCTCGGGCAGGCGCAGGGGCTGCTGCCAGCCTTGCCTGTAGCTGTCATAGCACTGCACCAGGTCCAGCACGCCGCCTCCCTGCGCATCGGCGTACTCGCCGCCGAAGCTGCACAGCCGCGTGCCCAGCGCCACGCTGGCATGGGCGGCCTGGGCCTGGGGGCTGGGCGGCAGGGCCTGCCAGCGCCCGTGCAGGGGATCGAAGGCATGCAGGGTCCTGCTGTTGGCGCCCTGGGCTTCGCGCCCCCCCACCAGATAGAGCCAGCCATCGTCCAGGCGCACGGCGGCCGTGCTGCTCTTGCGCTCGGGCAGCCGGGGCAGACGCCGGCTGCGGCCGTCACGGGTGTCGTAGACCAGGTGCTCGGCACGGTCCTCGTGATCGCCCCACTGCGCATTGGCCGCGCCACGCGGGCTGCGCCCCCCCAGCAGATGCACCCTGGGCCCTTCGGCCAGCAGGCTGGATTCGGTGAGCGGCAGGGGCAGGCGGCCCACGGTTTCCCAGCGGCCGGCCGCCTCGTCCAGGCGCAGCACACTGTCCGTAGCGCACCAGTCGCCCCCCGCGCAGCGCTCGAAGCCGCCGAAGAGGTAGAGGCGCTGCGCCACGCTGATCAGCTGGGCATGGTGACGGGGCACGGGCAGCTCGGGGCCCAGGCTCCAGCGCTGCGAGGCCGGATCGAAGACCTGCAGCGCCGCGCTGACATGGCCTTGCGCGGCCGGCAACTCGCTGCTCACGCCGCCGGCCACGTAGATGCGGCCGCCATGCACGGCCGGGTAGATCTCCTGCACCGCCTGAGGCAGATCGGGCGCCCGGCTCCAGGCTGTGGCAGCCGACTGGGCCTGCAGGCCGGCGGCCCCCAGCAGCAGGGCCAGGGCGAGGAGCGGGCGGCAGCGGAATGTCGAGGTGGAAGTGCTCATGGCGGCGCAGGCTAGCACCGCCTCCCGGCCCCAACAAATGCGCTCTTTAGACCCCCTTTAGCCTCGATTTGGCGGGGCTTCAGACGCCGCTCAGCCCGGCTGGCGCAGCAGATTGGACAACTCCACGGCTGACTTGACGTTCATCTTCTCGAACACCCGCGCGCGATGGACCTCGACGGTGCGCACGCTGATATTGAGCTGGTCGGCAATCAGCTTGTTGGGCAGGCCCTGGATCACCAGGCCCATGACCTCACGCTCGCGCTCGGTGAGCTCGCCCATGCGCTGACTCAGCTGGCCGCGCTGGGAACGGGCCGCGATGGCCTCGGCGCTGAGGGCCAGAGCCTGCTCCACCCGGTCCACCAGGGCGTTGTCGGAGAAGGGCTTCTCCACGAAGTCGAACGCGCCGCGCTTGACCGCGGCCACGGCCGTGGGCACATCGCCATGGCCGGTCAGGAAGATCACGGGCAGGGAGGCGGCCAGGCCGCGCTCGATCAGGCGCTCGAACAGGGCCAGACCGCTCATGCCGGGCATTCGCACGTCCAGCAGCAGGCAGCTGGGCGCATCGGGCCAGCCCGCGCCCTGACCGGGGCGGGCATCGAGCATGGCCTCAAAGGCCTCGGCGCTGGGGAAGCCCTCGGAGAGCAGGCGGCGCGAGCGCAGCAGCCAGGCCAGGGCGTCGCGCACCACGTCCTCGTCATCGACGAGGTACACCATCGGCAGCTTGACCGTTGTCTGTTGCATGCGGGTCTGTCTCCTGCGGGATCGGGCTGGGCGTGCGGCCGGAAGCGGCGCCACCTTGGGGATTATCGGCGGGCAGGGTGAAGCGGAACTCGGTGCCACGGCCCTCGGCCACGGGGCTGGTGAAGTCCATGGCCCCGCCATGCTGCTCCACCACGGTGCGGCACAGGCTCAGGCCCAGGCCCATGCCCTCGCTGCGGGTAGTGAAGAAGGGCGTGAAGAGCTGCTTGGCCACGCCGGGGGCGATGCCGGGGCCGCGGTCGATGATGGCAAAGCTGACCCAGCGCGGGCCGGCACGGCGCACGCGCAGCAGCAGCACGCGCTCGGCCAGGGGCGTGGCCGGGTCCATGGCCTGGATGCCGTTGCGCGTGAGGTTGAGCAGCACCTGCTCGACCATGGTGCGGTCGCAGCGCAGGCGCGGCGCGGGCTGCTCCAGGTCCAGGTCGATGCGCGCGCCGCTCTTGCGGGCCTGCAGGCGCACCAGGGGCAGGACGGCGTCCAGCACCTGGTCGGCGCCGATGGCTTCGCGCGCCTGCTCGCGGCGGCGCACGAAGTCGTGCACGCTCTTGATCACGCGGCCGGCCCGCTCGGCCTGCTCGGCGATGCGGGTCACGGCCTGGCGCACCATGGCCGGGGTCTGCGGGTCCTCGGCCTCGCGCGTCATCAGGTTCAGCGAGGCGGTGGCGTAGCTGGCGATGGCGGCCAGGGGCTGGTTGAGCTCGTGGCTGAGCAGGGAGGCCATCTCGCCCACGGTGGCCAGGCGAGCCGTGGCCTGCAGGCGCTCCTGCTGCTGGCGCGAGAGCTCCTCCATCTTGCGCTGGCCGCTCACATCCAGCACCGCGCTCATCCAGCCGGTCTGCTGGCCCTGGGCGCTGACCAGGGGGGCCTCGTAGATCATCACCGGGAAGCGCTCGCCGCTGCGGCGCATGAACACGGTCTCGAAGCCCTGGCGCTCCTGGCCGGCCTCCCAGCGTTCGACCCGGCTGCCATGGCGGCGCCAGTACTCGTCCACATGCTCGGGCGGCCAATAGGGCGGGGCCTGGGGCGGGGCGCCACGGCCCAGCAGCTCCTCGCGCTCGAAACCCACCAGCTTGCAGAAGGCCGGGTTCACATAGGTGATGCGCCCCTCCATATCGCGGGCGCGCAGGCCCGTGATCAGGGAGTTCTCCATGGCCTGGCGAAAGCTCAGCGACTCGGCCAGCGCATGCTCGGCAAAGGCGCGGCGGCGGCCGTCGCGCGCCAGCAGCAGCACCACGGCAAAGAGCGCCAGCGACAGGCCCATGACCAGGGCCGTGGCCAGATTGGGGATCAGCTTGGGCTGGCCGGTGGCGCTGTCCGCGCGCAGCTGCAGGGTCAGGCCCGGCAGGTCCACCACGCGCTCGGCGATGTAGACGCCAGCGCCGCGGGTCAGGCCGGTACGGGCCAGGCGGGTGCCGTCACCCTCCACAAAGGACATTTCGTTGCTGCGCGCCAGATCGCGCGAGACCGATTCCTCCAGCAGCTGGCGCAGGCCCACCGTGGCCACCAGAAAGGCCGCCACCTCGCCGGCCCGCAGCTGGGGCAGGCACAGGTCCATGACCTCCAGACCCTCGCCCCCGGGCAGGGGCACGAAATAGCTGCGCGAGTAAAGCTGGGAGCCGTGGCGCAGGGCCGCGGCACAGGCCAGCTCGGTTTCCAGCTGCAGCTGGTCACGCCCGATCTGGGTGAAGAGCGGGGCGGTGTAGGGCGAGTTGACGGCCTCCAGCACCTCGCGGTGCTCGTCGCGCAGCTCCAGGCGCAGCAGGGGGCGGGTGCGGCGCAGCAGCTCGGCGGCGTCGTCGCGCCAGCGCGGGTCCTGCACGTTCTGCCAGAGCAGGGCCTGCAGGCCCTGCAGATCGCGGCCGGCCAGCTGCTTGGCGCGCGCCGCCACCTCGGCCGCGGCCAGGTCCACCTGCTCCTGGGCCTTGGAGGCCTCGTAGCTCAGGGTCAGCAGCACGAGCAGGGTCTGGGCCACCAGCAGCAGGGCCACGAGGGCGCCCCACAGCAGGGCGCGGCGCCAGCGCCGCCAGCCCCGCAGCACGGGCGGCGAGGGCGGAGGCGGCGGGGGTGAAAGTTCGGTCAGCGGGGCATCCATGCAGGGCGCAGTATCCTGTGGGGCCATGCAGCCCGGATGCGCAGTTTCGCGTATCCGCTGCCGCGCTGGAGGGTTCACACTGCGGGCTGTCAAATGGCTCCCTACAATCCCTGACCCGCTCTCGCGGCGCCCAGATACCGAATACGCCTATGCCCACGTCCGAAGAAAAACGCGCCCAGCTCCGCCAAGCCGCCCTGGAGTACCACGAGTTCCCGACCCCGGGCAAGGTGGCCATTGCGGCGACCAAGCAGTTGGTGAACCAGCGCGACCTGGCCCTGGCCTACTCGCCCGGCGTGGCGGCGGCCTGCGAGGAAATCGTGGCCGACCCGGCCAATGCCTTCCGCTACACCTCGCGCGGCAATCTGGTGGCCGTGATCTCCAACGGCACCGCCGTGCTGGGCCTGGGCGATATCGGCCCGCTGGCCTCCAAGCCGGTGATGGAAGGCAAGGGCGTGCTGTTCAAGAAGTTCGCCGGCATCGACGTCTTCGACCTCGAGATCGACGAGAAGCACGACCTGGACAAGCTGGTCGACGTGATCGCCGCGCTGGAGCCCACCTTCGGCGGCATCAACCTCGAGGACATCAAGGCCCCGGACTGCTTCTACGTGGAGCGCGAGCTGCGCAAGCGCATGAAGATCCCGGTCTTCCACGATGACCAGCATGGCACGGCCATCGTGGTGGGCGCGGCCCTGCTCAACGGCCTGAAGGTGCAGGGCAAGGACATCAAGTCGGTCAAGCTGGTGACCTCGGGCGCGGGTGCCGCCGCCCTGGCCTGCCTGAACCTGCTGCTCAAGCTGGGCCTGCCGCGCGAGAACATCTATGTGACCGACCTGGCCGGTGTGGTGTATGAAGGCCGCACCGAGCTGATGGACCCGGACAAGGCCCTGTTCGCCCAGAAGACCGAGGCCCGCAGCCTGCGCGAGGTGATCGCCGGCGCCGACGTGTTCCTGGGCCTGTCGGCCGGTGGCGTGCTCAAGGCGGACATGGTGGCCAGCATGGCCGCCAAGCCCCTGATCTTCGCCCTGGCCAACCCCACGCCCGAGATCCTGCCCGAGGAAGTCAAGGCGGTGCGCGATGACGCCATCATGGCCACCGGTCGCACCGACTACCCCAACCAGGTCAACAACGTCCTGTGCTTCCCCTACATCTTCCGCGGCGCCCTGGACAGCGGCGCCACGACCATCAATGACGAGATGGAGATCGCGGCGGTGCACGCCATCGCCGAGCTGGCCCAGGCCGAGCAGAGCGAGGTGGTGGCCGCGGCCTATGCCGGCGCCAATCTGAGCTTCGGCCCCGAGTACCTGATTCCCAAGCCCTTCGATCCGCGGCTGATGATGAAGATCGCCCCGGCCGTGGCCAAGGCCGCCGAGGCCTCGGGCGTGGCCAGCCGCCCGGTCAAGGACATGGACGCCTATCTGGAGAAGCTGCAGAGCTTCGTCTATGCCTCGGGCACCACCATGAAGCCCATCTTCAACCTGGCCAAGCGCGCGCTGCACAAGCGCGTGGCTTATGCCGAGGGCGAAGAGGAGCGCGTGCTGCGTGCGGTGCAGGTGGTGGTGGACGAGGGCCTGGCCCGCCCCACCCTGATCGGCCGCCCGGCCGTGATCGCCCAGCGCTGCGAGCGCTTCGGCCTGCGCCTGCAGGAAGGCCGCGACTACGACGTGGTCAACACCGAGTTCGACGAGCGCTACCGCGACTACTGGCAGACCTACCACCAGATGGCCGAGCGCAAGGGCGTGACCCAGCAGCTGGCCAAGATCGAGATGCGCCGTCGCCTGACCCTGATCGGTTGCATGATGCTGCACAAGGGCGAGGTGGACGGCATGCTCTGCGGCACCTGGAGCACGCCCTCCATGCACCTGCAGTACATCGACCAGGTCATCGGCAAGCGCGCCGGCGTCAAGAACTTCGCCTGCATGAACGGCCTGCTGCTGCCGGGCCGCCAGGTCTTCCTGGTGGACACCCACGTCAACTACGACCCCACGGCCGAGCAGATCGCCGAGATCACCATCATGGCGGCCGAAGAGCTGATGCGCTTCGGCATCCGCCCCAAGGCGGCCCTGCTCTCGCACAGCAATTTCGGCTCCAGCAACTGCCCCTCGGCCCTGAAGATGCGCGAGGCCCTGGGCCTGATCCAGGGCCAGGCGCCCTGGCTGGAGGTGGACGGCGAGATGCATGGCGACACCGCCCTGGACGCCAACTACCGCGCCCAGCTGATGCCGCGCTCCACCCTCAGCGGCGAGGCCAATCTGCTGGTGCTGCCCAATATCGACGCCGCCAACATCAGCTACAACCTGCTGAAGACGGCCGCCGGCGGCGGCATCGCCATCGGCCCGGTGCTGCTGGGCGCGGCCAAGCCCGTGCATGTGCTCACGCCCTCGGCCACGGTGCGCCGCATCGTGAACATGACGGCCCTGACCGTCGCGGACGCCAACGCCGCGCGCTGAACGCCTAGTCCGTCCGCCCGAACCCGGGCCCGCCAGCGGGTCCGGGGCTCTGCCGCGCAGGCCTTGCGGCGGGCCGGATGGGGCATGGCCTCACGCAAAATCACGGCCTTCAAGCCCGAAAACACGCACCACTCTGGTGCCTATGCCGCCGGCCACGCCCGGGCTTTTACAAAAGTTTGTAAGAGCTCACCAGGGCATATTTGGCAGCGCTGATCCATGGAGATCAACGCTTCGCAGCAGTGTGTGCGCACGCTAACAAAACCCCTGAATCCGGCCTAAGGTCTGGCCCCGACTTGAGATTTCCGGTCTCATTCGGTACCATCTTGCTTTCAAAGTTCAGGGTAAACCCGTGTTTTTGCTCGATCGGTCACCGGCGTGGCCATCCTGGCGCAGGCTTGGTCTGGCCGTCTCCCTGGTGGCGACGCTGGCCTCCGGTGTCTCGGTGCATGCCAAGCCATCGGCCGATGCAAAGCAGGATACGGTGGCCTTGGCGGATCTGCCTCGCGAAGCGCAGAACACTCATCGCCTTGTTCTGGCCGGGGGACCTTTCCCCTACGAAAAGGACGGCACCGTGTTCGGCAACCGCGAGCGCTTGCTGCCCACCAAGGCCAGGGGCTACTACCGCGAATATACCGTCAAGACGCCGGGCTCCCGCGACCGCGGTGCCCGTCGACTGGTCTGCGGCGGCAAGCCCCCCACCACACCCGATGCTTGCTATTACACCGACGATCACTACAACAGTTTCAGACGCGTGATCCCCACGCCCTGAAGCCGGCGAAGTGAACGGCGGCCAGAGTTCTTGTGACTATCTAGGAGGATCGCGACCATGCTTTTGCAGAACGTCCGTCCCAATATCGTGCAGGCCATACGGGCCTACCGCGTGGAGGACTTGATGCGCGCCGCCCAGGAGG
>Ga0233424_10000036_pt1 | contig 190210 bp, 172 predicted proteins | sample Watercolumn_Towu_FD_181011 | JGI IMG/M metagenome (GOLD analysis project Ga0233424, IMG submission 181011) | Freshwater microbial communities from Lake Towuti, South Sulawesi, Indonesia - Watercolumn_Towuti2014_125_MG | ecosystem: Environmental > Aquatic > Freshwater > Lake | place...
TGGCCCTGGGCCGGCACAGGGCCGGCTTCGCCGAAGGTCATGCCGGTGGCTTCCTTGGGCGCGTACTTCTTCATCCAGTCCACGTACTTGGTGAGCGCGTAGACGGCGGCCGGCGAGTTGGTGGCACCACCGCGGGCCACCGAGGCGCCCACCGGGGTGCACTTGTCATCGGCCACGCGGATGCCCCACTCGTCGACCGGCAGGCCGTTGGGAATGCCCTTGTCGGCGGTACCGGCCATGGACAGCCAGGCATCGGTGAAGCGCCAGCCCAGCGAGGGGTCCTTCTTGCCGTAGTCCATATGGCCGTAGATGGGCTTGCCGTCGATCTGCTTCACATCATTGGTGAAGAACTCGGCGATGTCCTCATAGGCGCTCCAGTTCAGGGGCACGCCCAGCTCATAGCCGTACTTGGCCTTGAAGCGATCCTTCAGGTCCTTGCGCTCGAAGAGGTCGGCACGGAACCAGTAGAGGTTGGCGAACTGCTGGTCGGGCAGCTGGTAGAGCTTGCCATCGGGCGCCGTGGTGAAGCTGGTGCCGATGAAGTCCTTGATGTCGATGCCGGGGTTGGTGAATTCCTTGCCTGCGCCCGACATGTAGTCGGTCAGGTTCATGATCTTGCCGTAGCGGTAGTGGGTGCCGATCAGGTCGGAGTCGGAGATCCAGCCGTCGTAGATGCTCTTGCCGGACTGCATGGAGGTCTGCAGCTTCTCGACCACATCGCCTTCCTGGATCAGGTCGTGCTTGACCTTGATGCCGGTGATTTCCTCGAAGGCCTTGGCCAGGGTCTTGGATTCGTACTCATGGGTGGTGATGGTCTCGGAGACCACCGAGATTTCCTTCACGCCCTTGGCCTGCAGCTTCTTGGCGGCTTCGATGAACCACTTCATCTCGGCCATCTGCTGTTCCTTGCTCAGGGTGCTGGGCTGGAACTCGGCATCGATCCACTTCTTGGCCTCGGCCTCGCCGGCCCAGGCGCCCTGCGTCGCGCCCAGGGCCAGCAGGGCTGCCGTGGCCAGCGCGGTGTACTTTGTCGTCTTCTTGAATTGCACGCTTGTCTCCTCTGTCGAACAAAGATGATCCCCCGATCAGCGCGACGCGGCCCCGGGGGAGTGAAGGGCCGAATCCTCGAACATCAGGGCCTCAGCCGCGGCGCATGATCAGGGCCAGCACGGCCATCGACGCGACAAAGCTGATCCACACGCTGGGCTCGCTCTCCAGCGAGAACCATTCGGCCATGCGGCCGGCCAGGCCCACAAAGGCCAGATTGATATAGGCCGCCGTCAGCAGGCCGATGAAGAGCCGGTCACCGCGCGTGGTCTTCAGGGGCAGAAAGCCCTTGCGCAAGGTGGTGGGCGACTTGATCTCCCAGATCGTCATGCCGATCAGCATCACGACGATGCAGCTGAAGAAGGCCGCCACCGGGGTCGTCCAATACATCCAATCAAACATCTCGGTTTCTCCTCAGACACGACCCATGGCAAAGCCCTTGGCGATGTAGTGGCGCACGAACCAGATCACGATGGCGCCCGGCACGATGGTCAGGGTGCCGGCCGCGGCCAGGGTGGCCCAGTCCATGCCCGAGGCGCTGACCGTGCGGGTCATGGTGGCCACGATGGGCTTGGCGTTGACGCTGGTCAGGGTGCGGGCCAGCAGCAGTTCCACCCAGCTGAACATGAAGCAGAAGAAGGCCGCCACGCCCACGCCCGCCTTGATCAGGGGCAGGAAGATGGTGAGGAAGAAGCGCGGGAAGCTGTAGCCGTCGATATAGGCGGTCTCGTCAATCTCGCGCGGGATGCCGCTCATGAAGCCTTCCAGGATCCACACCGCCAGCGGCACATTGAAGAGCAGGTGGGCCAGGGCCACGGCGATGTGCGTGTCCATCAGGCCCAGCGTGGTGTAGAGCTGGAAGAAGGGCAGCAGAAAGACCGCGGGCGGCGTCATGCGGTTGGTCAGCAGCCAGAAGAACACATGCTTGTCGCCCAGGAAGCTGTAGCGGCTGAAAGCATAGGCAGCGGGCAGGGCCACGGTGATGGAGATCAGCGTGTTGATGCCCACATAGATCAGGCTGTTGATATAGCCCGAGTACCAGGACGGGTCAGTGAAGATGGTCCGGTAGTTCTCCCAGGTGAAATGCTCCGGGAAGAAGCTAAAGCTGGACAGGATCTCCTGATTGGTCTTGAAGCTCATATTGACCATCCAGTAGATGGGCAGCAGGGCAAAGACCAGGTAGGCGATCAGGAAGATCGTCCGCTTTTTGAAGCGCTTGTCATCCATGTTGGGGCTCCTTCTCGGCCTGACCCAGGGCCTGCATCCAGTTGTAGAGGATGAAGCACAGCAGCAGGATGATGAGGAAGTAGATCAGCGAGAAGGCGGCAGCGGGGCCCAGGTCGAACTGGCCCACGGCCTTCTGCGTCAGGTACTGGCTGAGGAAGGTGGTGGCATTGCCGGGGCCGCCCCCGGTGAGCACAAAGGGCTCGGTGTAGATCATGAAGCTGTCCATGAAGCGCAGCAGCACCGCGATCATCAGCACGCCGCGCATCTTGGGCAGCTGGATGTAGCGGAAGACGGCCAGCTTGCTGGCCCCGTCGATGCGGGCGGCCTGGTAGTAGGCATCCGGGATGGAACGCAGGCCGGCGAAGCACAGCAGGGCCACCAGGGGCGTCCAGTGCCACACATCCATCACCAGCACCGTGACCCAGGCATCGGTGGCATTGCCGGTGTAGTTGTAGTCCACGCCCAGCCACTGCAGCGCGGCGCCCAGCAGGCCGATGTCGGCGCGGCCGTAGATCTGCCAGATGGTGCCCACCACATTCCAGGGGATCAGCAGGGACAGGGCCACGATCACCAGCACGGCCGAGGCCTTCCAGCCCTGGGCGGGCATGGACAGGGCCAGGGCGATGCCCAGCGGAATCTCCACCGCCAGCACCGCGGCCGAGAAGCCCAGCTGGCGCAGCAGGGCGCCGTGCAGTTCCTCGTCGCGCATGACGGCGGTGAACCATTCCACGCCCACGAAGACGCGGCGCTCGGGCGAGATGATGTCCTGCACCGAGTAGTTCACCACGGTCATCAGGGGCAGGATGGCCGAGAAGGCCACGCAGATGAAGACCGGGAGCACCAGGAACCAGGCCTTCTGATTGATGGGCTTTGTTGTTGCGCTCATGCGGCCAGCCCCTCCTTGACGTTGATCAGCTGTTCATCCCGGCCGTAGAAGCAGGTGTGGGCACCCAGCACCTGCAGCCAGACCTCGGCGCCGGGCGCGGGCGGGCGACTCTGCGCGTTCAGGCGCAGCTTGAGCGTCTGGCCGCCGACGCGGGCGGTCAGCAGCCAGTAGGTGCCGATGTCCTGCACCTGCTGCACCTCGGCACGCAGCGTGCCGGGGCTGGCGGCCTCGGCCAGGCCCACATACTCGGGGCGCACGCCCAGGGTGAACTCGCGCGCCGCTTCCAGCTGCTGGTAGAGGATGCCGAAGGCCAGGGGCAGGTCCTGCCCCGCCACCTCGATCACGCCCGAGCTCTTGAAGCGCGCGGGCAGGAAGTTCATGCCCGGCGAGCCGATGAAGTTGCCCACGAACATGTGCTGGGGCTTCTCGAACAAGGCGTCGGCCGAACCCACCTGCACCGCGCGGCCGCGCGACATCACCACGATCTGGTCGGCAAAGGTCAGGGCCTCCACCTGGTCGTGGGTCACGTAGATCAGGGTGAGCTTGAGCTCGTGGTGGATCTGCTTGAGCTTGCGCCGCAGCTGCCACTTGAGGTGCGGGTCGATCACGGTGAGCGGCTCGTCGAAGAGCACGGCCGACACATCCTCGCGCACCAGGCCGCGGCCCAGCGAGATCTTCTGCTTGGCATCGGCCGTGAGGCCGGCGGCGCGCTGGTCCAGCTGGCCGCTCATTTCCAGCATCTCGGCGATCTTGCCCACGCGGGCCTTGATGCGCTCGGGCGCCACGCCGCGGTTCTTCAGCGGGAAGGCCAGATTCTCGGCCACGGTCATCGTGTCGTAGATCACCGGAAACTGGAACACCTGGGCGATATTGCGCGCCTGGGGTGACAGGGCGGTGACGTCGCGGCCGTCATAGCTCACCGTGCCATGCGAGGGCTGCAGCAGGCCCGAGATGATGTTGAGCATGGTGGTCTTGCCACAGCCCGAGGGGCCCAGCAGCGCATAGGCGCCCCCATCTTCAAAGCTCATCTTCAGCGGCAGCAGGGCGTAGTCGGCGTCGCTCTGCGGGTTGGGACGGTAGGCGTGAGCCAGGTCCAGATCAATGCGTGCCATCTCAGCGGCCCAGCCTTTCCGGCGCAATCGCCAGGGCGCCCGCGGCGTCGAAGACATAGGCCTGGCCGGCGTTGAGGAAGAGGCTGAGCGAGGCGCCCAGCTCGAAATAGTGCACGCCGCTGAGCTGGGCCACCAGCTCGCCCACCTCGCTGTGCACGTGGACGAAGGTGTCCGAGCCCGAGATCTCGGCCAGCTCCACGCGGCCGCGCAGCTCGAGGTCACCCGGCTGCGCATTCAGGCGCAGGGCATTGGCGCGCAGGCCCACGGTCACCGGGCCTTGGGCCGCCAGGGCCAGGCTCAGGCCGGGCTTGAGCTCCACGCTGGCGCCGCGGCCCGTGGCCGGCAGCAGGTTCATGGGCGGATCGCTGAAAGCGCGGGCCACGCGCAGCGAGGCCGGCTTGTGGAAGACCTCGGCCGTGGGGCCGTACTGCAGCAGCTCGCCGGCATCCATCACCGCGGTGTAGCCGCCCAGCAGCAGGGCCTCGCCCGGCTCGGTGGTGGCATAGACCACGGTGGAATCGCCGCTGGCGAAGAGCTGGCTCAGCTCCTCGCGTAACTCCTCGCGCAGCTTGTAGTCCAGATTCACCAGGGGCTCGTCCAGCAGCATCAGGGGGGCGTTCTTGGCGAGGGCGCGGGCCAGGGCCACGCGCTGCTGCTGGCCGCCGGAGAGCTGGGCGGGCAGCTTGTCCAGGTGCATCTCGATGTGCAGCTTCTGGGCCAGGGCATCCACCTGCTTGGTGATGGCCGCACGGTCCAGCCCGCCGCGCAGCTTCAGCGGCGAGGCGATGTTGTCGCGCACCGTCATCGAGGGGTAGTTGATGAACTGCTGATACACCATCGCGACATTGCGATCGCGCACCGGCACGCCGGTCACGTCCTGGCCGTCCACCAGCACCCGGCCCGAGCTGGGCCGGTCCAGGCCCGCCATCAGGCGCATCAGCGTGGTCTTGCCGGCCTGGGTCGCGCCCAGCAGCACGGTGACCACACCGGGTTGCAGCGTCAGCTCCATGGGGTACAGGTGCTCGGCGGCACCGACCCGATGGCTGAGGCCTTGCAGGCTCAATTGCATCGTCGCTTGTCTCCAGGTTCTCTTGCGTCTTCTCGGCGGCGATGGCGGGCTGGAACTCAGCCGCCGGCGTGCGGATGGGCCGCGAACCAGTCGGCCACCGCGGCGCGTTGCGCCTCGCTGTAGTGCAGCCCCAGCTTGGAGCGGCGCCACAGCACATCCTCGGCGCTGCGCGCCCATTCCTCGCGCTGCAGATAGCGCAGCTCGATCTCGTACAGGCCCGGCGCCACCTCGGCACCCAGCTCGCTCAGGCTGCCCGCGCCGCCCAGCACGCGACCCACGCGCGCGCCGTAGGCCCGGCACAGGCGCCGCGCCAGGCTCTCAGGCAGCCAGATATGGCGCTGGCGCACGGCGGTGACCAGGCGCTCGAAGTCGGTGTCGGGCCGGCGCGGCGCGCCGATCCATTCCCTGAGATCGCCGCCCGGCAGATGGGCCTTCTCGGTCCAGGGCGTGCGCTTGTTGCCCAGCATCTCGCCCACCAGATCGGCCGCGTCCTCGGCCAGCTTGCGGAAGGTGGTGATCTTGCCGCCCCACACGCTGAGCAGGGGCGCACCCTGGGTATTGCTTTCCAGCAGGTAGTCGCGGGTGACGGCGGAGGGATCGCCCGAGGCGTCATCCAGCAGGGGGCGCACGCCGGCATAGCTCCAGACCACGTCCTCGCGGCTCACCGGCTTGGCGAAGTAGCGGCTGGCCTGCTCGCAGAGGTAGTCCACCTCCTGGGCATCGATCTGGGCCTTGGACAGGCCGGCCAGGGCCTCGGGCGGCAGCTCCACATCCGTGGTGCCGATCAGGGTGTAGTCCTGCTCGTAGGGGATGGCGAAGATGATGCGCTTGTCGGGGTTCTGGAAGATGTAGGCGTGGTCGTGCTCGAAGCAGCGCTTGACGATGATGTGGCTGCCCTTGACCAGGCGCAGGCTCTTGGTGGCCAGGGCTTCGCCGCGGGCCGGGCGCGCCAGCTCGCGCAGGAAGCTCTCGGCCCAGGGACCGGCGGCATTCACCAGGGCGCGGGCGCGCACGCGGCGCTCGCCCTGCGGCGTGCTGATCGTGGCCACCCAGCCATCGGCCTCGCGCTGCACGGCGGTCACGGGGCTGCGCGTCAGCAGCTCGGCGCCCTTCTCCTGGGCGTCCAGCGCGTTCAGCAGCACCAGGCGGGCGTCATCCACCCAGCCATCGGAATACACGAAACCGCGGGTGTAGATGGGCTTGAGCGGCTTGCCCACCGGCGAGGTCCGCAGGTTCACGCCATTGGAGCCCGGCAGCACCTCGCGGCGCGCCAGGTGGTCGTAGAGGAAGAGGCCGGCGCGGATCATCCAGGCCGGGCGCATGGCGGGGTCGTGCGGCATCACGAAGCGCAGCGGCCACATGATGTGCGGCGCGCTCTTGAGCAGCACCTCGCGCTCCTGCAGGGCCTTGCGCACCAGGGAGAACTCGTAGTACTCCAGATAGCGCAGGCCGCCGTGGATCAGCTTGGTGGACGAGGAGGAAGTGTGCGCGGCGAAATCGTCGCGCTCGGCCAGCAGCACCTTCCAGCCGCGGCCGGCCAGGTCGCGTGCGATGCCGGCGCCATTGATGCCGCCGCCCACGACCAGCACGTCGTAGGCGTTCGGGGTGGCAGATGCGGGGGCAGCAGCAGGCTGTGCGTTCACGAGGGGGTCTCCGGGTAAGCGAATCTGAGGTTCGCTATTTTGTTCTTCTTTTTTCTTTTTAACGCGTTTTGGTGCGATTTCTCCCAGGGTTAACCCGGCTTCTTGTTCGTTTTGCTTCGCTTTAGGCTCGCCGACACCCCAAAGCGGTGCGCTCGCGCCACACCTACACTTGCCCGCCATGATGCCCAGCCACCCCCGACTGAATGAATTGCTGCAGGAGGTGCGCGCCCGGGGCTCGGTCAGCGTCGAGGCCCTGGCCGAGAAGTTCGGCGTGACCCTGCAGACCGTGCGCCGCGATGTGCAGCGCCTGGCCGAAGCCGGCCTGGTGGCGCGCTTTCACGGTGGCGTGCGCGTGCCCGCCAGCACCACCGAGAACATCGCCTACCGCCAGCGCCAGGCCCTGCAGGCCGAGAGCAAGGCGCGCATCGCACGCGCCATCGCCCAGCGCATTCCCAATGGCTGCTCCCTGATCCTGAACCTGGGCACCACCACCGAGGCGGTGGCGCGCGAGCTGCTGCAGCACAAGGGCCTGCGCATCATCACCAACAACCTCAATGTGGCCAGCATCCTCAGCGACAACCCGGACTGCGAGCTGGTCATGGTGGGTGGCACCGTGCGCCACCGCGACCGCGGCGTGGTGGGCGAGGCGGCGGTGGACTTCATCCGCCAGTTCAAGGTGGACATCGGCCTGATCGGCATCTCGGGCATCGAGAGCGACGGCAGCCTGCGCGACTTCGACTACCGCGAGGTCATGGTGGCGCGAACCATCATCGAGCACGCCCGCGAGGTCTGGGTGGTGGCCGACCAGAGCAAGTTCAACCGCCCCGCCATGGCCGAGGTGGCGCGCCTGCCGCAGATCGACCTGATCTGCACCGACGCCGCCCCGCCCGAGCCCTTCCCCGCCCTGCTGAACGACGCCGGCGTCGAGCTGGTGGTCGCAGACTGATCACGCCGGCTGGCAAACACAAGACGAGACCCCCATGACCTACCTGCTCGCCCTGGACCAAGGCACTTCCAGCTCCCGCGCCATCGTCTTCGATGCGCGCGGCCATATCGTCGCGATGGCGCAGCGCGAGTTCCGCCAGATCTATCCCCAGCCGGGCTGGGTGGAGCACGACGCCCTGGAGATCTGGGACAGCCAGCTCGCCACCGCGCGCGAGGCCCTGGCCAAGGCCAAGCTCAAGGCCGCGGACATCAAGGCCCTGGGCATCACCAACCAGCGCGAGACCACGGTGGTGTGGAACCGCAAGACCGGCCAGCCCATCTATCACGCCATCGTCTGGCAGGACCGCCGCGCCGAGCCCGTCTGTGCCCGGCTGCGCGAGCAGGGCCACGGTCCCCTGGTGCAGGGCAAGACCGGTCTGGTGATCGACGCCTACTTCTCCGGCACCAAGCTCAAGTGGATCCTGGACCATGTGCCCCAGGCCCGCGAGCAGGCCGAGCGCGGCGAACTGGCCTTCGGCACGGTGGACAGTTGGCTGGTCTGGCGCCTGAGCAACGGCGAGGTGCACGCCACCGATGTGAGCAATGCCGCGCGCACCATGCTCTTCAATGTGCATGAGAACCGCTGGGACCAGGAGCTCCTGGAGCTGCTGGACATTCCCGCCTCCGTGCTCCCCGCCGTCCATCCCTCGGCCCATGAGTACGGTCGCGTGGCCACCGAGCATCTGGGCGGCGCCATCACCATCGGCGGCATCGCGGGCGACCAGCAGAGCGCCCTCTTCGGCCAGGCCTGCTTCAAGGCCGGCATGGCCAAGAACACCTATGGCACCGGCTGCTTCATGCTGATGCACACCGGCGCGCAGTTCCAGACCTCGGCCAACGGCCTGATCACGACCAGCGCCGCGCAGTCGACGGCCACGCCGGAGTTCGCGCTGGAGGGCAGTGTCTTCATCGGCGGTGCCGTGGTGCAATGGCTGCGCGATGGCCTGCATGCCATCAAGGGCAGTGGCGAGGTGCAGAGCCTGGCCGAGAGCGTGCCCGACGCGGGCGGCGTGATGTTCGTGCCCGCCTTCACCGGCCTGGGCGCGCCCTACTGGAACGCCGAGGCGCGGGGCGCCATCGTGGGCCTGACGCGCGGCTCCACCGTCGCGCACATCGCGCGTGCCGCGCTGGAAAGCATCGCCTTCCAGAGCGCAGCCCTGCTGCAGGCCATGAGCCGCGACGCGGTGGCCGCGGGCGGCGCCACGGTGAGCGAGCTGCGGGTGGACGGCGGCGCCTGCGTCAACAATCTGCTGATGCAGTTCCAGGCCGATCTGCTGGGCATCCCGGTGGTGCGCCCCCAGGTGATCGAGACCACGGCCCTGGGCGCGGCCTATCTGGCCGGCCTGACCACCGGGGTCTACAGCGGCCTGGAGGAACTGGGCGAGCACTGGCGCGCCGAGCGCCGCTTCCTGCCCACCATGCCGCGCGAGCGCGCCGCCGAGCTGATGGCCGGCTGGGAGCGCGCGGTGCGCCAGGCCTGCACCGAGTAAGCCGCGCCGATCTCAGCCCTGCTGCAGCCGGTCGCGGGTTTGCTCCAGCAGGGCGATGGCCTCGCGCGTCTCGCCGTGACGCACATGCCAGATCGCCTGCTCCATCTCATGCCGGGCCTCGCCGGGAGCCAGCTCGGCCGTGAGCTGGCCGCGCGCCTCGCGCATCAGGCTCAGGGCCTGGCGCGGATGGTCGCAGTAGAGCTCCACCTCCACCGCACGCAGCTGCAGGCTCAGCGCGCTGCGCGCCTCCTGCTGCTGCTGGACCTGCTGCTGGCGGCGCTCGAAAGCGCCCCCGTCGAACTCCGGGGCGGCCTGGGCACCCGCGGCGGCAAAAGCCGCCAGCAGGGCCAGGACCGGGGCGCCGTGCTTGCCATCACTCATGGACATCTCCTTGGAAGCGGGCCGCGCGCCTGATGGCGTGGGCCAGGGCATCCAAGATGCGCCCCCTCAATTAGGCGAGTCTTAAACCATGCCAGAGCCGCTGCTTCAGTTCCAGGCCGAGACGATCAGCAAGGCCTTGCCGCTGATACCCGGACGGCTGTTGCCCGCGGGCAGCTCCACCTCCACCTTGATGGCCCCGCCCTTGAGCGCCTCGTAGCTCAGGGCCTGGGTGGCCTGGCCCACGCGCTGGCTTTCCCAGCTGTGCAGGATGCGCCAGTCGCCACCCTCGTTGACGGGCGGCTCCAGCGAGACCAGCAGGCTGTCGCGGAAGAGATGGCTGCCCTCGAAATGCTGGTCAGGCCAGAAGCGCTTGCGCACCTGATAGTCCGGCACACGCACCGCCAGGTCCATGGCATAGGCCAGGGTGCGGTCCTGCTGGCTGACCTTGGCGCGGTTGGCCAGAAAGGCGGTGGAGAGATAGACCAGATTGCCGCCGCTGGCCTGCTGGCGGGTGAGCTGCTCGTGGGTGCGGCAGGCGGGCGAGTCTTCCTCGGCCGTGCGCCGGCTCAGGAACCAGCGCTTGCCGCGCGGCCGCGCCAGCAGCTCGAACTGGTAGAGCGCCTCCACCTCGGCGGCTTGCTCTTGCAGCTTCTCGGGCAGGCGCACCTCGTCCACCTGCATCCAGATGTCCACGCGCACATCGCCAAAGAGGAAGCGCGCCAGGTTCTGGTAGGCCTCCTCGCTGTTGACGATGCCGAAGAAGCCCGAGTGCGAGCGGTAGCAATAGGCCGTGGGGCTGGTCTTGCTGATGCGCAGCTGCCGGTCCACGGCCCAGACCGAGGCGTTGTCCACCTTCACCAGGCCGTCGCTGCCATTGCCGGCAAAGGCACGCGACAGGCCCAGGGCCACGTTGTAGTCGGAGCGGTTGCTGCCCACCATGCAGAAGAAGCGGTCGATGGGAAAGGCCTGCTCGGGCAGGAAGTCCACGCGCTTGTACTTCTCGTAGACCGGCTTGAGGTTGAGGAAGTCGGCCATGCGCGCATGGCTGAAGGTGTTGATCTCGGCCAGGCTCAGCCAGCCCGGCAGCTTGAGGCCCGCGGCCTCGATGCCGTTGTGCGGCGTGGCGTAGGTAAAGACCTTGTCCACCGCGCGCCGCGCCGCGGCATCGCTGAGCGCCGGGTTCTGCAGCATGGCGCGCACCACCAGGCCGCCCATGGAGTGGGCCACCAGATAGCAGCGGAAGTCCTGGGCCGCACCGCCCTCCTGGGCCAGCACCAGATCGCGCACGCGCAGCACCAGGTCCGAGAGGCCGCGCGCATAGTCTTCCAGATCGCGCGGCTTGCCATCGCCCAGCAGGCCCGAACCGCCGTCGTAGTAGCGGTAGACGATGACGGAGCGCGAGGGGATGCCGGTGTTGTCGCGCCGCGGCTGCCAGTCGGCATCCATGATGTCCAGGCCGTTCTCGTAGACATCGGCATAGCCGAACTCCGCGCCCAGTCGCAGCAGGGGCGACTCGAAGACGAATTTCTTGGGCGGCTCGCGCTTGTCGGTGCTGGCGCGGTAGACCGTGGAGCCGAGATTGAAGCCGCAGAAGGGATCGGCCGTGGTCTCGTCGCGCTCGCTCTCGGTCATGGCGTAGCCGCGCACATAGATGATGGGATAGAACGGTGCCTGCTGCATGGCGGTCTCCTGCGGGTCTGCATGCCCTCATCGGCTTATAGCCAAGGGGGGAGCGTGCGGCAATCCTGAGAACGGCGGAAGCAAACAACCCGCCGGGGCCAGTGGCCCGGGCGGGTTGGGTTCAGGCCCGAGGTCGGGACTTACTTGAACTGGTAGGCCACCGAGCCGTAGTAGAAGCGGCCGCGCGGATCGACGAAGGAACCGGCATAGCCCGCGGCATGCGAGCCATAGGACGGGGCCGCGGTGTAGGGCGGCTCCTTGTCGAACAGGTTCTTCACACCCAGGCGCAGGGTCAGGTTCTTGAAGCCGGTGTAGCTGCCCGAGAGGTTCCAGCGGCTGGAGTCCTTGACCTTGTGCTCGGCCGAGCCGCCCACATTGTTGTAGACCAGCAGCACCGATTCGGTCCAGCCCTTCACGAACTGGTTCTCCAGGGCCACGGACCAGCGGGGCTCGGCCCATTCGAAGGTGGCCGTGTGCTGCCAGCGCGGCACTGGCTGCACGACGGCACCATCACCCGCGGTGCCGGCATAGCTCAGGTAGTCGCTGTCCTTGCCCACCTGACGCTTCCACTCGGCCACATAGGTGCCGGTGATGCCGGCGCTGAAACGCCGCCCTTCGCCCAGGGCCCAGGTGCCGCGCACATCGATGTCCAGGCCCGAGGTGCGCAGGCCGCCGAGGTTCTCGATCGGGGTGTCGATGTAGGCGATGATGCCCTTGTTGGCCCCGGTCTGGATGCGGTGGATGCGCGACTGGTAGAGCCCGTAGAGATAGTCGTCGCTGAGGATGGCGTCGCCGCCGACCTGGCTGATCTGGTCGCGCTTGCGGATGCTCCAGTAGTCCAGCGCCACCGACAGCCATTTGGTGGGCTCGGTCACGATGCCCAGGGTGAACTGCTTGGACTTCTCGGGCTTGAGATTGGGCGAGGCCGTGTTCAGCACATTGAACTGGTTCTCGGCGCAGCGCGGATCGCCTTCCTTGAGCAGATCGGGCGGACAGTTCTGATCGGTGGCCGGGTTGGCCGTGTTGGTGAAGGCCGCAGGGCTGTGCACATCCCAGAGCGTGGGTGCGCGGAAGCCCGTGCCGTAGGAGCCGCGCAGCAGCAGCTCCTTGCTGGGCTGGAAGCGCAGGGCCACCCGCGGATTGAAGGTGGAGCCGAAATCGCTGTAGTGGTCGTAGCGGGCCGCCAGCGTGGCTTCCCAGCCCTTGGCAAAGGGCAGGCTCAGCTCGCTGAAGACCGCGCTGATGGTGCGCGAGGCGCTGGTGGGCGGCACCGTGCCCTCGCCGCCCACATGCAGGCCGGCGGCGTAGTCATCGTTCACCGGGCGGTCCTTGGCCTTCTCGCGGCGCAGATCCACGCCCACGGCCACGGCCATATTGCCGCCCGCCATGGGCATCAGCTCGCGGCTGGCCTTGGCGTCGAACTCGGTCACGGTGCTGGTGGAGCGGCGCATCGGGCCTTCCATGCGGGCGATGTTCCAGGCCGCCATATCGGTGCTGGCGCCGAAGGGATTGATATTGCCGGTGGCCAGGGCCTTGATGAACTTGGCCTCGTGCACATAGTTCTCGTAGCGCAGCGAGCCCTTGGACTCGGCCAGGGTCAGGCCGGCGTCATAGTCCCAGCCGGCCAGCAGGCCGCGGGCACCCAGCACCAGGCGGCTCTGGCTGTTGGTGTTGTCATTGATGCGGTTGCCCAGGGGCACGGCACGCAGCGCCACCTCCACCATGCCGGTGTTGCCCGGGTCCCAGTCCGCCGCGGTATAGCCCAGCTTGCCCAGCAGGGCCGCTGGGAAGTAGGGGCTGCTGGTGGGCATCTTGAACGAGGGGTACTCGCCCGTCGTGCGGTCGAAGTGGCCGGCGGTGGAGTCGATGGGCACCGGCGCGATGCGGCCGATGCTGTGGTTGCGGGCGAACGAGGCCTCGGCGAAGAGCTCGTGGTCCGCACTCAGCTTGAAGCTCAGGCGTCCGAAGAGATCGCCCTTTTCCTGGTCCGGCAGATTGTCCAGCACCGAGGGGTAGATGAAGCGGCAGCGCTTCTTGTCCACGCCCGAGGGGGTCTTGGCATCCACGATCTGGGTGACCGTGTAGGTCGGGTCGCAGCCCTGGACGGCCGAGCCGGGGTTCAGGTCCTGGTAGGCGCCGGGCGAGATGCCCAGACCCACCAGGCGGCCCGGAAAGGCGCGGCCCGAGGTGGGTGCCCCGCCGTCGACGATCTCGTCGAAACGGTTGTAGAGCTTCTGGTCCAGGGCCTTGAGCCGGCTGTTGCGCTGCACATTGCCGGTCAGCAGCAGATTGAAGCCGTCGGCGTGATAGTCGCCCAGGCCCACCGAGACCGAGGCTCCCTTCTCCGTGCCGCCGATGCCGGCCTCGGTCGTGCCATAGCGCACCGAGACCTCGCCGCGTTTGTAGTCGCGCCGGGTGATGAAGTTGATCACGCCACCCACGGCATCGGTGCCATAGACGGCCGAGGCGCCGTCACGCAGCACCTCGATGCGCTCGATGGCCGCGAAGGGAATGCTGTTGAGGTCCACGGCCACATTGCCGCCGATGGAGCCGAAGGGATGGTTGGCCAGGCGCCGGCCGTTGAGCAGCACCAGGGTGGAGTTGGCGCCCAGGCCGCGCATATTGGCGTAGGAGGTGGCATAGCCCGCGCCCTGGGTGCTGTCGGAGAAGGCCGCCGCGCTGGCCGAGACGCGGCGCAGCAGGTCTTCCACATTGTTGGCCCCGCTCTTCTCGATCTGCTCCCGGGTGATGACCGAGACGGGCAGCGCCGTCTCGGATTCCAGCCGCTTGATCGAGGAGCCGGTGACCGTCACCCGCTCCAGCGATTCCTGGGCCCAGGCGGCCGGCATGGCGGTCACGCCATAGGCCAGCGCCAGGGCGCCGCATAGCTTCGTGGTCTTGCGCATGTGAGATTCCCTAAATCGGTGTGAGTCCACCCCGGGGGCCGCTCTGTGTCGACCTCTTGCGCGCTATGCGCACCGGGACCAGGACGCCGATTCTTGGAACTCCGCAGGCCACCCCCCATTCGGGGAAACCTACGTCGCAATCGCGCCGCAAACTTGCGGCACTCGGGCGATTGGCGTGTTAGAAGATGCGCCCTTCGCCCACACCAAACAGCACCGCCAGGCCCAGCACCAGGAAGATCAGGGCCGCCACGCCATGCACCAGGCGCACCGGGATGCGGCCGGCCAGGCGGTCGCCCAGCAGCACGGCGGGCACATTGGCGATCATCATGCCCAGGGTGGTGCCGGCCACCACGGCCCAGAAGGCCTTGAACTGCGCGGCCATGGCCACGGTGGCGATCTGGGTCTTGTCGCCCATCTCGGCCAGGAAGAAGGCCACGATGGTGGTGCCCAGCACGCCCAGCTTGAGCCGGCCGCCGCCCTCTTCCTCTTCATCGAGCTTGTCGGGGACCAGGGTCCAGACGGCCATGGCCACAAAACCTAGGCCCAGGCCCCAGCGCAGCACCTCGGGGCTGAGCTGGGTGGTGATCCAGGCGCCCAGGGCGCCGGCACAGGCGTGGTTGACCACGGTGGCGATCAGGATGCCCAGGCAGATGGGCAGGGGGCGGCGGAACCGCGCGGCCAGCAAGAAGGCCAGCAACTGGGTCTTGTCGCCGATTTCGGCCAGGGCCACGATGCCGGTAGAGACGAGGAAGGCTTCCATGAAAACACCCACACGGCCTGAAGCACGGACGATTGACCATGCTGCTCCGGCCGTGTGAGGGGATGCCGAGCTGCATGGTCAAAGGTCTTGCCAGGTGTGGACACTGCCCGTGCCATGGTCCTCACGGACCAAGTCTGTTGACACGGGCCTGCAGCGGCCTCTGGACTCCGGCGGAGCCACTAGGCGATTGGGCTGGCTGCAGCGGCTACTCCCCAATGACAGCGCGCATTCTAACCCGGCGGCAGCGCCCTGCCCTCAACCGCGCCCCGGCCGCGGCGTGACACACGTCGCAGCGTGGCGCTTCCCAGGTCCAGCTCGGACGCAGGAATGATCCAGGCCGCGGGGTCCAGGGCGCGCAGGGCGGGGCCGGCGGCGGCCAGATCGCCCACCACCACGCGGCGCAGGGCCTCGCCGCGCCAGTAGCGCGCCGCAAAGGCCTGCAGCGCCGCCGCATCCACCGCCTGCAGGCGCTCGCCCCAGCGGCCCAGGGCCTCGGGCGCCAGGCCCTGCTGCAGCTGCTCGCCCAGGGCCGCGGCCAGGCCGGCCGTGCTCTCCAGGCGGCGCTGCTGCTCGCCCAGCCAGCTGGCACGGCGCGCGGCCAGTTCCTCGGCCTCCACCGCCTGCTCGCCCAGGCGCTGGATCTCCAGGGCCATCACCCGCGCCACCTCGGCCGCGCTCTCGTGGCGGGTCTGGGCATAGGCACTGAGCCAGCCGCTGCCCGGCAGGCTTTCCACCTGGCTGCTGGCGCCATAGCTGAGGCCGCGCTTGATGCGCACCTCGCGCCCCAGGCGCGAGGAATAGCCCTGGCCCAGCACCGCCTGGGCCAGCAGGCCCGCCGGCAGTTCCTCCACCGCGGCCAGACCCGCATAGGGCGCCAGGATCTGCACCGCGCTCTGGCCGGCGCCCGGCAGGTCCACGTAGACGCTGCGCGCCACCAGCGGGCGGGGCTGCACCTGCGGTGGCTGACGCCCGCTCTGCGCGGCGCCGCGCCAGCCGCCGAACTCGCGCTCCAGCGCCGGCCGCAGGGCCGCCGGCTCGAAGTCGCCGCACACGATCAGGCTGCTGAGCGCGGGGGCCAGCTGGCTGCGCTGCAGGGCCAGCAGATCATCGCGGCGTATGCGGTTGAGCGAGGCCGGCGTGGCCAGACGCCCGGCCGCGCTCTCACCCCAGAACAGGCGCCGGCCCAGGGCCTGGGCCAGGGTGGCCGGGTCGGCCTGGGTCTGGCGCAGGTTCTCCAGCATCAGCTGGCGGGCGCGCTCCAGGCCCGAGGCCGGCAAGGTGGGTCGGCGCACCAGATCGGCCAGCAGGGCCAGGGTCTCCTCCAGGCGCGGTGCGGCCAGGCTCAGCGAGAGGCTGCCGGCCAGGGCCTGGGTCTGGCTCTCGAGGCTGGCGCCCAGGCTCTCGGCCGTGAAGGCGATCTCGGCGCCGTCGGCCACGCGGCCGCTGCCGGGCCGGCCGCGCTGCACACCCCGGCTCAGCACGTCCAGAAAGAGCTGAGTCAGGCCGGCCTGAGCCGGCGGGTCCAGCAGGCTGCCCAGGCCCAGCTGCAGCTGCACCGTCACCAGGGGCCAGCCCGGCCGCGGTGCCAGCAGCACGCGCAGGCCATTGGCCAGCGAGAAGCTTTGAAGCTTCAGGGCCGCGGGCGGGCGTGGCGCGGCCGGGGCCGGCAGGGTCTGGGCCCGCGCCAGCGCGGGCCAGGCTGCGGCGGCGGCCAGCAGGAAGGCGCGTCGGGCCAGCCCGTTCATCGCGCCCCGCTCCCGGCATCCAGATAGAGCAGGCCCACGCGCGCGCCCTGCAGCACATGACGGCGCAGGGCGCGCTGCACGGCCTCGCCACTCACATCCTGCAGACGCTCCAGATCGCGCGCCGCGGCCTGGGCCTCGCCGCGCAGCAGCTGGGCCTGGCCCACGGCCAGGGCGCGGCCCTCGGGGCCCTCGCGCTCCACCAGGGCCTGGGTCAGCAGCAGGGCCCGGGCGCGTTCCAGCTGGGCCGCAGGCAGGGGCTCCTCGGCCAGGCGCTGCACCTCGCGGCTCAGGCGCTCCAGCAGGGCCTCGGGCCGCAGACGGCCGCTGGAGATGGCATGCGCCGCCAGCAGGCCGGCCTCGGCATTGAGCATCAGCTCGAAGCCGCAGCTCTGGGCCAGGCGCGGGCCATGGACCAGGGCCTCGTTCAGGCGCGAGGCCTCGCCCTGGGCCAGCACGGCCTGGGCCAGCTGCAGGGCCGGCACCTCCTGGGCATCGGCGCGTGGTCCTTGCCACAGGGCCAGCACGGCCGGCTGGGGCAGGCCCGGCACGGCCAGGCGGTGCAGCTCGTCGCGGCTGCGCTGCGGCTCCTGCACCGGGCGGCGCGGCACCGGCCGGGCCGGCGCAGGGATGGGCCCGAAATAGCGATCCACCCAGGCGTCCAGCTGGGCCGGCTCGAAGGCTCCGGCCACCACCAGCAGGGCGTTGTCGGGGCGGTAGTAGTCGGCATGGAAGGCCTGCACATCGGCTAGAGTGGCCGCGTCCAGCTCCTCGATATTGCCGATCACGGGCCGGCGGTAGCCCGGCTGCTGGTAGCCGTAGACCGGGATGGCGTGGAAGAGCCGGCCATAGGGATCGGCCAGCACGCGCTGGCGGAACTCCTCCTTGACCACGGCGCGCTCGCTGTCCAGGCCCGCCTGGTCCACCTGCAGATGGGCCATGCGCTCGGCCTCGGCCCACAGCAGGGGCTCCAGATGATGGGCCGGCACCTGGCTGTGATAGACCGTCATGTCCTCGGCGGTGAAGGCGTTGTTGCTGCCGCCCACATCCTCGGTCAGGCGATCGAACTGCTCGGCCGCCATATGCCGCGTGCCCTTGAACATCAGGTGCTCGAAGAGATGGGCAAAGCCCGAGCGGCCGGGGGGATCGTCCTTGCCCCCCACGCGGTAGAAGAGCTGCACCGCCACGGTGGCGGTCTCGGCCATGGGCAGGCTCAGCAGCTGCAGGCCGTTGGCCAGGCGGCGCGTGCGCGGCTGCAGGGCCGGCACGGGCAGGGGGGCCATCGCGGCCGCCGGCCAGGCCCAGGCAAGACCTGTCCCCGCCGACCAGGCCAGCAGGGAACGACGACTGGGGCCGGGAACGCGGGACATGGCCGCAAGCATAGGGCAATGCTGCCAGGCTCTGTCAGCAGGGCGGCGCATCATGGCGACCCTGAACAGCCCACAGGGAGTCTCCGATGCAGTTTGCCTACACCCTCATCTATGTCAGCGATGTGGCCGCCTCGCTCGATTTCTACGAGCGCGCCTTCGGCCTGAAGCGCCGCTTCCTGCACGAGTCCGGCGCCTATGGCGAGCTGGAGACCGGCGCCACCGCCCTGGCCTTTGTGGACCATGCCACAGCGCGCGACAGCGTGGGCAGCGACTACCTGGCCGCCGAGGACAGCGAGCGTCCCCTGGGCATGGAGGTAGGCTTCACCACGCCCGATGTGGGCGCAGCCTACGAGCGGGCCCTGGCCGCGGGCGCGGTGCCGCTGAAGGCCCCCACCCTCAAGCCCTGGGGCCAGACCGTGGCCTATGTGCGCTGCCCCGATGGCAGCCTGGTGGAACTCTGCACCCCGATGGGCTGAGTCGCCCTCGGGGTGCTCGCCCGGGATCAGGCGCGACGGCGGCGGGCGGCCACGCCCACGGCCAGCAGGCCCAGGGCCATCAGGCCGTAGGTGGCGGGCTCGGGCACCGGGGCCGCGGTCAGCGTGAACTTGAGGTTGTCGGCGTAGCCGTCGTTGTCACCACCGCCCAGGCGCTCCATGCTCAGCCAGAACTGCAGGGTGTAGGTCTGCTCGGGCAGCAGGCCGCTGGCCTCGCGGTAGAACAGGCCGGTCTTGTTGCCGCGGTCGGCCGGGCGCACCGGGCCGATCTCGGTGGAGCCGAGCAGATTGCCCGTGTCGCTCAGGAAGCTCACGAAGAGCTTGGCGTTGTCGCCCTGGGCCTGCCAGCCGCCCAGCCAGCCGCTCAGGCTGAAGCGGTCACCGGCCTGCGAGTACTGGCCCAGGTCCAGCGACTGCCAGGCCACGGCCTTCTCGCCCAGGCCGGTGAACATCTTGGCGCCGCGGTTCACGGGGCCCGGCTCGCTGGGTTTGACCCAGTTGTTGCCGTAGTCCACAGACTGGATGAAGCCGTAGTCGTCAAAGACGCTCCAGCCGGCGGTGCCCTGTTCGGCGTCGCCGTTGACGATCAGGTTGTCGCCGTAGATGCCGGCGTGGCCGGCGCTGGCGGCCAGGCCCAGCAGGGCGGCCGTGAGGAAGGCATTGAGTTTCATGATGCGATGCAGATGGGATTGAGGAAGCTTCGGTGTGCGGCCCCCGGGCTCGCCGGGGGCCGGTTCAGGCTCAGGGCCGGTACTGGTCCAGCAGGGCCGCGCCGCCCAGGGCAGGATCGCTGACCGAGGGTTCGCCGGTCTCGATATGGCCGGCCAGGCGACGGCTGAAGCCGGTCAGCTCGCGCACCTTGACGCTGTAGTCGTACCAGTGCTGGCTGGCGGCCAGGGGCAGGCGCAGGTCCAGGGCGGCACCCGCGGCCACGCGGTGCAGCTGGGCCGGCTCGTCGCTGTACTTCAGGGCCTGCAGCTCGAAGCTGGCGGCCACCTTGCCGCGGTTGATCAGGCGCAGCTGCAGCTCGCCGTAGACGCGGTCGGCACGCACCTCGATCTCGGGCTGCGGCTTGGTGGCGTTGACGGCCACCGAGCCGGTGAAGTGGCGGTGGAAGCCGTTGGGGCCCAGCACCCACAGGTCGTAATTGCCCGTGGCCGGGGTCCAGCGGCCTTCCAGCTGCTTGCCGGCTTCCACGGTGTAGCGGCGCGGCAGCTCGCCCAGGGCGGCGCGGTTGTAGACATGGAAGACCGCGCCGGCCTCACCGGCATTCTCGAAGCGCAGCACCACGGTGCTGGCTTCCAGGCGGGCCTGCACCTGCAGCTCATACGGCAGGGCGCGGGCCGGACGCATGCCCTCTTCCTGCACCGGCGCCACCAGGCTGGTGGGCGTGGCCGGGGTCTTAGTCTGGGTCAGGGCCTTGGCGCGGGCGCGCAGGGCGGCGGTGGCCGGCAGGTCCTTGAAGAAGGGCTGGTCCTCGGGCTTGCGGAAGTCGAAGCAGCTCAGCAGATCGCCGCTGACGGCACGGCGCCAGGGGCTGATCAGGGGTTCCTTGACGCCGAAGCGGGCCTCGATGAAACGGATCACCGAGCTGTGGTCCGAGACCTGGGAGTTGACCCAGCCGCCCTTGCTCCAGGGCGAGACCACGTACATGGGCACGCGCGGGCCCAGGCCGTAGGGACGGTGGTGGTACTGCGGGTCCGAGCCGTTCAGGTTGTGGTGGTACTCACCCACGGTGTCCACGGTCGAGGCGCCGGCCAGGCGGGCGCGGGCCGGATCGGCGTCGTAGCTCTCGTAGGCGGGCACGGCCGGGGGCGGCATGTGGTCGAAGAAACCGTCGTTCTCATCGAAGTTGATGAGCAGCACGGTCTTGCTCCAGACCTCGGGGTTGGACGTCAGGGCGTCCAGCACACGCGCCGTGTAGTCCGCGCCCTGGGCCGGGCTGGAGGGGCCGGGGTGCTCGGAGCCCTCGGCCGTGGCCACGATCCAGCTGACCTGGGGCAGCTTGTCGGCCAGCACGTCTTCCTTGAGCTTGTCCAGATCGCGCGTGCTCACGCCGCGATCGCGCAGCACCTGGGAGTAACCGGGGCGCTGGTACCAGGCGTTGCGGAAGGGACGGAAGCCGGCCAGGGGGTTGTCGGTGAAGTTGTCCCCCATGTTCTGGTAGACCTGCCAGCTGATGCCGGCGTCCTGCAGACGCTCCACATAGGTGACCCAGGTGTAGTCGGTGGCGGGGTTGGTGTTGAAGTCGTCGTGGCTGTTGTCGGTCGACGGGCCACCGGCCACGGCCAGGGGGTCGTTATGGCCGGTCCACAGGAACAGACGGTTGGTGTTGGTGCCGGTCTGGGTGGCGCAGTGGTAGTGGTCGCAGAGCGTGAAGGCCTCGGCCAGGGCGAACTGGAAGGGCAGGTCCGTGCGCTTGAAGTAGCCCAGGGAGTGGTTCTGCTTGGCCTTGGGCCAGTTGTTCATGCGGCCGTGGTCCCAGGCGGCCTGGGCATCGGTCCAGCTGTGCGGCGTGCCGGACACGCGCATCACGCCGAAGTCCTGCTGGGTGTTCAGGTGGAAGGGCGCGATGGCGCTGCGGCCACCACCCCATTCCGGGCGGCCCGGCACGGGCGCGCCGTTGCCGATGGGCTGCACGAACACGCTCTTGCGGGTGAAGGTGCCGGGACGGTCCAGCACCGGGATGGGGAAGGGGTCGCTGAAGCCACGCACGCCGGCCAGGGTGCCGAAGTAGTGGTCGAAGCTGCGGTTTTCCTGGGTCAGGATGACGATGTGCTCGACGTCCTGCAGGGTACCGGTACGGTAGTTGGCCGGAATGGCCAGGGCGCGCTGGATGGCGGGCGGGAAGCTGGCCAGGGCGGCGGAGGCGCCGGCGCCGGCCGCCAGGCTGCGCAGGAAACTGCGACGGTCTTGCTGGGAACTCATGGGGAGGACTCCTGGGGACCTTGGCGGGTCCCGTCTAGGTTGGCGAAACGGGCGCCAATCTAGGAGTCCTGTTTGAAGCCCCGAAGACGCAGCCTGGGCCGAACGGACTATGACAAGGGTCCGGCGCGGGCCGCCGGGCTCAGGCCGGGCCCGGTGGCAGCGGGGCCGGCGCGGGGTCGGCCGTCTCCGCCACGACGCGCGCATAGCGCGCAAACGACCAATAGGCCCAGGCCCAGTCCATCAGCACCACCAGGCGGTTGCGGAAGCCGATCAGGAAATAGACGTGCACAAAGAGCCAGAACAGCCAGGCGAAATAGCCCGAGAACTGGAAGCGCCCCACATCGGCCACCGCGGCCTTGCGGCCGATGGTGGCCAGGGCCCCGTAGTCGCGGTAGCGAAAGGGCGGCGGATCGGTCCGTCCGGCCAGCGCACACAAGATGGCGCGCGCCGCATGCCGGCCCATCTGCTTGGCGCCCGGACTCACGCCGGGCACCGGCTTCAGGCTGCCATCGGCCTCGCGGCTCTGGGCCGCGGCCAGGTCGCCCACCACAAAGATCTCGCGCTGGCCCGGGATGTTGAGCCGGCCGTCCACCAGCACCCGGCCCGCGCGGTCCAGCGGCACCTCCAGGCTGCGGCCCAGGGGCGAGGCTGCCACCCCGGCGGCCCAGACCACGGTGCGGGCGGGCAGGCGCTCGCGCCGGCCGTCCTGCTCCACGTCCACGCCCTCGGCGTCTAGGCCCACTACCCGGGCGCCGGTGCGCACCTGCACCCCCAGACCTTCGAGCTGGGCCTGGGCCTGGGCCGAGAGTTCGGGGCGGAAGGCCTGCAGCACCCGCGGCGAGCCCTCCAGCAGCAGCACCTGGGCACGGCCGGGGTCGATGCGGCGGAACTCGTTCTTCAGGGTGTGGCGGGCGATCTCGGCCAGGGTGCCGGCCATCTCCACCCCGGTGGGCCCGGCGCCGATGACCACGAAGTTGAGCCAGGGCCGGCGCGCCGCCTCGTCCTGCAGCAGCTCGGCCTGCTCGAAGGCCATCAGCACCTTGGCGCGCAGGCGGAAGGCGTCGGCCAGGGTCTTGAGCCCCGGGGCGTGCTGGGCCCACTCGTCGCGGCCGAAATAGCTGTGGGTGGCGCCGGTGGCCACGATCAGGTAGTCGTAGTCCAGGGCCTGGCCGTCGGCCAGGCGCACCTGGCGGGCCGCCTTGTCTATGCCCGTCACCTCGGCCATCAGCACCGTCACATTGCGCTGGCGCCGCAGCATATGGCGTATGGGGGCGGCGATGGAGGGCGCCGAGAGCCCTGCCGTGGCCACCTGGTAGAGCAGGGGCTGGAAGAGATGGTGGTTGCTGCGGTCCAGCATCAGGATGTCCACCGGTGCCCCGGCCAGGGACCTGGCGGCCTCCAGGCCCCCAAACCCGCAACCCAGGATCACCACCCGCGGCCGTGCCCGGCCTCCTTCAGCGGCTGCCATGCGCCCTCCTCTCTTGGACTCTTGGAGACGGGCCCATTCTCACCCGGGGCGCTGAGCTGCTTCAGGCGCCCAGCAGCTTCTCCATGAAGACGCCGAAGGGGCTGGGCCGCGCGCCGGCAAAGGGCGCGCAGCGGCGGTAGCCCAGGCGCTCGTAGAGACGGATGGCGGCGCGCTGGCGCACGCCCGTTTCCAGACGCAGCAGGGGGCGGCCGGCCAGCACGGCCTGGCGCTCCAGGCCGGCCACCAGGGCCGCCCCCAGGCCGCGGCCGCGGGCCTGGGGCTGGACCACCATGCGCAGCAGCTCGGCGCAGTCCTCGCGCAGTCGGATGGCGCCGCAGCCCAGGGCCTGGCCCTGGGGCGCATCGCGCAGCACCAGCAGCCGCACCTCGGGGCGCTGCAGCTCGGCCACGCCGGGCAGGTGCTGGGCGCTCTCGGGGTAGAGGCTGCGCTCCAGCGCATCCAGGGTGCCCATCAGGGCCCGCACCTCGGCCTGGTCGGGCCGCTCGGTGGCGAGAACAGGGGCGCCCGGGGGCGCGGCAAGCAAAAAGGAGTCGGCGTTCACGCTGTACTGCTCCGGTGAACCGTGGAAACGGCAAACGAAGAAAAGAAAAGAGAAGACGGGGCTTGCAAGCGCTGTGCCAGCAGGGGCCTGCCCGGCAGCCCACTGACAGCACGGCGGCAGCAGACCCGGCGCAGCATGGCCCCCGCGGTCCGCTCACGGGATCGCGCCACAATGGGGGGATGCGCCGTGCCGACCGCCTGTTCCAGATCGTCCAGCTCATCCGCGGACGCCGCCTTTCCACCGCCGAATTCCTGGCCGAGCGCCTGGAGGTGTCGGTGCGCACCGTCTACCGCGATGTGGCAGCCCTGCAGCAGCAGGGCGTGCCCATCGAGGGCGAGGCGGGCGTGGGCTACCGCATGAAGGCCGGCTTCGACCTGCCGCCGCTGATGTTCACCAAGGAAGAGGCCCAGGCCCTGGTCGCCGTGGTGCGACTGGCGCGCCCGGCCCTCGATGCCGGCCTGGCGGCGCCGGCCGAGGCGGCGCTGTCCAAGATCCTGGCCGTGCTCTCGCCGGCGGCGCGGGCCGCGGCCGAAAGCCTGGCCGTCTATGCCCCGCTTTCTGGCATGGACGAAGCCCTGAGCCGGCGCCTGGTGCAGCTGCGCGAGGCCACCGAGCTGCGCCGCAAGCTGCATCTGCGCTATCTGGACCTCAGCGGCAGCGTCACCGAGCGCGTGGTGCGCCCCCTGGGCTGCTTCTTCTGGGGCCCGGTCTGGACCGTGGCCGCCTGGTGCGAGCTGCGCGAGGACTTCCGCAGTTTCCGGGTGGACCGCATCGAGGACCTGCAGCTGCTGGACGAGCGTTTCCGCGACGAGGCCGGCAAGACCCTGGCCGATCTGGAGCGCCAGGCCGCCGCGCGCGAGCGCGCCGCCCAGGACTGCTGAAGGCATAGGCGCCACCACCGGCGCTCAGGCCCGGCGCGGCAGGGCCAGGCCCCAGCGCAGGCGCGAGGCGGGCTGCTCCACCCACCGGTGGAAGGGCACGGCCGCCAGATTGCTCAGCAGCCAGCAGCCCAGCAGGGCCGCCAGGCCCATCCAGGGCTGCTCGGGCGATTTGCGTTCGAACAAGGTGTTGACCAGCAGCAGCACCGGGAAATGGATCAGGAAGAGCGCGTAGGAATGCTGGCCCAGATGGGCCAGGGCCGCGCTCAAACGCGGGCCGGCCTGCCAGTGGCGGCCCTGGCTCAGGGCCAGCAGCAGGGCGGTGCTGCCGGCCAGGGCGACGCGGTCGCGCCAGTCCAGCCACAGGGCCGTCAGGCTCAGCACAGCCAGCAGGCCCAGCAGCAGGCTGCGCGGCTGCTCGCGCCAGAGCCAGACCAGGGCGCCCATGCCATAGGCGCCGAAGAAGTACAGGGCCCAGCGGTCCCAGCCCGCATGCAGATTGAAGAAGCCCAGCGAGGCCACCACCAGGCCCAGGGTCAGCCAGGGGGCCAGGCGCCGCCGGGTCCAGCACAGCAGCATGGCCAGCAGCACATAGAGCTGCAGGTCCACTGCCACATACCAGGCGCCCACGGTAAGGGCCTCATAGCCCATCACATCGTGCAGCAGCAGGGCATGGGCCAGCAGCTGCAGGGCACTGAGCGGGCTTTGCGGCAGCAGCTCGGGCAGCCAGTGCGCGGCCAGCTGGTAGCAGACCAGGGTGATCAGCACCGCCGCCATGAAGGGCAGGCTCAGGCGCAGCCAGCGGGTCTGCACCAGACCCAGCAGGGGCCGGCGCTCGGCCGACAGCGAGCGCGCCGCCAGATAGCCGCCCAGCACCAGGAAAATCTGCACCGCGATGCGACCGTGCTCGTAGAGCCAGGCAATGAGCTGAGGCCACTGGGTCTGCACCGTGTCGGCCACCGGGCCATAGGCGGACAGGTGATGCAGCACGATGGCCTGGGCGGCCAGGGCCTTGAGCGCATCCAGCTGCAGCAGGCGGTGGGACTTCATGGTGGGAGGGAGGGCGGACCGGCAGGGAAAACCCTCGATTGTAGGAAATTCGTCATCCCGGCGCCGGCGCGTCCCACAAGCCTTCGTGCAAGGCGACACGGGCCAGGGCCGCTTCGAACTGCTGGCGGGCCTGGGCGGTGACCTCGCCCAGATAGGTGTGCAGGGCCGCGTCCTCGGGGCTGCGCTGGCGGCAAGTGGCCGTGTAGGCCTCAAAAGCGCTGAGTTGGCGCAGGATCTCGGCCAGGTGCTTGGGGCACTCGCAGGCCACCGTGTTGGAGAGGCCGGCCAGCGCCGCCAGGGCCTGATCGTTCAGCCGCGGCGCCGGGCTGGGGGCCGCCGGGCGCTCGCGCAGCGCGCCGGCATGGGTGCGGGCCACCTCGCGCAGGGCCGCCATGTCCAGGCCCGCCAGGCTGCCGATGGCATGGCCCTGCTCGCTGAGCTGGCGCAGCAGGGCCAGGCGCTGCACATCGGCCGCGCCGTAGAGGCGGTGGCCGGCAGGGCTGCGCGCGGCGCTGCTCAGGCCGTAGCGTCGCTCCCAAATGCGCAGCGTGGCCACCGGCATGCCCAGCATGCGGGCCACCGCGCCGCTGCGGTACTGGCGGGCCGGGCTTGGGGTCTTGGAACTCACGGGACGCCCTCTAGATGAATCACTTTTGACTCGAATTATCCGACTCATGACCCGACTATTGCGCTTTGTGCTGGCCGCCGGGACCGGCCCTGCCTAAGCTGCCGGCGCCATGCCCGACCGCCACGCCAAGCCCGCCGCCGATTTCAAAGGCAATAAAGCCAGCCTGCCCAGCAAACCCTGCGCCGCCTGCGGCCGGCCCATGAGCTGGCGCCGGCGCTGGGCCAAGGTCTGGGAGGAGGTGCGCTACTGCTCCGAGGCCTGCCGCCGCGCACGCCCCCGCCATGACTGAGCCGCAGCTGCGCCATCTGGTGCTGGTGCTGGGCGACCAGCTGGATCTCGAGGCCAGCGCCTTCGACGGCTTCGACCCCGCGCAGGACGCGGTCTGGATGGCCGAGGTGGCCGGGGAATCCACCCATGTCTGGTCCAGCAAGCCGCGCATCGCGCTCTTTCTGGCGGCCATGCGGCATTTCGCCCTGGCCCTGGAGCGCGCCGGCCGACCCCTGCACTACCGGCACCTGGACGCGCCGGACAACCGCGGCAGCCTGGCCGCCGAGCTGGCCGCCGCCATCCAGGCCCTGCGCCCCCAGGCCCTGCTGATGACGGCGCCGGGCGACTGGCGCGTGCTGCAGGCCCTGCGCGAGGTGGCCGCCCAAGCCGGCCTTGCGCTGGACGTGCGGGAGGACCGGCATTTCTTCTGCAGCGTGCGCGAGTTCGCCGCCCATGCGCGCGGCCGCAAGCAGCTGCGCATGGAGTATTTCTACCGCGAGCAGCGCCGCCGCCACGGCGTGCTGCTGGACGCCGAGGGCGAGCCCCTGGGCGGGCAATGGAACTTCGATGCCGAGAACCGCGGCGCCTTCGATGCGCGCGGCCCCGGCCTGCTTCCGGAGCCCCTGTGGGAGCCGCCCGACGCCCTGACCCAGGAGGTGCTGGCCCTGGTGGAGCAGCGCTTTGGCCGCCACCCCGGCCGCCTGGCGCGCTTTGCCTGGCCGCTCACGCGCGAGAGCGCGCTGCGGGCGCTCTCTCGCTTCATCGAGGAGCGCCTGCCCCTGTTCGGCCACTACCAGGATGCCATCTGGCCGGGCCAGCCCTGGCTCTACCACGCCCAGCTCTCGGCCGCACTCAACCTCAAGCTGCTCACGCCGCGCGAGGTGGTGGCCGCGGCCGAGGCGGCCTATCACGCGGGCCGGGTGCCCCTGGCCAGCGCCGAGGGCTTCATCCGCCAGATCCTGGGTTGGCGCGAGTATGTGCGCGGCATCTACTGGACCCGCATGCCGGACTATCTGGACCTCAATGCCCTGGACGCGCAGGCCCCCCTGCCCGCCTGGTACTGGACCGGCGAGACCGAGATGGCCTGCCTGCGCGACGCCCTGGTCCAGACCCTGGACACCGGCTACGCCCACCACATCCAGCGCCTGATGCTCACCGGGCTCTATGCCCTGCTGCGCGGCGTGGCGCCGCGCGAGATCCACGCCTGGTACCTGGCCGTCTATGTGGACGCGGTGGAATGGGTGGAGCTGCCCAACACCCTGGGCATGAGCCAGTACGCCGACGGCGGCCTGATGGCCAGCAAGCCCTATATCGCCAGCGGCAAGTACATCCAGCGCATGAGCCCGCACTGCAGCGGCTGCCGCTACCGGCCCGAGCTGCGCCACGGCGAATCGGCCTGCCCCTTCACCGTGCAGTACTGGGACTTCCTGATCCGCCACGCCGATCAGCTGGGCGGCAACCCGCGCCTGGCCATGCAGTTCCGCAATGCCCAGCGCCTGGACGAGGCCGAGCGCCAGGCCATCCAGCGCCAGGCCCGGGCCCTGCGCGAGGCCGACACCGCCACCTGCACGCCATGATGAACACGCCCTTCCCGCCCCGCCGCAGCGCCGCCCTGGCCCGACTGGCCCAGCTGGACCCGCAGGCCTATGCCCGCACGCGCAATGCGCTGGAAGGCGCGGTGAGCCGGCTCTCGCCCTATGTGAGCCACGGCCTGCTGGCCCTGCCCGAGCTGCTGCAGGCCGCGGCCGCGCGCCAGCCCGGGCTCAAACCCCAGCACAGCTGGGTCTATGAGCTGGGCTGGCGCGAGTACTTCCAGGACAGCTGGCACTGGCGCGGCGAGGCCATCCTGCAGGACCTGCATCCCGGCCCCCTGCCGGGCAGCGCCTACCTCAAGGAGCTGCCCGAGGATGTGCGCCAGGGCCGCACCGGCCTGGCCGTGATCGACCGCGCCGTGGCCCAGCTCTATGACGAGGGCTGGCTGCACAACCACGCACGGCTCTGGCTGGCCAGCTATCTGGTGCATGGGCGCAAGCTGCACTGGCGCGTGGGCGCCGACTGGCTCTACGGCCATCTGCTGGACGGCGACCTGGCCAGCAATCACCTGAGCTGGCAATGGGTGGCGGGCACGGGCAGCCGCCAGCCCTATCTCTTCAATGCCGAGAATGTGCGGCGCCACGCGCCCGCCCCCTGGCGGGTGGACGGCAGCGCCCTGGACTGCCCCTACGAGGCGCTGGAGGCCCTGGCCCGCAGCCCCGGCCGCCGCCTGCCCCCGGCCCCTGCGTCCGGCCCGGGCCTGGCCGAGCCCGCCCTGCACGGCGCGCCGCCGCCGGAACTGGCGCCCCTCACCGAGGCGGTGGACTGGCGTGGGCGCGAGGTCTGGCTGGTGCATCCCTGGTCGCTGGCGCCGCCGCCCGCGGACCTGGGCCCCGAGGTGCTGCGCGTGGGCGTCTACCTGCGCGAGTTCCACCAGGCCTGGCCCTGGTCGGCACGGCGCTGGCAGTTCGTGGATGCAGCCCTGAGCGCTGGCTCCGGCGAGGGCGCAGGCGTGCAGCAGCGCTGCCTGCTGGACGCCGCCGGCCTGGCCCGCGCCATCGGCGGCGCGCGCCGGGTCTGGATGCAGGCCGCGCCGCACTGGGTGCCCTGGCAGGCCGCCTGGAGCCTGGCGCCGGCCCTGCAGCTGCGGCCGGTGCCGCGGGTCTTTGCCCAGCCCGAGGAACCCTGCGAGTCTTTCTCGCAATGGTGGCGGCGCTGCGGCGCGGCGCGCGCGCCGGATCTGGAGGCCCTGCCCGGCTTCCTCAGCGCGGGCGCGGCGGTTCCGGTGACTTGAAGACCCGGCCCAGCCAGCCCAGATACCAGGCCAGAAAGCGCTGCCAGGCGCTTTGCGGCGGCGGCGGTGGCTCGGGCGCCACGGCCGGCGGATGGCGCTCCAGCAGGGCGGCCTTGAAGGCGGCGAAGAAGTCAGTCGCCATCTTCTGCGCCGCCATGTCCACCAGGCGCGAGCCGATCTGGGCGATCTTGCCGCCCACCGTAGCCAGCACCGTGTAGTGCAGCAGGCAGCTGTCCGGCCCCAGGCTTTCCAGTCGCACCTGGGCCTCTCCCTTGCCATGGCCGGCCGCGCCCCCCTGGCCCTCGAAGGCCAGCTGGTAGCTGCTGGGCGGGTTCAGCGCCGAGAGCTTGAGCTTGCCCTTGAACTTGGCCTTCACCGGGCCGATGGCCACGGCCATCAGCACCTCGTACTCCTGCTCGCCCACGGGCGTGAGCGACTCGCAGCCCGCGATGGCGGCCTTGAGCATCTCGGTGTCGTTGAGGGCGGCCCAGGCCAGGGCCTGGGACACGGGCAGGTTCTCTTGTCCGGTCAGTTGCATAGCAGTTCCACGAGCGCTTCAAGACTCGCCAGATTGTGAGCGGGAAGATGCCGGCTGACCTCGGGCAGCAGGGCCCGGATGCCGGCGGCGCGGGGCTCGAAGCCCTCGTAGCGCAGCAGGGGGTTGAGCCAGAGCAGGCGCCGGCAGGACAGGCGCAGGCGCCGCGCCTCCAGGGCCAGCTGCTGGCAGCCGGGGTCGGCCTCGCTGCCGGAGTCCAGGCCGTCGCTGATCAGCAGCACGGTGGCGTCGCTGGTCAGCACGCGGCGGGCCCAATCGCGGTTGAAGGCATGCAGGCTGGCGGCCAGCCGGGTGCCGCCCGACCAGTCGGCCACGCGCTGCGAGACGGCGGCCAGGGCCAGATCGGGGTCGCGCTGGCGCAGCAGGCGGCCGATGGGCGTGAGCCGAGTGCCGAACACAAAGCAGTGGATGCGCGGCAGGCGCGCGGGCCGCGGCTGCGGGTTGGCCAGGCCATGGGCCAGGTGCAGCAGCATGCGCGAGTAGCGTTCCATGGAGCCCGAGATATCGGCCAGCAGCACCAGGGGCGCCAGGCGCTCGCGCGGGCGGCGCCAGTGCGGCGGGGCCAGGTCTTGCCGGGCCTGGGCGCGCAGGGTGGCGGGCCAGTCCAGGCGGCCGCGCGGCGCGGGCCGGCCGCGGCGGCTGGGCCGGCGCTCCAGCAACTGCGGCCCTAAGCGCGCCAGCAGGCGGCGCGCGGCCTGCCACTCGGCGGGGCTCATGGTCTCGAAGTCCTTGCGCCGCAGCAGCTCGCGCTCGCTCACGCTCAGGGCCGCGTCGAACTCCAGGCGCTGCTCGGCCGGCGGCGGTGGCGGCGCGGCGCCCGGCGGCGCCTGGGGGAACAGGGCCTCGGCCAGGCGGCGGTTCTCGGGCGGGGGCGGCGCGCTGGCGCGGCCCTCGGCGCGCGGCAGCAGCATGGCCATGACCCGGCCCAGCAGATCGGGGTCGCGCCAGAACACATGAAAAGCCTGCTCGAACAGGGCACGGTGTTCGGCCCGGTCCACCAGGGTGGCGGCCAGGGTGGCCTTGAAGTCTTCGCGCCGGGTGAGCCCGCTCTGGCGCAGCGCCTCCAGGGCCAGCAGCAGGCGGTCGCTGCCCAGGGGCAGGCCGGCCTGACGCAGCACGCGGCCGAAGTGCATCACGTTCTCGGCCAGGCGGTCAGCCGCCATGCGTTTCCTGGCGCACGCGCGCCAGCAGCTGGGCCGCCTCCGAGCCCTGCAGCCGGGCGATATCGTCCTGGTACTTGAGCAGCACGCCCAGGGTGCTGGTGAGCGTGGCCGGGTCCAGCACCAGGGCGTTGAGCTCCAGCAGGGCGCGCGACCACTCAAGGGTCTCGGCCAGGCCGGGCAGCTTGTAGAGGTCCATGCCGCGCAGGGCCTGCACCACGGCCACGATCTCCTGCGCCAGCGCGCTCTCGATGCCCGGCAGGCGCAGGCGCAGGATCTCCAGCTCGCGCGCCGCGTCCGGAAAATCCAGCCAGTGGTAGAGGCAGCGGCGCTTGACGGCGTCATGCACCTCGCGCGTGCGGTTGCTGGTGAGCAACACCAGGGGCGGCTCGGCCGCGCGGATCACGCCCAGCTCGGGAATGCTGAGCTGGAAGTCCGAGAGCAGCTCCAGCAAGAAAGCCTCGAAAGGCTCGTCCGCGCGGTCCAACTCATCGATCAGCAGCACGGGCGCGCGGCCGTCCGGCGGGTCAATGGCCTGCAGGAGCGGCCGCGCGATCAGGAAGCGGCGCGAGAAGAGCTCGCGCGCCAGCGCCTCCCGGCTCTCCTGCCCCTGGGCCAGCTTGATCTCCACCATCTGGCGCGCGTAGTTCCACTCATAGGCGGCGGCCGCCAGGTCCAGGCCCTCGTAGCACTGCAGGCGGATCAGGGGCCGCTCCAGCAGGCCGGCCAGGGCCTTGGCCAGCTCGGTCTTGCCGGTGCCGGGCTCGCCCTCCAGAAACAGCGGCCGGCCCAGGCGCAGGGCCAGAAAGACCACGGTGCCCAGGGCGCGCGGGGCTACATAGCCCTGCGCGCGCAGGCCCTCCAGCGTGGCGTCTATGCTGTCCGGCCGCATCAGCCGGCGGCCGCCACGGCGCGCGCGGCCAGCACCGGGATCAGGGCCGCGCGGTAGAGGGCCGAGCCGTGCAGATCGCTGTTCAGCCCCTCATCGCTCACCGTCACGGCCTGGGCGGCGGCCGGGCTCCAGCTGGCGGCCAGGGCCTTCTCGATGTCGCTGGCGCGGAACACGCAGGCCCCGGCCCCGGTGACCGCCACGCGCACGCCCGCGGCCGTCTTGGCCACGAAGACGCCCACGATGGAAAAGCGCGAGGCCGGCTGCTTGAACTTCTGCCAGGCCGCCTTCTCGGGGATGGGGAAGCTCACCGAGGTGATGATCTCGCCGGGCTGCAGCGCCGTCTCGTACAAGCCCTTGAAGAAGTCATCGGCCGCGATGGAGCGCCGGTCGGTGTGCACCGTGGCGCCCAGGCCCAGCACGGCAGCGGGGTAGCAGGCGGCGGGGTCGTTATTGGCCAGACTGCCGCCCAGCGTCCCCCGGTTGCGCACCTGGCGGTCGCCGATGCGGCCGGCCAGATCGGCCAGAGCCGGAATCGCCTGCTGCAGCTCGCGCGAGGCGGCCACGGTGGCATGCGTGGTCATGGCGCCGATATGCACCTTGCCGCCATCGATGCGCAGGCCCTTGAGGTCGGCCAGGCCCGAGATGTCGATCAAGGCCTCGGGCGCGGCCAGGCCCAGCTTGATGGCGCCGAGCAGGCTTTGCCCGCCGGCAATGATCTTGGCCTCGGCGTTGCCCGCGGCGGCGCGGGCGGCATCGGCCAGGCTGGCGGCTTGCTGGAATGCGAATGTCATGGTCTTCGTCTCCTCGCGTTCAGCGGTTGGCCTGGATGGCTTGCCAGACGTTGTGCGGCGTGGCCGGCATGGGCACATCCGAGATGCCCAGGGCGTCGCAGATGGCGTTGATCACCGCGGGTGGCGAGCCGATGGCACCGGCCTCGCCGCAGCCCTTCACGCCCAGGGGGTTGTGGGTGCAGGGCGTGCCCTTGGCGGTCTTCACATTGAAAGTGGGCAGATCGTCGGCGCGCGGCATGGCGTAGTCCATATAGCTGCCGGTGAGCAGCTGGCCGCTGTGCTCGTCGTAGATGCCATGCTCCAGCAGGGCCTGGCCGATGCCCTGGGCCAGGCCGCCATGCACCTGACCTTCGACGATCATGGGGTTCACCACATTGCCGAAGTCGTCCACCGCGCTGAAGCGGTCCACCCGCACCACGCCGGTGAGCGGGTCCACCTCCACCTCGCAGACATAGCTGCCCGCGGGGTAGGTGAAATTGGTGGGGTCGTAGAAGGCGTTCTCGTTGAGGCCGGGCTCCAGCTTGTCCAGCGGGTAGTTGTGCGGCACATAGGCGGTGAGCGCCACCGAGGCGAAGGGCACTTTCTTGTCGGTGCCCGCCACCTTGAACTCGCCACCCTCGAACTCGATATCACCCTCGCTGGCCTCCAGCAGATGGGCGGCGATCTTCTTGCCCTTGGCAATCACCTTGTCCACCGCCTTGACGATGGCCGTGCCGCCCACCGCCAGCGAGCGGCTGCCATAGGTGCCCATGCCGAAGAGCACCTTGCCGGTGTCGCCATGCTGGATGTCCACATCGTCCAGGGGGATGCCCAGCTTGTCGGCCACCACCTGGGCGAAGGTGGTTTCGTGGCCCTGGCCGTGCGAGTGGCTGCCGGTGAAGATGGTGACCTTGCCGGTGGGATGCACCCGCACCTCGCCCGCCTCGAAGAGACCGGCGCGCGCACCCAGGGCCCCGGCGATGTTAGAGGGCGCCAGGCCGCAGGCCTCGATATAGGTGGAGTAGCCCAGGCCGCGCTTCAGGCCCTTGGCCTCGCTGGCCGCGCGGCGCGCCGCGAAGCCCGCCACATCGGCCAGCTCCTGCACCTGGGCCAGGGTGGCCTCGTAGTCGCCGGTGTCATAGGTCAGACCCACGGGCGTGGCGTAGGGGAAGCTGCGGATGAAGTTGCGGCGGCGCAGCTCGGCGGGGTCGATCTTGAGCTGATGCGCCGCGGTCTCCACCAGACGCTCCACCACATAGGTGGCCTCGGGCCGGCCCGCGCCGCGGTAGGCGTCCACCGGCGCGGTGTTGGTGAACACGCCCGTCACCTCGGCATAGATCTTGGGCGTGGTGTACTGGCCGGCCAGCAGGGTGGCGTAGAGGATGGTGGGCACGCTGGAGGCAAAGGTGCTGAGGTAGGCGCCCAGATTGGCCGTGGTGTTGACCCGCATGGCCACAAAGCGGCCCTGCGCATCCAGGCCCAGCTCGGCCACGGTGGCGTGGTCGCGGCCATGGGCGTCGGAGAGGAAGCTCTCGCTGCGCTCGGCCGTCCACTTGATGGGCCGGCCCAGCTGCTTGCTGGCCCAGGTCAGCGCCGTCTCTTCGGCGTAGAGAAAGATCTTGGAGCCGAAGCCGCCGCCCACATCGGGCGCCACCACGCGCACCTTGTGCTCGGGAATGCCCAGCACGAAGGCGCACATCAGCAGGCGCTCCACATGTGGGTTCTGGTTGGCCACATAGAGGGTGTAGCTGTCGTCCGCCGGGTTGTAGCTGGCATTGGCAGCGCGCGGCTCGATAGCGTTGGGGATGAGCCGGTTGTTGCGGAACTCCAGGCGGGTGATGTGGGCCGCGCCGTCCATGGCGGCGTCCACCGCGGCCTTGTCGCCGATGCCCCAGGTGTAGCAGACGTTGTCGGGTGCCTCGTCGTGCACGGCGCTGCCGGCGTCCTTGGCGGCCGCGGTGTCCACCACGGGGGTCAGGTCTTCATAGTCCACCTCGATGAGCTGGGCCGCGGCCTTGGCCTGGGCATAGCTCTCGGCCACCACCAGGGCCACCTGGTCGCCCACATAGCGGGCCTTGCCGTCCGCCAGGATGGGGTGCTTGGGCTCCTTCATGGGCGTGCCGTCCAGGCTGTGGATCAGCCAGCCGCAGGGCAGGCCGCCCACGGCGCGGAAATGCTCGCCGGTGTAGACGCCCAGCACGCCCTCGGCCGCGGCGGCGGCCTGCGTGTCGATGCGCTTGATGCGCGCATGCGCATAGGGCGAGCGCAGGAAATAGGCATAAGTCTGGCGCGGCAGCACGATGTCATCGGTGTACTGGCCCCGCCCGGTCAGGAAGCGGCCGTCTTCGCGACGGCGCACGCTCTGACCGATGAATCCGTCCTTGGGTGCGTTCATGGTCTGTGGTCTCCTGAGCTTGGCGTCAATCACTTCATCTGCTGCGCGCCCAGTTGCACGGCGCGCACGATGTTCTGGTAGCCGGTACAGCGGCAGATATTGCCCTCCAGGCCCTCGCGGATCTCGGCCTCGCTGCCGCAGCGGTGGTGCTGCACCAGGTCGATGGCGCTCATCACCATGCCCGGCGTGCAGAAGCCGCATTGCAGGCCGTGGCACTCCTTGAAAGCGGCCTGCATGGGGTGCATCTCGCCACTGCCCGTAGGCGGCGTCAGGCCCTCGATGGTGGTGACCTCGGCCCCGGCGGCCTGCACCGCCAGCACATTGCAGCTCTTCACCGCGCGCCCGTTCAGGTGCACGGTGCAGGCGCCGCACTGGCTGGTGTCGCAGCCCACATGGGTGCCGGTGAGTGCGAGGTCTTCGCGCAGCAACTGCACCAGCAAGCGGTCAGGCGCCACTTCGCGCGTGACCGACTTGCCATTGACCTTCAGCGTGATCTTCTGGCTCATCGCTTGTCTCCTGATGTTTTAGCTATCTGTCCGTCGCTCGGTCTCTTGCCGATCTACTGCCGAGATCAATCCTCGCGGCTGCCCTGCGCGGGCGCTATCCACCGTTTTCCCCCATGTATGCCCATACATAGGGCGCCCGTGCACCGGGTTGATGCTTCAAGCTGGCACACCGTGGGGTCGGGCCGCTTGCGGTATGGTCGGCGCTCCGGAAACGATGAACCCCCAACACCGCCCCGGCGCGCCCCGCCCGCCGGCCGCGGCATTGCGAGACGCGAGCGAATGGACAATGTGGATCTGAACGTGCTGCGCCAGGTGGCCGCCTGGCAAGGCGAGGGCCGGCGCGTGGTGCTGGGCACCATCACCCGCACCTGGGGCTCGGCCCCGCGGCCCGTGGGCTCGGTGGTGGCGGTGCGGGAGGACGGGCTGATTGCCGGCTCCGTCTCCGGCGGCTGCATCGAGGACGATCTGGTGGCCAAGGTGCGCGAAGGCGCCCTCACCCTGAGCCGGCCCGAGCTGCTGCGCTACGGCGTGGGCGCCGAGGCGGCCCAGGCCTTCGGCCTGCCCTGCGGCGGCACCCTGGAAGTGATGCTGGAGCCCCTGGGCCCCGCTTCGCAGCTGGACGAGCTGCTGGCGCGCCTGGCCCGCGGCGAGCGCGTGCAGCGGCGCCTGGACCTGCACACCGGCGCGGTGCAGCTGCTGGACCCGGTGGCGGCCGGCCAGGGTATTGCCGATGTGGTGCAGCTCAGCGAACACACGCTGATCACCCACCACGGCCCGCAGTGGCGCCTGCTGATCATCGGCGCCGGCCAGCTCACGCAATACCTGGCCAGCATGGCCCTGGCCCTGGACTACCAGGTGCTGGTCTGCGACCCGCGCGAGGAATACCAGCCCGAGATCCCCGGCGCCCGCCTCACCCGCGAGATGCCCGACGATGTGGTGATGAGCTTCGCTCCCGACGGCCACACGGCCGTGGTGGCCCTCACCCACGACCCCAAGCTGGACGACCTGGCCCTGATGGAGGCGCTCAAGTCACCCGCCTTTTACGTGGGCGCCATCGGCTCCCGCGTGAACCAGGCCAAGCGCAAGGCCCGCCTGGCCGAGCACTTCGGTTTGACCGAGGCCGAACTGGCCCGCCTGCACGGCCCCGTGGGCCTGCACATCGGCGCCCGCACCCCGCCGGAGATTGCGCTTTCGATCCTGGCGCACATGACCGCCGAGCGGCATGGGGTGAGGATCAGCAGCGCTGAGATGGGATTGATGACGGCCCAGGGTGGGGGGGCGGAGGCGGGGTGTGTGGTGGGGTGAGGGGGCAACGCATCGGGGCCAGAACATGCCTGCGCTTTCTCATGTGCGATCAGTTCCGACGCCCTATGAGGTGAAGCGGAAGGAACAATTTGTGCTCGAGTTTTGAGCAAGATTCATACCGATCTACCTGCGATAGGCGAATGCGCAAATGGCATCAGCACCAGAACTCGACGCAGCGTTGTTAGCGGCGCTCAGCACCCGATGGGCGAAAGTGGCGATGGTCTTCGGACGCGCTGAACGAGCGAAAAACCTCAGCTTTGATGAGCACGAAGACATATTCGAGGCCTTCACCGAACGCTTGCGCGTGCTTGTAAATTCCGGCAGGGTACTCGCCAACGGTGACCTGAAGGAGTGGCGATTTAGTGAAGTTCGGCTAGCTACCAGTACTGAGGAGACCGATGAGCTCTAGCAACTCGGCCTTCTGGTAAACGTTGCCGGAGGGGGCGGAGCCTGCCCGTCGTATTTGCGTCTGAGGCCTCAACATCCATGAGTAGAGAAGACAGAAAAACATTCTTAATCTGCCATCGATGCGATACCGGCACAGTGCATACACTTTTGTGTTCCGCAGAGTCAGACGTCAAGCATTTCGATGCCGATGGCTACGCACTCCATGAGCCGGCGACCTACAGCCTCTTTCGATGTGATGGCTGCACACGGATTAGCGTATACCTCCGATCGGCTTTTCATAGCCCCACCTCAGATTTCGGTGAACTGGAATATCCACGCGATTTCAACGACCTTCCATCAGCTCCGCCTGCTGTCAGGACTGCCTATCGACAAGCAGAGCGAGTTCGAACGCATTCAAATGTCGCATACGCCGTTCTTGCACGGAAGGTTCTTGAAACCATAGCCTTAGATCGAGGAGTAGAGGAACGGAATTTATCCCGCAGCTTGACTGTTCTAGCAGCCAGAGGTGAAGTTCCACCTTTACTCGCAGAGGCTGCGCACCACATCCGCGCCTTCGGAAATGCAGCGGCTCATGAGTCTGACGCAGAGATCACTGAGCTGCACGCGCAGATGATTGAGTGGTTTTTGGCTACGCTAGTCGAATATGTCTACTCCGCTCCCGCTGCGTTACGTCAGTTCAAAGCCATGCTGGACCTGGAGAGCGGCGAGTAGCATGCCCACCCAAATCCGTTCGGCCTCTTCGAAATGAGGCCTCCAAGAGAAGACGGCTTCGCGCCCAGTTCAAATGACGGCAAAACCACCTGCTTTCCCGCTCGACTCTGACGGTGCCTCCCGCCGGGAAGACAAATACTCGCGCTCAGAACTCGCCGAGCGGATTGCGGAAGCCCTGGTTCGCGCCGAGCCGGATGAAAGTTTGGTGCTGGCGCTGGAAGGCCCCTGGGGATCGGGCAAGTCCTGGCTGATCGAGCAGGTCACCGAAGCGCTGAGGGCCGGCAGGGCCGGGGGCCAAGCAAAAGTGGTGCACTTCAACCCCTGGCTGATCGGGGAAGAGTCCAACCTCATTCTCGATTTCCTGGTCCAGATTGGCCTGGAGATCGATGCCACGGCCGGAACGCTCAAGTCTGCGAAAACAGCTGCCGCATCACTGCTGGGCTATGCCAAGGCCCTGAGCTACGGGCGCTACCTGAAGTACATGCCGGTTCCCGGCCTGAAGGAAGTTGGCGAGTTCGTCGACGAGCAGTGGGAGCAGCACGCCAAGGAGCTGGAGTCGGCGAGCGAGAAGCTGGAGGGCGACAGCAAGCACAGGCCCAGCCTGACCGAGGCCCGCAAGGCGGCGCGCGCAGCGGTCGGCGGACTGGAGCAACGTCTGGTCGTGGTGATCGACGACATCGACCGCCTGCGCGCCCGGGAGATTCGTGCCGTGATGCAGCTGGTCAAGGCCGTGGCCGATTTCCCGAAAACCTCCTTCCTGCTGTCCATGGACGCCGAGGCGGTGGCGCGCGCGCTGGCCGAAGGTAGCGACGCCACGCACGGGGCTCGCTATCTCGAGAAGATCGTGCAGCTGGGCATCACCCTCCCGCCCACCGATCTGGCAGATTCGCTGCGGGATGTGCGAGCGCGCTTCGACAGGCTCAGCGGCGCCTTGGCCCACCAGATCAAGCCCTATGAGCTGCGCCTGCTCGATGAGGCCCTGCATGCGGTTGCCCGCCTTTGCCGCAGCCCGCGCGACGTGGTGCGCTGGGCCAACCATCTGGGCTGGTCCGCCCGAGGCCTGGCAGGCAGCATCAATCTGGCCGATCTGTGCGTCGCCGAGGCCCTGCAGCTCCGGCTGGGCGCTCAGCTCTGGCAGGAGCTGCTGTCCAGCCAAGGTGCCGATCGGGAGGACGGCGACGGCATTCCAGGCGCGGACTATTGGCTGCAGCCGGATCTGCACCGAGGGGTAAATCGGCGGGATGAGCAGGCCAGAATTGCCGCGCTTCCTGCGGTGCAACCCTGCCTCGCGGCCCTGCGTTGGCTGTTCCCCGATTTCGCCGCGGAAGCCCCGGGGTCTGGCGACAAGTTCCTGGAGCACCGCCGCCTGGCCGCGCTGCCCAACCTCCAGCACTACCGCCGCTTCCGGGCCAATCGCAACGATGTCTCCGGCCGCGATCTGGACAACTGGCTGGCGAACCCCAGCGAGTTCGACCAGGCACTTGGCAACGACGAGCCCCAATTCACCCGCACGCATCTGGAGCGGCTGGAGGCCGTGGGCAAGCGGCTGGACTTCGAGCACATGCCTCACACCCTGAAGCATCTGCTGCCGCTGCTGCGGGCTCTCAAGCGTCATGCAGGCTCCAAGTTCGGCCAGGCCGGCGTACCAGCACCGGCCATGGTGCAGATGGCTTGCGAGCTGCTGCTGGCCCTGCATCGGGGCAGCCAAGCCGAGTTGCTGCAGGCCGCGGACTCGCTCGAACTGCCCGAGGCGGTGGCGGCACTTGAACTGCTGAAGACGCTGGGCCAGGAATCTGCCTACCAAGCCGCGGACAAACGGCGGGCCGCCATGGCGCTGAGCGAACTGCTGCAAGCCAGGGTGGTGGGACGCCTGGAGCATGCCGTGGCCGATCGCAGCCTGCTGGGCATGCGCGCCAATCTCTACCTGCTCCACGCGCTGCATCGCATCGACTCGCTGACGGCGGCCGCCAGGGCCGTGGACCGACTGACCGGCACGCCTCACGATCTGGCTGTGCTGCTTGCACCGGTGGCGGAGCTGCCTTCGGACTACTGGCGGATGGCCTCCATACCTTTGATCGATCTGGTGCCGGATCCCGAGGAATTCGTCCAGTCCATCATGGCACTGGACGACGGCGTTTTCGCAACGTTGAAGGCAGCATGCGGCTATCAGTTCCCCAAACAGCGGCTGGATGAGCTTGCAAGGCAGTTCCTCTCTACGACCTCGATGGAAGAGTTGATCCCCAGGAAGGCGAGCACGCACGGGAGCGGCGCTCGCTGAGCAGGTCCAGGTGCAGTCGACCCGCCGCACCCTGCTCCTTGCCGCCACCGGCGCCGGCCTCGCGCCCCTGCTCGGCGCCTGCGCCAGCGCCGAGCTGGAGCGCTTGCGCCAGCGCTCGCCGGAGCAACTGGTGCGCGATCTGGGGGTCTGTGCGGCCAGCTATGTGCCGCTGCACGCGGGCCGGCCCGGCGCTGCCGTGGCCCTATCGGGCTGCACCACGGAAGGCCTGGTGGCGCCACCTGACGCCATCTTCCAGGCCGCCTCGCTGAGCAAGCCGGTGGTGGCCCATGCCGCGCTGGGCCTGGTGCGCGCGGGCAGCCTGGCGTTCGAGGCGCCGGTGTCGCACTACCTGCCCCAGGGCTACCGGCACTTCCACAAGCCCTGGCAGCGTGCGCCGGGCGACGAACAGGATCTGGTGCCCGCCAGCGCCCTGCAGCGAATCTCGCTTGCCCAGCTGCTGAAGCACAGCGCGGGTCTGCCCAACTGGACGGGCGGCACGCTGGACATTCCGGCCCAGGCCGGCCCGGCGCGCTGGAGCTACTCGGGCGAGGGCTATATGCTGCTGCAGGCCGTGCTGGAAGCCGTGACCGGCCAGGAGCTGGCAGCCTATCTGGACCAGGCCCTGTTCCGCCCCCTGGGCATGCGCGACAGCAGCTTCGTCTGGCGCGAGGACTTCGAGGCTCGCGCGGTGGCCGGCATGACGGCGCGCGGCAGCCGGCTGCAGGGCCGCTTCCGTCGGGCGGTGGCCGCGGCCTCGCTCTACACCACGGCGGCGGACTACGCACGCTTCATGGCCGCGCAGCTGAACGATGCCGCGCTGCTGGCCCTGCTGCTGGAGCAGCCGGTGGAGGTGGACCGCGGCCAGGGTCTGCAATGGAGCCTGGGCTGGGGCCTGGAGCACGGGCGGGGAGAGCCGGCCATGGCGGCCCCCTGCCTCTGGCAATGGGGCAACAACCCGGGCTTCCGCGCCTTTGCCATGGCCTCGACCGGCACGCGCGATGGCTTTGTGCTCCTCAGCAATAGCGAGCGCGGCATGCCCCTGGCCGTGGCGCTGGCGCAGGCCGTGCTGCCGGGCGAGCACCCGGCATTTCGCTTCCCCGGCGTGCTCTAGCCAGGCTCGGTCTGCTTCAGCCCTTGGTGAGCGCGCCGCGGGCTTGATGACGACGACGACGGGCCAGGGCCGCCAGACCGGCCAGGCCCGCGCCCATCAGCGCCCAGCTGCCGGGCTCGGGCACGGCGCTCACTTCCAGGGCGATGAACTGGGTGAACTGGCTGGCGGCGAAGTTGTTGTCCGAGACCAGGATCAGGCTGCGCTTGCCATTGATCTCGGGGCCCAGGGTCAGGCCCTCGATATTGTCTGTGGCAAGGAAACTGCCGTCGTCGTTCCTGAGGGTGGAGAGGTCCAGCAGCAGGGTCTTCTCGGCCGGGGTGAAGCTGGCGCCGTCCAGGCTTGCCAGGCCCGAGATGTCGGTGGCATGGCGCGCATCCACGTGGTACAGGCGGATGGTGTTGCCGGTGACGGGCGTGCCGGGCGTGACCGCGCCGGTGGAGAAGGAGCGCTCGATGGCGATGAACTGGCGGTCGCCCACGGCCAGCAGATCGGTCAGGCCGTTGGTGGCAAAGCCGCCGGCCACGGGTGGCAGCGCCACGGGCGAGACGGCGTAGGCGTACTGGGCCGTGGCCGCGCCGCTGGCCAGGTCGAAGCCGACGATGCGCGAGATCGAGCCCTTGCTGGTCGTGGCCTGCGGGCCGTCCTGGGCCAGGGCGTTCTCGGTGGCGGTGTAGAGGGTCTTGCCGTCGGTGGAGAGAGTCAGGCTCTCGAAGGCCAGGTTGTTGTAGATGCCGCGGTCGCCCGGGGCCGTGCCGGCCGCGCTGCCGCTGGGCTTGAAGGCCTCGGGCACCTGCATATCGCGCACATGGCTGCCGTCCAGGCGCATCTCGCGCACGGTGGGGTTCTGGAAGCCGGCCGCGCTGCGCTGGCCCTCATTGCTCCAGAACAGGCTGCCGGTGGCGGCGTTGTAGCGCAGGCCTTCGGGGTCCACGGTGTTGGGCGCGAAGGCGCCGCCCTCGGGGCGCTGCAGGGTGGTCACGCCCTGCAGGCTGACGCCGGCCATGCCGGGCGTGGCCGAGCGGCGGAACTGGCTCAGGTCCAGGCCCAGGGTGTAGAAGCGGGCGGGGTTGATGCCCGAGCGGTCATCGCTGATGGCGAAGTAGCGGCCGCTGGCAGCGTCGTAGTCGATGCCCGAGAGTCCGCCCACGGTGGTGCCGGCGTACTGGGTGCTGGTGGGCAGGATCTGCTGACCGAGATAGCTCAGGCTGATGGGCGCCTGGGCATGGGCGGACAGAGCGGCGAGGCCCAGGCCGAGGGCGGCGACCAGGGGCTTGATCAGGGCAGCGTGGCGATGCTTCATGAGAGGACTCCGGTAGGTGGATGGCGGCGGTCCGGCCGCGCTCTGCCCTCGCATGCTGGGCGTCGCGCATGACGCGCTGATGTGGCGCCGGCGGCCGGCCTGATCCGTTCAGCGCAGGCGCGCCGCCGGCCTGCAATCCGACCAAGGGGGGGGTGTTGTTCGCCCCCGCGGCAGCGCGTGGAGGCCCATCGCCTTTTCTACACTGGGCCGACACAAGGCCAGAGAGCCAGGCAGCCAGGGGGGCGGTATGGAAGAAGCAAGCAACAGCGCGACGACGCCGGAACCGGCGCAACAGGCGCGCCAGGCCCGGCTGGAATTCACCGGCCGCGGCGCCGAGTACTTTCGCCTGTGGGTGGTGAATGTGCTGCTCACCCTGCTGAGCCTGGGCCTCTACTCGGCCTGGGCCAAGGTGCGCAAGGCGCGCTGGTTTGTGCGGCACACCCGGCTGATGGGCGATGCCTTCGACTACCACGGCCGCCCCGGCCCCATCCTGCGGGGCCGCCTGCTGGTGCTGCCCCTGCTGCTGGCCTATGGCTACGCCTTTCTCTGGTCCACCACGGCGGGGCTGCTGGCCTTCGGCCTGCTTTATGCGGCCGGGCCCCTGCTCTTCGCGCAGGCGCAGCGCTTCAAGCTGGGCAATACCAGCTGGCGCGGCCTGCGCTTCGGCTTCGACGCGCCCAGGGCCCAGGTCTACCAGGTCTGCCTGCCCCTGATCCTGCTGTGGACGGCCACCACCCTGGTGCTGGAACTGCATCTGGGCGAGGAGCTGATGTGGGGCAGCATGGCCCTGACGGCGCTGGGCCTGCCCTGGGCCCATGGCCGGCTCAAGCAGCTGCAGCACAGCCATGCCCGCTATGGCGCGCAGCGCTTCAGCTACGCCCCGGGCCACAGCGCCTTCTACGGCGTTTACTTCGCGGCCGCCGGCATGCTGGTGCTGGCCATGCTGGCGGGTGGCTGCAGCATCTGGCTGATCAAGCAGTGGGGGTCACAAGACGAGGTGCAGGCCCGCATCATGGTCATCCTGGCCGGCATCTGGATGCTGATCCTGGCCTGGCTCTTCGCCTGGCCGGTGTTTGCCGCCAAGGTGCAGCAGATCGTCTGGCGCCGCAGCGATCTGGGCGATGTGGCTTTTGACTGCGATCTCCGGCCCGCCCGCTTCTGGTGGCTCGCTTTTCGGCAGATCCTGCTGGTGCTGCTGACGGCCGGCCTGTACTGGCCTTTTGCCGCGGTGGCCTTGGCGCGCTACCGCATCGAGTCCATCTCCCTGCACTCGCCCGTGCCGCTGGACCGTCTGGTGTTTCAGGCCGCACCCGCGGCCACCGACGGCGCCCTGGGCGAAGGCAGCGCCGACGGCTTCGGCCTGGACCTGGGTTGGTGAGGAGCCGCCGCGATGACCATGATGACGATGATGCCCACGCTCACCCAGGCCGCGCTGCCCGCCACCTGGTTTGACGGCCGCAGCAGCCGCCGCCACGCCGTGCAGATCTGGCCCGATGGCGACCGCCTGGTGCTGGCCCCCACCGATGAGCAGCCCGCCACCCCGCCCCGGCGCTATGCCCTGAGCGCGCTGCGCCTGGGCCCCGACTGGCCCGGCTGCGAGCGCCCGCTGGACCTGCCCGACGGCGGCCGGCTCTGGCTGCCCCGCGACAGTGCCGCCCGGCTGGTGCCCGCGCTGCCGGCCGAACCGCCCGGCCTGGGTGAGCGCCTGAGCGGGCGCTGGCGCCACGTGCTGGCCTGCCTGTGCTGCCTGATCGCCCTGCTGGTCTGGCTGGACCGCCAGGGCGTGGGCCTGGCGGCCCAGGCGCTGCTGAAGGTCCTGCCCCGTTCGGTAGACATCAAGCTGGGCGAGCTGGTGGGCAAGGAAGTCAGCGAGATGTTCCAGGCCTCCACCCAGCCCATGGCGCGCCAGCAGCGCCTGAAGGCGCGCTTCACCGAGGCGGCGGCGCGCGTGGCGCCGGACCTGATCGTGCGGCTGGACTTCATGCGCTCCCGGCACGAGGCCATGAACTTCAACGCCTTTGCCCTGCCCCACGGCGGCGTGGTGGTGCTGGACGGCATGGCCGAGCGGCTCAGCGACGACGAGCTGATGGCCGTGCTGGGGCATGAGCTGGGCCATGTGGTGCACCGCCACGGCATGCAGGGCATCTTGCGCAACCTGGGGCTCCTGAGCGTGGCCGGCGTGGTGCTGGGCGACTTTTCCAGCGTGGCCGCGAGCCAGGTGGCCACCGTGCAGACCCTGCGCTACAGCCGCGATGCCGAGCGCCAGGCCGATGCCTACGCCCGGCGCTTCATCGCCGAGCTGGGCCTGCCGCCGCAGACCCTGGCCGCGGTCTGGCTCAAGTTCAGGGCCAATCCCCTGGTGGCCAGCATGGAGGCGGCCCAGCCCGCCTGGCTGTCCACCCACCCCAGCACGGACGAGCGCCTGAACACGGACAAAGGGCGCTGAGGGGGCGCTGAGGGCGACCACTGGGGGCCGGCCGAGTCCACCCGTCCAACGCTGGCCCCACAATGGCGGCCATCATGACGCAAGGCCCCTCCTCCCCCCCTTCCTCCTCCTCCCCCGCCCAGGGCTCGCTGGACGCCGTCACCCGCGCCCGCCAGGCCGCGCAATGGCAGCGCAACAAGCCCAGTATCTATGTGGACCTGGGCCTGGGCCTGGGCCTGTTCTTCTTCGTCTGCGCCAAGTTCAACGATCTCACCACCGCCGCCCTGCTGGGCGCGGCCGCCGGGCTGAGCGTCTACCTGGTGCAGCGTTTCGTGAAGGTGGACCTGCTGGGCGGCCTGGCCATGTTCGGCGTGGTGATGCTGCTCGTCTCGGCGGGCTTTTCCTGGCTGTTCCAGGATGACTGGGCGGTCAAGATGAAGGGCACCATCCTGGGCCTGCTCACCGCCACCCTGTTCCTGGGCGACGGCCTGCTCAACCGCGGCCGCTACTTCGGCCGCCGTCTGGCCCGCTATGTGATGGAACCGGTGGTGGAGCAGCGCCTGGCCATCGGCCTGGGCCTGCTGGGCGCCCTGATGGCCACCCTCAACTGGGGCGTGGCCGCGGTCTTCAGCACCGATGTCTGGCTGGCCTACACCACCTTCGGCGATATCGCGCTGAGCATGCTGCTGTTCTTCGCGGTGCTGCGCTTCGCGCGGGCCTGAGGACGCCCGCGCACGCTCTTCTCGGCCGCACTGGCCCATGAGTGAGCCCGTGACTCCCCCCGAGCGCGCTGCGCCTGAGCCACGAGGCGCTGGGCGGCCTGCACGCCGGTATGGCCGACAGAGTGCCGGGTACGGCTTCAGCGCATGGTGTAGCCCCGCCCGTCCATGCAGGCCTCCACCGCGCGGTTGAAGACCGAGCTGTCCTGCATGGCGGCCGGCTGGGTGGTGGCCCAGCGGTTGCACTCCTGGCGGTCGGCCTCCAGCTGGGCCTGGCTCTGCCCGTTGCGGGGATAGATGATGGGTTCGGGCCGGGGCGGCAGGGGCGCGGGCTGAACCAGCACGGGGGCCACGGGCGCCGGCTCGGCATTGGGCGGCGGCGCCACCACCACATAGCCTGGGCCGCCGATCACGGTGGTGTAGTAGATGCCATTGGCGTAGTAGTAGGGCAGGCCGCCCACGCGCAGGCTCACATAGGCCGGCGGCAGCACCGGCACCACGATGCCCACCGGCGGCACCACCACGCGCCAGCGCGGGCCGTAGGGCCGGTACCAGACGCCGCTGTCAAAGAAGAAACGGTCGCTGCCAAAGACGATGCTCACGCTGCTGCGCGGCAGGGCCGGCGCCACGAAGCCGGGGGCCGGGTAGTAGCGGTCGTGGTGGAAACGGTTGTCGAAGACCATGCGGCCATGCACCTCGCGCGGGCCGCCGCCCGGGCCGGGCCCGCCATGGTGCTGGGCCAGGGCCGGCTGCTGCAGGGCCAGCAGGCCGGCGCCCAGCAGGAGCAGGGCGAGCAGGCTGCGTTGAAGGAGGGGGCGAACAGTCGGGGCAGCGAGGGTCGGGCTCATGATACGGAGGAAGTGCGCGCAGGCCGCGCGGTAGCGCTTCAACGCCGCCATGCTGCGCCCGGCCGACCGCGCCCGCATTGCCGCCAGGTAAAGAAGCAGGCCGGCGGATCCGGGAAGATGCGGCCACCACGCTGCAACGGCAGGACTATCCCAGCAAGGCCTGCCCCAGCCCTGGGTCTGAAGCCGGGGCGGGGCCGGCTCAGGCCGGCTGCGACTCCAGCCTGAAGGCGCTCACCGCTTCCACCAGCACCTGGGCCTGACGGCTCAGACTGTCGGCGGCCGCGGCGGACTGCTCCACCAGGGCCGCGTTCTGCTGGGTGGCCTCGTCCAGCTGGGACACCGCCTGGTTGATCTGGCCGATATCGCGGCCCTGGGCCTGAGCGGCCTGGCCCAGCTCGCTGATCAGGCTGAGCACCTGGCCCACCTGACGCCGGATCTCGGCCATGCTGGTGCCGGCCGAGCCCACCAGATGGGTGCCCGCCTCCACCTTGGCCACATTGCCGGCGATCAGGTTCTTGATCTCGCGCGCGGCCGTGGCCGAGCGCTGGGCCAGGCTGCGCACCTCGGCCGCCACCACGGCGAAGCCGCGCCCCTGCTCGCCGGCCCGCGCGGCCTCCACCGCGGCATTGAGGGCCAGGATATTGGTCTGGAAGGCAATGCCGTCGATCACCCCCACGATATCGGCCATGCGGCGCGAGGCCTCGTTGATCTCGTTCATGGTGGCCACCACCTGGTCCATGACCTGGGCGCCCTGCTGGGCCGCGCCGTTGGCGCCCTCGGCCAGGCTGTTGGCCTGACGCGCGCTCTCGGCGCTGCCGATCACGGTGCCGGAGAGCTGCTCCATGGAGGCCGCCGTGTGCTGCAGATTGGCGGCCTGGCGCTCGGTGCGCTGGGAGAGATCGCTGTTGCCGCTGGCGATCTGGCCGGCGCCGGTGGCCACCGATTCGCTGCTGGACCGCACCACGCCCACCAGCTCGCGCAGGGCCTCCTGCATGGCGTGCAGGGAGCGGGTGAGCTGGCCGACCTCGTCCTGCGACTCGGCCACGATGTGCGAGCTGAGATCACCCTTGGCAATGCGCTGGGTCACGCCGATGGCAGCCAGCAGGGGCCGCGTGACCGAGCGCGCCATCCAGCCACTGATGCCCGCGCCGCAAAGCGCCGAGAGTAGCAGCAGGCCCAGCATGGCCCAGCCGGCCTGGCGTATGGTGCGGTCCGCTTCCTCGCCGGCCTGGGTCATGGCCTTGCGCTGCTGGTCCACCAGCTCGTCCAGGGCGGCGAAATAGGCGTCCTGGCTCACCCTCACCTCGCCCACCAGGGCCGTGCGCGCGGCCTCCACCTGCCCCTCCATGCCCTGCTGTATGGCCTGGTTCATGACCTTCACATAGGCCTGGCGGGTGCGCGTCACCCGCTCCAGCAGCACCCCGCCGCGCTCGCCGGCCAGCTTCTCCTCCAGCTGCTTGAGCAGGCTCTGGGTCTCGCTGCGGTTGGCATCGATGCGCTGCTTCTCGGCCTGGCGCGCCGCCGGGTCGCTGAGCAGGGCGATATTGCGGGCCGCGCGCGCGGTGACGCTGACGTTGTCCTTGATGCGGCCCAGCAGGCCCACGATGACCATATGCTCTTCGGTGAGCTCGCGCATCTGCGCCCCCACCTCCTGCAAGGCGCTGCGCCCGAAGGCGGCCACGGCCATGCTCATGACGATCAGCAGCGCGAAGCCCAGGCGCAGCCGGGTCGCGATGGAGCGGTCCTTCAATGCTTTCATGATGCTCAGACTCCCTGGTTGATGATGAGTGAGACGGCGGTCTGGCCGGCTCAGCTCCCAGGGAGGTCATGCGCCGGCCGGGCTCGTGCCGCGCGACGAGCCCGTATCTCTGCGACTGGACCTGGTGTGCCGGGGTGTTTCCCCGGTCCGGCGCCGGGCTGGACGGGCCTGTGAGACCCGGGCGCCTGCGCTCCTGTGCTGCCGATTCTGCGACCGGAGGCCCCGGTTCGACCAGGGGGTGTGCGGCGCCGCAGCGACAATGGCTGCATGAGCACCGAACTGCTGCTGATCCGACATGGCGAAACCGACTGGAACCGCCGCCAGACCTTCCAGGGCCAGATCGATGTGCCGCTGAACGCGCGCGGCCTGGAACAGGCCCGCCGCCTGGGCGAGCACCTGGCGGCCGAGCCGCTGGATCTGCTGGTGAGCAGCGACCTGATGCGCGCCCGCCAGACCGCGGCGCCGCTGGCGTCCGCCCGTGGCCTGGAGGCGCAGCTGGCACCCGCGCTGCGCGAGCAGGCCTTCGGCATGCTGGAAGGCCTGAGCTTCGAGGACATCCGCCAACGCCACCCCGAGGAGTTCGCCCTCTGGGCCCGCCAGGAACCCGACTACGCCCTGCCCGGCGGGGCGGAGAGCCGGCGCGTCTTCCACGCCCGGGTGCTGGACGCCCTGCAGGCCCTGGGCGCGGCCCATGCCGGCCGGCGCCTGGCCGTGGTGACCCACGGCGGCGTGCTGGACATGGTGTGGCGCAGCGCCCGCAATCTGCCGCTGGCCGGGCCGCGCGAATGCGCCATCCCGAATGCCGGCGTCAACCGCCTGCGCCTGGACGCCGAGGGCCGGCTGGAGATCCTGGCCTGGGCCGAGGACCGCCATCTGCGCGACCTGCCGGCCGAAGTCTGAGCCGGTCGCGCGCGGGCGGGGCCCTCAGGGCTGGATCAGCGGCAGGGCGCGCAGATACTCATAAAGCCCCGCCGCCAGGGCCTGGCGCTCGGCCAGCGGCTGGGTATCGGGCAGGGGCGGCATGGCGGTGCCGGGCTTGAGCGACTGCGGATCCAGCAGCCAGCGCTGCCAGGTGGCGGCGTCCATGGCGCGTGCGCGGGCGGCCAGATTCAGCGGCATCTTGTCGCCGCCATAACCATTGACCTGGTGACAGGCCAGACAGAATTTCTGGGCCTGGGCGGCCGCGGCTTCATGCCCCGGCGCCAGCCCCGCGGGCAGCAGGGCGCGCTTGCTGCTGGGCCGCAGCGCGATGCGGGCCACCTGGTAGGGCCAGGAAGCGCCACCCTCGGCCAGCAGCTCGGGCGCGCCGATATTGTCCCAAACCAGGTAGTAGGGCCCCAGGGCCACCTGCTTCTCCTGCTGGGCCAGGTTGTCCACCCGGAAGGGCGCGCCGTTCTGGCGCGCAAACACCAGCCAGGCCTTATAGCGGGCGAAGCGTTCCACCGGGATGCGCGAGACATAGCCGTCCAGCGCGCGGAACTCGATCTCCTGGTCAGGCGCCGTCCAGCCCGGGCCCAGCCAGGCGGTGAGCACCGCCGCCGCGGGCCAGCCGCGATAGGCCAGGCGCACCGGCTTGGCCGCCGTGCTCAGATGCGGCTCCACCACCGTCGCCACCTCGGCGCGCAGGGTGGCCGGTAGGCGCTGCTGCAGCTGCTCGGGTGCGGGCAGTTCTCCCTCGCCCCCCTGGGCCAGGGCCCCCGAGGCGGCGCCCAGGCTCAGCAGCAGGGCGAGCAGGGCCAGGGCGGGACGGGCCGGCTTTCGATGCGTCATGATGATATCTCCCAGAGCCTCGACAAGGCGTGGCAGGGTAGCCGATGTTCAGGACGGCGACCAGCTCAGCTGGTGCACAGTAGAGCCCTGAACAAGACGAGAAGGATCAAGCAAATGGGCATCAGCTGGCTCACGGCCCTCAAGGCCGTGCCCTGGACCGAGGTGATCGAGGCCACGCCGGTCATCGTCAAGGGCGCGCGCAAGCTTTTCAAGCGCAGCAGCGAGGAGGCGGCCGAGCAGAGCAGCGAGCTGCCGGAAGGCCGGCCGCAGACCCTGCCCGAGGCCCTGGACCGGCTGCAGCGCCTGGAGCGCGAGCTGGCCCAGCTCAGCGCCCAGCAGGCCGAGAGCGCCGCCCTGCTGCAAAGCCTGGCCGAGCAGAACGCCCAGCTGGTGGCCGCCATCCAAGCCCTGCGCCTGCGCAGCCGCCTCCTGCTGACGCTCGGCGGCGGCCTGGTGCTGGGGCTGCTCGCGCTGGCGCTGTGGGGGATGAAGGCCTAGAGCCTTGGGCCTCAGCGCCGCATCGCGGCCAGGGTCTCCACGCGCTTGAGCAGCTCGCGGTCGTTCCAGGGCTTCTTGAACAGGCCGAACAGGCCCTGGATCTCGTGCACGCGGGTGTGCAGCTCCTCATGGCCGGTGATGGCGATGATGGGCAGGTCCTCGGTGCTCATATCCCCCTGCACGGCGGCGATGAGCTCGAAACCGTCCTTGTTGGGCATTTCCAGATCGGTCACCAGCACCGCGAAGCGCTCGCGCTGCAGGGCTTCCAGGGCCTCGACCCCGTCCTTGGCCAGGGTGATGCGGTAGCCGGCGCCCTCGAAGAGCTTGGCGAGCTTGGCGCGCACCACGGCCGAGTCATCGACCAGCAGCAGGTGCGCCGGCCCGGCCGGCGGCACGGGCACGGGCACCGGCGGCGCCACCGGCACGCTGCTGGCCGGGGGCTGCGAAGGGGGCACGGGGCGCGGCGGCCGGGGCAGCGGCGGGGCCACCTCGTCGTCGCCGCGGCGCCGGCTGATCACGATGACCAGCAGGGCCAGGGGCACCGCAATCAGCAGCGGCAGCAGATAGGGACCGAGCAGTTCCGGAAGGTCGAAGGGCATCAGGGCATCTCCAGGCCGGTTGCGCCGCCACGCGGCGACCGGGGCGCGTCAATCTACCATCAGCCCGCGGACACCCGGCCCCGGAAAAGCGCGGGTTTGCCGCCCATCAGGCCGGGATCCGGCCTGCGGGCGCCGGCCCTCAGCCCAGTTCCTGCTGACGCTCGATCACCCGCGAGGCAATGCCGTAGGCAATCGCCTCCTCGGGGCTCATCCAGTGGTCGCGTTCCATATCGGCCTGCACGCGCTCGATCTTCTGGCCGGTCTGGGTGGCGATGACCTTGGCAATACGCTCGCGGGTGCGCAGGATCTCGCGCGCCTGGATGGCGATATCACTGGCCTGGCCGCCCGCACCGCCCGCCGGCTGGTGGATCATGAAGCGGGTGTTGGGCAGGCAGACGCGGCGCTCCTTGGGCGGGGCCAGGAAGATATGGGCACCGGCGCTGGCCACCCAGCCCGTGCCCACGGTCGTGACCGGGGCGCGCACGAAGCGGATCATGTCGTGGATGGCATCGCCCGACTCCACATGGCCGCCCGGCGAGGAGATCAGCATCGTAATCGGCGCATCCGACTGCTCGGACAGGGCCAGCAAACGGCGGCAGGTGGCATGGGCCACCGTGTCATTGATCTCGCCGAAAAGCAGCACGAAGCGCGACTTGAAGGCCAGCTGGGCTTCCAGCGCGTCGGGGCGGGTTTCGGGGGCGGCTTGTTCGGGGCTGTGGCTCATGAAGGTGATCCTTGATATCTGCGGCGAAGCGGCCGTCTCTGCGGCGAGGCGGCCAGCAATGGCTGGGAATGTAGACGAAATGCGGCGCCCCTGCGCCGCTGCCGGCAAGCGGTTCAGCGCTGTGCCTCGCGCAGGCGCCGCAGCACCGGCTCGTTGAGCTCGCGGCTCATGCGATTCCAGTGGCGGGTGATCTTGTCGATCTCCTGCTGCAGGCGCAGAGCCAGCTCGCGCTCGCCCTGCCCCAGGGCCCAGATCGCGTACTCGGCGTGGGCCTCGAACGTGCCGTGCCGCTGCAAGGCCGCTTCGAAGGCGGAGCGGGCCGCGTCGGTCCGGCCGCAGAGCGCCAGCAGGCGTGCGTGGAGCACGGCCACCTCGTCGGGCCGGTAGTCCGGCCGCTCGGCCAGCAGGCTTTCGACACGGCCCAGCGCGGCCTCGTGGCGACCGCAGGCCAGCAGGGCGCGGGCGGCCCCCAGGCGGATATCGGGGTCGCTGGCAAAGGGGCCGCGCAGGCAGGCCTCGTAATGCTGGGCCGACTGCTCGGCCTCACCGGCCGCCAGCAGGGCCGCGGCCAGCTGCATCTGGTGCTGGGCCGTGGGCGTGGCTTCGAAGCGCTCGCGCGCCTCGCGCACCTCACGGCCCGGGTCCAGCGCCCGCCCGGCTGCCACCACCGCCCGCTGAGCACCGCGCTGCAGGCGCGAGTCGGGCAGGTAGATCATGAAGAAATAGACCAGGCTGCCCAGCAGCGGGAACGCAAAAAGAATGAAGAGCCAGTAGAGCTGTTGACCGCTGCGCACCACATGGACGGCGCAGAACAGGGCCAGCAGGATGTGCAGGCCAAGACCGGCAAAAGGCATGGTGTGATTCCTCCCTGAAAACAAGATGTGAGGCCCGGCCGCTCTGTGGCGGCCTGTGAACGCCCGGCATCCTAGCGCGCACGGCTCAGTAGCGGCTGCGCCCCCGGTTGGCCAGCGGATTCGAGCGGCGGATCAAGGCCGGCGATTCCTCTTCATCCTCGGGCGGCGGCGGCGCGGGCCAGGGCCGCTGCGGACCGCGCAGCAGCTCGTAGGCGCGGGCCAGGCGTAGCACGCCCAGATCGTCGAAGCGCCGGCCCGCGATCTGCAGGCCGATGGGCAGGCCGGCCGCGTCGTAGCCGCAATTGATGCTGGCGGCGGGCTGTTCGCTCATATTGAAAGGCAGGGTGAAGGCGATGTGCTCGAAGGGCCGCAGCGGATCGTTGATCGGGCTGGCCCATTCGGCCGGGAAGCTGCCCACCGGCGAGGTGGGCGAGAGCACATAGTCATAGGGCTGACAGGCCGCCACCGCGGCCTCGCGCAGCGCCGCCATCTGGCTGTAGCCATGAAAGAGCTCGGACGCGCTGAGCTGGGCGCCGCCGGCCACCCAGGCACGGATATAGGGCAGGACCTTGGCCTGGCGCTCGGCCGGCAGGGCCGAGATGTCCAGCCAGGAGCGCATGCGCCAGAAGCGGTCCAGGCCGTCGATCATGTCGCGCGTGGAAAAGCCGGGCATCAGCTCCACCTGAGCGCCCGCGCGCTCCAAGACCGCGGCGGCAGCCTCCACGGCGGCGCGGATCTCGGGCGTGACGGCCAGGCCCCAGCCGGCGCCCAGCATCAGGCCCAGGCGCAGGCCGCGCAAGTCCTGACCCTCGCGGGCCTGCAGCCAGGGGATGTCCTGGGCCGGCAGGCTCATGGTGTCGCGCCAGTCGGGCTGAGCCAGGGCCGCCATCATCACGGCGGCGTCTTCCACCGTGCGGGTCATGGGCCCGGCCACCCGGCCGGCATAGGGCGGCTTGATGGGAATGCGGCCCAGGCTGGGCTTGAGCGTAAAGAGCCCGCACCAGGCCGCGGGCAGGCGCACCGAGCCGCCGATGTCCGTGCCCAGGTGCAAGGGGCCATAGCCGGCCGCGGCGGCGGCGGCCGCCCCGGCGCTGGAGCCACCGGGGTTCTTGCTGAGGTCCCAGGGATTGCGGCTCAGGGCATGGAAGCTGGAGAGGCCCGAGCTCAGCATGCCGTAGTCCGGCATGGTGGTCTTGGCCAGCAGCACGGCGCCCAGCTCGCGCAGGCGGGCGGCGGGCGGCGCGTCCTCGGCGGCGGGCGCGAGCTCGGTGGCCGCCGTGCCCAGGGGCACGGGCGTGCCGCGGGTGGCGATGTTTTCCTTGAGCGTGGCGGGCACGCCGTCCAGGCTCAGGCCTTGCGCGTTCGTGAGCGGCTCGCCGCGCAGCCAGCGCGCTTCGGAAGCACGGGCCTGGGCCAGCACGGCCTCGGGCTCGAAAGCGTAGAGCGCGCACAGCTGGGGCTCCCAGCGCGCCACATGGTCCAGCAGGCTCTGCGCCACCTCCAGCGGCGAGAAGTCGCGGCGGCGGTAGCCCTCGACCAGGGCCAGGGCGGCGAGCTCGTGCAGGGCGGTGCTCATGGCTTCACTCCCAGCTCAGGGTGGCCAGGTCGTTGACGAAGATGGGCATGTCCTTCCACAGGCCCTTGAGCGGACGCTTGGCCACAGTCAGCCACTGCGGCTGGTAGAGGAAGGCATTGACGGCATCCTGGGCGATCAGGCGCTGCGCATCGCCCAGTAGCTTGAGCCGGTCCGCCTCGCGCGGCGTGTTGTTGATGCGGTCCAGCAGCTTGGCGAACTCGGGGTTCTCATAGCCCCAGTAGTAGCCGGGCTTGGCGTAGTTGGCCAGGTCGAAGGGCTCGACGTGGGAAATGATGGAGAGATCGTAGTTGCGGTTGGTGTACACGCCCGAGAGCCACTGCGCCCACTCCACGTTCTCGATCTTGGCCGTGATGCCGATCTTGGCCAGCTGGGCCGCCACCACCTCGCCGCCCTGGCGCGCATAGGGCGTGGGCGGCAGCTTGAGGCTCAGCTCCAGCGGCGTGCTCACCCCCGCCTCCTTGAGCAGGGCGCGGGCCTTGGCGGGGTCGAAGGCATTGAGAGCCGTCAGGTCCACATAGCCGGGTGCGCTGGGCGGATAGTGGCTGCCGATGGGCAGGCCGAAACCATCGGCCGCCGCCTCGATGACGGCCTTGCGGTCGATGGCCATGGCAATGGCGCGGCGCACGCGCACATCGTCCAGCGGCTTCTTCTTGTTGTTGATGGCCACGATGGTCTTGGCCCGCGAGCCCGCCTGGATGACCTGGAAGCGCGGGTTGCTGCGGAACTGTCCCAGGCTGCGCGCCGCGGCCACGCGCGGGAAAGCGTCCACATCGCCCGAGAGCAGGGCCGCCACCTGGGCCGCCGGGTCGCTGATGAAGCGGAAGGTGGCGCGGCGGATCTTGATGCCAGCCGCGGCGCGGTAGCCGGCCCACTGGCCCAGGGTGATGCTGGCGCCCTTGTTCCAGGCCTCCAACTTGTAGGGGCCGGTGCCCACGGGCTGGGTGGCGTTCTTCTCGGCGCTCTTGGGCTCCACGATGATGGCCGTGGCCTGGCCGATCAGGAAGAGGAAGTCCGGCTCGATGGTCTTGAGGCCGATCACCACGGTGTGGGCATCGGGCGTGCCGATGAAGCCCATGCTGGCGAACAGGCGCTTGTCCTTGTTGCTGCTTTTCTCGCCGGCCGCGCGCTCGAAGCTGAACTTCACCGCCGCCGCGTCAAAAGGCTCGCCGTTCTGGAAGGTCACGCCCTTGCGCAAACGGAAGGTCCACGTCTTGAGGTCGGGCGAGACCTCCCAGCCCTCGGCCAGCAGGGGCGTGACCTTGCCGTCCGGGCCGATCTTGGTGAGGGTCTCGAAGACGTTGTAGAGCACGATTTCGGCAATGGCCGAGGCCGCGCCGGCCGTGGGGTCCAGGCCCGGCGGCTCCAGGGTCATGCCCAGCACCAGGCTGCCGTCGCGGCGGGCCTGGGCCCAGGCCGGCAAGGCCAGCGCCCCGGGCAGGGCCAGCAGGCTGGCGGTGGCGGCACGTCGGCTGATCTTCATGGCAGGCTCTCCTCGGTCTGGGTACGCAGGCGCAGTATCGCCTCGGCATGGTGGCAGGCCACGCGCTGGCCGCCGTCCAGCGCCCGCAGCGCGGGCACCTCGGCCAGGCAGCGCGGGCTGGCATGGGGGCAGCGCTGGGCATAGTCGCAGGCGCCCGCGGGGCGCGCCACGGCCGGGGCGGCGGCCCGGCGCCGCGGCATGCCCGGCCGCAGGCGCGGCACGGCCTCCAGCAGGGCCTGGGTGTAAGGGTGCGCGGCCAGGCGGAACAGGGCCAGGGGACTGCCCTGCTCCACCACGCGGCCGCGGTAGAGCACCAGGATCTCGTCGCAGACATGGTCCACCACGGCCAGATCGTGGCTGATCAGCAGATAGGCCAGGCCGAAGCGCTCGCGCAGCTCGGCCAGCAGGTTCAGCACCTGGGCCTGCACCGAGACATCCAGGGCGCTGACCGGCTCGTCCGCCACGATCAGGGCTGGGCGCGTGACCAGGGCACGGGCGATGGCAATGCGCTGGCGCTGGCCGCCAGAGAACTCGTGCGGGTACTTCTGCAGATCCGCCTCGCGCAGGCCCACGGCCTGCACCGTCTCGAGCACACGCGCCGCCTGCTCGGCCGGGCTCAGGCGCGTGAGCGCGGCCAGGGGCTCGGCCACGATGCGGCCCACGCGGCGGCGCGGGTCCAGCGAGCCATAGGGATCCTGGAAGACCATCTGCATGCGTGCGCGGGCCTGGCGCAGGGCCTCGGCCGGCAGGGCCAGCAGGTCCTGCCCGTCCAGCAAGACCTGGCCGCCGCCGCGCTGCGCCGGCTCGTCCAGGGCCAGCACCGCGCGCGCCAGGGTGCTCTTGCCCGAGCCAGACTCGCCCACGATGCCCAGGGCCCGGCCGGCTTCCAGGCGCAGGTCCACACCGCGCAGGGCGGGCAGGCGCGGCGCGGGCGCAAAGAGGCGCTCGCGCGGCAGGATGTAGTGGCGCTGCAGGCCGCGCAGCTCCAGCAGCGGCGCGCGTTCAGCCATGGGCCACGCCCTCCTGCGCCCGCACATGGATGCAGCGCAGCTGGTGGTCGGGCGCCAGGGCCATAGTCGCGGGCCGCGCCACCTCGCAGGCCGGCGTGGCCAGCTCGCAGCGCGGCGCGAAGGGGCAGCCCGGCGGCATCTCGTGCAGGCCCGGCACGGTGCCGGGAATGGCGCGCAAGGCCTGGCCCCGCGTGCTGCCCAGGCGCGGCCGGGCCGCCAGCAGGCCGCGGGTGTAGGGATGGGCCATGCGCTGGAACAGGGCGGCGCTGGGCCCCTGCTCCAGCACCAGGCCGCCATACATGACCAGCATGCGCTGCACGTTCTCGGCGATCACGCCCAGATCGTGCGAGATCAGCAGCAGGGCCATGCCGCCCTCCTCCACCAGCTCGGCCAGCAGGTCCAGGATCTGGGCCTGCACCGTCACGTCCAGGGCCGTGGTGGGCTCGTCGGCAATCAGCAGGGCCGGCTCGCAGGCCAGGGCCATGGCGATCATCACGCGCTGGCGCTGGCCGCCCGAGAGCTCATGCGGATAGGCGCCCAGGCGGCGGCGCGCATCGGGCAGGCCCACGCGCTCCAGCAGGGCCAGGGCGCGGGTCTCGGCCTCGTGGCGGGTGGCGCCGCGGTGCAGGCGCAGGGGCTCGGCCACCTGACGGCCTATGGGGTGCAGGGGGTTGAGTGCCGTCATGGGCTCCTGGAAGACCATGGCCAGGCGCGCACCGCGCAGCCGGGCCAGTGCCCGCTCGGGCAGGGCCAGCAAGTCCTGACCCTCCAGCAGGATGCGGCCCGTGGCCTGCGCGCCCTCGGGCAGCAGGCCCATCAGGGCCAGGGCGGTGAGGGACTTGCCGCTGCCGGACTCGCCGATCAGGCCCAGGGTCTGGCCGCGGTCCAGCGTGAAATCCAGGCCGCGCACCGCCGCCACCGGCCCCTGGGCCGTGGCGAGGTGGATGTGCAGGTCTTGCAGCTCCAGCAGCATGCTCAGCGGCTCCGCGCCAGTTTGGGGTCCAGCAGGTCGCGCAGCCCGTCACCCAGCAGGTTCAGGCCCAGCACGGCCGTCATGATGGCCAGGCCGGGAAACACCGCCAGCAGCGGCGCCTGGAAGAGCAGGGTCTGGGCCTCGGCCAGCATGCGGCCCCAGCTGGGCGCGGGCGGCTGGCTGCCCAGGCCCAGATAGGACAGGGCCGCCTCGGCGAGTATGGCCAGGGCGAACTGGATGGTGGCCTGCACGATGAGTACCGCCGCGATATTGGGCAGCACATGCTCCAGGCTGATGCGCCAGGCTCCCTTGCCGCAGGCACGGGCGGCCAGCACATAGTCGCGCGCCCATTGCTGGCGCGCCGCGGCGCGGGTGATACGGGCGAAGGTGGGGATGTTGTGCAGGCCGATGGCGATGATGGCGTTGACGATGCCGGGCCCCGCCACGGCCGTGAGCATGATGGCGAGCAGCAGGGCCGGGAAGGCGAAGCTGAAGTCGCTCAGGCGCATCAGGGCTTCTTCCACCCAGCCGCGCCGCGCCGCCGCCCACAGGCCCAGCAGCACGCCCACGCTCAGGCCTATGCCCACGGCGATCACGCCCACCAGGATGGAGTTGCGCGCGCCGGCCAGGATCAGGCTCAGCACATCGCGGCCCAGGGGATCGGTGCCCAGCCAGTGCTGGCCGCTGGGCGGCAGCAGCTTCTTGGCCATGTCGATCTCCAGCACCGGCCAAGGCGTCCAGACCAGGGACAGGGCCGCGGCGCCCAGCACCAGGGCGCACAGCAGGGCGCCGACCAGAAAGCTGCGATGCCGGCTCATAGCTCGGTGGTCTTGATGCGCGGGTCGATCCAGGCATAGAGCACATCGACCACGAAGTTGACGAGGATCACCATCACCGCCAGCAGCAGCACGCAGTTGCGCACCACGATGAGGTCGCGGTTGGCAATGCTCTGGAAGGTCAGGCGGCCCAGGCCCGGCAGGTAGAACACGTTTTCCACCACGATGGTGCCGGCCAGCAGATTGGCGAACTGCAGGCCCATGACCGTGAGCACGGGGATCATGGCATTGCGCAAGCCATGGCCCCACAGGGCCTGGCGCGGGGACAGGCCCTTGGCGCGGGCGGTGCGCATGAAGTCCTCGCGCAGCACCTCCAGCATGGCCGAGCGCGTGATGCGCGCCAGGATGGCGGCCTGCACCACGGCCAGGGCCAGGGCCGGCAGGATCAGGGCCTGCAGGCCCGGCCAGAGCCCGCCGCCCTGGTCCTCGCGCCAGCCCGGAAAGCCGCCGGCCGGTATCCACTGCAGCTTCACCGAGAAGAGCAGGATCAGCAGGATGGCGAACCAGAAGCTGGGCACGGCAATGCCCAGCTGGCTGAGCAGCATCACGCCCATATCGCCGGGGCGGCCGTGCCGCGCGGCGGCATAGAGGCCGGTGCTTAGGGCGATGGCCGTGGTCAACGCCATGGCCAGCAGGGCCAGGGGCACGGTCAGGGCCAGGCGCTCGGCGATCAGCTCGGCCACCGGGCTGTCATAGGCATAGGACAGGCCCAGGTCTAGGCGCAGCAGGCCCAGCAGCCAGTGGCCGTAGCGCTGCCAGGCGGGCTGGTTCAGGCCCAGCTTCTCGGCCAGGGCGGCCACGGCCTCGGGCGCGGCGTCCGGCCCCATCAGCAGCTGGGCCGCATTGCCCGGCAGGATCTCCAGCACGGCAAAGACCAGCAGGGAGGCGGCCAGCAGGGTCAGCAGCAGGGTGGCGAGGCGGCGCGCCAGGAAGACCGTCATGCCGCCAGGGGCCGCGGCCGGCTGCGCTGCGGCGGGGTGGAGGCACTGGGCGCCACCTTCTCCTGGCGCAGGCAGTCGATGGTGGCGCGGATATGGTCGCGGCCCAGGCGTTCGGCCAGCTCGCCATCACCGGCCGCGATGGCCTCCACGATCAGGCTGTGCTCGCGCACGGCATGGGCGGCGCGATCCTGGCTGATCAGCACCGCGGGCGCGAAGACCTGTGAGGTCTTGCGCACCAGGGCCAGCTGGGCGGAGAGGTATTCGTTGTCGGCCAGCTCCACGATGATCACGTGCAGCTCCACATTGAGCCGGGTGTACTCGGCGGGCTGCCAGGGGTCCAGGGTCTGGCGCTGGGCTTCGATCAGGGGCAACAAGCGGGCGCGGGCCTGCTCGGGCGCGCGCTCGGCGGCCTGGCGGGCGGCCAGGCCGTCCAGCATCTCGCGCAGGGAGTAGGCATTGAGCAGGCGCTTGCGGTCGGCCTGGGCCACGCTGACGCCGCGCACCCCGTCGGCCTCCACCAGGCCCTCGCTCTGCAGCATGCGCAGGGCCTCGCGCAGCGGCGTGCGGCTGACCTTGAGGTCTTCCGAGAGCTGGACCTGACGCAGCAGCTCCCCCGGCGCATAGAAGCCGGTGTAGATGCGCTGACGCAGCACCCGGGCGACCTCGTCGACCAGGCGCACGCGGCTCTGCCACTCCAAAGCGTCATGTTCGCTGCTGCTGCTCATCAATCCTCTCAACACCTGTACAGCACCGCCCGGCTTTCGGGCCGGTGGGCCGGGGCGACATTCTGACGGTTTTACAAGGCACTGCCCGTTCAAACCGTCAGCCAAGCCGAGGGCTGACTGGGCTTCGCGGCCATGATAGCCGTGGGGCCTGCGAACCGCGGGAGAGGAAAACGCGAAGCGGCGATGCGAGGCCTAGAGCGGCCCGCCAAAGACGAAGCTGGCCTCCTGGATCAGGCCCGCCCGCAGGCGGTAGATGGCCACCAGATTGCTGCGCTCCGGGCCTTGCGGGCCCTGGCGCGTGATCTCCTCCTGGTCGATCACCAGATCACCCATGACGCTGCGTTGGCGCAGGCGGGCCTGGGGCCGGGTCTGCGCGAAACGCTCGGCCATGCGGGCGCCGATCGCGGCCCGGCCGCGGGCCAGCACGCGGTCGGGAAACTCGTACTGCACCGCGTCCTCGGCATAGCAGGCCAGCAGGGCCGGCAGGTCGTGGGCGTTGTAGGCCTCCAGTTGGCGCTGAACCACGGCGCTGGCCTCGGGCAGGGCGGCGCTCACAGATAGTCCAGGCCGCGGCCGGCCGTGATCTTGGGTTCAGGCAGGGGCAGGCTCTCGCAGCAGGCCAGGCCGATATCGCGCAGGGTCTGCTCGTCCAGACCGGCCACGGGCTGGACGGGCGGGGTGATCAGCGCGGCCCACCAGGCGCTCAGGCGGCGCCTCAAGGCGCGGGGTGCGGGCACGGGCGCGGGCGCCTGGGCGCCGCTGGAAAGAGAACAGCTGGAGGATGACATGGCGAACTCCCGGACGGCCTCCGGCCCGGCGGCATCAGGGCCGCCTCACCGGAAGAGACAAGTGGATAAAGGGCTCGCGAGTGAGCTCAGAATAGGGCCCGCTGCTGGACAATGGAATTGATTGATTTCAGACAATCTGGTCGAAATTTCTAACCAGCAAGCCGCCGCTCCCGCGCTCAAAGCCCAGCCATGTCACGCCTGCCGCTCAACACCCTGCCCACCTTCCGGGTCGTGGCCCAGTTGCAGAACCTGCGCGCGGCGGCCGAGCGTCTGCACCTGACGCACAGCGCGGTGAGCCACCAGCTGCGCGCCCTGGAGCAGCAGCTGGGCCATGCCCTGTTCGAGCGGCGCGGCCGGCGCCTGGTGCTCAATAGCGCGGGCGAGGCCCTGCTGGCTAGCACCGAGCGCGCCCTGGCCGAGCTGGAACGCGGCGTGGCCGCGGCCGCCCAGGCCGCCTGCCTGGACGCCCAGATCCTGCGCCTGACGGTGCTGCCCTCCTTTGCCCAGCGCTGGCTGCTGCCGCGCATGCAGCGCTGGCGCCAGCGCCATCCGGGCCTGGCCCTGGAGATCAGCGCCTCGGCCCAGCTAGCGGACCTGGGGCGCGAGGGCTTTCACGCCGCCATCCGCCAGGGCAGCGGCCCCTGGCCGGGCCTGGTGGCCGAGGAGCTGATCGGCACCTCCATGCCCCTGATCGCCGTGGGCTCGCCCGCGGCGGCGCGGCGCCTGGGCCTGCAGGGCCGGCGCCCGCGCGAGCCCGAGGCCAATGAGCGCTGCTTTGGCGAGGAGCCCCTGCTGGGCCATAGCGAGCCCTGGGAACGCTGGTTTGCGGCCTTCGGCGTGCAGCGCCGCATCACGCCGGTGGCGGTGTTCAACGATGTGGGCCTGATGCTGCAGGCCGCCGAGCAGGACCTGGGCATTGCGCTGGCGCGCGAGATCCTGGCGGCCGACGCCCTGCGCTCCGGCCGGCTGCGCCGGCTCTCGCGCCTGAGCATCCGCTACGAGCAGACCCAGCCGTACCACCTGGTCTACCCGCCGGCCCTGCGCGACTGGCCGCCCCTGCTGGCGCTCAAGCAGTTCGTGCTGGATGAACTGGCCGCCAGCGCCAAGGGCGAGGGCCCGACGGGCTGAGGTCCGCGGCGCTCAGTTGCACAGGCCCAGGATTCGCTCCTCGTTGGAGCAGCGCTTCTTGGGCGTGCAGGCGCGCAGCTCGCGCGCGGTGGCCGGGTAGTAGGTCCAGCCCGGGCCCAGCTCGGGCAGGGCCAGCTTGACCTCGCGCCACTTGGGATGGCCCTGCTCCTGCAGGCGCTCGAAGTTCTGGCACAGGGCGCGGCCGAAGGCGCGCATGCTGTCCACCGTGCCGCGGGTGTTGTAGTCGTAGGTCACCAGAAAGGCACCCACCGAGATGGTGGTGAAGTCCTCGGCCAGCAGATTGGGGTAGCTGGCCGCGCGCACCGTGGCCGGCGCATAAGTGCCCAGGGGCTGGCGGGCGCTGGGATGGTTGGGGTCGAACTTGAGCAGCTTGATGAACTTCTGCGCTTCGGGCTTCATGTTCGCGATCAGGGGCGCGGGCTGGCCCGCAGCCACCACCACCACGTCCACCGACTTGTCGCCGATCAGCTTGACCAGGGCCTCCTCGTTGGAGAGAAAACTGGCCTGCGCCTCGGGCATGGGGCCGCCGAACATCATGCGGTAAAGGGTATGGGTGATGAGGGCGGCGCCGCTGCCCACCAGGCCGCCATTGATCTTCACGTCCTTGATCTCGTGCAGATAGTTGTAGGGCGCGTCGGCCCGCACGATGTAGTGGATCTCGGTGTTGTAGAGCGGCAGGATCACGCGCAGCGGGCGGATCAGGGCGCTGGCCTCGGCATTGCCGGCACCGGAGCGGTCCACAAAGGCCTGGAACACATCGGCCTGCACCACGGCGAACTTCACGCCCGGCTCGTAGCGCAGCAGCTTGACATTGGCCGCCGAGCCCGAGGTGGGCAGCACCTCCAGATTGATGCTGGCCTCGGGCGCCACGAAGCGCGCCAGGTCCTTGCCGATGGCGTAGTAGGTGCCCTTGTCCGAGGCGGTGACGATCTTGTAGTCCACCGGGGCGGCAAGCGCGAGCGCGCTCCAGCTCGCCATCAAGCTCAGAGCGGACTTCAGCAACAGGGGCAGCAGGCGCATCAGGGTCTCCTCGTGGGCTTGGACGCTTGGGCCTCCGCCGCCGGACTGCACAGACCCAGGGCGGCCACGGCCTCGGTGCAGGGGCCGGGCGGCGCGGCGGGTCGGGGTGACACGGCGGCGCCGGACGGTGTATCGCGCGGCAGCGCGGGGCGTGCAGGTGCCGCCAGCACCGGGGGGCGCGCCGGCGGCGCCGACGCCGCGGCAGAGGCCGGGACCGGCACGACCAGGTCCGACGTCGGCACCAGGGCCGCGGCAGGCTCCAGCCGCGACGGCGGCGCGGCCGCCACGGGCGCGGGAAGCGTTGGCAGCGCAGCCGACGGCACGGTCGAGCCCGCCGCCGGGGGCGCGGCGATCAGCTCGGCCTGCTGGCGCTGGGCCAGGCGGTAGCCGCCGAGCCCGGCCAGCGCCGGCAGGATCAGGCCCAGGCCCAGCAGCCAGGGCCAGCGGCGCGGCGGCGCGGCCCACGGCAGAGCTTCCGGCGCGAACACCAGCTCGCGGCGCGGGCCGGGCTCGGCCGCCAACCAGGGACCGGCCAGGGTTTCTAGCGCGGGGGCCGCGGCCACCTCGGGCGGATCCTGCTCCGGCTCGGTCTCCGGCAAGGCCAGGGGCTGCTGACAGCGGCCGCATTGCCGGGTCAGGGTGATGTCATTGAGCGCACCGCAGTGTGGGCAGGGCTGCAGGTGCAGGGCCGCGCCGCATTCATTGCAGAACTTGGAGCCCGGCGGGCTGCGGTGCTCGCAGTACGGGCACAGGGTGGGCGGCCTGGACACAGGCGCAAGCCTGGGCTTCTCCGGTGACATGAACGGCGCGGGTTCGATGCTCATCCCCTGGTGCTGCCAGCTCAGTGTAGAGCGCGGCCTGCCCCGACGCCACCCGCCTGCCTGGGTGGGTCAAGACCTGTCCCTAGTGGGAGTGACGCTGGCGTAGCCGCCGGTGCACACCGCGGGCATGCGGCACCCAGCCCTGGGTGGCCCAGCGCCGCCACATCAGCAGGCCGCGCAGCCACTCGTCGGCCGCATAGGCCACCCAGATACCCACCAGCCCCCAGCCCAGCACATGACCCAGCAGCCAGCTGCCGCCGGCCAGCACCAGCAGCATGGACCCGGCGCCCGTCATCACCGGATAGCGCGCGTCACCGGCCGCCCGCAGGGCATTGATGACCACCAGATTGAAGGTGCGCCCAGGCTCCAGCAGCACGGTCAGCCACATCAGGGTGACGCCGGCGGCCACGATACCGGCATCGGCGCTGAAGCGAGCCAGCAGCCAGGGTGAGGCCAGGGCCGCCAGGCTGGCCACCACCACGCTGATGGCCAGGCCGCGCGCCAGGGCCCGGCGCACCAGGCGGTGGGCCTCGTGCAGCCGACCCGCGCCGATCAGGTGGCCCACCACGATCTCGGCCGCAAAGCCGGTGGCCAGGCCCGGCAGCAGCACGAAGTACATGAGCTGGGAGGTGTAGGCATGCGTGGCCAGGGCCTGGGCCCCCAGGGCGCCCGCCACGCCGACGCTGACCATATAGGCCAGGCGGTAGGCGATGTTCTCGGCCGCGCCGGGCAGGCCGATGTGCAGCACCGTGGCCAGCTCGCGCCGCGGCAGGCGCCACCAGTCGCTGCGCTGCGGGCGCAGGGCCAGGCGCGTGCGCCACAGCCACATATGCAGGCCCAGGGCCAGGCTGCGGCTGAGCACCAGGGCCAGGGCAAAGCCCGGCAGGCCCAGCAGGTGCATCAGGGGAATGGCCAGGGCCAGCTGGCAGAGCTGCATCAGCACCAGCACGGCCAGGGTGTCGCGGCTGCGCAGATGGGCCCGCATCACGCTGGCCATGGAGGCGTTCCAGGCGTCCAGCAGCAGGGCCGGAGCCAGGGCCATCAGCAAGGGCTGGGCCAGGGGCAGCACCTCGGCCGGCGCGTTCAGCAGGCGCAGCAAGGGCCCCGCCCCCAGCAAGGCGCCCGCGGCACCCAGCAGGCCGATCCAGCTGCTGGCGCCCAGGGCGGCGCGGGCCAGGGCGTCGGCCTGGTCGCGCCGGCCGCCGCCCAGGCTCTGGGTCACGACCACGCTGACACCCGCGCCGACGATGCGAAACAGGATGAAGAGCGTGGCCGAGACATGGTTGGCCAGGGCAAAGGCTGCGCCCGAGGCGTCGGACACGCGGGCCGCCAGCAGGGTGCCGGCCATGCCGACCGCGATGCCCAGCAGCAGCTCGATGAAGAGCGGCCAGGCCAGGGAGAAGAGGCGCGGGGAGGGTGTCGAGGACAAGGACATCGAGGGCCGCCGTATCGGGCCCCGCATCCTAGCCGGCCTCGACCGGCAAGATCAGGACCTCAGTGCCCCAGGGGCTGGGGCAGGGGTCGGCGCAAGGCCGCGGCAGCGCGCCACAGCAGGTCCAGTCCCCAGGCCGAGAGCCAGCAAAAGAGGCCGGACCAGAGGGTGTGGCTCATGAAGTGGGCCCCGCGCAGCTGCTGGCCCAGACCCAGGATCAGGCCCACCGCCACGGCCACGGCCAGCCAGCGCAGGGCCAGCTCGGGCGCCTGGCGGCGGAAGGCGAAGAAGCCGCCAACGAAGGCAAAGCCGGCCGAGGCATGGCCGCCGGGGAAGCAGTGGCCCCCACCGCCATCGCTCATCAGAAAGCCCTGCCAGTGCGGCAGGTAGCGGGCCACGCCGCCGAACTGCTGCAGATCCCAGGGGCAGGAGGTGGCGCTCATGCCCTTGAGCAGGCTCACCACCAGCACGGCCAGCCAGCCCGAGAGCACCAGCTGCAGACGCTCCGACCAGTTCAGGCGGCGCAGTGGACCGCGCGGCCACCACAGGCCCAGGCTCAGGGCCAGCATGAAGACCCAGGCCAGCAGGCGCGCGCCCTGGTGCATCACATCGGTCAGCAGCCAGTGATCGCGCAGGGCAAAGCCGGTCGCACCGCCGGACAGGGTCGCCATGGCCAGGTCCAGGCCGCTGGACTCCCACAGCAGGGCACAGACCAGCACGGCCGCGGTGTAGAGCGCCAGGCGCGCGTCGGAATAGGATCGGGTCATGTTCTCATCAGCATGCCTGCTCGCTCTTAAGAAACACTTAGCGGCACGGCAGAATGCGCGAGTATGCGAGTACTGGTGGTCGAGGACGATGAGGGTATTGCCCAGGGCCTGAGCGCGCACCTGCGCCAGCAGGGCTGCGCCGTGGACCTGGCGGGCAGCGTGGCTGCGGGCTGGCACGCGCTGCGCGCCGAACCCTTCGAGCTGCTGCTCCTGGATCTCGGTCTGCCCGACGGCGACGGCGCCGAGCTGCTGCAGCGCCTGCGCCAGAGCGCGGCCGGCAAGCTGCCCGACCCGCAGATGCCGGTGCTGATCATGAGCGCACGCGATCAGAGTGCCTCGCGCATCGCCGCCCTGGACATGGGGGCGGACGACTACGTCACCAAGCCCTTCAATGCCGAGGAACTGGCCGCCCGCATGCGCGCCCTGCGCCGCCGCGCCGCGGGCCGGGCCCAGCCACTGCTGTGCTGGGGCGAGATCGAGCTGGACCCGGCCAAGCGCAGCGTGCGCCGTGCGGGGGTGGAGGTGGAGCTGTCCAGCCGCGAGTTCGGCCTGCTGCGCGCCCTGCTGGAGGCGCGGCCCCGCGTGCTGTCGCGCCAGCAGCTGGAGGCCAGCCTCTACAACTTCGACCAGGCCCTGGGCAGCAATGCCATCGAGGTGCACATCCACCATCTGCGGCGCAAGCTGGGCGAAGGCACCATCCGCACGGTGCGGGGTGTGGGCTACTTCATGCCGGCCGATCCCTGAGCGCCATGCCGGACCCGGCCCTGCCATCGGCCCTGCCCACACGCCGCCGCACTGGCGGCAGCCTGCTGCTGCATCTGCTGGCCTGGGTGCTGGGCGCCCTGGTGCTGGTCTGGGGCAGTTTTGTGGTGGTGGGTTTTCGCACCGGCCTGCACGAGGCCGATGAGCTGACCGACGGCCATCTGGCCAGCGTGGCCGCGGTGCTGCTGAACCAGCGCGGCGAGGCCGAGTTCCTGCACGGCGGCCCCTCGGGCCAGGCACCGCCCGAGTTCCGCAGCCACGACTACCAGCAAAGCCTCAGCGTGCTGGTCTGGAACGCCGCCGGCCGCCTGCTCACCCAGACCGGTCTGGCCCAGGTGCCGGACTTCAGCCCCGAGGAGGGCTTCAGCTCGCTGACGCTGGAGGGCGAGCCCTGGCGGGCCTTCGCCCGCTGGGATGCCGAGCACCAGCGCCGGGTGATGGTGCTGGTGCGCGAATCGGAGCGCGACGATCTGGCCTGGGACATCGCCGGCCAGGTGGCCGAGCCGGGCCTGTGGCTGCTGCCCGTGGTGGCCCTGGCCCTGGGCCTGGCCCTGCGTCGCGGCCTGCGCCCGCTCTATGCCCTGTCGGAAGAGGTGCATGCGCTGGACCCGCGCCGGCCCGAGCCCCTTTCGCTGGATGAGCGCGAGCAGGAGCTGCGCGCCGTGGTGGAGGCCATCAATGCCCAGAGCCTGCGCTCGCGCGCGGCCCTGCTGCGCGAGCAGGAGCTGGCCAATGAGCTGGCCCATGAGCTGCGCACGCCACTGGCCTCCCTGGCCCTGCATGCCGGCAATCTGCGCGGCGAGCTGGGCCCGGCCGAGCGCGAGCAGGCCCTGAACCGCATCGAGCAGGAGGCCTTGCGCACCGGCCACTTGCTCAAGGAACTGCTGGCCCTGGCCCGCGCCAGCCGCACCGAGCTGGCCGAGGCCCGGCAAGACCTGGACCTGGCGGCCCTGGCTGGCCAGGTGCTGGCAGACTATGCCCAGGCCGCGCTGGACAGCGGCCATGAGCTGGCGCTGAGCGGCAGCGAGCGCTTCATGCTGTCCGGCCACCCGGCCCTGCTGGAGCTGGCCCTGCGCAATCTGGTGGAGAACGCCCTGAGCCACAGCCCGCCGGGCAGCCTGGTGGAGGTGCAGCTGGACGCGGCGGCGCAATGGCTGCAGGTCTGCGACCGGCACGGCGCCGTGCCGGCCCCGGCCCAGGCTCGCCGCCTGCCCACCCTGGGCCTGGGCCTGGGCCACCGCGTGATCGCCAAGGTGGCGGCGGTGCATGGCGCCAGCTTTGGCCATGCCACGCCGCCCGCGGGCTTCCAGACCTGTTATCGCGTCAGCTTCGGCACGGTCGAGCCCGCGGCAGCGGGTGATTGAGGCGCGGCGCTACCAACGGTAGGCCAGGCCCAGCGACACCGCGCTGCTGCCGCGCGCCCGGGTCAGCGGACTGGCGGCGGCGTCGGCCAGCAGACGCGAGTAGGAAATGCCACCAAAGCTCAGCCAGTGACGGCTCAGGCCGTGGCGGAAACCCAGGCCCGCATGCACGTCGCGCAGGGGGTTGCTGGGATCGAAGACCGCATAGCCGCTGCTGGCGGCCACGCTCTCGCTGATGCCGAAATAGCTGCGCATGAAACGCCGGTCGCCCAGCCCGATGCCCAGACCCGCCTGCCAGGTGGTGAGAGGCCCCAGGCTGGCCGAGTAGCCCAGGTCCAGGCCCAGGCTCATGCCGCCTTGGCGGCCCAGCAGGTCTTGAGAGACGGCGGCGCCCAGGCTCCAGCCCTCGCTCAGCGCGTAGCTGGCATAGACCCGGCCACGCAGGGTGGCACGCACATCGGGCACGCCGCGCAGCCGGTCGGAATCGGCGCTGTCGCGGCCCTGGTCGAAGCGCAGGGCCACGCCCAGGCGCAGGCGATCGCTGCGCAGGAGCTCGGCACTGGCCCCGGGGCCGCTGGCGGCACCGCCCAGGTCCAGCAGACCGCCGGCCGCGCCGGTGCTGATGCGAAAACGCCCCTTCTGATAGGCCCAGAGCGGCCGCGCCTTGACGCGCTGTTTGTCCGCACCGGGATACTCGGGGCCGACCGAGACATTGAGCCCCAGCAGGTAGCGGGCCTTGCCGCCGGGTTCGGTCTCCTCGCCCCCCGGGGCCTGGGCCCTGGCGGCGGCGGCAAGCACGCTCAGCAGGAGCGGGAGCGTGGCAAGGACAAGAGCGTGGTGGTGCGACGTCATGGCGCCAGCATCGCCCAAAGCGATCAAAGCCGGCCTAGGGCTTGCCAGTAGAGGCCTTCCAGCGTTGCAGGGCCTGCATCATGGCCTCCACATGGCCGTCGGGACTCAGGCTCTCGTGGACCGCGGCGATGCGGCCATCCGGCGTGATCAGGTAGGAGATGCGGTCGGCCATGCCCGGCACGATGCGCAGGGCGGCGTCGTAGTCCTTCATCACCTTGGCGCCCGCATCGGCCGCCACGGCGAACTGGTTGCGGCAAGCCTCCACCGAGAACTTCTTCAGGGTGTCGATATCGTCATTGGACATGCCGATCACCGTGGCCCCCAGCTGCTTGAACTGCGGCGTGGCCTCGGCAAAGCGGTGGGCTTCGATGGTGCAGCCGCTGGTGAAGGCCTTGGGATAGAAGTACAGCACCACCGGGCCGTCCTTCAGGGCCGCGCCCAGATGGAAGGCAAAGCCCTTGCCGCCCACGGCGGCCTCGGCCTTGAAGTCGGGCGCCCGGGCGCCGACCTGCAGGGCGGCGTGGGCCCAGGGGGCCAGCAGCAAGGCGGCCAGGACGCTGACGCGGGGAATGAAGCTGGAGATGAGCATGCTTGAACCTCGGCTCGGGACTTACCCGGATGAAAGTGCTTGGTGGCCGCCACCCATAATGAGGCACGACTGCTACAACAAACAGGCAGCAAACAGGGAGAGGATATGACGACACGTTTGCCGGGGCTGCGGCTCCGCCAATTGCCCGTGCTTGCGGCACTGGCGCTGCTGGCCTCCTGCGGGGGCTCGTCCGGTCCTGACGCTGAGCAGCTGGGGGCTGCCATTGCGGAAGGCTTCATCTGCGCTTTCACCAACTGCAAGCCCTCGGCCGAGGTGAGTACCCAGGACGTCGTGCTGGTCTACCGGGCGACTCATAGCGGCAACCAGGTCACGGTTGATGTGCATCTGAACCAAGCCAACCGGTGGGCAGTGCTGCAGCTGAGCCCGGGCGATGCCCTCACGGCGGAAATCGGCGGCCGGCCCATGGAGCTCAAGGGCCCCACGGCCACTTCACCTTACTACTCGGGAAGCCTTGACGTCTCAGCGGACACGCCCCTGGTCAAGGTCAGCTTCCATCGTGCCGGCCAGGCCTACCCCAGCACCGTCACCCTGCCCCAGCGCTTTGCCATGCTGAGTCCAGGGGGCCCACTTCAGCTCAACAGCCGCAGCGCCGATGTGGATGTGGTGCTCCAGCTGCCGGGCACCAGCCGGCCGGCCCTGCGCAACGACGCCAGCTGCACTCTCGACAACGGCGCCAGCTCCTCCCTGTCCACGGTGCCATCTTTCACGCTGATCGAGGCCAGCCCCACCACGCAGCGCTACCGCGTCACGGCGGCGGAGCTCGGCCGCATCGCAGCAACGGCGGTAAGTACCAGCGCCAACACCGTCCGCAACTGCGAGTTCCGGCTGACCTGGGCCCAGACCCAAACCGGCAGCAATCCTGCCGGCCTGAGCAGCGACGGTACCCGCGTGGGCGAATCCGCCGTCAAGCTGACCCTCAGCTACGACGCCACCCGCTGAGCCCGCAAGGGGGGGCGTGCGCCGGATTACCTGGCGTTATGCCCCCAGAGCCCGCTTTCATTGGCCAGACCATTTTTAGACCATTAGAGTCTGTGCCATTCCTGAAAGCGGTATCCCATGCTCAAGACCGAGACGCCCAGCAGCCAGCACCCTGATCTGGACCTGTATGAACTGCCGCAGCTGATCAGCGCCTTCGTGGAGGACCAGCTGGAGGCCGTGGCCGCGGTGCGCGCCGCCGGGCCGCAGCTGGCGCTGGCGGTGGCGGCCGCCCTGCCCCGCATCCAGGCCGGCGGTCGCCTGGTCTATGCCGGGGCCGGCACTTCGGGGCGCCTGGGCGTGCTGGACAGCGTGGAGCTCTACCCCACCTTCTCCTGGCCGCGCGAGCGCGCCGTGGCTCTGATTGCGGGCGGCCGCGACGCCATGTTCGTGGCCGTGGAAGGCGCCGAGGACGACCGCGAGCAGGGCGCGCGCGATCTGCAGGCCGTGGTGATCGGCCCCAACGATGTGCTGCTGGCCCTGGCCGCCTCGGGCGGCACGCCCTATGTGCTGGGCGCGCTGGAAGCGGCCCGCGCCGCCGGCGCCCTGACCATTGCCTTCGCCAACAATGCCCAGGCCCCGGTGACCGCCGCGGCCGAGATCGGCATCACCCTGGACACCGGCCCCGAGGTGATCTCGGGCAGCACCCGGCTCAAGGCCGGCAGCGCGCAGAAGATGGCGCTCAACACCTTCTCGAGCAGCCTGATGGTCAAGCTCAACAAGGTCTACGGCAATCTGATGGTGGACCTCAAGGCCACCAATGCCAAGCTGCTGCGCCGCGCCGTGGCCCTGACCATGCGCGCCAGCGGCGCCGAGGAGGCCCAGGCCCGCGCGGTGCTGGAGCGCTGCGACTTTCACGTCAAGGTGGCCGTGGTGGCGCTGCGCCGCCAGATCTCGGTGGACGCCGCGCGCCAGCTGCTGGACCGCGCCCAGGGCAGCGTGCGCCAGGCCCTGAACGCCCCATGAATCTGCGCGGCGCGCCGCGGCGCGAGTACACGCTGGACTTCAAGCGCGCCGCCCTGGCCCGCGCGGCCGAGTGCGGCGTCTATGCCGCGGCGCGCGAGCTGGGCCTGGCCGAACAGACCCTGCGCAACTGGGCCCGGGCCCAGCACCAGGGCACCCTGGGGCGGCATGCGGATGTGAGCGAGGAGCGCATGGAGTTGTCCCGCTTGCGGGCCGAGAATGCGCGCTTGAGGATGCGGCGACAGCTGCTGCTGAGCCCGCGCCGGGATGAGACGGCGCCGGCCGGCACGGCCCCCGCAGCCCTTTCGCTGAACCGAGCCCGAGCGCATGACGACAAGCACCCCTGACGCCGCCCCCCGCAGTCCCTGGACCTGGATCCCCAGCCTCTATTTCGGCCAAGGCATTCCCTATGTCGTCGTGATGACCCTCTCGGTCGTCATGTACAAGAACCTGGGCATCTCCAACACCGATATCGCGCTCTACACCAGCTGGCTCTACCTGCCCTGGGTGATCAAGCCCCTGTGGTCGCCCCTGGTGGAGCTGATGGGCACCAAGCGGCGCTGGGTCTGGCTGCTGCAGTTCCTCATCGGCGCGGCCCTGGCCCTGGTGGCCCTGACGATTCCTGCATCCAAGTTCTTCCAGCTGACCCTGGCGGTGTTCTGGCTGATGGCCTTTGCCTCGGCCTCGCACGATATCGCGGCCGACGGCTTCTACATGCTGGCCCTGGGCCAGCGCCAGCAGGCCGCCTTTGTGGGCGTGCGCTCCACCTTCTACCGCCTGGCCAATATCGGCGGCCAGGGCGGCCTGGTCTATCTGGCCGGCGAGCTGCAGGAGCGCAGCGGCAGCATGGTCTTCGCCTGGAGTGTGGTGTTCTGGGTGCTGGCCCTGATGTTCGCGGCCATGGCGATCTACCACCTGCTGCTGCTGCCGCGCCCGGCCAGCGACACCGCCCACCGCGTGCAGGGCAATCCGGTGGCGGAGTTCTTCGGCGTGTTCGTGGAGTTCTTCCGCAAGCCCGGCATCCTGGTGGTGCTGGGCTTTCTGCTGCTCTACCGCTTTCCCGAAGCCCAGCTGCTCAAGCTGGCCTCGCCCTTTCTGCTGGACCCCCTGGCGGCCGGCGGCCTGGGCCTGTCCACCAAGGAGGTGGGCATCGCCTATGGCACGGTGGGCCTGACCGCGCTGACCCTGGGCGGCCTGGCCGGCGGCTGGGTGATCTCGCGGGTGGGCCTCAAGCGCGCGCTCTGGCCCCTGATCCTGGCCATGCATGTGCCCAATCTGGTCTTCCTGGCCCTGGCCCTGTGGCACCCGCACAGCCTGTGGATCATCAGCAGCGCCCTGGCCGTGGAGCAGTTCGGCTACGGCCTGGGCTTCACCGCCTACCTGATGTACATGATTCTGGTGGCCGAAGGCCCGCACAAGACCGCGCACTACGCCATCTGCACCGGCTTCATGGCCCTGGGCATGATGCTGCCCGGCATGTGGAGCGGCTGGCTGCAGGACCAGATCGGCTACCCCATGTTCTTCGCCTGGGTGCTGATCTCCACCATCCCCTCCTTCGCCATGGCGGCCCTGATCAAGGTGCCGGCCGACTTCGGAAAAAAGGAAAGCTGAATGAGCGCCTCGCCCAGGCTGCTGTCCCTGGACGCCTTCCGCGGCTTCACCATCGCGGCCATGCTGCTGGTCAACAACCCGGGCGACTGGGGCCATCTCTACGGCCCGCTGGGTCACGCCGCCTGGGACGGCTGGACCTTCACCGACTGGATCTTTCCCTTCTTCGTCTTCATCAGCGGCATCTCCATGAGCATCAGCCTGGGCCGCCGCGCCGCCCTGGGCGATGACAAGCTCTCCCTGCTGGCCCAGACTGCCCGGCGCGCCGCCATCATCATCGGCATCGGCCTGCTGCTCAATCTGATTCCCAGCTTCAATCTGGCCGAGCTGCGCATCCCCGGCGTGCTGCAGCGCCTGGGCCTGTGCACCCTGCTGGCCGCGCCCATCGCGCTGTGGTGGGGCTGGCGCGGCCAGCTCGCCTGGGCCCTGGGCCTGCTGGCCTGCTACAGCGCCATCCAGCTGGGCGTGCCGGTGCCGGATGCCCAGGGCGTCTGGCACACGGGCTCGCTGCGCCCGGGCGAGGACGTGGGCGCCTGGCTGGACCGCTGGCTGATGGACGGCCACCTCTGGCGCCAGAGCAAGACCTGGGACCCCGAGGGCCTGCTCACCACCTTGCCCGCCGTGGCCAGCCAGGTGCTGGGCCTGCTGGCCGGCCAGTGGCTGGCCGCGCAGCGCGATCCGGCCGAGAAGGCCATGGGCTTCATGGTGGCAGGTCTTGCCTGCCTGTGGCTGGGCGAGATCCTGGGCGCCTGGCTCATGCCCATCAACAAGAGCCTGTGGACCCCGGCCTATGCTTTTGCGATGACGGGCTGGGCCTGCCTGATGTTCGGCCTGATCTACTGGCTGCTGGACGCCATGCCCCGGCCCCTGCTGCGCGCGCGCCTGGCCCGCCTGGCCCAGCCCCTGGTGGTGTTCGGCATGAACGCGCTCTTTCTCTTCGCCGTCTCGGGCCTGCTGGCCAAGCTGCTGGGCTTCATCAAGCCCGATGGCCAGCACTCGCTCAAGGCCCTGCTCTACGCGCCCCTGCAGGCCCTGCCCCTCGCGCCCGTCAACGCCTCCCTGCTCTACGCCCTGGCCTTCCTGAGCTGCATGTACCTGATCGCCTGGTGCATGTGGCAGCGGCGCTGGTTCGTCAAAGTCTAGGCCTCACCCGGAACACGCCCATGCAACGCCGTTCGCTCCTGACCCTGGCCGCCTCGGCCGCCGCCCTGGCCGCCTGCAGCAGCACCGCGCCGCCGCCGCCCCGGCCCCTGGGCCGACCCGCGCCCGAGCTGGCCGCCAGCGCCCCGCCGGCGCCGCGCGAGTTCCGCGCCGCCTGGGTGGCCACCGTGGCCAATATCGACTGGCCCAGCCAGCCCGGCCTCAGCGCCGAGCAGCAGATCGCCGAGATGCGCGCCATCCTGGACCGGGCGGTGGCGCTCAAGCTCAATGCCCTGATCTTCCAGATCCGCACCAGCGCCGATGCGCTCTACGACTCGCGCCTGGAGCCCTGGAGCGAGTACCTCACCGGCCAGCAGGGCCGCTCGCCGGGCTATGACCCGCTGGCCCTGTGGATCACCGAGGCCCACCAGCGCGGCCTGGAGCTGCACGCCTGGTTCAACCCCTTCCGCGCGCGCCAGAGCGGCGCCCGCTCGGCCCCGGCCGCCAGCCACCTGAGCCAGACCCGGCCCGACTGGGTCAAGCGCTACGGCGAGCAGCTCTGGCTGGACCCGGGCGAGCCCGGCGCGGCCGAGCACACCCTGGCCGTGTTCCGCGATGTGCTGCAGCGCTACGACGTGGACGGCATCCACATCGACGACTATTTCTACCCCTACCCCATCGCCCAGCCCGGCAGCGACCCGGCCGCCAAGCTGGAGCTGGACTTTCCGGACGAGCCGGCCTGGCAGCGCTATGTGCAGGGCGGCGGCAAGCTGGGACGTCACGACTGGCGGCGCCAGAACGTGGACGAGATGATCCGCCGCCTGCACGAGCTCATCCTGGCCACCAAGCCCTGGGTGCGCTTCGGCATCAGCCCCTTCGGCCTGCCCAAGCCGGCGCTGCGGCCGGAGGGCATCACCGGCTTCAGCCAGTACGACAAGCTCTACGCCGATGTGGAACGCTGGCTGCACGAGGGCTGGCTGGACTATCTGGTGCCCCAGCTCTACTGGCCCCGCAGCCCGCGCGGTCAGGCCTTCGCCACCCTGCTGGACTATTGGAACGCGCAGAACCGCCAGGGCCGCCACATCTGGGCCGGGCTCTACACCAGCCGCATCACCCCGGCCGACAAGGCCGAGGGCTGGGCCGTCGAGGAGATCACGGCCCAGATCGCCCACGGCCGCCAAGCCTATCCCGGCAGCGGCCATGTGCACTTCAGCATGGTGGCCCTGAATCAGAACCGCCGCGGCCTGAGCGAGACCCTGCAGCGCGAGCTCTACCGCGAGGACGCCCTGGTGCCCGCCACCCCCTGGCTGGAGGCCGGCGGCCCCGCTGCCCCGCAGCTGGTGCTGCAGGAGGCCAGCCCGGCCCAGCTGCGCCTGCAGCTGCGCCCCGGCCCCGGCAAGCCGGTGCTGCGCTACGCGCTATGGCAGCGCCGCGCGGGCCAGTGGCAGTTCAGCAGCACCCAGCAGGGCGAACTCCTGCTGGAGCGCGCCGGGCTGGAGGCCCTGGTGGTCTCAGCCCTGGACCGCGTGGGCAATGAAGGCCCGCGAACGGCCCTGCAGCTGATCGACTGAGCGCCGGCTGGCGACTCAGGCCCGGGCGCGGCGGCGCCAGCCCAGGGCCAGCACACCCAGGCCCAGCAGGGCCCAGCTGGCCGGCTCGGGCACCTGGGCCACCAGGGCGATGGGCGTGATGGCGATGAAGCGCTGCGCGCCGTCAAACTGGATCAGGGAGCTGCTCAGCAGGCTGCTGACCTGGGCCTGGCTCAGGAAGCTGCTGCCGGTGAGCACCGGGTTCAGCAGATTGCCGCTGCTGCTCACATGCTCCAGGCCCAGGTTGTGGGCCAGCTCATGCGCGGCCAGCACGCCGCCCAGGGTGGGGTTGGCGGCGGTACTGGACTTGAGCACCAGCACTTGGCCCGGCGTGGCGGCGCAGCCCACGTAGTTGGGACCGTTGTCGCCGCACCAGCTGATGTTGTCCGCGAAGAACATGCTCACGGTCTTGCTGCCCGGCACGGCCAGGGCCTTGAGCTCATCGAACTCGAACCAGTTGTCCACGCTCAGCAGATTGGGCTTCACGAGAGTCAGCGGCGCATTGAAGCGGATGTCGATGCTGTTCGCCCCGAAGCTGGCCTGGCTGAAGATGCTGTCCATGCTGGCTTTGTTCAGGGTGATGAAGCCGGCCATGGCGCTGGCGCTGGCCATCGCGCCGGCCACCACGGCCAGACCGTTGCGCAGACAGCGCCAGAGGGCGGAGCGGGCGGGGATCTTCTTGTGGGACGGCATCATCGGACTCCTGCTAAGCATTGCTGCACCGCAGTGTCACCCCTGTTTTTGATGATTTTCTGCGCCGGGAGCCTGCAAATTAGGGGGGATGCCACCCGCCGCCGGCCGCCTCAGGCGTAGGTATCGATCTGCCCGCCCAGGCTGGGGCGGCGCTCGGTGTGCTGCCACATCAGCGGCCCCAGATCCACCCGCACGCGCAGACCGTCGGACTGGTGCAGGGTGTACTCGCCGCGGCTGTAGGCCGGGGTGTCGACGGTCTTGATGGACTCGGCCAGCTGACCCAGGGGCTTGAGGCCGTAGACCACATCGCGCTGGGCCTCGGCCACGAACTCGCGCAGCGGCGAGCGGGTGAAGACCGTGGTGTCCAGCTCCACCCGCGGTGGCGGTCCGGCCTGCAGCTGCTCCTGCACGACGCGCCGGTGCTCGCGCAGCGGATCGTTGCCAAAGGGCGATGTCTGGACGGAATAACGGTAGATCTCGGACGCGCGCACGGCCAGCCATGGCACGCGCCGGGACCTTCTCCCCGCTGCGGCGCACGGCCCTCCCTCGAAGGCTGTTGGTTTGCATACTCAAGAGGCGACCGCCGCGGGCCGGCCCTTAAGTTCTGCCGGCGGCTGCCGACAAGGGGCGGGAGTCTAAGGGCCGCTCCGGCCCGATTTTGGGCGCATTGCGCACAGACAGATGAAATCGCGCCGAGCGCGAATTTCTGCACTCAGCGCAGCGGCGGCAGGCCGTGCTGGCGCCGCAGGGTCTCCAGGCGACCAGCGGCCACCAGGCTGTCGGCCGCCCGCTGCAGGGCCTGCACCAGGGCCGCGTCCGTACCGCGGCTGCAGGCCAGCCACAGCGGCAGGCTGAGCTCGTGGATCAGCAGCACGGGCTCGAACTCCTCGGGGTTCAGGCCCTGCTCGCGGGCCCGGTAGGCCAGGCTCACATCGGGATGGGCGAAGAGGTCGATGCGCTGCAGCTGCGCCTTGCGCAGGTTCAGCGCGTTCTGGCGCACCGCCTCGATCTGGCTGTTGTCCCCAGGCTGCCCCAGCCCCTGACGCCGCAGCCAGGCTTCGAAATTGCTCTGGTCCTGCACGCCGAAGCGCAGGCCGCGGCCCTTGAGCTCGGCCAGGCTGCGTGGCGCCGGCACGCTGGAGGCACGGTGGCGGTAGAGCCAGAGCCGGTAGGGCGCGATCTCGCGCAGCCAGACCAGGCCGTCCTCACGCTCGGGGGTGCGGGCCACGCTGAGCAGGAGCAGCTGGGGCTCGGTCTGGGCCTGGGCCAGGGCGCGTTTGAGTGGCACGAACTGCACGGCCCCCACCTGCAGCGTCCGCTCGCGCGCCACCAGGGCCAGCATCTCCTGCACAAAGGCATAGACGTAGCCGCTGGGCTGGCCCTCGGGCGTCTCGTACTGCAGCGGCGGAAAAGCCTCGGCCAGCACGGTGAGCGTCAGCACAGGCGCGGCCGCCCGGGCACGGCTGGCCGGGAGCAGGGTCAGGGCCAGCAGAAGCTCGCGCCGCATGACGTTCATGCGGCCGATGGTAGGCGAGGCGGCTCAGCCCGCCTTGCGAAATGTGAAGTTCAGGCGCTGCGCCCCCAGGGCTTCGTGGTGGCCGGGCGACAGCGGCGCCACGCCGTGAAAGCGCAGCCGCGCCGGCCCGCCCCAGACCAGCACATCGCCATGGCGCAGGTTCAGGCGCAGGCAGGGCTCGGCGCGCCGCAGACCGCCGAACAGAAAGACCGCCGGCAGGCCCAGGGACACCGAGACGATGGGCTGGCGGAAGTCCTGCTCGTCCCGGTCCTGGTGCAGGGTCAGGCGGGTGCCGGGCTCGTAGCGGTTGATCAGGCAGGCATCGGGGCGAAAGTCCTCGAAGCCGCAGGCCGCCGCCGCCCGGCCGGCCAGGGCGCACAGGCGCGGGTCCATGGCCGGCCAGGGCTGGCCGCTCGCGGGGTCCAGCGGGCCGTAGCGGTAGCCGCGCTCATCGCTGATCCAGCCCAGTTCCCCGCAGTTGCTCATGGCCACGGCCATGCGCCGCCCGCCGGGTGTGAGCCAGCGCCGCGGCGGCGCGGCGGCAAACACGGCCTGGGCCGCGGCCAGCAGGGCCGGCGCCTCGTCCAGGGCCAGGCCCGGCAGCAGCCAGGCGCCGGGGGCCAGGTCTTGCCGCACACCGGGCGCGGGGGCGAAGAGATCGGCCTGGCTCATGTGGCGTCGTGAAAGATCAGGCCCAGGGTATGGCGCCGCCCGGCGCGCAGCCGGCTCACGCCATGGCGCATGGCCACCCGGTAGATGCCGCGCGTGCCCGTGACGGGGCGCTGATTGACGGCGAACAGCACCGCATCGCCGCGGCGCAGCGGCACCACCTCGGGCCGCGACTGCTGGCGCGGCCGCTGCTCGGTGAGCACGAACTCGCCACCCTCGAAATCCTCGCCCGGCTCGGACAGCAGCACCGCGATCTGCAGCGGAAAGACCTGCTCGCCGTAGAGGTCCTGGTGCAGGCAGTTGTAGTCGCCCTCGCGGTAGCGCAGCAGCAAAGGCGTGGGCCGGCGCTGGCCGGCCGCATGGCAGCGCGCGATGAAGTCGGCATGCCGGGCGGGAAAGCGAGCGTCCAGGCCCAGGGCCTGCTGCCAGCGGTTGGCAATAGGCACCAGGGGTTCGTAGAGCGCGCAGCGCAAGGCCGCCACCGGCTCGGGCAGGGGGTAGGCGAAGTACTGGTACTCGCCCTGGCCGAAGCCATGGCGCTGCATGATGACCTTGCTGCGAAAGCGCTCCGGCGTCTCGTACAGCGCCGCCAGGGCCGCGCAGTCCGCCGCGCTCAGCAGGCCCGGCAGCAGGGCACAGCCGCGGGCGTCCAGCTCGGCCTCGGCCCGCTCCCAGTCCGGCGGATTCATGCCTGGCCCTCGCGCTCCAGCAGGGCCTGCTTGCGCTCCAGGCCCCAGCGGTAGCCCGAGAGGCTGCCGTCCTGGCGCAGCACGCGGTGGCAGGGAATGGCCACGGCCAGGCGGTTGGCCGCGCAGGCGCTGGCCACGGCACGCACCGCCCGCGGCAGGCCGATGCGCGCAGCCAGCTCGGTATAGCTCAGGGTCTGGCCCGGCGGGATCTCGCGCAAGGCCTGCCAGACGCGCTGCTGGAAGGCCGTGCCGCGCACATCCAGGGGCAGGTCCAAGCCCAGGGCCGGCGCTTCCACAAAGCCCACCACCTGGGCCACCAGGCGCTCGAAGCCGGCATCGCCGCCGATCAGGCGGGCGCGCGGAAACTGGTCCTGCAGCTCGCGCAGCAGGGCCTCGGGGTCGGGCCCCAGGCTGATGGCGCACAGGCCGCGCTCGCTCTGCGCCACCAGGATGGCGCCCAGATCGCACTGGCCCAGGGCGAAGCGGATCTCGCTGTCGGCCCCGCCGGCGCGGTAGCGGCCGGGCGCCATGCCCAGGGTGCGCTCGGCCTGGGCGTAGAAGCGGCTGCTGGCATTGAAGCCGGCCTCATAGGCCGCGGCGGTGACGCTGTCGGCCCGGCCCAGCTGGGCACGCAGGCGCCGCGCGCGGTGCGCCTCGGCATAGGCCTTGGGCGTGAGCCCGGTGTGGGCCTTGAAGAGGCGGTGCAGATGGTGCGGGCTCAGCCCGGCCTGGGCGGCCAGCTCGGCCAGGCTGGGCGGGCTCTCGCGGGACTCGATGAAGCGGCACAGCCCCGCCACCAGCTCGGCCTGGCGCTGGGCCGGCGGCGGCAGCTCGGGGTGGCAGCGCTGGCAGGGGCGAAAGCCCGCCGCCTCGGCGGCCGCGGCCGTGGCGTGGAAGGCCACGTTCTCCGGCCGCGGGGCCCGCGCGCCGCAGGAGGGTCGGCAGTAGACCCCGGTGCTGCGCACCGAGTAGAAAAACTGGCCGTCGGCCGCGGCATCGCGCCGGCGGATCGCGGCCCAGCGCGGGTCGGCCTGCACGGTCTGGGCCGCCAGGGCGCGGCGTTCGGAAGAGGAACTGGGCATGTTCATCGCGGATCTCCATCGCATGATGGCCGAAATCTAGGGCGCCCGGTCCGCGCCGGCTTCCCGCTCCTTGCTTTTGAATTCGACACCCCGAAAACGTGAGCCGTGGCCCGCTTCTTAAACAAAAGTTATGCCCCGGGCCGGCATTGACATTGGCCGGCGGCACGACCTGGCCCTAAGCTGGGCCGTCCATCATGTCAGTCTCCCCTTCTTTCGCGCCGACCTTGTCCACCGCGCCGGCCCTGGGCCTGGGCCTGGATGCCGGTGGCACCCAGACCCGCTGGGCCCTGTCCGATGCCGGCGGCCAGCTGCTGGCCGAGGGCCATGTGGCCGGCCTCAGCGGCCTGCAGCTGGGCAGCAGCGCCGGCCGCGTGGCCCTGGCCCAGACCAGCCAGCTGCTGGCGGCCGCGGTACTGGCGCGCGGGCGGCCGCGCGGCCTGTATGCCGGCATCACCGGCGTGGGCGAGGCCGACGGCCCAGCCGCCGCCCAGCTGCGCGAGCTGCTCTCCCAGGCCCTGGGCCTGGCGCCCAGCACCATCTTCGTGGGCAGCGATATGGACATCGCCTACCGCAGCGCCTTTGCGCCGGGAGAGGGCTATCTGCTCTATGCCGGCACCGGGGCGATTGCCGCCTATATCGACCCGGCCGGCCGCATGCAGCGCGCCGGCGGCCGCGGCCCCCTGCTGGGCGACGAGGGCAGCGGCTTCTGGATCGCCCGCGAGGCCCTGGCCCAGGTCTGGCGCCGCGAGGACGAGGCGCCGGGCAGCTGGCGCGACTCGGCCATGGCCCGCCGCCTCTTCGAGGCCCTGGGCGGCAGCGACTGGGCCGCCACCCGCGCCTTTGTCTACGGCGGGGAGCGCGGCGCCATTGGCCGCCTGGCCCTGGCCGTGGCCGCCGCCGCCGAGACCGACGAAGCCGCCCGCACCCTGCTGCGCCGCGCCGGCGCCGAACTGGCCCGACTGGCGCTGGCGCTGATCCGGCGTTATGGTGCGCGACCGGTGGTGGCCGCCGGCCGGGCGCTGCAGCTGCATCCGCTCATCGCCGAGGGCCTGCGCGCGGCCCTGCCCCCGGGCACCGCGCTCACCATCACGCATCTGGAACCCCACCTCACCGCCGCCCAGCTGGCCGCCCGACTATGAAGACCCCGCCCCTGCTTGCCCCGCTGGCCCTGGCCGCCCTGCTCAGCGCCTGCGCCACCGGTCCGCAGACCGCCCCGGCCCTGCAGATCGACACCAGCTACACCTCGGCCAACCAGGACAGCCGCGCGCAGTTCCTGGTGCTGCACTACACGGTGCTGGACTTTCCCAAGTCGCTCAAGGTGCTGAGCACCGGCGGCCTGGTCTCGTCCCACTATCTGGTGCGCGACGAACCGCCCACCATCTACCGCCTCGTGGACGAGAACCGCCGCGCCTGGCATGCCGGCCCCAGCTTCTGGGCCGGCCACACCAATCTGAACGCGGCCTCCATCGGCATCGAGATCGTCAACCCCGGCTACACCGACACGCCGGCCGGCCGCGTCTACGCGCCCTTCTCGCAGAAGCAGATCGATGCGGTGATCGCGCTGAGCAAGGACATCGTGGCCCGCCACGGCATCAAGCCCGAGCGCATCGTCGGCCATGCCGACATCGCCCCCGGCCGCAAGCAGGACCCGGGCCCCATGTTCCCCTGGAAGCAGTTCGCCGACGCCGGCCTGATCGCCTGGCCCGACGCGGCCCAGGTGGCGGCCAAGGTGCCGCTCTTCGCCCTGCAGCCACCCGACTACGCCTGGGCCCAGGAACGTCTGGCGCGCATCGGCTACAACGTGCCGCGCCACGGCCAGCTGGATCAGCTGACGCAGGAAACCATCGTCACCTTCCAGATGAAGTACCGCCCCGCACGCTACGACGGCCAGCTGGACCCCGAGACGGCCGCCCTGCTCGACGTGGCCAGCAGCCCCGGCGGCATGCTGCTCAAGAGCAGCGGCCCGGCCGGCGCCAGCACCGAACCCAAGCCCTACACCTCGCGCTGGTAAGGCGCCAGGTCTTGCCTGTGGTGCGCCACGCGCCCGGCCGGGAGGCCGGCGTGGCGCGCACTTGAGGGCGATCTGCCCCTGGCGGCGCGGCCTGCTGGCCGCAGCCTTGGCGGCCATAACTCGGCCGCATGCAACACCGACAAGAAAGCACTATCGGCCACCCTGCACCCTGACCATGATCCACACGCCAGCAACAGGCGGCTGCTAGGGCATGCGCCCCGGCCAGAACACGCCCGGCTGAGCAGGGGGAGGCTCGCCGGCACCGCGGGCCCGCAGTCCATCACAAGCGGCACCGCCGCCAGAGACAAGCCAGATCATGAAGTTCCAGACCACCCGAATCGCCCACGCCGTGTCGCTCGCCCTGCTGCTCGCCGGCAGCGCGCTGGCCCAGAGCCCGGCCGAGCCAGCCCCCGAGAGCGCCGAGCAGCGCAAGGCGCGAGAGGCCCGCGAAGCCGAGGAGCGCCAGAAGCAGCAGCTGGAGACCGTGACGGTCACCGGCATCCGCGCCTCGGTGGAGCAGGCCATCAATATCAAGCGCATGGCCTCCAGCAATGTGGACGTGATCACCGCGGTGGATGTGGGCAAGATGCCCGACAAGAACCTGGCGGACTCGCTGCAGCGCGTGGTCGGTCTGGCCGTGCGCAGCGACTACGACGAAGCCGAGAAGGTCTCGATGCGGGGCACCAACCCCGATATGAGCCTGATCCTCTTCAACGGCCACACGGTCAGCGGCGGCGACTGGTATGTGTCCGACCAGCTCTCCAGCTCGCGCAGCACCTCGCTGAGCCTGATGCCCTCCTCGGTGCTCAACCAGGCCACGGTCTACAAGACCTCGCAGGCCGATATCGTGGACGGCGGCCTGGCCGGCACCGTCAACGTCAGCACCCGCAAGCCCCTGGACGAGAAGCAGCGCCTGGGCGGCGTGCTGAGCGCCGGCGCGGTCTATGCCGACCTGCCGGGCAAGACCAGCCCCCAGCTCAATGCCAGCCTGAACTGGAAGAACGAGGCCAATACCTTCGGCCTGATCGGTCAGGTCTTCAAGGAGAAGCGCCACATCCGCCGCGACACGGCCTCTCGCTTCGCCTACGGCACCAGCAGCGGCTGGGGCGAGATCAACACCAGCACCATGAAGGGCATCACCGACGCCTCGCTGGCCGGCAGCGGCTACAAGGCGGCGGACCTCAACGGCGTGCGCCTGCCCGGTTCCCTGTCCAGCGAGTTCGTCGAGGGCGTGCGCGACCGCACGGGCGGCATGCTCGCCCTGCAGGCCCGCCCCACCAAGAATCTCGATCTGGGCGTGACGGGCTTCTACTCCTCGATGAAGGCCAATAACTTCGGCCGTCTGAACTCCGGCGCGCTCTACAGCATGCTGCTGGGCAAGGCCGGCACCACGGGCGGCACCGGCGCGGCCGAGCCCAACACCAACTCCAACGGGCAGCAGGTCTTCGCCCAGATCCGCAATCCGGTGATCGTGGAAGAGACCACGATGTACGGCGACAAGCTGCGCGTGCTCAAGAGCGCGGACATCGTCTTCCCCAGCGGCACCACGCCGCAATACATCGGCAACTCCGAGGCTTTCTACCGCGACGGCTCCACCGCCAGCAGCGGCTTCCTGGACTTCGACGCCAAGTGGCAGGTGAACAAGGACCTGGTGGTGAAGGGCCTGTTCAGCACCACGCGCGGTGTGGGCGAGACCCTGCTGGACCAGGGCCTGACCTATGCCCGCTACGGCACCGGCGTGTCCTACGCCCTGGGCAAGGTGGACGAGGCGCCCTATGTGCAGTACCAGGGCACGGGCGCCAATCTGCCGGTGCTCAATGCCTACGGCAGCGGCTACAAACTGGTGGGCCGCACGGCCTCGGGCACCCGGGCCGTGGACCGCGAGCAAAGCCTGGCCCTGGACGCCGAGTACAGCCAGGACAGCGGCGTGTTCTCCACCCTGGCCTTCGGCGTGCGTCATGCCGAGCACAAGCGCGATCTGCGCCGCTGGGCACCCACCTTCCGCAATGCCGCCCTCACCGGCCCTGACCCGTCCCTGGCCGTGGGCTACCCGGGCAACTTCGGCCAGGGCCTGGGCGGCGGCGACTGGGACCGCTCGGGCTTCTACTTCCCCAAGGACGTTCTGACCGGCTTCATGGCCTCGCAGTTCAAGCCCACCACGGCCGAGTTCGAACGCCGCGTGGCCGGCGAGATCGAGATGCGCGAGAAGCAGAGCGCGCTCTATGTGATGCAGAACCTGGAAGGCGCCAACAACCGCTGGTCCGGCAATGTGGGCCTGCGCCTGGTGCGCACCACGGTGGACGCGCAGATCGCCACGCCCCTGCCCGCCGGCACCTGCCCCAAGATCGAGCCCGGCAAGCCAGCCACGCCCTGCGCGGCCTTCCCTGGTGCCATCAACACCGCGGGCGACGGCAGCACCTACTACGACGGCGTGCCCTTCGATCCCAAGCAGGGCACGGTCTACTACAAGCTGCCCACGCACAAGCAGTTCGACCATCTGCTGCCCAGCCTGAACCTGCGCTATGAGCTGAGCAGCCGCCTGATCGGCCGTCTGGGCCTGAGCCGCACCCTGGGCCGTCAGAACTACAACCTCTACGGCTCCGGCTTCAGCAACCAGGCCTGCGGTCCCGCCGGCTGCACCGTGACCGGCCCCAACCCGAACCTGGCGCCGATGACGGCCAACAACGCCGACGTCTCCCTGGCCTGGTACTTCGCCAAGCGATCCATCCTGGCAGTGAACCTCTTCAGCTCGCGCCTGCACGGCTATCCCAAGACCGGCGCGGTGCAGCAGAACAGCACGGTGGACCTGGTCGATCCTCAGGACAACAAGGTCAAGACCTATTTCATCAACACCGCCTCGCAGCAGAAGGCGCGCATCCACGGCATCGAAGTGAGCTACGAGCAGCCCATCGGTGCGGGCTTCGGCTTCACCGCCAATGCCAGCCGCGCGGACACCAAGGTGGAAGACGGCCGGCCCATGGTGGGCGCCTCCAAGTACGCGGCCAATCTGGGTGGCTACTTCGAGAACGACGCCTTCAGCGTGCGCCTGGTCTACAACTACCGCAGCGAGTACGTCTCCAGCAGCACCGCGCCCTCGCCCACGGCCAATAGCCAGGGCCTGGTCACCATCAACGGCGTGACCATGCCGGTCGCGCCGACCATGGCCGCGCCGGTGTCCAATGTGGCTCTGTCCATGAACTACAACCTCACGGACGCGCTGCAGCTCTCCTTCAACGCCACCAATCTGCTCAACCCGGTGCGCGCCACCTACCGCTACAGCGAGGCCGAGCAGCAGAAGGTGGACCAGAGCGGCCGCCAGTACTACTTCGAGGCCCGCTACAAGTTCTGAGCGGGCCAAGACAAGCTCTGAGCTCCCCGTCCAGGCAGGCCCATGCGGCCTGCCTTTTTCATGGGCGCTCGAAAGCGGCAAGCCCGCGACTGCGAAGCTCGGGCGGAACGTGCCGGAGGGTGAGTGGGCCTGCTGCTGCGTGTCCCCCGGCCGCTGCGCGGCCTCCTCCTTGACCTCCGCATCAGACCCACCCACCCTCCAGCACAAGCGGCGCAGCGCTTCCGCCCCGAACGAGCTGCGGTGGATCCGACGGGAGGCGGGCAGGCGCAATGGCGCAGGTCAAGGAGGAGGGCCGCTCGCGGCCCGGGGGACACGTAGCCAGTGGGCCTGCCCGCCTCCCGTCGCTCGCCACCAAGCATCTCGATGAAGGCGCTGTGCGCCTGACGCTCACAGCCCCGATAACGCAAAGTTATATTTGCTCCCGCTCATTTCAGTTGCGACGGGCACCCGCCCTCCGAACAATGATCGGTCCTGCCATGAAGTCCCAGCCCACGCCTCGGTCCGAGTTTCCGCCGTCCCTGCCTCCGGGCCACGGGAGAGGCTGAGCATGCGACTGCGCCATATCGAGGTCTTCCACGCGGTGATGCAGGCCGGCACGATCAGCGGCGCGGCCCAGCTGCTGCACATCTCCCAGCCCGCCGTGACCAAGGTGCTGCAGCACTGCGAGCTGCAACTGGGCATGCCCCTGTTCGACCGGGTGCGCGGCAAGCTCTATCCCACGCCCGAGGCCGAGCGCCTCTTCGTGGAGATCGACAAGCTCAACCGCGACCTGGTCTCGATCCGGCGCCTGGCGGCCAATCTGCGCAGCGGCGAGTCCGAGCAAGTGCGCCTGGTGGCCACGCCCACCCTGGGCGCCTCGGTCATTCCCCAGGCCATGAACCAGTGGTGCCGCGCCTATCCCCAGGCCAGCTGCGTGCTCGCCACCAACCACACCCGCGAAATCGTTTCGGCCCTGCTGCTGGGCGAGGCCGATCTGGCCCTCTCGCTGCAGGACCCGCGCCACCCCGGCATCAAGACCGAGGCCATCGCCAGCGGCCCCATGATGGCCCTGTGCCCGCTGGGCTCGCCCGAGGCGGCCGGCAGCGGCCCTCTGCCGCTGGACCAGATCCACAGCGATCTGGTCGCCCTGCCCGGCGACGATCCCCTGGGCAGCGTGGTGATGAATGCCTGCGAGGCCCAGGGCGTGCAGCCGCGCAGCCGCCTCACGGTGCAGACCTACCAGCTGGCCCGCTCCCTGGTGGAAGCCGGCCTGGGCGTGGCCATCGTCGACCCCTTCACCGCCGCCAGCGCCGACCGCAGCCGCGTGCGCCTGCGCCCCGTGGCCCCCAATCTGCCGGTGCAGCTCTACCAGCTCACCGCCGCCAACGCGCCCCTGGCGCAGACCGCCCGCCGCCTGGTGCGCTTCCTCACCGAGGCCGCCCGCGACAATCTGGAGACCCTGGCGTGAACGCCCAGCCGCACAGCCCCCCGCCCATGATTCCCTGCGAGGAGGTGCCCGGCCACGCCGACTTCCGCGCCCTGCTGAGCATTCCCGGCATCGCGGTGGACCTGCGCTACGCCACGCCCGACAACTTCGTGGGCCGCAATGTCTACGGCGGCCTGGACTGCAGCTTTCTGCGCCGCGAGGCCGCCGACGCCCTGGAGCGCGCCGCCCACTGGCTGGCCCAGCAGCGCCCCGGCTACCGCCTGCTGGTGCTGGACGCGCTGCGCCCCCAGCGCGTCCAGGAGGTGCTGTGGGACGAGCTGCAGGGCACGCCCCTGACCCTCTACCTGGCCAACCCGGTGCGCGGCTCCATCCACAGCTACGGCATGGCCGTGGACCTGACCCTGCTGGACCCCGAGGGCCGCGAGGTGGACATGGGCTCGGGCTTCGACGAGATGGCCCTCACCTCCCACCCCGACCACGAGGCCGAGCACCTGGCCCGCGGCCTGCTGAGCGCCGCGCATCTGGTGGAGCGCGGCTGGCTGCGCGCCGCCATGCGCCAGGCCGGCTTCCAGGGCATCAGCACCGAGTGGTGGCATTTCGATTTCGGTGACCGCGTGGCGGTGCGCCGCGACCTGCCCCGGGTGATGTAAGCCGCCATGACGCTGAGCCGCCGCCTGCTGGGCCAATCCCTGATCGCCGCCGGCGCCGGCCTGGCCGGTGCCTCCCAGGCCGCGGCCTCGACGGCACCGGCCCGCCCCGCCCCGCTCTACCCGCGCCGCCTGCAGCCCGGCGACACCCTGGCCCTGGTCAGCCCGGCCAAGGCCACCTTCGAGCGCGAGCCCTATGCCATCGCCACCGAGGCTCTGCAGGCCCTGGGCTTCAAGGTGCGTGAGGCGCCTAATTTGCGCGCGCGCTGGGGCAAGTTCGGCGGCACCGACGAGCAGCGCGCCGCCGACCTGAACGCCATGTTCGCCGACGACACGGTGCAGGGCATCGTGGCCATGACCGGCGGCTCGGGCTGCAACCGCATCGTCGACAAGCTGGACTACCGCCTGATCGCGGCCAAGCCCAAGTACTTCGGCGGCTTCTCCGACATCACCTGCCTGCTCAACGCCATGCAGCGCCAGACCGGCCTGGTCTGCTTCCACGCGCCGGTGGCCGAGTCGGAGTGGAATGCCTTCTCGGTGGCGCACTGGCGCGCCCTGGTGATGGAAGGCCAGGCCCCGCTGCTGAAGAACCCCACGGGCGAGCGCGGCGACAACCTGGTGCAGAAGGACGACCGCATCAGCACCCTGCGCGGCGGCCGCGCCCGCGGCCCCCTGGTGGGCGGCAATCTGGCGGTGCTGGCCTCCCTGGCCGGCACGCCCTACTTCCCCGACTGCCGCGGCGCCATCCTCTTTCTCGAAGAGATCAACGAGTACATCTACCGCGTGGAGCGCATGCTCTCCACCCTGCGCCTGTGCGGCGCGCTGAGCCAGCTCAGCGGTGTGGTGATCGGCAAGTTCACCAAGTGCGAGCCCGGCGACGGCTTCGCCAGCCACACGCTGGACGAAGTCTTCGACGACTACTTTCTGCCCCTGAACGTGCCGGTCTACCGCGGCGCCATGATCGGCCACATCCGCCGCAAGTTCAGCGTGCCGGTGGGCGCCGAGGCCGAGATCGACGCCGACGCCGGCACCCTGCAGATCCTGCGGCCCGTGGTGCGCTGAGCCGGGCAAGGCCGGCAGCCTTGCCGGCCTTGCCGCACAATGGGCCCACAAGGTCCAACAATGGGTCCCAGCATGCCCGGTCCCGGATTCGAGCTGCCCGCCCCCGGCGCGCGGGCCGAATGGCTGGCCGTCCAGCGCGCCGGCTATCTCTCCGAGCCCTGCTCCGCCCTGGAGCGGGTGGCCTCGCTGCAGGCCCTGCTGGACCAGCTGCTGCAAGGCGGCCAGCCCCTGGACGATCTGGGCGTGGCCCTGGGCGCCCTGCTGGCCGAGATGTATGGCGAGCTCTGGCGCTCCGAGGCCGTGGAGCAGACCCTCGACGCCCTGCTGCCCTCGGTGCTGGAGGCCGGTCGCGGCCATCTGAACGACCGCATCTCTGTGCTGGCCCTGCGCAGCCGCATGCATCTGCGCTTCGGGCGCCGCGCCGAGGGCATGGCCCTGCTGGCGCCCATCAGCCGCCTGGCCGAAGGCAGCGAAGACCCGCTGATCCGCGCCCACCGCGCCCGCACCCTGGGCCATGCCCAGGCGGCGCTGCAGGACTGGGCCCTGGCCATCACGCATCTGCGCGAGGCCCAGGCCCTGGCGGCCGAGGCCGGCGACGGTGGCCGCTGGGTGGACATGCTGATCACCATTGCCGTGGCGCACCGCCAGCTGGGCGAGCCCGAGGCCGAGCTGGCCGCGCTGCGCGAGGGCGCCGAGCTGGCCGAGACCCAGCGCCGCTGGGCCGCTGCGCTCAATGGCTGGACCGGGGTGGCCGAGGCCTGCCTGCAGCGCCAGGACCTGGCCGCGGCCCAGCAGGCCTTCGAGCGCGGCCAGCGCTGCCTGCAGCAGGCCGGCGGCAGCGCCGAGCGCCTGCTCAAGGAACAGCTGGCCGTGCAGGCCCGCCTGCATGCCGCGCGCGGCGAGTACCAGCCCGCCATCGCCCTGATGCAGGAAGTGCTGGTCCAGACCCGGCGCTGGTCCATGAGCCGCCAGCTGCAGCACCGCATGCGCCAGCTGGTGCCCTGGCTGGCCCAGGCCGGGCGCGCCGACGAGGCCCTGGCCCTGCTGGAGGAAGCGCATGGCCTGGCCCTGGAAGAGCTGCGCGAGGCCGGCCGGCGCGACACCGCCGAGCGCCTGCGCCAGGCCGAGCTGGCCCAGGCCCGCAGCGAGCAGGCGCGCAGCGAGACCCACGCGCGCGAACTGGCGCTCAAGAACCGCGCGCTGGAGCAGGCCCTGGCCCTGCAGCGCGAGCTGCAGGCCGAGCTGCTGGAGGCCGGCAAGCTGGCCAGCCTGGGTCATCTGCTGGCCGGCATGGCGCATGAGCTCAACACGCCGCTGGGCACGGCGCTCACCGCCGTCAGCACCGCGGCCGACACCAGCCGCGCCCTGGCCCAGCAGCTGGGCGAGCGCGGCCCCAGCTCGCGCAGCCGGGTGCTGGCCGAGCTGCGCCATTGCGAGGACGGGGCCGAGCTGGCCCGCCGCAATGTGGAGCAGGCCTTGCGTCTGGTGCAGGCCTACCAGGCCACGGGCCAGGCCCCGGATCAGGCCCGCAGCCTGCAGCTGGACACCCTGGTGCGCGCCGCCTGGGAGCGCGCCATCAGCCCCGGCAGCCCGCTGCAGCTCGATCTGGAGGCCCATCTGCAGCTGCACACCCTGGCCGAGCCCCTGAGCGAGGTGCTGGTGCAGCTCTTCCACAATGCCGAGCGCCACGCCTACCCCGCCGGCCAGGCGGGCCGGGTGCAGGTGCGGGCCTGGCGCGTGGGCGCGCGCGTGCATCTGCAGGTCTGCGATCAGGGCGCGGGCATCCCGCCCGAGCTGCTGCCGCGGGTCTTCGATCCCTATGTGAGCAGCCAGTTCGGTCGCGGACGCAGCGGCCTGGGCCTCTTCATCGCCCAGGCGGCGGTGAGCCAGCGCCTGGGCGGCCGGCTGCGGGTGCAGAGCGAGCCGCGGCGCGGCTGCTGCTTCGAGCTGGACTGGCCGGTGACGGACTGAGCGAGCGCCGCGCGCGCCCTCAGCGCTGGGCCGCCAGCCAGTCGATCAGGCGGTCCAGCACGGCGCGGCCCTGGGCACCGGCGCGCTCGTCATTGAGCATGGCGGCCACCACCCAGGTGCGGCCGGCGGCGTCGGGCACGAAGCCGGCCAGGGCATGCACATTGCGCAGGGTGCCGGTCTTGAGCCGCGCACGGCCCGCGGCCGGGCCCTCGCGCAGGCGCCGGCTCAGCGTCCCGTCCACACCGGCCACCGGCAGGGTGGCCAGCAGCTCGGGCCCATGGCGGCCGCGCTGCGAGGCCAGCAGCAGGGCCACCATCTGGCGAGCGCTGATGCGCTCGCTGCGCGAGAGGCCGGAGCCGTTGTCCAGCACCAGGCCCGCATCGGCAATGCCCTGCTCGGCGAACCAGGCCCGCACCTGGCGCTCGGCCGCGGCGCGGCTGTCCTCGCCCGGGGCCGCCGCGGCGGCGCCCAGGCGCAGATAGACCAGGCGGGTCAGCGCATTGTCCGAGCGCTTGTTCATGCCGCGCATCAGCTCGGCCAGGGGCCGGCCCGCGTGCTGGGCCAGGCGCACCGCGCCGGCCGGCGTGCTGCCCTCGCGGCTCTCGCCCTGCAGGCTGCCGCCCAGTTCGCGCCAGATCTGGCCCAGGGCCTGGGCGGTGAGCCACTGGCGGTCGATCAGATTGAGCTGGGGCGCCACCCGGCAGTCGCGCGGAAAGCTGCCGCGCAGCTGCACCACGGCCTCCCCGCCCTGCCAGACCACGGCGGGCAGCTGCCAGCCGGCCTCCCAGTCCTTGCAGGCGCGCTCGACCAGGCGCATGCCGCTCACGTCCACCCGCATGCCCGGCCAGGCCGGGCTGAGGCGGGCCTGCAGCTGCTGCGCATCGGCCTGGAGCTGCAGGCCCAGCAGCTGGCCGTTCAGGTAGAGCGCGTCCGGGATCACGTTGTAGGGAAACTCGGGCGACTCGTCGAAGGGCGGTGCGCCGAGGTCCAGACGGGCCGGCTGGAACAGGCTGCGGTCCACCACCAGGCCGCCACGGATCTCGCGCAGGCCCTGCTCGCGCAGCTGGCGCAGCATCTGCCACAGCGCGCCCCAGTCCAGCTGATCGTCGCCACCGCCGCGCAGATACAGCGGCCCCTCCAGCACCTCGCCGCGCAGGGGCGTGTCGGCCAGCAGCTCGGTCTGGCCACGGCTGTTGGGGCCCAGGCGGTCCAGGGCCACGGCGCTGGTGAGCAGCTTCATGATGGAACCCGGCTGCATGGGCCGCTCGGCCTGCACCTGCAGGCCGCCGCGGGCGGCCTCACCGCCGTCCAGCGGCACGGCCACCACGGCCAGGGCGCTCTCGGGCAGACCGGCGCTCTTGAGGGCCTCGCGCAGCTCGCCGGGCAGCTCGGGGCCGACCGGCGCCAGGCTGGCACAGCCCGACAGCAGCAGGGCCGCGGCCAGCAGACTCAGGGACTTGGTGATCAGGGACATGCTCGGCTTCTCTTTCTTGGCTGGCCCGTGCCGCGCCTCAGCGCGGGGCCTGCAGCTGCTGCCACACCCACTGGGCCAGGGCCACATCTTCCAGGCCTATGCCCACGCTCTTGTACACCGTGATGGCGCGTGCATCCCAGGCGGGCGCCGGCTGCTGCTCCAGCAGCGAGCCCAGCTCCTGCAGCTGCTGCGGCGCCAGCAGGCCCGGGGCGGCCAGCACCAGCTCGCCGGCCTCGGCGCGGGCGGCGGGCAGCCATTCCACCACCACGCGTTCGGCGCGGGCCAGCAAGGTGTCGTCCAGCTCGCGGGCCACCGGCTTGCTGGAGCCCACGGCGGCCACCAGGGCGCCGGGCTTGACCCAGCTGCCATCGAACAGGGGCTCGCTGGCGCGGGTGGCAGTGACCAGCACATCGGCCTCGCGCGCGGCCTGCTCGGCCGTCACCAGCTCGGCGCCGATCTCGGCCGCGAAGTCGGCCGCCGCCGCCGCGTTGCGGGCGCAGACCAGCACGCGCTCGAAGGCCCGCAGAGGCCGCAGCGCCTGGGCATGGGCGCGCGCCTGGGTGCCGGCGCCAAACAGGGCCAGCACCCGGGCCTGGGGCGCGGCCAGGGCCTGCACCGCCAGGGCCGTGGTGGCCGCGGTACGCACCCGGGTCAGCTCATTGGCCTCCAGCGTGGCCAGGGGCAGGCCGCTGACGCTGTCGAAGAGATTGATCAGGAACTGGAACTGGCCATTGCGCGTGGCGTAGACCTTGGTGCCCAGGGTCCGGGGCAGCACGGCGCCCATGGCGCTGACCATCAGGGCCGCGCCATCGGGGCCGGTGGCGGTCGCGCGGCTGCGGCCCAGCACGGCGGCCTCGCCGCGCGCCAGCTGCACAAAGGCCTCGCGCAAGGCGGCCTGGGCGGCGGCCGGCTGGCGGCTCAAGAGGGTCTGGACCTGGGCTTCGGTGATCAGTTGCATGGGGCGCGGGACTCAAGTGACTCAAGGGACTGGGCGGGCCACTGTATAGTCCGCCGCCGTTCGCGGTCATAACTTCTTGCGCGAGATCCAGAAGCGCGGGGAATGAGCCGGAGCACCTGCCCTGCCAGGCGGCAGGCCTGCCCCGCAAACGGGCATGTCTGCACCAATCGGGGCCAGGTCTTGCTCCGCATTCCCCCAGGTTATATGCAGGCGACAAGCATTCATCGTGACAGACGCAACAAATGGGTGGCAGCCCCCTGGCGGTGCTCCGGCCCCTGTCTGATCATGAACACAAGCGGGCAGAGCGCCGAGCGCGCCGCCAGACCCGCCTTCAGGGACGGACACCCCATTCCTCGGCACATCGGCGGTGCTTCGCGCCGTCAACGTTGTGCAGGCCCCCACGAAGGAGAAGCAGCTTGAAATTGAACAAACTCGCGCGCAGCCTGGCGCTGATCGGCATTGGCGTACACGCCGCCGGCATGGCCTGGGCGCAGAGCGGCGCCGATGTGCAGAAGGTTGAACGCGTCGAGATCACGGGCTCCAGCATCAAGCGCCTGGCCTCCGAGGGCGCCCTGCCGGTGCAGGTCATCTCGGCCGAGGAACTCAGCCGCAAGGGCATCACCACCGCCGAGCAGATGCTGGCCCAGATGGGCGTGAACGGCACCGGCGCCGACAGCGCCGTGGCCAACAACAATGTGTTCGGCTCCGACACCGACCGCCTGACGGGCGGCTCGGCCAACGCCAATCTGCGCGGCCTGGGCCCGGGCAGCACCCTGGTGCTGCTGAACGGCCGTCGCGTCTCCACCCACGGCATGAGTGGTGGCGCGGTGGACCTGAACGCCATCCCCATGGCGGCCGTGGCCCGCGTCGAGGTGCTCAAGGACGGCGCCTCCGCCATCTACGGCACCGACGCCATCGGCGGCGTGATCAACTTCATCCTGAAGAAGGACATGCAGGGTGTGGACGTGGGCGTCAACTTCTCCCAGCCCCTGGAGTCCGGCGGCGGCACCAAGCGCCGCGCCAGCGTCACCGGCGGCTTCGGCAATCTGGACCGCGACCGCTTCAATGTGCTGGCCAGCCTGACCCTGGACAAGGACGACATCCTGCGCGGCAATGAGCGCAGCTGGGCCAACGGCTTCCAGCCTGGCCGCTATCTCGCGCCGGACTCCTCCAGCCACCCCTTCGCCAACATCATCAATGTGGCGAACACGGCCCTGGGCGCTGCGGGCTCGACCATCGGCACTGATCCGACCAAGTACACCCGCATCAACGCCCTGAGCCTCAAGGGCGCCTGCGATTCCATCCCCACCGGCGTGCAGTACCAGCCCCAGCTCTGGAACGCCAGCGCCGCGGCCAACCGCTATATCTGCGCCACCGACTACGGCGCCCAGTACATGCTGGCCTCCCCCAAGGATGCCTACAACCTGGTGACCCGCGGCAACTTCCTGCTCGGCGACAGCCACACCGCCTTCGTGGAGCTGACCGCCTCGCGCACCACCTCCAAGGCCGAGCTGACCCCGGCGCAGTTCAGCACCACCGCGGCGGCTGGCAACCACTACCCGGTCGGTGGTCAGTACTACCTGAACCTCAAGGACTACGGCGTCACCGACTTCGATCCCACCAAGCCCATCGCCTACCGCTGGCGCATGCAGGACTTCGGCAACCGGGTGATCGAGAACGTCTCGGACAACAAGCGCCTGGCCGCCGGCCTGGATGGCGATATCGGCGAGTACGCCTACAAGCTCGGCGTGTCCACCGCCAAGGCCGAGGCCTGGTCCAATCTGATCGATGGCTATGCCTACACCGCCAAGCTCAACGAGGCGCTGAAGACCGGCATCATCAACCCCTGGCTCAAGCCCGGCGAGAAGCAGACCCAGGCCGCCATGGACCTGATCGAGTCCACCAAGGCCCGCGGCCGTCTGCAGGGCGGCGAAACCACGCTGACCCAGTTCGACGGCGCCATCTCCGGCGGGCTGATGAAGCTGCCGGCCGGCACCATGGACTTCGCCGTGGGCTTCGACCTGCGCCGCGAGACCTATGAGTTCGCGCCCGAAGCCGGCGCCTTCAGCTGCGTCTCCGGCCTGAGCAATGGCGCCACCGATGTGCTGCTGTGCCCCGGCAACAGCACCATCGGCAAGCAGAGCCGCAATATCAAGGCCCTGTACGGCGAGCTGGCCGTGCCGGTGTTCAAGGGCTTCGATCTGCAGCTGGCCCTGCGTCACGACCGCTACAGCGATGTGGGCAGCACCACCAACCCCAAGGTCGCCTTCCGCTTCCAGCCCAATGACATGGTGCTGCTGCGCGGCTCGGTCAACACCGGCTTCAAGGCCCCCAGCTTCCAGCAGCTGGCGCCCAATACCGCCCCGCTGCTGGATACCTCCGACTGGCGTGATCCCGAGCTCTGCCCCACGGTCAATGCAGGCAATGCCAACTGCACGCGCCGCCTGGACTACATCGTGACGGGCAACCCCAAGCTCAAGCCCGAGAAGTCCACCCAGGGCACCATCGGCATCGTGGTCTCGCCGCTGCGTGATCTGTCCTTCTATGCCGACTACTGGCGCGTGGACCTGGACGACCGCCTGCGCAAGCTGACCCTCAGCGAGGTGAAGAACAACTACGAGCTGTTCAAGGACCGCTTCGCCCGCGACAGCACCGGTCGCGTGGCCCTGGTGACCACCGGCTGGGAAAACGCGGCCGACAGCTCCACCAAGGGTCTGGACTGGGGCGGCAGCTATCTGTTCAAGCACAGCAGCGGCACCTGGCGCGCCAGTGTGAACGGCACCTACATGATCAGCCACAAGGAGCGCGCCCTGGAGAACCAGCCGCTGCAGGAGCTGGTGGGCCAATTCGCGCTGCGCACCCTGTATCTGCGCAACAAGCTGAGCGCCGACATCGGCTGGGCGCGCGACAACTGGGCCACCACCCTGACCACGATCTACAAGTCGGGCTATATGGACCAGGACATGACGCGCTTCGGCACGCCGCGCCGCGAGGTCAGCGCCTACACCACGGTCAATCTGTTCGCCAGCTACACCGGCTTCAAGAACACCACCATCACGGCCGGCCTGAACAATCTGTTCGACAAGGCCCCGCCCTTCACGTATCACAACGTGGACGATGTGGTGGGCGCCGGCTGGGACCCGCGCGTGGGCGACCCCTTCGGCCGCACCCTGAGCGTCTCGGTGAACTACAGCTTCCGCTGAGCCCTTGCGGATGCGGGGTCGCTCACAGCGGCCCCGCCCCAAAAACAAAGCCCGCCGGTCGGTTTGACAGGCGGGCTTTCTTGTTTCATCAGCAAGGGGCAGGGACCGGTCGATGTCCTTGGATCATGTGGAGAGCTCGAAGATCAGGCCGCCAGCGGGCCTCCCTCCGCTCATGTCCCCCGTCACCGGCCTGCGGCCGGCGCCTCCCCTTGACTTCGCTGCGAGAGGCCCTCTGCCGCCCTGATCCGCAAGGCCATGGCGGTCGCCTGGTGGAAAGCGCAGGTTCGGCCGGGGGCAGGGGTGGGTGCTGAAGCGAAGTCAAGGAGGAGCCCTTGGCAGGGCCAAGGGCGGGGTACATGAGCGCAAGCACCCGCCCCTGGCCTCGGCAGCCCACGACGACCGACAGGCGGGATCAGACGTAGCGCAGCGCCCGCTCCGCCACATCCAGCTCCACCGTCAGGCCCATGGGCAGGGCCAGGTTGGGCACCTGGTGGCCGCTGGGCCAGCCGGCGAGCACGGGCTTGCCCAGCGCGCCCAGATAGTCGGCCAGCACCGCGTCGGCGGGCTCCTCGGCGCCGGTGAAGCCGCCCAGCACAAAGCCGGCAGCGGCGTCCAGCACGCCGGCCAGGCGCAGCTGGGCCATCAGGCGGTCCACCCGGTAAGGCGGCTCGCTCACGTCTTCCAGGAACAGGATGGCGCCTTCGGCGCGCGGGGCCCAGGGCGTGCCCAGCAGGGCCGTGAATACCGCGAGATTGCCGCCGATCAGGCGGCCGCGCGCCCGGCCCGGGCGGTCCAGTGCCTGGGGCGCACCGGCGCCGGCCTGGGCCGCCGCCAGAAGCTCGCCGCGCCGCAGGCCCTGGCGCAGACGGGCGAACAGGGCCTGGGCATCGGGGCCGCCGTCGGGCGCCAGCAGGTCGGAGCTGGGCATGGGCGCATGCAGGCTGGGCAGACCCAGATGGTCCAGCAGGCCGATCAGGCTGCTGATATCGCTGTAGCCGATCAGCAGCTTGTGGGGATGGCGGCGCAGCAGGCCGGTGTCGATGCGGTCCAGGATGCGGGCGCAGCCATAGCCGCCGCGCAGGCACATCACGGCGGCCACCTCGGGGTCGGCATAGGCGGCGTGCAGATCGGCCAAGCGGCGCTCATCGTCGGCCGCCAGATAGTTCAGCGGCGAGGAGCCGGCCACGCCAGGCATGAGCTTGGCCTGGAATCCATGCGCCGCCAGCAGGGCCGGCACGAGCGGCAGGGTCTCGGGCCGGGGCGGACCGGCCGGGGCGATCAGGGCCAGGGTGGCGCCGGGCGGTAGGGCGGGGATCAGCATCGGGTCGTCCATGGCCTCATTCTCCCAAGCGCTGGCGCAGGATCTCGTCCACCGCGCGGCCCAGGGCGGGCAGGCGCCAGGTGCTGGCGGCGCGCGGGTCGGGGGCGTAGCGGCGGCCCAGATTGCTGGTCAGCGCGATCAGGTAGTGGCGGCGCGCGCCCGGGGCCACGCCGCGCACGATGCCGGCATCGGCCGCGTAGTTCTCGGTGGTGCCGGTCTTGTGGGCGAAGTGCAGGCTGCCCTGACGCACGCGCGCCCGCAGATCGCCGGGGAAGGCGCGCTCGCCCGCCTGGGCGCTGCCGTCCTCGGGATTCAGCCAGCGCCCGGGCAGGCGGGCGGGCAGGCCCTCCACATGGCCGGGCAGACCGGCCAGCAGGCCGCTGGACAGGATCTCGTGCAGGGCCTGCTGCTCCAGGGCGTGCAGCACCCAGCTGCGCGAGAGCGGGCTGAGCAGGGGCGCGCGCTCCGGCGCCAGCCAGGGCGGGGGCGGCGCGGCGGGGTCGATGAGCCAGAGCAGGCGCAGGCTGTCCCAGGCCGTCATCTGGATGCGGCCCACGCCCGAGCCCGCGGCATTGCCCCAGCCGCCCTCGGGCCGGGTGCCGGCCAGGCGCAGGGTGGGCAGACCCAGGTCCTGGAAGAGCGCATGCAGGGCGTTGTCCAGCTCCTGGCCGCTGGCGGCGTCGCGCCGGATGGCGCCCAGCTGGTGCAGCAGCATGACCAGGGCCGAGGTGGCGCGGTTGCAGCTGATGGCCACCATGTCGAAGGCCCAGTCGGCCACGCGGCGCGAGGCGCCCTGATAGGCCAGGTTCTGCGTCCAGCTGGCCAGGCCCTGGTCGATCAGGCGAGCCACGCCCACCAGCACCATGAGCTTGAGCAGGGAGGCCGGATAAGGCGCCACAAAGCGCGGCGCGCCGCCATGCTGCGGACCGGCCAGGGGCGCGAAGTCCAGGCGCGACCAGTCGGCCCCGGGCAGCCAGGCGATGGAGTCGCCCTGCGCGTTCTGCACATCGGCACGGAAGTCGATGTTTCGCACCGGACCGGCCTCGGGCCCGATCTCGGCCACCAGCCCCTCGGGATGCTCGCGCGAGAACAGCACATTGGCCCAGAAGGGGCGGCCGCCCGCGGGGAAGGCGGCCACGGCCAGGTCCAGGCTGGGAAAGGCCTCCAGCGGCGCGCCGCCGCGCAGGCCGTCGGCCGTGGCCATGAAGTCCTGGGCCAACACGGCCTGGCGCAGGGCCTCGGCCAGGGCGAGATCGTTCATGCGCCGGGCCTCAGCGCGCCAGCTGCAGGCCGTCGAGCGGCAGGGGGCTGGCGCGGCCGGCCATCAGATCGGCCACGATGCGGGCCGAGCCGAAGGAGAAGGTGAAGCCCAGGGCGCCATGACCCACATTGAGCCAGAGGTTCTCCGCCACACCGCTGGCGCCCAGGATGGGCGCGCCGCTGGGCGTGGCCGGGCGCAGGCCGGCCCATTGCTCGGCGCGCTCGTAGTCGGCGGCGCGCGGGAACATATCGCGGCAGGCGCGCTGGAGCGAGGCGATGCGCTGCGGATCGATGCGGGCATCGTCGCCCACCAAGTCCACCATGGCCGCCACGCGCAGCTGCGTGCCGATGCGGGCATAGAGCACCTTGCGCTCGAAGTCGGTCACGCTGACCTCGGGCGGGCGGTGCTCGCCGGCCACGATGGGCGCGCTCAGGCTGTAGCCCTTGAGCGGGTAGAGCGGCAGGTCCAGGCCCAGGCTTTTGCCCAGGCCGCGGCTGTGTAGGCCGGCGGCCAGCACAAAGGCGTCGCCGCCGATCTCCTGACCGTCGCGGGCGATCAGGGCGCGCACGCGGCCGCCCTCCTGGCGGAAGCTGCGGCCCTCGGCGCGCTGCACGCCGCGGAAATTGGGATGGCTGTGCAGGCGCTCGGCCAGCTGCAGGCACAGGGCATGGCAGTCGGCTACGGCCTCGCCGGGGGTGAAGACGCCGCCGGCAAAGCGGCTGTCGGCCAAGGCCAGGGCCGGCTCAAGCGCCAGGCATTCGCCATGGTCCAGCACCTGCTCGGGACCGCCCGGGGTGGCGCGCAGGCGCTGGGCCACGCGGGCGAACTCCTCGGGCTTGCGGTAGATCACCAGCTTGCCGGGCGCGCGCAGGGCGATGGCCTCGTCCAGGCCCGCGTCCCGCTGCAGGCGCGCAAAGGCCTGCTGGCTGAGCGCGCCCAGGGCCAGCAGGCGCTCGGTGCTGCGGCGGTTCACCGGACCGCGGCAGGCACGCAGAAAGGCCAGCATCCAGGCCCACTGATGCCAGCGCAGCTCGGGCTTGAAGCGCAGCGGACCGTCCGGATCCAGCAGCCAGCGCAGGGCCTTGAGGGGCACGCCGGCATCGGCCAGGGGCGAGACATAGCGGTAGCTGAGCTGGCCGCCGTTGGCGCGGCTGGCGCCCTCGGCCAGCGCGGCCTCGCGTTCCACCAGTGTGACCTGGTGGCCCTCCTCGGCCAGGGTCCAGGCGGTCGTCAGGCCGACCACCCCACCCCCGATCACCACAATCTGCTTCATCCTGTCCCTTGGGCTTGGCTTGGCCCGGCAGGGTAAGGGAGCTGCGGCCCGCCATGCCAATGAAAGCGATGGCGGACTCTATAACCCTGGTGAATGCGGAGCCAGGGGGGCTTAACCCAGGGTGATCAGGCCAGCACCGCCGCCATGGCCGTGGCCGTGGCCTCCACATTGCGGGTGTTGAGGCCGGCGATGCACATGCGACCCGAGCGGATCAGGTAGACGCCAAACTCGTTCTTGAGGCGGTCCACCTGCTCGGCCGAGAGGCCGGTGTAGCTGAACATGCCGCGCTGGGTCAGGAAGTAGCGCAGATCGCGGCCCGGCAGCTTGGCGCTGAGCACCTCGAACAGGGCATTGCGCATGGCCAGGATGCGCTCGCGCATCTCCTCGACCTCGCCTTCCCAGAGCGTGCGCAGCTCGGGGTCGTTCAGCACCCGGGCCACCACCTGGCCGCCGTGCATGGGCGGGTTGGAGTAGTTGCGGCGGATCATGAACTTGAGCTGGCCCAGCACATTGGCGGCCTGCTGCGCGTCGGGGCAGACCACCGACAGCGCGCCGCAGCGCTCGCCGTACAGGCTCATGTTCTTGGAGAAGCTGTTGGCCACGAAGAAGGACAGGCCGGCATCCGCCAGGGCGCGGATGGCAAAGGCGTCCTGCTCCAGACCGTCGCCATAGCCCTGGTAGGCCAGGTCCAGGAAGGGCAGCAGCTCGCGCTCGGCCAGCACCGGGATCAGCTCATCCCACTGCAGGGGCGTGAGGTCCACGCCGGTGGGGTTGTGGCAGCAGGCGTGCAGCAGCACCACGCTGTGCTTGGGCAGACCGCGCAGGGTCTCCAGCATGTCGGCAAAGCGCAGGCCGCCGGTCTTGGCGTCGTAATAGGGGTAGCTCTTGACCTCGATGCCCGAACCCTCGAAGACGGCGCGGTGGTTGTCCCAGGTGGGGTCGGAGACATAGATGGCGCTGCCGGGGAAGTAGCGCTTGATGAAGTCGGCGCCCACCTTGAGGCCGCCGCTGGAGCCCACGCCCTGGATGGTGGCCACGCGGCCGGCCTTGAGCACCGGGTGCTCGGCGCCGAAGAGCAGACCCTGCACCGCGCTGCGGAACAGGGGCAGGCCTTCCATGGGCAGATAGGGCCGGGCGCCGGCCTCGGCCACCACGGCCAGCTCGGCGCGGCGCACCGAGTCCAGCATGGGGATGCGGCCGTCGTCGTCGAAATAGATGCCGATCGACAGATTGATCTTGCCCGCGCGCTCGTCCTTCTGGAAGGCTTCGTTGAGGCTCAGGATGGGGTCGCCGGCGTAGGCATCGACGTGCTGGAACATGGTGGGAACTCCAAGGTGCGAATGTCGAGCGCCATTATCACCAGCGCGGCCCCGGCCTCACCAGCGGGCCTGACCGCGGGCGATGTCCAGCACCAGGCGCAGGTTCAGCAGCAGCTTGGGCGCAATGGACTCCAGCACCACGTACTCGGCATTGGTGGTGTGGGCGCCGAAGCCGCGCAGGCCCAGGCCCTCCAGCACCGGCGCCCGGGTGGCCAGGGCGGCAAAAGCCGCATCGGTGCCGCCGCCGCTGGGCTGGTCGCGCACCACCAGGGCCAGACCCTGCTCGCGCGCCAGGGCTCCGGCATGGGCGGCCAGGCGGCGCGCGGCCTCGCTGGCCTGCAGGGGCGGACGGCGTCGCTCGAACTCCAGGCTCACCTCGCTCTCGGGCAGCAGCTTGCGCTGGATGCGCGCGCGCAGCTCGCGCTCGATCAGGTCGAAATCGGCCACCCGGTCCACCCGCACATCGGCCGAGGCCTCGGCGGCGGGCGGGATCATATTGCGCACCAGGCCGGCTCGCGCCAGAGTCCAGTGCAGCTGGCGCCCCACCTTGGGATCGGAGAGATCACGCGCCTGCATGATCTGGTGCGAGAGCTCGTAGAGCGCGTTCACGCCGCGCTCCGGCGCCGCGCCGGCGTGGGCGGCCCGGCCCTTGACCAGCAGATTGGCCGCGGCGATGCCGCTGGTGGCCAGGCGCAGGCCATCCGGCCCGCTGGGGCCGCCGCCGCTTTCATAGGACAGCACCACATCGTGCTCGCGGCCCAGCTGAGTGATGAGGGCACGCGAGGCGGGGGAGCTAATCTCCTCGTCGCCATTGATCAGCACGGTGAGCTGGCCCCAGTCGGGCTCGCCCTCGGCCTGGAGCAGAGCCAGCAGGTGCAGCACCAGGGCCACGCCCTGCTTGTCGTCGGCAATGCCCAGGCCGTAGGCCTTGCCACCCTCGACCCGGAAGGGCTGCTGGGCCAGCATGCCGCGGGCATAGACCGTGTCCATATGGGCCAGCAGCAGGATCTTCTTGCTGCCGCGGCCGGGGAAGACGGCCTTGACCATGGGGCCGGGCTTCTCGGGCGTGTCGAACATGCGGTAGATCTCGAAGCCGGGCTGGGCCGGATCGATCAGGCTGACCTGGCCGCCCAGGCTGCGTAGGCGCTGGGCGATGAGGGCGGCGATGCGGTCCAGGCCCTCGCGGTCGGCGCTGCCGGACTCGATCTCCACCAGCTCCTTGAGCGTCTGCAGATAGGCCGTCTGCTCGCGCTGCACCGCGGCGCGCTGGCGCTCCAGGGTAGCCTCGGGCGTCTGGGCCCGGGCCGGCAGGCCGGGCAGCAGCAGGGTGGACAGCAGGGCCGTGGCGGCCAGGCTGCGGCCCAGCCAGGTGCGACGGGCCGCCGAGGCGGGGAAGCGGGGGGTCTTGCGCAGCATGGCGAGCAGCCTTGTGATTGAGCCCTGGAAGGCCTCGATGCTAGCGGTAGCGCTGCAGGATGCGCTGCCAGCTGCCGTCCTCGCGCATGGCCTGGAAGGCGCGGTCCAGCTCGGTCTGGCGCGTGAGCCAGGGCGAGAGCCGCCCCATCACCACATGCGGCACCTCGCCCGGCAGGCGCCAGGGCTGCTTGGTGAGGCCCGGGCCCAGCTCGCGCAGCAGGGCATCGCCCTGGCGCTCGGGCAGCACGGCCATGTCCAGGCGCCCGCGGGCCACCATCTCCAGGGCCACCCGGTAGTCACCCACCTCATGGCGCAGCAGGCGCGGATCGGTGTCGAAGCCGGCGCCATAGCGCTTGCCGCGCTGCACCGCGATGCTGCGCCCCAGCAGATCGTCCAGGCCGCGCACGGCGGGCGCGCCGGGCCGGGTGTAGAAGGCCTTGTCCTCCACCGGCAGCTGCACCTGGCCATAGCTCAGGAATCGCTCGCGCTCGGGTGTGCGCAGCGGGCCCATCATCAGATCGGCCTCGCCCAGCTCCATCATGCGAAAGGCCCGGGCCGAGGGCACCTCCTGGTAGTGCAGGGTCCAGCCCAGACGGCGCGCGGCCTCGCCCAGCAGCTCGTAATAGAGACCGCTGCCGCCGCCCTCGGCATTGAAGATCCGGTAGGGCGGGTCGGCACTGCCCACCACCCGCAACACCTGAGGTGCCGACGCCGGCTGCGCCCGGAGCGCCATCGGCAGCAGCAGCCAGGGCAGGAGGAGGCAGGGGCGGCGACGCATGCGGCCCAGCATAGCAAGCACCCGCCCTAGCGGTAGCGCTGCAGGATGCGCTGCCAGCTGCCGTCCTCGCGCATGGACTGGAAGGCCCGCTCCAGCTCGCCCTGGTAGGCCAGCCAGGGCGAGAGCCGCGACAGCACCACGTGGGGCTGGAGCCCGCTCATGCGCAGGGGCTGCTTGACCAGATCCAGCTGCAGCTCGCGCTGCAGCAGATCGCCCTGCAGCTCGGGCACCACCACCACATCGGCCCGGCCGCGGGCCACCATCTCGAAGGCGGTGCGGTAATTGCTCAGCTCGTGGCGGCGCAGGCGCGGGTCCTCATCGAAAGCGCTGCCATAGCGCTTGCCGCGGTGCACGGCAATCGTGCGGCCCACCAGATCATCGGCATGGCGCAGGGGCACCGCCCAGGGCTGGGTGTAGAAGGCAATGTCCACCGCCGGCAGCGGCACCTGGGTGTAAAGCAGGAAGCGCTCCCGGCCCGGGGCGCGAAAAGGGCCCATCATCAGATCGGCCTCGCCCAGCTCCATCATGCGCAGGGCGCGGGCCGAGGGGGCCTCGTCGAAGCGCAGGGTCCAGCCCAGGCGGCGCGCTGCCTCGCTGAGCAGCTCGTAATACAGGCCGCCCGTCCCGGCGGGGCCGAAGATGCGGTAAGGCGGGTCGGCACTGCCTACCACCCGCAGCAAGGGCGGCTGGGCATGTGCGGCCCCGAGCGGGGCGCTGAGTGCGAGCAGAAGCAGGGTACGACGCCGCATGACGGCCCCAGCTTACGCCCCGACTTCCGGTGCGCAGCCGCTACTTCTTACAGGGTGGCCGCTTTCATCCTCAATATGTAGCTTGCAGCCATTGCGCCCAGCGACCGTGGGCATGCGCCCAGGCCAGGGCCAGGTGTTGCAGCCCGCCGCCCGCCGGGCTGCGGTGCAGGCTCCACAGGGTGGCAGACCCCGCCGGCGCCGGCTCGGGCCGGACCAGGGCGGCCGGGTGGCGGGGCGCCGCCTCGGCGCACAGCCAGGCCAGGCCGCGCCGGCGCACCAGGGCCAGCATGCCGGCCTGGTAGCGGGCCAGCTCGGCAGGACTGAAGTAGTGCAGCACCCAGCTGTTGAAGACCAGGGGCTGGACCCCGGCCGGCAGGCTGTCCAGCCAGGGCTCCACCGCGGCCAGGCAGTCGGCCGCCCGCTGCACCGGTGGGCCCTCGGCGCGCGCCAGGGCCAGGGCCTGGTCCAGACGGCGCGCCCGCTCCCGGTCATGCGGCCAGAGGCAGGCGCGCAGCCAGCGCCGCGCCGCCTCGTCCTCCAGGTCCACCGGGGCCGGGTCCAGGCCCGCGCGGGCCACCAGGCGCCAGTCGGCCCGGGCCGGCGGTGGCAGGGGGCCGGCCCAGTCGCAGCGGATCAGGGGGCGCTCGGGCCCGGCCGGGGCACCGCGCACACCGAAGGCCGGGCCATAGTCATAGCGGTAGCGATCCACCCCCAGGTTCAGGCCGGCGCTGCTGCCGATATCCAGCAGGGCCAGGTCTTGCCGGCCGCTCAGTTCGGCCAGCCGCTGCAGGGCCGGCCACAGCAGGGCGCAGCGCCCCACCTCATTGGTCTGGGTCTGGCGGCTGGCCAGGATGTCGACCAGGGCGGCGCGCTCGCGGCGGGCGAAGTCCAGCAGCAGGCCCGGCAGCGCGGCATCGGGCAGGCGAGCACCGCCGCAGCTGGGGTAGTAGCCGGCCAGGGCATGGCGGCTGCCGGCCAGCAGGCGGTCGTGCAGGGCCGCCAGCAGCAGATTGGGCAGGCGCTGCGTCTCGGGCGCCTCGGCCATCAGGGCCAGCAGCTCGGGGCTGTCGGCCACGGCCCGGCAGATCGCCACATAGAGCGGATCTTCCCGGCACTCGTGCTCGGCAAAGTGGCGGTACTGGGCGGCCCAGGCAGGGAGCAGAGCGTCGATGTCCATGGGCCGCAAGCCTAGGCCCGCCACCGCGCTGCAATTGTCGGGTACCCGACAATGAACGCATGGATGATTCCGTGGACACCGCCCTGGACGCGGTGCTGGCCGCCAATTTCCCCGGCCTGAGCCTGGACCCGGGCCTGCGCGAGCGCCTGCGCCCCCTGCTGCGTCTGCAACGCCTGGCGCGCGGCCGCACGCTCTTCGCCCAGGACCAGGTCTGCCCGGCCTTCTACGCCGTGGTGGAGGGCGAGATCGAGGCCCGGCTCACTGGTCAGGACGGCGAGGTTTCGGTGCTGGAGCATGTGCAGGCGCCGCGCCTCTTCGGCCTGGCGGCCTTCGCCACGGGGCGCCCGGCCGGCTACGAGGCCCTGGCCCGGCGCTCCAGCCGCCTGCTGGTGATAGGCCCTGCGGCCTATGCCCTGCTGATGGACGGGCAGCCCGGCTTTGCCCGCGCCCTGCTGCGCGAGTTCGCCCTGCGCTTCGAGGGCAATCTGCGCCTGCTGGAAGCCGCGCGTCACCGCAGCGCCGAGCAGCGTTTTGCGCTGGCCCTGGCCCAGTTGGCACGCGAGCGACGCGAGGGGCCGCCCGACGCCGCGGGCTGGCAGGCCCTGCGCGCTACCCAGGCCGAGCTGGCGGCCCTGGCCCATCTCTCGCGCCAGACGGTGAACCAGCTGCTGGGGACGGCCGTGGCGCGGGGCGAGCTGCGGCGCGGCTATGGCCGGCTGTGGCTGCGCACGGCCTAGCGGCCCAGCGCCGCCTCGATATCGCCGCGCAGCTTCTCCGGCGCGTCATTGGGCGCGTAGCGCTTGAGCACCTGGCCGTCGCGGCCGATCAGGAATTTGCTGAAGTTCCACTTGATCAGCTCGGTGCCCAGAAAACCCGGCTTCTCGCTCTTGAGCCATTGCCACAGGGGGTGGGCTTCGGCGCCGTTGACGCGGATCTTGGACATCATGGGGAAGCTGACCCCGTAGTTCATCTCGCAGAAGGAGGCAATCTCTTCATTGCTGCCGGGGTCCTGGCCGCCGAACTCATTGCTGGGAAAACCCAGCACCACCAGGCCGCGGGCCCCATAGTCCTCCCAGAGCTGCTCCAGACCCTTGAACTGGGGCGTGAAACCGCAGGCGCTGGCGGTGTTGACGATCAGCAGCACCTGGCCGCGGTACTGGGCCAGGTCCACGGCCTCACCACGGATGGTCTGGGCCTGGAAGTCATAGGCGGTCTGGGTCATGGTGTTGTCCTTGCTCCCGCCACGGGAGTCGTGGCCCGCGATGCTAGCGCCGCCGCTCCAGGGCTGCCAGCACCGCGGCGCCCAGGATGGCCGCGCCGCCCAGGGCGGTCTGAGCGTTCAGCGCGCCGCCGCCCAGCCACAGGGCCGAGATGGCCGCAGCCGGCACCTCCACCAGCATCACGATGGCCGTGACGTTGGCCGGCAGGCGGCTGGCGCCATACTGCAGGGCCAGGTTGGAGAAGAAGAAGAGCACGGCCATGGCCGCCGCCGGCAAGGCCCAGATCCAGCCCGGCAGGCTGGGCGCGGGCACCAGGCCGGCGCCCGACATCAGCAGAGCCGCCGTGCCCGCCACCAGCACGCCGCCGCCGAACATGGCCAGGGCGCGCGACTGCGGGCTGCGCGCGGCCTCGCGGCGCAGCATCACATTGTTGAAGGCGAAGGTCAGGCCGCCCAGCACGCCCAGCCAGTCGGCCGCGCTGGCCGGCAGGGGGAAGCCGCCCTCGGCCGGCCACAGCACCGCCGCCGCCCCGCCCAGGGCCAGGGCGATGCGCGCCAGGGCGGCGGGCCGCAGTGGTTCCTTGAGGATGAGGCGGGCCAGCAGCACGGCCCACAGCGGCATCAGATAGAAAAGCAGCACCACCCGCACCACATCGCCCATGGACACGGCCCAGTTGAAGGCCGTGTTGGTGCTGCCGGCGGCCAGCATGATGAGCCAGAGGCTGGGGTGGGCGAAGAACTCGGCCCAGACCCGCCGCCCCGCGCCCAGGCTGATGACCAGGAGCGAGAGGGTGTAGAGCATCACCGTGGTCCACAGCGGATGCAGGCCGACGGCCTGGAACTGCCGGAAGGGCCACCAGGACAGACCCCAGATCAGGGCGTTGAAGACGAGGGCGAAATAGGGAAGCGGAGAACGCATGGGCCAGGGTGCGCCCAGCGAGCATGAGGGCGGGTTCGTTGGGGGTTGGCTGCCTGCAACAACCCCCCTGAAAAGCGCTGGCTAAGCCGGGTGAGCCCAGCCAACAATGCCCAGGGTTTATAGCATGGCGAAACGCGCGGCCCTGGCTTTCCAATTCGGCTGCGGCGCGAGCGTCCTGCCCCACTCGTCCGAGCCATCAAGGGAGAGCTTCTTTTGGATCATCTGGCCTGCTTCACACCGGCAGACTTGCCCTCGACGAACCCCGCCGCCCTGCTGGACGGCTACCGCTGGCGCCTGCTGGCGCAGGGGGATTCCTGGTTCTCGACGGCCGCCGCCAAGCTGGGGGCGCATGCCAATCTGCTGCAGGAGCTGGTCTTTCGGCAGCGCGCCGTGGCCATCAACTGCGCCGGTCAGAGCGATGCGCTCTCGCATATGGTGGACCTGGAGGCTGCGCCCGAGTTCGTGCGCCTGCTCAGCGGCGAGGGCGCCCCGGTCTGGGACGGCCTGCTGCTCTCGGTGGGCGGCAATGACCTGATCGCCGCCGCCCGCACCCCGGCGCACACGCCGGGTCAAGACCCGACCCCCGCCAGCCTGATTCCCCTGCATCTGCGCCTGCTGCGCCACCAGACCGAGTGGGGCGCCCCCTCGCAGGGCGTGGCCCGCTACTTCTCGGAACCGGGCTGGCAGACCTATGCCGAGTACCTGCGCGCCAATATCCGCCACCTGCTGAGCCTGCGCGACCAGGGCCCCTCCGCGGGTCAGCCGGTCTTCATGCACTGCTATGCCGTGCCCATGCCGCGCCCGGCCTCGGCCGAGGGCAGCGGCCCCTGGCTCTACCCCACGCTCAAGGCCTACAACATTCCCAGTGCCGACTGGGCGGCGGTGAGCCGGCTCATGGTCATGCACCTGGCCCAGCTGCTCAAGGGGCTGGCGGCGGACAAGGAGAACTTCCCGGGCCTGCATGTCTTCGACAGCACGGCCGTGCCCCTGGCCCTGGCCGCGCCGGGCAGCGCCGGCATCAGCGGCGACTGGCACAACGAGATCCATCTCAACCACAGCGGCTGCTTCAAGATCGCACGCGCCTGGTCCGAGCATATCGAGCGGGTGCTCAGCGGCGAGCCCGCCGTGGTGGCACCGGCGCCCAAGCTGCGCGGCGGCCGTAGCCGCTGAGTCCGGCCCGGGCCTGGCCCCAGCCCAGGGGCCGGGCTCAGTGCTGGTCGCTGCGCGCCAGGGCCAGCAGGCGCTCCAGCTCCTCGGGGTGGCGGGCGCAGTTGCGCTGGTGCCAGCGGCGGATCAGCCACATGGTGCTGGCGACCACCAGGCCAAAGATGGTGATGGCGCCGAAGGCCGAGAGACCGAACTTGGTCAGGCCGGTGTAGAGCGCGCCCAGGCCCAGGATGCAGGCCTGCTCATTGAAGTTCTGCACCGCAATGGAACGGCCGGCACCCATCAGATTGTGGCCGCGGTGTTGCAGCAGGGCATTCATGGGCACGACCAGGAAGCCGCCGATGCCGCCCAGGATGATCAGGAAGGGCGCCGCCACCCAGACATTGCTGATCACATTCATGATGATGACCAGCAGGCCCATGGCGATGCCCAGGGGGATGACCCGGGTGGCCTGGTCAAGGCGCATATAGACCGAGGCCACCACGGCGCCCACCGCCGTGCCGATGGCCACCACACCCACCAGGCTGGAGGCCTGGGTCGTGCCATAGCCCAGGGCCGCAGCGGCCCAGGCCAGCACGATGTAGCGCAGATTGCCGGACACGCCCCAGAACAGGGTGGTGGTGGCCAGGGAGATCTGGCCCAGCTTGTCCTGCCACAGGCGCGAGTTGCACTGAGCGAAGTCGCGCACCAGGCACAGCGGGCTGCCCGAGAGCGGCTGCAGCGGGGCGTCGGTGCGCGGGATGCGCAGATTGAACAGGGCGGCGATCACGTACAGGCCCACCAGGGAGGCGATGGCCGCCTCGGGCGCGGTGTCGATGCCGGTATCGATCATGGGCAGGTCGAAGCCCAGCAGCATGGTCGAGACCTTGTCACCCACCAGCTGGCCGCCCAGCAGCACGCCCATGATGATGGAGCCGATGGTCAGGCCCTCGATCCAGCCATTGGCCTTGACCAGCTGGGAGGGCGGCAGCAGCTCGGTGAGGATGCCGTATTTGGCCGGCGAATAGGCCGCCGCGCCCAGGCCCACGATGGCGTAGGCCAGCAGCGGGTGGCTGCCGAACAGCATCATCAGGCAGCCCACGACCTTGATGCTGTTCGAATAGAACATCACCTTGCCCTTGGGCACGGCGTCGGCAAAAGCGCCCACAAAGGGCGCCAGCACCACATAGAACAGGGCGAACATGGGCACCAGGGCGGCGCGCTGCCACTCCGGCTCCCCCGAGCTGCGCAGCAGCTCCACGGCGGCGACAAAGAGCGCGTTATCAGCCAGCGAGCTGAAGAACTGCGCTGACATGATGGTGTAGAAACCTTTTTTCATCGGCCCGGGGTGAGAACTGCTTGCGATCAAGGCTGGCCTGGCACCCGGAATGAGCGTTCACAAGTGGGCACGAGCGCGGCTTTATAGCATGCAGCCCTTGCAGGCCCCCGCCCCTCGGGGACAGCGGCCCGTACCTGCGGGGGTGCCACAATGCGCCCCATGCCGCGTCCGATAGAAGCCCTGATCCACGTTTCCGCCCTGGCCCACAACCTGGCTCGCGCCCGTGCCTGCGCACCGGACGCCAAGGTCTGGGCCGTCGTCAAGGCCAATGCCTACGGCCACGGCATTGCCGCCGCCTTCGAAGGCCTGCGCGGCGCCGACGGCTTCGCACTGCTGGACTTTGCCGAGGCCGAGCAGCTGCGCCAGCTGGGCTGGCGCGGCCCCATCCTGCTGCTGGAAGGCGCTTTCGAGGCGCGCGACCTGGAGCTGTGCTCGCGCCTGCGCCTGTGGCATGCGGTGCACTGCCAGGAGCAGATCGACTGGCTGGCCATGCACAAGACCCATGAGCCGCACCGCGTCTTCCTGAAGATGAACAGCGGCATGAACCGCCTGGGCTTCACGCCGCAGAACTTCCGCGCCGCCTGGACCCGGCTCAACGCCCTGCCCCAGGTGGACGAAATTTCGCTGATGACGCATTTCTCCGATGCCGACGCCCTGCGCTTCGGCAAGGACGGCATCGCCCACCAGCTGGCTGCCTTCGAGGCCGTGACCCACGACCTGCCGGGCGAGCGCTCGCTCTCCAACAGCGCCGCCACCCTGCGCCACACCCCGCGCGTGCGCAGCGACTGGGTGCGCGCCGGCATCATGAGCTATGGCGGCATCCCGGACTACCCGGAGCACGATGCCGCCCACTGGGACCTGCGCCCGGCCATGACCCTGCGCTCGCGCATCATCGGCGTGCAACAGCTGCAGCCCGGTGACACCGTGGGCTACGGCAGCAGCTTCAACGCGGACAAGCCCATGCGCATCGGCGTGGTGGCCTGCGGCTATGCCGACGGTTACCCCCGCCACTGCCCCAGCGGCACCCCGGTGCTGGTGGATGGCCGCCGCACGGCCACCGTGGGCCGCGTCTCCATGGACATGCTCACGGTGGACCTGAGCGACCTGCCTCAGGCCGGCTTCGGCAGCGAGGTCACGCTCTGGGGTCAGGGCCCCAAGGGCAGCCTGCTGTCCATCGACGAGGTGGCCAAGGCCGGCGGCACCATCGGCTATGAGCTGATGTGCGCCCTGGCACGAAGAGTGCCTGTGCAGGTGCAACACCTGGACTGAACCGGAGCCCCCTGCCATGGACATGCCCTCGCACCAGCTCAGCATGACGGTGCTGATGACGCCGGACATGGCGAACTTCTCCGGCAATGTGCACGGCGGCACCATCCTCAAGCTGCTGGACCAGGCCGCCTATGCCTGCGCCAGCCGCTACGCGGGGCGCTATGTGGTGACGCTCTCGGTGGATCAGGTCATGTTCCGCCAGCCCATCCATGTGGGCGAGCTGGTCAGCTTGCTGGCCTCGGTCAACTACACCGGCAGCTCCTCCATGGAGATCGGCATCAAGGTGGTGGCCGAGAACATCCGCAGCCAGGTGGTGCGCCACGCCAACAGCTGCTTCTTCACCATGGTGGCGGTGGACGAGGCGGGCAAGCCCGTGCCCGTGCCGCCGCTGCAGCCGCGCAGCCCCGACGAGCTGCGCCGCTACGCCGCCGCCAAGCTGCGCCGCCAGCTGCGCCAGGAGCTGGAGCAGCGCTTCCAGGACATCCGCCAGCCCGCGGCCGGCGGCTGAGCCGCATGCTGCTGCACTGGCGTCCGGCCGACTGGGAGCTGGATTTCAGCTTCATCCGCGCCCAGGGCGCGGGCGGCCAGAACGTCAACAAGGTGGCCAGCGCGGTGCATCTGCGCTTCGACATCCGCCGCTCCACCCTGCCGCCGCTGATCAAGGAGCGCCTGCTGGCGCTCTCGGACCAGCGCATCAGCACCGAAGGCGTGGTGGTGATCAAGGCCCAGGAGCACCGCAGCCAGGAGATGAACCGCACCGAGGCCGTGGAGCGCCTGCTGGCCCTGGTGCAGAGCGTGGCCCACACGCCCAAGGCCCGCCGCGCCACCAAGCCCACCTGGGGTTCGCAGCAGCGGCGGTTGGCGGGCAAGGCGCAGCGCGCCGAGATCAAGTCGGGGCGGCGCGGCAAGCCCGAGTTCTGAGATCTTCAGGCCCAGGCCCCGCGCGCGCGCCGCCCGAGCAGCAGGGGCAGGGCCAGCAGGTAGAGCAGGGCCGCCAGCGTCCAGACCCCGCCCGGCCAGACGCGCCGGCTGGCCGCGAAACCGGCCGTCACCAGCAAGGGACCGGCCATGCCGATCAGGCTCTGCAGACTGGCCAGCGTGCCTTGCAGCTCGCCCTGGCGCTGCGCATCCACCTGGCGGGACAGGCCCGCCTGCAGGGCCGGCAGCGCCAGGCCGCCGGCCGCGAACAGTGGCAGCAGGGCAAACGGCATCCAGGCCGCAGTGGCCAGGCCGACCAGCACAAAGCCCAGGCCGTCCGCCCCCATGCCCAGCAGCAGGGCGCGGCGCTCGCCCAGGCGCGTCACCAGGGCGCCCGTGACCCAGGCCTGGGAGGCTGCATGCAGGGCGCCGTAGGCCGCCATGGACAGGCCGGCCACCCAGGCGCTCCAGCCATAGCGATCCTGACCATAGAGTATCCACAGCGAGCCCGGCACCTGGGAGGCCAGCACGATCAGGCCGAACACGCCCAGCAGGGGCAGCAGGGCCGGCCGGCCGCTCAGCCGGCCCAGGCCGTGCAGGGCGGCGAAGGCGTTCAGGCGCCCCAGCGCCAGGCGCGGGCTGCGCTGCTGCAGCGATTCGGGCAGGGTGCGCCAGGCCAGCAGCAGGGTGAGGGCATTGAGCAGGGCCGCCGCCCAGAAGGGCGCACGCAGCGAGAGCTCGCCCAGGGCGCCACCCAGCAGGGGGCCCAGCACAAAGCCCAGGCCCATGGCCGCGCCCATCTGGCCATAGCGCCGGGCGCGCTCGGGCTCGGCGCTCACATCGGTCACATAGGCCGTGCCCACGGCCATGCTGGCTCCGCTGATGCCCGCAAGCACGCGGCCCACATAAAGCCAGGCCAGGCTGGGCGCCAGGGCCATCAGCACATAGTCGGCCGCGGCGCCGGCCAGGGAGACCAGCAGCACCGGACGCCGCCCGTAGCGGTCGCTCAGCGCGCCCAGCAGCGGGGCGAACAGGAACTGCATGGCCGCGTACAGGGCCAGCAGGGCGCCGTAGTGCCGGCTGGCTCCATCGCCGCCCGCCAGCTCCTGCAGCAGGCCCGGCAGGATGGGAAAGACCAGGCTCATGCCCACGGCATCCAGGCCAAGAATCATCAGGATGAGGCGCATCGGGAATCGCTCGCTTGGTTCTTTATCAGTGATAGGGAAAATTCTGCCAGATAATCCCTATCGACGATAGAGAAACATATGGACGCCCCCGAACGCCCCTCCCGACTCAAGCGTGACGATGTGCTGCGCGCCGCCCTGGACCTGCTCAACGAAGTGGGCATGGACGCCCTCAGCACCCGGCGCCTGGCCGAGCGCCTGGGCGTGCAGTCGCCCACCCTGTACTGGCATTTCAAGAGCAAGGGCGCCCTGCTGGATGCCATGTCCGAGCAGGTGATGCTGGGCAGCCGCGCCCGGCTGGAGCCCGGGCCGGACCAGGCCTGGCAGGACTGGCTGATGGCCGACGGCCTGAGCTTCCGCCGCGCCCTGCTGGCCTACCGCGACGGCGCCCGCCTGCACGCCGGCACCCGGCCCGGCCTGGCGCATTACGACGCCATCGAGGCCCGGCTGCGCCTGCTGGCGGCGGCCGGCTTCGAGCCCGCTGCGGCCACCCGGCTGCTGATGTCCATAGGCCGCTTCGTGATCGGCTGGGTGCTGGAGGAGCAATCGGCCCAGCAGCCCGACGCCCCACCCTCGGCTCGCGCCACGGGGCCGGACGCCGCCCAGCACCCCCTGCTGGCCGCCGGCTGGGCCGCCACCCTGGGCGGCGAGGCCGAAGCCCTGTTCGAGGGTGCCCTGCGCCTGCTGGTGGACGGCGCCCAGGCCCAGCTCGCCCGGCGCGGCTGAAGCGGTCGGGGCCGCCCCCGGAGGCAGCCACTCATGCATTTGCGCGATGGCGCGGCGCGCGCCCCCTCCCTAAGGTGGCGGGCAGCGCCATGGTGAACGGGTCGAAGCGATGGCGCACATCCATCCTCGACCGCCGGAGACATCCTCGCCATGCCCTGCCGCCCTGCCCTGCGCCGCCTCGGCGCCTGCCTGCCCCTGCTGACCCTGGCCCTGGCGGGCTGCGGCGGCGATGACAGCAACACCCAGAGTCCCAACCCCTATCTCAGCCGCCCCGGCTTTCTGGCCGCGGAACCCCAGCGCAGCGACTACGACGGCCAGAGCGTCGGCCTGCTCACCGGCCGCGCCGCCTCGCTGGACGCCCTGATCGCCTACGAGCCCGGCGCCAATCCCGGCGCGGCCGAGCGCCGCACCCTGGCGCTCAAGACCAGCTACACCGGCCTGCTGGACACCAGCGCGGCCGGCGGCTTCGGGCGCTACTACGGCCGCCTGCTGCCCGGTGCCAACCAGGGCAGCGAGTACCTGGCCCGCATCGACGACGGCAGCGGCCAGCAGAACGTGGCCGTGATCGTGGGCGTGCCGGCCAGCTTCAATCCGCGCCAGCCCTGCCTGGTGGCCGTGCCCTCCAGCGGCTCGCGCCCGGTCTACGGCGAACTGGGCACCATCGGCGAATGGGCCTACAACAAGGGCTGCGCCGTGGCCGCCACCGACAAGGGCACGGGCATGGGTCTGCACGACCTGGACCGCGACCAGGCCTACACCCTGGACGGCGAGCCCGTGGCAGCCGGCCAGCGCAAGGACCTGGGCTTCAACGCCAATCTGCTGGGTGAGGACCTGGGCGAGTTCCGCCGCCGCCAGCCCCAGCACCTGGCCCTCAAGCATGCCCATGGCAAGCGCAACCCGGAAAAGGACTGGGGGCTCTACACCCTGCAGGCCCTGCAGACGGCCTTCTATGTGCTCAATCGCCAGTTCCCCGAGGCCGATCTGCGGCCCGAGAACACCCTGGTGATCGCCGCCAGCATCTCCAACGGCGGCGGTGCCGTGCTGCGCGCGGCCGAGCAGGACAGCCAGGGCCTGATCGACGCCGTGGTGGCCGCCGAGCCCCAGGTGAATCTGCCGGCCCAGGCCGCGGCCGAGGTGCGGCGCGGCGGCCAGACTGTCGCCCTCTCGGGCCGCCCGCTCTACGACTACACCAGCCTGGCCGCGCTCTACCAGCCCTGCGCCGCCCAGGCCGGCGGCCCCAGCAGCTATGTGATCGCCGCCTTCGGCAGACAGCGCTGCGCCAGTCTCAAGGCCCTGGGCCTGCTGGAGGCGAGCGACGCCGCGGGCCAGGCGGCCGAGGCCCTTCAGCGTCTGCATGCCTATGGCTGGGAACCCGAGAGCGACCTGCTGCACGACGCGCACTCGGGCTTCGAGTTCACCGAGCTGGTGGCCCACACCTATGCCAATGCCTATGCCCGCGCCTCGGTCAGCGAGAGCCTGTGCGGCTATGGCGTGGCCGGCATCGACGCCAGCTACCGCACGCCGGTGGCGCCCGGTGCCGCGGCCATGAGCCAGGCCTGGGCCACGGGCGGTGGCCTGGGCTTTCTCGCCGGGGCCTACAACCTGATCAATGAGAACTCGGTGGGCGGCCCGGCGCTCTACCTGCTCTCGGTCTCGCCCGGCAGCGGCACCACCGATCTCAACCTGGACGGCGCGGCCTGCCTGCGCCGCCTGGCCACCGGCGCCGCCGTGGGCCGCAGCCAGCCCAGCGCCACCGAGCTGGCCCAGGCCGCGCGCCTGCGCCAGGGCCTGGACGAGGTGCGGGTGAGCGGCCGCCTGCGCGGCAAGCCCACCATCCTGCTGCACGGCCGCTCCGACGCCCTGCTGCCCGTCAACCACACCTCGCGCCCCTACGCCGCCCTGCAGCAGGGCCAGGAGCCCGGCAGCCCGCTGCGCTATTACGAGGTGACCGACGCCAACCACTTCGACGCCCTGGTGGGCCTGTACCCGCGCACCCTGGTGCCCCTGCATGTCTACACCCTGCGTGCCCTGGACCTGATGTACGAGCATCTGCGCAGCGGCGCCGCCCTGCCGCCCTCCCAGGTGGTGCGGGCCCACGCGCGCCCCTCGGCCAGCGCCATGCTGGACGACAGCCATCTGCCCGCCATCGCCGCCCAGCCGGCCGCGGCCGATCTGATCGCCCTGCAGCCGGGCCGCATCGATGTGCCCCACTGAGCCCCGGGCGCCGCCGGATTGACGCCCCGCCCCCGCCGCCTCGATAGTGCGCCGCATGCACCACGCCTTCTGCGCCGCCCTGGTGGAGCTCTACGAGCTGGCCGAGCAGGCCGGCGCCGCGGAGTTTCCGGCCGCCCTGCTGGCGCGGCTGCAGCCCTGGCTGGGCTTTGACGGCGCGGTGCTGGGCCTGGGCGCGGCCAGCACAGGGCCCGCCCTGCACATCACCGAGGCCCATGTGCAGGGCCGCGAGGCCGGCATCCTGGGCGACTACGCCGCGCTCTCGGCCGACGATCCCCTGACCCAGCGCTTTCTGGCCGGTCTGGCCGCGCCCCTGAGCGTGGACTGCCGGCGCCTCTACCCGGGGCTGGGGCGCGAGGCCCTGGACCAGTTCGCCCGCCGTCACGGCCTGCGCCAGCTGATGCTGTTCGGCGATGCCCCGCTGGCCGGCGGCCCGCCCGGGCGCTGGCTGGTGCTCTACCGCAGCGAGGGCCGGCCCTTCGGCCGCCCCGAGCGCGAGCAGCTGCAGGGGGCCTGGCCCCATGTCTCGCGCGCCATCGCCCTGCAGCGCCGCGGCCGCGGCGCGCCGGCCCGGCTGCTGGCGGGCCTGAGCCCGCGCGAGCAGGAGGTGGCCCAGCGCTTTGCCGAGGGCCTGAGCCACAAGGAGATCGCACGCCGCCTGGGCGTCTCACCGCACACGGTGCGCAGCCAGCTCAGCCAGCTCTACCGCAAGCTGGACATCCACGACAAGGCCGCCCTGGCCCAGCGCCTGATGGGCGCGGCCTGAGGATTCAGCGCGCCGCCGGCCGCGTGGCCAGCCAGAGGCAGGCGAGGCTCAGGCCCATGCCGGCCAGGGACAGGGGCGTGGGCCGCCAGCCCTCGAACAGGGCCGAGATGGCCAGCGCGATCACCGGGATCACCACCCCGGTCAGGGCCGCGCGGGCCGGGCCCTGGCGCTGGGCCAGCTTGAAATACATCACGAAGGCGATCACCGAACCGGCCACCGCCAGATAGAGCAGGCTCAGCAGATAGCTGGGCTGCCAGGAGAAGCTCAGGCCAGCCGGGCTCAGCAGGGAGGCCAGCAGCAGAAAGGCCGCGCCATAGCCCATGCTCCAGGCCAGCACCGGCACCAGGGGCAGGCCGCGGCGGGTGAGCGTGAGCGTGAGCACATTGCCGATGCAGGCCGCCAGCACCGCCAGCAGGCCCAGGCCCAGGCCCAGGGCGGCCGTGGGGCGCGCCCCGGTGGCGGCGATCTCGGGCCAGAAGATCATCACCACCCCGGCCACCGCGCCGGCCGCCGCCAGCAGGAAGCGCCGCGTCACCACCTGGCCGAAGAAGAGGCGGCCCGAGAGCGCATTGCCGAAGACCATCAGGCAGAACAGCACCGCCACCAGACCCGAGGGGATGTGGCGCTCGGCCTCGTAGACCGAGACATAGTTGCCGCTGTACTGCACGATACCGGTGGCCAGCATCAGGCCATGGGCCGAAAGCGGCAGGCCGCGCAAGCCCTGGCCCTGCCAGCGCGCCAGCGCCGCCAGCAGCAGCGCCGCCAGGGCGAAGCGCCAGCCCACCGAGCTGAGCACCGGCACGCCACTGGCGAGCTGGTAGAGGATCACATGCCAGGTGCTGGCCCAGATCAGCGTGGGCACCCAGAACAGCCAGCGGTCGGAGAGTTGGGACATGAGCGAGGAAAGCGGAGCAAGAAAAAGGCCGCCCAGCGGCGGCCTGCCTGGGCCATCAGGAAATCAGAAGGCGCGCTTGAAGCTGGCGAGCAGGGCGCCCGCGGCAATGAAGAGCGAACCGAAGGTCTTGTTCATCAGGCGCAGATGACGCTCGGAGCGCAGGGCCGAGAGCACGCGGGCGGCCAGCACGGTGTAGCCGGCCATCACCACCAGATCGGTGAACATCAGGGTGGCACCGATCACCGCGTACTGCTTGGCCAGGGGCGCGTGCAGATCCAGGAACTGCGGCACCACGGCCAGCAGAAAGACCGTGCCCTTGGGGTTGACCGCATTGATGCCCCAGCCGCGCAGCACCAGCTGGCGCCGCGTGACCGCGCTGGCCTGGCCCTCGCCCGCCTCGGCCACCAGAGGCCGGGCCGGCGCCCGCCACTGCTGCACGCCCAGATAGACCAGATAGGCCACGCCCGCCCATTTGACGATGGCAAAGCCCAGGGAGGAGGCCGCGATCAGCGCCCCCAGACCCGCACCCACCAGCACGATCTGGGTCAGGATGCCCAGCACCAGGCCGAAGGTCATGAAGTAGCCGCGTTTGAAGCCGTGGTTCAGGCCCGCGCTCATGGCGGCAATGGCCCCCGCCCCCGGCGAGAGACTGATCGCCCAGGCGGCGGCGAAGAAGGCAAGCCAAACCGAGAATTCCATGCTGTGACCTGTGCGTGTGAGAGGGTGTTCTTGTATCCGGCTCCGCGTTGTAGCACGCAGACCGACGCTCCGCGGCCGCAGGGGTTTGCGCTTCGATGCGCTGCTCGCCCGCATCCCTGGAGACTGCCGGCGCAGCTTAGCGGCCAGTCAGGCCAGTTTGTGTCAGCAGCGTCTCAGGCGCGACGCGCCAGCAGGGTCCAGAGGAATCCTTTGCCGAAATGCGGCGCCTCGGGGCCCAGCTCGCGCATGGCCGAGCACACCAGGGTCTGCAGCCCGGCCTCGGCCAGCCAGCGCTGCAGGGTCTCGGCCGCGTAGCCCAGGCCGCCGCCCAGGCCGGCGCGGCGGTAGACCTCGGCATCGCTCCAGCCACAGCCGCCGTCGGGCCGGAAACTCACCAGGCCCAGCCAGCCGCCGGGGCGCAGCTGGGCCGCCAGATGGGCTAAGTAGCCCCGGCGACGATGCGGGGCGATGTGGTGGAAGCAGCCGGAGTCGTAGATCAGGTCCAGGCCCGGACCGGGCCCCTGGGCGTCGCTGCGGAAATCCTGGACCAGGCCCTGGATCAGCTGCACCGACAGACCGCTGGCCGCCACCCGCTCGCGGGCCCAGGCCAGGGCGGTGGGCGAGGCATCCAGGGCCTGCACCGCCCAGCCGCTGCGGGCCAGGTGCAGGGCATTGCGCCCATGGCCGCAGCCCACATCCAGCGCCCTACCGGCGGCCGGCAGGAGGCCCTCGTCCAGCCAGCGCGCCAGGTTCTCGTCGGGCTTGTCGACGAAGAAGGGGCAGGGCCGCGCGCGGTCGGCGTAGAAATCGGTCCAGCGTCCCTGCTCCGCGGCGGCCAGATGTGCATCCAGGCGCTGCAGCGCGGCCTCGTCCAGCGCGCCGAAGTCCAGTTCGCCCGGGGCCAGCCCCGGCCGGGCCTGAGCCAGCAGCGCCTGCACCTCGTCCTGCGCGGGGCGCGAATCCAGTTCCTCTCTCACCCGTCTCCCCCTTCCGTGTGAGCCCCAGCATAGGCGATGCCGGCGGCTCGGCGGCTACAGTGGACGCCTCGCCCGGACCTTCTGCCGCACCCATGTCGCCCACCGCCGCCAACCGCGCCCGCAACCGTGCCAGCCAGCAGCGCCACTCGCCGCAGCAGCGCGAGCGCAGCTTTGTGCAGAGCACCCGCCAGCGCCTGCAGCGCGAGCGCTGGCTGCGCCTGCATGTGCTGCTGATCGCCCTGCTGACCCTGGGCGGCCTGATGGCGGCGGGCGCGCTGCTGCGGCTGCTAGGCGTGGAGGCCCTGGGCCTGCGCTATGCCATCGCCCTGCCCCTGAGCTACTGCTTCTATCTGGCCCTGCTGCGCCTGTGGGCCGGCTACCTGCTGGGCCGCGAATCCCAGGCCTCGGCCGATGGGCCCGATGTGCTGGACGCGCTGGAGCTGCTGCCTACGCCCCGCGGCGGTGGCGGCACGGGCGCTACTGTGCCCATGCGCGCGGGCGGGGGCGGCGACTTTGGCGGGGGCGGTGCCAGCGCCAGCTTCGAGGTGGACGAGGTGCTGGACGCCGGCACCGGCCTGGGTGAGGCCGCGGGCGAGATCGCCGGCCAGACCGCCAAGCTGGGCGCCGCGGCCCTGGATTCGGACGAGAGCGCGGTGGTGGCCGTGCCCCTGCTGGTGGTGCTGGCCATCGGCGCCCTGCTGATGGCCCTCTTGGGCCTGGGCGTGTTTGCGCTCTTCGGCGTGGACGTGCTGCTGGCCGTGGTGCTGGAGCTGGGCCTGGCCGGCCTGGCCGGCGGTTTTGCCTGGCGGCGCCAGCGCGAGGGCTGGCTGCGCCGGGCGCTCAGCCACACCTGGAAGCCCGCCCTGGCCATGCTGGTGCTGGGCGTGGCCCTGGGCCTGCTGCTGGACCACTGGCTGCCCCAGGCCGACTCCCTGCCCCACGCCCTGCGCCTGCTGCGGGCGCACTGAGGCGGGCGGCGACAATCGCCGCATGGCCAAGGAAAAATCCATCTACACCTGCTCCGACTGCGGCGCCACCAGCGCCAAATGGCTGGGGCGCTGCCCCGGCTGCGGCGCCTGGAACACCCTGGTGGAGGGCGTGGCCGAGCCGGCGGGCGGCGGCAAGAACCGCTACCAGGCCCTGGCCAAGAGCCAGCCGGTGGCCACACTCAGCGAGATCGAAGCCACCGACTACGACCGCACGCCCACCGGCCAGGAGGAACTGGACAGGGTGCTGGGCGGCGGCATCGTGGCCGGCGGCGTGGTGCTGATCGGCGGCGACCCGGGCATCGGCAAGTCCACCCTGCTGCTGCAGGCCATCGAAGACCTCTCGCAGCGCCTGCCGGTGCTCTACGTCACGGGCGAGGAATCGGGCTCGCAGATCGCCATGCGCTCGCGCCGCCTGGGCCTCTCGGGCGCCAAGGTGCGAGTGCTGGCCGAGATCAGCCTGGAGAAGATCCTGGCCACCATCGAGGCCGAGGCCCCGGCCTTCTGCGTGATCGACTCCATCCAGACCCTCTACTCCGAGCAGCTCAGCTCCGCGCCGGGCTCGGTGGCCCAGGTGCGCGAATGCGCCGCCCACCTGACCCGCATCGCCAAGGCGCGCGGCTGCGCCATGGTGCTGGTGGGCCATGTCACCAAGGAAGGCGCCCTGGCCGGCCCGCGGGTGCTGGAGCACATCGTGGACACGGTGCTCTATTTCGAGGGCGACACCCACAGCAGCTTCCGCCTGGTGCGCGCCATCAAGAACCGCTTTGGCGCGGTGAACGAGATCGGTGTCTTCGCCATGACCGAGAAGGGGCTCAAGGGCGTGGCCAATCCCAGCGCCATCTTCCTCTCCACCCATGGCGAGCCGGTGCCCGGCGCCTGTGTGCTGGTGACGCTGGAGGGCACACGGCCCATGCTGGTGGAGCTGCAGGCCCTGGTGGACAGCGGCGGCCCCAGCCCGCGCCGGCTCTCGGTGGGCCTGGAGCGCGACCGTCTGGCCATGCTGCTGGCCGTGCTGCACCGCCATGCGGGCGTGGCCACCATGGACCAGGACGTGTTCATCAACGCGGTGGGCGGCGTGCGCATCAGCGAGCCCGCGGCCGACCTGGCCGTGCTGCTGGCCATCCAGGGCAGCTTGCGGGGCCGCGCCCTGCCCAAGGGCTTCATCGCCTTTGGCGAGGTGGGTCTGGCCGGCGAGGTGCGGCCCGCGCCGCGCGGCCAGGAGCGGCTCAAGGAGGCGGCCAAGCTGGGCTTCAGCGTGGCCGTGGTGCCCAAGGCCAATGCGCCCAAGAAGCCCATCGAGGGCCTGACCGTGCATGGCGTGGAGCGCATCGAGGAAGCCATGGAGCTGGCGCGTGGGCTCTAAGTCACCGCTCCGGCCACAATGGCGGCCTTGTCCGGAGAGCCGTCCATGTCCGCCACCGACTCACGCTTCGCCCCCCGCCCCCAGCCGCCCTATTACGCGGTGATCTTCACCAGCCAGCGCACGCCCGGCGAGGCCGGCTACGGCGAGATGGCCCGGCGCATGGGCGAGCTGGCCGCGCAGCAGCCCGGCTATCTGGGCGTGGAAAGCGCGCGCGACGGCGAAGGCCTGGGCATCACCGTGTCCTACTGGCGCAGCCTGGAGGACATCAAGGCCTGGCGCGCCGTGGCCGAGCACCAAGCCGCGCGCGAGCAGGGCCGCGCCCACTGGTACCGCCATTACGAGCTGCGCGTGGCCAAGGTGGAGCGCGCCTACGGCTGGGACGCGCTGGAGGACGGCCCGGCCGACCCGGGCCTGGCGACACGGTAGCATCGCGCCCCATGAATCAATGGATTGGTGGGGCCCTGGCCCTGGCCGCCCTGGTGCTGGGTGGCGTTCTCTATGGCTGGAAAGGCGTGATCCTGGCGCTCACGGCCGTCGTGTTCTGGCTGCTGATGCAGTTCACGCGCCTGATGCGGGTGATGCGCATGGCGACCAGCTCGCCCGTAGGCCATGTGGACAGCGCGGTGATGCTCAATGCCAAGCTCAAGCCGGGCATGAAGCTGGTCGACGTGCTGCCCCTGACCCTGAGCCTGGGCCGCAAGACCGCCGATGCGCCCGAGACCTATGTCTGGACCGACCAGGGCGGCGTCAGCGTGGAGGTGGTGCTGGAAGGCGGCCGCGTGGCGCGCTGGAACCTGCAGCGCCCCGCCGAAACCCAGGCCTGAGACCCGTGCCAAGCCGGGGCCGCGGCCCCGGGGACGCATAAAATCGGCGGCTCACCCGCCCCAACACCTTTTGCAGCAACAGGAGTTCCCCATGTCCATGGAAGACCGCGACGGCAAGATCTGGATGGACGGCCAGCTGGTCGATTGGCGCGACGCCAAGATCCATGTGCTGACCCACACCCTGCACTATGGCTGCGGCGCCTTCGAGGGCGTGCGTGCCTACAAGACGGACAAGGGCACGGCCATCTTCCGCCTGCGCGAGCACACCGAGCGCCTGTTCAACAGCGCCAAGATCCTGCGCATGAAGATTCCCTTCACGCTCGAGCAGGTCGAGGCCGCGCAGAAGCAGGTGGTGCGCGAGAACCAGCTTGAAAGCTGCTATCTGCGCCCCCTGACCTGGATCGGCTCCGAGAAGCTGGGCGTGAGCCCCAAGGGCAACAAGGTCCACCTGATGGTGGCCGCCTGGGCCTGGGGCGCCTATCTGGGCGAGGAAGGCCTGAAGCGCGGCATCCGCGTCAAGACCAGCAGCTACACCCGCCACCACGTCAACATCACGATGACCCAGGCCAAGGCGGTGAGCAACTACACCAACTCCATCCTGGCCAATATGGAAGCCACGGACGAGGGCTATGACGAGGCCATGCTGCTGGACAGCGCCGGCTTCGTCTCCGAGGGCGCGGGCGAAAACCTGTTCGTGATCAAGAACGGCGTGGTCTACACCCCCGACCTCTCGGCCGGCGCCCTGAACGGCATCACCCGCAACACCATCTTCCACATCTGCCAGGACCTGGGCCTGAAGCTGGTAGAAAAGCGCATCACCCGCGACGAGGTCTATATCTGCGACGAGGCCTTCTTCACCGGCACCGCCGCCGAAGTGACGCCCATCCGCGAGCTGGACCGCATCGAGCTGGGCGCCGGTTCGCGCGGCCCCATCACCGAGAAGATCCAGGCGGCCTTCTTTGACATCGTCAACGGCCGCAACCCCAAGTACGCCGAGTGGCTGACCCTGGTCTGATCCCTCCCCCGAGAAAAGAAAATCATCATGAGCGAAGCAAAGGCAGTGGTCGAAGTGACGGCCAAGGACGTGCAGGGCCCCGGCGTGGTGGCCTGCCCCAACCCCAAGATGGCGCTGTGGAGCAACCACCCGCGCGTCTTCGTGGACGTGACGCATGAAGGCGGCGGCAAGTGCCCCTATTGCGGCACCGTCTACAAGCTCAAGGCCGGCGAAGTCCTGCACGGCCACCACTGAGCCCCATGCAGCGCCCCAAAGCCCAGACCGCGGCCCTGCTGGCCGCGCCCGAGGACACCGAGGCCCAGTTCTACGAGGCGCTGCAGAGCGCCGACCTGGAGCGTCTGATGTCGGTCTGGGCCGATGAGGACGAAGTCTCCTGCGTGCACCCCGGCGGCCCCCGCCTGGTGGGCCTGGGTGCCATACGCGCCGCCTTCGAGGGCATGTTCGCCCAGGGCGCGATCGCGGTGCACCCCGAGCGGGTGCGGCGCCTGCACAGCGGTGACACCGCCATCCACCAGGTGCTGGAGCGGGTGCAGGTGGAGGGCCCCGAGGGCCAGCACAGCGCCTGGGTCATCGCCACCAATGTCTATCTGAAGACCGCCGAAGGCTGGCGCATGGTGCTGCACCATGCCAGCCCGGGCACGGCCCACGATATCCAGGAGGTGGTCGAGGAACCGGCCACGCTGCACTGAGATGCGCTACCGCGCGCCGCTGTGGCTGCCGGGCGGCCATGCCCAGACCATCTGGCCGGCGCTGTACGCGCGGCGCTTTCATGGCGCGCCCCCGCGTTTTCGGCGCGAACGCTGGACCACGCCGGACGGCGACTTCGTGGATGTGGACCATCTGCAGCCTGAGCCCGGCGCCGCGCCGCCCGCCCCGCAGCAGCCCCTGCTAGTGCTCTTCCACGGCCTGGAAGGCAGCTCGCAAAGCCAGTATTCACAGGCCTTCGCGGCCATGGCGCGCGAGCGCGGCTGGGCCTTTGCCATGCCGCATTTCCGCGGCTGCTCGGGCGAGCTGAACCTGGCGCCGCGGGCCTACCACTCGGGCGACTATGAAGAGATCGGCTGGATGCTGGCGCGGCTCAAGGCCGCGCACCGCGGCCCGCTGATCGCCGCCGGCGTCTCCCTCGGCGGCAACGCCCTGATGCGCTGGGCCGAAGAGGCCGGCGAGAGCGCCTCGGCCACGGCCGCGGCGGTCTGCTCCATCTGCTCGCCCCTGGACCTGCGCGCCGCCGGCATTGCCATCGGCCAGGGCTTCAACCGCCTGGTCTACACCCGCATGTTCCTGCGCAGCATGGTGCCCAAGGCCCTGGCCAAGCTGCGCCAGCACCCGGGCCTTTTCGATGGTGAACGCCTGGCGCGGGCGCGCGACCTCTACGAATTCGACAATCTCTTCACCGCGCCCCTGCACGGCTTCCGCGACACCGAGGACTACTGGCACCGCGCCTCGGCCAAGCCGCATCTCGCGCGCATCCGCATCCCGGCCCTGGCCCTGAACGCGCGCAACGACCCCTTTGTGCCAGCCGAGAGCCTGCCGCATCCGGGAGAGGTTGGCCCCCATGTCACGCTCTGGCACCCGGCGCACGGCGGCCATGTGGGCTTTCCGCACGGGGCGCCGCCGGCACGCGTGATGCAGATGCCGCGCCAGGTCGGCGACTGGCTGGCCCAGGCGCTCTGACCGACCTCTTTCACCGGAGCCCTCCATGGACGCCATCGTCGAAGCCGCCCTGAAGAAATGGCCCAATGTGCCGCACTGCTACGGCTGGCTGGCCCTGGACGCACGCGGCGACTGGTATATGCGCGACGAGCGCATCCAGGCGGCCGGCCCCTTTCCCCAGGTCAAGGGCAGCCGCATCACGCACGAGAAGCTGCGCGACTTCATCCACCGCAACTACGCGGCCGATGAGCAGGGCGCCTGGTTCTTCCAGAACGGCCCGCAGCGCGTCTATGTGCAGCTGGAGGCCGCACCCTGGGTCTGGCGCCTGAACGACAACCCGGCCGATCCCCGCGCGCCGCAGCTGCTGAGCCACACAGGCCTGGCCGCCGGTCCGGTGCAGGCCAGCTGGCTGGACGAGCAGGATCGCCTCTACCTGGCCACGCCTCTGGGCCTGGGTCTGGTGCACAGCCTGGACATGGGCCTGGCCCTGGCGCCGGTGGAAGCCGGGCTCTGGCAGCCCCAGACCCTGGGCCACGCGGAGCTGCTGCAGCGCTACCGCGTGCGGGCCGAGCCTCAGTCGGGCCGGTAGGGCGGCAGATCGCGCAGGCGCGCGATCTCATCCCACCAGCGTTCACCCAGCCGGCGCGCCTGCGGCGTCAAGCCGGGCGCCAGCACCGCGTAGTAATCCTGCTGGCGCAGCGGCCGGGGCAGCAGTTGCAGACGCTCGCGCAGCTCGGGTGCACGCAAGGCCTGGCGCATCTCCTCTTCCAGACCCAGGGCCAGATCGACCCGGCCGGCGAGCAGCTTCTCCAGCAGCTGTGCCGTGCCGAAGGCACCCTCATCCACGCGCAGCCCCAGCGCCAGGACCGGCTCGATGGCCGACTCCATGGAGCGGCGCACGCCCACCAGCGGCGGGGCGTCCGTCGGGGCCAGGCCCAGCAGACGCTGACCGTCCCAGTCCAGGCGGCTGCCCACGCGTCGCACCCAGACCAGGCGCAGATGGGCCACCCGGCGCAGCGTGTCCGGTCGGCCCTGATGCAAGGGGAACTGGCCCAAGCTCAGGTTGGAGGGGATGTGGGCAGCCAGGGTGGACTCGACCTGGGCCAGCTCCATCAGCTGACGGCAGCGCCGGATCGGCTGGCGCGAGAGCTGCACGGCCAGGCCCGCGGCCTCGCCGGCATCCACCAGCAGGCGTTCGCTCACGCCCAGGCGCTGGGCTGCGTTGTTCAGATAGGGCGGGGCCTGCAGGTCGGGCAGGCAGACCCGCCAGGGCTGGGGCTGGGCTCGCGCGCCCAGGGCGGCCAGCAGCGCCACGGCCGGCAGCAGCAGCCGCCGGACCCATAGCCGCCGGCTGCCGGGCCGTTTCAGGTCCGGAATACGGAGCATGGTCCTCAGCATACGGGCAAAGCCAGGCTGCTCGCGGCCACGAAAAAGCCGCCTCGGGAGGCGGCTCATGGCAGACGGCGCCGGGCGCCGCTTACTGGGCGGCCGAAGCCGCGGCGGCGGGCGCCTTGGGCTCCTCGAACTTGGCGCCACCTTGGTTGGCCATATAGACCACCGCGCGCGAAATCTCGAAGTCGCTGTGGTCGCCACCGCCCTGCGGGCCCATGGCGCCCTTGCCCTTGAGGGCGTGCTGAACCAAAAGGTCGAAGCCCTGGCCCAGACGCGGGCCCCAGGCGGCGGCGTCGCCCAGCTTGGGCGCACCGGCGGCGCCGGTGGAGTGGCAGGCAGCGCACTGGGCCTGGAAGACCTGCTCACCGGTCTTCATGGCACCCGGGTTGGACACGTCCTTGAGCTCGATGCTGCCCACGGGCTGGATGCGCGCGGCCACGGCCTGCTCCTCCAGACCCACGCTGCCGGCGGCGGGCTTGGCGGCGCTGGACACATAGTTGGCCAGCAGCACGATCACGACCACGGGCACGACGAAGGCGAAACCCACCGCCCACATCAGCTGCTTGGGGGTCTTGATCGGCCCTTCGTGCGCCTCGTGTGCGTCGTGTTGGTGGCCTTGATCTTGGGGTGCGCTCATTGAATCCTCGTTGGCGTTCGGCAAATTGGAAATCACGCAGCGCCGCCCCAGCTGCAGGCGGCTTGAAGCGTCAAATTATATCGGCCGCGCTTGCCGGCCTCCCCCGTGCAAGCCCGCGGCACTGCTAGAATCCGCCGCGCTGCGCCCGTAGCTCAATGGATAGAGTACTGCCCTCCGAAGGCAGGGGTTGCTGGTTCGATCCCAGCCGGGCGCGCCACACGGCATAGCGCGCGTTTACCGCTGTGACTTAACCCATAAGTTGGCCTCATTGGCCAACGTTAAGTTAAATCCACTCCCGGCCAACTTTTGCTTCAACAGCAACACGGCACGGTGATTCTAGGAGGCGGCAACGCTCAGTCCGGACATCGGCAAGCCGGGCGATTGAGGTGGATCAACCCACCTGTAGACAAGTGAAAAGCACTCGGTCCGGCTTTGGATCCTTCACGTGAGCTCCTGACTGAGATAGCTCCTCGACTTGCTGGCGGCTGCGAATCGCAGGAGACGCGAGCACTACTAAACTCGGGAGCGACGCCCCTACTGGCCTCTTGTACGGGAATAAACCGTCAGTTACGGACTGGATGTAGGGGCGGTCACGCGCAGCCGAGTAATAGTGGCCAAGCCCTACCAAGACGGTTTGAGGCTGGTCGGAGTCATTCGCGGCTCGCGACCTGAGCGGCGGCATCTACCAGCAGCGGCCATTCGACTTTCGGCGCCGCGTATGGCAGCTGCATATCCGAGAACGGCCACTCGATAGGTGGAGACGGCGCCCCGCCCCTGAATGACCGGTCCGGCGCTGATTGACCGGGTGGTGCCGACCCGTAGCGGTCGATTGACGCCGCGAGGTTCGTTGCCCAAAAGCAGTTGGTCGCCGGGTTGAAGTCAGCCTCGATCTTTTCGGTCCGACACAGCCGTCTCGATAATGACAACTCCAAGTCAAGCGCGAAGGGGCTGCGGTGGCAAACCGATGGGGAATTCCACGGGAAGTTGAAGCGGCGGTTTTAACGCGTGATGAACGCTGCGTCTACTGCGGCTGTGAGTTTGGGACTGAGCGAGCGAGAAAGCAGTCCTGGGAGCACATCATCAACGACATCAGCATTGCAACGATGGAAAACATCGCCCTCTGCTGCATCGGCTGCAATGCCTCCAAGGGCACAAAAGTGCTTCATGTATGGCTTGCCTCACCTAGGGCAAAGCGCAGAGGAATTTCGGAAGCCACCTTGTCCCCCGTGGTACTGGCGGCGCTGAAGACTCCATGTTAAGAACTTGCCGATCCAATGGCTGGTTTCTTGCAGGCCTTTGACGACTGGGACTTCCGCCACAACCTGCCTGCCCGTAGGCCGTCACTCGCACCGTGCCGGCCTGCGGAGTACTCACGTCGATCAGGCCCTCGCTGGGCAGCAGCAGGCCCGGCAGGCGCGCCTTGCGGCTCACCTGGCCCAGCACGGCAAAGGTAACAAGGGCAACGGGAAGATGGGCCAGGCGACTGGCTACTGTCGCTGCCGACGTACCAGCCGCTATATGGAGGGCTGCACCAGGCTGATCTGAAACGTCCGCATCTCATCTCATCCGCGGCCGCCATCGCCGAAGGCGGTTCGCGGGGCGCCGTCTGCGCGGCCCACCGCTTCACACTCTCACCCGAATGGCCCTTCCGGCGTGCCGCATTCAGACGCAACTGCCTCGAACAAGAGGCGCATGCGCCCGGCGCCACCAACCAATGGACCGCCGTTGTTCTGCGGCATGGCGCGCTGGGACAATCCTCGCCACAAGAAAGTTCACAAGGACATGTCCATGACGAGCTCGCGCGAGGAGAAATTGTTCCGTGGCTTCTGGTGCCGGGCGAAGGTCCCCGGCGCACCCGCCCTCACCCCGGCGCTGCTCAACGAGTGGGCGTGCCAGAAGGGTATGTCGGTTACTAGTGTTCAGGAACGATCCGTCGGCCTCTTTCACCCCATCCCTGCAATCGTGCTCGAGGCAGATGGCCGCAAGGCATGCTACCCCCTGATCTCCACGGACAGCGCTGTATGGCAGGCCAACCGCGCCGCAGCCGACCGCACCGCGGCGCTCTGGAACAAAGTTGAATGGTTCTGCCCTCTGTGGGTGAGCAATGCCAAGTTGGGCGAATTGCTGGCGTCTATCCAGCATCTCAACGTCGAAGCGGCACTGAAGCAATTTGACTACCACCTCTCCGATGCGTACACCCTGGGGTTCCTGGCGGTTTGCATCGCTCAGCTACTGCCCAAGACACGCAGCCTAGCGGTCTTCGCCCCACTTGCGCGAGAGGCGTTCCTCGCCTTCTACAGCGGCCAACGAGCGTCCAGCGTTGCCGCCCTGTTCCCTGCCCTGGAGGGAGGCATCCAGCGGATCGCAAGCGCGACGCCGAACATGAATTACAAGGACGCGATCGACCACACTTGTGACCGTGCTTGCAGGCTGGCGGCTGACCTCTACTTCGAGAGGATGTGGGTGCCGGACGAGTTCAAGACGAAGGAATTCCTCTTCGGCCAGGACGAGCGGGTGTTCGTGTTCGAGACCTTCCGGCGCTGGCTGCAGGAACACTTCTTCCAGGACCTGGACAAGTACAGCGGGGCCACATCACTGAATCGCCATCTGTTCGCCCATGGCAAGTCCATCGACTGGCAGCAGCCGTCCAACTTCTCGCGGCTCGTCGTCGCGCTCACCACGCTGGGCGTGATCGAGGCCTGGCACGACGAGAGTAACAGCGTACCGATTCTGTTTCCTGCCATGGACACCGACGCCACGTTGCTGTTGCGGCAGGCGCAAGTTCGCGTGCAGCTACAGATGATGCTGAACCTGCACGAGCAGGCCGCCTTCCAGGCCGAGGGTCTGCTAGTGCCGGAGATGCCGACCGACGACGGAGTCACGCTGCGCAAGGCAGTGCTGTCTCAAAGCGCGATCGACGATCTCGTTCGGCCGCTGCGCGAGGCCGGCTGGAGCGTGCGTCTCACCGAGCCCGATGAAAAGGCCCTCTACGTCATCGCCATCGCAACTGCGTCCACAACCGCTACCAGCGAATCGCAAGAACTCGCCGTAGCCCTGCTCTACAGCTGCGCGACCGACACTGCGCTTTACCACGACCTCGCCGAGCGTGTGGACGTCATCCTCTACCGCGGCCCGCCCTACCACCAGGAGAGCTATGCCTGCGGCATCACCCGACACGTGGGACCGGCCGCCGGATGGCAGCCGCCCGTGGCCCCCTCCCGTTGCCCCTGCCATCGCCGTGAGGCACCTGAGCAGGAACCGCAGGCCCCGCCGACACCATCCGCTGCAGCGATGGAGGCGATTAAGCCTCCTTCTGCTTAGCAATCCAGCGCCGGATGTCCCCCGCCCGCCAGGCTGTCACATTGATCAAGAGCTTGACGGGCGCAGCCAAGGTGCCGGCGTTGAGGCGCCGCTTGAGCGTGGATTTGGAGAATGGGATGAACGCGAGGACTTGAAGTTGGCACAAGAGGCCTGTCTCCGGAAGGACCTGCACGGAGCGTCCGGGAGCGAGAGCAACAACAGGTACGGTCACCGGCACGCCCGGCAGCGTTAACCTCGACGAGTTCGTCCGCTTCTCTGCGGTCGCCACTAACGGGATTGGCCGGCGCCTGGCCGGGCAGACATCCTGTCCCTATCCTTTGAGCATAGGAGGCAGCTAGTGGGCACACCGAGGTTTCCCCCGGAATTCAAAGAAGAAGCAGTCAAGCAGGTCACCGAGCGAGGGTAGGCGTCATGCGCCTAAGCGTTGAGCTGCCGCATGGTCGGCTATGTCGGCTTCGGCTGGTCAGAGACATTCGCCGAGAAACGGCGAATGGAGGCGGCTGCAGCAAGCGGTCATAGCGTTCGTCGGAGACAGACCAACTGCCGCACACACCGAGCCGGCCGTCCGATGGCATGTCGGTATCACTCCCAAGGCCAACATGCTGGGGATTCGCGACCTGATGATCTTGTCCCTTTTGCACAGTAGGCGGGCTACTGCTTGTGCGCCCTCACCGCCAGGTGCCCCACTCTGCCCCGGCGAGTATGCAGATGCCGTGCCTCGAACATCAGCGACTCGTACAGTTCATGCCCCAGTTCTCGCCGTACCCACTCCTGATTCGAATGGACGAGCGCATAGACCTGAAATTGGCGCGTGAGCCCAGGATCGATGTCGAGGACCTCCTCAACGCGAAACCCATGATCTCTCAATGCAGAGCACAGTGGATCCCGATCTGCCAGTTCGTCTGCGAGAAGCAGCGGCATCCAATGCGTGAAGAGCACCGAAGCTCCTGGCGTGCACACCCTGGAAAGTTCGGCCGCAAAGTGGGCCGGTGTCGGCGCATGCTGAACGCAGTCCAGTGCCGTCACGACGCGCACGCTTCCGTCAGGCAGCGGCATGCGACAGAAGTCGGCGACCGCGAAGTCGCAGCCATCTCTGGCACGCGAAACCGCCAACTCGATGGCCTTAGCGGAGACATCCATGCCGGTCAGAGGGCGCGCGCTGAGTTCGCAGAGCCACTGTGTGAGAGAGCCGTCTCCGCAGCCGACATCGATGCAGTGACCAGGCGAAGCAGCGTTGAGTCGATCTGCGATCCAGCGCAACGCAGTCAAGCCGACGAATGAGTATTGGGTAGAGCCGGTAGGAAAGTCGGCCCCCATGACGTTTGCAAGCAGGCGGTGGAACAGCGGCGACCTGGCGATCGCCGAATAGATCCGATCGTGAGCCTGTGCCTTTACGGACGCTTCGGCGGTGCTCATTGGGCTGTGCAGATGATGCCTGCACCGAGGCACGCATCGACACCACCCGTCAGGTTGAACACCTGATCGTCCGGCCGAATGCTCCGCAGGTACAGCGCCGCCTTGGCCGAGCGAACGCCGGACTTGCAGTAGACGACGATGTCCTGCCCGACGGGCAAATCCGCCAGACGCTTGGGCAGAGTGGCCAGGGGAATGTGGAGGCCGCCCAGGCTCGCGGCTTCGCGCTCGTTGGCATCGCGCACGTCCACCAGCACCGGCGGGTTCACGCCCTGCTCCCGACGCTTCCACTCCTCGAAGGAGATGTCGCCCTGGTCCACGGATTGATAGAGGGCGCTCCGATCGCGGCGAGTCAGCGCCAACCGGCGAGTAACAGCGCCAAGCGCGTCGAACGTCATTAGCCGGCCAGACAGCGTTTCGCCAAGGCCGGTGATCACCTTGATGGCCTCGTTGGCCTGCAAGGTGCCGATGATTCCCGGCAGCACGCCGATGACACCCGCTTCTCCGCAGTTCTGGGACAGGCCCGTCGGCGGCGCGTCGGGATACAGGTCACGGTAGGAGATGCCATCAGGATGTTCTGCGGTCGGATGGTGAAACACCGAGACCTGCCCCTCGAACTGAAAGATCGAGCCGTAGACCAGCGGTACGCCGGCAGCCTCGCAGGCGTCGTTGATCGCGTACTTTGCCGAGAAGTTGTCGGTGCCGTCGAGCACCAGGTCGTAGCGCGGCACCAGCTCCGCGAGAAGCTCTGGCGTGCCGAACGACGGAATCGTTTCGATGCGGATGTGCGGGTTCAAGGCCTTCAGTCGCGCTGCCGCCACATCGACCTTTTTCTGGCCGATGCAGCTTCCATCGAAGAGAACCTGACGGTGCAGGTTCGTCGCCGAGACATCGTCGGCATCGCACAAAGCGATGGTGCCCACACCAGCGCCGGCTAGGTACATCGCCGCTGGGCAGCCCAGACCGCCAACGCCGACCATCAGCACCCGGGCCTGGCGCAGCTTGTCCTGGGTCTTCTCGCTGAAACCGGGTAGGCGGAAGTGGCGGGCGTAGTAGACGGATTCGGGAACGGCGTGGTTCATGTTCAGCCTCCGGCAACGGACATGACAACAAGCAGCTGACTGTCGGGTCCGACGGGCTGCGCACCGTCGCCGATGTCGCTGATCTGCCTTTCGTCCAGGAACAGGCCGACGAACTGTCGGATCGCACCCGAGGCGTCGAAGATCTGCGAACGGATCATTGGCGCCTCGTCATCGAGCTTGCGCAGCGCTTCACCGAGGGTCGAAGCGTCGACCTTGATTTGCTTGCGGCCTTCGGCGAGGCCGGCGAGTTGGGAGGGCAATTGGATGCTGGCCATGGTCATATCAGGAATAGAGAAGACGTCGGCACGATTCGGCCATCAGCCTGCCGTTGGGAAGGAGCAGTTCACTGGGCTGGACGATGTCCAGACAGCCAGCGGTGTACCGCTCGAGGTACTGGAGTCGCTCGGCATCCAAAGGATGCTGCAACCCTCGCCGCATGCGCTCCCGGTAGAAGCGCACAGCGGTCGCGGCGAACGTCAACGCATACACCACCTGCCGGATCTCTTTGTCGCTCGTGCCCGATGGCAGCACGTGGATGCGCTCACCCGGTAAAGCAAGCGGAGCGACCTCGGCGATCATGCCGACCCAGGTGTGCGAAACCTCGTGGACGATGTACTCCGCCAGCCGGGAACCACGAATGCCACGCTCGCCAAGGTAGATGTGCTGCGGGATCACCGGGTTGCTCGAGCTCGACAGGTCGTTGACCAGGCGGCGCCAACGCAATGGCAGTGCGAAGTGCACCTTCCACTGGGGGACCACGGCAACGATGTGCGCGCAGCTGTCCTGGATCACCCGCATCTCATCGTCCGAAGGATCGATGGATTCGAGCTCGGTCACTGGCTGCACCGACGCCTCTAGGTAGCAGGAACGCGCCACCTCCGGCTTCAGGTACTCGCTCAGCTTGCGACGCTTGTTGTCCAGTCGCTGTCGAACGGAACAGGCGAGCGTCACGATCGCTGAGTGCTTAACGGCATCATCGATCATCGGCAACCCGCCGACGTCCGCGACGAGGCAGGCCTTCATGCTCGCATCTCGCACGTCCAAGGCGTGCTGGCCAGGAATGACAGCAGGTCGGCCTGCTTGACGCGGTAAGGCTTGAACAGGTTAACCGCATCGGCAATGGCTTCCGGCAGTACCTTGACGTCAAGCGCCTGGCAGATGGCCTGCCGGAGGTTGGCCAGCGTGCGTTCGCCGTACCAGCGCTCGCGCAGTACGGCAATCACACGGTCTCCCTGAGCCTGGTTCAGCCAGCCTTGGTCAATGGCGTGGGCCACGAACGCCCGCAGGTGGACCATCGGCTCGGACAGGGGCGCGTACGGCGCCTCGGCGCTGTGCACCAGCGCCACCTCGTCGTCGGCGAAATTGGCGTTGTCGCAGAACATACCGGCAACGTCGCCCCAGGGCTTCATGCCCATGTGGCGCATCTCGCTGACGCGGATGGCACCCATCGAGCACAGCCCGTAGATGACCCATCCGGCCTCCATGGCCTCGCGCAGCTCGATGTGGCTCACAGAGGGGTAGGCATGGAAGGTGCCGTCGGCCAGGCCGATGACGCCCGGCTCCCTCTCTTCGGCTACCAGCGCCTCGATGTCACCACGGCGAACCGGCGGCTTCCATTGGATACCGCTGTCGGCCTCGGTGTCGATACCAGTGCCAAACAGAGACGGGCCGGCAAAGATGTGAACGGCACGTTCACGCATGTTGGGGCTCCATCTTTTGTTGAATGTGGGCAAGTAGGCGCGGGCCGACCCGCTTGATTTCGTGCTCGTACATCTCCGCGCCAGGCACGATGACCTTCACCACCTGGAACGGATAGTCCGCTTCGGTCAGTGCTACGCGCACGACGTGGTGCATGCCGGCCGCAGCGAGGCCGATGAACAGGCGGGACTGTGCTTCTGCGACGCTGTGCACCTCGATGCTCGGAACGTCAGCGAAACCCATCTCGCCGCGCGAATCCATCGCCATGCGCCGCAGGCGGCGGATGTGGTCGAGTTCGCGCTCGCGGCCCAGCTCGGCGCTGATCTTGACCCGCTTAATGATGTCGTCGCGGCCGCCGTGGATGTGACTCAGGCGCCCCTGTACGGCCTCCGCTAGCGCGCGAACGGCGGCGATCTCGGCGATCGGATGGAAACCGAAGCCCGAGGCCACCGAGATCGGGTTGTGCTCGTCAGGCTCCAGCACATAGCCGGTGAAATACGGTAGACCGAAGACGTTCTCGCTGTAACGCAGCGAGCACGTGAAGCCGGCACGCTCGATCTGCGAGACCATCGAGCGGATCTTGGGCGGAGCGTCATCGAAGCGGACCAACGACGAGCGATCGTCCAGGATCTCGAAGGAGCGCACGTGCCGCTCCATCACCTCCGCCAGACCGTGCACCGTGGCCTCCTCCAGAGTGTTGCCAGAAGCAAGGCCGTTGGTGCTCGTCCCATACAGCTTCACGCCCGGGTTCTCGAAGAACGGGTGGTAGACCAGTTCGGCAGGGACGAACACCGGGCCCAGCTGACTCATGATCTCGTCGCCCGTCACGACGGCCAGGTCATCGTTGGGCAGGACTTTGCGGCCCATGCGCTGGCAGAACTCGGCGAACTTGATGCGCCCCTGGAACGACGCCAGTACGTCAGCGGGCCTGCGCACCTGCCAGTCGACAGCGTTGCGGCCCGGCGTGGCGAAGCTGAACTCGATTGCTTCCATGTAAGCGCCGATCTTTGCTTCGGCGTGCGTGAAGCCCTTGCCGGCGTGAACGCACAGCGTGCCCTTGACACCGTCGGGACGGATCGAGGAGTAGACGGGGATGCCGATGCGGTCCAGCCAGGTCGTGTCCACTACGCGGCTGACGCCGCGGCTCATCGCCAGCGACTCGGCAATTGCGAGGGACTCTTCAACGCCGCGCGAACGCAGGCTCGAGCTGAGTCGGGTGAAGCTGTCGGTGGTCATGATTTGGCCTCAGGCGGTTTGTTGTCGTTCGACAAATGCGCGTGGGTACAACGCGGCATATGCGCCCACGATGTCTTCATTACTGCGCTGCAGGAGCCCCTTGGCATCGGCGTTGCGCAGCAGGAGCGCGGACGACACCAGAATCAACCCGCCGCAGATCGCGACGGCCGATGTCGAGTTCGAGGCTTCCACCACGAACCCTATGCCCTGCGTGGCGAACGGGTTCAAGCAGGAGGACAGAAAGGCCACGCCTGCTGCCATGCGCGAACGGAATGCTGGCGGTGTCGCAGCCGACCGCAGCGTGCTGGCATTGATGTTGAAGGTGGCGAAACCGGCGCCGGCGATGGCGAAACACCCGCACAGCACCACAGGATTCTGGAGGAACGATGCGGTCACAATGCCAGCACCTAGCAAGCCGTTCCCCATCACGAGCGCACGAAAGCGCCCCACCCAACTGTTCAGCCGCGACGTCAGAAAGGTGCTGCCGACGAAGATGCCGACGCCAAAGGCCACTTCGATGATCGCCATCGTCGTTGCGCTGGCGCCCATTCCAATGCTGACCCACAACGGCAGCACGACAGCGAAGAATGGAAAGAGGCCCGAGTTGGTCAACGCGACCACGATAGCCATCTTGCGCTCGGATCGCGTCATGAGAACGGCACGCACACCGTCCACGGTGCGAAGGTGCCAGGTATTTAGGTATTCATTGACTCGCTTGGGGGTCTGGACCGCGTCTGTGCGCACGACCTTGATGCCCAGCGTGGCCGCTGAACAGAGTGCGGAGGTCACCAAGGCGGCTGTCATTGCTGCGCCAACGCCGCCACTTGCGAGGAGAAGCGCGCTGAGCATTGGAGCCGCAAGACCGATGACCGCGCTCATGGCAGAGCGCGCGGACTGCGCTTGCGTAAGTCGATCGGCCGAAACCAGCGCCGGCACCAACCCTGCGGCGGCCGGGTCACGCAGTCCAGCCACAAGGCTCAGAAGCATCAGCAGCGCCGTCAGCAACGGCAAGGAAGACGGTGCAGCAACCACCGCCAGCAGGAGACCCAGCGTCACTACCGAGCCGATCAATACGCAGGCGCGGTACACCCGTACTCGGTCGAAGTAGTCGGCCAGCGGCGCCAGCAGCGGCTTGGAGTAGACCTCCACAAGGCTCGAGGCGCTGAAGATCGCGGCAAACGCGGCAGCCGAGCCCGTTTCGCGCATCACCAGCCACGACACACCGAAGCGGATGCAGTTCAGCGCGATCGTGCTGAGCGCGGCGCCGATGAGGAAGAACAGGAAGCTCGGGCCGAGGTTCATGGACAGGTTCTACGCAGAAGGAATTCTGAAGGCTCCCTAGAAAAGGCGGGGGGCGACAGCGCCCCCGCCTTCAAGCCTTCAACAGGCGCCGATTTACGCGTTGTCGTTGTTGCTGTTGTGGGCCGTAATCTGAGCCGTCGAGGCGGCCGCAGCCTCCTCGTTGGCTTCCAGATGCACCGCAAAGGCCTCAAGGGCCGCCGGATCGAGGTTCAGGTCTTCCATGGAAGTTCTTCTTTCGAGTTGATGAAATGCGAGCCACAACATGTGAATCGCGCGCCGGATCTTATTGATCTGCTGACCTTTCCCTCGCCACCCCTTTGGGGGGCTTCAGCTCGGCCCCTCGTTGTGCGAAACGCCTCTGAACGGAGAGGCACTCCCGTCCGGCAAGACCTGTCACCGAAGTCCCGATCCGTGGACCTTCGGCGGCATGTCGGCACTGTCATCCGTGTGCTCCGGGGAACCTCGAGCCTGCACCTGCCAAGCGTCGTTGCGGCCTGGGCAGACCCTCTGATCCTGCACCGGCAGCTATCGCCGCCTAGCCGAGCTCCCCATCTTCTGCGGCACCCCGCCCCTGCAATGCGGGCTGCACAGGAAGCTGAGCCGGCTGACGCGCTGAACGAAGGCCCGGGCCGCCTCCAACGCCAGTGGATTCGGTGCCGACTGCTATAGCGCCTGCCAGGCCTAGTGCGAGCTGCCTATTCCTGCAGCCGTCGACCAGCACGCGGTACAGGCGGATGCGCTTGAGGCCCGGTGGCAGCAAGTGCAGCAGGAAGCGGTGGATGGAGCAACTACTTCAGCGTCGCGCGCGCCTGAGTACAAGTCAGTGCAACGCCCCATTGGCAAGCCATCCGGCTGGCTGAACTCGGCCGCCCCTTTCGATGGCCGAGCGCGCATCCCGGACATACATCGTCACGTGTAGCTGAACGCCTGTTGAATCGCCGACCTTGACTCGCAGTTCTTCAATGCTGGAGCTCTCGTCCAACTCGTCTTTCGGAGCACTCATGAAGGGGATGAGGCTAGGGACAGTCCTGAGCGCCCCCACTCCCGCAGTGCTTTGAAGAACCGGCAGAAGCCTTGTCGACAAAACTCCCCGCACTTACACTTTCGCTCACGGCGTCCGCCTGAGCAGCGAGCAGCTCACACCAGACACACCACGACTCCTTGTCCGCATGCGTTCCCACGCTGCAGGATGACTAACCGCTCGACGTCCTGTATCAGCACCTGGAGAATCGCATGTCTATAGACATCTCGCGCGTCGCGCGCGCATTCTGTGACCTGACTATCGGGTCAAAGACCCCCCTCAAACTTAGCCACGCACAGCAGTGTGTTGCTGCTGCATTCGGCTTCAAATCGCTGGCTGCTTGGCAGGCTGCCAAGCGGCTTGAAACACCCGTCAAGGACAACAGCTTCTTCGTCTTCATCAGCAACGACCTGCTGACCGCCCGCGCACAGGTGCTTGTGCCGTCGGCCGATGGAGTCGAGCTTGCCTCGACCTTGCGCCAGGCCATCCTAGGGCTCTACCCCCAGGCGAGCATTCATGCCTCATGGCCCCTGCGCCGAGTCTCCATCGCGTACGCCATAGCTGGGCTTGTGGGGTTGGATCCAATCTTGGCCGACGACTTAGATGACGCCAGGGTGGAAGTCATCGAGAACAAGCATGGCGAGGTGCAGGGCTTCCGCTTCAACTTCGACGAACCTGACTGGCAGGGATGGGCTGCTCACATCCGGCAGCGCCACGGATCCCTATCGGTGTATGCCCCGGCCTCGTTCCTGCAAATACTCAAGGGATGCGAGGCGCCGACGCGGTTCTACGTTCATGGTGATCAACATGAAAGGGAGCCGCTGAAATACTACTGCCAGGCTTGCGATTACTTCGAGCCGGCAGACCACTTCAGCAGCGCTGGGCATGAGGACAATTGCCATCGATATTTCAGCCATCTGGGCGTGTGGGACCGTGCCGTTGCACGATGGAAGCTTCCAAAGCGTCGTCCGAGGAGCGCCGTCAACCTGCTGGCCGCCCAAGCTATAGAAGAGCGCCGCGCCGCCGAAGCGGCCCGCAGCGGTTTCCACCGATGGATCGAACAGCAGGTCGGACGTGATGACGCCGTCGGCTCCATCGCCAAGGACATCCTGCGCGACGACACGTTCCCCAAGACCGCCCAGACGCGTGATGCCGTCGTCGGCTACGTTGCAGCCGTCGCCACTTGGGAAGAGCCCGTCGAAGCCGTCAAGATTGCTTGGGCTGAATTCAGCAGCATCAATCAGACCAGCATAACGGCCGTCGCACCCTCCATACCCACCGAGTCATTCCTGGGAGAGACTTTGAGAGTAGCTAAACCCCACGATGTATCGCCCGACCCTTATCCAGAGCTGTTAATTGAGCGTGGCCCCCACGGTCGCGGGGTTGGACGTTGGGTGGTGGAGGAGAAGCACCGCTACTTGGCACGCTACCTCAACGCCACCCGCGAAGCCCAGAAGAAGTTCAAGCAGCGCGTCCTGATCGACCCGTTCTGTGGTCCGGGTCGCATTCAGGTGGAGGGCGAAGGCTTCACGCGCGAGGGCGGCTCTGTCGCGGCCTACCTCCAGGCCGCTCAATCTGGAGCCCCATTCACCAAACTGCTCGTTGGCGACATCGAGGGTGAGCGCGCAAGCGCCAACGAATTGCGGCTCAAGGCAGTTGGGGCGAATGTGCAGAGTTTTGTTGGGCCAGCCAACGAGACGGTGGACCAGATGGTAAAGGCCGTGCCCTTTGGTGCTCTGGCGCTGGCGTACATCGACCCCTACAACCTGGAGTTTCTGTCCTTCTCGATCATCGAGCGTCTGGCCAAACTGCAGCACGTGGACTTTGCCGTCCACTTCAGCCTGATGGACCTGACGCGCAACATCGACATGGAACTAGACCCTGCACGTGATCGCTTCGACCATGCACTGCCCGGTTGGCGCTCCGCTGCGCCTACTGACGAGCTGTCGAAGTCGAGCCTGCCCGGCTGGTTCTTCAATGCCTGGTGCAAGGCAATCGGCGGCCTAGGTTTCAAAATCAGTGGGCAGATGCCGTTGATTACCGATGGCAAGGGCCGGTCGATCTACCGCTTGGTCTTCTTCTCGCGCCACTCGCTGCCCGACCGCATTTGGAGCGATATCGCCCGCGGCGGAAACCTGGAGTTGTTCCCAAACTAACTACCCAGCAGCGGCCTGGGCATGCACATGCTCAGGCCGAATTTTCTGCTTGATTAGTGGACGTTTGCACACCAAAATCAACAAATGGCCAGAACCAACAATGACGCCAAGCACTTGCGCCGTTTGCGCGATCTGTACGCCCGTGCAGGCTGCGTGCCGTCGTATAGCGAGATGGCCAAGACGCTCGGGTTCAAGGCCAAGAACGCGGCCTTCAAGCTGACTCAGCGCTTGATCGCCTCCGGCCATTTGGAGAAATCCATTGGTGGGCGTTTGGTGCCGGGACCTGCCTTCTTCTCAGTGAACATGAGCGACGATGAAGTTCGGGCTGGGTTCGGTGCTGAGGGCAATGCCACGGGTCGTTTTCAGGCGCAAGCGCTGGATCAGATGCTGATTGCGAGGCCGTCCAAGACCGTATTCCTGAAGGTGCGCGGGGACTCTATGGCTGATGCCGGCATCCTCACCGGCGACGTCGCCGTTGTGGAGACGAGCATGCATGCGGTTCATGGTGATGTGGTGGTTGCCGAGATCGATGGCAACTTCACAATCAAGGAATACCGAATCGATAGAGGCAAGCCTCGTTTGGCCGCGCACGGGCAGGACAGACGAAGCATGAGCGCTGAGGAGACGCTGAACGTCATTGGCGTCGTGAGGGGGATCGTCCGGAGTTACAAGCCGTCGCATACGGACCGGGCTAAGCTAGCGAAGCAGGGGGCATTGCGATGACAACAACCAGCAAGATCGAATGGACTGAGCAAACTTGGAACCCGGTGGTCGGATGCACCAAGATTTCGCCCGGATGCAAGCACTGCTATGCCGAAACCATGTCGAAGCGACTGCTGGCTATGGGCACACCGGGCTACGAAAACGGCTTTGCGCTGACCCTTCTGCCGGAACGGCTCAATGATCCGATCAAGCGCAAGAAGCCTACGGTGTATTTCGTGAACTCCATGTCGGACCTGTTCCACGATCGGGTGCCGGACCACTACATCGACAAGGTGTTCGAGGTCATTGCGCAGACACCCCACCACACGTATCAGATCCTCACCAAGCGCGCCGCGCGCATGGCTCGGTACTTCCGGACGCGCCCTGTACCCTTCAATGCTTGGCTTGGCGTTTCGGTCGAAGACCGCAAGTACGGGGTGCCGCGAATCGACTACCTGCGGCAGGTTCCCGCCACCATCCGCTTCTTATCTGTCGAGCCGCTGCTGTCCGATGTGGGTGAGCTAAACCTGAAGGACATCCATTGGGTCATCGTTGGCGGCGAGTCGGGCCCAAAAGCCCGGCCGATGAAGACCGAGTGGGCAGAAGCCGTGCGCGAGCAGTGCCAGGAGCAGGAGGTCGCTTTCTTCTTCAAGCAGTGGGGCGGATGGGGTGCCGACGGAAAGAAGCGTGCAAAGGCGGCCAACGGGCGTGAATTGAACGGCCGAACCTGGGACGAAATGCCGGTGACCGTCATCCATCGCGTCGGTGTCGTCTGAGCGGCACCACAGTGCGCTTGATTCTGGATGGTCCCGCGGGCACATTGCTGCGCAGGGATCATCAGAGCGCGCTCAGCGTGCCATTCAATGCCACATTACGACTGGGTTTTGGGAAACCCGCCGCCGCTGCTCAAGCGGCACAGTGAAGTCAAACACGCGCTGCTGCGCAACTATCTGGTCGACTATTTCCTGACGCTGGTCTCGCTGCCACAGCAAGACAAGATTCAGCTCACCATCGTTGACGGTTTCAGCGGTGGCGGTTTGTACAGGAGCGAGACAGGCCAGGATGTGCCAGGTTCGCCCCTCGTCATCCTTGAGGCGATTCGCGAAGCCGAGGTTCGGGTTAATGTACGGCAGGAGCGCCGCAAGCCGATTCAGATCGATGTGGAACTGATCTGCATCGACGACTGCGCATATGCACTGGAGTACCTTCGCCATGTCCTTGAAGAACGTGGGTATGGCGCGGGGGTGGCAGAAGGTCGCATCAAGCTGGTCAAGGGTAAATTTGCCGATCACTGCGCCGCCGCATTACAGCGTGCACGCGACCGCAGCCCCCGCTCCGGGCGCGCCCTCTTTGTGTTGGACCAGTACGGCTACTCCGCTGTGCCCATGGATTGCCTGCGTGACATCTTTGCGAAGCTCAAGTCCGCCGAGGTGATTCTTACCTTCTACATCGACAGCCTGATCAGCTACCTCAATGAGAAGAACCTGGCCGACTTTGAGTTGTCGACCGGTATCAGTTCCTCGGTACGAGCGGCCGATCTTGACGAGATCAAGCAGTCGCCGCACTGGCGCGTGCAGTTGCAGTCATCCCTGTACCAGAGCCTTACCAGCCAGTGCTCGGCGCAGTTCTACACGCCGTTCTTCATCCGCCCCGAGCGCGGCCATGGCGACTTCTGGCTGCTGCACCTCTCTCAGCACTGGAAAGCGCGAGACGTGATGGCGAACACACACTGGCAACACCACAACCACTTTGCACACTACGGCAAGGCGGGTTTCCATATGTTCAGCACCGGCTACATCGGAAAGTTCGATGATGAGCACCGGCTTCAGAAGGGCTTCGACTTCAGCGAGGTGGCGGCGACAGTCAGCAAAGAGACCATGATGAAGCAGATCCCGGCCATGCTGTTCGAAGGCGCAGAAGGCATGACCTTTGAGCAGTTCTTCCTCCAGCTCATCAACACCACGCCAGCAACGCGCAGCATGGTGGAGGCCACTCTGCTAGAACTGCATCAAAGCGGTGAAATCCTCGTCCTCGATGAAGCGGGTGACGCGTCCAAGGCACGCGTGAAACTCAAGAGCGACAACGTCCTGCGGCTACCTACTCAACGCACATTCAGCTTTTAAGCGCCTCCGATCAAGCTGTCATTCGGGCAGCTAGACCTCAGACAGCCGAGCGCAGAATGACAGCTTCTCGACAAGCACTGCGAGGACCAAACCATCGCAGGTGGGGCGGGAGCGTTAACTCGGGGAAGTGTGCCTCGGTCTTGACCTGACATAGACGGTCGTCTCTCTGCAGCCCTGCTGGCTCAGTCGCGCGGACAAACAGCCACACTGGTATCGCGGCGGCGCTCCTCCCCATCCACCCCGATCCGGCGGACTTCGGTTTCGAAGTCTTGGCCGTGGCCCGGCAACTGGTGTCCGATGACCTGCACGGGTTCAACGGGAATACTCTCATGGTGGCACCTCGGTGTAGGGGATGATTTGGACATCCCGTCTACCTAAGGCGCGGCGTTCGGCTATGGGAGCTGCCACCTTCAGCGCACCGCGCTCATCCCATGCGGTGGCCTGCACTCGGCGGGCTATGCCTCACATAACTCGGAGACTTCAGGAGTCGTAGCCTAAAGCAACCGCTTTTCATGTCGCTCGGATGCCCAGACTTTGGCGAGACCAGCAGCCGCGTTGGCAATTGATTGCGGTGCAGTAGTTGCGCCTTGCTGATGCAGTTGTCGGCGAAGCTCCACTTCGCACTGCTGAATGCGAGCTTTGACTGACGCGCCAACGGTTAAGCCCCGCGCCGAAAGCGTGTAGTGCCGGTTTCGTCTGTCTGATTCCTCCTCCGCGCTGACAGAGGCCAGCAGCCCGGCCTCAAGCAGCGTTGCGACACATGCTTGTGTGTTCGAGCGACGCCAGCCCAGTTTGTTCGCTATCTCCGAGACGGTCTGCGGCGCCGCTGCCCGAACAGTGTCGCCGCGGGTTCGGTGAAGCAACTGCATCAGCACCAGGGCCTGGTTCGATGTCATCCGATAGTGCTGTCCGGCAACTGTGAAAGTGATGTTGCGGACGACAGCGCCAACCTGCCTCTCAACAAGGTCTGCGATTTGTAGTTGCGCGAGGATCAGATACATGGGTCGATGGGTGCGCACCGGTTGGTCGCTGTTGTCGACCTGCAACAAGCACCGGAGAGCATTCGCCTGGGAGCTCGGGGCGATGCGATCGCCAGTCCTTTAGAAAATTGTGCCAATTATTGGCAGATTGTGATCCATCCTCATCGGTGCAGTGAATTTCATTGCGCGACCATCCTGGCGTACGCTGGAAAACTATTTGATGAGTCCTATTCAGCGGCAGCGCGCATCGACTCGTCTTTGCCGTGGACACAAGTCTTGATCGCAATGAAGACACGCCGCAGACTCCCGGGATGGACGAGAACTCGCTGCCTGCTACAGGTACGGATGAGCAACCCTGCGCGTCAGCGCGGGATGAGGTTCGTCGTCAGCTCTTCAGAACTTACGGCCCCCTTCTGACGCGCGAGCAAATCGTGCGAATCCTCGGATTCCGCACGGCGGAGGCTCTCGAGCGCAGTGTCGAACGCGGCCAGATCGCCTTGAGGGTCATCCGCATCCCGCACCGTCAGGGCCTCTTCGCTCGCACTAGCGACTTGATCGACTACTTGGATTCGCTGGATCAGCATGTGATCCAGAGAAAGGAGCGCAAGACGGGGCAGTAGCACCGACAACAGGCTTACAAAGGCAGGGGGCCCAAACACGAGTTCGAATCGCGTTTGAGCCCCTGAGTCCGCCACCGATTGCGATACCGGTTGGTCAGACTCTAGTCCCCCCCGTTGCAACACGCAAGCGGAGCGCATGTTCATGCGCTTCCGCGGGCAGCCTTTCCACGCTTAGTTCCTCCAAGTTCCCGTCAGTTGGCGCCGAGTCGTTGTCACTGGACAACATGCCGCGCGCCAGGCTGAGGGTGCGGTGCTGCCTCCGCTTTGTGCAGTTACGCCCGGCAACGGGCTTTGCATCGACGAAAGGCAACCATGAATAACGGCCTAAGCTCCGAGTCAATCACGGACAACACGCCCCAATTTAGACCGGGTTTACTGGCGGAGGTCTGGGCGCATCTCGACAAACTGCAAGTCTCGCAGGAGCTCAGGGCGTATCTACAAGAGGCGGTCAAGGCGCCATCACGTAGCGTGCGCAGCTCACCGCGCAGCATGTCGGGCCGCTACCCCAGCAAAAAGGTGGGCATGAGCATCGGCCATGAAAGCGGGACGCTAGAGCTTCCTGCCGTCTTGGATCTCGAGAACGATCCAGAAGTCTTGTTCTATCTAGAGCAACCGCCAAAGATAAAGCTGAGCTACCGGCGTCGGGGCAGAAACCGCGCCTACCTATACACCCCAGACCTGATCGCTGTTCGCCGCGATGGGATCGTACTGATTGAATGCAAGCGCCAAAACGTTGTTGAGCTCCGGGCCGCCCACGACCCCGAGTTCTTCGTGCTAAGTGATGGGCGGTGGAGCTGTCCGCCTGCAGAGCGAGCTGCGGCGGCACTTGGCATCGTCCACCAGTTGTGGACCGAGGAACATTTCAACTCGGTTGTGCTCAGCAATGTAGCCTACTTGGGCTCCTATCTCGCTTGTGACCGTGACATCCCTGGCTACGACGCTGCGCTGGAGCACATTCACGGCACACTCGCTTGCTTGGCCCGCGCACCCATCCAGTCTGTCATCGATAAGTGGCCATCTGTTGTCACGCTGGATCACATCTACCTAGCGATTACTCGCGGCGCAGTGTCTATCGACTGGCAAGCGTCGCGTATTCGTGACGCTCAGGGGTGCTTTCTCTATCGGGATGAAGATACGCTGCGTTCCTACGTAGCGTGTGCGCAGTCGGCGGACGTCAAACAGCAACCCGCGGCGGCGATGGTCATGATCGCTGCGGGAGCCAGCATGCGATGGGATGGGCAACTCTGGCGCATCGTCACGGTCGGGACTTCGAGGGTCTTGATTGAGTGCAATGGCCGTTCCGAACAGATCCCGCTCGAGGTGTTGCGCAGCTTGGCGCGCGAGGGACATCTGGAGGCTGCAGGCGATGACGCTCGGGTGCCAAGGGGCGAGAGCCGGATCGACGCCATGATCCGACGGGCGCGCAGGATCGATCTTGAGACCGCGAACCGCCGGCTTGAGCAGATCCGACCCTACCTGGAAAACCGCCGAGCTTCCCCGCCTCACCGCACCCTGCGCCGTTATCTGAGCCAGTACAAAGCGGCGCAAGCTACTCATGGCAACGGGTTCCTTGGCCTGATTCCAAGGGGGGTCAATTCAGGTAACCGAGCGAGGCGGCTCATGCCGGCTGTGGTGGACCTCGCACTCGAAGTTGCCAACGAGCATCTGCTGAACCCGGACAACGTGCGGATCAAGACCGGTTGGGGATTCCTGGCAGACCGTTGCGCGGAGAAGGGACTGCCAACACCCAGTCTCAAATGGTTCTCCAAGTTTGTCCGTGAAATACCGGCCTACAAAATGGCACGCGCCCGCGGAGGTGACAAGTTCGCCTACCAACTGGAGCCCCGCGTTGAATCGACTGGATTGGCCCAGGCGATGACGCCGGCGCGCGTGTGGCAGCGGGTCCACATCGATCACACGCTGCTCGACCTAGAAACAATATTTCCCGGTACCACGGACAGTGCCGGGCGGGTCTGGTTGACCCTCATGGTCGACCACCACAGCAGGCGCACGTTGGCGGTGCATCTGTCGTACGAACCACCCAGCTATAGATCGGTGATGGGCGTAATACGCGAGTGTGTGCGGCGTTGGGGGCGCCTGCCGGAAAGCCTGCTGGTGGATGGTGGCAAGGAGTTCAAAGGCGTGTGGCTCCAGCAACTTTGCAGTTCCTACCATGTGAATCTGCAATACAGGCCTGCTGCCAAGCCACGCTATGGTTCACAGATCGAGCGCCTGTTTGGCACCCTGAATACGAACCTTCTTCATGCCATAAAGGGCAATACCCAGCTCCGCAGAAATGTCCGCCAGATGACCAAAGCTGTCGACCCGGGCAACTTTGCGATCTGGACATTTGCCGACCTCAGTGACCTGGTAGAGCGGTACTTCTTCGAGGTCTATGACGATCTGGCACACCGGGAGCTCGGCGACAGCCCTCGCGCCATTTACGAGCAATCAATGGCGCTGTCCGGCCATCGTGAGCTGCAGATCATCCCCTTCGACCGGCACTTCCTGTTGAACACCAGTCCCTCAACCCAGAAAGGGACTGCGCGCGTCCAAACCGACGGCGTCAAGATCAACTATCTCTACTACAGTACTCCACGCTTGCTAGCCTACCTCGGCAGGGACGTCGAGGTCCGCTATGACCCGAGCAACCTAGGAGTGGCCTTTGCGTTCATCGATCGCGAGTGGGCGCGCCTGACCTGCTCGCGCCACGCCAGCCTCGTGTGGGGGTTAACCGAGCGGCAACTGCAGGCGTTCACATCGGAGTGGCGCCAGCGCCGCTCGGCGGTGGAAAAGGAGCGGCTGACCGATGCCAAGCTCATCCAGTTTCTGAAGCAGGTCAACGAGCAGCAGCTTGTGCTTCTCGAGCGTCGTCAGGCCGCAGAGGAGCGTCAACGTCGGCTAGACGTCAACCGATTCCCTGACGACTGGGAAGAAGCCGACGAACCCGCACATTCCCGTCAAGCCAACAAGGCAAGCCTTCTGCGAGATGCCAATGATCTGCCACTAGAGCCAACCATTGTGCTCAACGACGTGGAGACCTTCTGATGGGCGCTCAAGTGAATGCACAGAACATCGCGCCCACAGTGCAAGAGGTGCCCCGGACAACAGGCTTTGGCGCCGTCATCATCAAACACGCACAACAGTTGGCAGCGCTGGATAGACTCAAATTCCTACTCGATCACGGGGAGGGCTATGAGCTGATATGCCTTGTGGGGCCGAGTGGCGTCGGAAAATCGACGCTAGCGAGCCGGCTGCTCGAGAACTTGATGGCCCTTAATCGGCAGGCGATGATTGAGGATGCCGATTACGTTCCGGTGATATCGACGGCGGCAGCTGCCAGTGGGCACCGGGCCTTTGACTGGAAGTCGCTGTATCTCGAGGCACTGATTGATCTTGGCGATCCATTTGCCGAGGATCGGCGGCCCACGCCCGAGTCGCGCGAACGCCAACTCAAACATGTTGGGGAGTCGCTGACCGCGGCAACATTGCGCCTTCGCTTGGTTCGAGAGTTCAAGCGGCGTCAAGCCAAGTACTGGTTCATTGACGAAGCACAGCACATCCTCATGGGCGCGCGGGCTGGTGGCGCTGCTGACCAGTATGACGTGCTGAAGTCCATTGCTCAGAGCGCGGGCGTGAAGCTCGTGTTGATCGGTACTTATCAGCTGCTCGTTCACCTCCAAGTGTCGGCACAATTGGCGCGGCGCACCGAGGTGGTTCACTTCGGGCGGTATGGTGCTTTCGACGCAGCAGACAAAAGCAATTTCGCAAGCTGCGTCAATGGACTTTTGCTGCGCACAGGCCTGGGTGTTGTGCCGGATGCCAGGGAAAACTTCGACTTCTTCTACTCGGGGGCGGTCGGTTGTGTGGGTATCCTGAAGGACTGGTGCGCGCGCGCTTTGTCACGGGCCCGGATGGACGATCGGATGGAGCTAACCGTCGAGGACTTCCGTCGCACGCGGCTGTCAGGCCTTGCCATCAAACGCATCATTGAGGATATCCACGCTGGCGAAGAGTTAGCGTCTCCCGACACGGACAGACATATTCAGTCCTTGGTTCTGGGAGCGTCCCCAATTCAGAAGCTTGGTTCCTTGTCCGGCAAAGGACTGCGCCGCGAGGTGGGGGTGCGCAACCCGACACGCGATTCGGTACCGAGCACGCCTGGTGGATTGCCGGTGGGAGGCGCACATGACTAATCGTTTCCGAGCGGAGATCGTAGTGCCAGCGCGGGCACGGTTGTCGAAGCTGGAGCCGATCGGCGTCGGCTCGGCCGAGGGCGAGTCCCTACCGAGCTATGTCAGCCGATTGGCTGATGTCCATCATGTCGGTGAGTCCGAATTGATCGGGTACGTCAGCGGAAGCCAGCCAGGTCACGCAGAGGGCTACAAGTTCAGCGTTGGCCCAAGGCTGTACGGTAGCAAGACCCCCGGGTTGTTTGCGATTCGCCTAGCAGCACTTACCGGGGTCTCGTCAGTTGAGACTTTGGGAATGCCCTGGGCAGATCAAACGATTAGCTTTGCGTCATCGCTGAGAGATCAGCCAGCATGGTGTGAGGCATGCTGGCGAGAGGATTTGAATGAAGGAAGACCAGCATATGAGCGACTGCTGTGGAAATTCCATCTCTACAGCCACTGTCACCGCCATGGCCTGAAGCTCAGCACTGCCTGCAGAGTTTGCGGATTGAGTCAGAAGGGGGGGCCTAACAATGTCGCGCGAGCGATTCCTTGCGCGCTATGTGGGACGCACCCGGTAGACATGTTGGTTCAAGACTGCACGGAAGCGACTATCGATCCGCTATTGCCAGTGCCTGAGGTGCAACGTGTTCAACTGCTGGCCGCGATGGCAAAAAGGATGAGAGCCTATGGCCGAATTGCTCACTACCCGAACTTTGAACGCGCACAACGCCTATATAAGGCAGCGATGCTCCCAGAAAACTGTTCTGGCAAGTTGCAAGTTGTAAAACGTTACGGGCTGCAGGTCCGCAAAATGAGTAGGGCCGATAGATTTGTGTCGCCAGTGCCCTTTGAGGCTGTGGTTGTACTCGCGGTCGCTCTGCAGGTACCGGTCAGCAAGCTGTTCAAGTCTGCTTGCCAACTCCCAGACTTCAAGTGGAACCAGACGCTGGCGTCACCGAAATCTATGCCCACCGCAGCGACAGCCTTGACTCGCTCAGATTGATCAAGATGGTTCTTCCTAGGAGACTGTGTGCTTTGCAGGCCTTGGTGGATTTGCTACTTGAACTCCACCGGGGCCAAGTGTTCTCAGCTGCTGTGCGGCCAGACCCCGTTGGAGTGCTGGCGCCAGGTTTCGATGACAACGACGGCCTGGTTCGGGGACTTTCGACGGACAGGTATTCATCGCGGAACTTGCCGTCGGAGCTTTCGTCACACAGACCTACTGACGAACTGACCTGATGCGCCCTCTGTAGCGATCCGTCAGCCCGGCTGCGCACTCAGGTTGTCGCTGCGCCAGATGGCGGGCGTCAATCTGGAGACTCCTTGCAACCCGGGCCACAGGCGGTGTGGCCTCAGACACCAGTTCCAATTGCAAGCCCTGCTGGACCGAGCCCCAGTCAATTCGAGGTTTAGTTCGCCTTGGCCAGTCGACCCGCGTGTGCAGACTGGGCAGTTGCAGCCAGGTCTCATCCCCTACGCGCTTGAGCAGCAGGTCAGGCAGCCTCACCCGGTATGTGGAGCTAAGACGCAGAAGTAGGTCGATGCCGGGCTCGCTGCGCCCCCGCATTAGGGAGCTAATCGTTCCTTTTGATACGCCCATACGGCGCGCCATCTCGCCGGGGCCCACCTGATAGCCTTTCCGATGAAGCGCTACGACAATCTCTCCAAACCTAACCCAAGTCATCCCGGCTTCGACCGTGCCGATTAGAGACACAAGCAAACCCATTTGCTCAAGCACGGCCAATTCCAAAGCTGTGAACGTTTCTGCAACGGCCGAGCCCTTTTCTGCTGATCCAACGGCACATTCGGCGGAACAGTTGCCTCCGAATCGTTCTACCCTGCGGTTCGAGTACTTGATCTCACAACGCTGACACCCTTCTTGTAGTCTCAGTCTGTGTCGTAGGCAATGAGACACGCTGGCCAAGCTCTCCACCATGGGCGTGTAAAAAGGTCTGTCTCCCGCATGCATCTCAGCTATGCAAGCCGGGCACCATGCGCGGTGAGTTCGAAGCACATGCTGCGCGCGTGCCCGCCCGGCCAACCAGCTGAGCCCCAGTGAAGCGACGCCAGGCTGGCCGGTCAATTCAGCAACCCGCCGTACATAGGCGGCAGCCTGTGCGGTGGGTGCGTCAAGCCTTGGCACCTGGCCTCTCAAGTTGCCGTAGATTGCCGGCCCCTTGCCGTTGATGAACTTGTGCAACGTTTGCCACGGCACGTCATGAGCCTGCGCCAGACGCCAGACGTAGCTCTGTGCCGATTCGACGTCCGGAGTTCCGACCGCAATCGGCAGGAGCGATCGGAGTGCGGGCCGACATTCAGTTCCCGGCATGGCGATCTCACCAGGTCTCGATACCACCACTTGCTAGTGGCGCACCAGATGCTCCGCCCATTCAAGAGTCCGCTGCTCCACGAGCAAACGGACCTGCCGCATGCTGGTCAGTGACCGCCATGGCAGCGAAAGCTCATCCACTTTCGGCAGAAGCTCCCTGGCAACTCCCCACTGTGTCGCGAGATCGGCCACAACAAGGTCTGCCACCACGCGCAGGTCCTCCGCACCAGGCTGAGGAACGTACAGGATCCTCAGGCGTGACTTCAGAGCGGCAGGTACTGTGGAGAGCTGGTTGGCCGTCAGAATCCACACCAGGTGGGAGAAGTCGCACTCCGTCTTGAGGAATACATCCAAGTGCCGCGCTGCGGTCTCGCGCTCGATCAACCCCAGCAGGTAGCTTGAGATGGCTGCTTCTCCCCGGCTCGTCGTCGTCTTGTCGAGTTCGTCCAGGATGACAGTCGCCGAAGCGTGCTGCCGGCTCGCCATCAAGGTCGCGATGTCGCTTGGCCGCCCCGTCGCCCATCCTCGGGATGTGCCGGCGAGGACTTTGATGTCAGAAGCGCCCCCGAGCGGGACGTTGAGGATGGGTTGAGCCAGTGCCTCGGCAATCCTTCGAGCCAGGCGTGACTTCCCGCAGCCCGGCAATCCCACCAGCAGCGTCGGCGGCATCGCGAGCGCCCTGAGGCCCAGCGAGCACCGGCCCCGCAGGTCCGACAGGATCGCGGTCAACGCCGCCTCAGCCCACGGAAACTCCCCGGTGAGGCGCTCGATCATGGTGTCGATGACCTCCTTCGAAGGCATGGGCGTGATCGGCAGCGGCTTTTGAAGAGCCAGATGCCGTTCAATCTCCGCTCGGTCCTGCTTGTCGGAACTGGGCATGATGGGTGACTTGCAAACGACATGCTGCAGCCCCTCGGGGACAACCTGCTCCACCGAAACCGCTGGACTTGCATGACTCACTCCCCGGTCGGACTGGCGTGGGGCCATCAACAGCAGCCGAATCTTTGCCTGGGCATCTTCGTTCCAGCCTAACGAGAGTGTGTCGCTCCGTGCTCCGCGCTTCATGGCCTCAGCGAGCAGGAGGTTCCAAAGAGGACACCCGAGTTCTTCAAAGTCGTCAGCAAGGCAGCTCACCTGGTACCCATCGCGGCCCAGGCCCCCGCCGAGCTCGCAGTACAGCAGCCGAAGGCAAAGCAGTGCGTCATCCAGATCCTCCAGACTCCATGCCACGGGCTGCAGCTCCGGCGGCCGAGCCCAGGCTTCCAGCGTCTGCATGCAGACATGCCGGACGTGCTTGCTCACCTGCTCCCGGATCGTGAGCGACTGCAGGCGCGGGGTGGGCTCCGTTCTGATCCGCCGCAGTTCGTCCCCAGACCCCAGGTAGGTCTTGATCAGCGCCAGCTGGGCGTCAAGGCGCGGGTCCAAGTCAACGGCGGCCTCTTGCAAGGCAGCTTCAAGCGCGAAGCCGACAGGCGCCGCGAACAACTGATGCTTGTGCAGTTCGACCGCGGCCTGCAGATATGCCCGGGCCCGCACTTCAAATGACCAATCGGCACGCGATGCATTGAACAGGCTCCTGCGCAGAGCGCCCCACCCTTGGGGCGGTGCCTTGCTGAGCAACAGGATCTGAAGGACATTGATCGCCAACTCGCTCTCGGCGCTGGAGTCCAGGTACTGCCGAATCTCACTCAGCAGCATCGTCACCCTGGAGCTCTGGCCTGTATCGATCGCGCAAGCTCTCTCCCGCGCACTTTCGATACCACTATCGCGCTCCACGTTCCGCTGACTTGCCTGAGCCATCACCGACTCCCCTAGAGCCTCCACACCAGGATGGTCAGGATAGAAATCGATGGGCAAGGGAGTCAATGCAATCTCAAGCGGCCTACGGATTGGAGACTTCGGGGTGCTTGAACGGTGTTGGAGCCGCTGCTATCGGGGAACTCTCGGCCAGGATTTGGCCGCGATTTCAAGGAGCCTCCGCAAGGTCTTGATGGTGTTGAGGAACTCCTGGCCACGGCTAGGTAGAACGGACGACTCTCGGCCACCAGCCGGCAAGCGGCGCGGGGCGGCGGGACTGGCTCTCCCGGGGGGAGGAGGAGTTGAAGCCGTTGCGGCTGCGCCGAAAGCGGCCAACCTTTGGGTTCAACACTAGGCCAACCTATGGGTTAAGTCACAACCGCAGCACTCGCCATGACTTAACCCATAGCTTGGCCTCATTGGCCAAGGTTAAGTTAAATCCGCTCCCGGCCAACTTTTGCTTCAACCGCAACACGGCACGGCGATTCTAGGAGGCGGAACTGCTCCGTCCGGCCATAGGCGAGCCGGGCGCTTGAGGTGGATCAACTCACCTGTAGTCAAGTGAAAAGCGCCCGTCCCGGCCTTGAATCCTTCCCGTCAGCTCCTGGCTGAGATCGCTCCTTGACATGCTGGCGGCTGCGAATCGCAGGTGACGCGAGAGCACTGCCAAGCTCGGGAGCTAGCCCCTCCTGGCCTTCTGTACGCGAATAAACCGTCAGTTACGGACTGGATGCGGGGGGCGGTCACGCGCAGCCGAGTAGTAATGGCCAAGCCCTTCCAAGACGGTTTGAGGCTGCAAGCCGTCGGCCAGCCCCATTCATGCAACGACCGCTTACGCCAAACGCGGTCACTCGACGCTCAATCCCGGCATCGCGGCACGTTCAACTGAGGGCTGCGCTGAAAGCAGCTTCACCGAGCCGGCTCGAGCATTCACCCGTCTGTGTTTAGTTGAGATGCCCCAAAGGAATCTTGAAGATCCGAAAGTTGGGCTTTGCGGTGTCGAACTGCATTTGCCCCGAGAAGGCGTGGTTGAGGTGATTGGTCGACGCCCACAGATTGCCTTCGCGGTCGAAGGCCAAGGTGTCGGGCCAGATCCACTCGGGCCCCTCGACCAGCGTCCGGACGCCCCAGGATGTCGGGTCAATCTGCTGGATGCGGTTCAGCGTGATGTTGGTGACGTAGATCTGGCCATCAGGGCCAACGGCCATGCCATCAGAACCTCCGCCGATCCGGACCGGACCGATCACATGCGCCTCAAGATCGGCGGGCGGCTGAGCGTCACCCCGGATGTGTCGGGTGTCCAGCGCATAGACCGCGTCGCCGGTCGTGATGGACCAGTACAGCCGCTCGCCGTCCGGACTGAGCGCGATGCCGTTGATCCCTACTCGAAGCGCCTGACCCGGCAGGGCGGGCTCGTCGTTCACGAACAAGGGACGGTCGGGATCGTCGCCGGTGAGGGGCGAGCGGTCCAGTACGCGGCGGCTCAAGCCGGTCTGCAGATCGAGCACGATGATGCCGCCCGCGGCGCCGTTCTCCGCGCGACTGCCGCTGTCGCTGATGTAAGCCAGTTGGCGTCGCTCGTCCAGCGCCAGGTCATTCAGGAAGCTGGTCTTGCGGTCGGCCACCGCGTCGGGCAACGGATAGCGTCTGAGCTCGCGGCCGCTCTCGATATCGAAGATCACGAGCTTCTGCGCGCCGGGCGCCGCCTCGACGTCTCCGGCGGCGAAGCCCATATCCAGCGCCCACAGCTGATTCTTGCTGTCTATGGCGAAACCGAGCACATTGCGCAGCCCGTCGGGGCGATTCAGCGCGTGCAGGCCCCAATTCGGGAATGGCTCCAGAGTCACGCGTCCGGCACGCTCGATCAGCCGGTTCAGTGTGGCGGGCACCCGCGCATCGACGAGCCGCGCGGTGCTGACGAATACCTGTCCTTGTCGGTCGACTTTGACACCGTGCAGGGGCGCACGTTTGAAGACGTCCGCCTGGGCGTAGGCCTGAGCTTGCGCCGACGACGCAAAGTTCCATTGACTCTGGGTCCAGGCGTACTGCAGCTCCGCCTGGGCCCTGACGGGCTGGGGCTGGGCCCAGGTCATGGTCGATGCGCCGAGCAGCGCCACACCGCTGACCAGCGCCCAGGCCAGCATCGAGGGAAAACTCTTGAGTTTCATGATGGTTCCTATAGCCGTGGAGGCGCGGATGCGCAGCCTTACACAGCGGTGACGGGCATCACACCCGCAAGATCAAGCGCCCGAAGCACCCGGACCACGGGGGGCTTGCGCAGCCAGCTCCGGGCTTGGTCCCGGTAGGACAGGTAATGCCGGGTGCCCCGGTGGGCTTCCAGCGCGGCCATATCGCTGTAGGTCTCAACAATATGGAAGACCTCGGGTTGCTCGGCGTCGCAGTAGAGGTCGTAGCGCTGGTTGCCGGGTTCCTGGCGGGTGGCCCGGACCAGCTCACGCAGGGCCGAATCCACGGCGCTGCGGAACTCGGGCAAGGCTTCCAGGGTGGCAAGGATATGAATGCTCATGAGGATGTTGGGGGTCAGGCCTTGCGGCTGGGTTGATAGCGTTCAAGCCAATGGGCGTAGGGGGCGGGCAGCAGCCACGGCGCACGCTCCAGCTTCAGGGCTTGTGCTGCGGCATAGGGCCAATGCGGGTTGGCCAGATGGGCACGGCCGACAAGCACCAGATCCAGCTGCCCCTGGTTCAGCGCCTGTTCCGCCACGATCGGGTCCTCAAAGCCCCAGGCTGCCGAAACGGGCAGCCCCGCCTCTTCACGCAGCCGCGCGGCAATGGGCGCCAGAAAGCCCGGGCCCCAGGGAATCTGTGCTGTTGGGGTTGAAAAGCCGATGCTCACGTTGAGCAGGTCCAGGCCGGCCTGCTTGAACTGACGTGCCAGGTCCACGGATTCCAGCAGCGCAGCTTCGTCACGCCCATCGAACTCCAGCACACCCAGGCGTGCGGTCAGGGGCAAGCGCTCCGGCCACACGGCCCGCACGGCACGCAAGGTGTCGAGCAGGAAGCGAGCACGGTTCGGTGCGCTGCCGCCGAACTCGTCATCGCGGGCATTGGCATAGGTGGACAGAAAACTCTGGCCCAGATAGCCATGGGCGAAGTGCAGCTCCAGCCATTCGAAGCCCGCCTCCAGAGCGCGGCGAGCGGCCTGCACAAAGTCGCTCTGCACGCGCTGGATGTCGTCCCGGCTCATGGCACGAGGGACGCGGTCCAGATTCGCACCGAAGGCGATGGACGAAGGAGAGATCGTGGGCCAGGCTGTCTCGTCGGCCTCGGGAATGTGATCGTCGCCCTCCCAGGGGCGGTGGGCACTGGCTTTGCGGCCGGCATGACCGATCTGGATGCCGGGCACCGCGCCGGCGCGCCGGATGGCCTGGGCAATCGGTGCCAGCGCCTCGGCCTGCTCATCGGACCAGAGCCCCAGGCAGGCCGGAGTGATGCGGCCCTCGGGCGAGACGGCCGTGGCCTCGACGATGACCAGGCCGGCACCGCCGCGGGCCAGGGCCGTGTAGTGCGGCAGGTGCCAGTCGCTGGGCAGGCCATCACGGGCCATGTACTGGCACATGGGCGGTACGCCGATGCGGTTGCGCAGCGTGATGTCTTTCAGGCGCAGGGGTTCGAACAGCTTAGACATAGGGGCTAGAAGTTGGGCGAGAGTGGGATTGGCAAGACGGGGCAGGCGCTGGATCACAGGCGCACAACGACCTTGCCCTGGGTGCTGCCTTGGCCCAGCCGGCGCAGGGCGGCCGGCACGGCCTCAAATGCGATGACGTCCTGAATCTGCGGCTGGATCAGCCCATCCGCCACCCAGGCCGCCAGGCTTTCACCGGCGCGGGCGATGCGTGCCAGATCGCTCGCATCCCCGTGCTGGTAGGCAAAGCCCAGGGCCACATCGTGGAGGGAGATGGCCTTGCCCCAGGGGGGCAGCGTTGCATCGCTGGGGCGGCCCACCACGCAGACGATATGGCCGTTGTGCCGCAGCAGGGGCAGCAGCTGTGTTGCCGACTCGGCCGAGACCAGATCGATGATGGCGTCCACGCCGCGGCCCTGGGTGAGGCGCATGACAGCGTCCACCACATTCGCCTGGCGGTAGTCGATGACGGCATCGGCACCGAGGGCGCTGACCCGCGCTGCCGAACGCGAGCTGGTGGCGAGCACGCGCACGCCCTGCTCCTGCTTGGCCAGCTGGACGGCGAAGCCTCCCACGCCACCGCCGGCTGCCGTGATCAGCACGGTCTGGCCCGGGCGAAGCGGGAACTTCAGGAACAGGGCCTGCCAGGCCGTCAGACCTGCACAAGGCAAGGTGGCCGCCTGCTCGAACGACAGCCCATTGGGCAGCCGGCTCAGCACCTGGGCGTCCACCACCACCTGCTCGGCGAAGCCGCCCCAGCGGTAGAGGTTGCACAAGGCCATCACGCGCTCGCCGATGCCCCAGCCCGTCACGCCCGGACCGAGGGCATCGATCTCGCCCGCGGCATCGATCCCCAGCACATGCGGCAGGCTCAGGCCAGCCCCGCTGCGCGCAAACTTGTAGTCCACCGGATTGAGGCTGGAGGCCCGGACTCGCAGGCGCACCTCGCCCGGCCCCGGCTCGGGCGCAACGACCTCGGCCAGGCGGAGTTGGAAGTCCGTCCCAGCTTCGGTCAGCAGCAAGGCTTTCATGGTCATGCCTCCCCGAATCCGTCGACCTTCACTGACGCGAGGCCGCAGCCAGGGCCAGCAAGAGTTCTTGCGCGACCAGGTGCGAGGACTGGGGATTCTGTCCGGTGATCAGCTGGCCATCACGAATGGCAAAGGCCTGCCAGTTCGCGCCCCCCTCGAAGCGGCCACCCAGTTCGCGCAGACGCGCCTCAAGCATGAAGGGCACGACCTTCTCAAGGCCCACGGCCACTTCCTCGGCGTCGGTGAAGGAATTGACGCGCAGATCCTTCACGATGGACTGGCCATCCGGGCGCCGGGCCGTCACCAGGCCGGCCGCACCATGGCAGACGGAAGCGATCAGCTTCTTGGCCGCGAAGGCGCGCTCCACCGCGCGGGTCACGCCGGCATCGACCGGCAGGTCCCACATCGTGCCGTGGCCGCCCGGGAAGAAGACGGCATCGAAGCTGGCGCCGTCGAAGTCTGCGGCCTTGGGCGTCGCAGCGATACGGGCCTGCAGGGCTGCATCGGCCAGGAAACGCTCGACGACGGGGTCGTTCTGACCCACGGGCTTCAGGCTGCCTGGGTCAATGGGTGCGGGGCCGCCGGCCGGCGAGGCCAGCGTCACCTCGGCGCCGGCATCCACCAGCGCGTAGTAGGGCACGGCCAGCTCCTCGGCCCACAAGCCTGTGGGCTTGCCGGTATCGCCCATGCGGGCGTTGGAGGTGACGATCATCAGGATGCGGGAGCTCATGGAATTTCCTTTCGGGGTGTGTGGAATGGCCGACGCTCAAAGCGCGGCCTGCAGGATCTGGCGGCTGATGTCCAGCGTGACATCGCGGCGCTCGCCCAGCGCGGTCAGGCCATGGGCCTCGAGCTGCTTGATGACGGGCTCCACCGCATCGGCGCCCAGCGCGTAGGCCGACAGCCGGGTGGGAATACCCAGGCTCTCGAAGAAAGCCTCGGTGCGCCGGATGGCGGCATCGATGCGCGCCTCTTCAGCGCCTTCGCGCAGCTGCCACACGCGTTCGGCGTACTGCAGCAGCTTCTCGCGCTTGGCCGAGCGGCGCACCTTCAGATTGGCCGGCAGCACCACGGCCAGGGTGCGGGCATGGTCGATGTCGTGCAGCGCCGTCAGCTCATGGCCGATCATGTGGGTGGACCAGTCCTGCGGCACGCCCGCGCCGATGAGGCCGTTGAGCGCCAAGGTGGCGGTCCACATCAGGCTGGCCCGTGCTGCTGCGTCATGCTCGGTAGCCAGCACCTGGGGGCCAATGTCCACCAGGGTCTGCAGCAGGGCCTCGGCCATGCGGTCCTGCACATGGGCCTGGGCGGGGTAGGTCAGGTACTGCTCCATCACATGCGTGAAGGCATCGGCCACGCCATTGGCCAGCTGGCGGATCGGCAGCGAATCCATCTTCGCCGGGTCCAGGATGCTGAAGCGCGGGAACACATGGGCGCTGTGGAACACGCGCTTGGCCTGGGTGGCGCGTCGGGTGATCACGGAGCCAGCGTTCATCTCCGAGCCGGTGGCCGGCAGGGTCAGCACACTGCCAAAGGGCAGCGCCTGCTTCACGTCGGTGCCGCCGGTCTCCAGGATGTGCCAGGGGTCCTGCGGGTAAGGCACCGCAGCGGCCACGAACTTGGTGCCGTCGATGACCGAGCCACCGCCCACAGCCAGCAGGAAGTCCAGCCCTTGCGAGCGCACCTGTTCAACGGCGCGCATCAGGGTCTCGTAGCTCGGGTTGGGCTCAATGCCGCCGAACTCCTGGACCAGGCGGCCCTGCAGGGCCTGGCGCACCTCGGCCAGGGTGCCGTTGCGCTCGGCGCTGCTGCCACCGTAGAGCAGCAGCACTCGCGCCTCGCTGGGCACATGCTGACTCAGCTGCGCGATCGCGCCGGTGCCGAAATGGATGGCGGTGGGGTTGTGGAAGCTGAAGTTCTGCATGATGGGAATGCTTGATCCGTGGAGAGAGGGGGCGGGCCGTCGCTCAGCGCTTGGCCAGGGCCGCGATCAGCGCCTGGGCCAGCGCCTGGTCCGAGAAGGGGTTCTGGCCGGTGATGAGCTCGCGGTCCACGACCACATGCGGCTCCCAGGCCTTGGCGAAGCGCATGTCGCCACCGGCCGTGGCCATGGCGCGGGCAGGGTAGTAGCGCAGCTTGTCGCCGTTGAGCGAGGCTTCGAACACGGCTTCCTCGGCATCGGCAAAGATGGTCATGCGATAGCCGCTGTAGATCCAGTTCTTGGCCTGGCCCGTGTTGGCGTCACCCAGCGCTCGTTCATAGCTCTGGGGATCGTCCTGGGCGGCCAGCAGGGTGATGGGGCCATGGCAGATCGCGGCGGTCGGCTTGCCCTGCGCATGGAAGTGACGCAGCACCTGCCCCACCAGCGGGTTGTTGGCCAGATCGATCATGGGCGCGTGGCCACCGGGAATGAAAACCGCGGCATAGCGATCCAGGCCGGCCTTGATCACCTCGGGCAGCGACTGGACCTGATGGGCCTGGGTCAGCTGGTCCACCACGCCGGCAATGCGCTTCATCTCCTGTGCATCGCCGCGGAAGTACTGCGGGTCCACCGAGCGTTGGTCGGCCTGCGGGCGGTTGCCACGCGGCGTAACCACGGTCAGCCGGTAGCCGGCGCGCTGCAGGGCATCAGCCGGCACGCCGAACTCGTTGAGGTAGTAGCCGGAAGGGAAGGTCTTGCCGTCGCGCAGAGGCAAGGCGGTTTCGCTGGACAGCAGCACCAGCACCTCACCCTTGGGTGCGGCCGTGGCCAGGGTGGACAGGCTCAGCGCCACGGTGGTCAGCAGGACTTTGAACAGAGTTTTCATGGCAGTTTGAAATCGGACAGGTTGATCGGCGGGGCGGGCTTCTCAGCCCTTGGGTCGAGACTGTATTGATCTGATAAGTGCGGATAAACTGGTCAAATTGAAATTCTTTGATTACATGGGTGAATAAATGTCGCGGCAGTTCGATCCCGTGCAACTGGGCAGCATCGAGTTGTTCTGCAAGGCCGCCGAGTTGGGCAGCTTCACGGCTGCCGCCGAGTTGCTGGGAGTGACGCCCGCCTCGGTGAGCCGCTCGATCAGCCGGTTGGAGACGCGCCTGGGCGTGCGTCTGTTCACTCGGACCACCCGCAGCGTGCGCCTGACCAGTGATGGTGAGCTGTACCGCGCCGAATGCCAGCAGGCGCTGGAGCAGATCGCCGAAGCGGAGCGTGCCATCACCGGCCAGCAAAGCGAGCCCAAGGGCCTGGTGCGTGTCAGCGTGGGCACGCTCTACGGGCACCACCGCCTCGTGCCCCTGCTGCCGGGCTTCATGGCGGCCTATCCGGGTGTGGAGGTCGAGCTCAATGTCTCGAACCGGAACATCGACTTCGTGGAGGACGGCTACGACCTCGCCATCCGCCTGGGCGAGCCGCGTGACTCACGCCTGGTGGCGCGCAAGTTGGAGGAGGCCACCGTTGGCGTGTTCGGTGCGCCCGACTACTTCCGGCGCCGGGGCAAGCCGCGCACGCTGGAGGAGCTCGCGGCGCACGACCTCATCCAGTTCGTGCTGCCCAGCACGGGCCGGCCCATGCCCTGGATCTTCCGCAATGCGGCAGGCGAGGACATCGACTTCAGCTTCAAGAGCCGCCAGCGGGTGCATGAAGATGTGCTGGCAGGCGTGGGCTGGGCCATCGCGGGCGGTGGCCTCTTCCAGATCTACCATTTCGTGGCCCGCGAGGCGGTGAAGGCGGGGCAGCTGATCGAGGTGATGCAGGGCGCCGGGGGACGCTCCCGCTCCTTTCATGTGCTCTACCCCCAGAACCGCCACCTCTCGGCACGGGTTCGGGCCTTCGTGGACTACCTCGCCAAGGCGGTCGGCGCGGCAACGGCGCCCAAATCCCCCTGAAACGCCCGCCGCCATTGCTGCGGTGAGGTCTTGAAGCTGCGCCTAAAGTGCAGCCGCAAGGACTCGGCGGATCCGAAGCCGGCCAGCCCGGCCACGGCCTCGATCGATTGGTCGGTGCGCTCCAGCAGGTTCTGCGCGCGCTGAAGCCGCTCGGTCAGCAGCCACTGATGCACCGTTGTGCCCGTGATGGTCCGGAACAGGCGGGTGAAGTGGCGCCGGCTCATGCAGGCGGCAGCGGCCAGGGTGTCGAGCGTGTGGGGCTCGTGCAGGCTCGCGCGCACATCGGCCAGCAGCTGGGAGAGCCGGCTGCTGCCCTGGGTCAGTGGCAGGGGCTGGTGGATGAACTGGGCCTGACCGCCGGATCGATGTGGCGCGACGACCAGTCGCCGGGCCAGCTCCGTTGCCTTGCTGCTGCCCAGGCGCTGGCGGACGAACTGCAGGCAGGCATCGATGCCGGCCGCCGTGCCCGCCGAGGTCATGAGGCCGGGCTCCTCGACATAGAGCACATCGGGCAGCAGCTCCACTTCCGGATAGCGCTCTGCCATGCGCTTGGCGTACTCCCAGTGCGTGGTGGCGCGCTTGCCGGCCAGCAGGCCCGCCTCCGCCAGGACATGAGCGCCCAGACACAGGCCGATCACGTCCGCACCACGCGCATGCGCCTGGCGCAAGAGCGTGAGCAGCGGCTCGGGCGGCCGTTCCTCCACGTCGCGCCAGCTGGGCACCACGATGACATCGGCCGCAGCCGCTTGCGCCAGATCGCGCAGGCCCGACAGCTCATAGCCCATGCTGGTGCGCAAGGGCTGAGGCTCCGCGGCACACACAAAGACCTCGAAGGCCGGTGACGGCCCGAAGGCTTCACCGAACACCACGCCGGGAATCGCCAGATGAAAGGGGCTGACACCCCGGAAGGCGATCACGGCGACTCGGATCGCTGGGGGCGTCACAGTACCAGCCGCAAGTTTCTTTCTCGTCATCAAGGGCCTGACATTGAATGGCCCGATCTTGCCGCAAACCATTGTTCAGGCCAATGGGCGGATCGGCGTCGCGCTCAAAGAATTCAGGCTCAGACCCATTCAACAAAGGCACAACAGCATGAACCGGCCCGCCCTGATCGTCATCGACCTGCAGAACGACTATTTCCCCGGGGGCGCCTTCCCCCAGCACAACGCCGAAGAGACGCTCTCGAGCGTCTTCAATGCCATCCTGCGTGCCAGGCAGAAGGGTATGCCCGTGATTCACGTTCAGCACGTCGCCGACCGCAGCCAGGGCCTGGCGCCGTTCTTCAACGCAGACACTCATGGCGTCGCGATCCACGCGGACATCCTGGATGCTGCGCCCGACGCGCCCATCGTCATCAAGCGCTTTGCCGACAGCTTCGAGCAGACTACGCTTCACGAAACGCTGCAGAACTTGCAGGTGAACGAGCTGCTGCTGTGCGGCATGATGACCCAGAACTGCGTGACGCACACCGCGCTCTCGCGCAAAGCCGACCTGTACCGCCAGGTCACAGTGCTGAGCGATGCCTGCACCACGGTCAGTCCCTTGCTACATGCCATCGCCCTGCATGCCCTGTCCACACGGGTCCATCTGGCGACGGTGGCCGAGGCGCTGCCGGGCATGCCCGAGGCCGCATAGATTGCTGAGGCCATGACCCTAGTAGCGCCCGATTTGATGTTGTTGAAGCGACACGGTTTACTGAAGTCGGGGCGACTCAGAAGTTGAAGTAGACGTAGGTCTTGCCCTTGATCTGTCGACGATGGAATGAGCCACGCAAGCAGCTGAACTTTGCCTGCTCAACGCTTCGAGCCATGTCCAACAACTCGGCGTACGAGGTTTGTGCGCCGATAGACAGGTCAGTGAAGAATGAGCGCTTGGCTGCCCTACGGATTCTCTTTTGTATGGTCACTCCGTCCCGCGCTCAGCGGCTGGCCGCCGCGCGCATGGCGCGCGCCACATAGGCCATGCCGGCCGCGATGATCAGGGCCGCGCTCAGCAGCGGCGGGCCCCACTGGTCCAGGCGCAGGGTCTCGCCCTTGAGCAGCTGCATCATCTGCTGGTACTGGCCCAGGCCGGGCAGCCAGTAGTGCCAGGCCGCATCGGCACCGGGGTTCATGATGGCGATCAGGGGCATGAGGCTGAAGACCATGATCACCAGATTGGCGCTGGCCTGCGCCTCCTTGAAGGTCTTGGTGCGTATGGCCACCGCCATCAGCAGGGCGCCCATGGCCGCGGCCACCGGCAGCAGCAGCAGGGCAAAGCTGGCCGCATCCGCCCAGCCGAAGCGGAACTGCGCGGCCAGGGCATCGCTCTTGATCAGCAGCTGGGCCGGCAGAAAGCTGAAGCTGGCCAGGGCCGCCACCACGGCGCCCATCAGGGCCACGGCCAGCCATTTGCCCAGCACCAGGGCGCCGTGTGGCACCGGGTTGGCCAGCAGGGGCTCCAGGCTCTGGCGCTCACGCTCGCCGCTGGTGGTGTCCAGGGCGGCGGTGAGCGCGCCGTAGAGCACGGCCATGATCACGAACATGGGGATGATGCCGGTGATGCGCGCGGCGCGCGCACCGGGGCTGGCCAGGTCGCGCTCGGTGAGACCCACGGGGCTGAGCAGCTCGGGGCTGACGCCGCGCAGCATCAGCTGCAGGCGCGCGCGCTCCTCGTTGAAGCCGCGCACCAGGCGCGCCACGCCGCCGCCGCTGGCGCTGGCCCGGGTGTTGGCACTGTCGGTCACCACCTCCAGCTCCAGCTCGGCGCCGCGCGCCAGGGCATTCTCGAAGTCCGGCGGCACCACCAGCACGGCCTGGCCCAGCGTGGCCTCGCGCAGCTGCCGCTCATAGTCCGCCGGCGCCTCCTTGACGCTGAAGTTCTGGCGCTGCAGATAGTTCACCAGGGTGGGCGCCTGCGCCACGCCGGCCACCAGGATCTCGCGCTGCTCGGCCTGCTTTTCGAACTGAGCCACCAGCATGGACAGCATGAAGAGCATCAGCGGCCCCATCAGCAGGCCCGGCAGGGACACGCGCAACAGGGTGCGGCGGTCACGCAGGGCCTCGCGCAGCTCCTTGAGAAAGACGATCAGGATCTGGTTCATGCGGCCTCCCGGGCCGGGGCGAAGGCGAGGGCCACGAAGGCGTCCTCGAAGTTGGCGCAGCCGGCCTGCTGCTTGAGCTCGTCCACGCTGCCACGGGCCACCGAGCGGCCCTGGGCCACCACCACCACCTCGTCGCAGAGGTACTCCACCTCCTGCATGATGTGGGTGGAAAAAACGATGCACTTGCCCTGCTCACGCGCCAGGGTGCGCAGGGCGCCGCGCAGGCTGCGCGTGGCCAGCACATCCAGGCCGTTGGTGGGTTCGTCCAGCACGATATTGGCCGGGTCATGCACCAGGGCGCGGGCCAGGGCGGTCTTCATGCGCTCACCCTGGCTGAAGCCCTCGGCCCGCCGGTCCAGGATGGCGCCCAGCTCCAGCAGCTCGGCCAGCTCCTCGGCGCGGCGGCTGGCGGCCGCGGCGCTCAGGCCCTGGAGCTGGCCGAAGTAGACAATGTTCTCGCGCGCCGTGAGCCGCGGGTACAGGCCATGGGCGTCGCCCAGGATGCCCATGCGGGCCAGGGCCTGGCGCGGCTGCCGCAGCACATCGACGCCATCCACCGCGATGGCGCCGGCCTCCGGCCGGAACAGGCCGGCCAGCATGCGCAGCGAGGTGGTCTTGCCCGCGCCGTTGGCGCCCAGCAGGCCTGTGATGCGGCCGTCGCCCGCGCTGAGCGAGACCTCGCGCACGGCCTCCACCCAGCCGCCCTGGCGGCGGCCCAGCCAGCCGGCCCAGCCGGGCTGGCGCTGCGAGGCGGTCTTGAAACGCTTGCTGATGCGGTCAATCGTGATCACGGGCGCGTCTCCGCGGTGGGGCGGGCCGCCGAGGCCGGCAGCTCGGGGTTGGGGGGCACAAAGGCCGGCGGCAGAGGCATGCCGGCGGCGCAGTCGGTCTTGAGCGCCAGGGCCTGCTCATCGGTCCGGGCCTCGATGAAGCGGGCCAGGGTGTCGCGCATGCAGGGCAGGCCCATCACGCCGTGGCCGGCGCCGGGCACCAGCTGATGGCGGGCCCGCGGGCCCAGGGCCTGCAGCACCCGCTCGCCATGGCGGGGCGGGGTGGCGGGGTCGGCACCGCCGCTGAGCAGCAGCACCGGGCTTTGCGCCCGAGGCATCGTGTAGAAGGCCGCCGGCACCTCGCCGCGCGGCCAGTCGCGGCAGACCCGGGCGTAGAAGGCCGACGGGCCGCGCAGCCCGGCCGGGTCGGGGCCCGCCAGGCGCGGATAGTCCTCGCTGCAGATCACCGAGAAATGCATGCCGGTGGAGAGCTGGCCGCTGCGCCCGCCGCCCGCCCCGCTGGACAGGCCCAGCAGGGCCTCGAAATGGCCCTGCGCCGCCTGGCTGATCGCCGCCGGCAGGGCGCTGCGCAGGCTGGGCACATAGAGCGGCGTGCGCAGCAGATGGAACACATCGTCCGGCTGCAGGCGCAGGGTCTCGCTGCGGCCGGTGAGGGGATGGCGCAGGCTCAGCTCGCGCGGCAGGCCGGCCAGCAGCCGCTCCCACTGGGCTCGCAGGTTCGGGAAGGCGCGCGCGCAGCCGGGCTCGGCGGCGCATTCGTTCAGCAGGGCGTTCAGGGCGTCGTAGCCGTCCTGGCTCAGACTCAGGGGCAGCACGCCATCGGGCGGGGCCAGGCCGTCCAGCACGGCGCGGCGCACCGCGGCCGGGAACTGCCGCAGATAGTCCAGGCCGGCGCGCGTGCCGTAGCTGCCGCCGATCACATTCCACTGCGCCACGCCCAGGGCCTGGCGCACCGCGTCCAGATCCTGGGAGGCGATCCAGGTGCTGTAGAAGCGCAGATCGCCATGCGGCCGCTGCTGCAGGGTGTCGCGACACTGCTGCAGCTCCCTCAGCATGGCCTCGCGATCCAGCTGCTGGCTCAGGGGCAGATAGCGCTCGTCCCGGCAGGCCAGGGAGGCGCTCTTGCCCGTGCCGCGCTGGTCCACGAAGACCAGATCGCGGCGCTGGTTGAGCCGGTCCATGCGGCTGCTCAGCAGGGGCAGCAGCTCGATGGCCGACTGGCCCGGCCCGCCCGCCAGGAAGACCACCGGGTCGGGCAGCTTGTTGCGCGCCAGGGCGGGCACCACGGCCAGGGCCAGCGTGATCTGCCGGCCCTGGGGCTCGGCCGGGTTGAGCGGGCGCTGCAGCTGGCCGCACAGCAGCTCGGTGGGGAAGCCGGCCAGACGACAGGGCTTGAGCTGCAGGGGCGGCGCGGCGGCCGCGGCCGGGGCGGCGTGCAACAGGGCGGCGGCCGCGCCGATGAGCAGGCCGGCCAGGCGCGCGCGCCGGCCCGCGGGCGGGCGTGACGACGCTGCGGCGCCCTCCCAGGCAAATCGTTTCATGGTGTCCGTGGCAGCGAGTTGCGACGGCCGGATTGTGCGCAGCTTCCGGCCCGGTGCCGCACCCCCATCGGACGAATGGCGCGCCGGGCCGATCAATGGCAAGCCGGCTCTGCTAGGCTGGCCCCGTTGTTCACTCCCTGCCCCGGAGGCCCCATGCCGCATCTGCCCCGCTTTCATCGTCTCGCCCTCGGCCTGCCGGCCCTGGGCCTGGGCCTGCTGCTGAGCGCCTGTGCCAGCGGCGGTGGCGGCACGGCCAGCGTGAGCGGCACGGCCAGCTACCGCGAGCGCATGGCCCTGCCGCACCAGGCCGTGTTCGAGGCGGTGCTGGAGGATGTGTCCCTGGCCGATGCACCGGCCCGGGAGCTGGGCCGCTTCAAGCTGGACGGGCCCCAGGTGCCGGTGCGCTTCCAGATCGCCTACGACCCGGCGCGCATCGAGCGCCACCACCGCTATGCGGTGCGCGCCAGCATCCGCCTGGACGGCCGCCTGCTCTTCACCACCGACACCCTGCACCAGGTGCTGGGCGATACCGGCGTGAACCAGGTGGAGCTGATGCTGGTGCGCGTGGCCCCGGCCCCGGATCAGGGCACGCCGGCCACCTCGGTCACGCGGTAAGTGCCACGCCCGGCGGCCTTGGCCTCGTAAAGCGCGGCATCGGCCGCGGCCATCAGCGGGGCCGGCTCGGCCCGGCCGGCCCGGCAATAGGCCAGGCCCAGGCTCAGGGAGACCCGCTGCGGCCCGCTTTCCAGCGCGAAGGGCGGCTCCATGGCCTGCAGGATCTTGGCGCAGACCAGCTCGGCCTCGGCCGGCGCCCCCAGCTGCTCCAGCAGCAGCACGAACTCGTCGCCCGCCAGGCGCGCCACCATATCGGTGCTGCGCACACAGGCCTGCAGACGCCGCACCAGCTCGCGCAGCACCGCATCGCCCGCGGCATGGCCCAGGCCGTCGTTGATCTGCTTGAAGCGGTCCACGTCCAGAAAGAGCAGGGCCAGGCCTTGCCCGCTGCGGCGCGCCCGCGCCAGGGCCTGGGGCAGGCGCTCCTCGAGCTGGCGGCGGTTGGGGCTGCCGGTCAGCGGATCGCTGCGGGTGAGCCGGTCCAGATGCTGCTCCACCAGCTTGGCGGCCGTGATGTCGCTGCCCAGGGTGTAGATGCCGGCCACGCTGCCATCCTCCAGCAGATCGGGCACGTACTCGATGCGCAGCTGGCGGCGCGTGCCGTCCCGGGCCTCCACCTCCACCTCGAAATCGGCCCGCTGCCCTGCCAGGGCCTGCAGCAGGGGGCGCTGGCGGCTCGCATAGTCGGCCGGGGGCAGCAGATCGACCAGGCGCCGGCCCAGAGCGGCCTGCGGGTCCAGGCCCATCCAGTCGCGGAAGGTCTCGTTGAGGAAGACCAGATGCTGCTCGCGGTCGATATAGGAAATCAGGGCCGGCAGGTTGTCGGTGATGGTGCGCAGGCGCCGCTCGCCGGCCTGCAGCTGGGCCAGGGCCTGCTGCAGCTCGGTGGTGCGCTGGGCCACCCGCTGCTCCAGCGAGGCATTGAGCCCGGCCAGGGTGGCGTCATGCTCGGCCTGTCGTTGTGACAGCTCGCCCAGGGCCTGGGACAGCAGGGCCACCTCGCGGTAGCCGCCCACATGGGGCATGGCCTGGCCCCCGCCCAGGTGGCGGCGCGCGGCAATGGCCCGGCTCAGGACCCGCAGGGGCGCGGAGAGGCGGCGCGACAGCCAGAACGCCAGCGGCAGGGCCAGCGCGCACAGCAGCAGCACGATCCAGACGATCTGCTGGCGCAGGCGCTGGTGATCGGCCAGGGCCTGCGCCATGGGCTTGCGCAGCAGCACGGTCCAGCCCAGGCCGTTGTAGCTGCCCTGGCCCCGGGTGGGCGCGCTGACCACCAGATAGTCCACGCCGTCCACCCGGTCGCGCTGGGTCTGACCGGCGCGCTCGGGGTCGGGCAGCAGGCCGCGCAGGGGCTTGCCTTCCAGCGACTGCGGTCCCAGCAGCACCGTGCCATCGCGCGCAATCACCAGGGCCTCGGCCTCGTGCAGCTCCAGCGCGGCGTCCACCAGCTCGTTGCGGATCTGGCGGGCCCAGGCCCAGCTCAGATGCACGCCGAACACGCCCAGGGCCTGGCCCCGCTCATTGCGCAGCGGCCAGGCGAAGTCCACGAAGCGCCAGGGCTCGTTCTGCTGCGGCAGCAGCTTCTCCAGCAGCACGGCCGCATGCACATCGCCCACAAAAGCACCCTGGCGTGCGCCCTGCCACCAGGGGCGCTGCGAGACATCCACCCCCTCCAGCAGGCCGCCGGCCGCGGCCAGCACCCGGCCTTCGGTGTCGGCCACGCCCAGCCAAGCGAAGTGGGGCAGGCCCAGCTGGATCTGGTTGAGCGCGCGGCGCATGGCGGCCGGGTCTTCATGACGCTGGAAAAGTTCCAGCTGGGACAGCACCTTGACCTCGCGGAACTGCTGGGCCATGCCGCGGTCCAGCGCGTCGCGGAAGTCCAGCGCCACCTGGCGCAGGGACTCGGCGGCACGGCGCTCGGCATGGCGGCGGGCAAAGCCGTCCACCAGCAGGGCGCAGCCCAGCACGGCCAGCAGCACCGCCGCCAGAATGCTGGCGCTGAGCCAGTGCCCCAGGGAAAAGCGATCCTTGCGGGAGAGCGTGCTGTCCATCAGCACTTGTAGCGCGAGCCCGGCCTTGGCCACAAGCCGGGAAAGCCTGCGGCGCACCAAGACGGCGCAACACACCATGCACTCCCTCGGTGCCGTGCAGAATCGGCACCAGGGCGGGGCATTCCGACCCGCCGCGCCTGGGCACGGGGCTTGCGTCTGGCCCAGGGACACGCTGTTGGAGTGCGACCGATGCATGCCCTGACCCTCCCGCCCCCGGGACACCATGACGAGATGCTGCTGGCCAGCGGGGCGATACGCCCGCACTACCAGTCCTTTGCCCACTGGCTGCAGGCCCAGACACCGGAGGCCCTGGCCAAGAAGCGCTCCGAGGCCGATCTGCTCTTCCACAAGGTGGGCATCACCTTTGCCGTCTACGGCGACGAGGCCGGCGCAGAGCGCCTGATCCCCTTCGACACCGTGCCACGCATCGTGCCGGCCGAGGAGTGGCGCCTGCTGGAGGCCGGCCTGCGCCAGCGCGTGAGCGCGCTGAACAAGTTCCTCTGGGACATCTACCACGATCACGAGATCATCAAGGCCGGCCTGATCCCGGCCGAGCAGGTCTTTGCCAATGCCCAGTACCAGCCCGCCATGCAGGGCCTGGACCTGCCGCTGGGCATCTACGCCCACATCACCGGCGTGGACCTGATCCGCCACTCGGACGGTGGCTACTACGTGCTGGAAGACAATCTGCGCGTGCCCAGCGGGGTCTCCTACATGCTGGAGAACCGCAAGATGATGATGCGGCTCTTCCCCGAGCTCTTCGAGCGCTACCAGGTGGCGCCGGTGGCCCACTACCCCACCCTGCTGCTCAACACCCTGCGCCACGCCAGCACCGTGGACAACCCCACCGTGGTGGTGCTCACGCCCGGGCCCTTCAACAGCGCCTATTTCGAGCACGCCTTCCTGGCCCAGCAGATGGGCGTGGAGCTGGTGGAGGGGCAGGACCTCTTCGTCAAGGACGACTACCTCTACATGCGCACCACGGTGGGGCCGCAGCGGGTGGACGTGATCTACCGCCGCATCGACGACGCCTTCCTCGACCCCCTGGCCTTTCGCGCCGACTCCATGCTGGGCGTGCCGGGCCTGCTCTCGGTCTACAAGAAGGGCCATCTGATCCTGGCCAATGCCATCGGCACCGGGGTGGCGGACGACAAGTCCATCTACCCCTATGTGCCGGACATGATCCGCTTCTACCTGGGCGAGGAGCCCATCCTGCACAACGTGCCCACCTGGCAGTGCCGCAAGCCCGCCGATCTCGAACATGTGCTGGCAAACATGGCCGAGCTGGTGGTCAAGGAGGTGCATGGCGCCGGGGGCTACGGCATGCTGGTGGGCCCGGCCGCCACGGCCGCCGAGGTGGCGGACTTCCGCGAGCGCGTGCGCGCCAACCCCAGCAACTACATCGCCCAGCCCACGCTGTGCCTGTCCAGCTGCCCCACCTTCGTGGAGAGCGGCATCGCCCCGCGCCACATCGATCTGCGGCCCTTTGTGCTGACCGGCCGCGAGGTGCAGATGGTCTCGGGCGGCCTGACCCGCGTCGCGCTCAAGCAGGGCTCCCTGGTGGTCAATTCCTCGCAAGGCGGCGGCACCAAGGACACCTGGATTCTGGAGAACTGAAATGATGCCCCCACGCTCACTGTGTTCACTGCCCCCCACGGGGGCGCAGGCCTCCCTTGGGACGGCCCGGCGGGAGACCTGATCATGCTGTCAAGAACCGCTGCCCAGCTCTACTGGATGAGCCGCTATGTGGAGCGCGCCGAGAACCTGGTGCGCATGCTGGACGTGACGCACTCCCTGTCCCTGCTGCCGCAAAGCCGCGGCGCGCTCACCGAGCTGGCCGCGCCCCTGGCCGTGACCGGCGCGCTGGAGGCCTACAGCGCCCGTCACCCCAAGCTCGATGCCCAGGCCCTGTTCAACTTCATGGCCCTGGACCTGGAGAACCCGGCCTCGGTGCTGAGCTGCCTGAAGCTGGCGCGCGAGAACGCCCATGCGGTGCGCGGTCAGATCACGGCCGAGATGTGGGAGGCCATCAACAGCACCTGGCTGGAGGGCCGCCAGTTCCCCAAGCGCGGCATCCCCAGCGTCTCCAGCTTCTTCGACTGGGTCAAGGAGCGCTCCCACCTCTTCCGCGGCGCCACCTACGGCACCCTGCAGCGCAATGACGCCTACTGCTTCATCCGCCTGGGCACCTTTGTGGAGCGGGCCGACAACACCGCGCGCCTGCTGGACGTGAAGTCCCAGCTGATCGAGCCGGCGGTGGACTCCCTGATGCCGGTGGACGCGCCCAGCGAGAGCGCGCCCGACTTCTATGCCTGGAGCGCGCTGCTGCGCTCGCTCTCGGCCTTCGAGGCCTACCACGCCGCCTACCGCGACAGCCTGGACGGCCGCCGCGTGACCGAGCTGCTGATACTGCGGCCCGATGTGCCGCGCAGCTTGCGCGCCTGCTGCGACGAGATCGTGGCCATCCTGCCCCAGATCGAGGCCAACCCCGGCGCCCAGGACGCCGGCCGCCAGGTCAAGCTGCTGGCCGGCCGCCTGGCCCTGCGCCTGGAGTATGGTCGGGTGGACGAGATCCTGGACGCCGGCCTGCACCGCTGGCTGACCGGCTTCCTGGACGAGTCGGCCGGGCTGGGCGAGGCCATACGCAGCGCCTACCTCGAAGCCAACTGACGCTCACCCTCCCCTGCCCGCGCGGAGCCGGCCATGCACCTGCTGATCGCCCACGAAACCGTCTATCGCTACGAGCTGCCGCCCACGCGCAGCACCCAGTACCTGCGCCTGACGCCGCAAAGCGATGCGCGCCAGCGCGTGCTGCGCTGGGCGCTGGGCCTGCCCGCGCGCGCCAGCGAGTCGCGCGACGCCTACGGCAATGTGATGCATGTGCTGACCCTGGACCGCCCCGGTCTGGAGATCCATCTGCAGGCCCGCGGCGAGGTGGACACCGAGGACGGCCCGCCTCAGCCGGACGCCCAGGACGGCCTGCCCGCGCCGCTCTTTCTGCGCGAGTCGCCCCTGACCCAGCCCGACGCGGCCCTGCGCGAGTTCGTGCAGCGCTGCACCGGCGCCCCCGGCAGCCAGGAGCCCCTGGCCGCCCTGCACACCCTGATGCAGGCCCTGGGCGAGCACATGCCCTACACCCCCGGCGTCACCGATGCCGCCACGCCCGCGGCCCAGGCCTTTGCCTCGCGCCTGGGCGTGTGCCAGGACCATGCCCAGGTCTTCGTCACCTGCGCGCGCCTGCTGGGCCTGCCGGCGCGCTATGTCTCGGGCTATCTGGCGGCCGACGCCGAGCATGTGGCCAGCCACGCCTGGGCCGAGGTGCGCCTGCCCGGCCCCGCGGGCGGCTGGCTGGGCTTTGATGTGAGCAACCAGTGTCTGGCCGGCGGCCGCTATGTGAAGCTGGCCATCGGCGCAGACTATCTGGATGCCTGCCCCGTGCGCGGCATGCGCCTGGGCGGCGGGGGCGAAATCCTGCACACCCTGGTGCAGGTGACCCTGGCCGGGCAGGAAGCCCAGGCCCAGCAAGAGCAGCAATAATCGGCAGCCATGACGTATTGCGTTGCCATGCGGCTCCAGGCGGGCCTGCTCTTCGCCTCCGACTCGCGCACCAATGCCGGGGTGGACCACATCTCCACCTTCCGCAAGATGAATGTGTTCGAGCTGCCGGGCGAGCGCCTGATCTGCGTGCTCAACGCCGGCAATCTGGCCACCACGCAAAGCGTGATCAGCCTCCTGCGCCAGCGCTGCGCGCAGGAGGGCCAGCATCTGCTGAATGTGGCCTCGCTCTACGAGGCAGCCGAGCTGCTGGGCCGCACGCTCAAGGAGGTGGTGGCCCGCGACGCCAATGACGCCACCCTGGGCCAGGGCGTGGACTTCGGCGCCAACTTCATCCTCGGCGGCCAGATCCGGGGCGAGGCACCGCGCCTCTTCCACATCTACCCGCAGGGCAATTTCATCGAAGCCACCGAGGACACGCCCTACTTCCAGATCGGCGAGTCCAAGTACGGCAAACCCATCATCGACCGCGTGATCCGCTACGGCTCCAGCCTCAACGAGGCGACCAAGTGCACGCTGATCTCCTTCGACTCCACCATCCGCAGCAATCTCTCGGTGGGCCTGCCCATCGACATGCTGCTCTACCGCAGCGACAGCTTCGCCCCCGCGGCCCCGCACCGCGTGGAAGCCACCGACCCCTATTTCCTCAAGCTCAGCCGCGGCTGGGGCGAAGGCCTGCGCCGCGTCTTTGCCAAGCTGCCGGACGAGGACTGGTTCGCCTGAGGCCGGTCCGCCGCCGACCCGCGCCACGATAGATACTCGGGGCGGAGGATACGGCGATGAACCTCGACAAGCTGTTCGCGTTCCTGTCCGAGCAATGGGCCCGCCACTCGCCCACCATTGCCGTGCACCTGGCCCTCCTGCTGGCCCTGCAGCTGGCGGTACTGCAGCCCGGCCTGTTCCAGGGCGAGACGCTGTGGGCCTGGTTCAAGAGCGTGATGGACGCCGGCCTGCTGGAACTGGGCATCAGGCCGGAGCGCGCCTACGTGCTGGGCCTGCTGGCCTATGTCTACCTGGCCGGCATCCAGCTGGCTGCCAGTCAGCTGGCCGCCCTGCCCCTGCTGCGCCCCTCCTATGCCGAGCCGCCCCTGCACGAGGCCCAGCTGCGCACGGCCGCCCGCCTGCTGCCCGGCCCGCCCGACTTCTTCGCGATCAGCCGGCGCCTGCGCGAGCTGCAGCAGCGCTACGAGCACGCGGCCCGGGCGCGCGGCGAAGGCGAGCCCCTGCCCTGGCTGGGACGGCGGCGGCGCGAGCTGCAGCGCTATCTGGGCTTGTGCATGCTCTGCGCCCTGGGATGCGCGCTGTGGCTGATAGCCGGCGCCCCCGGTGCCTTGAGCCATGAGCGCGCCCTGGGCCTGCTGCTGGCCTGGCTGGTGGCGGCCCTGCTGCTGCGCTGGAGCCTGCGCCGCTACTACGAGCGCTACATCCACGAGCTGCGCTGGGCCGCGCTGAACGAGCTGGAACAGGCCCGCGCCGACGATCCCTGGCAGCTGGACCCCCTGGCCGAGGCGCGCTCCCGCGTGCTGGCCCGCCACACGGCCTTCGAGCGGGCCTGGTCGCGCAGCCCCGCGGGCCTGGCACGTCGCCTCAGCAGCCGGCTGCCGCTGCGCCTGGGCCAGGCCCTGCGCCAGCGTCTGGCCTGGGCCGAGCTGCCTGGCACCGAGGAGGACTGGGCCCTGCTGAGCAGCCTAGCCAGCCGCCATGACGCCGCAGCGCCGCCGCCGGCCGCGGCCCTGGACTGCAGCCCCTATCTGGGCCGTTTCGCCGCCCTGCTGGAATGCCCCGGCGCCGGCCTGGCCATGCTCGTGGACCCGGCCCTGGGCCTGGCCCCGGCCGCCCCCGGCCACGGTGCCAGCTTCTGCCTGGCCAGCCGCCGCCACGGTGGCTCGGTCATGTCCCTGGGCTATGAGCCCGGGGCTGCCGTCGCGCGGCTGAGATGCGGGTCTGCGCGCTGGGCCTGCCTGCTGCCACTGGGCGTCGTACCCATAGAGCAGCTGGCCCAGGGCAGGCTGCCCAGCGAGCAGGCCTGGCGCCTGGCCAGCCGGGCGCTGGACAGCGCCGGCTGGACCCGCGAGGCCATGCAGTTCGACGCGCAACGGATGGAGGCCGTCCAAGATCTGCAGCCGGGCGCCAGCTATCTGCTGCGGGCCAAGCTGCGCTCGGGCATCGAGGCGCTCGCCGTTCTGCAGTGCTTCGCCACCCCCAGGCCCGGCCATTGCCTGCTGGCCTGGCGCCTGCTGGAAGCCTTCGAGGATCGCCGCGATGTGGCCCTGGCCGCGCCCTGGTGGCGGCTGCGCGGCTGGCAGACCCTGCTGGCGCGCGATCCCCGCGCACCCTGATCAGGCCGGGCCCAGCACGCGCATCGAGTAGTCCACCGCGCGCACATCCTTGGTCAGGCGGCCGATGGAGATGCGGTCCACGCCGGTGGCGGCGATCCAGCGCAGCTGCTCCAGGGCCACGCCGCCCGAGACCTCCAGCAGGGCCGGGCGGCCGCGCGACTCGTTGAGGGCCACGGCGGCCTTCATCTGGGCCTCGTCGAAGTTGTCCAGCAGCACGCTGCTGGCGCCGGCGTCCAGGGCCTCGCGCAACTCCTCCAGATCTTCCACCTCGATCTGGATGTCCACGCCCGCGTTCAGGGCCTGGGCCGCGCGCAGGGCCGCGCCCACGCCACCGGCGGCGGCGATGTGGTTTTCCTTGATCAGGATGCCGGCATAGAGGGCCAGGCGCTGGTTGGCACCGCCGCCCACGCGCACCGCGTATTTCTGCGCCAGACGCAGACCCGGCACGGTCTTGCGCGTGTCCAGCACCGCGCAGCCGCGCGCGTGCGGGCTGGCGCCCTCGATGGCGTCGGCATGGGCGCGGGTGATGCTGGCCGTGCCCGAGAGCAGCTGCAGAAAATTCAGGGCCGGGCGCTCGGCCGAGAGCAGGGCGCGGCCATCGGCCTCGATCTCGCAGACCAGGGTGTCGGCCACCATGCGCGCGCCCTCAGCGTAATGCCAGTGGATGCGCGCGGTGGCGTCCAGGGCGGCAAACACGCCCTCGAACCAGTCGCGCCCGCACAGCACCGCGGCCTCGCGCACCCGCACCTGGGCCTTGACGCGGCGACCGGCCGGCACCAGCTGGGCGGTCCAGTCGCACACGCCGATGTCTTCGATCAGCGCCTCGCGGATATTGCGGGCACGGGCTTCTTCGAGGGTTTCGTTGTGGTCGAACATCGGCACAAGCGGCAGGGGTCGCTGTTTACTCGGGAGCCGTGATTGTCAGGCTCAAATCGCCCAGGCCCTCGATATGGCCCGTGATGCGGTCGCCGGGCTTGACCGCGCCCACGCCCTCGGGCGTGCCGGTGTAGATCAGGTCGCCGGGCTGCAGGTGATAGAACTGGGAGAGATTGGCCACGATCTCGGGCACGCTCCAGATCATGTCCGAGAGGTCGCCGCGCTGCTTCTCCACGCCGTTCACCGCCAAGGTGATGGCGCCGGCCTTGAGCTCGCCCGTCTGGGCCACGGGCACCAGCTCGCTGATGACGGCGGACTGCTCGAAGCCCTTGGCCGTGTCCCAGGGCCGGCCGGCGGCCTTGGCCTCGGCCTGGAGATCGCGGCGCGTCATGTCCAGGCCCGCGGCATAGCCCCAGACGGCGGCGCCCGCGGTCTCGGGGGCGGCCTTGAAGACCGGCGCGCCGATGGCGATCACCAGCTCCATCTCGTAGTGCAGGTTCTGGGTGCCGGGCGGATAAGCCATGTCCGAGCCCGAGGGCAGCAGGGCATTGGCCGGCTTGCTGAAGTAGAAGGGCGCCTCGCGCTCGGGGTTGCCACCCATCTCGCGGGCGTGAGCCGCGTAGTTGCGGCCCACGCAGAAGATGCGGTGCACGGCGTAGCGCTGCGCGCTGCCGCGCACGGCCACGCTGGCTTGTTCCTGGGGCGGGAAGACGTAATCGGTCATGGTGGGTCGCCGCTTTTTCGCGGGGGCGAAAACAAGAAGAGAGCGCAGCATAGCCAAGTCGGCCCGCGGACGCGCTGTGGTCTGTGCGTAGGCCGACGCGCCGGCAGACGCTACCATCGCGCCCATGCCGTCCCGACTGCCCTCCCTGCACACCGGCGTCACCCTGCTGGCCCTGGCCGTGCTGGCCGGCTGCGCCACACGCGCGCCGCAGCACTCCGGCAGCCCGCCGCCGGGCGTACCCCTGCCGCGCCCGGCCGGTGGCTGGCCCGACAAGGACGGCCCCGACGCCGTGATCCCGCCCGATCTGCACAAGGTGCCCGACGCCCAGCCGCGCCTGGAGTCCATCCGCAAGGGCGGCCCCAACAAGCCCTACGAGGTGCTGGGCCAGCGCTACGAACCCATGACCGAGGACCGGCCGCTCACCGAGCGCGGCCTGGCCTCCTGGTACGGCCGCAAATTCCATGGCCGGGCCACCTCCAGCGGCGAGGTCTACAACATGTACGCCATGACCGCGGCCCACCCGACCATGCCCATCCCCAGCTACGCGCGGGTGCGCAACCCCAAGAACGGGCGCGAGGTGATCGTGCGCATCAATGACCGCGGCCCCTTCCACAGCGATCGCATCATCGACCTGAGCTACACCGCCGCGCTCAAGCTGGACCTGCTGCGCGGCGTGGCGCCGGTGGAGCTGGAACGCCTGACCTACGAGGACATCCGCACCGGCGCCTGGATGCGAGGGGGCTCAGCGGCTGGCGATACCGCCCTGGCTGCGGCCGCACCCGCACCCGCGCCGCTCTTCATGCCCAGCGGCGCCGCCGGCGCGCCCGAAACACCCAGCACTGCTGTGCTGCGCAATCCACCGACGCCGGCCCCGGCGCCCTCACCTGCCCCGGCACCCAGCTTCGCGGCCGGCGCCCAGCCCGACCCGGCCGCTCTGCTGGCCGGTGGCGGCGGTGCGGGCGGCGAGCAGCCCCCGCGCACCGAGGCCAAGATCGCACCCGGCTTCTGGCTGCAGCTGGGCGCCTATGCGCGCCTGGACGGAGCCGAGAGCATGCGCCGCCAGGTGCTGGAGCGCCTGGACAGCCTGGCGCCCCTGCTGGCCGTGATCCGCGACAAGGGCCTGCACCGCCTGCAGGCCGGCCCCTACGCCAGCCGCGAGGACGCGCGCCAGGCCGCCGAGCGCCTGCGCCTGGAGCTGGCGCTCACGCCCCTGGTGGTAGAGCGGCGCTAAGCTGCCAGCCCTCCGGGCTGGCGGGGCAGCAGCTCGGCATTGTGCTCACCCAGGCGCGGCGCCAGGCTGCGGATCGCGCCGGGCGTGGCGCTGAGCTTGGGCACGACGCCCGGCACATCGAGCGCCAGTCCCGTGGCGGTGACGATGCGCTCGATCATGCCGCGGGCGCGGTAATGCGGGTCCTCGGCGATATCGCGGGCGGTGTAGATGCGGCCCACGGGCACGCGCGCCGCCTGCAGCGTGTCGACCACGACGCTGACCGGGCGCTGCACGGTCCAGGCCGTGATGGCCGCGTCCAGCTCGTCCACGCGGGCGGCCCGGCCGGCATTGCCGGCAAGTAGCGGGTCTTGCCCCAGGTCCTCGCGGCCTATGGCCGTCATCAGGCGCTTGAAGATGGAATCGCCATTGCCGCCGATCACCACCTGGCCGTCGGCGCAGCGGTAGGCATTGCTGGGTGCGATGCCCGGCAGGGCCGAGCCCGCCGGCTCACGCACCGCGCCAAAGGCGCTGTACTCGGGCAGCAGGGACTCCATGCAGTTGAAGACCGATTCGTACAGGGCCACGTCCACCACCTGGCCGCGCCCGGTCTTCGCACGCGCCTGCAGGGCCAGCAGCACACCGATCACGCCGTGCAGGGCCGCCAGGGTGTCGCCCAGGCTCACGCCAGCGCGCACCGGCGGCCGGCCCGGCTCGCCCATCAGATGGCGCAGGCCGCCCATGGCCTCGGCCACCACGGCGAAGCCGGGCAGATCGCGGTAGGGACCGCTCTGGCCGTAGCCGCTGATGCGCAGCATGATGAGCCCGGGGTTGGCGGCGGCCAGGGTCTCGTAGCCCAGGCCCCAGTCTTCCATCAGGCCGGGGCGGAAGTTCTCGATCAGCACATCGGCCTCGGCCGCCAGCTGCCGCGCGATGGCGCGGTCGCTCTCCTGACGCAGGTCCAGGGTCACGCTCTTCTTGTTGCGGCTCTGCACCTGCCACCAGACGCTCTCGCCCTCATGCAGCAGGCGCCACTGGCGCAGCGGGTCGCCCGTGCCCGGGGGCTCCACCTTGATGACCTCGGCGCCGAAATCGGCCAGGGTCTTGCCGGCAAAGGGGCCGGCGATCAGCTGGCCCAGCTCCAGCACCTTGAGCCCGGCCAGGGGGCCGGCGGTGAGCGAGACGGGGGAAGAAGAGGTCATGGGCGTCTCCGTCGATGCTTGTTGTACGGGGCTCAGGCCGGCAGCGCCGCGAAATGCTGGCGCAGGGCCTCGATGGCATATCTCACCTTGGCCGGCTGGGCATCGCGCTGCGGGCTCAGGGCCCAAACCGGCAGCGGTGGCGGCTGCCAGGCCGGCAGCACCCGCAGCAGACGGCCCAGCTGCAGCGACTCCTCGATATCGCTGGGGCTCAGCAGGGCCAGGCCCAGGCCGGCCTCGCAGAGCTGCTGCAGGCTGAACTGATTGTTGCTGCTCACCCGCGGGGCCGGGCGCAGCTCCACCGGCTGGCCCGGGCGCGCGCCCTCGGCGCCCAGCAGATGCAGGGTGCGCGGACTCTCGGTCTCGGGGCCCAGGGCCAGCCACTGGTGCTGGGCCAGATCGTCCAGGCTGGCCGGCGCGCCATGGCGGGCCAGATAGGCCGGCGCAGCATAGAGCGCCATGCTCTTGTGGCCGATCTTCTGCGCCACCCAGGGGCTGTCGGGCAGGCGGCCATAGCGCAGCGCCAGGTCGATGCGCAGGGCCAGCAGATCACTGAAGCCGTCGTCCACCTCCAGATGCAGACGCAGGCCCGGGTGCCCCGCCAGCAGCGGCGCCAGGGCCGGGCCCAGATGGCGACCGAAGCCCACGGCCGCAGCCACCCGCAGCTCGCCCTCGGGCGCGTCGCGCAGCTGCAGCAGCTGGTTCTGGGCCTGCTGGGCCGCGGCCAGCATGGCGGCGCAGCCCTCGTGGAAGCGCGCGCCGGCCGGGGTCAAGGCCAGGCGGCGGGTGGAGCGGTGCAGCAGGGTCACGCCCATATCCCGCTCCAGGGCGCGGATCTGCTGGCTCACGGCCGAGGTGGTGCTGCGCAGCTTGCGCGCCGCGGCCACAAAGCTGCCCTGCTCCACCACCGTGGCCAGCACCGCCATGCGCTTGAGCTGATCCAGCATGCCGCCCCGCTTTTGTGAAGTTGAACTAAACAAAAAACTCAGATCTGAGGACTTACGGCCGGATTATGAAGTTTCTAAAGTTCAGTCATCGACAACACCCGCGCCCACCCTCCCGGTGCCTGGCGCCCCTCCTGAAGGACAGATCCCATGAAAGTCGCCCTGATCGGACCCACCGGCTATGTGGGCCGCGCCGTGCTCGATGAACTGCTGGCCCGCGGCCACGAGGTGCTGGCCCTGGCCCGCGATCCGGCCAAGCTGGCCGCCCGCCCCGGCCTGACGGTGCGCCAGGCCGATGTGCGCGACCCCGCCCAGGTGGCGGCCGCCCTGGCCGGCGCCGAGGCCCTGGTCAGCGCCTACAACCCGGGCTGGGGCGTGGCCGAGCTCTATGAGGAGTTCCTGGCCGGCACCCGGGCCATCTACGAGGGCGTCAAGGCCGCCGGCCTCAAGCGCCTGCTGGTGGTGGGCGGCGCGGGCAGCCTCTATGCCGCCCCGGGCCTGCAGATCGTCGATCTGCCGGACTTCCCGGCCGAATGGAAGCAGGGCGCCCTGGCCGCGCGCGAGGCCCTGAACCTGATCAAGCAGGAAAGCAGCCTGGACTGGACCTTCCTGTCGCCGGCACCGCATCTGGAGCCGGGCGAGCGCCGCGGCAGCTACCGCAGCAGCCTGGAGACCCCGGTGCTGGACGAGCAGGGCCAGCCCGGGCGCATCAGCACCGCCGACCTGGCCGTGGCCATCGTCGACGAACTGGAACAGCGCCAGCACATCCGCCGGCGCTTCACCGTGGGGTATTGAGCCCACCCCCTACGGCCTGCGGCCGCCCCCCTACACCGCCCAAGGGGGGCACACCCGCAGGACCGGCGGAGCCGGATCCTCGGGTGTCGCTGGGGAATACAGGGGTGGCCGAAGCCGCTCGAGGGCTCAGACGGTCTTCTGCTCCAGCACGAAGTTGGCGCCGTCGTACTGGCCCAGCTTCTCGACCAGATAGGGCAGGCATGCCTGCAGTTCGTCGTGCAGGGTGTAGGGCGGGTTGACCACGAACATGCCGCTGCCCAGCATGCCGTAGCCGCGCTCGTCGGCCTGGGCCACGCTCAGGCGCACATGCAGCCAGCCCTTCTTGGCCCCCGCGTCGGCGGCGGCCTTCAGGCGCTGCGCCAGCTGGGTCGATTCCAGCAGGGCCAGCTGCGGATACCAGATCAGGAACACGCCCTCGGCGAATTTCTGCAGGCCCTCGCGCAGGGTGGCCAGCACCTTGGCGTAGTCGGTCTTGATCTCGTAGGGCGGATCCATCAGCACCACGGCGCGGCGCGAGGGCGGCGGCAGCTCACCCTTGAGGCTGGCAAAGCCGTCGCGGTCCGACACCTGGGTGTTGGGCCGGCTCTCCAGGTAGCTGGCCAAGATGCGATGGTCGGTGGGATGCAGCTCGTAGCAGCGCAGGCGATCCTGCTCGCGCATCAGCAGATGGGCCACGGCCGGCGAGCCGGGGTACTGGCGCAGCTGGCCATCGGGGTTGAACTGGCGCACCAGATCCACATAGGCGGCCAGGGGGGCGGGCAGGTCCTTGCGGTCGTAGAGCTTGGCGATGCCGCTGCCGTACTCGGCATTCTTCTGGGCATAGCGGCTTTCGATGGAGTAGCCGCCGGCCCCGGCATGGGTGTCCACCAGGGTGTAGGCCTTGTCCTTCTCACCCATATAGCGCAGCACCTGGGCAAGCACCAGGTGTTTGAGGACATCGGCATGGTTGCCGGCATGAAAGGCGTGACGATAGGCGAGCATAGGCCCGCACTGTAGCGCCTTGTGCCCGGCTCAGGGCCGCCGGCTCAGGGCTGGAAGGCCCCGGGATAGCGCGGCGCCGCGCTCAGCGCCACGCTCTGGCGCGGGTGCTGGTACTGGCGCTCCAGGCGCGGCAGACGGCCGTCCGCCAGGGGCGCGGGCTCGATCACGCGATCACGCAGGCCGCTGCCGGGCCGGGGCCGGAAGTCCTCGCGCGCGGCGCGCTCGAACACCTCCCAGTCCACCGCCGGGTTGTTGCGCCAGTCCCAGGCCGCGTCCTGGGCCAGGCGGCCGCCGCCCACCAGCAGATTGTTGTAGGCCTGCACCCGCACCTGGCCGGCGGGCACGCGCAGATAGCGCCCGCCCGCGGGCAGGTTGTCCACCAGGGTGTTGTGCAGCAAATAGAGCTCGCGGCGCGGCTGCAGCAGACTCTCGGCGCCGTAGGCGATCAGGTGCGGGTTCTCGCTGCCGGCGCTCTGCTGGATCAGATTGCCAAGCACCAGGGCCAGGCCGCCGTCGGGGAATTCCAGCTCATAGCTGGCGCGGCCGCCGCTCTCGTCCGTCAGGCGGTTGTAGAGGATCTCGCTCACCGCGGCCCGGCTCTTGAGCAGATGGCCGACGCGACCGTGGTGAAAGTAGCAGCCCTGCACCCGCAGATGGGCAATGCGGCCGGCATAGAGCAGATGGGCCGGCGCCCCGCCCGGCCGCGGCGCGGCGTGGCTGAACTCGCAGCCCTCCAGGGCCAGGCGGACGTCCGCATGGTTGCTGGTGAGCAGGCCCATCTCGCAGTCGCGGAAGCTGCAGTCGCGCAGGAAGAGGCTGCCGCGCTCCAGGCGGATGCCGGCGCCATTGCTGTCGGGCACGCGCACGCCGCTGAAGTCCAGGCCCTCGATGCTGATGTTCTCGCCCGCCGTGACGAAGAGGCCCTTGCCCTCGGCATGGGCGCCCTGGGCGGGCAGGCGCACGCGGCCCCCCACGGCCACGATCTGCAGACCGTCGGCCCGCCAGACCGCGGCATCACCGGGATAGTCGCCAGCATCCACCTCGATGCGCATGCCCTCGCGCGCTACCCGGGCCGCCGCGGCCAGGCTGCGCAGCTCGCGCCGCGGACCGACGCGCAGCACCTGGGTCGGGGCCGGGGTCGGGGTCGAGCGGGGCGGCTGGGCCAGCGCCGGCGGCAGGCTCAGGGCCGCAACGCCCAGCAGCAGGGCGCGCCGCGGCGCCACCCGGGCCGTCATGGATGGAGAGTCTTGCCTGAACATGAAAGCGCGCCACATAGCTGCTGGGTCCTCCCGGGCGGGCGCGCGAGTCTACTGAAGATCGGCTGCGCCTGCTGGGGGGCCACCATACCAGCGCGTCGGGTCGGGCTGTCGCGCGCAGGACGGCGCCGTGGCCCGCTTCTCGCTAGGCTGTGAAGCCTTGCAATTCCGCATCCCCCCTCCATCTGCCTGAGCCAACCCCGCTTCTGCTGCCGGTATCAACGTCCATGTCCAATCTCTTCGACCCCGTCCAGCTCGGCGAGCTGCAGCTTGCCAACCGCATCGTCATGGCCCCGCTGACGCGCAACCGCGCGCCCCAGCAGATCCCGGGCGCCGCCCAGGCCGAGTACTACCGCCAGCGCGCCAGTGCCGGCCTGATCATCACCGAGGCCAGCCAGATCCGTCCCGACGGCCAGGGCTATTTCGACACCCCCGGCATCCACAGCCCCGCGCAGATCGCCGGCTGGAAGACCGTGACCGAGGCCGTGCACGCGGCCGGCGGCAAGATCGTGATCCAGCTCTGGCACGTGGGCCGCATCTCGGTGAAGCGCCTGCAGCCGGGCGGCGCCGACCCGGTCTCGTCCACCGCCCGGGCCGCCAAGACCCGCACCTATGCCGCCCATGGCGAGCTGGTGCCCACCGACACGCCGCGCGCCCTGGCCACCGAGGAGCTCCCGCAGCTGATCGCCGATTACGCCCAGGCCGCCCGCAATGCCATCGAGGCCGGCTTCGACGGCGTACAGGTGCATGCGGCCAACGGCTATCTGCTGGACCAGTTCCTGCGCGACAGCGCCAATGACCGCAGCGACGCCTACGGCGGCTCCATCGAGAACCGCGCCCGCCTGCTGATCGAGGTGATGACGGCGGTAGCCGAGGCCATCGGCCCGGGTCGCACCTCGCTGCGCCTGAGCCCGGTGACGCCCAGCAATGACATCGGCCAGGACAGCGATGCCCAGGCCCTGTTCAACCATGTGGCCGAGCGCCTGGCACCGCTGAAGCTGGCCTTCCTGGAGGTGGTGGAAGGCGCCACCGGCGGCCCGCGCGATGTGGCGCCCTTCGACTACGCGGCCATGCGCGCACGCTTCCAGGGCCCCTGGATGGTGAACAACGGCTACACCCGCGAGATGGCGCTCAAGGCCGTGGCCGAGGGCCATGCGGACGCCGTGTCCATCGGGCGCGACTTCATCAGCAACCCCGACCTGGTGCGTCGCCTGCGCCTGAACGCGGCCCTGCAGCCCTATGTGCGCGAAACCTTCTACGGCGGCGGTGCCGAGGGCTACACCGACTATCCGGCGCTGGACGCCTGAGCCCGACTCAGGACCGTGACTTGTTGCTGCCGCCCGTCTTGGCGCGGAACAGCTCACTGATCCCCACCTCGCGCGGGCCGGGGATCAGCTCGAAGCCCTGGCCGGCCGCGAGCCGGCCGGGCGTCTGCACCGCCAGATAGAAGCCGCACCAGGCGCTTTGCGTCATCAGCTTGGCGGCCTGCTTGAAGCCCATCACGGCATTGAACTTGAAGCAGGGGTAGCGCGGCTCGCTGACCACCAGCTCGGCCTCGGGGAAGCGCAGCACATCGCCGATCCAGACCTGCTGCTCCTGCAGGCCCGCGAGGGTCAGGTTCTCGCCCAAGCTGCCCGGCGCCAGGGTTTCGTCCCAAGCGCTCACGCCGGCCTGGGCCCGCACCGTCTGCCAGAAGGCGTAATGCTCGCTGGGGTAGGCATAGACCGCCTTGGACAGGCCGCCATGCACGCTCAGGTCGGCCTGGGCATCACCCTCCAGACCCAGCGGGCCCAGTTCCACCGCGCCGCTGCGGGCGCGCTTGGCAATGCCGCTGGGCACGCGGCGGCCATCGTCCAGCAGCAGATCCTGGACGAGCGAGGTGTTGAGACTGAGTACTTGCATGGCGGATGCCCCGCGGACGGCAGGGCCTGCGGGCGGGGCAGAGGGCGGTGAAGAAAGAGGCCTATTGTGCCGACGGTGCCGAGGGTGCCGACCCGCCGCCGCTGAGCCGGGCCTGGGCCTCGCGCAGCTCGGTGATGTCCACGCTGGTGGAGAGCACGCAGCGCTGGCCCTGGTAGTCCAGGATCTCGCCGCTGAGCAGGGAGTGGCGCAGGCGGCCGGCGCGGTCGTGGATGCGCACCTCCAGATTGCGCACCCGGCCCTCGCGCTGCAGGGCCTCGTAATAGCGCGCCCGGTCCTCGGGCAGCAGGCCCGCGCCCAGCTCGCCCATGCGCCGGCCCAGCATCTGCTCGCGGCTCAGGCCGTAGCGCCGGCACAGCACCTCGTTGACCTCCAGCACGCGCTGCTCGGCCAGGGTGGTGAGGGCGCAGGTCACGGGCGAGACATTGAAGAGGCGCTGAAAGAGGTCGCGCTCGGCCTCGGCCTCGCGCAGGGCGGCATCGCGCTGGCGCCGGGCATCCAGATGGTCCAGGGCAAAGGCGATATCGGCCGCCATCTCGTCCAGCAGGCTCACCAGGGCGGGCTCGAAATAGCCACGCTGACCGCCAAAGATCAGCAGGGCCGCCACCACCTGGCCGCCGCGGCGCAGGGGAAAGGCCGCCATGGCGGGCACACCGCGGGCCACCACGCTGGCATGCCAGTGCGCCATGCGCGGGTCCAGGCCCGCATCATTGCTCACCACATGCTGACCGCTGCGCAGCACCTGGGAGGTGAGGCTGCGCTGGCCATAGGCCGAGTCCAGGGTCCAGCGGGCCGGCACATCGGCCAGCAAGCTGTCCACCGGCCCTTCGGCCGCCACCCGCCGGGCCTCATTGCCCTCGACCGAGATCACGGCAGCCAGCCGAGCCCGACCGGTCTCCACGCAGATGCGGCACAGGGTCTCGTACAGGGCCTGGGCCGTCTCGGGCGCCTGCAGCAGCAGCTGATTGCACTGGGACAGCGCCACGTAGAAGCGCTGCAGGCGCTGCTCGCGCTCGGTCTGCTCATCGCGCTCGCGCCGGTAGCGTGCCCACAGCCAGAACGCCGCCCCCGCGCTCAGCAGGGCCGCGCCCAGCAGCAGGAGCAGCAGATGCCAGCGGCTGTGCTCGAAGGCCTGGCGGCTGGCCTCGGCCTCGCGCTTGGCCACGGTGAGCTGCAGGTCGATCAGCTCGTCCAGGCTGCGGCCCAGGGGGCGCAGACCCGGCACCAGGTCGAGCTCGGCAAAGCGCCGCCGACTCTCCACATCGGCCTGGCTCAGCAGGGCCTGCAGACGCTCCAGCAGCAGGTGGGCGTGGCGCAGCTGGGGCTCCACCCGCGCGATCAGGAAGCGCTCCTCCTCCACCAGATAGGTGTCCTTGTAGCGCGCCCAGAGCTCGTTGACCTCGCGCCGCAGCTGGGCCAGGCGCTGCTGCGTGGCCTCACCCGCATCCTCCTGGCTGGCCAGGGCCGGGGCCTCGGCGCGCAGCAGCTGGGCGATGGTACGCAGCTGCTGGGCCGGCACCAGGCGGTCGGCATAGAAGGAATCCAGCTTGCGCGAAGCCGCGCCCAGCTCCCACAGCGCCAAACCGCCCAGCAGCAGCTGCAAGCCCATCAGCAGGGCGACCAGCAGGGCCAGCCGCGCCTTGAGGCTCAGGCCTGCCATGGGCGCACGTGCCGCAGGAAGGACGCTTCAGCGCCGGGCACATACGCCCGGGCCAAAAGGGGAACGCCGCAGCGGCGCGCAGTAACAAAGCTCATCGGGCTATTGTCAGCAGGGGGCGTGGGAAACACCACCGCGGGATGCCGGGAAAAAGGGGCGAGTTTGAGAACTTGGACGGGGCGACTCCATCCCGACATGCCGCCCCTCCGCACAGAATTTGGCGGGGCCGGCGATGCAGCCATCACTCCGCCAGCAGGCTCCCCAGCTGCGCCAGGGCCTTGCCGCGGCAGCCCTCCAGCAGGCGGGCCAGTTCATCGGCCACCGGCTTGTAGCTCTCGGGCGACCACTGCGCCAGCGGCAGGTGCTGCTCGCTGCGCACGGTGCAATCCAGATAGTTATCCGGGTACAGGGTGAACAGGCTGACGGACTCCTTGCGCTTGGAGAACTTCAGCTCCAGCTGCAGGTAGTAGGTTGGCGAGTCCGCCATGAGCGATTCGTAGATCAGGGCGGCACGGCCCCCGGCCACGGCGATGGGTTGCTTGAATGCCTGGCCCTGGTACTGCGGCAGCGTCTCGAGCTGCTCGTTGAAGGCCTGACGCATGCTCTCCACATAGAGATCGGGAACGGGGTTCTGCAGATGGCGCCTGTCTTCGACGTCGGGCACGCTGATGCCGTTGAGATCGTCCTTGCTGAAGGTGTTGGCCACGGCGGCACGCCCTCCGGTGGCCACCAGCAGGAAGGCGTTCAGCGCGAGCTGGGTTCCCAGGTTCTTCTTGGTGGCCTCGGGCCGGACCAGCACGACCTCGCGCGGCACTTCCTTGAGCGCGACATTCGGCGCGATCACGGTGGAGTACACCACCTTGATCCGGGCCGGCGACGGGGCTAGGGCTGGGGCCGATGCAGCGTCCGCGCCTGGCACGGGCGCGGAGACCGCGGCGGGGGCAGACGCCGAGTCTGCAGCTTAAGCTGCTGAAGCGGCGGCCGCCGGCGCTGAAGCCGCGTCCACTGGCGGCACGGGCTCCTGCGCCAGCGCGGCCAGGCAGGCCAGAGAGGCAAGGCCACCCAGCCAGCGGGGCACCAGGGCTGACGCGAGCACCGCGTGACTTCGCTTTGCAGCGCGAGGATCTTGAGGGTCCGGGTTCCCGGCGGCGCTTCCCAGCGCGGTCTTTGCTGTCATGTCTACTGCCTGTTCCATGGGCTCGAAAGCCCCCAAAGGCAGCGCGCAGCGCGGGGCAGGCCGATCGGTCTATCGGCCCGGCAACCCCGCTATCTCGACGACTGGCGCGAGACCGGAGGCTTTGCGTCACCGGCTCGCGCCGGTTTTGCCTTTGGTAATGAGATTGATTGCTACATATCGTAGCCATTGCCAGCACGTGGATGGCATCACCCCAAGGGAGGGGATGTCGGCAATATTCATGCACAAATACCGCAAATCCCGCACATCGCATGCGCGTTGATGTCGAAAACCATTCATCTCTGAACTGCCACTTCAGGCAGAACAAGCACTTAGAAAAACTTTGCTCCGGCAAGCCTGAACTGCTTGCCCACTCAAGTCTGAACTTCTCCGATTTCTGTTCGTTCAAG